>Ga0194119_10000003_pt1 | contig 560665 bp, 501 predicted proteins | sample TA2MahC100mmetaG_FD_148620 | JGI IMG/M metagenome (GOLD analysis project Ga0194119, IMG submission 148620) | Freshwater microbial communities from Lake Tanganyika, Tanzania - TA2015018 Mahale Deep Cast 100m | ecosystem: Environmental > Aquatic > Freshwater > Lake | place: Tanzania: Lake...
GACGTTCATTTGGTTAAAACCGCGCGTCCGTTACAAACTTCTCCAAGCATTGCTGCTCGAATCACTCTGTCGCTTCGCACGGCTCTTCCCGCACTCTGTGACTTCTTTCTTCTCTTTTCAAAGAACACCGCATTTCTGCGTGAGGGGCGTGTTTAGCCATGTGAGGTGGAGGTGTCAAGACCAGTTTCTAATTTTTTTTTGAGCGCAAGAAGTGCAATGTTTTTCGCCATTTTCAATTGAATCTTTCCTCAATTGGAGTTAATCGGGGGTATTGAAGTTCCTTATATCACTCCCCTCAAAGCTGTCTGGAGGACTTCGTGACCATCGATTTTTCATCCAAGATGAAACTGCGCGGACTTACTTTTGACGATGTTTTATTGATTCCGGATGCATCTGAGATTCTCCCGTCCGAAGTCAATCTAGCCACACAGCTTGCACCAGATTTTCATCTTTCATTGCCACTTTTATCGGCAGCGATGGACACCGTGACCGAGTCGAAGCTTGCAGCACAACTCGCTCGACTGGGTGGAATAGGCATCGTTCATAAAAACATGCCCTCGGCTGAACAGGCAGCGCATGTGAGCGCAGTGAAAAGGAGTGAGGCCGGAATTGTGAGCGAACCTCACTCTCTTCCTGAGAGCTGCAAGGTCGCAGATGCGAAAAGACTGATGCTTGAAAAGCAAATTTCTGGATTGCCCATCCTGAGCGGAACGCGTCTCATGGGTCTTCTGACTTCGCGCGACCTCAGAAGCGCCTTGAATGATGACCAACCCGTCAGCGAACTTATGACACCCCTGGGCAGACTCGTGGCGCTGCAGGTTCCTAACCGCGTTGAACAGGTGACCGAGTCCCTCGCAACAGAAGCCGCTCGCCTTATGCACCAGCATCGCATTGAAAAACTTCCGCTCGTCGACCAGCTCGGCAACCTCCAAGGCTTAATGACTCTGCGCGACTTGCGTAATCGGCGCGAGTATCCGCATGCAACGAAGGATGCACGCGGTCGGCTGCGGGTCGGTGCTGCGGTTGGCGTAAGTTCCATTGAAGTGGAAGAACGTGTCCCAGCTCTGCTCTCCGCCGGAGTGGATTTGATAGTTGTCGACACTGCACATGGCCACAGTAAAGGGGTAATAGATGCCGTTCGTGCGATCAAACAAAAATGTGGCTCGGCAGTAACACTCGTCGCAGGGAATATTGCCACCGGCGAAGCTGCCTTGGCACTTGCATCAGCCGGAGTTGATGCTGTCAAAGTAGGAATTGGGCCAGGCTCTATCTGCACCACACGTGTGGTTGCGGGAGTCGGTGTTCCGCAGGTCTCTGCTGTCATGAATGTCGCGGCGGCACTGCAGGGAACACAAGTTAAAATTATTGCTGACGGTGGGCTGCGCTACAGCGGTGATGTCTGCAAGGCCATTGCCGCTGGGGCACACGCTGTCATGGTGGGAAGCCTTTTTGCCGGCACCGACGAGGCGCCCGGCGACAGAACGCTCTATCAGGGGAAGGTGTTCAAAAAATACAGGGGAATGGGCTCGATTGGCGCGATGAAGTTGGGATCAAAAGACCGTTATTTTCAGGGAACGATCACCGATAAAAAATTGGTTCCAGAGGGTATTGAAGGACAGGTTCCTTACAAAGGCCCACTAGCGGATGTTGTCCATCAACTCACGGGCGGACTGCGCGCCGGCATGGGATATGTCGGTGCTGCATCAATTGATGAACTGCGGTCAAAGTCTAAGTTTGTCGAGATCACTGGAGCGGGATTACGTGAGAGCCACGTCCACAACGTTCAAATCACCGAAGAGGCTCCAAACTACTCGACACGTCCGTTTTGATAGCTTTGACCCCGACCAGCACCAAAGTGCATCTGTCCGAAAACCTCCTCTTTTTCTTGGAGAAATGCGATGATTCTGATTGTTGATTTTGGCTCGCAGTACACTGAAGTTCTTCACCGGGTCGTGCGCGAAACAGGAATCAAGGTGCAAGTTGCGCTGCCAGACGAAGTTAACAACTTCCAAACTCTCTCAAACGCGAACATCCGCGGTGTCATCCTCTCCGGGGGACCCCACAGTGTTTATGGGGTGGGTGCGCCCACGCTCGATAAGCAATTTCTTGATGGCCGATTTCCAGTTTTGGGCATCTGCTACGGCATGCAACTTATGGCGCATCTGCTGGGGGGACGCGTTTCTCGAGGCCACCAAGCTGAATACGGCCCTGCTAAACTCAACATGTCTTCAAGAAATGCAAATCTTGTTCCTGATGAGCTTCTTCAAGAACACGTTTGGATGAGTCATGGAGACCATGTTGACGCACTTCCTGAAGGCTTTGATTGCATCGCAAAAACTTCCGACAACCTCAATGCCGTTATCGCGCATAAGGATAAGAAGCTCCTGGGACTGCAGTTTCATCCTGAGGTCGTGCACACGACGCGCGGACAAAGTTTGATCCGCCATTTCGTTTTCAACATATGCGGAAATGAAGCAGGGCAGCAGCTTCAATCCTTTAAACCCAAAGCCATCGAACTGCTCGACAAACAACTTGCCTCGCTGGAACCCAATTGTGATGTCCTCTGCGCATTGAGTGGCGGTGTTGATTCCACCGTCGCAGCGACCTTGCTCTCTGAACAAATTGGCCAAAGGCTGCAGTGCGTTTTTGTCGACACAGGCTTGCTGCGCAAGAATGAGTTCAATGCCACCCTCGCTCTTTATAGAGAAAAATTGCAGTTGAATGTCCATGCGGTGAATTCGGCTGAATTGTTCCTGCAACGCCTGCAAGGGATCACCGATCCGGAACAAAAGAGAAAAATCATCGGCAAGACGTTCATCGACGTCTTCGAAGCTGAGAGCAAAAAATTCACGCGCTGCCGGGCTCTGGTACAGGGCACCATTGCGAGTGACGTTATTGAATCCTCGCATTCCTCTGCGCATGCTCAGGTCATCAAGAGCCACCACAACGTGGGCGGATTGCCAGAGAAAATGAACATGAGCCTGGTCGAACCCCTGCGCCACCTCTTCAAGGATGAGGTCAGAGCACTTGGACGGGAATTGGGTATTCCGGAGGACTTCATTCGCCGCCATCCTTTTCCCGGACCAGGCTTAGCTCTGCGTGTATTGGGCGAAATCACTCCTGAGCGACTCGCTCTTTTGCGCGAGGTCGATGCGGTTTTGATAGACCAGCTGCACCGCGACGGGCTCTATGACGCTGTATGGCAAGCATTTGCAGTGCTGCTTCCTGTGAAGTCGGTTGGAGTCAAAGGCGATGGACGCAGCTATGACTCAGTCGTTGCCCTGCGTTGCGTTGGATCAAAAGATGGAATGACGGCCGATTGGTCAAAACTTCCGCTCGAGTTTTTGGCGACTATTTCACGACGAATTACCAACGAGGTCGCTGGGATAAGTCGTGTCGTTTACGATATTACCTCGAAGCCACCCGCAACCATCGAGTGGGAATAAGTCATCCATTTTGTCGGCGAAACTGAGAGCAATAGCTTGAGCAATGGTTTGCTTTCAGATAGTTTCGCTCCGCTTTGACTCGTTTTAGTACAATCATCAAGGAGCGCGCTGTGGACTATAAAGTAAAAGACATCAGCCTTGCCACTCAGGGTCGTCGTGAAATCGAAATTGCTGAAAAAGACATGCCCGGCCTGATGATTCTTCGCGAAAAATACGGAAAGACAAAACCGCTTAAGGGGGCGCGTGTTGCTGGCTGTCTGCACATGACAGTTCAAACAGCAGTTTTGATTGAAACCCTGATCGAGCTCGGCGCCGAAGTGCGTTGGTCAAGCTGCAACATCTTCTCCACTCAAGACACTGCTGCTGCTGCCATCGCCAAGGCCGGAATTCCTGTCTTTGCTTGGCGAGGCGAGACCGAAGAAGAATACTGGTGGTGCGTTGAGCAAACCATCAAATTCGCAGGCGGCAAGGGTCCAAACATGATTCTCGACGACGGTGGTGACCTCACCTCCTACGTCCACAAGAAGTTCCCCGCCATGCTTTCTGAAATCCGTGGCATCTCCGAAGAAACAACGACAGGCGTGCACCACCTGCACATGATGCTCAAACATGGCGAACTGAAGGTTCCTGCCATCAATGTGAACGACGCAGTTACGAAGAGTAAGTTCGACAACCTCTATGGTTGCCGCGAGTCGCTCGTGGACGGCATCAAACGTGCTACAGACGTGATGGTTGCCGGAAAAACAGTTGTGGTCGCTGGCTTTGGTGATGTGGGCAAAGGCTCTGCACGCTCGATGCGCGGAATGGGCGCACGCGTGATCGTCACTGAAATCGATCCGATCAATGCTTTGCAGGCAGTCATGGAAGGTTATGAAGTGCGCACGCTTGAAGAGGCACTTCCAGAAGCTCATGTCTTCGTTACCGCCACCGGATGCTGCGACGTCATCAAGGCAGAGCACATGGCGAAAATGAAAGATCAGGCCATCGTGTGCAACATTGGCCACTTCGATGTTGAAATCGATGTTGCTGGATTGAAGTCTTACCCAGGTGTTCAGCACACCAACGTCAAGCCCCAGGTGGACAAATACAAGTTCCCCACAGGCAATGAAATTATCCTTCTCGCAGAAGGACGCTTGGTAAACCTTGGATGTGCAAACGGCCATCCTTCGTTCGTGATGAGCACAAGCTTTACCAACCAGGTTCTCGCGCAGATCGAGCTCTGGACTAACTCAAAGAGCTATCCTGTTGGAGTGTACACACTTCCCAAGAAGCTTGACGAAGAAGTCGCACGCCTCCATCTTGCGAAGCTTGGCGTCAGCTTGACACAGCTCAGCTCAAAACAGTCTGAGTACTTGAACATTCCTGTCGACGGTCCTTACAAGCCAGAGATGTATCGCTACTGAAAAAAAGGGAGCCCTGGTGGCTCCCTCAATTTCTATTTCGGCAAAGACGACCCGGGTTCTTCCCGGGTTTTTTATTTAGGAGTCAGTTGAGAACGGTGGAAGAGCTCGACTGATCAGCGGTCAGCAATTCCTGTGCAAGCTGCCTCAGTCTTGCGACCTCAACATTGAAATTCTTGTTGCAGTAATGGCAACGAACCTCCGCAGGCTTGCCTTCATCTGCCATGGTGACCAACTCGTCGTGACCCAGCTTTTTCAGCATGGACTCGACTGACTCTTTTGAACATGTGCAGCCCCAACTGGGGTTCATGCTGTTGATGGCGCGCACCTGATGCGGAATGAGCTTCGCAGAAACCTGATCGGGGTCATGCGTCCCTTCGCCGAAAAGTTCGCGGAAGGGCGGAAGGGCTTCAACATGCTGCCACAGCTGTTGCGAAATTTCGGGTTTGAGATTTGGAAGTTCAAGATAGATAACACCCGCAGCATACAGCTGGCCATCTTTTGGACTGTGCCAACAGTCGACGCGTACCTGGGTTTTCATCTGGTAGCTGGTTTCGAGATGGGCGTTCACCGCAACTTCGAGAGAGTGCGTCTCCGTACCTGAAATGCCCTCAAACAGCTGGCTCGTTCCAGACCGCGAACGCAACGAACGCACAACCCAGGGCAGAACCGGGGAGCGTCCCTCTTTTAACTGACGCACAAGTGCCGACTCAGTATTTGTTTCAAGATATCCACGCGTAACAGCATGACGGGTCGTCTCCACACCCATTGTGCAGTTGTTGCCGGAATGAAAGCGCAAATTGATACGCTCCTCGTCTTCCAGAATCGAAGCCAACAACACACCTGACAATAGCCCTTGGCCAAGCAATTCGGCCTCTGCCCCCACGAGCCCATGCATCGCCTGAGCCTGCCTCACAAGAGAGGTCAAATGCAGCATTCTGAAAGCGTAACGTGTCTCGACATCGGTGCCATAAAACAGGTAGTCTTGGAACATCGGAATATCCTTTGCGGGCGGTCATGCACTGCCACATCGGTCGCGTAACATAGGAAGACACGGGAGTGAAGCGTGAAAGTCTTGGTCACCGGTGGAGCCGGATATATTGGGAGCACTGTCTGCTCGGCGCTTCTTGATTCTGGTCATATGCCCGTCATCCTGGATTCTCTTGTGACGGGTCAGGAGGTCTTCACTCAGGGGCGGATCTTCTACAAAGGTGACATCGCGGACGCTGCCTTGGTTGGACGCTTGTTCGATGAACACCCGGATATCCAAGTCGTAGTCCATTGTGCGGCACTGATCGTCGTTCCAGAGTCGATGGAAAAACCCTACGAGTATTATCGCGAGAATGTTTCCAAATCTACGGAATTCTTCAAAATTCTTGTCGACCGAGGTATCTCGGGAGTTGTGTTCAGTTCGTCGGCGTCGATCTACTCCGTTGTTGAAAATTTCAAAGTCACCGAAGACTCACCCCTTGCACCGCAGAGCCCCTATGCGCGCACAAAATTCATGATGGAAATGGTACTTAAGGACTTTGCTACAGCGTATGGACTGAGAGGAATTGCTTTACGTTATTTCAATCCTATTGGTGCTGACCCGAAACTGCGCAGCGGCATACACGTGCGCGAGCCTTCACACGTCGTAGGAAAATTGGTTGACTGCGCCCGCGGTAAACTCCCTAAGTTCGAAGTCACTGGCGTAAACTGGCCGACGCGCGATGGTAGCGGATTGAGAGATTACATCCACGTCTGGGATTTGGCTCGGGCGCATGTTGCTGCAGTGGAAAAATTCAATGGCATCTTCCACAGCAAGCCAAACAATGAACGATATGAGGTAATTAATCTCGGCACCGGCCAAGGCGTGACCGTCAAAGAGCTCCTGGCGTCGTTTGAGCGCGTGTTCGGAAAAGCCCTCAACAAAGGTGAGGCACCTCCACGTCCCGGCGACAACGCAGGCTCCTACGCGAGCTGCGAAAAAGCTCAGGACTTATTGCTCTGGAAGGCCGAAAAATCCATCGACGAAGGAATCAGGGATGCATTGCGTTGGGGTGAAATGCGTCGGACAGTTTTGGGATATGACTGAATATCAGGCCAACTGATCGAATATTTTTGGGCTGCATGCATCCTTATTTCGAATCTTTAGAGCCTCTGGCATCGACGTTGTGATGACCGGAGGTTTCCATATGAGAAAACTGAAGATTATATTTTTTGCTCTCTGTGCAACGTCTATCTGTGGCTGCGACAACATCTTTCAGGAAAAAGATGACCCGGAGCTTTCCCAACAGACTCCTTCACCGAACACTGAGCCCTACCCAGATTCTCAGCCGCAGGAAGACAAAACGCCTTCCTCACGCAGTCCCAATGACGCGAATCCAGAGGGAAGTGAGGCGTTGCCAGCAAATGACCTCGAGCCCATTTATGAACTGACTCTGAGTGAAACCAAAGATGAAACGAACTTTTCAGCGTGGTTGAACACTGCCGAGGGAACTGCTCTGATCGCTCAAGTCGGAAAATACAAGCACAATGAAAATGAATTAAATCTGCATCGCGATACGCTCATTAGTTACAGCACATTTGCACATGAGCGTCCTCTCCGTATCAGAACTCATGGCCATCACCTCACCTTAGTGGGGCATTCCATGTCCAATCTCTTTGTTGAGACCCACGCTGAGGGCAAGCCGTCAGGCAACGTCATCGTCTACTTAACAAGTTCCGATCTGCCCACAATCAATGCGGAGGGAAAGGATGGAAGCTCTGGAGCGAATGCAGAGTGTTCAGGATCGAAGAACACATGCGTTGCAGTTTCGGATCGCACAACCCGACGGACACAGCTCCATGAGCGATTCGAATGGCGTGAGGAATTGCGCGAGCAACGCTTTGGATGGAATGACAGCAGCGTGCATCCCGACTTCCGCACAGCAATTCAAAAGCATGTTGCAGGCAGTTCGCCTGATGTCGTTAGAAATAGTATCTGTGAGACAGGCACAACAATCAACATGTACATTTCAGAACCTGAGCTCTCCGGTGAACTCACCCTTCACCAAACAATTCGCTTTCCGGTTCCGCAGTCACCTTTGCAAGAAGACCTTGCTCCAGATGCTCAGCTTGTTGCGGGCGGTGACGGAGAAGATGGTCAGAATGCGGGAAACGTGCGTATTTTCCAACTTTCAAATGAAGCGCGCATACGAGAAAGTATCGTGAGGGGAGGGCGACCGGGACGCGGAGGAATGAATCTCAAAATACCCGCAGCAAAAGAAGCGGAGGAAATTGTTTTGGATAGTGAGGTAATCTCTGAAGCTTTCTCGCTCCAAAACCTGGTTGCGAAACGCAACGTGGTTGCAACCTGTGCCAGTGAAATTGGAGGGAATCCCAGAAAGGTTTTTAGAGTTATCACTGAGGCTTTCAAATCTCCGTTTGTCCACATCAAAACGAGCATACAACTCGACAAACACACTCTAAAAATACTTGCGCGTGCTGCAGGAGAAGATATCGATCCTCAGAGTCCGGAGATGGCTCTGTCGGGTGCTGAAGGAAAAAGTGCCTTTGCAAAATGGAGTTCAGTGGCATCGTGGGCTGCCTGGCGGAAACTCATCCCCAACGACATCTTACTTCCCATAGAGGCCATCAATCAGTCGGCAAACAGCATTTCGCCCGAGAGATTTTCGGGCGCGGTATTCGGGCTCAGAACGCTGCCGTTGTAGTACTGCGAAATGTCAAATTCCATAGTCGGCTCACCACTCGCATCAACTGACGCATAACGTCCAGCGCCATCCGCAGTAAAGTCTGCACCGCGCAATGCACTCGAGAGTTTTGCCGGGTTGTTGCCGCCTGCTTTGTATTGCGCTGTGCGCGTCAGCAAAAGGCTGTCGAATGATTGTCTTTCAAAATCAAGAGCGTTCTCGCCCGCTGCGAGCTCACGCCTCAAATAGCCAAGAAAAGCGCCGGGACGTTGCACGGGAACACGTGCACCATTGAGAAACTGATCGGCAATGGAGGTTCGCCCGCCCGCTTCTTGCCAGGTACGATCACCAAGGAAGCGAATGCTGCGCGCCTCGTAAAAGGCAAATGTGTTCGCAATCAGGCGCACCCGGTCGAGAGAGTCCGGGACGAAGAGTGCGTTGAAGGGGACAAACGCGGGCGCCTTGATCTGAGCAGGGTCAAACTTTCTTTTCTCTGCAGCGGCTTTTCTCCGTGCATCAGCAACCAACTTGGCATATTCGGGGCCGCGGTACTTGCCGTCTTGTGGTCCGAGCAGTGCGCGCGCGGGTTCCTGGAAGAGTTCCGTCGACTCGTCGATGTACTCGACCTTTTGAATCTGAAGCCCTTCTTCTTTGCACACTGCTTCAAAAGCCTTGGCCATCTCCACACCGTAACCATCAGAGGGCGACATGATTGAAACCACTTTGCGGTTCTTCTGCTTTAAGTAGGCGACCTGCGCACGTGCCTGAGAACTCGCGAGCGTACCCATACGCACAACAAAAGCTGAGTCAAACTCCTGCGCAGCGGTCACAGGGCCAAGTGTGAACAATGGAACACCGTAAAATGCCGCAACGGTGGCAGCACCAATGGCTTGGGCGCCATGAAACGGGCCAATAATGATGTGCACCTTGTCTCTGAGTATGAGCTGATTTGCAGCCTCCTCAGCAGCACCAGCATCGTTACCGACAGTTTTCACAAACGCACGATAATCTACTTCCTTCGACGCCCTCGAATTAAAGAACGCAGAAATCCCCTTGAGTGCCTTGAGCTGCAAACGCATGAAGACACCGCTTCCAAGAGGAAGCAAAACACCGACACGAATTTGCCTCGGGTCATCTTTGAGAAGCTGCTCGACTCGGTCACGAACCAAATCAAGTGGAATTTCCGGATTCAGCCGCAGCAACATCGGTGCAGCACCGTCCTTCAAGTCCATCAAGGCATTTTGAATCTGTCCTGAACGCAAATTCCTGAACACAGCCAGAAGATCTTGACGACCATCCGCCGCAGGCGTTGCCGCCGAACCAGAAACTTGATTCGACCCTGCAGTCGAATTCAACTTGCTCGGCTTTTCTCCCAAAACGGAATTGGATGCTGGTACGGAAGCCTGTTCAAGACTCTGCGGTGCGGTGGCAGGCTGACTCGCGGCGACGTTTTCAGATTTATTTTTGAGTGATTCACCCAGACGCTTCTTCACGTCATCGCGGGTAATAACCCATTCTCCGAGAATCCGCAGGTCGACTTTGTCTATCCCCGCAATGTCCATCACACGGCCAAGCCGCTCAAGCTGACTGATCTCAAACGCAACTTCCTTTAGCTGCTTGCCGATTTCAGTACCCAATGCATGCACACGCGCTTTGTAGATGGCAGGGAAAGCTGGGTCAGGATATTTCTTGATAAGATCCCGAGCTTCAACATAGGATTTGTCGATGACGTAGATTTGCACAAGCGCATAAAAGCAAAGCGCAGAGACACTCGGCGACAGTGCATCAGAACTCAAAGAGAGCTCGAGATGACTGCGTGCCTGCTTTTGATCGTCCCTTATGCTGTAAATGATACCCAAACGGCAGCGCGCGAGTGCGAGGTCGCCAGGTGCTGCGAGCGGGTCGGCTTGAACCTCTTTGAATTTGATAAAAGCGCCATCAAAATTTCGAAGCTGGAACTCATGTTCGGCTTGCTTCACAGTCTCGCTGGATGCAAACGCAACATTGAGTGAGGCAAAGTAAAGAAACACGGCGACGCACACGCCTGACGCCAGGCGCGTCCAAGCGTCGCGAAAAAAATCAGTCCGGACTCGCCACGCGCACCATGGCCGTGCGCAAGATCCGCTCACCGATGCGATAGCCAGATACAAATTCATCAACGACCATTTCCTGCTGGAGAGTCGCATCTAATGTCTTTGCAATGGCGTTGTGGAAGTTCGGATTGAAGGCCTCGCCTTTTCCTGGAAGCTTCTCAACGCCATGCTTCTTGAGGGTATCGGCCAGCACCTTTGAAACGAGCTGAACACCCTCGACAATCGACGCAACTTGTTTGCCCTCTTCAGTGTCCACGTTCAGGGTCAACTGCTCAATAGCCGTCATTGCCTTGTCGAAGGAATCAATGACAGGCAACAGGTCGCGCGCAAATTCTGAGATACAGTAGGTTTTAAGGTCGCCCTTTTCCTTTTCCCAACGCTTCCGAGAATTCTCGAATTCAGCGGCGATACGATACATGCGATCGTTGGTTTCCGCATATTTAGCAGTTATTTCAGAAAGTTGCTCTTGAAGCTTCGCCGCTGAATCGGATGTTTCAGCACGCTCAGTTTCCGGCTTGCCTTCACCTGGAGCGCCGCTGTCCTGTGCCGAAGCGCCACCCTGCGTGGATTCGGGTTCACCGCCGGTGGGTGATTCAGAAGAAAAAATAATGTTGTTAGACCGGGTGATGGAAAACATCGGTAGACCTCCTGCAAGGATCCAGAGCCTGAAGCCCGCACAGTGTAAGCAGGAACCCGAATCGGTCAACCGTTTCCTGCGGGAAAAATTGTATCCCACGCTTGCAAAGGACAAGCCCGAGGATAAACAATATATGCTCTGGAACACCAACGAAACCGCGAAGGACTCACTCGCATGCTCGATCCAAAATATGTCCGTGACAATCTTTCGGTCATTAGCCACGCTGCTCAGCTAAAGCGAATCCCTTTTGATTCGGAGAAATTCGCTGCTATTTACGACGCCCGTCTGGCGGCTCTCGAGGAAACCGAAACTCTCCGCCGGCAACGCAATGAAGGCTCGGACAACGTCAAGAAAGCGAAAGATCCCGCAGAGCGCGAGTCCCTCCTGAATTCGATGCGGGAAGTGGGTCAGCGGCTCACCCAAGCCGAAGCAAAACTGCGCGATGTTGAGGCGGAATTTGAAGCTATGCAGAGCACTGTGCCCAATCCGCCCAGTGCCGACACTCCCGTAGGAGCAACCGACGCAGACAACGTTGAGTGGCGCAAAGAAGGAACACCACCGGTGTTCAATTTCAAACCGCTCGACCACATCGAACTCGGTCAGAAACTTGGCCTAATTGATTTTAACAGAGGCGCCAACGTTGCGGGTTCACGCAGCTACTTTCTGGTTGGCGCAGGTGCTGAGCTCGAGCGCGCGGTTCACAATTTGGCCGTAGATTTGCTCACTCAACGCGGCTTCACTCTCATGAGCGTGCCGGTTCTTGTCAGGTCATCGGCCATGCAGGGAACAGGATATCTCCCCGGCGGCGCAGACCAAGCCTACTTTGTTGAGAAAGACGACATGTGGCTGGTGGGAACATCAGAGGTCAGCCTAGCGAGCTACCATGCCGGTGAAATTCTTGATGCCGCTCAACTGCCTGTGAAAATCTGCGCCCACTCAAGCTGTTTTCGCCGTGAAGCCGGTGCACATGGCAAAGACACCAAAGGACTCTATCGAGTTCATCAGTTTCAAAAAATCGAGCAGGTTGTGTTGTGCAAGCCCGACAAGGAAGAATCCGATCGCCTGCACATGGAACTGCTCACCAATGCTGAAGATCTTCTGAAGATGCTTGAACTGCCCTACCGCGTGGTGAAGGTCTGCACCGGTGACCTCGGACAAGGACAAGTGAAGAAACACGACATCGAAACATGGATGCCGAGTCGCAGCGCATACGGCGAAACACACAGCTGCTCGAGTTTCTACGATTACCAGGCTCGACGCCTCAAAATCAGAACAAAAGATGCAGCAGGTAAGAATCAGTTTGTATTTACTCTCAACAACACCGAGGTCGCGACACCGCGCGTCTTGATTCCGTTGATGGAAAATCACCAGACCGCAGACGGTCGTATCCGGATACCGCAGGCCTTGAGAAAATACATGAACGGAAAAGAATACATCGGCTAAAACTTCTTCTTTGGAGAAAAAACGATGCCTGAATCGTGTCTCGTGCCCTGCACATCCTGCGGCGCACTCAATCGTGTTCCTGATCACATCGAGCAGGGCAAAGCAAAATGTGGCAAATGTTCAACCGTATTGAACCACAAAGATCCCGTTCACGAAGTGAACGGAGCGGTGCTCGCAAAAGCTGTCCTCAACTCGCCCATTCCAGTCGTTGTTGATTTTTGGGCGCCGTGGTGTGGGCCGTGTGTCGGCTTTGCGCCCACATTTAAACAATATGCGACCGCCCAAAGAGGGAAAGCACTTTTTCTCAAGTGCGACACAGAGGCACACCAGGATGCCGGTAATCGATTCGGCATCCGCAGTATTCCCACCCTGATTGTCTTTGAAAATGAAAAGGAAAAGGCTCGCCAGAGCGGGGCACTTTCGTACCCCCATCTGGAGAAGTGGGTGGCAGGTCAGGTCACGCTCAATCCTTGAACTTGTAGGTCAGCTTCAGCTCGCGCGCTGCCTTGGTCTCATCCACGCGCTCACGGAAAACACGCGTCGGCGCCTGCTCAACTTCAGGCGTGCGAATGATCTCCTTGAGCGCATTCACAAAACGATCCATCTCTGACCGGCTTTCAGTTTCCGTAGGCTCAATCATGATGGCGTTCTTCACACACAATGGGAAGTGCACAGTCATTGGGTGCATGCCGTAATCGATGAGACGCTTAGCCATTTTCGTGGTGTCGAGATTCACGTCACGCTGGTTGCGATCATTGAATACAACTTCGTGCAACGTAGGTGCATTGACTGGCATATGTAAAACATCTTTAAGCTGCGAGCGCATGTAATTCGCATTGATAATCGCGTTCTCGGAGACAGCACGCAAACCCTGACCACCCAAGGCACGAATATAACACCATGCACGTATGAACATGCCATAGTTTCCGAAGAAAGCCTTCACCCGGCCAATAGTCTGCGGAGCGTTGTCCACGAGAACAATTTTCTCGCCGTGTTTCTCGAGGCGCGGAACAGGCAGGAAAGGCACAAGCTTATCTGAAACCGCAATCGGACCTGAACCTGGACCACCGCCACCATGAGGTGTCGAGAAGGTCTTGTGCAGGTTGAATTGAATAACGTCTGCACCGAAATCACCCGGACGGCTCAGACCCAGAACGGCGTTGAGGTTGGCTCCATCGATGTACAGCAGAGCGTCTTTTTCATGAAGCATGTTGGCAACGGTCTGGATGTTCTTCTCGAAAATTCCAAGCGTGTTTGGATTTGTGGTCATGAGAGCTGCAACATCGTCGTTGAGCACGGCCGCCAATGCTTCCGGATGGATAACACCGTCTTCGCCAGTTGCAATCTGGACAATTTGAAAACCGGCCAGAGCAGCGGATGCCGGATTGGTTCCATGCGCCGTATCGGCAGTCAGGATTGTTTTGCGCTGACGCCCTTTCGACTTGTGATACGCCGATACCAGCATCAGACCTGTCAATTCACCGTGCGCACCTGCAGCGGGCTGAAGTGACACTCCAGGCATGCCAGTAACACCTTTGAGATCCTCAGTAAGTTCCCACATCACACGCAAATGGCCCTGAGACCATTCAATAGGATCGTAGGGATGAGCCTCGCTGAGCTCACCACTGCGCGCGATCTCTTCGTTGAGGCGCGGATTGTACTTCATGGTGCAGGAACCCAACGGATAGATTCCCAGGTCGATGGCGTAATTCCAGGTCGACATGCGCGTGAAGTGGCGAATAACCTCAGGCTCGCTCAACTCTGGCAACCGCGCCTTTCGTACTCGCACTTTCTTGAATACGGACTTGGGCTCAACGCGCGGAACATCGAGTGTCGGCAGATCGGTACCCACTGCTCCCGGACGTGAAGTTTCAAAACTCGGTGGTTCTTCGAGAACCACGGCATGACCTGTACTTTTCTTCAAAAAATCCATGGTGATTCTCCTCAGGCCAGATCGCGCAGAAGTTGTGCGAGGTGATCAATATCGTCGCGTGATTTCTTTTCCGTGACACACACAAGCAGACCTGTGTTATCGTTTGAATCAAAACGACTGAGTGCAACTCCAGGTGCAACACCCTGAGCTGCAGCTTTATTTGCGAAGTCTTTGGCGGAGCAACTCAACTCAATGACAAATTCATTGAAGGTACTCTGCGTAGGGTAACGCAACTTAGCCTTGCCAGTCTTCAGAAGAACATCTTTGGCATATTCCGCTTTAGAGAGATTCTGCACGGCAAGTTCGTGAAAGCCTTCTTTGCCCATCATGGTGAGCCAGATTGTTGCCCACAGCGCCATCAGGTTTTGGTTGGTGCAGATGTTAGAGGTTGCCTTATCGCGACGGATGTGTTGTTCGCGCGTCGAGAGAGTCAATGTGTACGAGCGGCGCCCCTGCGCATCAATGGTTTCTCCGCACAGACGACCCGGCATTTGCCGAACGTGTTCCATCTTCGATGTAAACAAACCAACAAACGGCCCACCGAAACTTTGCGGAACTCCAAAGCTCTGACCTTCACCCGTTGCGATGTCGGCACCACAATCACCGGGTGATGGAAGCACTGCAAGGCTCAGTGTTTCAGGCGTGCTAACAATAAAAAGTGCATCCTTTGCCTTTGCAGCGGCAGCAAGAGATTCGAGATCCTCAACGCATCCGTAGAAGTTTGGACTTTGCACAATTACGCCCATCACGTTTTCGCTGAGCAGACTCTTAAGTGAATTGAGCGAGGTCACTCCACTCTCGAGCGGAACGAATGCAAGTTCAACACCTAGATTGGCAAGATAGGTTCTTAAGACTTGAACGTACTCAGGGTGCACAGAAGAAGACACAAGCAAACGGTTTTTATTCTTGTTTATGCGCAAGGCCATGAGCGCAGCTTCAGCGAGTGAAGTTGAGCCGTCGTAGTGCGACGCATTCGAGACTTCCATACCGAAAAGCTCGGAGACCATAGTTTGAAATTCAAACAGAGCCTGCAACGTGCCTTGGGTCATTTCTGGCTGGTAGGGCGTATACGAAGTCAGATACTCGCCGCGCAGCGTGAGTTGGTTCACTGCAGCCGGGCACATGTGGTCGTAGATTCCAGCACCAATGAAGCTCAGTGCGTTTTTTGCATACCGACCATCTTTCATCAGTGTTCTAATGCGGCGACGAATTTCCAACTCCGACTGTGCTGGACCGCTGGGCAGCTCGCCCTTGAAGCGCACGTTGTCGGGGATTCCCTTGAGAAGATCTTCAACAGAACTGACTCCACAGGCTTGAAGCAGCTCTGCGCGGTCTGTTGCAGTGGTCGGGAGAAAACGATGTTGAACGGTCATGATCGCACTCTCGTCTGGTGTTGATAGAAATCAGAAGGGGCGTCATTGACGCCCCTGTCCACTCTCAGTGATTCGCAGCGTCTGCGATGTATTTGGTGTACTGGTCGGCAGTCATCAGATTAGCCGGAGTTCCCTCGAGCGTCACTTTAACGAGCCAATTTTTACCATGAGGATCATTAGCGATATCTTCGGGAGCAGAGGTGAGCGCAGAGTTTACTTCTGCGACTGTGCCAGCAACAGGCATGTACAAGTCAGATACGGTTTTTGTTGACTCAATTGTGCCGAACGATTCGCCTGCTTTGAACTTGCTTCCAGCTTTGGGCAAATCAAGGTGCACAACATCACCCAGCTGCTCGATGGCAAACGCTGTGATGCCGACTATTCCCGTGTTGCCCTCAACGCGGATCCACTCATGCTCTTTGGTGTATTGCAGATTGTTTGGATAGTTGCTCATGAGAAAGGCTCCTGGTTTTTAGAGTTGTGCTGTTCCGTTTGTGTAAAATGGTTTCTTGCAGACCCGCGCCAATTTACGTTCGCCGCGAATTTCAACAAAGATTTCCTGACCGATGCTCGAAAACTCGGGGGGCAGATAAGCCATACCCACATTAAGATTCAGAGACGGAGCGACTGTACCGCTGGTGACCCAACCCAACTCGCGCCCACCTTCGGCATGCGAGAAGATTTTGTAGCCGTGCCGGGCAATGGCCTTGTCGAGCATTTGGATTCCGACCATCTGCTTGCCGAGGCCACGCTCCTTCTGCAATGCAAGCGCTTTTGATCCAACAAATTCGCCCTTGGTGAATTTGGTGACCCAGCCCAGGCCGCACTCGAGCGCATTGATGCCTTCATCCATGTCGTTGCCATAGAGAAGATATCCCATCTCAAGGCGCAAGGTGTCGCGCGCTCCAAGACCACAAGGCTTGCCACCTAATTTCGCTACCGCTTCGACCAAAGCAGACCAGATGCGTGGTGAAGCATCGGCAGGAACATAAAGTTCGAAACCAAGCTCACCTGTGTAACCCGTACGTGCGATGATGGAAGGTTGTCCGAGCACTTTGCCCTCGGAAAACCAGTAATACTTAAGATTGGCAATATTGATATCAACAACCTGTTGCACGAGCTCGCGAGCCTTCGGACCCTGCACAGCAATCTGTGCATAGGCTTCGGATTGATTCTCAAGAATTACGCCCGACGCAGGAAGATGCGCGCGCAGCCACTGCTCGTCTTTTTCGGTGTTGGAAGCATTCACACAAACAAGAAAGCTATCGATGCCACGGCGGTAAACAATGATGTCATCGATGACACAGCCATCTTCTTTGCACAAAGCAGAATACTGAGCTTGACCAATCGCAATCTTAGTGACGTCGTTGGTGGTCATGCGTTGAAGAAAATCGTTGGCTCCGCGACCCGAGACCATCAACTCTCCCATGTGGCTCACGTCGAAAAGACCCACGGAGGAACGCACCACTTTATGCTCGTCGATGACTCCTGAATATTGAACAGGCATATCCCAACCGCCGAAGTCAACCATGCGGGCGCCCAGCTTGCGGTGCTCTGCGTTCAGGGGTGTACGTTTCAGGTTTTGAGAAACCACAATTTTTCCCCTTTTATTTTCCAACTAACTTATTCAAATTTGCCTTGTAGAACTCACATGCTTTTTCGACGACTTTCTCCGCCTCAGCGCGCTGCAACCAGGCACCGACTTCAACAACCTTCTTCTCAAGAGCCTTGTATGAGCGGAAGAACTGCTCGACTTCTTTGAGTGTATGAGGGTTCACTTCAGACAATTCAGTAATGTGTTTGTATTGGGGATCGTCAGCGTGAACGGCGATGACTTTGTCATCTTCCTCTCCGCCATCGATGACCTTGAGACAGCCCACAACCCGTGCGTTCATGATACACAGCGGAACCGCGGGATCTTGGCCAAGGACAAGAATATCGAGAGCATCACCATCGTCGCAGTAGGTCTGGGGAATGAAGCCGTAGTTGGTCGGATACACCACAGAACTCGACATCACGCGATCCATAAGCAGCATGCCGGAATCTTTGTCGATCTCGTATTTGCTTTTGGATCCGCGAGGGATTTCGATGATGGCGTGAACGATAGAAGGAGCCTTCTTGCCGACAGCAACAGAATGCCACGGATGCCAGGGATTAACGCTCATGTTGATGACCTCTTGGGACGCTGAAGTTTTCAAGGACGGCTGGTTTTAACCCCGAGCCGGCCATTCAGCAAGAGATCAGGTGCGCCAAACCTCAGATTTGATGCGACTCAATAACGCCTTCATGAACAAGGGCATCAACCGACGCGGGCTCTACCTCTTCGCTGGTATCGATGGCATCGCCCTCATTTGCGGGTGCAAGAAGTTTAAGCAAATCTTCGCGAGAGAGGTTTTTAAAGATCTCCGCATCCTCTTCAACAAAACGTTCAAATATCAGCTTTTTACGATTGATGATCTCGTCGATGCGCTCTTCCAGGGTGCCCTTGGTGACAAGCTTGTAGACCTGAACGTTCTTCTGCTGACCAATGCGATGAATACGGTCGGTCGCCTGGTTCTCCTTGGCCGCGTTCCACCACCGGTCATAGTGGATGACCACGCTGGCCGCCGTCAGGTCGATACCTGTTCCTCCCGCGAGGAGAGAACCCAAGAAGACTTTAACTTCATTATCTTCCTGGAACTGCCGAACGAGCTGACCGCGCTGGGCGGTTTGACCCGTTAGGCACACGTGCTTCACCCCGCGTTGGGTGAGCTTCTCGCTCAGTCGGTTGATCATCTTTGCGTACTGGGAAAACACCACAACCTTCTGATCGCTCGCAAGAGCCTCACTGAGAATTTCCTCAAACAGAGCAAGTTTGCCACTACCCACGGCTTCGTACCGAGGATCGAGGAGCGCTGGGTCATTACAAATCTGCTTGAGAAAGGAAATGACCGAGAAAATGTGAACGTATGGAATGGCTGCCTGGTCGCTCTCGAGCGCCTCAACAAGTTCACGACCCTTCAACGCAAGGGCTTCGTTGTAGAGCTCAACCTGGCGCTTGTTGAGATTGCAGTGCCGGATGTCCTCGACCTTGTCTGGCAAATCGGTCAAGACATCGCGCTTGTTTCTGCGCAGTTTGAAGGGATGAATAAGCCTCTGTAGCTCCAAATCGGCAAGAGCACTGGAGCGTCTGTCGGACATATACTTTTTCTTGAACTCGGAATCTGTACCGAGATAGTTCGGTGCGATGTAGTCAAACAAATTCTTTAGCTCGAGAAGATCGTTCTCAAGTGGTGTACCCGTCAAGCAAAGACGCATCCGGCTGCCCAAACGCACTGCAGCACGGTAGGTACGAGTCGACTGGTTCTTAACAAGATGTGCCTCGTCAAGAATGACAAGCTCAGTCGGACAACGCATTAGAAATTCGTAGTCACGCAAAAGAATGCCATAGCTCGTAACCAAAATGACGTGCTGTGTAGGTCTCTTGAGTGCTTCCTGCTTACGCTGAGCACCGTGGTAGCAAATGACACGCACACCAGGTACGAATTGATTGAGTTTGTCCAGCCAGTGATCGATCACACTCGTTGGGCAAACAACCAGACTGATTTTTCGTGGTTCACGGTCTGCAACCGAAGATAAGAGAGCCATGGTCTGGTGTGTCTTACCCAGACCCATTTCATCTGCCAGCAAACCACCCAGCCCGTTTGAGTACAGCCACCAGAGCCACTTAAAACCCTCTTGCTGGTACGGACGCAAGGTCAGATGCGTAGCGCGCAGACTCGGAAGTTCTAGGTCGTTCATACCCAACAGGCCTGAACGCAAACGAGCAATCACATCACCCGTTCCGACAATTTCACTCTCGGATGCAAACTGCTCGCGGAATTTTATGAGTTCAAGCGTGCTGAGTTTGATTTTACCGTCGTTCTGAACCCGCTGAGCCAGCCAGTCGAGTTCCTCCGGAAGACGCAGCCATCCCTGCTTGGTGCTCAGAAATTTCCGCCCCTCCGCGCGAGCCTTGAGAATCGAAACAAGAAGATTTGAATGGGAAAACCCAGACGAGATCGTCGCTTCCGAAGCTGCCTCAACCGACAATGCTACAGAAGCATCAGTTCCCTCTTCTGCGGCCTCTTTCTTCTCAGGTGCTTCGCCCAGCAATCCGCGAAATGTGGGCTCAACGAAGAAACCGCCATCGTGTGTGGTCTTGAGCTTCAACTCGGGAATCGTGAACTTGGAGAAAACCTTAACTTTGGCTAACTCCGGCGCCACTTTTACTTGGGCCGTCTCTCGGAGTCTCTCAAAATTAGTTTCTATCAGAAGTGCTGCAGTATCACTGTCGAGCATGGCCACCCGCGGATATTCATCCCAGCGTGCCACCTGTGCCTGATTCATTTTATCCTGATAAGAGATAATGCCAGACTTGGAAACATAAACTCCAAGGCGCCCGACACTGCGCACGGGCGCCGATTCCAGTTCAATGGTCTTCCTGATGCGTCCGATGGAATCTCGAATCACGACCGTACGAACAATCTGGATGGCGGATGCACCTTGTTTTCTGCACTCAAAAAATCGCTCTGCAATAAGCGCATTATTGATTATTGACAAAGTTTTTTTGGGAATCTGGCCTTTGACTTCAGTCGAATTCAGAATTCTGAGCGCATCGTCGATACCCAGCGAGTAGGTCAGCATTTTTTTCGGACCATAATCAACCGTCAGTTGAAGAGCGTACTCCCCTTCATTCCAAACAGAATCAACGATCTTGGCTTTGCCCTCGGTGAGAATGATTCCAAGACCACGTGATGCGTCGGCACCAGCTTTTGAACCCGACGCAGATGAATCGGCAGAAGATGACTGCGCGTCGCTAAGCAAAACATTCTCGAATGATGACTCTTTTTTGAAAAGGTGTTTGTCGGCACCCTGCCCTGACAAGCCAAATCTCTCGAGGGTCTGCGCATTTTCCTGGTCAAGAACCAAACACAACGCAGCGATGTGCGAGCACTTCTCGCCCTTGCGACGATTCGCCTGACAGGTGCATTCCATCCACTGCACACCCTTCCCTTGGGAGTGCAGCTTGAGGCGCACGTCATAGTTCTCACCTATTCCGGCTCGAACCCGCGCGCTCACGAGCTCGCCATAAAAAGATAATTTACCCACACTGCCGGAGCGGAACAGCGAAACGCCGCCCTGCCAATGATTCCCGCTGAACTGCGGAAACACAATATCAATAAACGAGAGACCGGCCATGCATTCTCCAGAAGACGCCGCGAAAGCCGTCTGATTTACTGCGTCACTTTATAAAATTTGTAACGATCCTGTCGCTCAATTTTCAGGTATTGAGCTAAGCTGATTTGAGCGAGCGAGCTGGCACGGACAACCCAATTTTTGGGGCTGGCAACAAGTGTTCCAATGGCAACGTTCTGCGGCGACTCCAAAGGAGCAATTCCACTAAACCATGTGTAAAGAGTTCCTCTTTCCTCGGCATCGGAAAGGGTTCCCGTTTTCCCGCCAATCTCAAACCGATCCCCAGCCGTACCCTTGCGCCGGAAGTATCTTCGGCTTGTTCCAGAAAGCACAGTTTCCTGCATCAATCTTTGCATTTTATCAGCCGTACGCTTGGTAAATATCCGCGAAATTTCCAACGGCGAGCCTGTGTAAATTTGTTTGCCCGAAGTGTCGTAAGCAGCCTCAACCAGATAGGGCGCCATCATCACGCCCGCGTTTCCGGCAGCGGCAGAGAGCATTGCTGCATGAACCGGGGAGATTTTGCTGGAGCCGAAACCGGCGCCCGCTTCACCCACTTCAAGTGCAGTAGCCATCTCGAGAGCAGGAATCAATGCAGCACTTGTCTCGATGCGCAGGTCACTTGGGATTGGTCTATTGAACAAATACTTTTCGGCGTATTGACGCAACGATGCAAGCCCAGTTTCGTACAATGCAAGCCTTGCAAACACAGTGTTACAGCTGATTCCGAAAGCATGTGAAAAGGTCATACGCTGACGGTCAGACTGCACATCGCGTAACCAGTTCCTGTTGCGCAGCGTTCCGCACCCACCATGATATGGAATTTCTTGATCGGGATCGAGATTGTTCTTTTCAATGCTCGCCGTTGCGGTGACGATCTTCATCAGGCTCGCTGCAGGAGCGCGCGCCGACGTCAAAATGGAGTCCTCGTTGACGAGCGGACTATGGATATTCGCCTTCGATTCAGCCATCGCAAGAATACGACCGGTGCGCGATTCAAGAATAACCACAGCACCTGCAATGTTCCGCTGAGCCGCGAGAGTCTTTTCGAGTGCCATTTGCAGATCAGGCTGAATAGTCAGCTTGAGTGTCATTCCCTTGTAATTCACGAAAGTAAATTTATCGCGGTAGCTGAGGCGCTTGTCGACATCTTTCCAGACAATCTGGCCAAAAGGAGTCTTGAGGGCGTGACGCTCATTGGTCAACTCTTCACGTGGATCCTTGTAGCCCTGTTTTTGGAAACTTCCCCCAATCTTCTGAGAGGCATTTTGCGAGTTTGGGTCGACCGCATCTTCGTCCCCTTGATTCCTGGAATCGCTTATTGCAGCGGCTTTTTCATTGGTTGTTTTGGGGTCGTTTTCGAACGCCTGCACGAGGAGTCCAGCACCAATACACGCAAAACCTGTCACCAGACGGACGAACATCTGCTGGTGTGTTGTGTTCTTGCGACGAAAACCTGCTCTCATTGGCAAACACTCTCACCCGATAACCTCCGGATAGGAAGCTCAAGTGTCCTTTCGCGTTATAGTGTAGGTTGTAAAACGCCGGTACGCCATGTCACCACACTGCCGCCATTCGGGTACGAAGCGTTCCCGCAAAAGCTCAACCTCGAGATCTGGAAGCTGACTGCGGACGACCTCAACCTCAGCTGTTGGGCGACCGTTGCTTTCTGGCACTGAAAGATTGAGGTGAGAATACTCCGGGTTACGCTGCAGTATTTCGGTGACCAGTGCGTGTCGGGAGCGCACGAGCGCCCATTGGCGAGTGGCGTCAGTACTCTGACAGATTTTGAATTTGAGCTCAGCCCCACCCAGTTTCTCCCACTGCTCAAGGGTTCTTGGTTCTTCAAGAATCGCTGACTCCTCTGAGAAAAACTGACCGTCCACAAAATCAAGTTCGATGACTTCTCCCCAAGAAAAGATTCCGCCGTTTGGCTGCAGCAGAAGCCAGCCCTGGGGAAGAAGCCGGCAGGGCGTGGACAATAGAACCTGCCGCACGGGCTCAATAGGCTGAACGACCCCCCAGACGACGGCGCGGTCAGATGGCGATGGAAACCTCGACTCTTTACTGCAGCCGCATGATTTTGAGGCGCGTCTTGCGGTGCCATGCATCTTCTCGATGTGACGCAGCCGGAGAAGCGTCACCGGTGCGAAGGCAAGCGAACGGCTCAGCCAATCGCCCGGGAAATTCCCCAAACTCGAATCAGGTGTCACCGGATTGTCTTGGGACACTTCTTTCACCTCCCTTCGACCTCAGGAGCAGTAAACTCACCTTGAGGTCTGTCGACAGAACAGAATTCATTTTGCAGGAGTCTGGCGTGTTTTCAAAGAAGCAAACATCTGAGAACACAATTACTCGACAAGCAGAGACAACCACGACAAAGTCTCGTACTCGTGGTATCTCCATGCTTGCTGATGGTTGCAGCTTCCAAGGAAAAATGTTCCTTCAGGGAGAATCTCGCGTGGGTGGTCACGTCGACGGCTCAGTCATTTGCGATGGAATTCTGACGGTCGAGGAATCGGCAGTCATTACAGGCGACCTCAACGGAGTCGTCGTTCTCTTCAATGGCCGAATTGATGGCAACCTTCGTGCATCCGATCTGCTCAGACTCAGCCCGACCGCTCGCGTTTACGGCGACCTCACCGCAAAAAGATTGGTAGTCGAAGATGGCGCAAGAATAGAGGGACGAGTCTCGTATCTGACACCCATGGAATCAGACTCTGAGCGGGACACAGACTCTACTGAGTCATCCCCAGACGAGCCTGTTCAACTCGCTGTGTGATGGACATGAGAGGTTTCAATGACATCAGCGGCTGATAAAAAGAAGACCATCAAGGAAATTTACAGAAACTCGAGTGAGCGGATTTCGCTTGCGCTGAAACTTTTTGGCCAACCAAAGCAAGATGAGCCACTGGTTTTTCAAAGCGAAAGGGATTTCGAAACAATTTCTTCACTGCTTGGCAACGCGGTTCAATCACAGCACCAAGAAGAGGCCAACGACTATCGATTGGCGATTCTCGATGTGGGCCAGTGGCTCGTTGGAGCGTATACGCGCGAATATCTGAGCACTTACAAAAACCAGCAACCAAACGTCTTGTACGTTGTTAAACGGGGTCTCGAAGTGCTGCATCTGATGCTGCATAGAGACCTGCGCCGACGCCAGCTTTCGCCCACCGAAAGTCAGGTTTTTCACGAATTCAAGAAATTAATTTCTGGACTTCCGCGCCCATCACAAAACACAGCAAGCAGTGTTGAGAATAACCTCGGACGGAAATCCTCCTGACAGCCAAGCTGTTGCTCACCAATAATCAGCGCTCACAATGACATCACCCTGTACCCGGCACAAACACGAAAGTCGTTGGGCGGGATCGATGCCTTGCCGTGATAGAGTTTCAGTTTCAAGATCGGTACGCGGGCTCAACTGCTTTTCATACTGCTCGTCGATTTGAACAGCACATTTTCCGCAGACACCAACCCCGGAACAAGATGACCCCACCGGAATCCCGAAGCGTCTGAGCGCCACCCATAGATTCGTACCTTTGCGCAAGCTTAACATCTGCAACAAAACACCGCTCTTGCGACGCAACTCAACCGTAATCTTCTCACTTTTCATGCCCACTTCACCAAACACCGGGATCATAGAAATACCCCTCAACGCCCGGAAGCGCGGAAGTCAGGTTTACGTTTTTCAACGAAAGCCGAGAGTCCTTCTTTGGATTCTGCACCCGAAAAACAAGAAGCAAAGAGCTGTGCTTCAAATTCATAGCCCAACTCCCCTCCCGAAGAATCTGCAGCTTGGGCTGCGCGCTTCGCGGCACGAATGGCTCTTGGACCCTGAGCGGCAATCGCATTGGCAATTGTCTCTACAGCAGAAGCAAGTTGCTCTGGTTCAACAACGCGGTTCACGAGTCCAAGCTCATAGGCGACCTGAGCTGTGTATTTCTCCGCGGAGGTTGTCCATTCGAGCGCCCGCGCAAGACCAAGACGTTTGACGAGTCTTTGTGTTCCGCCGAATCCGGGAATCAGCCCCAATCCAACTTCAGGCAGTCCAAATTTTGCTTTCTGCGAGGCCACAATAAAATCCGCTGCCAACGCAAGTTCAAGGCCTCCGCCCAGTGCAAAGCCCTGAACCTGAGCAATGACTATCTGGGGCAATTCGCTGATTGATTTGAAGATGGATTGCCCATGTCTTGAGAACTCGAAAGCTTGAGTAGGAGAAAAATCAAGCATCTCTTTGATATCAGCTCCAGCAACGAAGGCTTTGTCACCACTGCTTTTGAGGATGACAACACTCAGGTTCTGGTTGCGTGTGAGGGACGCAATATGTGCAGAGAGCTGCTGCAAAACCGACGTGTTGAGCGCATTGAGCGCATCGGGGCGAATGATTTCAAGTACACCCACACCCTTCTGAAGCTCGAAGAAATGGACAAGAGTTGTGGTCATAACGGCTCCCTGTGACGACAGTTTGATGATATCGCACAGAGCGTAACAAACGCCTGTCAACGACTCAATCCCATCCCGGCAGAGCAATTGGTTTGCTTAACTCTTTATTGCGCCGAGGTGGCTCGATCGAGATCAGTGGCGCTTTTTGATTTGGAAAATGAACACTGAGATTTTGTTTGAGTCCGGTTTGAGCATCGAGCACAAGCAGAGCCTGCCATCCTCCCTGTGGCGATGAAACACGCCAACCCCCACGCAGGACATCAGCATTGATGGACAGTGAGTTCGCTTTGGACGCCGGTAAAATAGCTAAGAAGTCTTTTGAACTGAGGAAGAGTTCAGAACGAGCGGATACAATTTTGATTTCGGCGAGTGCCGTACCTGTGCTCAACCAACGCTCACATTTCTGCAAATAGGGGCGAGCCTTAAGATCGGCACTTGGCTTTATGATTTGCCATTTCAGGGCAGTGTGCTTCTGACGTGCCCAGCTTTCAAGATTTGAAGGCCGACGTCCCAGAGACGACCTCAGCACCATGTGATTTTCACGAGCTGCAAGAAATGTGAAGTGACCAACAGAGCAGTGCTCTCCGGAAGCCAAAACTTGAAGGAGCACAACCTCCTCATTCCGCTTCAAGACGGGAATCGGCTGATCCATCACAGGGAGTGGAAGCAAAAGTAGGTTTTTAGGTCTCCAAGACGCGCCTTCCGGCACGCCGCGAGAACGAACGGATGTGCTTTCGCCGGATTCCCGAGTCGGGTTCAGCCTCGATGAAAAGCTGTTGCGAACCACGCGAAAAAGAGCCGTGGCAAGAATGGCGAGAGCCAAAAATGAAGAGAGCAATCGCATCAAAAAAAGCTCCGCAACTAGAAAACCATCGTTGGATGACTCAGTTGCGGAGCAATTTCAAACCACACCAAACCGGGTTGGTTTTTAGATCAACTTTTTAATCAGCTGCCTGATTTCTTAAGATACGTCCGACTCGGCTGAACACGCTGTTGATCAGCGACAGCCGCAGGTTGCAGAGCCTGCAGAGCGCTGAAGGCGACGCTCGGCGCCTGAACGGGACGTACGTTTGATGCAGCATGATTCGCACCCGCTGAGCTCGCAGCGTGGTTTCTGCTCTCCTCAAATCGGTTCATTCCAGATAACGGAATACTGCAAGACGAACGGTGCACCGGAGCCTGGACGCTCCGTCCGTTTTGATAAGAACTTTTAAGCATGGAGAACAACCGGTGGCCGGAATCGACCGATGCCGTGAGCCTATCTAGGTTGGACGCCACCTCACGCTCATCATTTGCCGATGCCGTGGAGATCAAACGACACATTTGTTGGTGATCTTCGAACCAGGTTTCGAGATCCTTTACGATGTCATCGCTCTCGGCGGCGGCGCCTGAGGGCGATACACTTACGAGTTGGATGCCGCGCACAGTTCACCTCCTTTCTTTGAATACACGAAGCGCATGACCTTCGGCAGATTATCCGAAGACTTTACTGCAAATCGAAGAGCGCTCCCTACCTCCTCTTTGCATCTTCGGCAGAGATTCTGACGGCTTGAACGATTTTGCAAAAACTAAAGCCTGAATTGAATCGGCTGAGAAATCGCTGTATTTCTCAGTATATAGCGAGACGCCAAAACCAGCTGGTCATGTTCGACAGTTGTTCTGCAAAGCACTGTCACGCGATCGTTCAAGCTCTCTTCCACAAGCCACACAAGAATTTCCTTCAAGATGAGCTCGATACGATCGGAAGGACGGAGGCGCAAATAGTCTCGGAGGCGGACGAAATTGCCCTGGGAAAGGCGCCAGCGCGCCAGCGCGGAGAAATAGACTTCGAGCATTTCTGTATCGGGGGCAAGAACAACCGTCGATGCACGCAAGTTCAGAACCCGGCGGAACATTTCCCGCAACATAACTGCAACGGCGTCAGAAATACCCTGACATTCGGAGATTTCCCTCAAACACCAGGGTGCAGGACCCGAGGATTGCTGGGGATTGATAAAGAAAGGATGAACCCCTGAGAGGATCCAACGGCGGATCGAGCGAACATCCATCACCTCGGAGCGACGCCTGAGAATTCTTGAGCGGCCACGGTCATCGGTGAAATCGTTTGCACCGAGAAAAATGGGGTCAGCCGAAAAAGGCAACATTGCCTCGCGGGCAATAGCCTTGAGCAAAGTGTCTTTCAAAAAAACAGGCGACACAGAGAGTGTTATGCCGTTTGGTTGGGCACTCGCCGCCGGCTGAGTCGCGAAAAAACCAAGTCCAAGAACGGATTCAGGCAACTCACCGTTGCGCGCCATCTCGCTCAGAAACATGTTCAATCGTTGTTCCGTCTTGAACAGATAAAGTTCGCGCTGCACAGCTCCCAGACCCCTCGATTTTCTTTACCGATTCTTCATGGAGTGTTGTTTCGGGAGGCAATTGTGCGCGCCAAAGCATCGAGAACTCCGTTAATGAAGCCGCCTGATGCCGTGGAGCCAAACTGCTTGCCCAGCTCTACACCCTCAAAGATGATAACATCTTTGGGTATTTCAGTGCGCGTCAGCAATTCAGCAGTGCAAATTCTGAGGATGGCTAAATCGACTTTGGCTATGCGGGAGAGCTTCCAGTTCAATGCGCTCTTTTCGATGAGCGCGTCTATCTGTTGCTGCTCTTGAACCACACACTCAGAAATTATTCTTATGAAATCATAAAGTTCTGGCAAAACTTCATTCTGTACCAGAAACGTACTGAGGATTGTGTCACTCAAAAAGGTCTGCTGCGCAGCTTCGAGTTGATAGACAAGTTGAACCGCGAAACGCCGCGCTTCGCGCAGTTGGGCTGGCTTCAAAGCCATGGCTGCGCGCGTCAGGGGGGAGATCATTCGTGTCCCCCCGCCCGATTCAATCCTCTTTTCATTTCAATCATCTCGAGGACTGTCTCGGCCGTTTCAGCCCCTTTGTTACCAGCCTTACCACCAGCACGATCAAGCGCCTGCTCCATCGTGTCGCAGGTCAGAATTCCGAAGCCCACAGGCAGACTGCGTGCAAGCTGCACATTCATGAGTCCACTTGCGGCGGCAGAGCAAACGTACTGGTAGTGGTCGGTTGAACCACGGATAACGGCTCCGAGAACGACCACGCCGTCGACCTTATGGGTCTCGGCCAGCCATTGGGCAGCCAGTGGTGCCTCATAGGCTCCCGGAACTTCGACCTCAACGATCTGCTCGAGCTTGATGCCACGGCGCTTCAAGAGTGCCTGCGCACCCTCCGCAAGACGACGGGTTATCAATTCGTTGAAACGACAAACGACCAGTCCTAATTTTATCGGCTTTTGCGCCACAGCCATTTCAGTTCTCCCAAGCAGCCAAAATACGATTCACCCTGCCGGCTCTACTCCAGGTTCATTGCTCAAGTAAATGGCGGGCGATGATCAATCTTTGAATCTGGGAGGTTCCCTCGTAGATTTGGAAGATCTTTGCGTCACGCATCAGCATCTCAACCGGATACTCACGGTTATAGCCATAACCTCCAAAAATCTGGACAGCATCTGTCGTAATGCGCATGCATGAGTCGGCGGCAAGCAACTTAGCGATCGAGGCCGTGAATGTGTTCCTCTGACCCGCGTCAATCTCGTTCGCTGCCTTCCACACGAGCAAACGGCTGGCCTCAATATCACGAGCCATTTCGGCAATCATGAATGCGACGGCCTGGTGTTCAGCAATCGGCTTGCCGAAGGTTGTACGCTGCTTGGCGTAATCGATCGCACACAACATCGCGCGCTCTGCCAAACCTACAGCACCACTGGCCACCACAGGACGAGTGCGATCAAACGCACCCATTGCGAGGCGGAATCCATCACCCTCTTTTCCGAGCATGTAGCGCGCCGGAACTTCAACGTTCTCGAAAGTGAGTCCGCGCGTATCTGAACAGCGCTGGCCCATATTGTCTTCTTTTTTGCCCATGATGATTCCCGGGCTGTTGGCCGGAACGACAAAGCCCGTCATCCCTTTATGACCTGCCGCAGGATCGGTTTTAGCCAGGACGAAAAACCATTTTGCGTGGCCGGCATTGGTGATCCACATTTTGGATCCGTTCAAAATGAATTTGTCCCCCGCCTTCTTTGCGGTTGTTTTGAGGGATGCCACATCGGAGCCCGCACCTGGTTCTGTCACACAATAGGCGGCCATATGAGGCTCATCGACCATCGGTGCAAGAAACTCTTTGTAGATTGCTTCATTGCCACCCAGAATGACGGGAACTGCAGCCAGCTCGTTTGCCAGCGCCGCTGTGCAGAAGCCCGCGCTGCCCAGGGAAAGTGCTTCGCCAATCAACGAGTGAGCAAACACGCCCAAGCCCAATCCACCGACTGATTCCGGAACGAAGGCGTTCAACAAACCCAATTGGTGCGCCTTTGCAAAGAGCTCAGAGGGAAAACGTGCGGTCTCATCGAGCTCACGCGCTTTCGGCCAAACTTCCTTGTTCGCAAAATCGCGCGCAAGTTCAAAGATCGCCTGATGTTCATCGCTCAGTTTAAACATGTTCATGGTCTTTAGCCTCCTTCAATTACCTCAGCAGTCTATCACCGTGGACAATGCAAAGCCTCGCACCATCCACAAAGGTTTGGCACGTCAATAGAGCCACAGCGCCATCAATATGATTTGCTCAGTGACCGCGGAACGGTGATACAATGGGATGGAATGTTTGCGAAAAAAAAATTAGAGGGAGCGACACCTATGGGTGGTACCAAAACCAGTTTCATGAAGAGTGTTTTTAGCGGCTCTATTCCAGAGTCACTTCTTCATCATTATCCGTTCTTCAACACGCCTCGTGAAGAAGAGTTTCGACTGGTTTCGCAATCCATTGGTGACTGGCTCAAAGAAAACGTCGACCCAATGAAGTTGGATGATGAGAAAAAGCTTCCCGAACATGTTCTCAATGGTCTGAAAGAAATGGGTCTGTTTGGACTTATAATTCCGGAAATCTACGGAGGATCAGAATTTACACAGACACTCTATACCCGAACCCTTGAACTTATGAACAAGCACGAGAGCTGTGTTACCTTGACGGTAGGTGCACACCAGTCCATCGGTCTCAAAGGCCTCTACCTGTTTGGTACCGATGAACAGAAGAAAAAGTACATGCCAAAGTTGGCGACCGGAGAAATGATCGCAGCTTTTGCACTCACCGAGCCCACTGCTGGCTCAGACGCAGCCGGCATTAAAGCGCGGCTCGTGCGCCAAGGTGATCACTACATTCTGAATGGCTCAAAGCTTTGGATCACCAACGGAGGGTTTGCTGACTTCTTCACTGTCTTTGCCAAAGAAAATGTCGACGGTGAAGACAAGATTACAGCCATCATGGTCACGCGCGACATGGGTGGAGTGAGTCACGGACCCGAAGAGCAAAAATTGGGAATCAAGGCATCAAGCACAGTGGAAGTCTATTTCAAAGACGTCAAAGTGCCCGCGTCCAATGTCCTAGGCAAACCGGGTGATGGCTTCAAGATTGCAATGGGCATTCTCAACCAAGGACGCCTCGGACTTTCTGGCGGCGCACTGGGAACGATCAAAGCGGTTCTCAACCAATCAGTCACCTACGCCAAAAACCGCAAGGCCTTCCAAAGTTCAATCTCTGAATTCGGTGTGATTCAAGACATGCTGACAGAGATGGCCTGCCATGCCTACGCTGTTGAATCGATGACCTACTTGACCACGTCTTTGGTCGATGCGGGCGACGTCGACTACTCCATCGAAGCTGCCATCTGTAAAATCTATGGCACCGAAGCATGCTGGCGTGTACTCAACCTTGGCATGCAGATCCACGGCGGCAATGGCTATATGAAAGACTATGGCCTCGAGCGGCGACTGCGCGATGGTCGCATCGGAATTATCTTCGAAGGTACGAATGAAATCTTGCGCATGTTCGTTGCCATGACAGGATTGAAAGAACCCGCGAGTGAATTCAAGAAGATTGGCAAGGAACTGCAGAGCTTGCAAAACATCCGCAACCTTGACTCACTCAACGATGCCATCGGAAAAATTGGTGTGATTTCGGAATTTGCAATCCAGCAAGTCAAGCAGTCCGTCGTGAGTGAGAAACTCGAGGGCTTCCATCCGGCTCTCGAAAAAGAAGTCACCCGGCTTGCGGATGCCTCGAAGGCCTTGGCCAACACGGCAAGCAAACTCATTCGGCAGTACGGACAAAAACTCGTGGACGAACAAATGCAGCTCTGCCGACTCGCAGACATCGCGGCCGATACTTTCATGATTGCTGCCGTGCTTTGTCGCGCCAATTCCATGCTCGAGAAGTGTGGTGGTCCCGAGAAGAACTCCACCGAGCTGTCGCTGGCTCAACTTGTTGTCAGGAACGCAAAAGCTCGCATTAATCAGAATGTTTATAGCATCAAGGCAAACCGCGACACTGAGGTAAAGTTGATTGCACAGCATCTGTGCGAGACCGAAAATTACCCATTTGAACTGAGCCGAATTTCCTAACCATCCCGCTGCTGTTGGAAATCCGACTGACACCGCTCAGGTTTACCCGCTGGCAGCCGAACCTCATTGCGCAGACAGGAGGTCTTGCGAATGGGTTCTGTGTCTTCAATCGGCATGATCTGGATGATCATGGTGGGCGTCCTGGCCACAAGCTTGGCCTATTTTATCGGATTTCTTTGGCAGACTTCTGCAAAAGTCCAATTCATCCGCAAGAAACGAAACTCGCTGCGTTCTTTGTTACGTTTACCGCGTGCCGGCCGGGGAAGCAGACTCAAACGTTTTGAGCAGATAGCAGTTGTTGTCGTGACAGACGTAGAGTCTGCCCTTCAGCCTCCGTTGTGTTCGCGCCATGCGCGTTCTTTCCTGCCTATTTTATCGGATGTGCGCAGGCGCGGACAGCTCCTATTAAGCCAACAAACAGGAGCTCACCGAGTGAGTGCTCCAGAGCGTGAACGCCATCTGTATTCGCTCGTCGACAAATTAGGCCAATTGGAAATTCAACTCAAAGCTCTTCCCAAACCGAATGTGACAGTTGAGGAAGTGTTGCTTGGAAAATTCGAGTAAGCGAGGTACGACCGAAATGTTCTTGAGGATGCAAAGAATGAATTTCAAAAGCGCACAGCCCCTGACCCTGGATCACGCTCAGGCGGCAAAACCTCGCCCGGCACGCAGACCGGATGAAGTCTGGCACTGTCGCGAATATTGGACTGGTGACTCGCGCGATGGGCAGTACACCAATGGCGATGGATACCACTATTTCGAGATGAAGGGATCAGGACTCATCACAAAAGCTCTCGAATACTATGAAACTGAAGATGGTGAAGAGCGTTCCACGGAAGTCCCGGAGCTCGTCGGCATCAATTGGTTTGAGTTCTTTGGGTTCGAAGACGACGAGCTTCTTGAGCAGGTTCCGGAGCATGAATTTACCTACGTCGAAGGCCTCATCAAAAAATCCTGAGCCAGAATCCCCCTCTGGAATTGCCATTGCAGGAATCCTGATTAAATTCTCCGGGACGTGGCCGTATGCCCGGGGAGACCTGCATGAATTACTATGACTTGCTCGGCGTGACCAAGACTGCGTCCGAGGATGAAATCAAAAAAGCCTATCGCAAGCTTGCGATGAAGTTTCACCCCGACCGCAACCCAGGAAACAAGCAGGCTGAAGAAAAATTCAAACAGATATCCGAAGCTTATGCGATCCTTTCAGACAAGGACAAAAAACGCCAGTACGACCTCTATGGCGACGCCGCCTTCCAGCAAGGCGGAGGCTTCCGCGAAGATGTCTTCAGGGGGGCAGACTTCAGCAGCATCTTCCGTGAAATGGGATTTGGAAATGTCGACTTCGAGACCATGTTTGGTGGAGTGGGTGGCATGGGCGGTATGGGTGGCGCTCAGGGACGCGGCGGCTCCTTTCGCGGCCAACGCGGCTACAGACCGGGAGGAGGAGCTGGTGGCGCGGGGTATCGAACACATCCAGGTTTCGACAGCCCCTTCGCAGATGAAAGCTCCTATGACATCGAGCGAGAACTCGATGTGGGCTTTATGGATGTTTACAATGGTGGCGAGCGGCAGGTCGTTTTTCGACTAACATCGGGTGAGAGTGTCAACGCGCGCATCAAGATTCCGGCCGGTATTGAAGACGGCAAGCTGCTACGCCTTAAGGGTCAGGGTGCAACCAAACCCAATGGCCACAGGGGCGACCTCTTTCTCAAAGTCAAAATGAGCGAGCACCCCGATTTCCACAGGACGGGTGCTGACGTCGAATGTGAGGTACAGATCCCATTCACAACTCTCGCCTTAGGCGGACAGGTGAATATCAACACCCCCCAGGGACCCAAACGCACTCATCTGAAAGCAGGCATGAAGAGCGGCGTAAAGATTCGCCTCAAAGGACTCGGTTTCGTAAAAGACAGTTCCGAGGAACGCGGTGACCTCTATGCGCGCCTGGTGGTTCAATCGCCGACCGAAGATCAGCTCACCCCCGAGCTGGTCGAGGCACTGGAAAAACTCAAACTTCTCGGATTCTAATTTTTGCCTGAAGTCCGCTGAGCTGTTATCTTTGTGAATATCAAATAAAGGGCCAAATCATGGGAATGTGCTGGACTTTCAGAAACACAAACACGGGCGACGCAAAAGCAACCTTGCAACGAGAACTTCAGGCAGCCGGCGTGCCCTCATTTGCCGACATTTCCTGGGAACAGGACACCATGTCGGTGCGCATCGAAAAGGGCGGAAAGAGTGAATTCAAACTGACACTCCAATCCAACGGCTCAGATGTGAAGTTTGTAGAAACCAAGCGCGACATCGCCTTTCTTCACAAGCCATTCGTCGGCAAAGTAGAAAGCTTTGTCGATTCCATTCTGTCCAAAGCGGGCGCTGCAAAGGCCTAACGTATGGCCCGGTGCAAGCTGCGTTCGACTGCTGCCTCTTCTCGAGTGCCGGTGCCAATTTCAGCCCTGGTACTGTTCCTCAATGCCTGCGTCAGCAGCACCCCGAGCCAGGTGGACAGCAGCACCGAACGACGCGCGCCCTTCACAGGCAACTCCCTCAGCCCCCTAGAGAACGAACTCTCAGAAAGATTGATTCAACGTCTTCCTGATGCGCTCTCTGCGGTGGACGATTTTGAAAAATCAGAACTTGGACAACGCATCACCACGACGCTTGGTCGCGGATTTTCCGATGCAAACAAGCAGACACTTGTTTCTTTGCGTGCCCTCTTGCTATCGCAGCGCGAGATTCGCGAGCAGCGCCCGGCTCAGGCACGCGAGCTCGGCAAAGCTGTGTTGGCTATGCCTAACCTATCTACAGAGGTTTATGTCTCGGCACTGCGCAAGGTTGCACTAGCAGATGTCATGTCTCTGTCGGGCGAACAAAACAACACAACAGTTGAACCAACGGCGCGTGATCCGCGGACTGAGTTCAATTCCTTCCAGAATTTACAATGCTCGGTTGCCTGCAAAGCAACAGGCTGGGAAGTGCTCTCACGCGAAGAGCCGAATCTCTTTAGCGCCAATGGATATCGCACCCGTCTTTTGTCTGAATCTCACTTTCGCCGCGCCGGACTCTCTATGCCTTCGTGGCTGAGAAATATTTGGAGCCAGTCGCTTCCGCGCAAGAAGGAAATTGTTGTCGAGGACGGACAAACAGAGGTCGATACTGCACTCAGCAGGGTTTTGAAGCTAAGAAATCTTGTTGACAACAGGCAGTGGGATATTGCCTCGACGCTCGCCAAAAAGGTGCTCAGTCAGAAGAAAACAAAAGCTGGAATTGTTGCACGCGGAAAAGCAAATTGCCCCGCAGACCAAATCTATGCGCAATATGTTTCAGCGCAGGTTTCGCGCATCCAACAAGACCGCAAGACGTTCGCTCAGTGGCAAAGCCAACTCATGAGTTCGCTCGAACAGACGTCGTGTCAGCCTGAGCACTTTGGTCTCGACAAGGAGCAATTCGATTCATTCCGGCTCGATGCTCGACTGTGGCTGGCGCGGCTTCAGTGGGAGCAGAATGAAAATCCGCAGGCCTTTCATTCTGCACGACTCGCTCTGAATGAAGCCACTGCGCTGCAATCTTGGGATCACTACGTTGATGCAGCAAAAATTCTGATCGGTAGAGTTGGTTTTGAAATGCTCAACCCAACCGAAAATATTGCTTTTCTCAATGCGCTCGAAAAGCAATCACACACCCTCGAGCTCGATGAATTCCCCGACTGGCTTGGAACACGCAAAGGCCTGATGCATTTTCTCGAGGGTGATTTTTCAAACTCTCAAAAAGAGTTCGAAAAGGTTATCGCTTCCACTTCCGATAACTTCACTCGTGCAATGGCATTCTATTGGATGGGAAGAACCACAAAAGCTAAAAACGACTCCGTGGTGAGTGAGAACTCATTCCTTTCCTCTGGCCGCACAGATCCTCTGAGCATCTATGACATCTTCTCAGGCCAAATCCTGTCGCGTGAATCTGGACGCGCATCCACTGATGCCAAAAGGGCGTTTATCAGCAGCTGGCGCGAGGTTCATGATTCTTGGATGTTGATCCCAAGAGACAGGTCACTCCGCATTCTGAATACAGCCATACCTCGCAGTTCCACCAATCTAAAGTCAGATGCTGCCAAGGAGATCGCACTTTCTCAGCAGCAATTTGATCTATCTTTGGAAAGTGCACTTCTTATACTCGCAACGCTCCGCTCCACCGAGCCAAACCTTTCACATGATGAGTTCCTTGCGAAAATCAGAAAAAGTGAGGAGCTGCTCGTGCAGCTGCTGCGCTCGGAAACATCGAGTCTCCGCAGCTCATTTGCACGGCTGAATACGCTTTACACCGAAGTTCTTCCACGAGCGCACCAGATTGCATGGTTGTCTCACGCACTGGGTGACTACCCTAATTCAATTTTATTCGTTGGACGTTTGCGTGATTCCATTGGCTGGGACACTGACTATTTGCCGTTTCTGTACTTTATTTTCTACCCGCGCCCCTATCTCAACGAATTCCAGGCCGCGGCAAATCGTTGCGCAGTGGATATCGACGTACTTTATTCGGTAGCGCGCCAGGAAAGCCTTTTTCAGGCGTCAGTGAAAAGTCCTGTCGGTGCAGTTGGGCTCATGCAGCTTATGCCCACAACAGCCAACCGCATTCTCAAGCAGCTCCCAGAATTTCAAAACGGTCAGAAATTTGATCTCACCGACCCCGCAACAAACACACTTGCAGGCGCATGTTACCTACGAGATCTCCTGGGCAGGTATCAGAACAATTTGGCTCATGCTGTGGCGGCATACAACGCAGGCGAAGCTGCGGTAGACAAATGGCTCGCGCGCCGTCAGAAGATCGAAGACGTGCCGTTCTTCATCGAGTTCATCCCGTTTGCCGAGACAAAAACCTACGTGCAGCGCGTTTTGCGAAATTATTACAACATCAAGTGGATTTATCAGGATCCCGGGGCGAAGTGACCGCTGCAGCAACATCGACGTGATTATCTGCGAGCTGACCCCGAGCAAGCGCACCTTGCGCCGGACGAACCTGAGGCGCGGAAGCCGCTTCTCGCTCGGACGAATCAAAAATTGTGTTCTCGCTCAGTGATTCTACGTGGGAAGCCTGGCCTTCTGCACCCTCTGTGAGAGCCTCAGAAGCGGTGTTGGAGCTCAGAGTCGCAGCAGCTGTAGAATCTTCTGCCGGAGCCTCGCTCTGCTGGCCTTGTTCTGCGGGTTGTGTGGATGAACGTTCGGTGAGGATATCCCGCGTGACTTGATCGCGCACATCCAACCAACCCTTCTGCAGATCGTTGGTGACACCTCGGAAGTCATTCCAAGCTTTCATGAACTTGCGCATGTTCTTCGGCAAATCATCGGTACCGAAGAGAAGCAACGCGACAAGCGCAATGACCAGAATTTCCCCACCACCTACACCAAACATGCAGACCTGTACTCCGTCGCGGCCGGATTATTTCTTGGCGAGCTCTTCATCAATCAAGCGGGAAAACTCGGCCTCATTGACTGCGCCGCCCAGCTTTCTGCCGTTGACAAAATATGCAGGTGTACCATTGATTCCCAGATTCTGTCCTTCCTGGGCATCCTTAAGAACTTCGTTTTCCTGTTTCGGATCTTTCATGCAAGTTTCAAACTTGCCTGCATCGACACCGATTTTGCTTGCGAGATCTTTGTACAGCTGCGCACCGAGGGTTTGATAGTTTTCAAAAAGAGCGTGATGCATTTCGAAATACTTGCCCTGCTCACCGGCGCAATTTGCAGCCACGGCTGCTGGAAGTGCCTCGGGATGAATCTCGCGCAGCGGGAAGTCACGGTAAACCCAGCGCACCTTACCTTCGTATTTCTTTACGATTTGATTGAGCGTTGGCACCATCCGCGCACAGAACGGACACTGAAAGTCCGCAAATTCCACAATTGTAACCTTGGCATCTTTGGGGCCAACGAAGAAGTTGCCACCATCATCGACCTCAAGCTTCGGCTCCTTCGGGCGGCGGACAGCTACACGAATTGCACCTGAGGCCTTTGCTTCATCGATAAGTTCGCGGAACGCACCCTCACGCGCACGACCCTCAAGGTAATTCTTAACCTGTGGTCCACGCTGATCTTGAGGAATGCGCTGGAGTGCAGGATTGTCTTTGTTCGCCTCGAGAAAGTCTTTCACTTCGGCTTCGGAAACTTTTACTTTATCCGCGAAGTACGCAGCTTGGGCCTCATCCGCTGAAGCAAGCTTGCGCTCGGCCTTCATCTTCTCGAAGAAGTCCATCACATAACGCTGCACGAGAATCTGTTCTGCAGCAGTGTAGACTTGCATTTCTGCTTCATAGAGCTTTTGAGCTTCACTGCCATTCAGGGTGTTCATCTGGACTTGCTTTCCGCCGAAAGAGCCCAAGAGACCCGAATCACCTGACACAGGTGCAGCGGCAGCTTCCGTTGTGCCTTGCGAGACAAACGAAGCACGTCCTGCAAGCCGATCTTTGTCGAGTGTGAAAAGGGGAACCAGTCCCAGCAAACCACCCAGGACAAACGCTGCACCGATCAAAACCTTGCTTTTCGACATTGAAACCCTCTCTTGAGTTCTTAACGGAACTTGTTCTCAAGCTCAGAAATATCTTTACGATACGCTGCCTCTTCAGCAACTCCAACCACGTCGGGCAAGGATCTTGCATACTCGAGAGTCTTCAGAGCTTCTGCCTTGGATTGAATCTTGGCCTGAACCTCAGCCATGTAGACGTGGTTCAGCTTGCTCTCCGGCGCGAGCGAAATAGCCTTGCGCAAATCATCAGCTGCCTTTTGGTTGTCGCCAAAAGAAATCAACCCGGGAATCTTGTTGTAGAGCCGACCACGAATGCGGTACGGACCAGCATGATGATACTTGGGATCAATTTTAATGGCTTCAGTGAGTGCATCGCGCATGGGAGTCGCTGAACTGAGGGCCTTAATTATACCCTTTGCGATGCCCCATCCCCCGAGAGTCACGGCATACCAATAATGACCTTCGACTCGACTGGGTTCGAGCTTGCGTGCTTTGTCGCCCGCCTCGCTACCCACAAGGAAAACGGCCATTTTATCTTCGCTCGATGCATCTTTCGGAAGGGCAAAAAAGCCGCCGTAATAAGACAGCCGCGACATGCGCCAAAGCACCTCGTAGTTGTCCTGCAGAGCCTGTTTTTTCTTCAAAAACTCGAGGATCTGGGGGTGAACTTCGTGGCGCGCCGCCCAGATAGCATCGAGTGACTTAACGGTTGGCTCAAAAACGAGTGCAGCAGCACTCGCTGTGGGACTCGCTGCGGGAGCAGCAGAAGTGCCGGAGGCTGGCTGCGGTGCAGAGGTCGCGGGAGAGGCCAACGCCTCGCCTTTGAAAACGGGCGCAGGGCTCAGAGAAGAGATCGACAAACAACAACCGACAGCAACGAGGCTTGCAATAAAGCGAAAGAACATATCCTTGATCTCCTTTAGCAGAGATCAAAGATATTGCTTGAGTGCCTCCACCTTGTCGAGTTTTTCCCAGGGAAACTGGGAACGGCCGAAATGGCCGTAGGCGGCAGTTTCGCAATAGCTGAACCCGTTGCGCGATGGATGCTTGAGGTCGAACTGAGCGATAATATCTGCAGGTTTCATGCGGAAAGTCTCGCGCACTGCGGTCTCGATGCGAGTGCGAGAAACCTTCTCGGTTCCAAATGTCTGAACATTGACGCTCACAGGATCTGCAACGCCAATTGCATAAGCAATTTGCACAAGTGCACGGTCAGCGAGACCAGCAGCGACCACATTCTTGGCAATGTAGCGCCCCAGGTACGCCGCAGAACGGTCGACCTTGCTTGGATCTTTGCCCGAGAATGCACCACCGCCGTGCGCACCGTGTCCGCCATAGGTGTCGACGATGATCTTACGTCCGGTCAGACCGCAGTCTCCCTGTGGACCACCCGTCACAAAGCGACCTGTGGGGTTAATGAAATAGCGGGTCTTACCGTCGAGCAAGTGCGCAGGAATAGTCTTCTTGATGACTTCCTCAACAACGAACTCGTGCAACTTCTCAAGCGAAACTTCGGGAGTATGCATTGTGCTGACAACAACCGTGTCGACACGCTTGATGACGCCGTTGTGATACTCGACTGTGACCTGAGACTTCGCGTCTGGACGCAGGAAAGCAACTTTCTCGACCTTACGCTTATCGGCGAGCTTGCGCAGAATGTTCTGAGCATATTGGAGTGTCGCTGGCATGAGCTCAGGGGTTTCATTGATGGCGTATCCGAACATCATGCCCTGGTCGCCTGCGCCCATTTCCTTGTGCAGACCTTCGCCCTCGTTCACTCCGACGGCGATATCGTGTGATTGGGCATCGACTGCAACGATAACGCCGCAGCTGCGGTAATCGAATCCATTTTCAGGATCGTCATAGCCAATTGCCTTGATGGTTTCACGCGCGATGTCTGCGTACTTGCGCGCTTTCATCTTGCACTCATCGCTTGTAGTGATCTCACCAGCAATGACCACGAGACCGGTTTTAACAAGAGTTTCACAAGCCACGCGCGCATGCGGATCGTACTTCAAGAGCTCATCAAGAATAGCGTCGGAGACCTGATCCGCAACCTTGTCTGGATGGCCTTCTGAAACGCTTTCAGAGGTGAAGTAAGTAATTTCGGGCTGCGAAGATTGAAAAGCTGTGGACTTGAGAAACATGAAGCACCTCTCAGGGGTGAACTGGAAAAAATCTCCGTATCAAAAAAAGCGAGGAGAACCTGTAAGCCGGATTCTGTCGACGACTACAATTTCTCTTGCTCCTACCGTTGCCGGAGGAGTCTTTGCAACCAACCCGAGCGTTCAGCGGATCGAGCCAATCCTCCGCCCCTATTTGGTTTTGCTTCGAGTGGGGTTTGCCAAGCGCCGTGTCACCACGGACACCCGTGAGCTCTTACCTCACGATTTCACCATTGCCGGGTTTGCACCTTAGGCTTTGTCTTTTCTGTTGCACTTTCCATCGGGTTACCCCGCCTGGTCGTTAACCAGCACTCCGCTCTATGAAGTCCGGACTTTCCTCACTCATGAACAATAAAGTCCACGGCGCTGTAGCCCAGTTCTCCTCGCGAGGGACACATAGCCCAGCACCCCCCTGACTTCAAGCGGCAAATATCAACTGACCTGGGGTGCTGCTGGACGGCTGAACACCGAACGCAGCTGTCCGGCACTGACTCTCAAGAATAAAAGACCGAGAACGGTGTTGATGAAGAGTCCCAATGCGCTCTGGAGAACCCCCGCCGACGCCACCACCGACGGCGAGACCGCGAAAATTCCAAACACAGTCGCCATGATGAGCTGATAGCCTCCAATTCCGGCGAAACCCAAAGGCAGCAACGAAGCCACTGAAATGATCGGAAAGACACAGACAATCTGAAAGAAGTCGAGGTGCACCGAAAGGGCACGCGCCGCCAGATACAACACCGCACTCGCTGCAAGAAGATTGGCAATGCTTAAAAGGATGGGCCAGAACAATCGGGACGGATGCCGTGTCCCAGCCTCGATGTCATGGCGCAAGGGTTCGAGTTGGCGGAGGACAGCAAAGAACAAGCGGCCAGCTCGCTGCTCGGGGGCGCGAGGTCTGTCGAGCCATTTCCGGCAGAACAGTCGGACGGCCTTCCAACGCACGAGGAGGGGCAGAGCGGCAAGCGCTAAGGCGCCAAGACCAGATGTGACCATGAGAAAGACGACCCCGGTGAGCTCAGACCCACCGGTGGAGATAACCTGCGAGAGTAAATAACCGGAGAAAACAAAGCCCATCAGCAAGATTCCGAGAAATCCAACCAACCTATCGACCAACGAGACAATCGCTAATTTCGCCTTCAAACCCGCCCCACTTCCGGTGGACTCCAGCGGGCGCTGAGGGTCATTACCGAACATGAGACCAATCCGCAGAACTTCGACAACGGCCAGTGAACCCGGAAACCATTGTCCCAAAGCTGTTGACACAAAAGTCGCCGCAGACGCCTGAACCAATGGTGTGTTTACACCGAATAGATTGAGGAGTTTCCAATAGCGGATCATCATGATGACGGCACAGAAAGCCTGAGTGAGACAAACTCCGACGATTGTTTTGGGGTGTGCCGCAAAGGCAGCAACGATATCAGACCAGCGCAGAAGTCCAAGCCGTTGCATAATAGCAAGAAAAGCAACCGCGAGAAGTAAAAGAAATAATGAACGGACGAGAGCTTTCACTCTGACTCCTCCCCAGACTCCCCACGCCTGTCGAGCTCGGGATCGATGCCATACGTCTTCAATTTTCTGTACAAATGACTGCGCTCAAGTCCGATGCTCTCTGCTGTTCTTGAAACATTAAACTCATACTGTTTGAGCTTCTGCAAAATAAATAACTTCTCAAATTCTGCGCGTGCGTCGCGAATTCGCTCATAGTGAAAGGGCACACTGTTTTCGTGCTCAGGTGTTCGTTTGGTTCCGCCAATCTCAGCAGGAAGATGACTCTCTTCAATGATGTCATCGCGCACAAGAATACTGAGCCGCTCCATGATGTTTTTTAATTCACGGATATTTCCCGGCCAATGATAAGCCATAAGCGCTCGCTGCGCCGAGGCTGAAAATGATTTCGATTTTACACCCTCTTCTGAACTGAATGCACTGAGGTAATGATTAGCTATGGAAAGAACATCGTCTCCACGCTCTCGCAAAGGCGGCAAAAGAATGGGGATGACGTTTAGGCGGTAAAACAAATCCTCTCTGAATCCGCCCTTCTTTATGGCCTCTTCAAGATTTTTGTTTGTTGCGGCAATCACGCGCACATCCACATCAACGGTTTCATCACTTCCAATGCGCTCGAAGCGCTGCTCCTGCAATACCCGTAACACCTTACTTTGCACCTTGAGCGACATGTCGCCAATCTCATCAAGAAACAAAGTTCCTGTGTGTGCCTGCTCAAACTTGCCGCGCTTGCTCTGCAGAGCTCCCGTGAATGAGCCCTTCTCAAAACCAAACAGCTCGGACTCAATCAACTCTTCGGGTATTGCAGCACAGTTGATGGCAATAAAGGGCTTACGACTGCGCTGACTTCTTTCATGAATGAGGCGCGCTACATTTTCTTTCCCGGTGCCATTTTCGCCTGTAATGAGAACGGTTGAATTCTTCCCAGCAACGACATCGATTGTGTCGCGTACTTGAAGCATAGCCTTGGACTCACCAATTAGCTTGTACCGCTTTTCCATGCGCATTCGCAGCTGCGCATTTTCAGCACGCAACTGCCGCAAGCGCAGCGCGTTCTCGACGCTCATCACAAGTTTCTCAAGACTCAGTGGTTTCTCAAGAAAATCGACAGCTCCAAGACGGGTGGCCTTCACGGCAGTCTCGATATTTGCATGGCCAGAGATCATCACCACACAAACATCACTGCCCAGATTTTTGACCTTCTCTAGCAACGCAAGTCCGTCTTGATCAGGAAGCCAGACATCAAGAAGGCAGACCTCTGGCATTTCTTTTGTCAGAAGTCTCAGACCATTGGCAGCATCGTGCGCAACACTGACCCGATGCCCTTCATCGCGCAAAATATCTGCCATAGCTTTGCAGATATCACGTTCATCATCGATGATGAGAATCTTTCCCGTATGCGCGCCCACAAGATCGCTCGCAGAGCTGTTCATTGAGACTCCAAACCTTTCAGGTCGACAAACTCATGGTGAACACACTACCACGAGGCTGATTGGGGGCTACCCTCAACTGTCCACCATGCTCGTGGACAATTTGCTGCACAATCACAAGCCCCAGCCCCGTTCCTGTGCGTTTGGTGCTGAAATAGGGTTCAAAAATCCTATCGCGCACTGACTCTGGAACTCCTGAGCCCCAGTCGAGCACAGAAATCTCTAATGTCCCAGACTCGAGCGCCGCAGAACCGGCACGGATGACAACCTCGCGAGCATCTGCAACAGCAGCGGACGCAGAGATCGCATTCGAGAGGAGATTAATGAGGGCACGACCAATCTGTTCCGGATCGAATTTCACAAGGAAAGATTCAATAAGTCGACCTGGAATGAGGGTTTGATAGGAACCTTGTTCTCTATCCCAGTATTCGATTGCGATTGAAACCTGTTCGGGATTTTCAGAGAATGCAGCGGCCGCAAAGCGGAGCGTGTCAAGGATATTAGCTTGCTGCATGCGTGCACCAGGCATACGTGCCACCGAGACAAACTCATCTACGAGACGCTTGATCGTGTCAGAGGACTGCACAATAACTCCCAGGCTCTCTTTCAAGACATCACGATCCTGACCCTCCATGCGCCCGAGGAGACGCCTTTCAAGACGCTGTGCGCCAAGCTTGATGGGGGTCAGTGGATTTTTGATCTCGTGTGCAACCTTGCGAGCTACCTCACGCCACGCAGCCGAGCGCTGGGCTCGTGCAATATGTGTGACGTCTTCGGCAATGACCAAAATAGCTCTTTCGCCGTTGGGTTTAGTGAGCGCAATCGCAGCGACAACCAGCTGAAAGTCAGCGAGACCAAGGCGGCCGGAATATTCTCCCTCCACGCGTCGCTCTCCCCTCTCAAGGAGCGGCATAAGTAGAGGCTTGAGCCAGCGAAGATAAAAATCCGAGGGCAACACTTCTGCCAATGTCAGCCCCTGGGTGTCTGCCGCCCGGAATGAAAACAAACGCTCTGCTGCCGGATTGCACGACTCAAGTTTAAGCTCATTGTCCATCGAGAAGACAGCTGCCTGAATCTCCTTCAAGACAGATGCATAGTAATCTGTCTTCTCGGACAACTGTGCAGCTTTGAATTCAAGCTCAGCCGCCGAAGCACGAGCGCGCCCCTGGGCGTCGCGCAAATCACCGACCATCGATCTGAAACTCCGCGCCAACTGACCCAGTTCATCATCGGAGACGACGTCATCGATGTTCACATCATAATTGCCCTGAGCGACAGAATTGGTTGCATGCGCAAGGGTCTGCAAAGGTCCTGTGAGTTCCCGTGCGATGGTTACGCCCAACCAGAGCGCAGAGAAGATGAGCAAAACTGTGAGAGCTCCCAACAAAATATAGTAGCTCAGGCGTACAAGTTCGACTCCCGGATGCGCTTCCGCAAGTTCTTGGTTGAGCAGAGCCCACTGAGCTTGAAACGACGGTGGAGACACGTGTCCAACAAAATAATCTCCTTGGCGCGCAGCGAACACATGCCGATCGGGACTCAAGCGCAGCGCCACAGCTGTCGCCGAAAGACCGCCAGACTCCGCATCGAGACGGGCGTGAATCTGGCTTTTCAGAGCAACGTGCTCCTGCTTGATCTGTGATTTGTCGCGAGCCGTGCGTTCAACGGGTACAACGAAGTCAAAGTTGCTTGGAGTGTCCAAGCTGCGCACCTGATGATTGAGCAGCTCAATCATTTTGTCGCGATAAACATTTTCTGACTTAAAGCTCTGAGCTGCAGTTTCAGCGATGCTGGGTGGCATCCAGTTCTCAAATCGAACATTCACAAACTTGGTGGAGATATAGAGAAGAATCAGGGTCGGAACGAGCGAGAAAAACAGAAACAAGGTCACAAGTCGAGTGCGCAGGGAACTCCCGAAAACTGCCCGCTGCCTTTCGACAACAAGCTTCACTGCATTCCTGAAGCTCAAAAAGATGAGGACAAAGGCCAAAACGGCATTGAGGTTGACGATACTGAAAAACAAAATCACCGAAAGAAAAGTTTGATTTTGCAGAATGTGAGTCAGGCCATCAAAGATTTTGGTTTCAAGCCAGGTTCCAACAACAAACAATGCGAGAACAAAAAATAACCCCGTTGCAAGACCAATCACACGAGCCCGGTTTTTCATACGTGCACTCCGTGGCCTTCAGTTGTTTTCCTACGCAAACGGAAGCAGACGCACGTCGGTGAACTCAGGTCGCTGAGCCAAGATCTCAGCGCTTGGGCAACCCGATGCAGCCCGCAGAGGTTCGGGAAGGTTGATGGGGCGCGCATCTCTAAGATCAACGGCCACGAGCCGCAGCTGTGCAAAGAAACAAGCGCGGCCTGCTGTAGTAAAAAAGTCCTGTTCGACGGTGAGATTATCTTGCGCCGGCGGCTCGACGACGATCTTCTGAAAAACCTTGAGACTGCTTTTTCTCAGGGCGACCAAACGTGTCAAAACAAAGACTCTCTGTCCAAACACAAGTGGCCGCAGATATTTTGAATTCAACTCTGCCACCACAAATGCAACGCCATCTTTCAGACACTGTTCGAATGGAACGCCAATTTCACGCATAGCCTGACATCGTGCACGCTCCAAATATCTGAGATAGTTGGGGTGGTGAACGACACCTCCCCCATCGATGTCCTCAAACTGGACGTCTACGGCGAACTGGGATGTGAAGTTCCAACGCATGAGTGGTTCCTTGTTCGGGGCAATGACAATGAATTTTGTAAAGGCATTGGAGTGCTTACTACCAGTCGTCGACGCCGTCCATGCGCGCTGGGTGACCGACCGTGATGCGATGCACGCAAATCACAGCGCACATCCTGAAGCACCGCGCGTCACCTGCACAAAAGGTTGCGGCGCCTGCTGCCATTTCCCCGTGATCCCGGCAACCGCCGGGGAGGCATTTATTGTCCTGGCGCGATTGCTTGCCGAGGGCGAGAGTCTCGAAAACCTGCGGAGCAAATTCATACCCTATGCAAGCCGATATCTTGAGCACGCGCGCCGCAACGGATCATTACCACTCACCGACGAGCAACAACGCCTTTTCCTGAGCGAAAAGCTCCCTTGCCCCCTGTTCGTTTCGACACCTGAAGCTGGTCCTCTCGGTGGGCACTGCGGCATTTTTAATGCGAGACCTTTCATTTGCGATTTCTATCATAGCCTTGAATCGCCTGAGCTTTGTCTGCTCAAAAGACCGCACGCGTCCTACTCCGACATCACGGAGCGCGGACATGAGGCGCTCGATACCCTCCGCCACGAGGAACGCCGCATTTTCGGCAGAAGCACGCTGGGGCATCTGCCTTTGCTCCTTGCCGCGCTGCTCACGGAGGATGGCATGAACACCTTTCTCACCGTCGTTAAGCCCTCTGCAGAAGAGGAAAATATTCAAGATATTGAGGATTTCGGTCTCTACATGGAGCTCATTGGCTGCCTCGGTTACCGCTGGGGTGAAGGAGAATGGGACTCGCTTGCCAAAGCGCAGTCTGAAGTGCTTTAGTCCTGGATACATTTGCTTTGGAAGGAGCAGACAATATGGGTCATAAACAGACGGTCACACTGATTCCCGGCGACGGAATTGGACCTGAAATCAGCGCAGCGGTCACGAAAATACTTGCAGCTAGCGGCGCTGAAATCGATTGGGATACACATGAAGGTGGTGAGGCAAGCGCGCTGGCTGGCAAGGGCGTAATGCCCGATGCGACTATCCAGTCAATAGCAACAAACAAGATCTCGCTCAAAGGACCAACGACGACTCCCACAGGCGGGGGGCACCAGAGTGCGAACGTGACGCTGCGAAAGCGGCTTGACCTCTATGCAAACGTGCGCCCAGCGAAGAGTCTTCCTGGCTACAAAACACGTTTCGACAATATCGATATGATTATCGTTCGCGAGAACACGGAAGACACATACGCAGGTGTGGAACACATGGTTGCACCCAACGTGGCACAGTGCCTGAAAGTCATTACCTGGGAGGGCAGCGAGCGCGTCGCGAAGTGCGCTTTTGAGATGGCTCGTAAGCTCAAAAGAAAACGGGTGACGTGTGTGCACAAAGCCAACATCCATAAGCTCAGCGACGGGCTGTTCCTCAAGGCGCATGAACATGTCGCAAAGGAATTTCCAGATCTGACCTTCGATAGCATCATTGTGGATAACCTGTGTATGCAGCTTGTCACACGCCCAGAAGAATTCGATGTCTTGGTTTTGCCCAATTTGTATGGAGATATCGTTTCCGACTTGTGCGCTGGTCTTGTTGGCGGACTTGGTGTTGCTCCGGGAGCGAACATCGGTTCAACGGGCGCTGTGTTTGAGGCCGTTCACGGTTCTGCACCCGACATTGCGGGAAAAGGTCTGGCGAATCCCACAGCACTTCTTTTGTCTGCAGTGATGATGTTACAGCACATGGGCGAACTCCAGAAAGCTGAGCGGATTGAAAAGGCCCTGCATGCTGTTCTTGCTGAAGGAAAACATCTGACCCGCGATCTCAAGGGAGCAGCAAGTACGATGCAATTCGCCGACGCAATCATCGCAAAAATGAACTGAACACAGAAGGAGTGAGACAATGAGCTCAACCACAGACAATCGTCTTCTGGCTGGAATTGATATTTTCGTTGAAGCACCTTTCAGCGTTCAACTTCCGAAACAAATTGGAACAATGAAACTGGAACACATCGCAAGTCGTGGCACCAAACTGAAGGGCAGTGAACTCGAGAAAAGAATACTCGATGTCCATTGGCTCTGCGCACGCTACGTCTTTGAAGGCCAGCGCCCCCTCAACACTGAGACGGAAGCAAATATCCTTCAGGTTATCCAGAGCATCGGCAGTCAATACAAATGGTCAAGCGTGATCAAGCTCTATACGCTTGACGGTAAACCACAGTATTCCTGAGCATAAGCTCCGAAACAGAAACAGGCTCACGGTCATGATGAACACGACCGTGAGCCTGTTTCTGTTTGCGGTTTCAATTACATGTGTGCGCAGATCGCTTTGGCAAACTCGCTGCACTTGACTTCTTTGGCTCCTGCAAGCTGACGAGCAAAATCGTAGGTCACGACTTTGTCTTGAAGAGTCGCCTCAAATGCCTTTTCGATCAGAGTACAGACTTCCTTCCAGCCCATGTACTCAAACATCATAACACCGCTGAGGATAACACTTCCGGGATTTACTTTGTCTTGGCCTGCATACTTTGGTGCTGTCCCGTGTGTTGCTTCAAAGACCGCGAAGCCGTCGCCGATATTTGCACCCGGGGCAATACCCAAACCACCCACCTGAGCAGCAAGAGCATCGGAGAGGTAATCACCGTTGAGATTGGTTGTGGCCAAAACATCGTATTCATCCGGACGAAGCAACGCCTGCTGGAACATGTTGTCAGCAATGGCATCCTTGATCAGAATTTTTCCGGGTGGCACCTGGCCCTGGCACTCGTCCCAGGTAACGCAGAAGTCACGGAACTCTTCCTTTGCCACTGCATAGCCCCAATCACGGAAGGCACCTTCGGTGAATTTCATGATGTTGCCCTTGTGCACGAGAGTCACGCTCTTGCGTTTGTTCTCAATCGCATACTGGATAGCTGCGCGCACAAGACGCTTCGAACCAAATTCACTGACAGGCTTAATTCCCAATCCGGAATCTTCACGGACAGTTTTGTTGAAAGCCGTTTTCAAGAAATCTCTGAGCTTGAGTGCTTCTGGAGTTCCAGATTTGAATTCGATTCCGGCGTAAATGTCTTCCGTGTTTTCGCGAAAGATAACCATGTTGACTTTGTTGGGTTCACGCACAGGAGCAGGCACATTCGGATACCATTTGACCGGGCGCACGCATTGATAAAGATCGAGTGTCTGGCGCAGAGTTACATTAAGGCTGCGAATGCCTCCACCGACAGGCGTGGTCAGGGGTCCTTTTATTGAAACCCGAAAATCGCGCAGAGCATCGACGGTCTCCTGGGGCAACCAGTCGTTGTATTTCTGGAACGAGGCCTCGCCTGCGGGAACCTCCATCCAATGCACCTTGCGCTTGCCACCATAAGCCTTTGCCACTGCAGCATCGAAGACCATTTGGCTTGCAGCCCAGATATCAGGACCAGTGCCGTCGCCACGGATGAAGGGAATGATTGGCTCAGAGGGGACGGTCAGCTGTCCTTTGCTGTCCGCAGTGATTTTCTGACCCTGTGTGGGAACGCTAATCAACTTATAGGTCATTGGATGCCCCTTCCTGTTCGAGGAGATGTAAACATGCGCCAAAATCCTCAGGGAATGGCGCTTCAAAAACAAACGTCTGCCCGTCGGTATCGACCCACGACAAACTGACGGCATGAAGCATATGGCGCGTAGCGGCCTGCGCAAGGGGGTGGCCCACAACATTTGTGGCATATGTTTTGTCGCCCAACAAAGGCACGCCCAAAGCCTGCAAATGCACACGGATTTGATGGGTACGTCCGGTTTCCGGATGACACTCGATATGAGAGGATCGGCTCTTTGGAAATGTTTTCAAAACCTGAAAAAGGGTGCGAGCACTCTTGGCATCCTGCCCTCCACGTGGAGCGCGGCCGGTGCTGCCAACAACCGCAAAATAGGTATTCGTCCGTGTGGGGTCTTTCCGAATAGGCCAGTCAAGCACGCCGTGCAGCGACTTGGGAATTCCAAAACACAGTGCATGGTAGACCTTCTTCATTTTCCTTTCGAGGAAGAGTTTTTCAAGCCGCTGCTGTGCCGTTTTGGATTTTGCAATCAACATTACACCCGAGGTGTCTTTGTCGAGGCGATGAACCAGCATCAACTCAGTCTCGGAAAACTGTTCTGGGTATTGCGCTTTCAAAGCATGGAGCACAGTTTCATCGCTGCTGGTTAGAGTTGCCTGAGAAGGAATTCCAGCGGGCTTGTTGATGACGACGAAATCCGACTGATGCGAGATAATCTGAACTGGTATCTTTTTAACCGAGCGCTCAGACAGCGACCTTGCCTCATCCCAGAACAGCTCGATGATGTCACCTGTTCGAACTTCCTTTTTGGCCAGAGTCACTCGGCGTTTGTTCAGATAAGCGCCACCCCGGTCGATAACAGATTTTATTTTTTTCCGCGATAAGCCGTCAAAGAGCGCAGCTGCTGCAACGTCAAATCGGGCTCCGTTGAGAGAGCCGGGTACCTGTGCTTTAATTTGCTCAACCATCTCAACGTCATCCTTATCGGTGGAGTACGGCTATGCTGATGAAAAACAGGAACGCTCGCACCCTCTTCTGGATATTGAGCGTCGCATCGCTGCCCTCATCCATCGCCTGCGCCAGTTGGACTTCTACCACTTACCCTGGACCAAAACTCGATGGAAGTGAAGGTGTCACCTATTTTCTCGACAGCACCTTCAGTAATAAACGCGTGCACGTGCTCAAAATCGATCTGACTCACCGGGGAGTTAAACTCCGCGGTTCTGCAATGTCCGAGAAGGGTCTAACGCCTTCGGAGTTCAGCAAGAAGACGGGCTCAGTTGCTGCCATCAATGGCGACTTCTTCGATGGTCTACTTCAACCTATTGGTCTCGCTGCAGGTACGGGTGAAGTGTGGCCAAAATCTGCGGACACAAATGAATGGTCGTTTCTAGCCTGCACGGATGACAACGACTGTATCATCGAAGAACACAACCGCGTTACCCCATGGCGGAAGGACTGGAGCACAGTGGTGGGCGGCTGGCAGATCTTGCTCGATCCAAATTTCGAGTGGACGTCGGCCTACGACAAGTCATGTGGCGACTTCTGCACTATAGCTCATCCCCGAACAGCCGTTGGCCTCAGTGAAGACCGCAAAACAATGTGGTGGGTCATGGTTGAAGGGCGACAGGGAACACTCACAGGTCTGACTCTCTCTGACACAGCCGGTGTCTTTAAACGCCTGGGTGCAGAATGGGCTCTCAATCTCGATGGTGGCGGTAGCTCGGGACTCATTCTGAATGGTAAGCGCATCAATGGCCGGCCACTAAATGAGCCTTTGGAAAGACGCGTTGCGAATTGTTTGGGCGTGCTCTTCACAGGTGAATCGAACCAACCTTAAATCAGGGCGGCTCAGCCACGAGTGATTTAAGCTCCTTCGCATAGGAAGTCTTCTGATAGAAATCAGTTTGAGTCCCCGTGTCACCCTTAACCGCAATCTCGAGAAGCGCATTTTCAGTCGGATTAGCCACAAGCAATTTCTTATTGGTGCGCGCAATCATTCCGAATGGAATGAACCCCAGCACATCCTTGCTTGAGAAAATTGTTTTGGCGTTCGTGAGAGTCGAGCCATCGAAGTCATAGCGGACGATTTTGGGCGTCCGGTTCGCCTCATCACCCGTGGAGTGCTGATAGAGTACAAAGATTTTGCCATCGGGCATCTGCACAAGATTGACTGGTTTGTGGTCTGAAGTCGTTTCGCCCGCGCCGTAATCAAATGCCTTGCACGTGACGTTGCCAGCGCTGCTCGAAAGCACGAGCAGTTGTGCCTGCGTTCCGAAGGCCAGTGCTATAATCTGACTCTGCCCTCCCGCCTGAACCAAATACATGCCGCTCAGTTTCCCGCTCAAGCAGCCCTGTGGAAGTGTAAAGTCCTGCCCACTCAGACCGCCTTCTTGATTAAACCGAATCGTCCTAATTCCAGTCTCAACCTGTGCATGCAGCACTCCGTTCTGAAATCCGCTCAGCATACTGCCAACGGGTGCATCTTTGAATTTATCGCGAATCGTACTCTGCGATCCCCAAGCTCGGTTCTTAACAAGACCCGTCTTGATATCGAGCGTGCCGAAGATCTCTTTGCCCGAACCTGGATTCACAAAATAAAGAAGTGTCGAGGCGTCTAGAAAGTGGAGAGCGGTGATTGGACCATAATCTACACCAGAAGAAACAAGATCGACCTGCAGACTCTGTCGACCCGCAGAGTCGAAACGCACGGCTACAGGCCCTGCGCCAGAGTCACGTGTAAGCCAAAAAGCAACAGGTGCCGACTCGGGTTGTTCGGTCACTGTGGGTGTGTGGGTCGGAGTCGCTGCAGTGTCTTTGCTTTCTTCTGAAGACTTGCCACACGACAAACCAACACTTAACAATCCCAGCGCACACAGCGTGGGTAAAAGAGTTCGCGCAATGCTGAAATCAGAAAGCATCTTCATGTGGCTCCTAAAGGGCTGGTTCCTGAAGCTCGGCGCCACGGCCCATATCAGAGTCAGGTTTGTCTTTCGAAAAGATCTTCCATGCCGAAAGCACACAGACAGCTGAGAAGATCATGACAACCAGAAAGAAAAGAGGATGCAGGAACAGCGAGAGCGCTAAACTCACTAAAGCCAGCGATCCGCAGACAACCAAGTTGGTCATCACCTTATCGGTATTTGAGAGAGGTAATTCGGCATCAAGCACAGCAAGCGTATGGCCTTGAACCAACAGGCGCCGCTCCCGAGCGGTTGTCATGAAACGAAATGGGCTCTTAGGAGCAAAGGAGTACCTCACCACCCAAAAGGGCAGATGAACGAGGTGAATACCGACAATTTCAATTTCAGTGCGATGTTCGTACAGAGTGCCGACTTTAGTCTTGGCAATGCGACGATGATATTCCTGAATTTGATCTTTCGCGCGCGCGATGGCCGAGCTCTCTTTCACCTGCACACCGGAAATAGTAAGCCCGTTGGCATGATCAAACTTAAAGTTCTGACGCGCGTCGTAAACGGTACCGCTGCTTCCGCCCTTTGCAACTCCAAGCGTTTCATCAAGCGGAAAGCCATCCCAGTCGACCATCAAAGTCTCTTTGGGTGTGTGCAGTCGTTCAAGACCCCAATGCTCTTTCGGAGATTTACGGGCGAGAATAGACCACCGATATCTGCGGCTGAAGCGCCCATCCTCTTTGAGGAACTTGGCACCATATTCTGCAGACTGGCCTGTATACTGATTTGCCTTCTGGCTGTGACCACTCCAGAAAGTATGCGCCTCCACGGAGATCACCCAATAGGGCAAGCTGATTCCGTATGAGCCAAGGATTTTAAACTCGCTTTTAACCCGCTCAGGGCGATGATAACGCTGAGTAATCCATTCGTAGAAGATCCCTTCAACCTGTTCGCGATCGAGACGATTAGGTATGATGAAATGATCACCAATGATGTCCTTCGCGCCTTCCTCCAAATCCAAAATGAATCCGGTGGAACAATAAGGACAGAGATGAATGTAGTCTTCAATGTTGTATTCGAAGGACGCATTACACGCCGCACATGAAACCTGAAACATCCACACACCTCGAGCGGGAATGAAGCTGTCTCTAGGTTAACGCCATTGGGGACGCGTCACGATGTCAATGACTCTTCGGATGAAAAAACTGCCTCAGGTCTTCGAGAAGCTCGAGAGCCCGACGCGGAACCTCGTCGACCGAACCCGTATTTTCAAAGACAAAATTCGACCTCGAGCGGCGCACGTGGTCACTGACCTGAGCGGCAAAGATTGCCGAGATGACATCGTCGGAAAGACCACGCGATGCCTTGAGACGCATGCGACGCTCATTCTCAGGCGTCAGAACCGAAACCACGGCATCGAAATGAGATTCCCGACCAGCTTCAAAGATGAGAGCGGCTTCATAAAAAACCCACACACCACCCGCGAGTGAATCAAGCCTGCGGCAAATATCTTCGAAGTTTGAAAATAAAGCTGGATGGATGATGGACTCAAGGCTTTTACGCTTCTGTTCGTCTGAAAATACCTGGTCACGCACCCATCCACGCTGGTAGATGTCCTGCCCATGCTCATCAACAGCATAAGCTTCCGAACCTAACAGTGCTTCAATCTTTGCTCGGATGTCTGGCTGCAGAACGGCTTCGGCAGCGAGCCTGTCGGCATCGAAAACGGCATATCCTAATTGGGACAACGCACGAACGAGGGTCGACTTTCCCGACCCAATTCCACCGGTCACGGCTACGCGTTTCAGTGGATGCCTATGACGACTCATTTGCCGTTGCGTTGCTTATTCTTGAAATTGTTGTTCTGGCGATTGCGACCTTGAAAGTGGTTGCCACCACGGTTGTTCTGATTGAAGCGGCGATTGTTGTGGCCGTTGTGATTGCCACGGTTGTTGCCCTGCATACCGTGATGGCTGAGCTGTGGCTGCTGTACGTTGCCATTGGCGTCTGGAGCAACATAGCCTGTCCGAGTCATCAGATGGCTCGGAGCGGGTCTCTGCGCATCTTCAAACACGCGCCGCGCAACACCCTCAGCAACAAGTTCAATCAAGATATCTTCGGGCAGCACGCCCTCCATACGCGCAGTCTGGCGCACCTGGTTCATTAGAGAATAACTGAGCGTGAGAACGATTTGGTTCTGCGCGTATTGCCCAGCCTCTTGGCCGGAATATCCATCTTCTTCGTAGTAGCCATCGCCTTCCTGCACATAGCCATCCTGGGGATAGGTTCCCTCACTTCCCCGATAGTCCTGCTGCGACTGTTGCCACTGCGATTCTTCATGGACTTGATTCATAGCTTGAGGCTCCTGTGCTGGGGAAGTCATATCGGAATCGATTTGCAAAGAAGGTGCAATGGCCGCGCTCGACGTGTCCTCGTCGATGACGCACACATCGTTCTCCTCAGAGTCGTTCGTGCGGGTGCGCCGTTTTGTTTGCGCTTTTGCCCCCGCATCGCTGGGAGAACTCTTGCGCGCGGTTGATTTTTTTCCACGCGCCGACGAAGCCGCAGACGGGCTGTCTTCCATAAAAACGGTTGGTTCAAATATCACTGATGAAAAACTCCGAGAAATCCAAGAATGCGTCCCACGAGTCCGGAGCGTTAGCCGGGTTCAATGCAGAGGGACATCGAAATAAAAAACAGGGACACGAAATTCAGCTGAGAGCGGCTACAGAGCGCGAATCAGCAGCCCAAGTGAGAAGGTGACAACGGGGAGCATAGCCCCAAGGACTCTTTCTCTGCCTGTGAGACTGACACAGAGCGCAGGCAAACTCAAGCCGTATCATTCTTCCATTTTATCAAGACCAGCATATTCCGCCAGAAGACTGTCAGAATCGATCCAATTCGACTGCACCTTGACAAATAATTCAAGATGCACCTGGCGTTCAAGATGCTTCTCGAGCGACATGCGCGCAGCCTGACCGATGGCCTTGATCCTAGCTCCGCGCGCTCCAATAACCATTGCCTTGTGATTATCCTTGTGCACAATCACGCTCGCCTGAATCACGGCCAAGCGACCACGATTCTCAAAACGCTCAACCTTTACAGCCGCCGAGTAAGGAAGCTCCTGACCCAACTGCCGAAACAGTTGCTCGCGAATCAACTCACCACACACAAACTGCTGCGGTCGATCGGTCAAATCATCTGCATCAAAAAGCCAAGGACTGGTGGGCATATGTGACGCTAGAAACAGTCTGAACTTCTGAACTTCCTCGGGGCGTTTTGCAGACAAAACATAAGGCGTATTTGAAAAAAGTGTAACCGCTTTCGTCTTCTCACCAGCTACTGTCTCGGTTGCAAGCTGTTCATTCACTTCAGTCCTGCAGAGAGCAATCTTCTCAGACATCCCCTGTACATTAACATCAACGACGTCAGCCTTAGTTTTGTCGGATTTTGTAGCAACAACCACGACCGGCACAGCGGCAAGAGCCAGTAGTTTTTTGAAGAAGACCGAATCTTCTTCCGTCCATCCCTCAATTGCATCGACAAGATAGCAGACGAGATTTGCATCAGCCACAACAGCCCACGCTGCCGAGGTCATCTTAACATTAAGCTTCGGCAGACCGTTGGTTTTGTGAATTCCAGGGGTGTCGAGAAACAACACCTGTGTATCGTCAATAGGGCAAATGCCCAGGATACGGTTGCGGGTTGTCTGTGGCTTGGCGCTTACCACCGCGAGCTTGGTTCCAAGACAGGCATTCATCAAAGTGCTTTTGCCTGCATTCGGGCGACCCAACAACGCAACGTATCCACATTTCTTATTTTGCATTTCATCAACCTTCTGAGTTTTCCGCTATGGCGGAGCAATAGAGACGCACCTGTTCTTCTGTCAGCTGACCGCTGTCAGCGAGTTTCTGCATACGGGCAGCGACTGCCTTGCTTGCATCTCTCTTGTTCGCTGCGCTTGCACGCGCGATTTCTGTTTGACCCAAAAATCCAGCCACAACGAATTGAGTGTCCTGGGGTGTGGCGATGGTTTTAACGAGTTTGTAGACCGGCGCCTTCCCACAAATCGACTGTGTCCATTGCTGAAAGCGGGTTTTGACATCGAAATCGGTGAGTGTTTGATGTGCAGTCAGGAGATCCGCGGCAAACATGGACTCAAGCCAGTCCCAAGTCTTCTGTTCACCCGCATCAACCAGCAGTGCAGCGGTGATAGCCTCGAAGGCATCGGCAAGAATATTTTGCCGCTTGTCATCACGAAAACCACCCTTAGCAATTTCACCACGACCGAACATCAACAGATTCTGAAGACAAAGTTTTCTCGACTTCTCGGCAAGATTCTCGGTTCCCACCAATGCCGCACGCAGCTTCGAGAGCTGACCTTCAGACATCTCAAAAAACTCAGACATAGCGCGACAACCAACGAAGAAATTGAGATATGAGTCTCCCAAAAACTCGAGTCGTTCATTACTGAAAATCTGAGACTTGTCGTGAGGCCAATACACGAGAGCGCTACGATGAATAAGAGCAACCGAAGCGATGCTCCTACTCCTGTAACTGTGGCTTTGAATTCTCTCGAGCTCAGCAATCCTGGAATCAAGATCCGGAAAAAATTTCCTCAGACGCTTCTCGTCAAGGCGCGCTGACCATTCCTGAATTGAATGTGCTGAGTGAGCAAAACTCATGGGAGGGCGATCCGATCAATGAAACCACCACCCAAAACCTCATCACCACGGTAGAGCACGGCAATCTGGCCTGGGGTAATAGAACGCTGTGGCTCTCCAAAAACAACGCCCGGAACCCTAAATCCGTTCTGTTCTTTCTCAATATCAACCAAACGACCCGCTGCAGGTGCCGAACGGTAGCGGATTTTAACTTCAAAATCGGCAGTCAAATCGGTTTCGCGAACCATGTGAAACTTTTCAAAGACAAATGCAGAATGCTTCAGATGTGACTCATCACCCACATACACAGTTCCTGTTTCCGGCAAAATGCGAGTCACGTACACGGGCTTCTCGAGCGCGATGCCAATTCCGCGCCGCTGACCAACTGTGAACTTATGGATGCCATCGTGCTGCCCGAGCAATTCGCCGTTCTCATGGCGAATTTCACCGCGGACTATTTTTGAACTGTCGGCATGCTTCTCAATAAATTTCGCGTAGTCGTTGTTGGGGATGAAGCAAATTTCCATACTCTCTTTTTTTCGCGCATTCACCAAACCGAATCGCTCTGCGTGAGCACGCACTTCAGCCTTAGTCATTTCACCCAACGGAAAAACAATTTTTGCGAGGCGCTCTTGAGTCATTGAATACAGGAAATAGCTTTGATCCTTCTGAGCGTCGACACCCTTGAGTAAACGGTAGTGACCCGCATCCTCATCATGGCTGATGCGCGCGTAATGCCCGGTAGCAACCGCATCACATCCCAAACGCACGGCGCGCTCTAACAAATGATCGAATTTCAAAAAGGTATTGCACGCAACACAAGGGTTGGGTGTACGGCCGCGCAGGTACTCGGAAGTGAAATAATCAACGACGTTTTCCTGGAAATCATCCTGGTAATCGAGCGCATAAAAAGGGATTCCCAGTTTTTGCGCCACAGCTCGGGCATCCGCTACGTCGTCATGACTGCAGCATGTATCGAACTTAGCATTCGGATCACAGCTGGTTTCATTCTTTGAATAATCCCAGAGCTGCATAGTAACGCCAATGACATCGTGCCCCTGCTCCTGCAGCAGAGCAGCAGCGACACTGCTGTCGACTCCTCCAGACATGGCAACAAGGATTCTTTTGCGGCGATTCATTGATTTATCCATTTCGGATTGTCACAGATCTTCGGAGATAGGTTCGAATTCATGGTCTCCATGGCCATGCTTACGGAACAGCTCATCTGCCTGTTCTTCGAGAGTGCGGTTGCGCACGAAGCCACGAATGAAGAACGGCACTCCTTCACACTCATGCTTGCTCCATGCGAGCGGCACAAACACATCGCGTCCTTCGTGCAGGTACTCCTGCCAATAGACGTCAATGTAGTCGAGCATCAGAGAGGCAATCTCCTCAACTCCTGGCATCCCCTGCTCATCGTGATTCTCGACGACGTGAATGAGTTCAATCGGGTAAAAAACGCTCTTGTCATCGCGTTCGAGCGTCACCTTAATTTGAACCTGCTGTTCGTTGAACCCTGATTCCACTGAAAATTTTTCGTTTTCGAGGAGGGTTTTGTATTTGAGATTCATCAGCGCAGAAATTTTCCGTGTTTCGGACTCATTCCACACGTTTTTGACCTGATTAGAGCTCCGATAGATGAGCTTTTCCATTTATTCCTCCTGACCCGGGCGACCGACGAGAGACTTAAGCCGTGCAAGAAAACCTTTCGTTATTTCGGTCTCTTGAAGGGTTTCGTAGGGTTTCACATCGGTTTTTCCCCGTGTCACGCCGTTTTCCTCCAACAATATGATCGGAAAAACGGGCAAACGATTAACGGTTGAAAGCAAGACATGCTCAAGCGCAGCGTTCTCTTCGAGGGTATCGCGGAGCCATTTTCGAACCTCACGGTAGCGTCCTGCCTTGAGCAAATCCAAAACCGGCAGCTTTAAAGTTTGGCCCTCGGCGAGGGTGATTGTGTACTCTGGCTCGCAGCCGTCTTGTTTTTTTCCGGCGATTTCCGCGCTTTCCACGACCATTTCGAGAGCTACTTTTGCAAGCTCCTGAAGAGATTGCCAGCCGACTTGAAAAAGCGTCTCGGGACCAATTGAGCGCACCAAGGCAACCGCTGACGGTGTGATGTCCTCCGCCTCGTCGGTCGAAAAATTCACTGCATCGAAATCCAGCCCGAAGGATTTTGGCTCTGACAGCAACTTTTCTAGGCCGATGTTCAGACAGCCACGGACGACGCTCAGGACTCTGCCCAATTCGTTTGAATCATTGGCAGCGCCAAGTGCAGCGGATGCGGCGTTGGTCGTGCGCGCCAAGCGTGTCTTCCAGCTCAAAGCGAGAGCTGGCTCATGCTCGGCAATTTCAGCCATGGCAAAGTCGAACAACAACTTGGTACGTTTCGCGTTGACTTTAAGTTGCTTAGCATTGTGTGCCTCAAGGCGCACGAGGAGCGTATTGATGTCAGAGCTGAGTTTTTCGACAAAGCTTTCAATGACGTGTTCGTCTTGAACCAATTGCTCGGGTTGCATTTGCGCTGTGCCAATCAAACGAATGAGATCATCCTCGGGCATGATGCTTCGGATTTCCTCGCTCAAATGGTCTGCATCCAAACTGTTCACCATGGAGCGCAGTTTCTCGAGAGTTTCCTCATCAGTCACCTGCACTGCTGGCGCGGTATTCAAAACTGTGGCTCCAGGCTTACTCTGATCCTGCAAACTCTGTTCGCGCCGCAGAGCAAGCTTTACCATGTCGGACAGCCGCTTTTGCGTTCTAGGAAGCAACAAAGACCGAGCCTCATCGGAGGGAACGTAGCCTTGATCTTCAAGACGACCCTGACGCCAGCGTCGTGCCTCTTCCAAAGACTCATCGCGGATAAGCATCGCAGAATATGAGAGAACTTTCTGCGCCAGACGAACATCTTTTCTGTACAGTGAATGAACAAGTCCATGCACTATTTCAAAATCAGCCTCGTTTGTTGTTTTGATTTTTAGGCCAAATTTATTGTCTGGAGTCATCCAATAGTCGTCGGATAGCTCCTCTTGCATGCGGTTGAGACCAACGGGAATAATTTCGCATGCCGCGGTCAGTGAACCGATGATCACTTCTTCATCAAGCTCAAGTAAACGCTCGGCTGCGAAGTCAGGAGAAATTTCATTCCAAAGCTTCACCCATTGAATAAATCTCTCTGCTGAAAGATCTTCATCGGGACTCAAAAACTTGTCGCCAGCTCCCGGAACTGCCCAGAGCTCATAGTCCATGAGGCGCACAAGTGCCTCGCCTCGGATGGTCTCAATCACTTCAAGAGAATCTTCGAGGCCATGTGCCTGTAGACTCCGTTGCAGGAGTTGTGTCGGAAGAGCCTGAACGAGATAAGGTAACAATGGCTGTGAAATCAACCAATCAATATCGAGATGCGGGAGGACAACTGATTCGTTCGCATCAGAAATCTTCCAAGGCTGGCTCTTCAATCCGAGAGCATCGATCGCATCGAGCTCGCGTTGCCATTTTTGAACAACACCGGACTCTGTGGAGACACCGTCGGAAGTCTTTCCGACTGGGTTTTCGAAAGATGAATGCGTTGTCAATTTTCCCTCTTCTTTCGGGTCACTGCAGCTCGACCCGTGGGGTGCATATCCGTCAAAATTCCCCCAACGCAACAGGTTTTTGGACGCTCGAGCAAAAAAGGGCAAAAGAAATGGGAACCCCCGCCGATATTAAGGAAACCGTTTGGGGGTTCTTCGGGTGGCTCAGCCGATTTCACGGAAATCGTTGGTAGAAAAGGAGGCGGGAGAACGTCCTCAGGCTGGCCAGCTGCACGTCACTTTTTGGGGCGTCCGCGGAACGCTTCCGTCGCCCGGCCCTGATTTCGTTGAATATGGGGGCAATACCTCGTGTGTCGAGGTTTCTACTCCCGCGAGCTCGGGAGCCTCGGGAACGTCGTTGGTTCTTGACGCAGGAACCGGCTTAGTGGCCTACGGCGAAGCCGCACTTGCACGGAATCAAAAGGTTTTCCACATTTTGCTGAGCCACTTTCACTACGATCACATTATTGGTCTCACGCGCTTCACGCCCATGTTCCGTTCGGACGTTGAACTGCACTTCTACGGCCAAGCCAAAGGGGGGCTGGAGCTCCACCAAGTCGTCGAGAGGATATTCTCTTATCCCTTCTTCCCGGTTGAGTACAGGCATCTCCCTAGCCGCAACAACATGAATTTCCATCCGGTTGTGCCTGGCTCGCCCTTCGAGGTGGGCTCGCTTGTTATCGTGGCTCATGAGTTGAACCACCCCCAGCAGGCAATAGCGTATCGGGTTTGGGACAAGGATCTCTCGACAAGCGTCGTGTACGCGACCGACCATGAGCACGGCACCGACTCTGACCTGTCACTCGCGGCCTTTGCACGGAATTCGAACTTACTCTTGTTTGATACCACTTACACCGACGAAATTTACGAGGCCGGAAAGAAGAACTGGGGCCATGCAACTGCCCGAAGTGGTGCGGAAATTGCTGCCATGGCGGAGGTTAAGGCGTTTGGCCTATTTCACCACGATCCCGACTCCACCGATGCGATTTTACAGAGCAAACTTCTGCCAGAGGCGCTAGCATATTTCCCATTATCCTTTCTTTGCAAAGAGGGTCAGACGATCAGCCTAGCGAGTCAGATGCCCGATGAGCAGCTACCGATGGTCGTGGGTGGTGGCAGCCCGATCCGCAGAACTCTCCTCAGCAAACGCAGGAAAATCAGCGGTTGACCCTATCGAGAGATTATGGGAAGCGTCACGGTGGTCTGAACCCCATCGTGATGAGGATTTTGCGCATTGACCATCGACCATGAGCGGCATCGCCCCAAAGCACTGGAACAACAGCGGCGCCATCCGGGAGTCCGTCCATCGGAACGCAGACCCTTACAGTCACCAACACCCTTGACTCTGCGTCCGGCATGGCTCAGCCGCGCACCCAAAAACGTTCAATTTGTATTCTTCGATCTTGAGACCACTGGGGGCAACCCTAGTAACAGCGAGGTCATCGAGATTGCTGCTATCAAAGAACGCGATGGACAGGAGATTGGCCGCTTTCAGACTCTCGTTAATCCACGTCGCCATATCCCACGCCCCGTAAGAGAGATCACTGGAATCGACCAGTCGATGGTCAAAGATGCTCCTGTGATTGAAGACGTGATAGATGACCTTCTCAACTTCATCGGCGACAGTGTGCTCGTATCGCATGGTGTGCTCAACGACTTCTCGTTTGTCGCGCATTACGCGCGTAAGCTGAGAGCAAAAGAGCTACCGAACTTCTATGTTTGTACACACCTTTTGGTTTCGAACTATCTTCCCAATGTGCCGGTCAAGAGTCTCTCGGGGGTCGCCAACTACTTTGGGTTGCCCGTCGGTAATGCACACCGTGCTATGGCCGATGCTGAGATGACACGAGATGTCTTTTGGGAAATCAACAACGTGTGCGAGAAGAACGGCTTCAAGTCTGTTGAAGACCTTCTCAAGATTCAGGCAGACAACCAAACGCTCAACCGACTCGGACCTGGCCTGCTCTCACATCACGTCGACAAAGCACCTAGCACACCAGGTCTTCTGTATTTGTTCAATTCCTCGCGTGAAGTCACCTACATGTCGGCAACGCCGAACATGCGAAAGTCGCTTATGAATGTCACTGAGTTGAGTGATGAACGCGATTTCAATCGACTTCTTGTCGATGTCACCGACTACAAATTCGAACGCACGGCACATTTTTTGGGTGCACTGCTGCAAGAGAAAAAGGAACTCAAGAAGCTCGAACTCGCTGTTGACCCGCGCAAATTCGAAGGCCGAGCCGACAACACAATTCAAATTCTGATTCCCGATGACCTGCTCGAGTATTGGGAAAACAATCCGTCGGCACTGCCGTTCGCTCTCCCACACCACTCGCAACGTGTTATGGATCAGGGCTTTTTGCTGCCTGCAGCGGAAGATGCGGAAGAGAACTCAAGCGCCGACAAAAACCGGCTTCCCGAGCATGAACGAAATCAGTACGTCTACGCTCATCTGCACAGTCAGCCGAGCGAGAATCTAAAAGTCCCGATCCGCAAGACCAAGCGCCTGGTCAATGCGGTAAAAAATCCGAAGTACAAGCTCAACCGATTTGCCGAAGCAAAAAAATCGTGTGTCCATATGGGTCACCTTATTGCGGGAACAGGTTGGTTCCTAGGTCCGGTGGAGCAACCCAAACTGACCAAGCGGCGGCTAGACGACCTCATTACACTTTGGCCATTCCACGATCAGTCCCTGGCTCTCGACCAACGTGCCGAACTTCTGTCGCATTTTATGTGCGCCTTATTAGGAAAGTATGATGAGGAAATCGAGCGCCTCGTTAAACAGAAAAATGCGGTCAAGAACATTTTCAATCCATTGGTGCGTCACAGACTCAACCAGAAAATCGATCTGATGAAGGCTCTGCGCGCCGAACAGTATGCGCTACCGCAACAAAACCTGCCGAAAACAGGACTTGCGGTGGTGACCAACACCGACACCAAAGAACTCGATGTCGCAGTGGTTGTGCATGGACGCATCCGCCTGCAACTCAAACTGCCTGTCGAAGACGGGGATAAACTCCGTTCCAGCCGTTTCTTTACCCGCCTTATGGCTCCCTACCACACCGAACTCAAGCGCGATGACCAGTGCATTGAATTTACTGAAGACGTTTGCAACGATTTGGAATTGTTTTCTCATTGGTTCAGCCGTCGTAGAGGCGAAGGTGATTGGGTTGATTTCGCGCTGCTTGAGCCGCTGTACAACCCGCAAGTCTCAGAATAGACTCCCCCCCGATGTCGCGCAGAACACAGTCCACGATCGTTCTGCGGGTTGAAAGGGGCACCCATGCAAATCATCCATTCCTCAAGAATCGCTCTTTTTTCCCTCTGGCTTGCCCTTCTCGCGCCGATGACTGCCTTTGATTCAGCTCAGGCCGAGTCTATTCTGACCAGGAACCCGGCACAGTTGGGCGCTCTCACAAGCAATGTGAAGCCGAAGGCAGAGCAGATTATGAACACCAACACCATCGACGGCATCATCGTCACGGTGGCTGACGAAGCTGTGCTCCTCAGTGAGCTGCAGAGTGCCGTAGCGAGCGAATCCATGCGCATCAAACGCAAGCTGACCCAAGTCATTCCACAGGGCAAGCTTGTCGGTGGAGACCTGAGCGTTGAAGAAGCAGAAAATATTCTCGACCAACTCATCAATCAGAAAATTCTCTCGATCCGCATCCGCGAGCTTGGCCTGAATGTCGCAGACGATGAGCTCGACGGTGAAGTAAAATCCTACCTTCAATCTGAAGGAATAACTGAGGCGCGTTTCCCTGAAATGCTCAAATCTTCAGGACTCACGGAAAACTCTTTCCGCGAAGATTTTCGGAGGCGGATTGAAACGCAACGCTTTATTGGTCGTATCATTCGCCCACTTGTATCAGTCACAGAAGACCAAGTCCGCGGATATTACCTCGCAAAGAATGCTGACAAAAGCAAAGCGATGCTTGTCAAATTGCGCAGCCTTATGATTGAGATTCCAGCAGGTCTTTCCAACGAAGAGCGTCAGGCCAAAAAGAGAAACATTGAGACGGTTCGAAAGGAACTCGATGCTGGGCGACCTTTTGTTGAGCTCGTGCGGATGTACTCCGACGCAAAGGATGCCATCAAGACCGAGGGTCTGCTGCCCCCCCGCCCTCTCAGCGAACTGCCTCCAAAACTCAGCGCGTTGCTGAAGGGTAAGACCGCTCCGCTCGTGATTGGTCCCATTGAAATTGGTTTGACCTTTTTCTTCTTTGAATATCTCGGAAACGAAATGGGTGACCAAAAGCAGTATGAAAAAGAGCGCTCGCGTTACGAAGCGGAGCTGCTCGATTTCAAGTTTAAAGAAAGACTCGATGAGTACCTCAAGAACGAGCGCCTGAAATTCAAGGTGAATCGGCGCAACTTCAACATCTCGCGCTGAATAAAAGCAAATCTATGAGCTGCGCTGCTTGTCCTTGGAAGAATCTTCGGGGTCAGCGTCTTCATCTTCGTGTTTGGAAATAATCTTCCACTGTTGCCGAAGGGCTGATGGCGCAGAGTTCTCGTCAACGACCTGACTCAAAGGGATACTCTGCGGTGGTGACGAAAGGTCGCTTTCTAAGAATGCTGGCTCTACAAAATCCGACGCATTGCTTTTGTTTGCTTGCTGCTGAGCATCAAAGAGAATCTGCGGCACCTCGCTCTTTGGATGCGCAGACTCATCAAAATCGAGCGCACCAGAAGCTGAATCGTACTGGCTTGAAGGAGCCGTGCTGAGCTGCGACGCAGGAATGCGCTTGCGCCGTACTGGAGAGAACTCGTCACGCTGTGAGCGGCGCATTCTCGCTACAAGCCCAACCAACGCGCCCGCCACAATGACACCCACCCCCCACAGCAACAGGTCTTTTGATAGACCAGCTAAGAGGTCTTTGCTCGGTGGTACCTGAAATGCAATCGAGACCATGTACGGATAGTAGAGCTCGAGATTGCGATCGAAATTGACTTTGTGATCGGAGAGCGTAATGCGATACCGTGCTCCCTGATGACCTGTCATGAGAACTGCCTGTGCCACTTCCGCAGCATCAGTTTTAAAGGAAATATAATAAAGAAGTCCTTTGCGTCCGCTCGACAAGTCCTCAACAATATTCTTTTGAAAAATTTGAAAATTGGTACCAGAACCATTTGCCTTGATGAAGCGGTCTTCGATCTCTGCAGCATTCTTTTCCAGGCTGGTGTTATCAAACTCTATTGGCTTTTTTGAGGCGGCGATCGTGATGGTTGGGTCAGCAACCATCCCTCCGGGCAGTTTGAGACGCGGCGCCTTAGTCGAGGGCTTCAGCACGGCTGCATATCCAGCCGTACCCTCTTCCACGACCCACAGTGGAGGAACCTGAATCGTGAACTCGAGTCCGGGCTCACCGAAACTGAATTGACCGGGCGCGACAGCGCTACTGCTGCGTCCGGCCGAATTCTGTGCTTGGGCGGTTGTCAAAAACAAGTTGAAAAGAGCCACAATAAGGATGCGGCTCAAGACAATTTTTGACATTGTAAGTTCAAACGGCATGCTGGTCAGCCTCGAAGGGTCGAACCAATCTGAGTGAGCGCTCTACTGCACGTACCACCTCTTCGCTGGTCTTGGGGTCAGCGTCCAAAAAGAAGACGGGTGACTGCGCAGAAAAATTCTCACAACCATAGAAATCAAGCATTGCTGTGGTTTCTCGACCAAGTTGCAAATCAAGAGGAGTCTCGAGCTCCTGGAATCGACCAACGCAAACGGCATATCCATAGCGAGCATCGGGCGTCACATCACTCAATGCGCCCATCACGCCAACGATCTGCTGCTGTCCCTCACGCCAATCGTTGCTTCCAAAACGACGCGCGACAAGAACAAGATCACCCTTGCGCACAGTACCCGGGCTTCTCATCAACAGTGTTGAGTGCTTCTTGAGGTGACCCACGTCGTTGTCATCGAGTGAGAGAATCCAAGCCCGTGGGCTGGGCGTTTGCAAGGTCTTGTCGGAGCTCGAAAGATCGCGCGCCTTCACGGAGCGTTTTTCTGCGAAATGCTTCTGCGCTCCGAGTTCACTCAAAGCGACATGCAACGATGCTTCGGAGAGACCCAACTTCTGAGCAGAGGCAACGGCCTGAGCAAAGCTTCTAATGGCCTCATCACGATACTCGTCCATACCATAGCGAGCGTAAAGGCTCTTGTTGAGGGTACCAAGAGTTGCACTGAAGTCGTAGTCATTCTCCTCGAATAATTCCCGCGAGGAGGTTAGGATATCGCGCGCTGCGAGCAGATCTCCGGTTTTTTCCATGCAACTCGCCAGAGCGATGAGGGCATCGGTGTTGTCCGGATGATCGGCAACGAGCTCTTGAAGAACCCGCACTGCTTCGCTCCAATGCCCGTGCGCAACTGCGAGTCGAGCGGCGCCCCAGTAGGGCTCAGGGCATCGGGGAAAACGATCGTGAATGAGTTCGAATGCGCGTGAAGCCTCTTCGAGATAGTCATTTTCCAGCGAGTACACCAAATAGTTTCGCGCAAGAAAGTAGTTGGCCTTGTTGTTTACATTGAGTGCCTGCAGATACTGCAAGCCCTTTTCCCGACGATCGCGGCGAGGAGACTCGGCACAATAAACTGCAAATGCTTCAACATGTGTAATCGATTTGCGAACACTCTTTGCGTTCATGGATTTCAGAATCAGAGCACTGAAGCGTCGCTCACCTGTATACGCAAGAGCCATAGCTGCAAGTGGAAGAAACTGGGCAGAGGAGTGACGCAGGGAGAGTAGATGTCTTCCGACCCATTTGAGGCCACTGAAGTTGTACTCCGAACGAAGAGCTTCCATCCAGAAGCGGTAAAGCCGAAATGTGGCTCGGTAGCCACAGCCAGTCGCAATGACCTGCGAGGCGAGGTCTTGAACCTGTGCCCAGTCGCCCTTCCAGTAGAGAAGCTCGCAACACCTGAGAGCCGCCTTGATCTCGACAACACTGAGGTTGCCTCTTGCGATGCCCTGACCGGTGGTCTCACGCAGCTTGCGAATCTCAGGATTAAAAGTTCCTGAGTCGCTCAGGTTTGCATGAGGATAAAATCTGTTGCCGCGACGCTCACCCATGTTACCACTCCTTCCGGCTGCCTTCTCAAAATAACAACCGTGGGTGGGTATCGGTGAGAGACAAAACTTCACTGAGCAGGCTCACGTCAAAGCGCAGTGTGGGCGGAAAATCGGGGTCGGCAAAAACTTTCGCTTAAAACTCAACAACCTGATCTGCAAAGCGAAGGAACTCTTCTCGGTTCTCAAGCAGGACAAAGCTTGCACCCCGCGAAACCATCATCCGCAACAAACGACCTAGCGTTGCAATGTCAGGGGTGTGCAATCCTGTGCCTGGATGCATCAGTAGGAACCATGCTCCTTCCAGCTGAGACCTGCGCAGCTCAAGGGTCAAGGTGAGCCTCTGCAGTTCGCCGCCGCTCAATGAATCCATGCCCTGTCCGAGGGTGATATAACCGAGACCAAACTCCAGTGCCGATGCCAGCCGATTTTCAATCAAACGCACATGCGCAAAAAATTGGTGTGCCTCGTCAAGAGAGAGGTTCATAATTTCTGCAAGATTGAGACCCTTGAAGCGTGGTACAAGACTGCGTTGCGAAAGCTTTGTGCCAAGACACTCCTCGCAACTGACCTCAACTGGCGGACCGAAGCGTTGAGGAATCTCGATATATCCTCTTCCTTCACAGCTAGGACAGCGCCCCTGCTTTGAGTTCCAAGAGAAGTGCGATGGCGTCAGACCCATAATTTGACTCTGCGGCAACTGGGCAAAAATCTCCCGAATGGGCACAAGAATATCGAGTGCCGCAGCCACTGTGCGGCGTGAGGTACGCACAAGACTTCCGGGACGCACATCGTGCAGCGAATTGACCGTGACGTGTCCTTCTGGGCGGACGCGACAAAAAGGAAAAGATCGGGTCGCAATCCGTTCCTCTTCAATGAAATGCTCCAGTGACGGCCAGATACAATGCTCAATGAAAGAGCCCTTACCATGACCGGCGTTGCCCCTCACAATGGTGAGACTCGCCTGTGGAATTCGCAGCGATGGTATCTTCAAATTTCTGACCTCAACGCCCTCAAAAATCAGCGCACCTGGCTTTGCTGGGGTTTCGGTTGCATCGGCTTCCGGTGTGTTCTTGCGCCGACGTGGCAGTCTGTCTGCTGCAGGAAGACCCTTTGTGCGGGTCAAGGGCATCATCTGCTTTTCAAGCAGTGCTGCCTCTTTAGCCAACAGCATTGTGGCAACCTGTGCACTGCCTGTGAAGCGCTCAACGACCTGCCCTCCGAGTCGTCCTGCACCTGGCCCCATCAGAAAAACGTCGTCACATTCCCTGAGAAATTCTGGATGATGTTCTACAACGACAACCGAAGAGCCTCGTTGAACGAGTTCACGCAGAACACCAACAAGTCGTCTTACCTCTGAGCCAGTGAGTCCTTGGCAGGGCTCATCCATGATGTAGAGTGCACCACGCAGCTGGTTGGAGATCATTGAGGCCAAACGAATACGCTGCAGATCTCCTGGCGCAAGACTCGCGCCCGAGCGATTCAGATTCAAATGCTCGAGTCCAAGTTTACACATCGTTTCAACCAAGCGCAGCGCCTCGGACAAAACTTGTGTGCGTGCACGCAGCTGTCCCGCATCAGGAACAAAACTGGTGCGCAGATGATGAAGCAACTCTGACATGGGAACGCGATGGAGAATTTCGAAGGTCAGTGTTTGAACACGGACAATGGGGCGGTTGCTTGTGAGCCGTGTACCCGAACACTTCTTGCATGGGTAGAGGTCAGATGGGAGATCTTCATCCTCTGCACCAGTTCCATTGCAGTGGGTGCACTGTGCAAGCGATGAATGACTAAAGTAACGCGGATCAAGGCGTGGCGCGCTCTCGCCGCACTGGGGACAGGCCGATTTTGTGTTGAATTTCTGCTGCCCGCTTTTCTCTTCAATTTTAATGACGCCCTGCCCGTATTCCAAGGCCTGCCCGAGCGCACGCTCAAGACGTGCACGACGTTCGGGTTGGATTTGGACGACATCGACAAGCACTTCAATTGTGTTGAGCTTCTTTGCATCAATTACAATTTTTTCATTCTCATCCTGCAACGAATAGGAGTCGCCATTGACCCGAATCTTCGAAAAACCAAGCTGACGAAATTTCTCAATCTCGTCTTTGAAACCACCTTTGCGCTTCTCGACGATGGGAGCCACGATGGTGATTTTCTGACCTGTATAACTCTGCTCTATCTGCTCTAGAAGTTCGCGAAATGGCGTAGCGCGCAGGGGGATGTCGCAGTGGCGACAATGCACATCACCAAATGCTGCGAAGTATACTCGCAGGAGATCGCTCACACCAGAAATCGTTCCCACGGTTGAAAGTTTGCCAGCCACGCCTTGCCTCTGGGACAAACCCAGTGCGGGAGGCAAACCTCGGATGGACTGAAATTTTGGACGTGCAGTGCGCGACCAGAAGGAATGCCCCATCAGCTGAACCGGGGCGTGACTGGCATCTGCGAAGCGGCGAAACGCCTCAACATAAAGCGTATCGAAGATGAGGCTCGATTTGCCCGAGCCGCTGACTCCGGTGAAGGCCACCAATTTGTTCTTTGGGATGTCGACATCCACAGACTGCAAATTGTGCTCATGTGCACCTTTTACCTGGATCGTCTGCATTTTGCCCCATTCCTTCTGAGTGTGAACTTTGACGCGATGCGCACTATATCAGAGTCAGGTACGATTGGATCGGCTTTTACTCCGATTTCGGCATGAATCGTTGACTTGCTTACGGGGCAGGTCAACTCTAGGCGGATGTTTGCTATGATGAACAAAGAATCTGGGATGGTGAGTCCTGACGTGAACCCTCAAATCAACTTTCAGGCACTAATACAAGCATACGAGAGCGGAGTTGCGTCGAGCGAAGGAACACTTTCGCTGATTGCCGGAGATGCCAGTGATCGCAAGTTCTACCGCCTGGAGTCGCCAAAACTGAACGCCATCTGCATGAAGTTCCCGAAGTGGGAAGGTGGCTACGGTGGTGATCCGATGAGCTGGCTCGGTATGCAGTCGGCTCTCGTGGGCATCGGTATCCCTGTGCCGCGTATTCTATTTGTTGATGAGAAAAACTCTTGTATTTGGACTGAAGATTTTGGTGATAATTTCCTCAATTTTAGACTGGGAAATCGCACCCTCGACGAGAATGATCCCGAGTGTAAAACAACTCTGAATCTGTACCGGGATGCGCTCGAGCTTCTTGTGCAGGTGCAATATCCGCGCTCGCACCTGCTCAACCATCCTGCTCAAGACAGAGCCTTTGATTTTGAGAAGCTCTTTTTTGAAATGAACTTTTTTGTTACCCACTTCATCAAGGGGTGGTTGGCACTTCCATTTTCGCAGGAAGACAAACTGTGCCAGGAAATCGTGCGAGAGCTGGAATCACTCTGCACTCTTCTGCATGGTTGTGAGAGAGTCCTTTGCCACCGTGACTACCATGTGCGCAATGTTATGGTTGTTGGTGGAAACGTGCGCTGGATTGATTTCCAAGATGCTCGCATGGGACCTCACACCTACGATGTAGTCAGCTTGTTAAGAGACAGCTACATACGCATCACACCAGGCACGCGTGATTCTCTTTTGAAGTTTTACGGTGGCAAACTTAATGAAGTCCGGAAACGGGAAGGGAAAGCCCCCTGGAGCAACGAAGCACTCTTCCATGAGGCATCCTTGATGGGATTGCAGCGCAACATCAAAGCGCTGGGAAGCTTTGGTTACTTGGCAACTCAAAAACAAAAAACGGGGTACTTAAAATACGTGCGGCACACGATTGACACGATTCTCGCCGATGATTTTGCACGCGCATCTGGGATGCGCATTGCCGATGCCTTTCCTGCCACAATCAGCTTCCTGAAAGATCTTGTTGAAGGTGGAGGCCAGGACAAACTGACGTCCAGACTCCGTGCATTCGGGGTGCTGGACGCATTTTGATGACGCTTGAGGATGCTGATTTTCAGCGGCTCAGCTGCTGAATGGAAACGGTTTCGTAGCGTCCTTGTTCACGATCGATGAGAATGGTTACAGTCCCTGATAGTCTATCGACCATGTAGGGATACTCAGCTCGCTCCGTGCCGAAGCGAGAGTCCAGCCAAAGCTTCACCCGTGCACTGACTTGAAGATCGGTTTCAGTCAGTTCCGTTTCGAACGTTTGTCCGTCTTCGACGATGCTTAGCTTCTTGGGCTGAGGCTGGGGTGGATTGTTGATCACGATACTTCCAGCAAAGGCAGAAAGACTCACGGCTCCCTGCAAAACAACGAGGCTAAGCAACACGACGCGGGGCAAAAATTTATGCTTTGTCATGACGCGTGATCCTCCCAGAAATAACAAGATCAAAGGCGGTGTGTTCTTGACCCGGCTCCGCCGCTCCCGGATTTTCTGCATGCTTCAAAATCAGTTGACGGATGGCATCGAGCAGAGATTCCGACGCGCGCACATTCTCACCCAGGCCGTGGTAATAGCAGTACAAGCTGTTCTGAGAGTCATCCTTGATAGATGCAACTTTCGACAAAGCCATAGCCCGGTCGGCAGCCACCTGTGCGGCCGACAACGAGTCGTGCCCCGAAAAGTCGAGTCCGGAATAAAGAGCTTCGTAACCACATTTTGATTTTTGAGAGGTCTTCACTGCCTCATGCTGAAGCAAAAGTGGGAGGTGAAGATTCTCGATGTAGAGTTGCACGATCTCAGGTTCGCCGGACTGAGCCAGCAAAACACCGGTGCACAAAGGACGATCCGCAACGATATTGTGAAAAACCTCGATGAGCTCAGGATGGTGCCGCAAAAATCGGTAGAGTTGCGGGTGCGCCTTTTCGTTCACGAGCATTCTTGGCAAGCTGGTTGTCACACGTCCCCCCATGCATCCGGGCGATTAATTGGCCGGTCGACCAAACATGTAACACGGACAATTTGGCGCTGCAAGTTTTGCCTCCAAAGTTTTGGACGAGGCTTCAGCGGCGCATCAAATCGAAGTGGGTGAAGTAGTGCTTGAGCAGCTCTCGCAAGCGTTCGATAATCTGGTGTGACTGCGGATCTTCACCCTTGAGCTTCTTGAAGTCGATGTAATCCTCGAGGACTTGGCGCTCGAAACGCAGCCTTGAATCGTAGGGCAGCTGACAAAGAAGTGCACCGAGGCGCACCCACCAGCGCACACGCCGAGGCATCAGCGGTTCTTGGGTTTCATCGGTCCGACGCCCACTCAGCTGCCGCGCCCTCTCATCTGGAAGTGTTGGATTTTCAAGTACTTGAAGAAACAGGTCGCGCTCTTCAATAGACAGCTCGGAAAAATGCATCAGCACTTTCTCCTGCCAGGGTTCGAGTCCCACTCCCAACTCAGCCGGGGTGCCACCTCGGATTCTGCCGAGGAAGCCTGGCAAGTCGAGGTTCTCTAGATCCGCGATTTTGAGCAGGAGATCGAGTGCCACGCCCTTGGAGTTGTCGGTCGTGTTTTGCTCGTATTCACGGTAGCGGTTCAAAGACAGCCCGAGGCGAATAGCCATTTCATTTTGTGTGAGACCTTCACGCGCCCGAAAACTCGACAAGAACCGCGCCACACCCTCGAGGTACTCGGCCAACAGTGGATGTGAGGTGGATGACGACATGGGTTCTCTTCTCGAAGAAAGACTCTCGATTCAATGCATTGATCTCTGACAGGTTTAATCATGCACATTCTGTACTGTCCAGCAAGACTCTCGTAGTCTTGATTAGGCATGCTTTGGCTCGACGGGGCGCAAGACTCAGCCTTCCGGGGGAGACTTTCATTGGTGTTGACGCAAAAAATGAATGGTTTGGTTCTTTGTGCGGGCTTCGGAACTCGACTGCGCCCACTGACAAGCGTCATCCCCAAGCCTGCCGTGCCTGTCGGTGCGCTTCCTGCGGCACTTCGTAACGTCGAACAACTCCTCGATGCTGGCTTTGAGCGCATCCACTGCAACACGCATTACCTAGCAGACGAGCTCGAACGGCAAATGCGGGCAGCGGCCCAGTCGCGAGGTTGGCCCCTGGAAAGGATCTGCTTCTGGAATGAACCCGAAATCCTCGAAACGGGGGGCGGCATCGCGCGGATTGTCAAAGCTCACAGCGCTGCGCTCGGTCTCTCAAACATCTGGGATACCTTGGTTGTCTCAGGCGACATAGTGGCTGACATTCCCTTAAAACCGATGTTGGCCAGCTGGGCTCAGCGGAGTCCGGACGAGACTTCATTGATGGCTAGCCTGCCTCTCAAAACGGCTCGGAAAGATGTGACCTGGGTCGACCCGACACTGAAATATGTTCAGGGATTCGGTGCCGACGCGAGCTCCGAAAGCGCTGCGGCGCAGGGTTGGCATGCTCGTATTTTTTCGAACCACCAAATCCTCGCAGGTCAGGTTCTCGAGCGCTGCACTATCGAAAAGCGCTCGAGTATCGACCTTTTCTACAGGCATGCACTGAAGCAACAGGAGAAAATTCTTCACATCGCACTGGATGACTCCGACGTGTGGTTTGATATTGGAACTCCTGATTCTTACTTCGACTGCTTAGGCAAACTTGATCTGCGCAGCCCGCAGCGCTCAGAGTGGTCACAATCTGTTCTGAATATTTGTCTAGGCACTCACCCCATGGACGCTCCGCCTGATCACCTGAGCGCAAGCGTGACTCATCATGATCAATCAAACACAAACAAAGACGATCAGGTACAGGCTTGCCTGAACACAATTCTCTCTTCGCATTGGTGTTGGCTGGGGCATCTGCATGCCTTTCCAGAAGCTCTGCAGCAGCGCCTCGTTGAACTCATTTCGGTCTTGGAAAAAAATAAAGGCCTGCTCGAACAAAGTTCAGGGCTAACAATTGAAAGGCTGGAGGGTACTTTCCTTGCCAGTTCCCATCTGCCATCCGCAGATGCTTCCTCGGCACTCGGCGCCACTTCAAGCGCTCGGAGAGGCTACATCGATGTTCCTCTCCCTCATCATCTCGGGTCTCATCCCCTCTGCCAAAGGCCGCTTCTCATCTCACTCGGCCTTTTACTCGATTCCACTTCCACTCAGGCCTCTTCGCCCGAAGACCCATTCTGGTTTCTTCTCACTCGACCGCAGCCGTAAGAACCTCAACAGATTCTTCGTCCTGGTCGTTACTCACAGATTCATCGGTTGAGACTTCGAGTTCTGCTTCTTCGTCATCCTTGAGAGCGACTTTGTTTGCAGCACGGTAGGTCAGGGTCATGCCAACACGGATGCGGTCGGGGTTGAGAACCTGGGGATTCTCCTTCCAGAGAATGCGCCACGCACCCTGTGTACCGTAAAACTTCGCAGCGATTCCTGAGAGTGTGTCGCCTTTGCTGACCGTGTAAGCCTGGCGGTCACCCTTCTCATATTTCTCAGCGAATGCTTTAGAGGCTTCGCTCAGAGTGTAGTAAATCACGTCGCCAGGATAAATCTTGTTAGCATCGGCCAAACCATTTTCAGCCTGGAGTGACTTCCATCGGCCACGTGATCCGTAGATCTTTTGTGAAATTCCGCCGAGGGTATCGCCACGCATCACGTAGTAGGCCATCTTGGAGCCCATTTCAGGAAGTGAAGTGGGACCGCTAACAACTGCAGTTGAACCTTCGCCTTCCTCTGCACCTGCATCGGGAGCTGGCGCTGGAGCGGCGTTCGCAGGGGGAGCATCCGAATCACCGAGTGCAGGAGCTGCGCCCGCGTCAGGAGCAGGTGCGGCATTGGCACCAGCGGCAAAAGGATTTGTCGTGTTTGCATCGGTCGCGCCTGCGACAGGGGCAGCAGCAGCATCGGGAGCCGGAGCAGCGCCTTCCATTGCAAGAGCGTTCAGCGCATTGCCAGAGCCATCAGCATTGAGAGCGCCCGCATCAGCGGCGCCTCCATTTTCTTCTGGAGCTGTGTTGGCATTGTTCGCTGCAGCAGCCTGCGTTCCAGCTGCATCAGCGCCTTCTCCACCAATAGCGTTGTTCAGCTCATTGCCAATCGGATTGTTGCTCGCAGCGGCCTCGCCTTCAGGCTTGGCTGTGTTTGCGGACTCCGTGTTTGCATTGGCGTTGGCATTCTCGCCCGCTGCAGCATTGTTGCTGGCTGCGTTGTTCGCCGCATTCCCATTCTCGGATGCTTCGCCCGAGGCAGCAGCATCAAGAGCGGGGGTAGGTTCGCCCTCGCCTGTCGAGCTACAAGCAATTGGCCCGACAGCAAGGACAATTGCCGCAACTGCGGGAAGCAGATAACTTCTCAACATAGAGAACGAACGGTTACGCATCATCGCTGGAGACCCTCAAGCAGGAAATCCAATTTGAGACCTGAATCTCAATTCACTGACGTTGAATCGGAGCTGCTCTCAAAAGCTTTAAACGGCTTGCGTAATTTTTTGGCACATCAAATTGCAGCTGCGTCAAAAGGATGACATCTGCTTCGAGGGAACTGCATGACGACCTTTGCTCACACCACTGTTCTTCTCAACGAAACAGTGGAACTCACACTCCGCGGAGTGTCTCGTCATCCCGGTGCGAACCGCTACACTTTTGCCGACTGCACGCTTGGAGGAGCGGGTCACTCGCTCCATCTTCTCGAAACCTTCAGCACCCAAATGCATCAATCCGGCAGAACAGACTTCATTTTCGAAATCCTCTGCTGCGATCAAGATCCAGTTGCTCTCGGTGTTGCACGCGAGCGCCTGAGCAATTGGAAAATGCAACGCGAACAGACTCGAGAAAATTTCGAGCTGACACTCCTGCCCATCAATTTTCGAGAGCTTCCCGAGTGGTTGAAAACAAATCGCCCACAAACGCGCCTGTGTGGCCTATTAGCTGACCTCGGTGTGAGCTCACCCCAGCTCGATGAAGCTGACAGAGGATTTTCATTTCTCCGCGAGGGTCCTCTCGACATGCGTATGAACCAACACGACGGACTGACAGCACGAGACCTGTTGCTCAACATGAGCGAGAAAGAGCTTGCCACCATTTTCCACGAATACGGCGAAGAGCCTCGCGCCCGCGTGTTGGCAAAAGCCATTGTCAAAGATCGCCAAAATCAGACGCTCCCACTGTCAAATACAACGGCATTTGCGCAATACGCCGCGCGTGTCCTGGGCTATCATCAGAGTCGAGTGCACCCGGCCACACGAGTTTTTCAGGCACTCCGCATAGCCGTCAACGAAGAGCTCGGTGCCATTGAAGAACTGCTCCAAGGTCTTCCGGAAATCATGGACGAAGACAGCTGGGCGGCAGTCATAAGCTTCCATTCTTTGGAAGACCGGCTGGTGAAACGATACTTTAGAGCCTGGGAGTCCGGCAGTATGAATCCTGACCAGAAGAAAGCAAATGACAAGCAACAGTGGCTTGAATTGCAAATGGGACTTATGGGCAACGCAACATCAACAAAGACCTCATTGGGACACGAAGATCCGCGCGGAGGGACAACTGCCAGCGAGGAAGAAATCAAAAGCAACCCACGTTCACGTTCGGCGAGGCTGCGTGGATTTCACTTTGAAAGAAGGCAGTGAGACACAAAACTGATTCGGTTTTGATCACATGTTCACGGGAGAGGATTTCGACTCATGAATATAAAAAGGATCGATGCCAGTCTGCTGTGCTTCGCACTCGTTGTCATTGCTGCAATTCCTGTAGCTGCACTGCGCACAAAGACCTATGCTATCGGATATGAACTCGGGCGTCTTAAATCAGAGGAACGCCAGTTGCGACAAAAGAATACGGAACTGCAAGGGCAACTTGCTTCCGTCCAACGGTCGGTGCGCGATGCGAAATTGAAAAATACAAACAATGAAAATGAGGCGCAGCTCAAGCTCCCAGCGAAGACAAACGTCCTTCGACCACAAAATGTTTCCGATGGATTGGAGAACACTGGCGTTGAAAAGAATCCTTAAGACAAAAAGGAACCATGGATGGTTCACCTTGAGGTCGCAAAATGACATCCGGTTTCGGATCAACGTCTTTGCGGGCGCTATTGCTATTGCTGGCACTATCATGATCATGCGCTACGCGCAGCTTGCCGTTTTTCCCACTCAACTGAATGAAAAGCTGCGAAACCAAGCAAGCCGACAATTCGAATCTGAAGTGAAGCTCCTTCCACCACGTGCAAAAATTGTTGACCGCAGCGGTAGAACGTTAGCCGTCAGCGTGCTTCATCCGAGTATATTTGCGATTCCAAAGCGACTCCCAAAGGACAATGAGACTCTCGATAAAATCGCCAAGACGCTCAAGATTCCAAAGCAGATTCTTCTCGATATGCGTAAGACTCGAAAAGGATTTGCCTGGCTTCGTCGGCATATTCCACCGAGCGAATTTGCACACATGGGTGACCTACAGCAGTGGCGCGAGTTCATCGGCGTGGCGGAAGAACCCAAGCGCATATATCCGGAGAAAGAGGCTGCAGCGCATCTGATTGGATTTGTGGGGCGTGACAACATTGGTCTCGAAGGTGTCGAATCCGTTTTCAACTCCGTGCTCAACGGTACACCTCAGGTCGCCAAGGTCACCCGCGATGCGCGCGGGCACATTACGCTCATCACACCAAATGGAGCAGTCCAGCCGGAGCATGAAAGCGCACCCCTGCAGCTTTCCATTGATCTCTCCATTCAAGCCACGGCAGAGTCTGCTCTTCGAGATGGTATCCTCAAATCCAAGGCACGGGCAGGTTCTGCGGTTGTCATGGACGTACAAACCGGAGAACTGTTGGCAATTGCAAGCTACCCAACCTATGACCTCAACACCCCACCCTCCAATCAACCTGAGGCACGGCGCTTCCGGCCACTCATGGATGCACTCGAACTGGGGTCAGTTGTAAAGCCACTGTTCATTGCACGCGCCATCGACAAAAAGAAAATCAATCCGAATGAAAAGTTCAATTGCGAAAACGGTTCCATGCCGGTACCGGGGGGGAAAATTCGCGATACACATCCTCACGGTATGATCGACTCATCTGAGATCATCAAAGTCAGCAGTAATATTTGCACCTATAAAATCGCTCAGCGACTGGGGCGCACGGGACTTTACGATGCCCTCGGTGCGTTTGGTTTGATTCGTCCACCCGGCACGGGACTTCCTGGTGAATGGGGCGGACGTGTGGCGCGGCCGGACAGCTGGAAGGAGATGCGCTTTGCCAACATCTCTTTTGGCCAGGGGATTGCCATCAGTACGCTGCAAATGACGCGAGCGATGGCCATTCTCACGGGCAACGGAACAGACCCTGGCATTCGAGTTCTCGCCCTCGGAGAAGAACGGGACTCCCTGCAGCCAGAACTTCCCCCGCTCCGTGTCATCTCGGAGGACACGAGCCGATTAGTAACGAATATGATGCGGGGCGTTGTCGAAGAAGAGGGTGGAACGGGACGACTCGCCTCAATCTCCGGTCTGACTGTCGCAGGAAAAACAGGAACGGCTCAGAAATATGACCCGAAGACACGCTCTTACAGCGAGCGTATCGCAACATTTACCGGAGTAGTGCCTGCAGAAAAGCCAAGACTCGCAATCACAGTTGTGATTGACGAACCACAAGTCAGACCCGCCTACGGTGGTGTTCTCGCAGGACCCGTTTTCTCAGAGATCGGACAAAAGGCAATCAACTATCTCAATTCGCGTGGTCTCATTCAGCTCGACTCAACACAGAGCCCTCCACCGCTTTCGCCTTTGGCAAAGCGTGGCGGAAACGGAGACAAGGCGCATGATAGGCACTGAGCTCGACCAAAATTTCTACATCCAACCCGGCAAGGCTTTGCTTCTGCTCGAGGTAGAAAGTCTTCTTGCCGAGACTCCCCCTGAGGCTTCGCCACTGCGCAGAACTGATACAAACCAGGATCTACCGTTGGTCTGGGACAGCCGAAGACTTTCTGAGCACACTGGCTTGGTCGTTTTTATTGCCCGTAAAACCTCTCGGCACGACACACACAATCTGGTTGAGCAGCTTCTCAGTGCAGGACATGTTGTTGTTGCCGAGGAGCAATCTCTGGAAAAATTAGCTTATGAGTTGCACGGTGCAAAAGCGGCATGGTTCGATGAAATAAAAAAACATCCTCACCTTATTCTCTGCACAAACTCTGAGCGAGCCCGTGATCTTCTCGTCAAGGACTGTAGCAAGCTGAATACCGAACAATGGACAACCATTGCCATCACCGGAACCAATGGGAAGACAAGCACAACACAAATGACGGCGACATTACTTGAGGAACTCAGTCGGCAGCCTGTGTTGCGGCTGGGAACTTTAGGCATACAAGTAGGCTCGCATATGTGGGATAACCCTTTTCCCACCATGCCTGACTATCCTGGCCTTCTCTCGGCGCTACGCGCTGCAAAGAACGATTTTGAGTGCCGCCAAGTTGTGATGGAGGCAACGAGTATTGGTCTAGATGAAAACCGACTCGGTGACTGGCCAGTGCACTGTGCTGCGTATCTGAATTTGAGCCAGGATCATCTCGACTATCACGGCACGATGGAGCTCTATCTTGAGGCCAAACTGAATCTCTTCAAACGCTGTCTAAGCCACGATGGACAGGCGATCATCAATTGCATGGACGCCTATTGGCAGAGTGCAGTTGCCGCTGCAAAAGGAAAGAATCGATTTTGTGTCGGTTTCGGGACTGCTGCCGAGAAAAACAATTTCTTCCGCGAGGCGCGGCCGCATTTCGCAGGCTGCAGATTTCTTGAGGTCAGCCACCGCCGCAGCACAACATCCGGAATTTCTGGTCAATGGACACTTTGGCTCGATCCGCACAACCATTCCGGAGAGTGTCAGTATCACGTCCAGCTGCTCGGCGAAGTGCAGCACGAAAATCTCGCTGCATCGGCTGCCATGATGATCTCTCTTGGCTATCCCCTCTCTCAGATTTCGCAGGTCACCGGAAGCGTGCGTTCCATCCCTGGCCGCCTCGAACCCGTGGCTTCCGCGGGAGTCGGAACGAACCTACCCTGTGTCTTGGTTGACTATGCTCACTCTCCTGATGCGCTTGAGAAGACAATTAAAACCTGTCGTGCACTTTTGCCCCCGGAGGGCAAACTCATTTGTGTCTTCGGATGTGGCGGTGACAGGGATCCAGGCAAACGCCCCAAGATGGGACAAATAGCGTCCAACCTTGCCGACAAGGTCTGGTGCACCTCAGACAATCCGCGTACGGAGGATCCCGAGAGAATCCTCCGCGATATTGAGCTCGGAGTCCTGCCCGCCCGCAAGGCGATTTGCAACACCCAGGTCGACCGCGCACAAGCCATCTCCGAAGCCATCAGCGCGGCACAGCCACAGGATCTTGTTCTTGTTGCAGGAAAAGGTCACGAGGATTACCAGATTATCGGAACAACAAAGTATCCGTTCTCTGACTCCGAGGTTGCTCGACGAGCTCTAGCAGCAAAAAATAGAAATTGAGATCATAAAGAGGGCCAGCGTCACATGCTTTTGCTTCTGATCCATCACCTGACACAGTTTGAGCGAAAGCTAAACGCTCTTTCATATTTGTCGAGCCGAGCCATTCTGGCTCTCATGACCTCCATTTTAATTTCGCTCATACTTTACCCGCCGTTAATTCGGCGCCTGCGTGCTCTCAAACTGGGTCAGCCGATCCGCGAATTAGGACCGGAAACTCACTTTGAAAAAAAAGGCACACCGACAATGGGTGGTGTGGTGATCATATTCGCAACACTGCTGAGTGCCTTTCTTTGGATGGATCTCAATAACCATCACCTCTGGACTCTCACGCTCGTGACGTTGACCTTCGGCGGCGTTGGCTTTTTAGATGACTATCTTAAAATATCGAAGAAGAATCCGAAGGGCTTGGCGAGTCGCTACAAGTATCTCGGTCTATCGGTTGGAGCGTGCATTGCGCTAGCGTGGCATCTTAATCAGTCGGGAGTGCCGGGCCCTGGTGGCGCGATAGGTTCATCGCTCACAAACGTTCAAATACCTTTTCTCAAAGAGGCTGCTCTCAATCTGGGGTGGCTTTATCTTCCGTTCGCCTATTTCGTGCTCGTGGGCTCGAGTAACGCAGTGAACCTGACCGATGGTCTTGATGGTCTCGTTATTGGTCCAGTGATCACATGCTCTATTGCACTTTTGGTTTTGAGCTACGTCACTGGGAACGTCGTTGTGGCCAAATATCTCTACTATCATACAGTGCCTGGTTCCGGCGAGATTACCGTATTTCTTGCCGCGCTCATCGGAAGTTCGATTGGCTTCCTCTGGTACAATGCATGGCCCGCGCAGGTTTTCATGGGCGACTCAGGTGCTCTCCCGCTGGGAGGAATCCTAGGTGCAGTGGCCATGATCACTGGTCACGAAATTCTTCTCGTGATCATGGGTGGCGTTTTTGTTGTGGAAGCACTGTCGGTGATCATCCAAGTCGGGTCATTCAAGATGCGCCAGAAACGAGTGTTCCGGATGGCTCCGATTCACCATCATTTCGAAAAAGGTGGTTGGCCTGAACAGAAAATCACCGTGCGTGCCTGGATTATCAGTTTCATGCTCGCACTTCTCAGCATTCTGAGCCTCAAGTTGAGGTAAGCTAAATGGAAGTCAAAGGAAAAAAGATCTGGATCGTCGGCGCTGCAAAAAGCGGAGTCGCTGCTGCTCAACTCCTTCATGCGCAGGGCGCGAGGTTGTTTGTCACAGATGCTGCAGAAATCGAGTCCTCTTCAAAAGCCGTTCTCAATGGCTTGGGCATTGAATTCGAAGAAGGCGGGCATTCGATTGAGAAATTATTGTCCGACGCAGATTTTGTTGTGCTCTCACCTAGCATTCCGCTCGACAAACCACTTCCCATGTCCGCACGCCAGGCAGGAATTCCCATGGTCAGCGAAATCGAGGTTGCGAGCTGGTTCCTTCCTGAATCCTCATTCGTTGTTGGCATTACCGGGACAAACGGCAAAAGCACGACCACGCACTATGCTGCACAACTGCTGACTTTGGGTCAGCTCACCGCGGTTCCCTGCGGCAACTACGGGCGCGCGTTTTGCGACACGTTGCTCGATCCGGCGAAATTCAACGCCTATGCCGTCGAAGTGAGCAGCTATCAACTCGAGACAACACTCACCTTTCGACCAAACGTCAGTGTGTTCCTGAATCTGCAGAACGATCACCTTGCACGCTATGGAACCCTGGATGAATACCTCAAGGCCAAATGGCGGCTCGTGTTGTTGACCCAAAGAAGTGGTCTTGCCGTTGTCGACAACAACGTCTTCCTTCATGCGCTGCGTCTGGGTCTTGCGCTGCCCGAGTGTCCCGTCGTGATCAGTTATGGATTCCTCAGCAAGAGCGAAGCAACGGTGGTTATGGACACACACAAAGCCGTTGTTACAAAGAGGAAAAGTTTAGGCCTTTGCTCAGACCAAAGTCTACCACAAGCGAGTTATGGAGCGTTGGCAAGCCTAGCACTGCCAGTGCTCTCTGAACACAAAATGGCACACGTCTGGTGCACCCGCGGTGACGACGACGAGGGCTCGTTTGAAGTGCACATCCTTTCTGGGGAAGGTGTACTCAAGGATATAACCTTCAACATCAACGAGCCGGTGTTGCCAGGCGACCACAATCAGCTGAATATTCTGGCGGCATCACTTGCGGCTCTGCATCTCGGCATGCATCCGAATATCATACGTGCACAATGGCAAAGTAAAACAAGTGTGTATCGGCACCTTGCGCATAGGCTCGAAGATGTCGCCAAGCACCAAACTCTTCGAGCTTCATCCGGCCGGTCGGTACATGCGCGCATTGTTAACGACTCAAAAGCCACTAATGTTGAAAGCATGCTCGTGGCAGTGCGCAGCTTCCCACAAGGCTTAAGGCTATTGCTTGGGGGGGAGCCCAAAGGTGACTCGTACGCGGTTTTGGCGCCATTTATCGGAAGCAATGTGATCAAAGTCTATCCCTTTGGCAAGGCCGCCCCACTCATCTGCCAGCAACTTGCAGGCCTCGGAGATGCGATTGCTAAACCATCTAGGTCAATGCTCGACGCCGCTCAATTGGCGCTCGATGAGTGCAGCGATGGCGATGTGGTTCTATTGAGTCCTGCATGTGCCAGTTTTGATGAGTTCAAAAACTTCGAGCACCGCGGCGATTCATTTCGCAACTGGGCTTTGCAAAGAGTGATCAACATCTGAAACAATGGTGTTGTGGTTGATGATGAACGACGCAGGAGTCATGGATGACGGGCGATCAAAAATCGAATGCGACAGCAACAATAAGCGGCTTTGATGCATACGGTGGCCAAACCCTCTGGTTTCCCGTGGTCGCGCTGCTTTCGTTCGGTCTTCTTTTTGTTTACAGCGCTTCGAGCGTCTATGCAGGGCAAAAATACGGCGACGAATTTCTCTTTGCCAAAAAGCAATTGCTCTACATTCTTCCGGGAGCTCTGGCAGCCGTTGCAGGAGCGAAGATACCACTTGAAAAAATCCAACGCTGGTCTATTTGGCTGATGTTGGGTGCACTGGCTCTTATGACACTCACCTTGACACCTTTCCTGGGTAAGAAAATTCTCGGTGCTTCACGCTGGATTTCACTCCACGGTTTCCAATTTCAACCAAGTGAATTTCTCAAGGTCGCCACCGTCATCCACCTCTCTGCATGCCTTTCAGAAAAGAAAGTGCAGTGGAAGAAGATTCTTCCCATCGGTTTCGGATTCGCTATTCTGCTGCGACAGCCAGACTTTGGTACTGTCGTTATCTTGCTTGTGGGACTCTCCTCCATTCTCTTTTTTCACGGCATACCCAAGAGATATTTCTTAGGGGGACTCGCCGCTCTGCTCCCTCTGTTGGCAATACTAGCAATTGCTGCGCCCTACAGGCTCAAGCGTATTGTGACGTTTCTCGATCCGTTTGCGGATCCACTCGGCTCAGGGTTTCAGGTCATTCAATCTTTTGTGGCTATTGCGAGCGGCGGGTTCTTTGGCAAAGGTCTAGGTGGAAGTCAGCAAAAGTTATTTTTTCTCCCGGAAGCACACACCGACTTTATTCTCTCGGTGATCGGAGAAGAGATGGGATTTGTTGGAATTCTAATCATCTTCCTGATTTACATCATGCTTTTCTATTCCCTTTTGCAGCTTCTTGTCGCTGTAACTGAACCTTTCCACAGAATGGTGACGGCCGGCTTGTTAGCCATGCTGGCCGCCTCGACACTCGTCAACATGGGTGTGTGTGCGGGTATGCTTCCCACGAAAGGCCTCACCCTGCCCTTTATTTCATCTGGTGGTTCATCGCTTGTCGCAAATCTTTTTGCCATGGGACTGCTGGCACAAATTCACGCCAGGGCATACATCCGCCAGACAGGAGGCTCTGCGGGACATGTTCAAGGCAATTGACAGTATTCACTTCATTGGAGTTGGTGGGAGCGGGATGTCCGGTCTCGCAGAGGTCTTGCTCAATCTGGGATACAAGGTGAGCGGCAGCGACATCAAACGCTCTGCAACCATCGAACGGCTCGAAAAACTAGGCGCTAGGATCTTTCCTTTTCACGAGGCAGAGAACATTGTCGGAGTGCAGGTTGTTGTCGTGAGTAGCGCAATTCAGAGCCACAATCCCGAAATTAAAGCAGCGCAGTCCGCTCGTATTCCTATCATTCACCGCTCCGAAATGCTCGCCGAACTGATGCGTCTTAAGTATGGGGTGGTGGTTGCCGGCACACACGGTAAGACAACAACGACAAGCATCCTGGCTCATGTCCTGCACGCAGCCCAGCTCGATCCCACTGTGGTTATTGGTGGCATTCTCAATTCAACCGATTCAAATGCCCAGCTTGGGCGGGGAGATTGGTTTCTCGCTGAGGCCGACGAAAGCGATGGAAGCTTCCTCAGGCTGAGCCCAACGATCGCAGTTGTGACCAACATCGACAAAGATCACATGGATCACTATTCGAGTTACGATGAAATCCTCGATGCATTCCGCTCATTTCTCGACAAAGTCCCATTTTATGGCGCCATTTGTGCTTGCATTGATGACCCTGGAGTGCGTCGCGTTCTTCCCGACGTGCGCCGCAAGTGCATTACTTTTGGACTCTCTGCAGAGGCTGACGTGACGGCTGTGGACATCAAGCCCAACGGCCCAACCACGCAATTCACACCGGTCATCTTTGGGGAAAAAGGAACTCCCATAACCTTGAAGATGCCGGGTCGCTACAATGTTCAAAACGCCCTGGCGAGTGTTGCGGTCGGTGTGATTCTCGAATTGAAGGAACAGAATGTAAGCAACGCTATCTCGGGCTTTCAGGGCGTGCTGCACCGCTTCACAGCGCTCGGTACTGTGAAGCGGATAACGGTTGTCGATGACTACGCCCATAACCCCAAAAAAATCAGCACCGTGCTTAATGGTATTCGAGAGAGCTGGCCAAACCACAAGGTCTGTGCCGTGTTTCAGCCCCACCGTTACAGCCGCGTCAAGCATTTGGCGGACGAGTTCTCGGAGTCGTTTGCCAGTGCTGATTGTGTCATCGTGACGCCCGTTTACTCTGCGGGTGAAAAACCCATGGAAGGCTGTGATCACGAGAGTTTGGCCGCCCTCATCAGAAGCCGACACCCAAACCACGACAGTGCCGCAATTCTGACCTGTCAAAACCTCGAACAGGCCGTATCCCTCGCCAAAGCGTTCGCGTGCAAACATGATGGAGATGCAAAAGGTTGCACCGGCGTACTGGTCATCACCCTCGGCGCAGGAGATGTTCAGCGCGTCGGCACTCACCTTTTGGATGCATTACAAACGCCATAAGGGGATCTATGTCCCAACTCAAAAAACAGGATGTGGTCGGACGTAAACCCGTTCGACGCAAAGCACCAACGAGCTCGTCTGCTGCGAAGCCCAAAAGCGCTTCGTTGTGGGGCACGGGTCTACGCGCCTGCAGGACTGCCTTTCATTGGATTTCGGTTCCATTCCAGATGTCGCTCAAGCGCTGGCCCAAGGCAACGCTTATCGTGACTCTTGGTGCCTCGGCGACCGCTGCTTTGGGTTATGGAATTTTTCTCGCTATGGATTCGCTCACAAGCGCTCTGCCAGAGCGTCTCGAAATCAACAGTCCCCGCCCCGATCTCCACGCCGCAATTTCCACATTGGCCTCGGATACTCTCCAGACTGCACGCCGTGAGCAGTGGACACGTTCCGCACTGACCGACAAACTCCTCTCACGCATCTCGATGGTGGACGGAGTCGATGAAGTCTCGGTGCGTGCTGGAATCGATCGCAAGATGCGCATCAATGTTGTTGCTCAAGCGCCACTTCTTGTGCTCGAAGGCAAAGGTAATGAGCGAATTCTTATCGGAAGCAAGTTTAAGATTATTGCTCGTGGACTTGGAGCAACCGACTACGCTCATCTACCTCAACTTGAGGCTCCTGAGCTGAATTTGAACATCCGCGCTTCGCGTGAAAAGAAGAAAACACAAACTGGTCTCTTTCTGAAACCAAATTCCTTTTCGAGTGCAAACGTGCGCTGGCTTAGTCAGCAATCAATTCGTATAAATTCGCTTTTTGAGAGCGAAAAAATTCCCGTTGACGTTGAGAAAATTCTTTACCGCAACGGCTCGGGATTTTCTGCGCTGGTCAAGCACCGCGAGACGTTGGGGCAAGTCGTTGCCGAGCCTGTTCAAACAAATCCACGTGCTGCAACTGCACCGACAGCCGTGAGCACGACTCCCAATGTTCACAAATTCACAATCATTTTGGGTGAGAATCAATTTCAAGAAAAGTTTTCTAGGCTTCAACAAATCATCCAGGATCTCCGGCTAAAGAGATCACCTGTGGATCAAATTGACCTCGCTTTTTCGGACAAAGCCATCATCCGCATGAGCGAGCAATTGACTGATGTCAAACGAGGAGGTTTGCAATGATCGATCAAAACGAACCACCCAAATTCACCGTGGGTTTGAACATCGGTGGTTCGCAGACGCGCATTGTGGTCGGACATGCGAATCTCGACAAAAGCGATATTCTCTCGGGTTTTTCTCAGCATGGCGGATACGCCTTCGCCGATGAGGAAGATCCTGCCGCTGGCCACCATTCGAACAGATCATTCCACATCCTAGCTGCAGCACAGACACCCCACAATGGTGTGCGCCGCGGCGCGATCGTCGACCTTGAATCTATCAGTCAGTCTATCCAGGAAGCTGTGGACGAGGTTGAACGCCAGTCCGGTTTGGAACTGAGTTCTGCGCGCGTCAGTTTTTCGAGCATCAATGCATTATCTGAAAATTTCACTGAATCGATTGCGCTGAAGTCAACTGAAATTCGTTCTCTCGACCGCGACAAACTGCAAAGCCTAGCCAAGGCACATGTGCTGCAGGCCGGTTTTGAGCAGATTGCGACACTCACGGGTCATTATCTCGTCGATGGACGGCCGGGAATTTTAAATCCTGTGGGTATGTATGGAAACTCACTCGGCGCATTGTTTCACCGCATTGCTGCGCCTGAGGCAGAACTTCAAAATGTTATTCGTGCTGTGAATCATGCCGGATTGCGCGTTGAAACCGTTGGCTTTGAAAGCCTTGCAGCAGCGGAGTCTGTGCTCGATTTCGATGAGAGAGAAATGGGCTCGGTGTGCATCAATTTCGGGACGTATCTGACACATGTTGTTGTTTATTCATCTGGCACACCGATCTTCAGTAAAGACTTTCCTTTTGGTTCCAACCACATCACCAAAGATATTGCCATCGGGCTGCGAACAACCCAGACTGAGGCTGAGAAAATCAAGAGAGATTTCGCGCAAGCCTATTTCAACACACAGGATGCGCACGAATCATTCACCGTTCAAACTGCGGAACATTTGGGTGGACATCGGCAGTTCACACGCGGTCAGCTCATGCATATTGTTGAACCTCGCGTGCGTGAGATCTTTGGCTTCATTCACAGCGAGCTCAAGCGCCTTAAGGTCACTCAGTTCATTACCAAAGGTGTTATCCTGACTGGCGGCGGCTCTTTGATGCCCGGACTGTGTTGGGTTGCCGAGGATGTCTTCGGAACCAGCGCCCGAGTCGGTTATCCGCTCAATCTCACGGGTGTAACCGAGGGACTCAGGTCACCGCTCTGCACGACCGCAGTGGGTCTGCTTTCCCCCCTCTTCGACAGCCCAGAGGATCAGGAATCGTCCTCATGGCGCTTGCCGCAAGGAGGCCTCGTGGCTTGGGCACGTTCGGTTTGGGATCGACTCAAGGAACCCAACGAAATCTGAGGGATTTAAACTTTTTTTGGGGAGCGCCGATAAGAAGGGGTCTCTCCGGAGTCGGGTCGGGCTATTGCTTTAGCTCGACTTTTTTTTCGCCAGAAAATTGACGGAGTCAAATTTCACACCTCTTTGCCAAGGTTTACAGAGGCAAACTTTACACACCAATTCAGCCCCTTCTATACTTCAAGACATTCCGCTGAAACAGACGTCACGCCTTCACGGCACAAGGGAGCGAACCACCATGGTTGAACGTGAAAAATTCTCTTCAAATGCAGTCATCAAAGTCATTGGTGTCGGTGGAGCCGGAGGCAACGCAATCAACACGATGATCGAGCAAGGATTGTCGGGTGTGGAATTTATTGCTGCCAATACCGACGTTCAGGCACTGCAGTCAAACCTCGCTCCGGTGAAAATTCAACTCGGACGCGAACTGACAAAGGGTCTCGGTGCAGGTGCAAATCCAGAAGTCGGTCGTGATGCCGCTCTCGAAGACAAAGCTATTATCCAAGAAGTTCTCTCGGGTGCTGACATGGTTTTTGTGACCGCGGGAACGGGCGGCGGTACAGGTACAGGTGCAGCGCCAATCATTGCACAGGTCGCACGCGAGCTGGGTGCGTTGACAGTGGGTGTAGTCACAAAGCCTTTTTCATTCGAGGGCAAGCGCCGCAAGATTCATTCCGAGCAGGGAATTCAGTCTCTCAAGGCAAGCGTTGACACCCTGATCACTATCCCGAACCAACGCCTCCTGAGCATTGCACCGCCGCAAATGTCTATGCTCGACGGTTTCAAACTGGCTGATGAAGTTCTCCTGAATGCTGTCAAAGGCATTTCCGACATCATCAACATTCCAGGCCGAGTCAACGTCGACTTTGCTGACGTGCGCACCATCATGTCAGAAATGGGAATGGCGCTTATGGGAATCGGAACCGCATCCGGACAAAACCGTGCAGTGGAAGCTGCACGTGCAGCCATCAACTCGCCGCTGCTCGAAGATGTTGACATCGAAGGTGCAACCGGAATTCTTATCAACATCACCGGCAGCAGTGAAATGACGCTTCATGAAATCAGTGAAGCATCCACTCTGATTCAGGAAGCCGTGCATGAAGATGCCAACATCATCTTTGGGTCGGTTGTCGACGAGAGCATGGGCGATACTCTGCGCGTGACGGTCATTGCCACAGGCTTTGATCACGCACGCGTCTCGCTCCCTGAGTCACATTCGAAAATGTATCCGACAGCCGGAAGTGGTTACGGTTATCAGACCCCTGCCAGCGTCAACACGAACAACAACCCAGGTTATGGGCTCGGAAACCAAGGCATGGGTCAGCGTAATGCACCCAACAACTTCGGTTATGGACAACCCACACAAGACCCTCGTGCACACAACAACGGCGGCATGAACCAAAATATGCGTCAGGATATGGGAATGAACCGGAGCATGAACAACCAGGCTTCACAGGCACCTGTGGCTGCTGGCTTATCGCTCCGTCCTTCGCACGAGGTGGGACAGCCCATCACCAATGCTCGCCGTGCAGAAGGCCATTTCGCCGAAGCCAACGCACAAATGCAGCTGCGCAACATGCAGGCAAACAATCCTAACAACCACCCTCAAGCGGGATTTGGCGGCGGATACAACACACAACCTAGCCATGGGAACTTTGGTACCGCGCGCACGGCCTCGATCCCAAACACGAGTCAATCTAACAACGCTGGCGTTCACACAAGCCAACTCGACAATGATGCGGCCCTTGAGAACCAAATGCGTACGCAGGCTCTGAGCTCCAAGAACGAATTCGAGGAGTTGACCCAGTGGACGTTGGAACTCTCACGTCAGTCAAACAACACAGCCGGAGAGCAAAGCACTGACACCTTGGAAACAGAGGACGTATCTACGCTCGCAGGATTGAACGGTTCCAACCTGGCCTCGGACGAATCCGAGAACGAAAAAGCGCTCCGCTTGGCACGTGAGTTGGCTGACATCACACCCGATGAAGGAGACTTTGAAACGCCTGCGTTTCTGCGCCGCAAGGATGAGGCCTCCAACCGCCTCATGTAATCCATAGGTTCGGATCAACTTTCCGAACCCAAGAAAAAGAGGAGGCGCAGAAACACTGCACCTCCTCTTTTTTTCGCTTTTAGGGCTCAGCCCGAAAAAAAATCACTCAACTCATCACGGTTTCGTCGAGGTTATCATGAGTAACGGGCTGATAAATGGAAGGGAAAGTGGACTGCGCAGCTGAGGTTTGGCCGCGCTTGATTTGACCCTGCGGTGCGCTCTGTTCGAGTGTGCCAAGCAGATGCAGCCAGGCCGCGGCTTCAGGCGATGGAAAGTTCATAACGCCCGTCCGGCTCTGGGCTGCCGGAGGAATAGCCCAGAAAGGTCGTTTTCCAGCCTCCAGGCGCACGTAACGATCCCACCTACACGACATAGTCAGCAGACCCTGTTCGAGCGATGGTGTACGGCTTTGAACGCCCGCTGCAATCAGCTCGGGTGACAACCGTGCAAATGAACTGCGCCCCTCGCCTTGGGGTTGAACAGGGCCATAAAGAATATCCGCATCCACAGGACAAACCCAAGGAGCAACGCCATCACGGTCGACCTTCTCCCCCGGAGCAGGGATTGGCAGATTCAAAAAGCTGAGTACCTCATGGGTCAATTTGGCAACACTCGTGAAACGAGCCGCCTGATTTCGACACTCCTTGGGCAAAAGATGAATTCCCAAGACCTTGCGCGGTGCGAGGCCCACCTGTCCGGTCACGAGCTCCATAAGTTCGAATGTTGGCGCAGACTGCACGCAATAGATCTCTGGACCATCGGTGTTCCAAAGAACCTCGAAAGCACCGACAAGGCGATTGGAAAAGAAATTCATCTCTTGCCGCAAGGAGCGAGACAACCCCATAGAAACGGGTGATTCTTCCCACTGACCTAGCCACGTTTTCGGCATTAAAATAAGAGTGCGGCGCGCAAGATTGAACGCAGGGCGAAGATCCTGCATCAGCTTCAAGACATTTTCAGCAAACAAAAAGCCCCACAAATCGAGAACCAACAACGCAGGCTCGCGCCGCTCTACAAGCTTTCTCTCGAGCGCATCAAAGCTGAACGCATTTTCACGGATCACTTCATCGAGGTAAGGCGAGCTGAATTCAGTCGCCTTCACGGCAGGATCAACCTGAATACAAATCTGCAGCTTGCGCGTCCCGTTGCTCAATTCATTCACAACCGACTCAACAACTTTAGGTAGCATCCTGCCCCAGAAAATCACTCTCATGATTGAGATTCTCCCACGGCCGCAACCTCTTCCTGTTTAGGACGAAACAGCGTGTTGAGAAGACTTTCTGCTGCTCTGCCCCATCGGAAATCCTGTCCACCGCCGCGCTGACAGATGAAAGCACGCGGATGAACTGCGAGATGCATCTCATCGAAGAAACCATCGAGGCCGGAACGATTACGCAGAACACCAAGAAGGGCATTGCGCCATTCACCCGGAGAATCGGAATCGATCCTTTGCCAGAATTGCGGGTGAAAGGAGTGACCTTGAAAATGCCCGTCAACGGCTGTGCCGGCGCGGAAAATCACAGGCAGTCCCGAAAGTGCAGCCTCAACGGGCGGGAAGCCAAAACCTTCGGCCTGGCTCGGATGAACAAGCACATCTGAGCAGCGATACAGCTGAGCCAAAAGATCGTCAGCGAGCGACTCGATATTCATGGAACCTGAATTGTTCAGTCGTACCAACAACTGCTGCGCAGACGAACCAACCTGCTGAGTCGACCTCGAGGAACGCTGTGCAGACTGAGAGTGACTGCTTTGTCCATCCTCATCGCCTCCGATGCGAATGAAGACCACTCCTTCGGACAGGTCGCTATTGAGTTGCTGGACTGCCTCTTCTGCAACTTCCCAACCTTTGTATTTTTGAGAACGCCCCACACCGACAACCCATCGTTTGCGGGTCAGAGCATCCATCTCCTCCGAACTCAACTGAGCAAAGCCGCTTTCACTTTCGGATATGGCTTGGGAACGCAGTCGGTCGAGAAATTGGTGCCTTGCGGATGCCAATTCAGAAACAGATCGAAAGCGCGGCAGCGCACCAAAAATAGATTCAATTCCGCTTGGCAGAATGTGAATCGGGAGGGTTCGACGCGGCGCAAGCTTTGACAAACGTGCAGCAGAGTCTTCAGAAACTGTGAATACAAATGGGAGACGTGCAAGCGTACGCCGCACCAAAATCGAAAACTGCATCCGGAATAAGAAGCCCATCGAACGCGAATGATCGAGAGGAATAGTATCGTGAATAACCTGCACAATGTTTGAACGGAGAGCTCTTGGCAAAAGGAAAGCACTCAACACTGGCCGATCAAAATTCCCAGGAGCAATCCAGAAAAAACGTCCCCCTGACCATCTCATAATCCAACGCAGCACTCTGCTGGACCAAAGATATTGAGGCTTGTCCCAGGACTGATGAAGAGCTCCCGGGCCACCACTCCAGAAGGAAATGAGCGCAGGGTATTCCTGAATTAATTCAATTGCCCATTTGGGTGGCTCTGACTTCGCCACGAGCAAGACTTTGACGTTTTCTGTCTGCGGGTCATTTTGCGAGCGACGCGCAGAGAGCGCCTCTCCCAGAGCCTGCGATAGGCCGATGACGAATCGCGCCAAACCGGAGTACCTATCCGAAGCAGCACTGCGGATGTCGACCACCAACCAAAACGGACGAACTTCAGAGCTCGCCATAAACGTGCACTCCCAGCAAAAAAGGGGGGGGATTTCATTCCCCCCCAGTTTAGCACAGAGATTCAGATTTTAACCGACAGACTGTCAGCGGCCAGCCGAATGCAGCGTTGCTGCCTCAATTCGCGCCAAAGCGCGGTTTTCGGCTGACATAGCTTCGTGCACATCATCAACCGACTTGATTTCACCCTTGCCTACAAGGCGCTCACGCGCACGCTCCAAAGCACGCTGCGCGCGCGCTACGTCGATACTCGCAGCCTCCTCAGCAACGTCAGCCAACAACGTCACGGACTTGCCCGTGACCTGTGCAACGCCCCCAGAGATGGTCAAAAAAGTTGTGGTGTTATCAGTGTCAAAATAAACAATACCGGTTCCGAGAGCACACACGAGGTCGGCATGATCGGGCAAAATGCCAAGAATGCCGCGGCTGCTGGGAAAATGCACAGCCTTGCATCCGACACCATCAATCAGACGCCGTGTCGGAGTCAGAACGGTGAGCCGCAAAGGATGTTGGTTTGTCGTCTGCATGAACTAATCCTTTTCCAACAAGCAATTTCAGTTCGAAGCCTGCAAGCGCTTAGCCTTCTCAACAGCTTCCTCGATGGTGCCGACCATATGGAACGACGATTCTGGGAGGTGATCCCATTTGCCTTCACAAATCTCTTTGAAGCCCCGAATTGTATCTTCGACTTGAACGTAACGGCCGACGTTACCCGTAAACTGCTCTGCCACATGGAAAGGCTGCGACAGGAAGCGCTCAATACGACGTGCACGTGCCACGGTCAGCTTGTCTTCTTCGCTCAACTCGTCCATGCCGAGAATTGCGATGATATCTTGAAGCTCACGATAGCGTTGCAAAATCTGCTGCACACGTCGAGCAACGGTATAGTGTTCCTGGCCAACAATAAGTGGGTCAAGAATACGGCTTGTCGAATTGAGCGGGTGCACCGCGGGGTAGATCCCCTTCTCGGAAATCGAACGGTCGAGGTTCGTTGTTGCATCAAGGTGCGCAAACGCTGTTGCAGGCGCAGGGTCGGTGTAGTCATCCGCGGGAACATAAACAGCCTGAACCGAGGTAATCGAACCAGTGTTTGTCGAAGTAATGCGCTCTTGGAGCTCACCCATTTCGGTTGCCAAGTTAGGCTGGTAACCCACGGCCGACGGAATACGACCAAGAAGAGCTGACACTTCGGCACCCGCCTGGGTGAAGCGGAAGATGTTGTCAACAAAGAACAACACGTCTTGGTTTTGTTCATCGCGGAAATACTCAGCGACAGACAAACCCGTCAGCGCAACACGGGAGCGTGCGCCAGGTGGCTCGTTCATCTGTCCGTAGACCAGCGCAACCTTGTTCAAAACGTCCGAGTCTTTCATCTCGTGATAGAGGTCGTTTCCTTCACGAGTACGCTCTCCCACGCCCGCGAACACGGAATATCCACCGTGCTTCTTAGCGATGTTGTTGATGAGCTCCATAATCAAAACTGTTTTACCCACGCCGGCTCCGCCGAACAAACCAATCTTTCCACCCTTTTGGTATGGCGCGAGAAGGTCGACGACCTTGATGCCCGTTTCGAGCATTTCAACTTTGGTGCTCTGGCGTGTGAACTCAGGAGCGGATCTGTGAATCGGATAACGCTTTTCCGATTGCACCGCACCCTCACCGTCAACAGGATCGCCTGTCACGTTGAGAATGCGACCCAAAACGTTGTTGCCCACCGGCACTGTGATTTGCTCACCCGTATCGACCACAGCTTCACCACGCGCGAGACCGTCGGTGGAGTCCATAGCAATTGCGCGCACAACGTTCTCACCGAGATGCTGAGCAACTTCGAGAACGAGGTTGTTTTTGTCTTTGTTGATCTGAACGTTCGTTGTCTTGAGGGCGTTATAGATCGCCGGCAGATGACCTTTTTCGAACTCAACATCGACAACCGGTCCCATAACCTGAACAATGCGTCCCATTTTCATATCGTCACACTCCTATTTCGGCCGCTCTCAAAGAGCCTCGGCGCCGCTGATGATCTCAATAAGTTCACGTGTAATTGCTGCCTGACGAGCACGTTGATAAGTGATCTGCAGACGGCGCTCCATGTCTTTTGCATTGCGAGTTGCGTTGTCCATGGCGGTCATGCGTGCGCCGTGCTCGCTGGCAATAGCTTCCAGGGTCAACTGATAGAATCGAGTCGCCAGGTAACGAGGAAGCACTGCGTTGGCCAGTTCAGACCACGATGGCTCAAGAATAACGTCTGCACCAGCTTCAACTTCGTCCGCCCCAGAAGAGAGTGGTAACAACTTCTCAAAAACTGGGATTTGGGTCATTGCCGACTGGAATTGGTTATAGACGCAATGGACTTCACCCACGGCACCTGCACCGAATGCTGTCTCAACTGCGCTCGCGATCGACTGAGCGAACTCAAAATTAGGTCGATCGAAAACCACACCCAGTTGAACAACACCATTGGCATTTTCGCTTAAAAACTTTGCGGGGTTGCTTGTGAACTCTTGCAACGAGACCTGCTTGTTACCTTTTACACCACCAGGCAAGGGCTTGCGCGAGAGCACTTGAAATGCCTTCTTACCGACGCAAAGTACAACTGGCTTTTTTCCTGCTGCAACAAGTTCATCGACCGCACGCACAGCGGCTTTGATTGTGTTGGAGTTGTATCCACCACAGAGCCCACGCTCAGAGGAAATAACAAGCAGCAACGCTGTGTCGTTTTCCTTAGCCTGAAGCAAAGCGTGCGTATCTGATTCGCGACTCGTGCGCACCAGGTTCAGAACAAGCTTCTCAAGCGCACGCGCATAAGGGCGTGCCTGCAGAACGTTGTTCTGCGCTCGACCGAACTTGGCAGCTGACACAAGCTTCATTGCCTTGGTGATCTGCTGCGTGTTCTTGACACTTTTTATACGTGTCCGAAGGTCTTTGAGGTTAGCCGGCATTTGGATCGAACCTCTTCGCAAATGTCTCAAGACCAGATTTAACCTTGGTCTGGAGATCGTTGCTCATCTTCTTGCCGTTGCCGATTTCGTCGAGCTCAGCACGGTGATTCTTTTCAAAGTACTCAAGCATTTGGGTTTCAAATTTACCCACGCTGCGGACTTCAACTTCATCCATGTAACCATTCGTTGCAGCGAAAATCACGAGAATTTGCTTTTCAACGGACATAGGATTGTACTGAGCCTGCTTGAGCAACTCCATGAGCCGCTGTCCGCGGTTCAACTGACGCTTGGTTACAGCATCCAGGTCGGAACCGAACTGAGCAAACGCCGCAAGCTCGCGGTACTGGGCAAGTTCAAGACGCAGACTACCCGCCACTTGCTTCATCGCACCAATCTGTGCCGAACCACCCACGCGCGATACCGAAAGACCGGCGTTCACAGCCGGGCGCAGACCCGAGTTGAACAGGTCGGCTTCAAGGTAGATTTGACCGTCAGTAATCGAAATCACGTTGGTCGGAATGTAGGCTGAAACGTCACCCGCCTGGGTCTCGATGATGGGGAATGCAGTCAAACTGCCTGCACCGAGATCATCGTTCAGCTTACAAGCGCGCTCGAGTAGACGGCTGTGGAGATAGAATACGTCACCAGGATAAGCCTCGCGGCCTGGGGGACGACGGAGCAGCAGTGACAATTCGCGGTAAGCCTGCGCGTGTTTGGTCAAGTCATCATAGAAGATAACGGCGTGCTGACCGTTGTCACGGAAGTATTCACCCATCGTGCAGCCGGAGTATGGCGCGAGGAACTGTAGTGGCGCAGGATCGGAGGCACCGGCAACCACAACGATGGTGTACTCGAGAGCGCCGGACTTGCGGAGCTTCTCAACCACCTGAGCAACCGTCGAGGCCTTTTGGCCAATAGCAACGTAAATACAGACAACACCCTTGCCCTTTTGGTTGATGATGGTGTCGATGGCAACAGCGGTTTTGCCGGTCTGACGGTCGCCAATGATGAGCTCGCGCTGACCGCGACCAATTGGAATCATCGCATCAATAGACTTCAAGCCAGTCTGGAGTGGTTCATGAACGCTCTTACGAGCCATGATGCCGGGAGCCTTCACTTCAACAACCGATGTAGCTTCTGACTTAATTGCACCAAGGCCATCGATTGCCTCGCCCATAGCGTTAACAACGCGTCCGAGAAGGCCACGGCCGACAGGAACGCGATTGATTTCGCTGGTGCGCTTGACGGTCATACCTTCGCGAATCTTGTCAGCTTCACCGAAGATCGCCACACCAACGTTGTCTTCTTCGAGGTTCAAAACCAAACCTTTGGTACCGTTTTCGAAAACAACCGTCTCCGAGGTCATGGCTTTATCAAGGCCATAAACACGGGCAATACCGTCAGCAACAGAGACGACCGTGCCTGTTTCGGATACTTCAGCAGACTGCCCCAGTGCCTGGATTTTTTGTTTGAGCAGCTGGCTGATCTCATCAATGCGGATCTGTTCCATGTTTTAAACTCCCTGACTCAAGAATTCTTTAAGGTTTGAAAGACGTGTTTTAAGACTCGAGTCGATTTGGCGAGTCCCAATTTTTACAACCATGCCGGCACGCAATTGCGGATCGGTTTCACATTCAACAACAACGGATTGTCCGGTTGTCTGCGACAACATTTTCTCGAGTTCAGACAAATCGGCTGGATTCAGAGTGGTCGCTGTTTTGACCTGAGCGCGCAGCACCTTCTTGTGTGCGTCGGACAGCGCCAAAACCTTCTTGAAGATAGGCTTGATGTGGTGCAGGCGATTGTTCTGCGACATGAGCTGTAGGGCACGCGCTGTTTGCTCAGAGAGTTTGATCTTTTCAATCAAGAGAGCAACAACCTGATCCTTTTCGGTCGTCGTGCGTGCCTGACTTGCAAAGAACTGTTCTAACTCCGGCGTGATGACGCTCAGTAGCGCTTCGGATTCGCGTGCAAGAGCGTCGGTAGTCTTGGACTCAACCGCACTCTCAAAAAGTGCTGTGGCATATCGCCGAGCCAATTGTCCTGTGCTGACTTTCATATTTTCCTCTTTACCTCAGGTCAGTGAGTCGGAGTTTGTTGAGCAGAGGTCTTCAATCCTGCAAGGGCACTTTTCTTCAAGGCATCATCAACCTTGCCAAGGGTCTCGCCCTTGAGCTTTTGGTCGAGGGTCGCGAGAACCTGCTCGAAGATTTCACGCTTGAGTTCCGCGCGGCTCTCGAAAATGAGCTGCTGACCTACTCGCTCGCTGTCACGCATAATTTGCGATGCTGTGCTCTTTGCCTCAGTAATCAATTTATCGCGTTGCAACACACCATCCTCAGCGTATTCGCGTCGCAGAGCGTCAAGCTCAGTCTGAAGATTTTTTAGCTTTGCCTCGTACTCATCGGTGCGACGCTGAGCAAGAAGAGTGGCCTCACGCGCTTCAGAGAGGCGGGTGCGAAGAGCGTCGCGACGTCCATCGAGCATCTTCGTTATAGGTTTTCGCGCAAAGAATGTGAGCGCAGCAACGAACACAATAAACTGGAAGTAAGGCCAGAGGATTCCATACATTGGATCCACAGCGCCATCAGCTGCGTGCGCATCAGCGAAAAAAATTGAACCGAAAGCAGTTCCGACGAGCAATGCTGCACGTGTCAGCTTTGAGAGAACAGCGTCCGACAATTCACCAACGAGAGTTGGTATTTTCGCTCGGTCATCCGCCATTTGTGTTGTCAGCTTCTCGCGCGCCTCGCTCAACTTATTCTTCGCTTGCTCATTCGCGGTGCTAAGAATACTTTGCGCCTCGGCCTGACCCGCAAGAATTTCCGCGTTACGGAGATCGCGAGCTTCACTCACAGCAGATGCAAGCGCGGTTGTGTAGGATTTTTCAAGTTTCTCAATCTTTGCTTCCATGTCCCTGGCGGAATCAACCGCCCCCGCAGTGCGCTTGCGCCGCTCCGCGGTCAAACCAAGTAACGGTTTAATCAAAAGAAAATGCGCGCTTGCAAGTGCAGCGAGGTAGAAGCCCCCTTGGATGACCATTGGGAGCAATTCTGGTTTTAGCTTTAATTCCGCCATGATAATTCCCTATCCAAATGGGACGGATCCACCGCGGGTCTTGAACCCGGAAGGCCAACGCGGGCTTTACTTACTGTTAAGTTTTGGAGAGTGCAAGGGTGCTCCGGGTATAGTGAATTGAATAGTTTTCGCGATTTTTATGGACGGATGGCCAGTTCTGGAGATGGGTCAGGCGTGCGCCCTGACCGTTCCAAAATAGGCTGCGACTTTGAGGCGTTCAGCGAGTTGTAGGTGAGACTGCAGGGTAGATCGCGAGACCTTCAAGATCCGACTCGCCTCAGCCTGGGTCACGCGGCGACGGTGGAAAACGTAGTGTGCGAGTGCGGCTTTGAGAGTGTCATGCGGGTCAGGTAATTCAATCAGTTGCTCAAATAGTTTCTCTAAAGATGTCGGCGTCTTCTGTTCACGCTCGGAATTTTGTGCGGGCGTGTCTGGCTGCTTCGCAAGGATGCTTTCAAGGTAGACCGTTGCATGCTGGTCGTCTCCCCGAAATCCGACGATATAAGCCACTTGAATAACGGCATCAAAGAAGTCGTCGATACCCCGTCTCTCAATGACACGCTTGAGCTGGGTCAACTTCTGTGAGTCAAAAGCATCAATAAAGCGATCCAGGCCAACCGCTTCGAGAAGCATGGTTATCATTGTTGCCGCTCCGGGGAGCAGCGCCTCAAGTTGCTGGAGCTCGAAGACCACCGCCGCACACCCCCGAGGCAGGTGTTGTGCTGTGACGTAGATGACTCGCTCATGGGTCGCAGAGATATCGCCCTTGCGACCCGAAAGAGGCAACCCTTGGAGTGTGTTCTCGGCTCCGTAAGGTAGGTCGGGTGTTGGGGATATGATTCGAACATGGGCTTGCAGGTGGGGCTGTGAGCTGAGGTAATCAGCCACGAGCCCTTGGAGTTCCAGGGTCGGGCAGAGAATAAGAACATCAAAGTTTTGCTTCAACGCACCTTTCCAACTTTGAATCTCCAGTTCAAACCTGCGTTTTAAGAGTTGACCAAGAATCGCGCGGCGTTTTTCTAGCATTTTGTGCCTCCTTGGAACGGAGGTTAAAGTGCGGCGCATAGGAATTCGAGGGACATTTTTGACTGAAATTTGGTCAAGAAATTGAAATGTTTCACGTGAAACAAGATCTGCATAATCGCTGAGCGTTTCACGTGGAACACTGTCAACCTTTTGTCTGGAACCGCGACGGGATAAAAAGTCGACCAGAGGCCACTCGCCCCTTGCGGCAGACACGACGTCCGATGTAAGACGAGCAGAGTAGTCGAACAAGAATCTTTACTCATCAATGCCAAATGCCAAGCGGGCGACAGGGAGACCACCACATGGCAGAATCACGCATTATCGCATTCTCGAACCAGAAGGGCGGAGTCGGTAAAACCACCTCGGCAGTCAACATGGCTGCGTCACTCGCAGCCGCCGAATACCGGGTTTTACTGGTGGACTTCGACCCTCAGGGAAACGCCTCGAGTGCACTTGGAATAGAATCACGCGACCAGAAGCCCAGCAGCTACGAGATGCTTATTCAGGAAGCTCAGCCGGCAGACTGCATAGTCAAGACTGAACTTAGCTATCTGAATCTAATCCCCGCCAATCAAGAACTAATTGGAGCCGAGATCGAACTTGTCTCGGCACTCGGACGCGAGCATAGGCTAAAAGATGCTCTCAATCTTGTAAAAAAAGATTACGACTACATTCTCATTGATTGCCCACCCGCACTCGGACTGTTGACCGTCAACGCCCTTGTCGCTGCGCATGGCGTCTTGGTTCCCCTGCAGTGCGAGTATTTCGCACTCGAAGGACTCTCGCAGCTCATGAAAACAGTGGATCTGGTTAAAAAGTTCCTCAACCCCCAACTCGAGATCGAGGGAATCTTGCTGACCATGTTCGACCGGCGCAACAATCTCTCTCACCAGGTCGAAACTGATGTACGCGAACACTTCAAAGAACTCGTCTTGAGCACTAAAATCCCAAGAAATGTGAAACTCGGAGAGGCTCCCTCACACGGCAAGCCCATCATTCTCTATGATATCTCGAGTCCCGGCGCCCTGGCTTACATGGAAGCTGCACAGGAACTGCTGGCACGCACACAGCTCAAACAGCCCACGAAACAACACAACAGACTGTCAACGCACTCAACAACTGAAGCACATCCATAACCAGGGAGGTGATGTATGCAAAAGAAACCGAATGGACTCGGCCGAGGACTCGGAGCACTCCTCAACCCTGAGTTGCTCAACACACAACCAGCAGCGGTAAACACCGCCGCACTCAACGACCAGAGCGCAAAGCAAGACGAAACAACATTGAGGCCAATTCTTAAAAGTCCGAACCTGCACCGGCCGCCGGAAAGCAGAAAAGCAGCTGCCGCCCCCGCAGCAGCCCTACCCACACTGGACAATCTCAAAACACAGGATCTAGTCGTCCAAGACACACATCCTGAGCAAAGAGTGTTGAACCTCAACGTAACTAACCTGCGTCCGCTGCGTGACCAGCCTCGTACGGAATTTTACAGCAGCACTCTCGACGAACTTGCAACGAGCATTAAGAATTATGGTATTTTGCAGCCCCTCGTGGTGACTCAAACCGAGCCAGGAGGCCACTACACAATCATCGCAGGCGAACGCCGCTGGCGTGCGGCACAGATCGCAGGTCTTGAAACTGTGCCGTGCGTTATGCGTCAGCCACGCGAGCACAGTGCATTGGAACTGGCACTCATTGAGAACATACAGCGCGAAGAGCTCAGCGCTCTCGACGAAGCCCGCGCTTTCTCACGCTTGCTCGATGAATACTCGTATACGCAAGACACTCTCGCATCGAAGGTCGGCAAAGATCGCGCGACAATCGCGAACAGCCTGCGCCTCTTGAGTCTTCCCCCTGAAATTCTCGCAGATATTCAGTCCAGAGCTATAACCGCCGGACACGCGCGCGCGCTCTGTTCACTGGATGAGAAAAAATTGCAGCTCAAAGTTCGCGACATGATTGTTTCAAAGAAACTTTCTGTCCGGCAAACTGAAGACATAGTGAAAGAACTCAAAAAAGATCGAGATGCGGCCGACGCTCCTGCGAAAACACAATTGTCCCCTGACCTGCGTTATCTCTGTGACCAGTTCAAAGGACACTTGGGAACAAAAGTTCGCATTACGGGCGACGCCGATCGCGGGAAAATTGAGATCTCCTACTATACGTTTGAAGACTTGGAGCGCATTGCGGAGCTCATGTTGTCGAAGGGATTGAACCCGAGACGCCCCGTGGGTTGAGGCAACTCTCCGCAAACGACACGAGCGAGCAGAGTAGAGGCGGACCTTCATGAAAAAAGCCGAGCCGAGCTACAACGACCGCGAAATCAGAGCCTTCCTCGAAGAGGGTTGTGAATTCGACGGAAAACTCAATTTCTCAGGTGTTGTTCGCCTGAACGGTCGATTTCACGGCGACATCGATTCGGAAGACACTCTGATTATCGGCGAAACCGCGACCATTGAAGGAAATATTCGGGTTGGATTTGCCATAGTTGGTGGCAAAGTTATCGGCGACATCATGACAAAACACTGCACCGAGATCCTGGCAACAGGAATCATCGAAGGCTCTGTCACATCCCCCGCTCTTATTAGCCACGAGGGCGCACAACTTCACGGCCACATGAACGTGCGCCGTGAAATGCCCAATCTCAGCCTTGTTGCTTCAGCTAATGGGAACCAGTCCGTTAGCCTGTAAATGAAGAGACGAGACTTTCAGGGCACAAAGTAAAGCAACAGAGCTGCCACAATAATTCTATAATAAGCAAAGATCGTCAGAGGAAAGCGACGAAGAAAGACAAGAAAAGACTTCACGCAGACGTAGGCCGTAAACCAGGCCACAACAATTCCCACGAGCAACTGATTGCGCAGCTGCTCATCGATGAGTTGCCAAGACTCCTTCATCTCGTAGAGCGCCGTTCCGCAGAGCGTTGGAAGACCCACAAGAAAGCTCACCTCAGCCGCTGCAGTTCTCGAAAAGCCACGCCATCGACCAACAATTATGGTCGCGGCAGAACGGCTGAAACCAGGCCACAGAGCACAACATTGACCTAAACCCACAACCACTGCGTCTAGAAACCCAAACGACTCAAGAGAGCGCTCCTTGCCGCGTCGCCGACGAGACAAAAACCACTCATCAACCAGGATCAGCAGTCCGCCTGCAAGAAGCGCGTACGCAACGACACGAACGTCAAAAAGAGACTTAATAAAATCTCGGTTGAAATATCCAACAACCGCGAACGGAATAACAGAAAAAGCAAAAAACAAAGACTGAGCTCTATCAGCAATAACGGATGCGTGGCTGCGCTCACGCTGCCCAGGCATCACAAAAGCAAACCAAGCTCTCGCCCAACGGAAGAACGTAGGCCAAAACACAGTCAACACCGCGAGAATGGCACCGGCCTGAACAATCACAAGAAAAGCCTTGACCGCCTCACTCTCCTCAATCCCAAGAAAATGCTGGGTGAGAATCATGTGTCCCGTGGAACTCACGGGCAAAAACTCAGTCACGCCCTCAACGACGGAAAGCAAAATAGAATCGAGAAAATCCATGAATCAGCGCTCCATTGGTCAGCCAACTTCGCTCACAAAAGATTGGCAGCGATGGTTGCAAGTGCCGAGCGCTCGCCCTTGACCAGAGTCACATGACCACCGATAGCTTCACGACGGAAACGTTCAACGACGTAGGTCAAGCCATTGGATGAAGCATCCACATAGGGATTGTCGATCTGGTAGGGGTCACCCGTGAGAATGACCTTGGTGTTGTCACCCGCACGCGTCAGAATCGTTTTGATTTCGTGGGGAGTCAGGTTCTGAGCCTCATCGACGATGAAAAACTGATTGGGAATCGAACGACCACGAATATACGTGAGCGGCTCGACCTCGAGAATCCCCTGAGAAATGAGCTCATGGTAGCTCTGGGACAATCTCTTGCCCCGACCTTGGCCATGACCGCCCAGCAACAATTCCAGATTATCAAAGATGGGCTGCATCCATGGGTTCAACTTTTCTTCAAGTGTGCCGGGCAAAAAGCCCACATCCCGCCCCAGCGGGAAGATAGGACGACTCACCAACAACTTCTGATAACGAGCCTCATCAGTCGTCTTTTCAAGCCCAGCAGCAATCGCAAGAAGTGTCTTGCCGGTACCCGCGGTTCCCACTAGAGTGACCATCTTGATCTCATCATCAAGAAGAAGATCGAGCGCAAAACTCTGCTCAAGATTGCGCGGATAAATGCCCCACACGTAATCCTTGCCGCCGAAACTCAATGGTCGCAAACTTCCGGTAACATGATCGAACTTACCATATACAAACTGAGCTGACTGCTCGGCATCACGCAGAATGACGTACTGATTCGGCATCAATTCGTAGCCGTCGAGAGAAACGGAACCGTTTGCGAGAAAATCACGCAACAATCTTCCATCAACCTCAAACTCCGCGATACCGGTATAGAGTTCGTCAATGTTGACTTTATCTGCCTCGAAGTCCTCAACAGCCACACCCAACGCATCGGCCTTGATGCGCAAGTTGGAATCCTTAGTGATAAGAACAACAGGAAGGGTCGACTTTGACTTCAACATCAAAGCGACTGAGAGAATCAGGTTGTCTGCTTTTCGCTCAAAATAAGACGGCAACAACGCCATGTCAGAATCGAGAGTCACAAAAACATGACCACTGTCAGCTCGATCGGGAAAAAGAGGAATCCCAGTGCTCAACGAACCGCGCGAGCGCAAATCATCCATAATCCTTGAAAGATGTCTGGCGTTTCTACCAGTCTCGCTCAAACCCTTCTTGAACGTGTCGAGCTCCTCGATCACGGATATGGGAATGTAAACATCATTGTCCTCAAATGAGAAAATCGCATTTGGATTGGACAACAAAACGTTGGTGTCGAGCACAAACTTCTTTTTCAAATTCCAACACCTCGTATCAGCTCGTTTGGCACTATGCGCTTACCTTGCCGAAGATAATAAACTATCATCCACAGAGAACAAGAGAGCGGCGCAAGACTTTCACAGCTAGGACTCAATCATGGCAAAAACCACCTCCTCGAGAGAACTCCTCGAAACGATGACCACCGAATCGAAACGAGATTTCAAGGAGAAGAACTTTCTCCTCTCGTTTGAGGAATATCTCGACCTCGTGCAGCAAAAGCCCAACAAAATGCTCCGCTCGGCTGCACAATATATGAAGGATATGATTGACTCTTTTGGGATTGAAGAGATCGAAATCGGTCACGAAGGAAAGCGCCGTCACTTCAGCCTATTCGAAAGATACCGCGGCAAGCATCGGCCACCGATTGTCGGCCAACACGAAGCACATGAACAAATCTATCGAATCCTCGAACAGTTTGTGAGGCAAGGCCGCGTTGACAAACTCATTCTGCTGCACGGACCCAATGGATCCTCAAAATCCTCAACAGCCGAAGCGCTTGCTCAAGCTCTAGAAGAGTATTCACGCACTGACGATGGTGCAATCTACCGCTTCAATTGGGTCTTCCCCAACGACAAAATTGGCCACGAGGGACTCAGCAACACCGATACAGCAAAGAAAATTGGCTTTGGTGATTATCAAGGTCAACGCAACTCCAAGGGCAGCTTCGCACACCTCACAGACGATGAGCTGCTGTGCAAGATTGTGAGTGAACTGAAAGAGAACCCGATCTTTCTGTTGCCCCCCACGAAGCGGAACAACATCATCAAAGATTTCCTGCACACCAAAGAAAACGAACTCCCGAGCTCCCTGACCGAGAGTGACCTGAGCACTAAAAACAAGAAAATTTTTGAGGCACTTCTGATTGCATACCATGGTGATCTCGAAAAAGTCATGCGCCATGTTCAAGTTGAACGGTTTTTCTTCAGCTCGCGCTACAGAAACGGAATTGCCACTGTAGAACCCCAGATGACAATCGATGCTCAAGACAAGCAGATCACCATGGAACGACACATGCAGAACATTCCACCGGTGTTGCAGAACATCCGCTTCTTCGAGCCATCAGGTGACCTGGTGGATGCCAGCAGAGGTTTCATTGAATTCGCAGATCTTCTCAAACGACCACTCGAGGCATTCAAATACCTTCTCACAACTGTTGAAAAGATGAGTATCAACCTCTCATCAGGCATGGCAGACTTGGATCTCATCATGATGGCAAGCGCCAATGAAAAGCACCTCGATGCCTTCAAAGCATCGCCCGACTGGCCATCGTTCAAAGGCCGATTTGAACTCGTGCGCGTTCCCTACCTGCTTTCTTCGCAACAAGAGGCAAAGATCTACGAAGAAGACGTGAAAACCATTTCGCGCAACCGACCCATTGCTCCACATGCATTAGACCTTCTCGCGAAATGGGCGGTGCTGACACGGCTCCGTCCACCCGATCCGGAATTCTTCGACTTCAACTGCCGCAATCTGATTGCACGAATCGATCCTTTTGAGAAATTGGCGCTTTACGATGGTCTTGAACCCGCCCTGCATTTCTCGGATGCGGAAAAAAGCCAACTAAAAAAACTGGTTCGCGAGATTCGCCGCGAATCACAATCATCACATTTCTACGAAGGAAGGTTTGGTGCATCACCGCGCGAAATGAAGATGCTCCTCTACTTCGCCTCACAACACCCCACGCGCGATCAAGTCAGCGCCCTTGCGATCTTCGATGAAATCGAAAATCTGATGCGCGACCGCTCGGTCTACGACTATCTTCAATTCGAGCCAAGGAACGGCTACCACGACTTTCGTGAATTCCATAAATACATCCGCGTAACGTATGCGCAGATGTTCCAGCGCGAATTCCTCATCTCGCTTAACCTCTTCGATGAAAATCAATACGACCGCGCCTTCCAGAACTATCTCAAACACGTGGTCGCCTTCATTAAAAAGGAAAGCGTCCAAAACGAGATCACCCAGAAGCTCGAATCCCCGAACGAAAACGTCATGGACGAAATGGAAAACCTGCTCGGTCTCTCGGGCGACAAGCGCGAAATTCGTGAGTCTTTGGTCGCCAAAATAGCGTCTTGGAGAGTTGAGAATCCGGGCGAGGAATTGAATATCAAACGTGTTTTCAAAACTGAGCTTGAGATGGTGGAACAGCGCATCTACGACAGCAAGCGCGACGTCATTGAGAAAATCAAATCTGCAATGGTCACATACGGGACAGAGGACTACGCCAAACTGCCCAGCGATGTGCACAAAGCCTGCGAGCAAACTTTTGAGAATCTCAGGACTCGATTCAACTACTCAGCAAACACCACCTGGGAGAGCTTGGTCTTTTTGCGTTCTCAAGGTATTTAATTCCCAAACTTGGGAGAAATACCATGAAGAAGCTGCACGCGGGTAGGCGACTTCCCGTTATTCTGTCTGTTGCCTTTTGCCAAATTCCCTCTTTTTCATTTGCTCAGGATGTGACCAATGCAGACTTCGTTGCCCAGCAACGAATGATCCTAAACGTCCCAAAGCCCGGCTATCTCAACATTGCGAACCATCCGGCCAACGGAGCTGCCCGACTTCTCGTGTCCAGCTTCAAAATGTTTGGCGAGGATAGTCTCTTAGCCATCTCAAACTGGCATCAGGGAGTACAAGCCCCCCAACAACTGCACACAGAGCAACTGACCGAAAACATCACCTGGCCCAATGAAGCGCGCAGCGTTTCGCGTGAACTCTTTAATGAAGAGGGAATCCTTGTTTCTGGGGGATTCCTGGTTCCAGGAAAGTCAACGGGAGCCATCACGTTTGTGCCCTGGTCGAATCCTAAAAATCAACAGGAACTCACAACTCCACGCAAAGGATGGTTCTACCACCGCACAGAAGAATGGGATGTGAATGGTGATGGATATCTCGACATCATCACAGCCCGCGCATACAAGCCGATGATAGGACGCCACGACGGTGAGCTTCTCTGGCTTGAAAATCCAGGTCATGCTCTGCAGTCAGGAAAAGCCTGGAAGGAGCACCTCATTGGTCGTGGGCCGGATGTGCACTTCCGCATTCTACCCAGCAGCCCGTCATATCCGCTGACAATCATCTCAACCGAATTCTCAGCCAAGAAGATGAGCGCCTACCGCCTTAATAAGAGCGGAGAGTTTGACTACACCGTTCTCGACGACAGTTTGGGATCTGCCTTTGATGTTCAAATCGACGATCTCAACCGCGATGGTCAATTGGATTTGCTCGTCACCAACCACGAGGGCGACCTGAAAGCCTCGGTATTTGCCTACGAGTTTGACCCCATCAGCCTCAAAATCCATATGAGACACACGCTATTGACTGGAATTGAAACCCGTCAGAAGGCAATCAAATCAGCATCACCCGGTCCCGTGATGACCTTTTATCCAAGCACAACAGAGGGACTCACACCCCACAAGCCCTGGATCCTCGTCTCCGGAGATGGCTCACAGAAAGCACACATCCTCGTTCCCCGTGCAGACAGGGATTCCAAAGACTGGCAATATCAGGAACACGTGCTGTGGAATCCGACCTCAACGGTTGGACAAAGTGCAGTGGCAGACATCGATGGCGATGGCCGCGTCGAGATTTTCATTCCCGCCTATGATGCCAACCAAGTTTCAGTGTTTACACTCGAGCCTAAGCTCTAAATCACCCTTCACGGCGTGCGCGCGTTCACCAAGGAACAAGCGGAATGTCGCGCAGCTCATCTTGCGTGCGCATTGGAAACACGCCCTCGTCATTGACCCAAAGCAAAGGCGCAGAGGCGAGAACATCCCCCGAGGCTGTACGCACCACACCCCCCACAATGCCGGCAAAACCAAGCCCTGACTGCATCACAGGGCTCAATTTCAATTCCGTCTCACCGATATACTGGCCTTCTGAAAGACGCTGCAGCGGGACAACATCAGAGACCACCTTCAATCGCGAATCCATAAGCGGTGCAATGAGCACTTCAAACCCCCGAAGCGCAGAGGCAGCGCTGCCTCCTCCACCCTGTCCTTCAGCCAAAACATCGGACGCGCGAGAAAACTGGATCTGAAGAAAATTTTGGCCACCTCGGGCAATCAAATGTCCCTCAAGCTTGCCGTGTCGCCGCGCAAGGGGGGGAATATGCAATGTACCCAAATTCAACCCATCATCGCGTAATCGCCATTTCACCTGCCCCACCACCGTCGGTTGGTAACCCATGGTTCCAACACCCGAGAGATACGTTCGCACAGCCTTTGGCAGGACTACCGAGGCGACCAACAGGCCATCACTCGCCCTGACAAACCGTGCAGGCAACCAAACCGTAGGTCCATCGTGCAAATCATCCAAACGCAAGCCCAAAAGGGCGGAAGGCAAAGCACTCTTACCACCAGCCTTCAAATCATTCGCAGCGACCGAGAGCATCAGTTGGAGATCGGACGGCCATGCAAAAATAGATTTCGCGGACATCGACACACGACCGGTCGGTGCCTGCGAGCCCTTGCTCTCTGCCGGATTCGCAATCCCAAACCAGCTCAGGAAATCACGCAGTCCCCCAATGTTTGATAGAGCCTCGCGCCTGCCGACCAAAACATCACCATTCGACCACGAAAGATTCATACGGCTGCGACCCAACGCAGGCGCGGCTTTCTCATCCATGCCCAAAGAATCAAAGAATGATCTAAAAACGCTTAGCCCAGGAGATTTATCGAACGAATCATAGGCCTCGCGGAAATACTGAACCTCATTATCGGAAATTTTTCTATGAGCATCTTTCAACTGACGCTCACTAAAGACAAACGATGACGTTCTGTTCCCATAAAGCAAAGTACCGAGATTGATACCAACACGCGCAACAGGGTCATCCTCAAGGCGCAGGAGGGCTTGTGTGTTGTCTCCAAGTGGATATGCGAAATGAATTGGTCTGAGTGCATCGATAACGTTACCCTCAGGCCGCAAGTATGCCCACATGGTTGTCGACAAATGACTGAAGGCATCGAGCAAACTCATCTTTCCCTTGGTTGGGTTGGAGAGATGAGAGGTTAGGTGTTCCTCACGATCAATCTCACTGCTCCCAGACATCCAAAGATACCCATCGCGTGGCTGAACCAATTTAATATTCACATGTGGCTCAACACCAATTCCCTGAAGACTACGACCTCGAGGTGTGAAATAATGCGCGACCGTCAGCTTCAATGCAGTGCCTGTGGAGAGCTCAAATAAACTCTGCACACTGCCCTTACCGAACGTACGCTCGCCCACAAGCAAAGCACGCCCATGATCTTTGAGCGCACCCGCAACAATCTCACTCGCACTCGCCGAGGATGAATTCATGAGCACAACAACGGGGAGATCGATTTTAACACCGCGTGTCGCCTGCTCAATCTGCTCTTCGTAACGCGACCGCGTAGACACAATTTGTCCGCTTTTCAAAAAAAGATCGCTCAGCTGAATCGCCTGATCGAGCAAACCGCCGGGGTTGCCACGCAAATCAAGCACAAAGAGCCGCAACCGACCACGTGCGAGTAATTGCGCACTTTCATAAAGAGAATAGACATCTTCAGCCGTGTGATTAGAGAAGCCCGTGACCCGCACATGAAGCACATCGGGACGACCAGCCACTGTTCGCAATTCGGCACTGCGGGTCGGAATTTCCTCACGCGCGAGAAAAGCACGATAAACTCTACGGCTCATGGGACGATAAAACCAAACGGGGGTGGCCGAATCCACTGAAAGCTCGCGGATGGTGCGCAGAACCGTGTCCAACGGATGAAATGCACACAAGCGCTGGCCAACCTTGAGCAGCACGTCTCCCGGACGGACGCCCGCCATGTGCGCAGGACTGTTGGGTACGACTTCACGAATCACAGGAAGCTCCTGTGATTCATCGATCACAATACCCACTCCGCCAAACTGACCGCGGGTACCGCTCCGCAACTCGCGGTACTCTTCTTGCGTCATGTATGAACTGTGCGGATCAAGCTCATCAAGAAGACCATTGAGATAGCTGTGTGTTACCTGACTCAGTGGTTGACGCTTAAAACGAGCGTATTCTGCAAGGATGAAACGACCCACCAGATCGAGAGCCCTCAGGCTGCCATCATTAGACATGGGCACGGAAAAGACCCTGAGCCCCACGCGCACTAAAGCAACGCTGCTGGCCAGGCCCTGTCGCGCAAGCGAAGTAACCAGAGCGGGGTCAGAACAGAGCTCGGCCTGTGGGTGTTGTGCTGCAGGACAAAGCCGCACCGTTCGCTGCGACATGAGCGCCTGTGCGAGAGCTGGATCGTTCTGCAAGAACACAACCTGAAGGTCGCCTCCAAAATCACGCGCTACACTCCGAAGACCTGCCTCAAGCATTTTGCCAAGACGAAGTTTCTCTTTCTGAACATAATGCTGCTCGATAATACGAAGTGCATGACGCACGACATCGGAATCAGGATCGGTCTGCAATCCGGCGAAAATCTCCTCAACCGGAACGTGCATGTAGCCATCAGTAAAATCACCCTTAGGGTGCAGACCCAAAGCCAATAAGTTCCGCGAAAAATCGATTGACGTTGGAGCTAGAGAAAACGCAAGCACGAGAACGCAAACCAGAGCACGTCTGTTCTGCTGTGCGAATGCAACAATTCTTTTTAGGATCTGCAAGCGACTCAAGCGTCGTCTCCCCCAAGGGAAAGACTAACAGAGGGGCTCTCTTGCCAAACGACAATAGGACGGGTGCATGGGCAAGACTTACCGGGAAATGAGCAATAAGCTCACTCGACGGTCACGCTCTTGGCGAGATTCCGGGGCTGGTCAACATCCGTGCCCTTGCGCACCGCAATCCAGTAAGCCAACAGATGCAGCGGCACAGCGGTCACGAACGGTAGAACGGTCTCAGAACACTCAGGAATTCCAATAAAATCATCGGCAAGTTGCAGCAGCTGGGAATCATTTTCCTGCCCCACGGCAAGGATACGCCCACCACGCGCTTTAATTTCCTCGATGTTTGAGAGGGTCTTCTCATAGTACGCATCGCGTGGCGCAAGGCACACCACGTGCATGTTTTCATCAATCAGCGCAATTGGCCCATGCTTCAGCTCACCCGCTGCGTAGGCCTCAGCGTGGATATAAGACAATTCCTTCAACTTGAGTGAACCCTCAAGTGCAATGGGCCACTGTGGGCCGCGTCCAATGAAAAGCAAACTTGAAAGATGATGATAACGATTTGCCAAACGCTCGATGGAATCCGAAAGACCCAAAGACCTTTCGACAAGACTCGGAATCTTCACCAACTCATCGACATAAAAGCGCAGCTGGGCGTCATTGAGGCTCTGCCGCTCTTGAGCCAATGCAAGACCCAATAAATAAAGCGCGGTAAGCTGTGCAGCAAAGGCCTTGGTGCTGGCCACTCCAATTTCAGGCCCCGCCTTGGTGAGAGATTCCGCGTGGCACATGTGCGCAATTGTACTACCCGGCACATTGACCACAGCTAGAGTCTGCGCACCATTCGCACGCGCCGCTTTAATGGCTTGCAGCGTATCAGCTGTCTCGCCGCTTTGTGAAACAGCAACGACGAGCGTCTTTGAATCCACCGTCGAAGCGCGGTACCGATATTCGCTCGCAAGATCGACTTCCACTGGAATACGAGCCGTAGCCTCAATAAAATACTTACTCAAACAAGCCGCGTAGTAACTGGTACCGCAGGCAATAATTTGCAATCGGCTCAGCGTCTTCAAGGGAAGCTTTGCAACACCCAAATCAGTGAGATTGATGGTGCCAGAATCACGCTGAACACGACCGTTGAGTGTCTGCGCAATAGCAATGGGATGCTCGTGAATTTCTTTGAGCATAAAATGCCGGTAGCCACCTTTTTCCATCATGGCGACCGACCACTCCACGCGCTGAAAAGGCCGCGTGACAGGCTGGCCGTCGAAGGTTTCAATTTCAACACTCTCGGGCTTGAGAACAACAATCTCATGATCTTCAACAACCATGAACTGCCGAGTGTGCTCGACCAAAGCAGTGATTCCCGAAGCCATGAAGGTTTCACCCTCAGCCTGACCAACAACCAGCGGACTGCCCAGCTTCGCAGAATAGAGAACTTCGGGAGTATCGAGACACAGAATACCGAACGCAAACGCACCCTTGAGCTGACCCACAACTGAACGCAACGCAGAGCGCATACGCGCTTCAGGTGTTCCACTGGTCAACTTCTTGTACTCGTCGTGCAGAAGGTGTGCTGCAACTTCGGTATCGGTTTCACTCAAAAACTGATAGCCCCGAGCCACCAGTCTTTCCTTCAACTGTCGATAGTTTTCGATGATGCCATTGTGGAGCAGCACAATAGGCCCTGAACGATGAGGATGCGCGTTGTTCTCGGTGGGCTTGCCATGCGTCGCCCAGCGGGTGTGTCCAATGCCGACTTTGGCTTTTGCGGGCAGTTGATCGAGCTTGCGTTCGAGCTGTGAGAGCTTGCCTTCGGCGCGCTGAATCGCAACCCCATCTGCAGTCAGCATAGCGATTCCGGCAGAGTCGTATCCGCGGTATTCAAGACGACGCAGTGCGTTGAGAAAAAACGAGGGAGATGCTCCTGCACCAACATAACCAATGACACCGCACATATCTGCCCCCTTTTATAAACGAACGTCGGCTTGTTTTGTCCAACGGGAAAATGCTGGAACCCTCGCCTCATCGGGAATCTGCAACTGACCCGCGAGTGAAACAAAGGGTTCGACGATCACGTTCTGCCCAAAAACGACAGAGTCCTCAATATAAACGTGTTCGGGATTCAATATCTGCACCCCGGCCGCCATGAGTTGCTGCACAATTCTGCGTTGCATGCGCGCAGCTACATCCGCAAGCTGGTGTTGTGAGTTGATCCCCAAAACGGTTTCTTCCGGAACCCCTTCGTATGCAGTAACCCTACGCCCCGCTCCTGTCAGAAGCACGGGAAGATCTGTTAGGTAGAATTCACGGGCTGCATTTTCTGGCTTTATTTGCGGCAGAAAATCACACAAAGTCTGAAAATCTCCTGCAAAAAAACCACTGTTACAGGAGCGAATGAGACGCTGTTCTGCAGAGCAATCCTTCTCCTCTTGAATCCGATAGACCTGGCCATCCATGGTTTTCAAAACACGGCCATAGCCAGTCGGATTTTCGGCATCAAAAGCAAGAACAGTCAGGGCGCCGCGATCGGTCTCTAGACGTGTGAGAAGACCATCGAGGATCTCGGGCAGAACACCGGGAACATCACCGAGTCCGATAAGAGCAGTGCCGGTTCTCACACCCTGCGATTCCAATGCGCGTACACCACACAAAGCAGCATGCCCCGTGCCCAAGGCAACATCCTGAAAGACGTGCCGCACGCGGCAACGGTTGGCCACTTTTTGAGCAAACCTCTCGACTATCGCATGCACATCGGGCTGTGAAGGAGAGACAACGACGCTGAGATCAGCAACTCCAGCATCAACAAAATGGCTCATCGACCACTCAATCAGAGGACGCCCAAGAAGGGTGTGTGCAACCTTGGGACGGGTGGTCTTCATGCGCTTGCCCTGACCCGCCGCTAAAATTATCCCGACCACATCTTGCTTTTTCATGTGCTTCTCTGACACTCATAACCTCTGTAGTATGTCGAAACCGTAAAGAGCAGTACACCTATCCGAAAGGACAAACCATGGCAGGAACGTCCTCAGTTGCGGCACCCTTGGCCAGCTGCACCGCCCAAGCTCCCACCCGTATTGATATGGCCGGGGGCACCTTAGACATTTGGCCTTTGGCTGCAATTCTACAGGAAAAATTCGACCTGTGGAACGCTCCCATTGAAACCGTCAACCTGGCGATTGAACTCCGTGCCGAGGCTAAGGTGAGCCTCCGTCCGGCACAAAGCTTCTCCTGGGAATTCGAAGATAAATCGCTTGGACGCAGCACTGCTGGCACAACCCTTCTACAAAACGACGCCGCCGATTTTGTTCTCCACCGCGCTGTCGCAAGGCTATACAAAAACGAATTGCTGAACAAAGGTTATGGACACGTTACTATCGAGACCAATGCCAAAGCACCCCGTGGCTCAGGTCTCGGTGGTTCGAGCTCGCTGGTTATCGCCCTGCTTGCAGCCTTCAATAAACTGCTGGGCAAACAGGTCGAAGGCACTGAATTGTGCCGCACAGCACAAACACTCGAAGCGGGAATTTTGGGTAACCTCGCAGGCAACCAAGATCACTTCGCAGCCTTCTTTGGTGGATTGCGAAGCGTTCACCATACGGCCTTTGGCAGCACGACCACTCAGGTGAGCAGTGACCTAGACACCCTCGCCAAGCATCTTGTACTCGCTCACAGCGGACAACAGCACTTCAGTGCATTCAACAATTGGTTGGTGCTCGAGAAAGTTCTTACCTCCGACACCGCCGTTCTCGAGCGCTGTGCGGCAATTGCCAAAATCGTCCCTGATATGAAACGCGAACTGCAAAACAAAAACTGGCACGCCGTTGCCCGTCTCCTCAGCGCGGAATGGGATATCCGCCGCACGCTCGCACCTGGAATAGTCACACCTATGCTCGAGTCACTCTACGCCACCGCAATCAAAGCTGGAGCAACAGGTGGAAAAGTCTGTGGCGCAGGTGGTGGCGGCGTTCTTGTGATGATGGTGGATAACCCCGCACAAAAGAGCGCTGTTGAAGTCGCGCTGCGTTCTGCTGGTGGAGAAGTTCTGGATTGCCAGCCCGCACACCGTGGTGTCGTTTATTCCTGAATAGTTTTCTTGCGCCGTGCTCTGAAAAAACTCTTAAGTTGCTCGCGCGCGGGTTCTTCGAGAACCCCGCGTGTCCATTCGCAACGATGATTCAGCCGCTCGTCACTCAGCAGATTTGCCAAACTCTCACATGCGCCGGCTTTTGCATCAGTGGCTGCGTAAACAACACGCCTCACACGCGCATTCACAAGCGCGCCGGCACACATAAAACAAGGCTCCAGAGTTACATAAATCGTACAGTCGGAGAGACGCCAACGGCGCAGATTTTGCGACGCTTGCCGCAAGGCGAGTACTTCAGCATGAGCCGTTGGATCTTGCTCTGCCTCACGCTTGTTGTAGGCGGAGGCCACCAGACCAAGCTCCGGATGCACAACAACACAACCCACAGGCACATCGCCCTCCAGCTCAGCCCGTTGCGCAGCCTCGAGTGCTTTGAACATCCAACGTTCATCGTCAGGCAAAAGAGTGTGTGAGCTCATGGAAGGAAGTGAACCACTGGCTAAAAGACAAAAAAAATTGCGGAGCCCTCTCGCGAGTGACTCCGCAATGGTGGCGGAGCGAGAGGGATTCGAACCCTCGGTAGAGTTACCCCTACGCATCCTTAGCAAGGATGTGGTTTCAGCCACTCACCCATCGCTCCAGCGCGGCTCGAAACAGCTTACCGAATATTCAGCAAAAAAAAAATGGCGCGCGGTAAGCGATTCGAACGCCTGACCGCCAGATTCGTAGTCTGGTGCTCTATCCAGCTGAGCTAACCGCGCACACCCAGACCGCAAGGATGACCTTGGATTTGGTGAAACGTGGACTAGCCTAGCCCTCCTAGCGAGTCAAGCCCTTTTCCAAAAAAAGCCTCTCGACCAGAGCCTCTGGAAAGGTTTCACGCCGATCCTCTACAAAAACCATCCGGCCGTGCTCCATGCCGCACCAACAATCAACCAAGTCGCCGACTTCAGTAATGCGATGGAGAGCCACCACAACAGTTGCGCCGCGGCTCATACGCTGAGCCAAAGCCGCCCAAAGAACCTTTCGCCAGGCCGCATCGAGTGCCGTATCTGGCTCGTCCAGGAGGAGCAGCGTTGCCTCACGCCCGAGCGCGCGAGCAAGCCGAACACGCTGCCATTGGCCCCCGCTCAGAGCTGACAAGCGCCGATCCAAGAGCGGGATCACTCCAAACTCGTCCGCAGCCGCCGGCACGTCCTCCCCAGGTTGGCTGCGCAGCTGTTGAACGACCGGCTGCAATGCGAGGAATTCACGAACAGTGAGATCCTCAGAAAACCCTAGGCTTTGAGGTAACCAGCTGAGCGATACGCGCGCCTCTTCGTGTGCGTTGGAATGAATCTGCAGCAGCCCGAATTTTTCCCAAGGCGGCTGCAACACACCAGCCATGGCTTTCAACAGAGATGATTTACCGGCGCCGTTGCCGCCGAGCACGACACAAAAAGAACCCCGCCGCACACTCAACGAGACATTGCGCAGAACCCACTGCGACCCGCCCCACAGTGAAAAACTCCCAAGCGATACCAGAGTGTCTGCGCACAGAGAGGATCTCACTTGGCAACCCCCGACCGCACCATCACTAACAACAGGAAAGGCGATGCTAGGAGTGCTGTGTAGACCCCCACGGGAAGCTCGAGTGGTGAGGTGAGCGTGCGCGATGCAAAATCTGCAACAACAACGAGAACAGCACCAGCAATGGCATTCAACCAAGGTCTCGCACCCGCCAATGCATCGGCGCCGAAAAAACGACGCGTGAAGTGGGGAACAAGCAAGCCAACGAAACCAACCGACCCTGCGGCACAGACCGTGCTCGCGCTGAGAAACATAAGACTCAAAAGCAAAATCCGGCGCACACGCACAACATCCACCCGTTCGGCCGAGGCAAACTCCGCGCCAAATGAAAGGAGTTTCAATGATGCGTCCAGACGAATGAGCTGCACTCCAGCACCAACCATGAGTGGCACGAGCAAAGCTGTTGCGGTCAGACTATGTCCTTGAATTGCACCAAGCGTCCAAGCCTGCACCTGGCTCAACGCCGCCGGACTCAGCCGCGCAAAAATAACCATCAACGCCGCAGCGCAGACAGCATTGACAAGCAAACCCACAAGCGCAAGCGATGCAACGCCCCAGCGCCGCAATGTAGTTCGATAAAGAAATTGAAGAACCACAAGAGAAAGAACCGCGCCCAGAAATGCGGGTATCCACACGGAGGGAACAACATCAAACAAATAAGAGTTCGCAAACTCGGGGAAAAATAAGAACGACACCAGCACAGCTGAAGTGCTGCCAGCGGACAAACCCGTCACATGCGGATCCGCGAGTGGATTTTGCAAATAGAGCTGCATAGCACGCCCACCGCTGGCGAGAGCAAACCCCACAGCCACGGCCAGTAAAACATGAACGAGCCGCAACTCAAAAACAGCTGCATTCTGAACCCAAAAATCCTCAGCCGCCACAGAACCCATGAGAACTTGAGCGACATCTGACCACGGCGTTGCGGGTCCAGACAACAACGACAGTGCGCAAAGCGAGGTCAGCAGCAAGGATAAAAACAACACCGCCCTCACAACCCTAGACTCCGCAGCTGAGCCAACGCTTCGAGCAATCGAGGGCCAGGACGCTGAAAAACGTCAGCAGAAACGACGCGAATATCAGGCTGCCAACGACGCGAAAATCTCTGGCTCAACAAAAGAAGCCTGTTCCTCTGACTCGCTTTCATAGGCTCGCTCTCACCAAATCCAAACCAAATCTGCGCATCAATCTGCGCGAGTACCTCGAGGGAAACACGCGGGAAGGCATCCCTGGCACGCGCATCAGTGAATGCATTCTCAAAACCAGACAACTTAAACAGGTCACTTAGCCATTGTGAATGACCAACAAGATAAACGGGGTCAACACTGACAAACATTAACGATCGCCGCGGCTTAATTTTTGATTTCAAAACTTCTTGAGAGCTCAATTGAGCGGCAGCGCGAAATTTCTCACTCCAACTTTCTGCGGCCTGTGGCACACCGAGGGCAACTCCCAATTCACGAATACGCATTGGAAAATCATCGAAGCGCTGAGGTGCAAATACATGCACACGCACGCCAGCCGCTTCAAGGCGGCGCCTCAATATTTCTGGTAGAGCATCTGCAGTCACCACATCAGTCGCACGCAGCGCAAGAATTCGCTCGAAACTTGCGCGCATATACGAACCAACTTTTTGTCGATTGCGAATGTGGGGAGGAAAATCACACTGCTCAGTGATACCTTGAAGGCGCCCCTCAAGACCCAACGCGACAATCCACTCCGTCGCACTAGGAGCAAGGCTGACTAAGCGTCGCTCTTGCTGACCAGGTTGTGTTGCAAATGACACTGCGCCCCAAAAGCACAAACACAACGCCAAAACCACCAAGCGCAATACCGACAAAGAAAAACACTCAGCCCTCATCGATTCCAGCTTCCTCAAGACGCTCACGAATCTTGCGCACAACTCTTGCCTCAAGCTGTCGCGCTCGCTCGCGGGTGATTCCAAATTTATCACCAACATCCTGAAGGGTGATGGGCTCTTCTGCTAAAATACGATTGCGGAAAATGTAGAGATCACGCTCGTTCAATTCTTTTTCAATCAGCTCGGCCTGCTCCCGGAGGATTGCCAAAAGCTGCTCATGAGCCATCCGCTCATCAACAGCAAGGTCTTCATCTTCCAACAAATCAACCTGACGCGTTCCTGCCTGATCATCGTAGACAGGTGCATCGAGAGAGACATCGCCCTTCGAGAGACGCTGATTCATCTCGACCACCTCAGATTCCTTGACGCCAATTTTCTCGGCCAAGAGACGTGCATCAAACCGCTGCGTGAGGGCGTACATCTTCTCGGCTTCGGCACGCAGGCGGAAAAACAGCTTACGCTGCGCGTCAGTTGTGCCAATACGCACCAGGCTCTTATTGTCCATGAGGAATTTGAGAATATAGGCGCGGATCCACCATGCGCTGTAGGTCGACAATTTTACACCACGGTACGGGTTGAAGCGATTGACCGCTTGCACCAGACCCGCGTTCCCCTCCTGAATGAGATCCAGCATCTGCGCATAGGCACGCCTGTACTCCATCGCAATTTTAACGACGAGGCGTAGGTTCGCTGTCACGAGACGCTGGCGCGCTTCAACACTGTCTTTTTCATAGGCTTCGGTCGCAAGACGGCGCTCTTCTTCAATGGTCAGAAGTGGATAGCGACGCAGCTCAGCGAGATAACGCGACAACGCTGAAGAGGGAACAAGGCTGGTTGACGAATCGAGATCAAAGGCATCGGCATCGTAATCATCTTCGACTTCAGCCTCAGAGCCCGTGTACGGCTTGAGTGCCTGCGACGGCTCTGCATCAGTCCACCCTCCGTCGATTGGATCGGAATCGAGAACTTCAACCGATCGCTCGGAGTCGGAATCATCAACGACTTCAGCATCAAGAACCTCCGGCTCGTGTGCCTCACCAGCGGGGTGTTTCTGTGTGGGCTTGCTCTTGGAGCGTGCAATACGCACAAAAGACTTCTTCTTTTGAGCGCGGTTCTCCGGATCGCTTGCTTTCGCATTGCTTGGTGGCAAACTCTCACCGCGACGACCCATGACTTTCACCCCAAACGGAACACTCTTGCATGCCAGGATTAGGAATCATTTCCAACCCGTTCGCGAAGATAAATAAGCGCGATCCAGAGCACAATACCCTGATGTGGTACATTCTTGGCAACCGTGGCCAATTCGAAGTGACCAATTCACTCCATGATCTTTCACGCGTTTGCGAAGAATTTTGTGCTCGCGGACTCGACACTGTGGGCGTGGTTGGGGGCGACGGCACAATCAGCCTCACCCTCTCCGCACTCGCGCAGGCTTATCCACCCGACAAACTCCCACGGATTCTCATCCTGCGCGGCGGCACGGTCAATGTTTTAGCGTCGAATTTGGGGATTTTTGGCAGTCCCAAGGATGTCTTTGCAGACGCCCTTGAGGCCTATCACACACCCAATGGCCTCGCCGAAATGTCGTTGCAAACACTCAAGGTCAATGGCCGGCTAGGCTTCATTTTCGCAGACGGAGTGGCAGCTCGGTTTCTCAGCGAATTTTACAAAAACAAGTCGTCGACTTTCGGGGCGGGACTTTTTCTTGGAAAAGTGCTTGCCGATGGTGCAGCGGGAGGTCGCTTGGGGGGTGCCTACCGGAATCTTTACTTACGCGAAAAGGTTAAAATCGATTGTCTGCCGCGCCCTTGGCCACACGCCAACCCCATTGAACCCGTGATGCTGGTAGCCTCGACCATTCCTAAAATGCCCTTTGGAATTCGCCTCTTCAAAGCGCTCAACACGCACCACCAAGAGGGCGAAATTCTAGCCATTTCAGCGAGCGAAAAGGCTCTCCCATTCGAAGTCTTGCGCACACTCCTGACCGGTGGGCGTGGCAGCAGCGCGGTCATCCAAAGACACATTTTCGAAGATGTTGTTTTGCATCCTTCAACCGAAATTGAATATTCCCTCGATGGCGACCTTATCGGTTCAACATGCGAGCCCATTCACATTTGCCTCGGACCACGCTTTGTTTTCTGCTCACCCTATGGCAACGTGCTGTGAATTCTAGAGCCCCATAACGCAGGGTTGGGCATGGTCGGTGCATTCGATGAAATCCTTCTCAATCACGATGACGGCGACATCACCGTTGAACATGGGATTTTGTCACTTGATGCCGATATCGCCGGACACATAAATTTTCTCTCTAGCGCCCTGCCCGCATTCAACACAGGAAAAGCGGGCGGAAAGCAGCTCCTGGTTAGCCATGAAGCACACAGAATTCTTGCGGGTAAAATGCCAAAATCGGCATTTCTGCCCTGCACCTACTTTCGACCCATTAGCCTCGGACACCTGCAGGTGGAATTGCTTCCTAGCGGACACAGCCCCGGCTCAAGTTTTTTGCGCGTCGAGAAAAAGAACGACTCACTTCTCTACGCATCACACTGGTCTAACCGCCCAACCACAATGCTTCGCCGTGCAGCATTTCGCCCAGCGAACACCCTGTTGCTGAAATTGCATAAAGATCCTTCTGCTCTTTTTGCCACTTCTGCGCGCAGAGAGCAGGAGCGCCTCGGTGAATTCTGCGGAAAATTATTGCGGGCGGGAGAACGCGTGATCGTCGTAGCCGACTCTGCCGGCACAGCACACCACATCGTCGGTCTGCTCACCGAGCTGCGACTGCCTGTTGCACTCGACAAACACTTTCAAATTCTTATGGAAACTGAGTCGGAGCTGCACCCATCGGTTGCTGCTATCCAGGTGGGCAGCACCACCTCGCAACCTCCCAGCGGACGCTGGAACCAAGGTGCACGCACTCAGTGGGTTGATCCGCAGTCCACCCAGCCTGCGGTTCTAATTCTTTCCAAAGACCATCTTCTTGCACGTCGACAACGCAGCCTTCCACAGGGGATTTGGGTCTGGACGGGTCTTGATGCTCACTTGATTAGCCAGTGTGCCTGGCTTGCACACCTGACTTTTGCAGAACACTTCGCCATTCAATTTGCACCAGATCTGAGCGAAGTTGAAGAACTCGTGCGCGACACGCAGCCACGCCATGTGCTGGTCTGCGGCGAAGGAGCGCAAACCTGTGTCCACCATCTGACACGGAGGGGGATTGACGCGCAGGTCTTTGCACCCCCACGATTGGAGACATTGTTTTAATACCACGAATTCTGGTCGACCGGCTGGGCCAGGATTCCGCTGCTGCGGGAGAGCTCGTTCGCTTATGGCTCAAGACAAACGCGACAACAATTCACTTCAGATGAGTGCCCAACGCCGTTCGTTTAGTGTCCGCACCATGGAGATCGAAGATCTCGCTGAGGTCTACCAACTCGGTGCGATGAATTTCAAAGCCGACCTCTGGCCGATGCTTTACCGCAGCTGGGACGAATACGAAGTCACAACCTTGTTCAACACCGATGGCGATTACTGTCTCGTTGCTGAGAACGACGACTGGGTTTCCGGATCAAAAGACCAGAGAATTGTTGGCTTTGTACTAGGGACTGTGATCTCCAAACCCGGATCAGCCTGGAGTTATGGTTACGTCCTGTGGCTCTGCTCGCACGATGATTGGGCGCGAGAAGGTGTGGCGGGTAAGCTCGTGGACAAACTCGTGGAAATCATGGTCGAAGAAGATGGCATCCGCATCATTATGGCCGACACCGATCCTGACAATCACCGTGCCGTGCGCTTCTTCGCAAAAAAAGGTTTCACCGACACCAAACCACACCTTTACCTGAGCAGCAATTTGGAGCACAACCCACACTACGCTCCTCTTCTGAAAAAATCCCGTGCCGCCGCGCAGACGGCTGAGCGCAAAAAGAAGAAGAAACGAAGGGACGCTCCGGCGCGATTGAGCAGCATGGGAACCGATGAAAAGAAGCGGCTGAAAAAGAAAAAACTAAAGAAGCGCAAAAAGAAAAAGAAAAAATCAGGAAAAGTATAAGCCATGACTGACGCCCGCATCGACTCCACCGCCCGACTCAATCCAGCTCAACAAACGGCGGTCGAGACCCTTGCAGGGCCCTTGGTTGTTTATGCCGGCGCTGGAAGTGGCAAAACCCGTGTGATTTGTCACCGCATTGCAGCGCTTATCGATCGTGGTGTCCCACCAAGCTCAATTCTCGCGGTGACGTTCACAAATAAAGCAGCAAAAGAAATGCGTGAGCGTGTTGAGCATATTGTGGGCGGACGAGCCCGCAGCATGGTTGTCTCAACCTTCCACTCTGCCTGTGCGCGCTTTCTGCGAATCTTTGCAAGAGAGGCTGGTTACAACGAATCGTTCAGCATTCTCGATGACGACGACCAAAAAGCACTCATCAAAGAAGTTTCGCAGTCTCTGAATGTTCCCGACAAACTGCTGAGCGTTGCGACAATCAAAAACAAGATCGACAGACTCAAAAACGCAGGCATCTCGCCTGACGATTACGCCAAACAAATCCGCGACCTTGCCATCGACGCTTTACATGCAGCACGTGAGCGGCTGCGCAGATATGGTGAAGATGAAAACGCAGAACTCATCCAAAAATGTTATGCGCTTTACCAGTATCGTCTGAAGTCCCAGAATGCCATGGACTTTAACGACCTTTTGCTCGTGATGGTTAATCTTCTGCAATCCAACAAAGGTGTGCTGCAACAGCTCCAAAATCGCTTTCAATATTTTCTGGTCGACGAGTTCCAGGACACAAACCCAATCCAATTCCGGCTCATCCAGACACTTGCATCACACACCGAAAATCTTTGCATTGTGGGCGATGATGATCAATCAATTTACTCGTGGCGCGGCGCGGAGCCATCGTTCATTCTGGACTTTCAGAAATATTACCCGCAGGCTCAAATCATCAAACTCGAGCAGAATTACCGAAGCTCAGGAAACATTGTTAAGGCGGCAACTCATCTGATTGCGCACAACCTGCGTCGAGCACCCAAGACCCTCTGGACAGACGCACAAGCAGGCGACGACGTTACATGCCGCAGCGCAACCGACCCCTACGAAGAGGCGCAGTACATTTGTTCTGAACTGCTCAAAAAGTACGAACAAAGAAAACGCTTTGCAGACTTTGCAATACTCTACAGAACCAACGCGCAAAGCCGTGTTCTCGAGGATGAGCTGCGGCGCCGCATGCTGCCTTATATCATTTACGGATCGGTGCGATTCTATGAGCGTGCGGAAATCAAAACGCTATTGTCTTACCTCAGACTCATTGTGAATCCCGACGACAACAGTGCGTTCTCACGCGCCATTGGCACACCACGTCGAGGCTTCGGCGACAAAGCCCTCGAAAAACTTAAAGAGGTTGCCGCGCAGAAAAATCAGTCTCTCTTGCGTGTGGCTTGCGCACTTGCGCGCAATGAATACACCGCTGATATTGGCCGCGGTCTCTCAGCGCTCAAAACTTTCGAACGCCTCTATTCTAAAGCGCGCAGCTCACTCGATTTAACAGGCAGACCCTCGGCCGTGCTGCGTGATATCCTCAGTGAAATTCAATTCGAAGATTTCCTACGCAGCGCTTATCCCGAGGATTTCGACGACCGCTGGCTTAACGTTGTAGAACTTCAAAACGCTCTCGTAGAAACCGAGAATCGTCCTGAAGATGCAAATCTGGATGAACTTGAAATGGCTCTGCGTGCACCCACGGATATCTTCAGCGGCAGCAGCGCCGACAGTCCGGGCGCTAAAATCTTGAGCCGCTTTCTTGAGCAGGCTCTGCTCACTGTTGAGCCCACAGTTCAAAGCGTTCAAGCAGGACAATCCGATGCAATAACGCTCATGACCATCCACTCATCTAAGGGACTTGAGTTTCCTGCTGTGTTCATTTGCGGCCTAGAGGAGGGAATTCTCCCGCACAACAACAGCCTCGACAGCGAACCCGCCATCGAGGAAGAGCGCAGGCTTCTTTACGTCGCAATGACGCGCGCACGCGAATCGCTCACACTCACAAACATTCGCCGCAATCGCTTCAGACCCGATCTTCCAGCTGAGGCCAGCCGCTTTTTGGCTGAGCTGCCAAGCGATGGGGTGCAGCACGAACGACGCCGTTCGAGTGGTTCGGGCTGGGGTCTAAATTCAGCAACTACAGCTTTGTATGCCGATGACGAGGTGAGGAGTTTTCGAACAACAACAGCAACTCGCCCGCAAGACGAGTCGCTCAACAAAATCCGCAAAGACGTTTTTTCATTCATGAAATCAGCCGACACTCTGAGTCAAGACAACAGCGGTGCCGACGGAACATCGACCAGAGAAACCGAAAGCGCTACATGGTTCGAAGGTCAGCGCGTCAAGCACAAGCTGTTTGGAACGGGCATTGTGCAGCGCATAGAAAAAAGTCTCGATGGCTTTCGGCTGGAGATTCGTTTTCCTGTGGTTGGAGTGAAGAAACTTCTGCACACCTACGTGCAACCTGAGTGACATGAATTCGATGAAACAGGGAGATGACTGCGTGACGGCTCAGAACATCAACAATGTAATTAAAATTGCCCCGTCTATTGCTGCGGGTCGCCTGCTCCATCTCGGTGATGAAATCAAACGGCTCGAAGAAGCGGGCGTCGATGCCATCCATTTCGACGTCATGGATGGGCACTTTGTTCCTTTGCTGACCATTGGCGTACCCTTTCTTGAGCAAGTACGGGAGGCAACAAACCTCCACCTCGACGTGCATATTATGGTGACAAATCCCGACGACGTCGTGGATGACTACCTGAAGGCTGGTGCAGACACCCTCAGTTTTCACATCGAGGCTGCGCGTCACGCACACCGTTTATGCACCCGAATCAAGCAAGCTGGTCGACGCGCGGGCATCGCACTCAACCCCGCAACCCACTGGCAGAACATTGAATTTTTACTGCCGGAGCTCGACCAAGTGACCATCATGACAGTCAATCCGGGGTACTCGAGACAGCAGCACCTCACCAGCATGCACCCGAAAATACGTGAGTTTGCCAACTTTTGCCGCGCCCAGAACTATGCGATAGACATTTGCGTCGATGGCGGGGTCAACCTCGGGAATGCTGGTACTCTCGCGCAATTGGGAGCCACAATCCTGGTCGCTGGCGGAGCCGTCTTCAACGGTGGCAGCACAGTTGACGCCGTTCAAGCGCTGCGCCTGGCCGCAGCGACGCCTCCGGCTTGAAGCTATGAACCAGCATCACCAGTAAAGTGAAAAGATCTTCATGCAAGAATTTATCACAGCAACCAAACCGGAACTCACCGCCCTCGAGCCCCTCTTGGTTGAGTATTTGCTAACTCCCAACGAACCTACGAATGATGTGCTAGGGCACATTTTTAAAGCCGGCGGTAAACGCGTTCGTCCTGGTCTCTTTTTGCTTGTATCCGAACTCATTGGCTACAACGGAAATCACAAACAACCCATCGCAGCCGTATGCGAGTACATCCACACGGCCAGCCTGCTGCACGACGACGTTATCGACAATTCAACACTCCGGCGTGGCAAACCCACAGTAAACTCCATCTGGGGCGACGAAACAGCTGTTCTCGCTGGCGACCTCATTTACTCTGCAGCATGCCGCCTGATGGTCAAAACCCGCAGCCTCGACCTTATCGACACGTTTGCGGAGTGCATACGCTTCATGAGCGAGAGTGAACTTTTTCAACTGGAGCTGCTCTGGAAGAGCGACTTGACCCAGCAACAATATGAGCGCGTTGTCCGGGGCAAAACCGCAATTTTATTTGAAGCAAGCTGCAAAACTCCTGGATTTCTGGCCAATCTTCCTGAAGCGGCGTGTCAACTGCTCGGAGATTATGGGAATCACCTGGGCTTCGTTTTCCAATTTGCAGACGACATCCTCGACTACACGGGCGACGCCAAACAGATCGGCAAATCGGTGTCCGCAGATCTGCGCGCCGGGAAAATTACCCTGCCGGTTCTCTGCGCTCTCGAGAACGAACGTGCGAAAAACGAGACACTCCTTTCTGGTCTTGTCGCAGAAGCTCTGCACAGCGGTGAATGCACAGATGCGACTCTTGAAAAGATCATTGCCTTGGTTCACTCCACGGGCGGAATTGCGAGTGCCATTGCACAAGGCAAAGCCCGAGTTACTGCAGCACAAAGCGCACTGAAGAAAGCGGCTGAAATGCTACCGCCAACCGCCCAAACCTTAAAAACATTCGAGTTGCTCCTGGCTTTGCCAGAATCGCTTCTGCACAGGAGTCACTGAAAAATGAATTCCAACCAAAAATTAAACGTTGTCACGCTCGCCAACGGACTGCGCTTTATCCATGCTAAAGGCAGTGAAACAGCGAGTTTTGAACTCTCGGTTCACATCGACACCGGCTCGCGTGATGAAACCACCCACACGAATGGCGTGTCGCATTTCCTCGAGCACATGATGTTTCGCGGTTCCGAGCGATTGCCCAATTCGGTCGCGCTCGCAGCAGCAATGGAATCGTTCGGCGGCGAAGCCAACGCAATGACTTCTATTGAAAACACTGTTTATTGGCTCAGGGGTTCGGCTCGGCGCCTTGAAGAGGCTTTCGAAATTTTCTCAGAATTCTTTCTACGACCGAATTTTGCCGATCTTGAAACAGAGCGAGACATCATTCTCCAAGAACTCGCCAACGACTACAACGAGGCAGGCGACAACATCGACTGTGAAACACTCGCCATGGGTAGCATGTTTCCCGGCCAGTCGATTGGACTGCCGATTATTGGCACCGAGGAAAGCATTCAGCGTTTGACTCTTGCCGAACTGCGACAAAAACATTCCGAATACTATACGCCCAAGAGCTGCATTTTGACTCTGGTTTCACCGTTTGACACCGAAATTGTAACTCGTTTTGCCGAGAAAACTTTTGGTCAACCCTGGACACATGCACGAAACACGACACCAACGCGAGCGATGTTGCCGGAAGATTATTTCAACCAAAGCAAACCCAAGCGCACCCTCGTCTTGCAAAACAACTCCGACAACCAATATGTTTTCAAATTGATGTTGCCAGGTGCGGGCGGACTCAACGAAAAAGTCGTACACGATATTATCGTCGAAAGACTTCTCGACGACGGAATATCCTCGCGCCTTCCGGCCACCATTCGCGAAAAACATGGACTTGTGTACGACATCAGCGCCGATGCACAATCCTACGCCGACGTGGGAACCTTCAGCATCGATGCCACGATTTCGCAGAACTGTATGCAGCGCCTCCTCGACGCCCTGCTTATAGAGCTTGTACGCATTTGCCAGGAGCCTCCAAGTCCCGAGGAGCTACAACGCCTGAAATTTAGATACCTTTTTGACCTCGAAGTGATGGGGGAAAACCACAGCCGACTCATCACCCGTGAAGTCACGCAGATGTTTCTGAATATTAAGCTTCCCTTGGGTCATGAATCAGAAATTGTGCAGAGCATAACGCCGGAATCAGTCCAGCAGACGGCGAAGAAAATTCTCACACATCCGCGTCAAACCGTGGTATTGGTTGGCCCGCGCGCGCGTAAGTTCAGAAGTTCGATAGAGAAGTTCCTCGATCAATTGACCCGATGCGGAGGCTGAAGACCATGCGATTTACCAAGCCACAGAAAGTGTCCACTCTCGACATCCGTGCATTCACCGAAGGCGACCCAGCCGACCAAAACAACTTTATCCACGAACTAGGCACCGGACTGCGCGAATACGGCTTTGTCATTATTGAAGGCCACGGAATTCCCACCGAGCTAATTCAATCCTGTTACAACAAGGCAAAGGCATTCTTCCAGTTGCCCACAGCCACCAAACAAAGCTTCAACGTTTCCGGCGGAGGTGGACAGCGCGGCTACACATCCATGGGTCAGGAACACGCCAAGGATAGCAAACATCCGGACATCAAAGAATTCTGGCACGTTGGTCGCGAAACCTTCACGCACAAAGAAAACGAGCAACGCTACCCAAAAAACATTTGGCCCGACACCCACGTTGCGGGGTTTAAGGATAATTTTGCGAGCCTCTACAGCCGCCTCGAAGGCATGGCCAGCACGCTGCTTCAGGCCACCGCACTTCACCTCCAGCTGCCACGCAATACCCTTTCAAACATGATTGTCGACGGCAACAGCATCATCCGCGCGCTACACTATCCACCACTTGCCGACGACCAATTCAAAAGCGGCGCCGTGCGCGCAGCAGCACACGAAGACATCAACTTCATAACAATTCTCTGCGAAGCCACCGAATCCGGCCTTGAACTGCTCACCCACGATAGAAAATGGTTGGCCGTGGAATCAGGTCCTGGACAAATGGTGGTCGATTCTGGCGATATGCTCAGTCGCATCTGCAATGACATTATTCCATCAACGACACACCGCGTGGTTAACCCACCCAACAGCAAAAACGTCGCACGCTACTCCATGCCATTTTTTGTGCACCCGCACTCTCAATGCCCACTTGAGGTGCTTCCGGCATGTGTGAATGCGCAATCGCCTGCCAAATACGCTCCCATCATTGCAGATGAGTTCCTCCACCAGAGGCTCCGGGAAATTGGCCTGGTAAACAAGTAAAAAAGAAAGCAATGCAGAATGACCAACTCCCAGCCAACAAGCACAGGTAACGAAACGACGATGAACCAAAATGCTTCAACCGAAGAAACCAAATTCCTGCTCGAGGTCAAAGATCTCGTCACCAGCTTCAAAATCGGAAGCCGAGAATTTAATGCTGTCGACTCATGTTCATTCTCTGTCCGACGCGGAAAAACTCTTGGCATCGTAGGTGAATCGGGTTGCGGGAAATCAGTAACAAGTCTGTCAATCATGCGACTCATTCCATCACCGCCGGGAATGATCAAGGCGGGACGAATTAACTTTGAAGGTCGAAATCTTCTTGAGCTCAGCGAAGAAGAAATGCGCAAGATGCGTGGCAACAAGATCTCGATGATCTTTCAAGAGCCCATGACGAGCTTGAATCCTGTATTCACAGTTGGCGACCAGATCTCGGAAGTCTTCCGCGTTCACCAGAACAAATCCAAAAAAGAGGCGCGCGAGTTATCAATAGAGATGCTGCGTAAAGTGCGCATCCCATCTCCCGAAGTGCGCATCGATGAATATCCGCATCAGCTCTCGGGCGGTATGCGGCAACGTGTGATGATTGCGATTGCTCTGGCGTGCAAACCCAAACTTCTCATCGCCGATGAGCCAACAACGGCTCTCGATGTAACTATCCAGGCACAGATTCTTGCCCTGATGAATGATCTTCAAAAAGAAAACGACATGTCGACAATTCTAATCACCCACGATCTTGGCGTGGTTGCCGAAACCTGCGACGACGTGGTGGTGATGTATGGTGGTAAAATTGTTGAACGAGCAACTGCTGAGCAGCTCTTCAACCGACCAAAACACCCTTACACGCTCGGGTTACTTGAATCTATCCCGCGCCTCGGGGAGCGTAAAAACCGACTCAAAACCATTCCAGGTATTGTTCCAAGTCTAGGCAAATTCCCACCCGGATGTCGTTTTCAGGATCGCTGTCCCTTTGTGACTTCCGAGTGCAGAACAGAAGAGCCCCAACTGCGTCGCCTCTCCGATGGAACTGAAGTGGCCTGCTTCCATTCGTCGGACTCCGGTATGCCCGCCAAAGGAAATTAACCATGAGCACATCAGACGTTCTACTTGAGGTCAAAGACCTTCAAAAATACTTCCCCGTACAAGGTGGATTGCTTGGACGCGTTGTCGGCAAAGTGCACGCAGTAGATGCGGTTTCTTTCACCGTGCAGCGCGGCAAAACCCTCGGGCTGGTGGGTGAATCGGGCTGCGGCAAGTCGACACTGGGTCGCACGCTGTTGCGCTTGACCGAACCCTCAGGCGGTAATGTTATTTACGAAGGCCGTGACATTACCAAACTTTCCGCAAATGATTTGCGCGCGTTGCGCAAAGAGCTTCAGATCATCTTCCAAGACCCGTTTGCCAGCCTCAATCCACGCATGTCCATTCGTGAAATTCTGTCTGAGCCATTCGAAATTCACGGCATGTACAAAGACCCCGCAGAGAGACGTGCCAAGGTCATCGAATTGCTGAACGAAGTTGGGCTCAACCCGGAAGCTGCGGATCGCTACCCACACGAATTCTCGGGCGGCCAAAGACAACGCATCGGCATTGCCCGCGCGCTTGCTCTCAAGCCCAAGCTCATCGTCGCCGACGAGCCTGTCAGTGCGTTGGACGTTTCTATTCAGAGCCAAATTTTGAACTTAATGATGGATCTGCGCGATAAATATGGCCTGAGCTACATATTTATTGCCCACGACCTTGCAGTTATTGAACACATCTCCGATGAAATCGCGGTCATGTATCTTGGTAAAATCGTAGAACACACCACTTCTACAGAGCTTTACAGCCGCCCCTTACATCCTTACACTCAGGCACTGATTTCAAGCATCCCTGAGCCAAAAATTGGAGCGAAGAAGGAACGCAAGGTACTGCAAGGAGACGTACCCAGCCCCCTCAATCCACCCAGTGGATGCCGCTTCCACACACGTTGCCCCTATGCACAAGATCGCTGCCGGAGCGAGGAGCCAGCTCTCAGAAATCTTGGCTCCACAGCAGCTCCACACCTGGTCGCATGCCACTTTGCAGGCGAGCTAACGCAGTGATACAAGCCCCCGTGAGAACCGGTCTTGTTTATCACTTTGTTGCTGAAGCGGAGTCTAAAATGTCATCACATCTCGGCCTCGTCGGTTACCACTCGATTCAATTTTTTGTGAAAGACCTCGAACGCGCTGTTCGCTGGCACAAAGAAAAATTCGACTTCCGTGAGGTTGCGCGCTCAACCAGAGATTCCGAGAAGCGTCATGGCATGCGTAGCATTGTCCTACGGGGTGCGGGGCAAATTGGCTGGATCTTTACCCAGCCAATCGAAGACGCTTCGACCGCCGGTAAATATCTGAAGTGCCATCCTGAGGGTGTGGGTTTTCTCAATTTTGAAGTTAAAAATATTGAGAAAACTTGCGAATTTCTCGCTGAGCGGAAGGCTCCCTTCCTCTACGACATTCAAATCGACAAAGGTGCGAATGGACAATGGCGCGAGACAGCAATCGCAACTCCACTCTCTGATGCTGGCTTTCGCTTCATTGAAAAATCGAACTACGCATCGTTTGCGCCGGGCTTCGAGTGGACTGCAGATTGGAACACTGTCGGTGGCAACAAATATAAATTCTCAGATATCGATCACGTGACTTGCAACATGCGCGCCATGATCGGACTGACCGAGTTTTACCGCCATTGCCTCGGCTTTGAGCGCTACTGGGGAATCGACTTCCACACGGCACACCACAACCCCACGGGTGGAACGGGCTCTGGGCTTGAAAGTATCGTGATGTGGGATCCCCACAGTGGCATCAAGTTTGCAACAAACCAGCCGCTCGCGCCCTACTTCAACAATTCACAAATCCAAATCTACATCGAAGACAACGGTGGGGGTGGAATTCAACACTTTGCACTCTCGGTTCCCGAAATCATCCCCGTTGTGCGAGATCTCCGCAAAGACGGATGCCGCTTCCTCGATGCTCCGGGCAAATATTACGAGCAACTCCCTAAACGCATTGAAGAAAATCAAATCGGTACAATCAAAGAACCGATGGATCAAATCCGTAAAGAGGGGATCTTGGTTGACGGCCGCGAGAACAAATACCTGCTCCAACTCTTTATGAAGGAAATGTGCGAGCAATTCGGCGACACCCGGGGCGGACCGTTCTTCTACGAAATTATTCAGCGCGCAGGCGACCCGGGCTTCGGTGACGGCAATTTCAAGGCTCTGTTTGATTCCATCGAGCAGGGTCAAGTGGCTCACAGCCGCCAAGAAATGCGTGACCGCATCGACTGCTTGTTCTAACAAACCGTCCAGGTGTTGCAGGCTCGAAAGTTGTCTGCTAACTGGCTTAGACCCTGGACTGAGGTCCAAACGAGGAGATGCACATCATGGGAAAGAAAGACAACCGCCGTACGCGTAAAATGCTCCGTAAAAAGGGCCAGGCGAAGAAAAAGGCTGCTCGTGCACGCAGAATCAAGGGCAGAGCCGCTGCAGCTGCCACAGCTAAGAAGGCCGCAGCTCCAGCTGCTAAAGCCACCAAGACCAGCACGAAAAAATCCGCACAGTAATCCCTTTGATTTCTGTTGGTTTGCATAGGAGAGATGGCCGAGTGGCTTAAGGCGGCGGTCTTGAAAACCGTTGTAGGAGCAATCCTACCGGGGGTTCGAATCCCTCTCTCTCCGCCACGCATCTCTAAAGCCCGGGTCAACCCTGGGCTTTTTCTTTACCCTGGAAACAGCAACTTGAGTTGCGACGCAAATTTCCAGATCGCACCGCCAAATTTCAAGACAATAAAATCACAGATCTTTATCTGTTGCTGTAGAATTAAGTAAACTCAGAACGGTCGCAGACGATGCAATATTCAGGAGAGTGCGACATGACACAAGACGTCAATGTTCAACCCACGGTTGTGATTTTGTCCGGACAAGCCGATCAGGCCACTCTAGCCAAAGGCACGTCACGCGCAGGCTTTGGGGTCGTTTGTGTGAACAACAACAAAGAACTCTCCGAGGCTCTCGCAAAGCAACCTTGGGGGCTTGTGCATAACTTGCGTGCGTTCGACACACGCCATAACTACGTTTTGCAACAGCGCCTCGCGCGCAACAAAAACCTGGCCTCGATTGTACGCTTCATCATCGCACCCGAAATCAACACGCCGGCGTTAGCCTTGGTGGCCGACTGCGCCATTCGCCAAGCTTTCAATTTATCGGCCGCACTGAGTGGCAATTTGGGAGAACAGCTCAACGTACTCAAGCAAACAGACAATACGCGCAGCGAGGCGCAAAAGATTGTTCACATCCAGCGCATTTTTCAATCTCAAAATCCAAGCAAGGAATATCTCGTCGCAGTCCAAGAGGCGTATCAGGCCTACCCGCACGATCCAATTGTACGGCTTGAATATGCGACCACTCGCTTGCATTTGGGAGAAGCCAACGATGCGGGGCTTCTAGCAAAGCGGCTGTTGCAGGTCGAATCCCACAACGTACGAGCCATGAATTTGCTCGCGCAGGTGCAGTTCAAAGCGGGAGACCTCGACGGATCTCTAAAAATTTTGGAAGTTGCGAACAAACTCTGTCCAAGCAATCCTGAACGACTCACACTTATGGGAGATGTTCAGGTCAAAAAGGGCAATCTCACAGCAGCCAAAAAAGCTTACCTTGAAGCGCTCGACGTTTATCCACCGATCCAGGGCGCGCGGGACAGTCTCGTGCAAATTCCGCTCGATGCAGCGGAAGTTGAAACCGCTGTTCAGGTTATGCGCGGCGTGATGTCCGAAAAAGACAGGGCGGCACTGCTGAACAAAGCCGCCATCACAGCCGTTAACGCGCGCAAATACCCCGATGCCATTCGAATCTATGGGTATGCGCTGCAACACCTTCAAGAAGATGACCTGAAGGCCTCCATTTTCTATAATCTCGGGCTGGCCTACAAAAAAATGGGCAACTTGGCTCTCGCACTTGTTAATTTCAAAGAATGTCTGCGGATGGCTCCAGCGCATCCGAACGTCCACGAACACATCACCGAAATCGAATCAAAACAGATGATTTAAGTCAAAGCATATTGACCAAGCGCATAAGTTAAGACCTCGTCGGGACGAGAAAAATCCCTGATGTTAATTTTCACTCCCAAACGAGCAAGAGCCTGCGTGAGATTTTCGAGCGGAGAGGTTTCAGCAAGGGCGCGTGCGGACGTGCTCTTGCTGAGCTTCTCACCAGACTTCTCGAGGACGAGGGGTATATGCGCATACACAGGCGTTGGGTAGCCCAATGCCCGCTGCAAAAGAATATGGCGGCCAGTCAAGGGCAGAATATCCGAACCTCGAACAACCCGAGTCACGCCTTGTAAAAAATCATCGACCACAACCGCAAGGTGATAAGTGAAACAGCCGTCGGCGCGTCTGAGCACCAGGTCACCAGCCTCCTGAAGGACGTGCCCAGACTGAGCGCCTGCGAGCAGGTCGACAAACTCATAGTCATCGTTCCGGATAAGAAAACGACAGGCCGCGTTATTCGAAGCCGGCCGACCAAATGCCAGAACTGAAGCCTCCGGCCTGCAAAATCCAGGATAAATAAGCTCTCCCTGTGCGTTCTCTTTGCAACCACGGCTTTTTAAATTTTGTCGTGAACAAAAACAAGGATAGAGCAGATGCTCCACTTCAAGCTGAGCCAGAGCCTGAATATAGAACTCGGTACGTTCGCTCTGACGAACAACAGAACCATCCCAGAACAGCCCGTGCCGCTCGAGCTCGCGCAATATCTCGGACTCATACACCCGACGCGCACGAATTGTATCGACGTCTTCAATCCGAACGAGCCACTCTCCACCGTGCCTGCGCGCATCCAAAAAACTGGCCAGCGCGGCAACGAGAGAGCCCATATGAAGTAAACCAGAAGGTGTTGGGGCGAAGCGACCACGTTCCATTCAAAGCCACATCACAGAAAAAAGAGCAAAAAAAAACCGCCAAACGGCGGCTTTGGGGAGATGGTGAAGGGTCGGGGGCTCGAACCCCGGACCAAGAGATTAAGAGTCTCTTGCTCTACCAACTGAGCTAACCCTCCACACGGCAGCTGGATTATCCAGCACACCCCAAAAAGTCAAGAGAAATGCCCATCACATTTCTTTTGTTACTTCGTTGCCAAAAGGATCGCGATAATGAAGGCCATGATCGTCTGGAACTCGATCAGAGCAAGGCCGAGAATCAAGGGTGTGAAGAGCTTCTCAGCCGACTGAGGATTGCGGCCGATTCCTTCGTTTGCAGCAGCTGCCGCGCGGCCCTGAGCACTTGCACCACCGATAACAGCCAGACCGATAGCGAGAGCAGCGGCAATAGCGCGGATTTCACCACCCCAAGCGCCTGGAGTAGCAGCGGCTGCGTCCTGAGCGAATGCAGGAGCAGAAGCGAGAAGGCTTGCAGCGATCATAGCGAAACGTGAAAATTTCATAACAACACCTTTAATAAAACAGTCTCCACCCTCACCCATCACCGGCCAGTTCTGATCCTCAGAACCTGGGTGACAACAAAAGCACACAACAAATGTGGCTTCTGTTCCTCGTTTGCCTCACTCGAAGCAAAACCAACGCGCTGTATGCAACTCTGGCCAACCGACGAGGGCCGATAGACTGGCGGAAGCTGCGCGCAAAAACACAAAAACGGTTCAGAGCGCTCTCTCAGTGATCGTGATGGGCCGTATCAAGAGAGAGACGCACATAAACCGAGCTCAGTGTCATGAAAATGAATGCCTGCAAGCATGCAACCAGTAGACCGAAGGTCAACAGCGCACCGGGCACAGGCAAGAAAGGAACGTGAAAATCACGCATCAAGGTTGAAAACACATTGAAGACCATGTGGTCACCCGAAACGTTGCCGTAAAGACGCAGGCTCAAGGAAACAGGACGCGCCAGTAAAGCAATTAACTCAATGCTGAACATCAGCGGCGCGAGCAACAGCACGGGGCCGCACAGATGTTTTATGTAATTCCAGCCACCATGCTTCAAGCCAACGTAGTTGAACGCCAAGAAGATAATGAGCGCCATAGCGGCATTTTGACTGATGTACTCTGTTGCGGGAGGGAATCCGGGAACAAGACCCGAAAGGTTCGCACAAATGATGAAGAAGAATGTGCCGCCGAGCAGGGTTGCATAATGCGTCCAAGCTTTGTCGCCTACAATTTTCTCCAGCGTGCTGCCGATGACAGCCCAGCACAGCTCTACAAATGCCTTTACGCCAAAGGACTTCGGTGGAAGAAGATCATCGTCGCTCATTGCCGTTGGCTTAAGGCGATAGAAGCCTGCGGCCAAGCCAACAACGGTGACAACAATGAAAGCTCCGGCAGAAGAAACCAATTCCTTCAGCACAGCCGTTTCCAGCCCGATTCCAAATATTTCGCGCAGATGTTCGGCAATAACCGCGTACCAAGACACGATTTGCAGACCACCGCCGCCACCAGCCAAAGCGGGCAGACTCACTGCAGCGACAAAAAAAGCAACCAATGATTTGAGCCACGTGCACACGAAGCGACTCATGACTTCTCCCTTGAGGCGGAGGTTGAAAACGGCTCTAAAAACAGCGTTGGGTTCCTAACGCAGAAGCTTGCCACGCGCAAGGGTGAGCAAAACAAGGAAAACACCGAGAGATATGAAAAAAGTGAGGATCAAAGACACTAAATTCTGGCGACCTTCCGAGATTGCCCACAAGAAACCCCCAACACCAAGAAATTTATAAAGAATTCCCTGGAAAGTGGGCTTCTGTTTGACGACCGCTGCCGTATGACGAAACAAACCCCACGCAACCACAAAGCCCGAAACAATGCATGCTGCTAGCAAAACCCATAAAGCCATCAGTGACTTCCGTCCTGTTCGCGCTTCGAAGCATCGCGCTCTGCGGATTTTCGAGCCAACGATAGGTTCCGAAAACTCGTTAACGTAGCCGTTCCCATGACCACCACATCAATCACGAGCAACACACCGCGACAGCTCGTCAGACCCATTCCGAAGCTCTGACAAAACTGTTGCCCCTCCGCCTGTTTAGTCCACCAAACAATAAGAACAGCAAGTCCAACCATAGCAACAAGGTTGCTGTAAAGAATTCCAAACCAGATAAGAAGTTTTCCCATTTGGACTTGACCTCCAAGCAGACCCTCTGCACAATCCGGCCCTCACAGCCCCGAACAGATTCAGACAGTCGAGTACGAGTACACTATGGCGACAATCGAAAAATCGGAAGTCTTCTTTGAAAAGCTCAAATCAAGACTCAAGTCGCTTGGTCTCGGAGACAGCGTTGCCCACTCCATTGCGAACCAAGTTGTTCCGGTTAAATTCGACGGTCAAACAATCATTGCAGACTGCAAAAGCCAATTTCACGGAAATCTGATCATCAGCGCCAAAATGAACGAGATCATTGAGGTTGCGAAAGATGTTTGGGGACCTAACATCGAATTTTATGTCCGCTCGGAGCCAGACACACTCGCGCAGCAACCACGAAAAGCTAAATCCGTGAAATCTGCAAGCTCCATGTCGTTGTTCGACACGAATGATGAACCTGGTAAAAAAGCACAAGCGAATCAATCAAAGAAGAACGACAAAAAAACAGAATCAAAATCCACCCTAAATACAGAGAACTTGGTCGCAAAGTCAGAGAAAGGTGAGACGTCTGAGATTGCACCGAAGCCAAAAATATCAACACTGCAAGCAACGAAAAACATCAATCAGATTTCAACCCAAATGACCATCACACCCATTGCTTTGGTGGATGACTTCGAAGGAAAAACACCTTCCACCTCTGATACGTCGCGCTCATTGAACCCGGAATTAACCTTCGCAAATTTTGTGCGCGGGCAAAGTAACTTAATTGCTTATTCAGCGTGTGAATCGATTGCAAAAAACCCTGGAAATCTGACCAACCCCGTGTTCATCTACGGTGCGACAGGACTTGGTAAAACACATTTGCTGCATTCAGTGGGCAACGAAATTCTAAGACAAAACCCGACCTGGAATATCAAATACGTGACCAGTGTCGACTACATGAACGAGCTCATTCAGGCGATTCGCTTTTATAAGCAAGAAGCTTTCCGCAACAAGTATAACCACGTCGATGTTTTGCTTGTTGATGACATCCAATTCCTTGAAAGCAAAGATTCAACGCAGCTTGAATTCTTTCACACCTTCAACGATCTCTTTCAAAAGAGAAAGCAGATTGTAATTACAAGCGACAAATACCCAAAAGACATCCCCAACATTGAAGAGCGCTTGAAAAGCCGTTTCCTCCAGGGATTAATTGCAGACATTGAACCACCTGGGTTTGAAGACCGAGTTGCAATTATTGAGACGAAAGCAAAAGCCCTGAATCTGAAACTCACCCGCGATGTCATTTTGCACATTGCAACTCACGTGAAATCGAACGTGCGTGAAATTCAAGGCATCCTCAACAATCTGGCAATGACTCAGTCAATGACCGGTGCACCCCCGACAATTGAATCCACGAATTCACATTTACGCCGCATGATACGCATTCCCACACAATCTCTCGACCTCAATGCGATTCAAAAAGCAGTGGCTGCTCACTTTGGTATTAAGTTAACCGAACTCTTAGCTCAGGATCGCTCGCAGCGACTGGTCATTCCGCGACATATTGCGATGTATCTCAGCCGCGAACTCTTGGGCTCAGCAACGACAGAAATCGCAGAAGCATTTGGCCGCAAAAACCATACAACGGTCATGCACGCTGTCGAAAAAGTGAAAGAGCTTATTGAAAAAGATGCATCAACCCGAGCGATCGTGAATGAACTCAAACGAAAACTCGATCAGAATCTGGTCTGATCGTAATATTTTGGTTTCGCCCTGAAGCTGCGCGATAAATCCTGTCTGCAACAGCCAAGAAAATTTCATCTTCGAGCAATCCTGAAGCCATGCGCGGGTTAAACAGCCAAACCTGCCAATCGGGTCTGCCAAGGGCAACATCCTCAGCCCAGCGCAACGCTGAGAACAAATCGTGTGCTAATACTTTGGGGTCGCCCACCTCGGATAAATCCCTATAAGCACCCACCAGTGAAGCTAATCTTTCCAGCTGCCTATTGAAATCGATGACAATAATCTTTTTGAGTCGCTCGTGCTCCAACGCGGCCGCACTATCAACAGGCTCAGAGACTGTCGCGCTGACCAGCGTCGTAAAAACGTTGGGCGCATAATGAACGAGCAACTGTCCGGGTGATGCAAGCTGGCTCATATCAGTTTGTGATTTTACGTATCGCTCGACAACACGCACCCGCGCTGCGCCAAGTTCGTTCCGTGGGAGAAGGCCTGCATCGCACAGGGAACCCAGAATCTGCTCCCGCCCCACTCCTCCTCGACGCAAGACATCCACCGTTTCATCTCCGTTGAGTCTCACAACCGTAGATTCAATCCCAAAGCCGCAGGCTCCTCCATCAACAATCCACAAGTTATCCACAGAGGGAAAATCATCGTGAACGTGCTGCGCAAGGGTTGGACTCACATGGCCGAAAAGGTTTGCGCTCGGCGCCGCCACAGGAACATCACACAATTCAAGAAATCGCTGAGCTACGGGATGTGCTGGGCAACGGAGTCCGACCCAACCTGTCCCAGCCGACACAGACGGAACAATGAGTGACGAATGGCAGGGCAAGATTAAGGTCAACGGCCCAGGCCAAAAACAACTCCCCAAATTTTCGTGTGCACGACGTTGCCATCCAGTGACAGCCGAAGACAGGTACTGTTTGGTGTGAGCGAGTCCCGCACAATGAACGATGAGCGGATCTTGCGCCGGACGACCCTTTATCTCAAAAATCCGAGACACTGCGCGTTCGAGCCCAGCATGGGCGCCCAATCCATAAACGGTCTCGGTTGGAAATGCGACCACGTCGCCCGCACGCAGCCGTGCAGCGACACTTCTCAGTGCTGATTCAGACAAATCTGTAAGAATCTGGGTCAAGCCCCATCCCCTCCCGCAAACAATCCGCTGTATCCACAGGTTATCCACAAGATGTCAACATAATTAGAAAACGATTCTCTTGCTCTTCCGAGCATCTTCGGTGAGTTATCCACTTCAATTGAAATCAAAAAAATCGAATAAAAGTGACATGATAACGAAATGTTAAATGGAATAATGAGGTTGTCCACAAGTTATCCACAACCACCGAACTTTGCCCCTAGGACACTGCTAAAAAATGATCCAAGGAAACAGGGCTGACCGGGTCTGTGGAGAACCTGTGGACGACCTGTGGATGATCAGTGGACAACTTTGGGTGCTAAAAAATAAAGCATTAAGTTGTACACAGAGATTGGCAATCATGAACAGAATATGCACGTGTCCATCCACAGGTTATCCACAGCTCACATTTCAAAAAAACCCCATCATTATCAATTCTTAAAGCCGTACGGAGAGGTTTTCAACAAAAAAACCCTCCCCTACTACTTCAACTACATAAACACACTCAATTTATTCTGAATAAGAGGAGAAGAAGAGCGTGTGGATGAATCAACCTGGAAGCTTGTACCTGCGTCTTTACTCATGTAGACCAGAGCAGCAAAAGAAAAGCCATCAAAGGAGTTGAGACATGCTCTACAACTGCATGCGCACTTGCAGTCATGGAAATGATGTTTCCAGTGATAAAGTGTCATCCATTCGTGCTGTCATTGATCGCGACAAGCTTGCCGGCGCACTTGCGGCCGTCACAGCGGCTCAAGCAGATGGCGATGTCGGTTGGGTTCAATTTCAATTCGCGGGCAACGGCCAAGTTGTGGTCAGCGCTCTGAGTCACAATCTCTCTATTCGCTACAGCTTCGCGGCTGATTACGAAGGCGAAGGGGTGTTGAAGGTCTCTGGAAAGCAACTGAACGAATACGTGCGTCAGTTGCCCCCAGAAAAAATCACTCTCACGGCTGAGTTGCCGCAACGTCTTGTGGTCAAATGTGGCCGCTCATCGGCCAAACTCCAGCTCGTTCAAGATCAAACACAAACAGACGTTGTTGTTCCACAGGATGGAACATCGGTTGTCGTTAAAGGCGACTACCTCGAGCGCTGGGTCAACTCATTCCGTGATTTCGTCTCCACCGATGACACTCGTTTTTACGCCAACGGTGCACTGATTTGGGCTGATACGGCACAGGGATTGAATCTTCAGGCTGTCGCATCCGATGCATATCGGCTGGCAAAGGCACAACTCAAAGATGGATTGCGTGCAGAGCACGTCGAGGACAGCGCTGTTCTCGTTCCAAAAAAGGCACTCGATGAATTGCGTCGTTTGTGCGCAGCAAATCCAGAAATGGATTATCGCTTGCGTTGGCACGCTGAACGTCTGTTCTTTGCCGTTGAAACAGAAAATTATCTGATGGTTTCGAAGTGTATTCCAGGGAAATATCCTCCCTACACCTCTGCGATTCCACAGAAGGTCAACTTCTCGGTGAACATCGGCTTATCCCCACTTCTTGAAAGTGTGAAACGCGTTCTTTTGTTTGCCGACAAAAATCGCATCATCAAACTCGGCTTCGATGGTCCAGTCCTCGACGTCCAAAGCTTCACTCCTGGCCTCAAAGAAGGCGAAGAAGTGGTTGAATTGGCAGCACCTGTCGAACAGCCCTTTGTCGTGAATTACAACGGAACGCTCCTAATCGGGATTCTCAATGTCCTGTCGGGAGCGAGCCTTAAGTTTTCCTGGGAGAACGTCAATCGTCCCGTAATGATTACCGGTGAAGCTGAGAAAGGGCTGGATGTCTTTTATTTGCTGGTGCCGACTCGTTTTTGATCAGGTCGTTTGAGTCGATTGGCTGTCGGCTCTTTTTGACGTATGTTTTGCGTTCTGAAACGCACTTTCCACAGACCTTTCACATGAACTTCCGAAACTCCGGAAGACAGGGGATTTTGCGAATATGTTCTTCCTCTCCCAACCTCATCATGCGACCTCCTCCCAAGATCCATCTCAGTACGGAGCAGGTCAAATTCAAATCCTTGAAGGTCTCGAAGCTGTCCGCAAGCGTCCTGGTATGTATATCGGCGACACGGCGGTGAACGGTCTGCACCATCTTGTTTATGAGCTCGTCGACAACTGTATCGACGAATATCTTGCCGGACACGGCAACACCATTGAAATCACTTTGCATGTGGATGGCAGCGTCACGGTTGCCGACAACGCGCGTGGTATCCCAGTCGATATCCACTCTGAAGGCCGTACCGCGCTCGAAGTGGTGATGACCGTGCTTCATGCTGGCGGTAAATTTGATAACAGTGTTTATAAAGTTTCAGGCGGTCTGCATGGCGTTGGTGCGTCGGTTGTTAACGCATTGTCCTCGTACTGTCGCGTTGAAGTGCGTAAGCATGGAAAGGTTCATGTTCAGGAGTATCGCTGCGGCATTCCGCAAGGACCCGTGCAGGTGATCGGCACAACCGATCAAAATGGTACCCGAACCACATTCAAGCCCGATGGCACCATCTTCGAAACCACTGAGATGAGTTTTGATCACCTCCAAGGTAGATTGCGTGAGTTGTCCTTCCTAAACAAGGGCATCTGCATAAAGCTGATCGACGAAGTGACCGACAAATCAGCTGAGTTCAAAGCAGAAGGCGGATTGCTGTCTTTCGTTGAATTTTTAAACCGTTCCAAAACCGCAATCCACCCTAAGCCACTTTATGTTCAAACCGAAAAAGACAACTGCGCTGTCGAAGTGGCACTGCAATGGAATGATGGCTACTCTGAGTCTGTTTTCTCCTACACAAACAACATCAATACTGTTGAGGGTGGTACTCACCTCACAGGCTTCCGCTCTGCCCTCACCCGTGTGGTCAACTCTCTTGCTACCGATGACAAGGGCGCACAGAGCCTGAAGGAAGGTCTTTCAGCCGACGATATCCGTGAAGGACTCACGGCAGTTCTATCTGTGAAGATTCCCGATCCTCAGTTTGAAGGGCAAACCAAGAGCAAACTTGGCAACTCTCGTGTGCGCACGGTTGTTGAGAGCATCCTGAATGAAAAACTGACCGAATATTTCCATGAAAACCCTGACGTCGCGAAGCGAATCGTCTCCAAAATTGTTGACGCTGCTCGTGCTCGAATTGCAGCACGTAAGGCGCGAGAACTGACTCGCCGTAAAGGAGCTCTGGATTTTTCGGGCTTGCCCGGCAAAATTGCCGACTGCCAGGAAAAAGATCCGGCACTGTGCGAATTGTTCATTGTTGAGGGCGACTCAGCGGGCGGTTCCGCAAAACAAGGCCGTGACCGTAAGTTGCAGGCTGTTCTTCCCCTGAAGGGAAAGATCCTCAACGTTGAAAAAGCCTCAGCGGATAAGATGGTCGCAAACCAAGAAATTCGCATGCTGGTTCAGGCACTCGGAACTGGCATTGGGCGCAATGATTTCGATATTTCGAAAATCCGCTACCACAAGATTGTCATCATGACCGACGCTGACGTCGATGGTGCGCACATCCGTACACTCCTTCTGACTTTCTTCTATCGCCAGATGCGTGAAATCATCGAGCGTGGATATCTCTATATTGCTCAGCCTCCGCTCTATAAATATAAAAAGGGCAAGACTGAAAAATATATCAAAGATGAAACCGACCTTGAGGCATTCTTGCTCGAGAATTCCTTGTCCGAAGCACAAATCGTGGACTCCTCGGGAACACAGATTGAAAAAACACATGTGCGTAACATGCTCACCTGTGTCGAGCGTTACAATCGCATCTTCAACATTCTTGCACGTCGCCGCACAGCGCCCGTTGTAGAGTTTTTTGCATCATACAGGGGACTCAATGCGGGCTGTTTCTTCGATCGGAACAAGCTTGCACAGGTGATCACCGACTTGACCGATTTTGTTTCCAAGATGGGTCATATTCAAACCAACATTGATTTTGATAACGAACACAATCGTTACTATGCGCTGGTCGCACTCCAGATTTCTGGCAAGCCGGTTCGGTTCCGTCTTGATACAGAGTTTGTTGAGTCAAATGAGTTTGCCGAGTTGCGCAGACTTCACGAACAGCTTGAAGAAGGTCAATCACTGCCTCTCAAATATGTGGTCGAAAAGAAGACCAAAGAGCTTACCAACTGGATTGCGCTGCAGCAGTACCTTCTGGTTGAGGGTCGTCACGGCGCCTACATCCAGCGCTACAAGGGGCTCGGTGAAATGAATGCTGAGCAGCTTTGGGAAACAACCATGAACCCTGATTTCCGCCAGCTGCTGCGGGTTGAAATTGAAGATGCAATTGCAGCAGACGATCTGTTCTCAATGCTGATGGGCGATGAAGTTCCACCGCGGAAGGAATTCATCGAAACCAACGCACTCAATGTTCGCAACTTGGACTTCTGAAAAAAGGCTGGGTAAAGAGATATGTCACAGATTCAAAGCCAAGGCGTCGTAGGCATCAATATTAACGAAGAAATGAAGAACGCGTATCTCGATTACGCCATGAGCGTTATCGTTAGCCGTGCTCTTCCCGATGTCCGTGACGGCATGAAGCCCGTGCACAGACGCGTTCTGTATGCAATGTATGAGCACAACAACGTTTACAACAAGCCCTACAAAAAATCCGCGCGTATTGTCGGTGATGTTATGGGTAAATATCACCCTCATGGTGACTCGGCGATTTATGATGCACTTGTGCGTATGGCACAAGACTTCTCAATGCGTTATCCGCTCATTGACGGCCAGGGGAACTTCGGAAGTATCGACGGTGACAGCCCAGCCGCGATGCGCTACACAGAAGTGCGTCTCGCGAAAATCTCCGAAGCGTTGATGCAATCTCTCGACGAAGACACCGTTGATTTCGGTCCTAACTACGACAACAGTGAGCGTGAGCCACGCGTGCTCCCAACACTCTTTCCGCAGTTGTTGGTCAATGGCCAGTCCGGAATTGCCGTTGGTATGGCCACAAATATTCCCCCTCACAACCTCACCGAAGTTCTCGATGCGCTCATTCATCTTGTTGACAATGAAAATGCATCCATCGATCAACTGATGGGATTCGTGAAGGGTCCTGATTTCCCTACTGCAGGTATGATCTGTGGGTTGAAGGGTATCCATGATGCGTATCGCACAGGCCGCGGCTCTATCTCGGTGCGTGGCCGTGCCAGCGTCGAGCAGGTTAAAGGCGGGCGCGAACAAATTATCATCACGGAGCTGCCCTATCAGGTCAACAAGGCAACCCTTATTGAGCGTATCGCTGAGCTGGTTAAAGATGAGGAAATTACAGGAATTTCCGACATCCGTGACGAGTCCAATAAGGAAGGTATTCGTATCGTTATTGAAGTGAAGAAGGGTGAGAACGGTGAAATCCTGCTCAACCATCTCTACAAACGTACGCGTCTCCAAGACTCGTTTGGCGTCAACATGGTGTGTATTGTTCGCGGAATTCCTAAGCTCGTGAACCTTAAGGAAGCACTGTCACACTTCGTTGACCACCGCTATGAAGTCATCACTCGCCGCACGAGTTTCCGCTTGAGGAAGGCGGAAGAGCGCCTGCATATTTTGGAAGGTTTGAAGATTGCGGTCGACAACCTCGATGAGACCATTGACCTTATCCGCAAGGCTCCCAGCCCTGATGAGGCTAAAGAAAAGCTCATTGCGCGGTTCTCTTTGAGCGAACGCCAGGCAACAGCAATTCTGGAGATGCGTTTGTCACGCATCACCGGCCTTGAACGCGACAAGATTGTTGCGGAGCATGCCGAAATCCTTGTGACGATTGCTGACCTCAAAGATATTCTCGCTAAACCTGCGCGTGTAGCGGCAATTGCGCGAGAAGAGTTCGTTGCTCTGCGCGAATCACATGGCGATAATCGTCGCACTGAAATCACAACCGATGCAGGCGACGTTGATCTCGAGTCACTGGTTCCCCCTGCTGATGTCTTCGTGACTTTCTCGCAAGGTGGTTACATCAAGCGCGTGCTCCAAGATGAATTCCGTTCACAGCACCGCGCTGGTAAAGGTAAAACCGGAGCCGCGTTAAAAGACTCCGACTTCGTCAAAGTAACCTTCCGTGCTCACACGCACGACAACGTTTTGATGTTCTCCAACTTCGGCAAGGTCTATTGCTTCAAGGTCTATGAACTCCCGGAAGCTCCAGCTAATGGTCGTGGGAAGTCTATTGCTCAGATCCTGACTCTCCAGTCGGGCGAGCAAATCACAACCATGCTTCCTGTGAACGAGTTCTCCGAGAACATGTGCGTGTTCATGTGTACATCGCAAGGTACGGTCAAGAAGACTGAGCTCTCTGCGTTCGCAAACATTCGTGCGACCGGCTTGCGTGCTGTGACGCTCGATGACGGCGATGCCCTTGTTGCCGTGCGCATTACAAACGGCAAAAACCAAATGATCCTTACGAGCGCTAACGGGAAGGCGATTCGCTTCAACGAAGACGAAGTGCGCTCGATGGGACGCACGGCTCGTGGTGTAACGGGAATTAATCTCGAAGATGGCGACTCTGTCGTTGCTGCCGAGGCGGTCGATGCAGGAGCAAGCGATAAGCTTCTGGTTGTTACTGAATTTGGCTACGGCAAGCGCAGTGAACTTGAAGAATACCGTCTCACCGGTCGTGCGGGCAAAGGCGTAAACGCCATTCGAGTGACCGAACGGAACGGCAAAGTTGTAGCCTTGCTATCGGTGTCTGATGCGGCTGACCTCATGCTCACGACCAACACCGGTCGCGTTCTGCGTATCCACACCAAGAGCGTCAAGGTCATCGGTCGTCTCACACAGGGCGTATGCTTGATGAGAATTCTCGATGGTGAACGCGTCGTTTCTGTGTCTAAGCCGAGTGAGTTTGACGAAACTCCAGTGACTCAGCTCGAGGCTGCCGAGGAGATTGAATAATGAAGTTCGGGAGAATGAACCGTTCCCTGACGTCTCTGCGTTATCCTTTCGTTCTCCTGGCTCTCTCGCTCTCATGCGTTGTGTCTGCGCTCTCGGGTTGCTCGAGTGCCCAGCGCAGCGCTATTGGTGCGAACGTTGATTCTCCCGTCGCCATCGCAAGTCACCCGACTTTGCCTGTTTCGTACGTGCTCAATGCAGTCCTCGGGGGCGAATTCGACACGGGTTCCCTACAGTCATTCGAGGTCACGGCGGGACGAGACATCAGGTTGCTTGGAACAAATGAAGCGCCACGCTTAGGAACCGCACTCGCGGTAGCTCAAACGGGTGGTTTTCTGGTGGCTGGTTTTTCTGGTTCGGTTGCGGAACTTCGGGTTTTTCAAATCGACGCACAGGGCAGAGCGACCCTGTCAACCCAGCCCTCTGATCGCGTGATTTTGCCTGCCGGCCGCATCGGGGAAGTCAAACTCTTCCAGCCCGCCGGGCAGCAAGATTGGTTGGTGGTGGTCTCTCAGGCAGATCGCAGCTTTGAGGCAAAAGTTTTCGTTTATCGTTATTCCTCGTCCACGGGATTTCAAAAGCTCTTGAGCGCCCCTGAGGACTTCTATTCACCGTCTCGTGATAGCCCGCTGGGTTCCTACACGATGGCTTGGGGCTCTCCTATTGTATTTGAAAGCCTCGGATTAATGGTCGCTTTCCCCTACGGAACCTTGGGTTATTTGGGTGTTCGACCCTCTGTGCTTGACTGGGTGACAGGAAAAACTGATTCGCCGAACACGTCTGCTGACTTCAGAATCGTTTCAGCAATGGTTGTCGATCTGAACCGACTCAGCTCAGGTGCGACTGTTCCCTCGGCCTTGGGCTTTGTCCCGCTTGCATTCAACGCTGAAGGCAAAGCGGGCAATGCGCAGAATGTGGACGCTCCGGAAAATAAAACCGTTGAGTTTCGCACGTCTTACCAGTCAGCACTGGCTATCGATAGCACTGGCTCTGTGTGTCAGCCCAATGCGCCCGCAACCGCACTGGCCGCCAATACGGCAGTCGTGACGCTCAACAATCGGGTGGCTGATTTGGTGGCTCTGGGTGGGTTCAACACAGTCGCCTCTGAATTGCGCGCGCGGCTCGAACAGGGTCAGAAACAACCTGTCTTGGGTAATCTGTTGCAGCCCCGGCCCTTGTACGTCACGCCCTCTCTCATAGGCTCTGCCGAGGCGGACACGTTTATTCCTGCATTGAAGCTCGTACGTTCTGCGAATCTTTGCACTCTCATGTGGTTAAGGGTCGAGCGCGGCCGCAGTATTCTCGGCGAAGAACGCAGTCAATTTCAAATCATGACGGCTGCGGTTGGCGGCGAGCAAACCAAACTCAGCTCACCTCTGTTGGGTATGGCAGCATTTGCGGTAAATGGTTCGGTTGTGTTGGGTGGTTCGTTTGGAGCCAACCAGCTACAACAGTTCAATTTCGATGGTTCAAACTTACAAGCGGGAGGGCTTTTCAAGTGAAGTTTTTTTTGGACAGCGCGGATCTCAATGAAATTCGGCAAATGGCAGACCTTGGTATTTGTGATGGTGTGACGACCAATCCGTCGCTTGTTGCCAAGTCAGGAATGGACTTCAAGTCGCTGCTCAACGAGATCGTCCGTCTTATTCCCGGCCCCATTTCCGCCGAAGTGGTGGGAACGACCGCCTCTGAGATGCTGACTGAGGCTGAAGTGCTCTCAAAAATTCACCCGAATATCGTTATCAAGCTGCCGCTGACACCGGAAGGTCTAAAAGCCTGTAAGGCTCTCTCGGCTCGTCATATTAAAACCAACGTGACGTTGTGTTTTCAGGCAGGTCAGGCACTCCTCGCTGCAAAATGTGGAGCCACCTATATTTCGCCATTCATTGGTCGACTCGATGATATCAGCCAAGATGGTATGGCTCTGATTCGCGAAATCCGAACCATTTATAACAACTACGGCTACAAAACAGAGATACTTGCCGCGAGTATTCGTCATCCGCAGCACGTGATTCAGTCGGCTCTTTCGGGTGCAGATGTCGTAACCTGTCCGATGAAGGTTCTGACAGCTTTGTATCAACATCCATTGACTGATAAAGGCCTTGTGAGCTTCATGGAAGACTGGAAAAAGGCAAACCAGAAGCCGATTGCCTGATTTTTATTCCGCCTCGGTTGCCTTAAAAAGGTCTATGAAATCCGATTCAGCACAGCGCTGCGTCGGATTTTTGTTTTTTGGGGTTAAAAATTGGTCAAAATTAAAAAACACGAGAAAAAACAAACAATTTTGAAAAGGCAAACAGATAGGAAAAATTTATGCTGCAAAAAAGTGCTTTTTCTGGTTTTTTCCGACCCCCTTTTTAGGGCTTTATTTTTCAGATGAACAATGAAATTTTGGCAAACCACAAAATCCAGCGAGGGCACATAAATGAAGCGTGTTTTTGTTCCTACAAGCAATGCGGGAAAACTCCGAGAATTTGAACATGCATTGTCCTTGCAGGGTCTGGGTTGTTTGGGAATAAATGCAGCTGCGCAGGAATGTGGTGATGCGTTCTCTTGGAAAACACCCGACGAAGATCGTGAGACTTTTACAGGTAATAATTGCAAAAAATTATTTGCTGGGTTGAAGGTCTTGCCAGTTCTCGGTGAATACGGAGTGGATTCTGTTGTGGTAGATGATTCGGGACTGTGTGTTCCGCGCTTGAATTTTCTCCCTGGCGTGCACTCTGCGACCTTTGGGGGTCTTCCCAGAGACGATGCAAAAAATAGACACGCTCTTATTGCGGCACTTGGGAAAGAGCTCGGAATAAAGGGATCTGAGTTGGAGCCTGGATTTTTTGTGTGCTCATTGCTTATGGCCGGCGAAGCAGAACTAGTGCATGGCAGGGTTGGAAAAGTTGTGAGTGAAGACGATTTGATTCCGCACTTAGAGGAAATTGAGAGCCAAATTATGGCGCGCGTGAAAAACCGACTTGTGCAGACAAAATCTATGGCCTATGGCTACAAAAGTACCATCGCATATGCGGGGAAAAAGTATCAGTTACAGCTTGTGATGGGGTTTTGTGTGGGGCGTATTGGCTCGTTTGAACAACAGCTTCTTGAAGGTGAGGGGCACGGCTATGACTCTATGTTCTTTCCCAATGCCGTGCCTCATCTGTCTTTCGCAAGTATCCCACTGCACGAAAAGAATCAGATGAGTCACCGCTCCGAGGCACTCCGTGGACTTAGCGCAATGGCGCAATCTCATACTGCTCAAGATGGAATTCTTGAGCTGTTTTGAGCATCAGTTTCTTCGAGAATCTTTCGCGCACATCTTGAACAAACTCGGCGTCTTCCTCACAAAGGCGGTCGATGACTTGTGGGTGAGCTTTCAACACAAATGTCTCCGAAGGAATCTTGGAAAACTCGCGCACAAGCTCACGAATGATGTCGTAGGAGACAGTCGCTGGACTCTTCACTTCACCTTTACCCCCACAGTAGGGGCATGGCGTGCAGAGCTTTTGTGACAGGCTCTCTTCGGTTCGCTTCCGGGTCATCTGCACGAGGCCCATTTCAGAGATTCGAAGAGCCGATGTTTTGGATTTGTCTTTCTTCAGTTCCTCGGCCAAAGCATTGAAGACGCGGTCACGGTCATCTGCTCTGTCCATGTCGATGAAGTCGAGAATAATGATCCCACCAATATTTCTGAGGCGCAGCTGAAGCACGATTTCTTTGACCGCCTCCATATTCGTGCGGACAATGGTGTCGCCAAGCGACTTTCCACCAACAAATCGCCCTGTGTTTACATCGATAGCCGTGAGTGCTTCCGTTCTCTCGATAATCAGATATCCACCTGATTTGAGCCAGACCTTCGAACCAAGGGCGCGTGCGACCTCAAGTTCGATGCCATAGGCATCAAAAATAGCTGTGTCGCTTTGGTAGAGCTGGACCTGAGCACCGAGCTTGACTGAAAATCGATTGAGGAATCGAACAACGTCTTCATAAACGTCTTTGTTGTCGACGACGATCCGTTCTAGGTCACGCGATATAAGGTCGCGTGTTGCACGGAAAACGAGGTTGAGATCTTCGTGAACCAAGCTTGGAGCCTTGGCGCGTGAGGCTTTCGCCTTAACATTTTCCCAGAGTTTGAGCAGAAAATCGATGTCCGCAGTGAGCTTTTCTTCCGGAACACCTTCACTCGCGGTGCGAACAATGATTCCCATTCCATCCGGTCGGACTCGCTGCACGATTCCTCTGAGGCGCTCGCGTTCATCCTCATTCATGATGCGGCGGCTAATGCCAATGTGGTTGATGTTGGGCATGAGCACAACATAACGCCCCGGGAAACTCAGGTATGTGGTGATGCGGGCTCCCTTGGTTCCAATCGAGTCCTTCGCGACTTGAACGAGAACCTCTTGCCCCTCCTTAACCAGGTCAGCGATCTTGAAGAAACGTTGCGGTCTGTGCGGAATGGGGGGCGAAATGGAGCTACCGTCGGAGCCACCGAGATGCGAGTCATCGGTTGTCGCGACGAGCGCAGTTTTGTCGTCTTCTTCAATAAATTCGGGGAGTTCATTGGTGGGGCCGCCGGGCGGTTGGATGTCTCCGCCATAGAGAAATGCGGAGCGCTCGAGCCCGATATCCACAAAGGCACTTTGCATGCCCGGCAGAACCCTCAGCACGCGTCCTTTGAAAATGCTCCCAACGATTCCCCGGTCTTTTTGTCGTTCGATATAATATTCGGCAACGTGTCCGCCCTCAATCAGCGCGACACGAGTCTCAAACGCCGAAGCGTTGATGATCAATTGTTTGGCAACCATGTCGTAAATCTTTCAAAATAAGTTCAAACCTGTGACATAAGTCAGGTGGTCTCCAGTTTGTCTTGCGCTGCAAGAGTGCGGCAGACGACCTCACTTGTGTCGGGCAGTGAACCAAACAACTCCTGGGCATTTTCGAGTGTCTTTTGAAGGTTTTGACTCCAGCCCAGATCCTCTTCTCCCAGCTTCTTCACGCTACTCCACCGTAACAGAAATTGAAACAATTCATTTGGATTTGCAAAACCGATGGCAGCCTTGCGATCGAGGACAAGGCGTGCTTCTGGTGCTCGCTCAAATTGGTCTCCATAGAGCGTAAGAATCGGGTATGCTACAGGTTCGAGCACGTTATGGAGTTGTCCATCAAAGCCCCCACCGATGATGGCGAGATCCGCATAGCGGTAAGCCTCTGCTAAATAGCCAAACCCATCAAGAATCAAGACGCGCTTGGAATCGCCACCATGGGCAAGTGTGTGGAGTGTTTCTCGAGTCTCGCCACTCAGGAGCACAATCTTGGCTCCTGTTTTCTGCAGCCTGCTCTGTAGCTGGCGAACACTGTGTTCATCGACCTCTGCCGGAGCCACAATGACCAAGTCATTATCCAGAAATTGATTCAAGCAAAGTTCAAGAGTGCGGAGCTCTTCCTCGTGTGGAGAGCCAAACACGATAACCCTTTCGAACGAGCGTTGCGCGGATGAGTTGAAGAGGGTTGAGAGCTTTTTCAAAGCAGAGTTCAGGTTGTCATTTTTGGCCTGAGATGCGCGTTCTTTGGCGCGCAACCATTTCGCGTCACCGGCAACATGCAGTTTCTCAGGGGTAACATTGAGAGAGATAAGCTCCTGTCTGTCTTTTCCCGACACCAGAAAAATGAGATCGGTGCATTCAAACCAAAAGCAGCGCAGCCTCTTCTGCAGGAATGAGGGCAGCGGCGAGCGTGCTTTGTTTAGGGTGGCAGCAAGTACAGCAACGGGTGTTTGGGCTTTCTCTGCCGCGAACATCAGCGCCGGCCAGAAGTCATAGCGCACAAGGAGAATCCTGCGGATCTTTAGATCTTTGATGATCATGGAGTAGGCGAACCCATCTTCCGCAGGAAGACTCGTTGCAGCGAGAAGGCCAGGACAGTTTTTGACGAAACTCCGCGCGCTTGGTGAAAAGTAGGTTAAAAAGAAAAAAATTTGATGCTGTTCATGCAGTGCGCGGAGCACGGGGATAGCCTGTTCGAGCTCGCCCGCGCTGGCAACATGAATCCAATAGATATTTGGAATTGAACTCGATTGCGCAGCAGACATGTTGTGCAAGACCTGCCCGGCTTCTGAGACTTTTAAGCGAAGAAATGCTTGTCGCCGTTCGTGTAAAAAGATCTTTGTTTTTTCCGAGGACAACCACCCTGCAGGTGTGTAGCTGAAGGCACGCAGTGGAAGGTGTAAAATTGAACTGAAAAAGGCCAGCAGACGCAAAATCATGGATTTCGATCTTTGAGGGATGCGAATTTCAAATCAACAGGCCCCGTGTAAAGCGAAAGTGGACGGTACAAGCGGTTGTTTTGGCGCAGTTCGAGAATATGCGCACACCAACCTACGATACGCGCTGCAGCGAAGATCGCAGGAAAAAGAATAGGCTGAATTCCGAGCCTCCGGTAGACAGCGCCGCTCCAGAAGTCAACATTCACGTGAATGGGTTGTTGCCTTGATTCGAAGTGAGCGCGTGCACGTTGAGCAACTCGGCTCAGAATTTTAAGATCTTTCGGGTCTCTCTCTCCTTGAGTCATCTCTTCGAGAAGATCCTCGAAAACGACTGCGCGGGGATCTGTTTGTTTGTAAACACGGTGTCCCATGCCCATGACTTTTCCACCCTGTGCGAACAGATGGTCGAGATAGGCGTCGACGTCTCCCCAATCTTCAATTTCATCGAGCATCTCCACCACAAGTTCGCTCGCACCTCCGTGGAGTGGTCCACTGAGCGCCCCAACAGCTGCACTTGTCGCCGCATAGATGTTGGTGAGTGTTGAGGCGACAGCGCGCGCGGTGAAGGTTGAGGAATTGAAACCATGATCCATCTGAAGGATGAGGGCGATTTCCATGGCGTGTGCATCTTTGGGATCGGGAACGCGGCCGGAGAGCATGTAAAGAAAATTTTCAGCATGACTCAGGTCATCTCGGGCTGAGAGAATGCACGCGCCTTGGTTGAGTCGGTAGAAGGACGCGAGGATGATGGGTGTTTGGACAATAATGCGCATGGCTAAACCAAGGAGATTTTCTTCCTCGGATGTTTTTTGCGTAGGATCGGTGCACCCGAGCGCGGCCAGGGCGGTCTGCAATGCGGATAGCGGTGCCGTTTGACGCGGTAGCTCCTGTAGGATTCGAATAATTTTCTCTGGAGTGTGGGATAACTGTCGGAGCTTCCAAGTGAAGGCGAGCAGTTGTTGTTCGGAGGGCAGTTCGCCACACAGAAGCAAATAAGCAATTTCCTCAAAAGTCGCCTTTTTTGCCAACTCTTCAATGCGATAGCCGCGGTAATAAAGACGTCCACGTTGGCCATCAACCCAGCTCACGGCAGTGGTGTCCACAACAAGGTCATCCATGCCGCGTCTGACAGTTTGATTTTGTGCCAATGGGTCTTGTGCCACCCGTACCCCCTCGTTTTTTTGACCGCCCCTCCCTGATTTGTTACCACGTCGACACGGAAACTGAGAAACAGCCACACGAAAGAGAGGACAGTGTCATGGAGGTTTTACCCCTCGAGCGTCCCTTACTTGAACTCAGCAACCGCATCGCAGAGCTGCGTGCGCACGCCCGTCAATCCCAGTTGACGGGAAAGAATGAAAAAGAACTGCAGACCGAAATCCGCACGCTTGAGGAGCAGTTCGAGATTCTCGCGAAGCAAATTTTTGCGAATTTGACCCCCTATGAGATCACCCAACTGAGCCGGCACCCGCATCGGCCCTACACTCTCGACATCGTCAAGCAGTTATCCGATGACTTCATCGAGCTTCAGGGCGACAGAAACTTCATGGACGACCCATCCATTGTGGGTGGCTTGGCCACCTTCCGCGGCCACAGGGTGGTTTTTGTCGGGCATCAAAAAGGGCGCGGCACAAAAGAGAACATGAAACGCAATTTCGGAATGCCGCGGCCAGAAGGATACCGCAAAGCTCTGCGCCTTATGACCCTCGCAGAGCGTTTCAAGCTCCCCATCATTACGTTTATCGACACCCCTGGTGCATATCCAGGAATTGATGCTGAAGAGCGCGGTCAGAGCGAGGCGATCGCCAAAAATATCATGGTTATGTTCAAGCTCGGCGTCCCCATCATCTCGGTTGTTGTTGGCGAAGGCGGCAGCGGCGGGGCGTTGGCCATTGGCGTGGGGAACCGCGTTCTAATGCTCCAGTATGGAACTTATAGTGTCATTTCTCCCGAGGGCTGTGCATCCATTCTTTGGAAAGATGGCGCACAGGCTGACCGTGCGGCAGCAGCCTTGGGTGTGACAGCAGAGCATGCGAAGAAATTGGGCGTGGTGGATGAAATCATTCCCGAGCCCTTGGGTGGAGCGCATTGGAAGCCCGCCGAGGCCATTGGCAGGTTGGGCGATGTGCTGGAAAAACACTTGCTCGAGCTGGGCAAAATGACCTCCGAGCAACTTAAGAAAAACCGGTATCAGAAATTTGCAGCCATGGGTCGGGTGGAGGCCAGAGAGCCCGTCTCTCCGTTCCGTACCGATGTTGCCCCCGATCCTGCATGGGCTCAATCCTGGGATCAACTCGCAACATCTGCCGCATCCGGAGAATCGATCCAGCCATGATCACCACCGTTGCACCTGAGCAGCCTCCGAAGGTCATCACCATCGACGGGCCGGCCGGTTCGGGCAAGAGCACGGTTTCGCGCATGCTGGCTCACCGTCTGGGTTGGATTTATGTCACCACGGGTGCCATTTATCGGACACTTGCATTGATGCTTTTTGAGGCAGGAACCGGTGTACAGGATCGTGGCTCAATTGAACGGTTCGTTGCTTTCCTGTCCGAAAGGTACCGTCAGGATCCGCGTAGTGGCCGCGTTTTTCTTGGTGATCGTGAAATCACCCACGAAATCAGAACGCCCTTTGTCTCCGAACAAGCGAGCCTCGTTGCCCAGGACGAGCTTGTGCGCCGTCGCCTTCTTCCAGTGCAACGGAAAGTTGTTTTGGATTGCAATGGGGCCGTTGTGGACGGTCGTGACATGGGGACAGTTGTATTTCCTGACGCTCCGCTGAAAATATTCCTGACAGCTTCTCCGGAGCAAAGGGCTCAGCGGCGGATGGACGAGTTGCGCGCCCAGAACTTGGAGCCGAGCTTGGACGAACTGATCCGTGAAATTCACGAGCGTGATGCGCGTGATTCCAACCGACTGGTTGCGCCCATGCGTGCTGCAGAGGATGCTGTTCTTTTGGATTCCACCGAGCTTGAACCCAATGCGGTTGTGAAAGCCATTCTGCGGTTGTGTGTTGATCGCGGCTTGGTGCCTGGTTTGGAGGAATCCTGAGCGACTTAACTTCTGCAAGGAAGAGTGAGGAACAGCGATGGGTGACCAAACCAATCTTGACTCGATGAACTGGCTTTCTGTTCTGACCAATGGCGGTCCGGTGGGGATTGCAATTTTAATCCTCCTTGTGCTTCTCTCCGTTGCAACCTGGGCAGTGATTTTTGAACGTTGGCGAGCACTGCGTCATCTTCAAATCATGTCGGATGATTTCATGCAGGAGTTCTGGGACTCGAAGAGCCTTTCTGACCTCAATGGTAAGTTGAAAGATCTCGACTACAGCCCTGCGCGAGAAGTTTTCCGCTCCGGTTACAATGAAATGGTGCGCGTTCTGCAGGTGCGTGAGAAGCGAGGCTTGTCTTCAACGGCTCCTGTTTCCATCGATACTGTGCGTCGTGCATTAGGCAAGGCTCGTCAGCTGGAGGAGGTTCAGCTCTCGCGCAACATGACTTTTCTCGCCGTGTCTGCCTCTGCCTGCCCATTTATCGGCTTGTTCGGAACGGTGGTAGGAATCATTCGTGCATTTCATGACATCGGCGCGACCGGCTCGTCGAGTCTCGCTGCTGTTGCTCCGGGTATCTCCGAGGCTCTGATTGCCACGGCTCTGGGTCTTGCGGCTGCTATTCCCGCGGTGATCGCCTTCAACTTTTTTAACGGCAAGGCTCGTCAACACGTGCTCATTCTGGAAGGTTTTTCCACAGACTTCCTCAATATTCTTGAAAGACACTTCAATCTGGGACGCACAGGTGATTCCCTCGCATCCCAGACCGCCAACGGTTCAGCTCTGAATTCAATCGCAGAATCGTGATCATTTCGCAGCAGACGAAAGTGAGGAAGGTCGCATGGGAATGAAAGCCGGTGACGGTGAAGGTGGGGACAGCCAATTCGCGCGTGCGTCCATGTTGGCTGACATCAACATCACCCCGTTTGTAGATGTTATGCTTGTTTTGCTTATCATCTTTATGGTGACTGCACCGTTCGCAGTCTCGGGGGTTGACATTCAGCTACCCCGTTCGAGAGCCAAAACGTTGAGTCTTGGAAACGATCCTGTGGTGGTCTCCGTTTCAACACAGGGCGAGTTTTTTCTGGGTAAAAAAGCTGTGCGACGCGATGAACTGGTTGGAAAAATCCAGACTGCGATTGCCGGACAGGAATTGCCCACGGTGTTCATCCGCGCTGATCGTGATGTCGTTTACGCCAAGGTGATGGAAGCCATGGCAGCTGCGCAAACTGCAGGCGCTAAGAAAATCGGAATGATGGGCGAGAGTTCCGGCGCGGAGGCGAAGGCAAACTGACGTATGGAAAACACTGCGCAGGAAAACATTTCAACGCTGTTCAGGGTGCCAGATGTCGATGGCGACGTCATGATATGGATGCTTCAGAACCAGACCAAATCCGCGCTCAGGGAGCCAGAGTTTGCTCAGTCAACGCAGAGTGTTGAACTGATCGTGCGCGAGCCCGATCTCGACATACCTTTTTCTGCACGTTTTATGCTCGATGCCGAACCGCGTATCGATGAGCAAGCGTTCTCAGCACGACTGCGCGTGGACACCCTCGATGACGAAGGCATAGGTCCCTGGCCACTTGGCTTTTCAATCTTATGGCACGCTGTGCTCGTGGGTTTGATTTTTGGTTTTGTGCAGTTTTCGTCTGAGGTCATCAGCCCATTCGAAAAATCTGTATCCGAGCCGATTGAGGTGAGTCTTGGATTTACGTTGGAATCAACTCAAGCACTGCCCGAGGGCAAGACAGCCGAGAAATTGGTCGACACCGCGGCCACCAAAACAGAGCAGCAGTTGCCGCAATTGCCCAAGCTCTTGAGTGTAGACGCCGCAACGCCCCCACCCGTCGATACATCGATGGCATTGCCAGGAGCAGCAGCGGTCGCGACCCCTCAGCCAACGTCCGCGCCAACGGCGACGCCGACTCCCAAGGTTGTCGCCACACCGTCGCCCACTCCGGCTCCGGTGGTTCAGCAGCAGCCTGATCCTGCTGCAACCAAAAAGTTAAAGCTTGAGGAGCTTGCCAAGCGCCTTGAAAAAGAACAGCGCGCGGTTGGTGCAAAGGAAAAGGCTGGTACTCAAAAGGGAGCAGTCAACAACGATTTATTCAAACGACCCAAGGACATTCCCATTTCTCCTTTGGGCAAAGACATTCCGAAGGCTCCCAGCGTTCTTGGACAGACTGGAACTTTGACAGGGAAAGTTGGCGCCCAGGTAAAGAATGAATATGCACAGGCTGCTGCTTTGCATATGAAAAAGAACTGGAGCTTGCCTGATGTGCTGTCATTTGAGTCGCAGCTCGAGGTTGTGCTCGGCTTCGACATCAATACTTCTGGGCAAATTATGGGTAGAATCCGTGTTGTGCGGGGAAGCGGCAATGCTCGCTTTGATGAGGAAGCCATGCGGGCACTCGAGGCTGCTGGCCCGTTTCCCGATCTTCCCAGAGAGATGGGAACGAAGCTTTCGATGCGCATGAAATTTTCTCCACAGAGCATCAACTTTTAGGGATGTCGTATGAGAAGAATTGCTGAACTCAAGTTTAAGACCCTGTGGCTCAGCGTGTGCCTGGCTGCCTTGGGTATTTCGTTCCCGGTGTTCAGCAGCCAACCTCCCGCAGCCAGCCCTGCCCCAACGGATACGGAGTTGTTCATTGACGTTGGGCGCGCTGGAGTGCGCAAACTTAAAATGGCAATACCCGTTTTCGGTGCGGAACCGGGTGCAGTTGTTTCGGAGTCCGACAAAGAATTTGCGGCCGACAGACTCTCTGAGATCTTTGCCTTCACAAATTCTTTTGAGTTTGTGCCGGCGTCGAGTTTCATTGCCAAAGGCAGCATAGCTTCTAAACCGATTCAATACGACGAGTGGACTCCCATTCAGACAGAGGCGGTGATTTTCGGGAAGTTTATTCCAGGCTCAAGCGCTGGAAAATATACGCTCGACCTGCGGTTTTACGACATTAAACGCAGACAGCAGTTGCACGGCGTCAGGTATTCAGATTTTGAAGTCGGTGATCTCGAAAGAGTCTTGCGCCGATTCGCCGACAAGTGCATCGAGAAGCTCACCAAAGAGAAGGGGATTTTTTCAACAAAGCTGGCGTTTGCGGGTGCACGCAAGTCGGGTGAATTGAGACAAATCTATATCGCTAATTTCGATGGTTCTGGTTTGCGTCAAATCACAAACAACGGCTCGATCAACATGAGTCCATCGTGGTCTCCCGATGGTACGAAGATCACCTACACATCCTTCCGCGAAGGCAAAGCGGATATTTATGTGTACAATCTATTGACCCAAAAAACAGCGAAGTTGACCACTGGATTTGGGAACAACTCAGGTGCAAATTGGCATCCAGACGGCCGAAAAATCGCATTTTCGGGAAGCCACTCGGGTTTGACGAGTATCTTCACAGTAAATTCTTTTGACGGCAGCGAGCGAAAAAGTTTCATTGCCGGAAGTGGATTAGAGGTTGAGCCCGCATATGCTCCTGATGGTCAGAAAGTGGCTTTCGTGAGTGGTCGGTTCGGGAATCCTCATCTGTTTATCCGTGATCTGAGAAGCAACGCCGATACCCGAATCACCTATGCGGGATGGTACAATTCATCTCCATCGTGGCGTCGCGATGGCCGCAAACTTGCTTTTGCAGGATACGATCGTGATATTGATCGTTACGATATTTTCACTGTGAATCCGGATGGCCGGCAAATGGAGCGTCTGACTTTGGATCAGGGTGATAATGAGAAACCATCGTGGTCGCCGGATGGTCGCTACCTTGTGTTTCAGTCGAACCGGCTGCAGAAGGGTCGTGGTAAGGCCAATAACTACAAGCTCTACATCATGACCCGCGATGGTGGGAACGTAAAGCAGCTCAATATTCCCCTGCATGATGTTGTCATGCCCGTTTGGAGTCCGTACCTCGACTCCGTGGATTGAGGATTCAAATGCGCATTACTCGCGTTTATACAAAGACAGGCGACAAGGGTACAACCAGCCTCGCTGACGGCTCGCGCGTCTCCAAAACTGATATGCGGCTGGAAACGTATGGCACCGTGGATGAATTGAATGCGCTCGTCGGCCTGTGTCGTGCTTCTCTGGGTGAAATGCCCAAGCTACCTGCTTCGACGCGCAACTCCCTCGATGAGTGGCTAGAGCGTATTCAAAACGACTTATTCAACCTCGGTGGCGACCTAGCCACACCGATTGCCTCGCGCTGGGAATCGATGGTTGTTGTGGGTGAGCCCGAGACCACTCACCTCGAGCAGATGATTGATTTAATGCAGCGCGACCTGCCGCCACTGAGCGAATTTGTTTTGCCGGGTGGGACTCGATTGAATGCTGAATTGCATCAGGCACGCACTGTGTGCAGACGAGCAGAAAGAATCGCTGTTCAATTGCAGGATCAGGCAGAAATTAATCCTCAGGCCGTGCCGTTTTTGAATCGGCTCTCGGATTTCTTTTTCGTGGCATCGCGGTGGATTCAGTTCGCTGTTGGTGCTCCCGAAACCACGTGGAAGAAATCAGGTGGTTTGCGCGACCTTAAACTGCCTCCGTCCACCTGACGTTATACACCAATTTACTGAAGCGGAGCTGAGCTGTTTGGCCAACACTCACGGGTCCGACCCCGACAGGGGTACCTGTAAAAAATACATCGCCTGCGCAAATGGGGATGAACTGAGACGCGTACGCAAGACACTCGGCAGGAGAATGGCTCATCTGTTTGGCACGTGCGTGTTGCTTGAGAACGCCATCGAGCGTGAGTGAAAATTCCTCGTCCGCCAAATTCGGCAAGTTGCTCAATTCTATCCAGGGGCCAACGACTGCGGCATCGGGGAAGACCTTCCCCGTTGTCCAAGGTGTGCCTTTGTTCTTCGCCTCTTGCTGAAGATCGCGCAGGGTTATGTCGAGGCCGACAGTGACTGCGCCCATGGCACGTTCTGCCTGTTCAACGGTCATTCGAAATCCGCCGTGGTCGATGCGGAAAACGAGCTCAACCTCATGGTGCACCTGCTTCGAGTGTGATGGAAGTGAGAGCTCGATGGTTTCGTTGCTGTTAAAAACGCGCCTCAGCACGCTCGGTGGTTTAATAAAAAGCACCGGCTTCTCGGGATGGACGTCACCCAGCTCGGCAGAGTGGTCGGCATAATTCTTCCCAACGCAGATGATTTTATCCATGGAGAACCTCCAGAACATTGACTTCACCGCGGCACTCTAGGAGGGGGCGTGGGTCTTGTCCAGTCACCAAGTCTGACATCTCCGGTATTTGGCGTTGAAACTTTTTTATGGAAATGCGACCACCTTAGTCTCGCTTTTTGATTGGGATGGCTCTTCATGCAATATCGAAACAATCGTGGTTCAAGCTATCGTCCCAAGCCACCGCGTGGGCCGGTAAAATTATCTTTTGGCTTGTTGCCCTCTGCTCAGCCAGCCGAGGCACCACCACCGATTCCTGTGCGCAAGCCCGAGGAGCCTGTGTTTACGCGCCAGGAGATTGTTGGAACACTCGATTTGAAACGTATTCCCTATCACCAGAGCAAGCCACTCTCGCCAGAATATCTCGAGAGGATTCGAAAGAATCTCAAGAAAATATATTTGGCAGGAATCACCAGTTCTGGCCGTTCGGTGATCGACTACGTCGATGGTGAATTGCACGTCATGTTTCCCTACGAGCAAAACTCGGTCGAGCGCATGAAGGGTCTCGACCGCAACGAACGAGCTTGGGATCCCGATCAAAAATTGTGGCGCGTTTTTATCGGTTCATTTGACTCAGTTTTCGAAACAATGGGTCGTGGCTTCAAGCTGACGGATTCGGCCTATAAGGCCATAAATGAATTCGTTGCATCGAATTATTACGCACACTTTGAAATGGGCTTTCTTGGAAAGTTGACCCTGCGAGAGAAGTGGTTCGAAGAGCTAGAGAATCTCTCGACGCAGCGCGTGAAGTTCGGCAGTTCATTCGCGCAGCTCCAGAAAATGCAAGCAGACCACTTCGATAACGAGGTTCAGCGCGCGGTTGTGCGTTGGCGGGCCGCGTTGGAAAAATATTCCTTTGGTCGCAAGCCTTATCATCACCAGCGCACGGGTATTGAATTTCTTTTGGCCAATCCGGCCGCCGCACTTTTGGATGAAATGGGTTGCGGTAAGACCTTCCAGATTGCATCTGCCTTGGGAGTTCTTTTTCAGGAAACCGATATTGACCGCGCTCTTATTGTGGTGCCGATGTCTTTGCTCAAGACCTGGCAAGAAGAGCTCAAGCTCTCCATTAGCATACCCTTTCAGGTTATCGGCGGAACACCGGCACAGCGTGCTAAGGGTCTCAATAGTTCAGCTCCTATCTTTCTCGTGCACTACGAAGGATTGCGCCTTGAGGAAGAAAAACTCCGTGAGTGGATGGAGAATGGTCGCTGCGCGATGGTCTTCGATGAAAGCCAGCGTATCAAGAATCTTCAGGCACAAACCACACAAGCTGCGTTACGTCTGCGTCCGGTTGCACAGCGTTGTATTATCGCAACGGGTACTCCGATTGCTAACCGCCCACTCGACCTCTTTTCGCAGTATCAGGTCATGGACAAGGGCGAGACGTTCGGCAAGAGCTTTCCTGCATTCAAGAACACTTTCTGTGAGATGGAAGTTCAGAAAATCAATGTTGGTCGCAAGACCATTCGTGTTGAGAAGTTTATCGGAACTCGCAATCCGGATGAGTTGCAGGCGAGTATCTTGCGCACAAGTTTGCGTCGCCTAAAGAACGAAGTGCTCGACCTTCCGCCTGTTGTTTTCAAAGACTTTATTGTTGAGTTGAAGGCCGAGCAGAAGCACGTGTATGCCCAAATGCGCGATCACCTGAAGGTCGAGATTGGCAACATGTCTGAAAAAGAGATTACTGCGAATGCTTCAAATCTGGTTGTGAAGCTGTTGCGCTTGTCTCAGATTTCGTCCAACCCCTTGTTGTTGAGTCCTGAATACAAAGGCTCTAACGCAAAGCTCTCCGAACTTGAAGATCTGCTTGAGGACACCTTTTCAGACGATACGAAGAAGGTCATTCTGTGGTCGCATTACGTCGACAACGTCCGCCATCTGCAGACGCTCTATGCCGAGAAATATGGAGCCGTTGCGCATACGGGTGAGATGACCGTTGAAGAGCGGCAGGCAAGCGTTAAAAACTTCCAGGACAATCCTGCGTGTCGCTTGTTTATTGCCACACCCCAGTCTGCCAAAGAAGGCCTCACGCTTCTGCCTCGCGATGGAAAAATGGTCGCTGATACCATGGTCTATCTTGATTTGAGCTTCGACAGCGCATCATATGTACAGTCGCAGGCGCGGTTCCACCGTATCGGCCAGCAAGCAGTGCGCTGTTTGGTGATTCATCTGATTGCCGAGAGCACGGTGGATGAATACATCCGGAATACTGTTCTTGAAAAACTCAAAACTGCAACCCAGGTTTTGGATGCGGGCTTGGGCGAAGGAACGCTGGCAGAGAACGTTATTGAAAGCAAAGTTCAGCTCAACAAAAAAGAATTGCTCGAGGCACTGCTCTGAAAGCTTACTCAGAGGCACGAGCCCGAAGGACAGTTGAGAAACAATTCGCAGCCCGCAATTATCCCATCGCCGGCAACGGCTGTTGCCCCACCTGTTGCCGCAATCGTGTCGTTGAGGCACGACGGAAGTGTGTAGGTTCCAATTTTTTGGTTGGCCGGAATTGTGCAGCCCTTGTCAGCGTTCGTGCGGAGTTTGCTGACCTGCTGACTCACTGTGTTGAGTGAATCTTTGCCCTCAGAGCTTGGAAAGCACTCCGATACGGTTGTCATTGCAGAGCTAAAGTCGCTTGAAATAGTGCCTAGGTTGTTGATGCTTGCCGAGACTTCTTCGGCGGTGGTGTTGATGGTCGATGTGGAAGCGCTGCAGGTAGTTCCGGCACCGCTGCCGAGTTTACTTGGAAGGCCGTTCAGTGTTGTTTGAACCGTGGTGATGCTCTGTTGCAGATTCTTGAGAGTCGGTACGGTGTATATGCCCGCGGTCAGGCACCGTTGGAAGATGATGCCCGAAGCGCGTTTGTCTGGCGCCTTATCGAGTATTTCAATCGATTTTTTGATGCGTGAGAGTTGTGCGGCGGTGAAATTAGGCAGTGCATTTGAAAGCGAATTGAAAACGCTGTTTCCTGCAGAGTTTGCCTGTGTGCCGGTTGAGGTGGTCGTTGATGCTGACTTAATCGAGTTGACCGTGAGGTCGAAGAGTCCAATGCCTGCGGTGCTCGCAAGGGCAATGGCGTAGAGGCTAGCGCTCTCATTGCTTGCTTCTTTGCCCCATAATTTTTCTGCCGATAAGACTGCGTCTTCATAATCGCCACCGTTCAGCAGCATGATTGTCTGCTCTTTGAGCGCGGCTGCCGTTTCTTTGCTTGATATCGGACGGTAGAGACTCGTTCCGCATGAGTTCAATACGCTTGTTGCTGCGCACATCATTACAACAGTGAGGCTGTTGAATGTCATGATGAGCTCACTTTCTTGGGTGGTGTGGCTCCAGTGAATAGGTTGTAGTTGCGCGTTGCATTCGGATGCAGCTTGATGAAGTTGGGAATGTTATGTTGGAGTCCCATGAAGTACATCATCCGTGCAAGTGCTTCGGCAGCAATATCTTTGTGGGTCGCATCGTGTTGCATACTGTCGAGAAGTCTTGCGGCTTCATCGAGTTGTTCGAGCTCGATATGCAGTGTGACCTGATCCCAGATTTTAAAGGAAAGCTCTGGATGCAGGCTCTGAATTCGTTGGTAGCACTTGAGCGTGTTGAAGTAGAGCGCGTTTTTCTTGAGAAACTCTGCATATTCAGAAAGTACACGGAGATCGCGCGGACGGTCTCGGAGTAGGTGTCGAAAGCGTTCGTTTGCTTTCGACATTAGACCCTGCGCCATCTCTACTCGCAGCAATGCGATTTCGGCATGGCGTTTGTATTGTGGAATGTCGCGCAGGCGATTCAGTTGCGCTTCAATCGTTCCAAAGTGTCCTTGCAGCATGGCCTTTGAAACCTGATGTGCCAGCTTCACCGCAGGGTCGTTGGGTTGCGGTATGACTGCACGCACAATTTTTTCGGCGTTCGATGACTGAATTGGTTTCTTGATGAGTCCGACCGCTCCGATACTTTGATAGAAGGAGTCGAAGAGTTGATTATCCGAGGGCGCTGTGAAGACGAAGGGTAACAACTGATGCCCCAGGATTTTGTAGATCCCCTCAAACAGCTGCATTCCATCGTTTGCACCGTCGGAGTGGTCGATGAACACAATCGGCCAGTGGCTGGTATGAATAAGATTCGAAACTTCGAGAGGATTTGTGGTGACAATGGTTTGTCTGAATCCCATCTTGAAGAGAAATTCTCTTAGGATCTGGACAAATCCAGAGGCGCGGTCGTCGGCAAATATGATGGCGCGCGGTTGCAGTGACACCTGCTTTTCATCTCCTTGTGCACGATCCCATGACCGTTCAAATTCCAGTGTATTTTAGGCCAGTTTTGTTGGGCAGGAAAAAATTTTGCATTTGGCTAGAGTTCTGGCGATCGGCTGGTCTGCATTTCTTGCGTTCTGCGGCCGATATCGGCTGTATGGGGGAGCAATTGTGAAGTGCGTTTGGTTCAGATGTCTTGTTTGGAGCAGCGGATGTCTTGCCGGATTGAACTTCGGCGGGGCTGCTTTGGCTGCGGAGCTCTTGCCACCCGAACGCCAGGTGCGTGGCATGCGGTCTCTTGGACTAGGAGTCTCACCCGTGGCTCTTTCGGGGGGCACATCCCAAGGTGAGGCGATGTACAACAACCCGGCCTGGGTCGGCGTTGATAGCAAGGAATCTCAGAAGAATATTTTGCGTGGTCTTTATTTCCCGGGGCTGACGGTAGGCGCCAATGGAACGACCCGGGCTTTGGCGCGGGCGTATTTCAATGGAAATGGTTCCACCCAACGGTCAATCGAGAATTTTCTTAAGGCAGCACAAAACGAGCAGACTCCATACGGTTACTTTGAGATGGCTCCAAGCCTGACCCTTCTGCGCTTGCAGTGGGGGTTGTTCGCCCGCGCCCAGGTTGAGGGATATGTGCTGCTTCCCACAGAGACGACCACTGCGAGTTCCGATGCGCCGGGAGCAGGACGGATATCCACCGATGTTTTTGCCCTGACCAGCTCAGCTCCGCAGATGAACGTCAGCGCTCTCCTGGAGCGCGGAACGGCTCTTTCGTTTTCTGTTCCCTACAAGAACACGGGCGTGAATTTAGGTGTGACTGTGCGCCCGACGTGGCGTACTGAGTATTCAGGTCAGGTCAGTCTCTCGGAGCCCTTGGCCGAGGCAACTGCAAAGGATCTGCGCGCGAAATTTAATGAAACGCGCGGCGTGCCAGTCGATTTTGGGGTGAGTGTGCGATTGCCCCGCTTTAGGATGCGCCCAACCTTTGGTTTGAAGGTCGAGGATGTTGGTGACACCTATTATCGGGCAGTCAGCGCGGCACACCGTGATGTGTTTCAAAAAAGCAACCTGAGTGTGGGCTTTGCAGGTTGGATTTTTCAGGAAAAAAACCTGGCTTCGCAGTGCTCTTTGGCGGGGCATCATTTGAACGACGGACGCTTTGCGCTAAAGTCAGTCTTGGGTTTGGGATGTGAGATTCACGTTAAAGGCCAGGTTGAGGGCGATATGGTCGTGGGTGCGCCGCTCGTGGCTCGTGTGGGGTACAACTCGCTTGGTTTGGCCTACGGCTTGAGTTGGGAGACTCCGATTGCTGCGGTGGAGATTGCGAGTCAGGGAGCCCTTATTCAGGCTCCTGAGGGTGCTCAGGACCGCACCGACAGAAGATACTTCTTGCGCCTGAGCGTTGATGCTAGCCGCGAGTGATTTGCACGCTGCCTAGGCTTCGTCTATAGAGTGAGGCTCGGGTTTGAATGAAACCCAGTTTTGCGGACGTGGCGAAATTGGTAGACGCACTGGTCTTAGAAGCCAGCGCCGAGAGGCATGTGAGTTCGAGTCTCACCGTCCGCACCAACCTTTTTTTGAATCAGCGCGCGCGTTGTTGCGATGAGAGCAAGTTTTTTCTGAATGAGTTGAGCAGATTTAAAACTGCCGGCTGTTGTGCATCCTGGCAGGCCTGGAGATACCCCATCAGAACACAGGCAGCTTTGCGCATAATATCTTCATTTGCAGTTGTGTCCTGTGATGCTGCCCCCGAGGAATTGTTTTTTGCTTCAGAGGAAACAAAAGTGAGCAGCTTTCCAGACCGGAGCTCTGCAGTTCGATATGAATCTTTTTCTCTGTAGGTAATAACAGCTTCATCGACCGTGTTAGGTGTAGATTTGCTCATGTGCATGACCACGTCAGTCGGGCCATCACCACGGAAGCACATCCATTCAGGTGAATCATAAGGTGGCTTGAGGACACTGCGGTCGAGCGGATTAAGGTGTTCTCCCATGCGCATGAATTCGATGAATCGACGCAGGAAAATCAGAACACTCGCAGTGTCATGGCAGAACGCATAGCCGAGGCGTTGTTTGCTTTCAAAAACGCGGACAGCACGACCAGAGGTGCTCACGCCTAGGATGACCACTTCAACATCGGTCGTTTTGGGAAGTGTGTCACACAGGGATTCATGTTCAGGCTTGTCGATGGCAACTGAAAATCCACCGTAGCTAATGTCCATGAGAGGTAACATGATGGATTTTTCAAAGACCGCGTGTCCACTCGCCGTATCATGAGAGAGAGCGTACCGCTGTGAGACTCGGCGTTCAGATAATTTTGGTGCAGCCATGCGAAACATCTCCCAAAGGGGCTTCGATTCGGATTGAACCGTCTTGAACGGCACACCGAACCAACGCTCCCATTAGGTTAGCACCCTGCGCTTCTCGACACACAGACGGGGGGTGTCAAAGTCTCCCCCCGCAATTATAAATCAAATTAATTTGGAGTGTTTGAGGGTTTCACAGTCCTCAAATTTCACCGATCTCAATGACTTCGTAGTCGGCCGAGATGATTTCAATGTTTTGCCATGCAGCAAAGCAGCTGCCATCGATCAGTGTTCCGATGAACGTCCCGTCCGCATCCACGATGCGACAGAGAGATTTGATTTCGGTCTGTTGTGCCGTGATTTGTCGCTGACCCCCAAAAAGCACGTTGTCGCCTTCGGGTTGCGACAGCACAAAAGGGTATCTCGTATTTCCAGAAACCCAGCGCGGTTGGAGATCGCCACCGAGAAGGTCGAAACCTATCCCGATGCTGTGTCCGCGTCCGAGAGCGCGTGAGTAGTAGTGGCAGGTTCCCAGGTGAAATCCACCATAGTTCCAACCGCCGAGATTGTCGGACAACCGGCAGATGCGAATGTCCGAGCGGCCGTAGTCGGTTGAGTTCCACCAACCTCCGATGATGATACTTGGAGGGGGATTGATGAAGCCGGGGCGTGGCATCCGAGGCGACCAGGGTTGCCAATAGAGGGGCTGTGCCCAAGCCGAGGCCAGAGGTGCTGCCAGAGTCGCAAGAAGCAAAGATGAGGCAAGGAATTTCCGCAGATTGAATTTCATTTCTGGCTCCTTTGTTGTGTTTTTCACGTTGAGTTGCACGCGGCAACTTGAGCTCACCATGGCGTGAGAATCGCATGGCGGCCAGTGTGGAGCCTTCGGATTGAGGAATGGTTCAGTGTGTCGTTTGAGATCCGCAGAGGCCAGACAAACAGCGACCGAGCGCGAGTTGGCATTGGAGCAGATCGTCCTGCATGCAACCTGTGCTTTGGAATTTACGCAGCGGGGTGAAGTTCTTGATGGTCAAGCCCTGTTGGGTGAAGCACCGTGCGAGAAAAGCACGAGCAGTGCGCCGATTGCCATCCATGAAGGGGCGAATGGTCATGAGACGCAGCCAGAGGCGCGCGCTCGCCTGGATCAAAGTGGGTGCGGTGGGATCTTTGTCGAGCACCCGATAAAAATCACGCAGGCACCTCTTGAGTTCTTCACACACCCGATCGCCCGCCGGACTTCTGTAAGACCACCCCCGACAATCAGCGGTTGTAACAACCCGCGTCCGAACCGAGGGGACACCTTTCAGACCCCGGATTCGACCATTGAGAAGCCGCAGGTCGTATATCCATGCGTCTTCGCGTTGAGCATGATTGAGATGAGCCACGAATTACACTCCCTGGAAACTCGCTTGCTGTGAAACGTCAGTGGGCGGCAGGGATGCACTAATTCGTCCGACCAATCAAGTGGAAACTCAGCTTCTCGGGCTTTTAAATATATCCAGCAAGTCTAATGGCTTATGTGCAACATATTGTGGTGCTGGGGCATTTGGCGCCTGGCTCAGGTAGCCCCATGCACACCAAACTGTCGCAACGCCACAAGCTGCGCCTGCCACGGCATCACCCTGGCTGTCGCCGACCATGAAAACCTCATCCGACTCGACCGAGCCACCGAGAGCATTTAGAGCGTGGCGCAAGGGGACGGGGCTGGGTTTGGCCTCTGAGCAGGTGTCACCGCCCACGACGAGGTGAACGCAGTCGGCCACACCCAGCGCCTCGAGAAGCTGTTTTGAGAGAGCCTCTGGCTTGTTTGTGATGACTGCAACACGCCCCGTTTGGCAAGTTTTCTGCAGAACCTCTTTGATGCCAGCGTATAGGGCTGTGTGAACAGCAATATTTTTGCTGTAGTTTTCCACGTAGAGTGATTCAACCTGAGCTAATTTCTCGGCTGAGAGATGTCCGCCTGGCAAAAGCACGTGGTCGTCGAAACAATTGATGTAGAGTTCCTGCATGCCGCGATTTACATGCGGCACAAGTGTTTCATAATCGCGTTGAGAAAGATTTAATTGTTTGCGAACAGCCTGCGCGGCAACCACCATGTCTTTGCGGCTGTCTTCGAGTGTGCCGTCGAGGTCAAAAAAGAAAAATTTCATCGGAAAGCTCATTTCTGTTGTTGCAGATTCTCAAGACTACCCTTGCCATCGCCCAGTTCCGTGACCGAACGCACACCCGAAGTTGAGCCTTTGTAGGCCGTAAATGGCTTGTCGTTGTGGGTTTGTACGGCGTGAGGAATTCCGCCTGGGATGAGAAGAATATCGCCCGCTTCAATGGTCACAGGACCCGCATCGAAATGGAAGGTCGTGACTCCTGCAACTGCACCCCGGATTTCATCATAGTCGTGTGCGTGGCGAGAGCGTTCAAACCAAGGTGGAATGGTTTGTAGATCGTAGACTTTGTAGCCAAGACGTTCCATTTCGCGCGCAACGCTCTCTTCGGTGGGCGCTTCTTTGTGTGGCCACTTGAAGATTTTTACAGTTTCGAAAAGATTATTCATTTCCGTAAATTCCTTGATCCGCGCGGTTCAGTTTCAGAAACGATCTCGAAATGATCTGACGTAGCTGAATGTGTCAAGATCATCATGCGTGTCAATGGCTTTTTGCAGTGTGGCAACATCCCAGCGCAGGAATGGATTGGTGGCTTTCTCTTCCTCGAGGCTGAGTGGTAAAGTCACCCATTCATGGGGTTCAAGGGCTTCTTCTGCCAGACGGTCTTCGAGCTCTGCAAGGCGCGCCTGTTGAAGGGGATTGTTTTCCTGCAGCAATCTCGCCACACGCAGGTTCTTGATTGTGTACTCATGCGCACACCAAGCACGCACAGCATCGGGCAAGGCGCGCAGGGCTTTGAGGGCTTCGAGCATCTGTGGGTGTGTCCCCTCAAAGAGTCCACCGCAACCTGCACCGAAAAGGGAATCACCGACAAAAACATCGCTTCCTTGTGCCCGCGGAGAGTCTTTGAGCAAGAAGGCGATGTGGTCGAGGGTGTGACCGCGCACATCGATGGCCTGAATCGCACGTGACCACAAAGGAAAGTGAGCACCCGGAGTGAGCCGTGTGAGACGAGCCGGCTTCCACTCGGGCTTTACCTCGAGCCAAGGCGAGCAAACGAGCTCGGTCTTATTCCAACGTTCTAGGAGAGTTTGCACACCGCCGGAGTGATCGCGGTGATGGTGAGTGAGAAAGATGAACTCGGGCTTGAGGCCATAGGTTTCGATTGTATGAACCAGTGGCTCCGCATCACCAGGATCAATAAAAGCAGCTTTTGAGCTGCCTTTTTCGACGAGAATATAAAGATAGTTATCCTTGAATGCTGGAACGACGTGGACAGCCAGAGAGTCGGAGATTGGAAAAATAAACGCAGCGCGGCGCATTACTTTTGCCCTGTGCTGGTGTCCCAATATTTTCCGTATAGGGGCCAAAGTGCACGACGTGTTTCAGCAGGAATCAGCTCGGGTGAGGTCATGATTGCGAACTGTGCTGCATTAAAAATGGGATTGCGTGAACTCATGGGAAGCGCTTCAAGCACGCTCCGAACGATACGTTTTGAAGTGTCGACGTTCTTTTTCAGTACGGCCAAAACCGCTTCCACAGACACCGCCTCTTCGTTTTCACGCCAACAATCATAGTCAGTCACAAAGGCCAGCGTGCAGTATGGAATTTCCGCTTCACGCGCGAGTGCGGCTTCGGGCATGGCTGTCATGCCGATGATCCCGCATCCTTCGGAGCGGAAAGCGTGACTTTCTGAACGTGAAGAGAAGCGCGGCCCTTCAACACAGACATAGGTTCCTTCGTGGAAAACGCTGGCACCTTCACTTTTGCAAGAGTTGAAAACGGCCTTTTGGAATTCCGGACAGTAGGGATCAGCAAGACTAACGTGTCCTACAACTCCCTTTCCAAAAAATGTGCGCTCACGCAGGCCGACAGTTTTGTCGAGAATCTGCTTGGGAATCACGACTGTGCCGGGTGCATATTGTTCTTGCAGACTTCCCACCGCACTGACACTCAGAATGTGGGTCACGCCAAGTGACTTGAGGGCAAAAATATTTGCGCGATAGTTCACTTCCGAGGGTGTAAATCGATGTCCTTTGCCGTGACGTGGAAGAAAGGCAATAGGTCGACCGTTGAGTTCGCCCGCGATGATTGTATCGCTGGGCTGACCAAACGGCGTGGAGAGAGACTTCTCTTTGATGTTTGAAAGCCCGGGCAAGTCGTAGAGCCCCGAACCACCAATCACTCCTAAGAACGTCTTCTTTTCCACGATGCTCTCTCCCACTGCAAAGGATTACAATTCAAGTTCTACAGGCGCTTGTTGTTAAACTTATTGAGCAGATCCTGCAACGACGCAGGACCCGAAGGCTGTGGTGCTGGGTTGCGCTCGGGGCGTCGTGTGGGTGTGCCACCGCTCGAGGCTTGAGGACGATTGCCTGCATTCGCGCTAGAAGCGTTGCGGGAAGCTGATGGGCCTTGTCCAGACGATGCTCCAGCACGCGGTGCCGGACGCTGCCCTGCCACTCCGCCAACACCCTCTTCAACCGCCCGGCGGCTGAGACTGATGCGTTTTCTTTCTTTGTCGACGCCAATGACTTTCACCTTCACCTGATCGCCCACCGCGATAGCTTGTGATGCATCTTTGACAAACTGGCTCGAGAGTTCGCTGATGTGAATCAGACCATCTTGATGAACGCCGATGTCCACAAATGCACCGAAGTTGGTGACGTTGGTGACCGTGCCCTGAAGAACCATTCCCTCTTGGAGACTGTTGAGGTCGCGGACTTCGCGGTTGTAGGTATGCTTTACACCGTCTTCACGCGGGTCACGTCCGGGCTTGAGAAGTTCTTTGATGATGTCCTGCAGCGTTGGAACACCGATGTCTTCGGTGACGTAACGCTTCAGGTCGAGCGTGTTGAGAACATCGCGCAGGCCAATCAATTCTCCAACAGATTTGTTCAGGTCGCCAGCGATCTTTTCAACAACCCGGTAGGCTTCGGGGTGGACTGCTGTGTTGTCGAGGGGATTGCCCGCTTCTGGAATACGGAGGAAGCCTGCTGCCTGTTCGAATGCCTTTGGTCCAAAACCCATGACTTCAAAAAGCGCGTTGCGGTCTTTGAAGATGCCCTTTTGTTCGCGATGCTTAACGATGTTTTTTGCAAGCGTCGGGCCAATACCAGCCACGTAGGAAAGCAGGCTGGGGCTTGCTGTATTGAGGTTGACACCCACATAGTTCACGCAGCTCTCAACCACTTCGTCGAGTTGTTTTTTGAGGCGGCTTTGGTTCACATCGTGCTGATATTGGCCCACGCCAATGCTCTTTGGCTCAATTTTAACGAGCTCAGCGAGAGGATCTTGTAGGCGGCGAGCAATGCTCACTGCACCACGGTAGGTGAGGTCGAGATCAGGAAATTCATCGCGTGCAACATCGCTGGCAGAATAGACGCTTGCTCCAGCCTCATTGACCACCAGAATTTTCACACCCAGTGATTTGTTCGCCTCAAGAAGCTGGTGGAAGAAATCGTCGAGCTCGCGACCGGCCGTACCGTTGCCGATACTCACGTATTCAACTTTGTACTTGGTAATGAAATCAACTGCTTTTTCCGCGGCATTGCGGTTCTTTGGGGCTGTTGCTGGAGATTCGAGATCGGGGAAAATGGTGCTGTGATCGAGCAGCTTTCCCGTCTCGTCTACAACCACAAGCTTACTTCCAGTTCGGATTCCGGGGTCGACACCCAACACGATTTTCTTGGGGATCGGCGGGAGCAGCAATAGAGACCGCAAGTTTTTCGCGAAGACTGTGATAGCCTCTTCTTCGGCACGATTTTTGGTTTCGAGTCGTAGTTCGGTTTCAATGCTTGTTGCGAGCAGGCGGCTGAAGGCATCCTTCACGCAGTCGGCCATCAGTGTTTTCACCGGAGTGGTTGCACGACCATCAATAGCGCGGTCAGAGACGAGAGCCATTGCAGTATCGGCATCGTAATCTATTGTGACCTTGATGATCTCTTCTTTTTCGCCGCGGCGGAGAGCCATCAGGCGGTGCGCCGCAATTGAACTCACAGGCTCGCGGAAATCATAGTAGTTATTGTATTTGGTTTTTTTGTCTTTGTGTTCATCGCGCGCAACCGAAACGAAAGTTGCGTTGTCGAAAATCCACTGGCGCAATTCGCCGCGGATTTCTGCACGCTCAGAGATGTGTTCGGCGATGTAATCTTTGGCGCCTTGGATGGCGACCTCAAGTGTGGTGACTTCTGGGTGTTGCCCGACGTAGGAAACACACAGGGAAACCAGATCCTCAAGAGCGGGCTCTTGTTTGAGGATCTCGAGCGCAAGGGGCTCGAGTCCGCGCTCTTTCGCGATTTGTCCGCGGGTGCGCTTCTTGGGTTTGAAGGGAAGATAGAGGTCTTCAAGTTCTGCTTTAACTTTGCAGGACTTGATTCTGGTTTCCAGCGCAGGCGTCAGCTTGCCCTGCTCATGGATGGACTTGAGAATGGTTTCTTTCCGCTCGGAAAGAGCGACAAGATACTCAAAGCGGTCGCGGATATCGCGAATTTGGACTTCATCAAGACCGCCTGTGGCCTCTTTGCGGTAGCGCGCGATGAAGGGAACGGTGCAGTCGTCCAGGATCAGTTTGAGGGTGTTCTCAACCGGAGCTTTTCCCAAGCTCAATTCTGTAGAAATGTCGTTCACAATCTCTGGCGTGAGCAAAATATCCTTGTTGGCCATGAGCGTCTCTCTTGTGTGAAATTCAAAAACAAAGGAGGGGCTTCAAGCCACCCCTCCCCTCTGAACCGCTTCTGCGGAAGGTGCCGCAGCACAACAGTTTACGTCAGCGAGCGCGATTGACAAGCTCGGTTCCCGAGAAGAAAAAGCCCAATTCAATTGTGGCATTTTCTTTGGAGTCTGACCCGTGAACGGTGTTTTCACCGATACTCAACGAGTGTGTTGCGCGGATGGTGCCCTTGTCGGCTTTCTTCGGATCGGTTGCACCCATGAGTTCGCGGTACTTTACAACTGCGTTGGGAGCCTCAAGGGCGGACACAACAACAGGACCGGAGCACATGAACTCAACGAGTTCGCCGAAGAAAGGGCGCTCTTTGTGCACAGCATAAAATTGCTCCGCTTCGCGACGTGACATGTGAATCATTTTGGTTGCAACGATGCGCAGTCCAGCGGATTCAATCATTCCCAGAATGTTACCAACGAGGTTGCGGCGCACGCCATCGGGCTTGATGATCGAAAAAGTCATTTCCATGGTGGATTCCTTTCGTATGTACCGACCCAATATCAGGCACCAGGCCGAGTTTGAAAAACGCAGTATTGTCAAAGCCAGAGCCCCTGTCAATTTCTCACAGCGACACTTTCTTGTGCGTCGAAGATCTCTGATTTTCAGGAGAATTCCGGTTCAAGTCCGTAACTCTGGTCACTCGGGAGAGTCGATGGCAGGCGTGCCGGCGCATTGAAGAAGGAGTCGAAGTTGGGTTTGGCTTTGCGCCCTTCGAGAATTTCAGCCAAAATTTTGAGGTCGATTTTGTAATGTGGGTTTTGGTTCTGGAGGTCGCGAATCGTTTCTTTCAAAACCCGCATCAGCAGACAGAGCTCAAAAAGATTTTCAACGTCAGCAGCTTTTTCGGGAAGCAATTCAACACCCGTTGGATTTTCTGCAATGGTCAACAGATAGGAACGAACCAGGGTGTTTTCAAGCTCTGCAAGAGAGGGTTTATAGCGCGCTGGTTTAACTACATTCTCGATGCGTTTGAGAAGGCGTTTGCCAAATTCATTTTCGGATCCGAGGATCTCTTGAAAGATTGGAAGTTCCTCATTGCGTTCGGTTCTGAGCCATGCAAATTGCAAGCTTAATAGCATTGCCGCAAGATCTTTCAGGCAGGTCTGCTTTTCCAGCCGATATTCTTCGTCGTCGAGACTGTCTGTTTCATAGTTCACAAGATAGAGCCCATCCTCTGCAACCAGCACTTGCCCCAAGTGCACGTGTCCATGGATGCGAATGAGCAGACCAAGATGTTCAGACGTTTTCACTTTATCGAAAAGCTGCAGTGCAAATTCGGGTAAGACTGCAAAGCTTTTGTCTAGACCGTGGATGGAGTCGGTTAAGCTGCGAAAAATGTAAATACGCTCGTTGAGTTTGTGGCGTGTTGTTTCGAGCCAGCGCTCCCGAGCAGCTCCCGCATTCGCTTCTGGGTTAATGAGGGGATTTTGTCGAGACTGGGTCATCGCCACATGAAAGTCCCCGAGCATCCGGCCGAGTCGGTTAACTGTTTCGAGAATGGATTGCCAAGCCAGGCTTGAAGCACGTTCACGCATTGATTCGGGATAGCGCGCATGGTGAATTTTGCTTGTCAGTTCGCGCCAGAGCTTGGTGTTACTTTGGATGTAGCGTGTGACAATTGCGACAGGAAGTTTTGCATCCGAATAAGCAGGTGAAAAATCGTAGCGCGTGGTGATTTCGGGGTGCTGAAGGAAATGGTTCTGTGAGTTGAGATACTCGAGCGTTTCCGCTTCCACTGAGTGTGGTTGCTGTGGATTTAAGACCCTGAAGATTTTGCACAGGTGCTGCGTTTCAACTCGCGTACAGGCGTTTTTGTTGTCGGTCCACAGGTTGATGATGTTGAAACTCGATTGAGCTTCAAATTGTCGACACAGCAGCACCCCTCCGCGCAACGTAGAAATATTTCCGCTGCTCGCCACGGCTTGTTTCCAGGTCGAGTAAAAGAGAGCGTCGGTCGTCGCCTCGCGCAGGCTCCAGGGTGGCATTACAATCAAGTCACCGTCTTCGCTGTAGCGGGCAATGCGGAACGGAAAGGTCATGAGTTCGGTTTGGCCAGGACAGCGCAGCCAGGCCATGCCAATGGCACCGTTGGCGTCCTGATGAAAGACGCAAGCGTCGAAAAGTTCTATTGTGCCCGCGGGTCCCTTTTCGAAGGGATAAAAACGCTGCCGCAGCCATGCGGCCGGTTCCAGGGCGGTCACGAGTTGTTCAAGGATTCTCAGAAAAGCATTCAATGTGTCGTTCCCATCCTTGGGGCAGCGGTCTGGCCTGCCGTGGCCGCACTTCGGTTCTCGCCGGAACCTTTCGTGTGCTGGTTAGGATGGGCCACTCACAACGACATCGTCAAGGTCTGGGAATTCTTCGAGGATGTAGTTTGCTATCGATTCCGATGTGTAGGCCTGCACATTGCAACTTCCGCAGGCACCCGACAGGCTAATCGTCAAAATGCCGTTTTCGAGTCCTTCAATCAGGACGTCTCCCCCGTGAGATTGGACTCCGGGTGCAATCTTTTCATCGATGAAACGCTGTATTGCTTGACGCTGGGTGGAGGGGTTGACGCCAGTGACACTCATTTTCAGTCCTCGGAAAATAATGACTTCGATAAACTCGTTTTAGAGCCGATATCTTCTATGCGCGGGAGAGAGTGTGACGCCTATTGACGGTAATCCCTTGAATAAGTCTTCTTCGCATGGTGGAATTGGTCAATTCCACGGAGCGCTTCAGGGGAGACCGGGCACGCAGCTCAGCCGACCAACAGCCTGGTCTTTTACTCGGGTCTGTGGAGTGTGAAAAGGAGAATTTGATGCGATTTGAGGCCCACACTCAGCGGGGTACGACTACACCGGGTCGGTTGAGCACGCCCGGCGGGTTCTTCTCTGTCAAAGGGCACAAACTCCCATTGAAAATTGCGCTTGTTGGAGCTGCTCTGGCTGCATTTGCGGCCTCGACCATGCAGGCTCAGGCTCGGGACGTCTATTTTCCATTCACAGATGGCAAGGCAGCTTCAGCCGCGCCTGTTATCGGTGACCGGACTGCGGATTTGGGTTCGGCTCCTGTCTCGATGATGGCAAAACCGCTTGATTTGACGGCTTCGGCACAGTCCGAACGGTCAATCATGACCGAATTTCGCTTCCTCAGCCGTCGGCTTTTTGGTCTCGACAACATGGTGGGCATCTCGGTTTTCGACGCCATTGGCTCTGCCGATGCAGTGCGCAAAGGCCAGCGCATCCGCGAACTCTGCGCACGAGTGGATGAGCGCTACCGTACCTTGGGGTGGAACCGTAGCCCCTGCAATTCCTTGCCCTGGACGTACGATCGGGTCTCAGAGCGGGGCTATCCTCTAATATATTGGGACTATTCAGGGTTAACCTGGGGGCGCGGGGAACCGCCGCCCGATGAAAGTACGATGGTGTTGGGTGGTGTGCATCCGGATGAGCTGACCCCCATCAACTTGGCATTTCGCTTTGCTGAGGCACTGAACAAAGATCCTGGCTTGTTCGTTCAACATCGTGTTGTTGTTGCTCCATTGGTTAATCCCGATGGCTTTTTCATGTTTCCTGCACGCCGCACCAATGCCAATGGCGTGGATTTAAACCGTAACTTCGCAACACGTGATTGGTGGGGCACGGCAACGGCTTGGTGGAAGCAGCGCAGAAACTCAGACCCGCGTCACTTTCCCGGGATTGCTCCTGAGACTGAAGAGGGAACGCGGTTCCAGGTTGACCTGATGAATCACTTTCAGCCTGATAAAGTGGTTTCCATTCACGCGCCTTTGGGTTTCCTCGACTACGATGGACCGGGTGATAACAAACGCCAGAACCTCTCCGACTTCGAGAAAAAAGCTCGGGACTTGGCTTACATTGTTTCGCGCAACTCGAACAATTACAGGGTGCTCGATTTTGCTTTCTACCCCGGTTCGCTGGGCAACTATGCAGGCAATGAAAGACATGTGCCAACCGTCACTCTGGAGCTCTCCAGCACCAACCCGCGCTTTGCCGAGAAATATTGGCGTGAGTTCTTCCCTGGGTTGCGCGCTGCGGTCAAATACGAGTTTAAGCGGAGTGCGTTAGCTCGCCTTGAAACACTGTCTTGGCAATCGCAGTCGGGAACGACCGCAAACACCTGCTGCCTCGAATCTCCTTGATTTTCATCTCTCCCTTGAGTTTAAGCTCCTCTGAAATATCGGGGAGCGAGACGCGTGGCTTTTTCTTTTAAGCTTTTAAACACAGACAATAAAACCTCGGCACGGCGTGGAGTGGTCAGCACGAGCCACGGTACGATTCAAACACCTGTCTTCATGTCTGTGGGCACGTTTGGTTCGGTGCGTGCACTTGACCATGTTGACCTGGAATCCATCGGCGTACAGATCATTCTCGGAAATACCTATCATTTATACCTGCGCCCGGGGGCTTCGATTTTAACGGAGCGGGGCGGATATCATCAACTGATTCATTGGAATGCTCCGATTCTAACCGACAGCGGTGGGTTCCAGATCTTTTCGCTACCACATCAGCGTGTGATCACCGAGCAGGGAGTTGAGTTCAAAAGTTATCTCGATCAAGCGGCGCGATTCTTCAGTCCTGAAAGTAATATTGAATTTCAGGAAACGATTGGTTCGGACATCATGATGGTGCTCGATGTTTGTGTGCCTTCAACGAGTGCGCGCGATATTGCAGCGCGTGCAATGGAACGCACGCACCGTTGGGCGCGTCGCTGCAAAGTTGCGCAGCGTAATCATGAAAACGCTTTGTTTGGAATTGTGCAGGGAGCAATTTTTGAAGATTTACGTAAAGAAAGTGCCGCAGCGTTGCGTGAGCTCGATTTTCCCGGATATGCCATTGGTGGTCTTGCAGTGGGTGAAACCGACGACGAACGAGAGCATTTCACTCAGTTCACTGCAGCTTTACTCCCGACCGAGAAGCCACGTTATTTAATGGGGGTCGGCACGCCGCATGATCTCGTGCGCAGTATCCGCGCCGGCGTGGATATGTTCGACTGTATTATTCCGACCAATCACGCACGCCAGGGCGTGGCCTACACTTTCAACGGCAAAGTGAAGCTCCGGCGCGCGGTTTTCGCCACCTCGACAGAAGCCATTGATTCCGATTGCGGGTGTTTTGTTTGTCGCAGGTATTCGCGTTCGTACCTGCACCAGCTCATCAAGTGCGATGAACCAACCGGTTGGCGGCTCATTAGTTATCACAACACATGGTTTTACGAGAGACTCATGGAGCGTTGTCGCGAGGAGATCGTGAGGGGAACGTTCGATGAGTTTAGCCGTTGGTTCCTCGCACATGCTGAGGACTAAAAAAAACCACCCGAACTTCGGGTGGTTTTTTTGCGCTTGATTCACGCTGCAGGCTTAGAGGGGCAGAAGAATGTGGTTGAGCTCGGTTTCCACAGAGCAGCGATCGAGGTTCTTGGCCGCCGAGATTTCGGAAACGATCATCGCTCGTGCGCGTTCGAGCATTTTCTTTTCTCCAAAGGAGAGGTCTTTGTCGTGACGGAGGCTCGACAAGTCACGGAGAACTTCAGCTATTTCGACAAGATTTCCCGTGTTGAGCTTTTCGTTCAGGGCGCGGAAACGGCGATTCCAGGTCGCTGTCGACTTTTTCGACGGTGACTTCAAAATATCATATATCTTTTCAACTTCGCGTGGAGAAATAACCGCCCGTAATCCCACGGTTTGTGCTGCGCGGGTCGGTACCATGACCTTTGCCCCTGTTGCATGGATCTTGAGGACATAGAAGTCCTGCTTGGTTCCTGCAATTTCGCAGCTTTCAATATTTTCAATGGTTCCGACGCCGTGGCAGGGATAAACTGCCTTTTCGCCGACGCCAAACATCACGCGTTCTGAACTCATTTCTCTAGCCCTCCAGGAGAAGTGGTTCGTGGTTGGTTGGGTGCATCCACCCACCTGACCGCCAAAAGCAAAACCCTTGCCAGAGGATCCAGAGTTTTCGGTTTTTTCCGTTCAAGCGAGAAGTGACCCGTGACGGCCGGATACGACGGCGTCTTTTGTGGGGTAAACTTCGATCTTTTTGTTGAACTAGCCCGAAAAGTAAGAGGACCCCTTTCGCAAAGGTAAAGGGTTGGGTAACACGTCACTGGTCTGCATGTCAATTGTTTTTGCTTTCCTGTGCAGCACATGCGGAAAAGCCCTTGCCTGGTCGGATGATTTTGACCATCGCTTTTCTAGCCATGTGCCACTGTTTCAGAGCGCATTGAGCCCACAGGTGAAATCCCATTATGGAAAATTCCATGCTTCCTCGGTCACTCATGTTCGTCGGCAAAGTGCGCGATCCGTTGCACGACACGATTTCCTTCACGCATGTTGAGAAACTTGTCATTGACTCACCCGAGTTTCAGCGGTTGCGGCGCATACAGCAGACAGCCTTTATTAAGTATGTGTTTCCAGGCGCAACCCACACTCGTTTCGTGCACGCCTTGGGTGTAATGCACATGGCAGGAGTGCTTCTCAACTCATTAGTTTCCAATCAGGAACGCATCCTCGAGGCACTTGAGAACTCTTTAACTCAGCTGCCATTGACGGTTCAGAAGTCACACTCCATGACCGAAATTCATCATGGTAGCCTGACGGCGACACGTGAGGCCATCGAATGGTTGAAGAAGCCCGATGTGGCAGAAGTTCTTCGCCTTGCGGCGTTGTTGCATGATGTTGGTCATGCCCCTTTCAGTCATAGCCTTGAACGTTTCATGCCGACCTGGAATGAACTTCTGGCAGCTTTGCCACAGTTGTCGTTACCAGAGTATTTGGTCGATTCTTTTCAGAAAAAGGTTGAGAAACAAAGAGCGAAGCGTGCTGATGCACTTGATGCGCGTATTCGTCATGAAATTTACACTTTAATGATCGTGGCTCGGATTTTTTCTGGAGAGATTCCCGAGCTGACGCAGCAGATGGGTCGCGACGTGTGTTCCGTTTTGGATCTCGACGTTCAACCTGCTGAGGCTGGTGTTGTTGCGCGGAGCCAATTGCAGACGCTCCTTCACGAGGTGGTGAGCGGAGAGATTGATGTTGATCGCATGGACTACCTGCTGCGTGATTCGCGCGAGTGCGGGGTGGTTTATGGTCTCTTTGATGCAGGTCGAATCCTGGATTCTGCGAGCTTCTATAAAGATACTCAAACGTCGAACTATCACCTGGCTATTCGTCGCAGCGGCGTGGCTGCATTTGAAGACTACTTGCGTGCACGTTGGAGTATGTATCAACAGGTTTACTTTCATAAGACCGCGACAGCATGTGAGGCCATGCTTGAGGCGGCGCACAAAGCACTTGGCCGATTCTCTTTGCCGTTGCAGCTCGATGAGTTTCTTGCGCTCGATGATTCCTCATTTCTTGATTACGCGCGAGGCAAGGCCAGCGATTCCAAAAATCGTGGGCTGAAACTTCTCAACGATCTTTTGTTTGGTCGTCGGCTTTGGAAGCGAGTGTATGAAGAGAACGTTACAGTTGCTCAGATCGCATCGTCACCCTCGCTGTGTCCGGCGACTCTCAAGATGCTGCGTGCTGAGGGTATTCCAAGTGAAATGTTGGAAAGCAGCACAAGCCTGACACGTTTTTCTCCCAAAGGAAGAGAGAGACAATCGCGCAACAAACTTAAGGTGGTTGTGAAAGATGTTCATGGGCTGAGATTCCTTGAGCCGATTGAAATGCATTCGCGACTCGTCAATCGACTCGACGAGGAAGTGGTCATACGCCGGATTTTTGTGGCTCGTGAAAATGATGAGGGACTACCCATCGATGCCAAAGCTGTGCAGCAGCGTGTGTCATCCGAGGTTGTTATTCCACGTCCAAGTGAAGATGTGTAAAGCCCCGAAAGTGAGCCTCTGATGATTGATTACATCCGTTCCGGGTGGAGTTTTTTCTTTCGTTGGCCTGTTGCCAACGCACAAACCTACCGTGCAGTTGGGATTTTTCTCGGTCCACTGCTGCAGACGTTGGTTTATCTCTGCTTTGCATTTGCTGCTTTCGTTCTTCTTAATTCCAAATTCGACGTTCTCGCTCCTTTGGTGGGTTGGATGGGATTGTCGATGCTCACTGGATTTTTTCATGAAGACGGTCTCGCTGATACCGCTGATTCATTGGGTGTATCGAAGTTTGATTCTCGAGCTTCGCTCGAGCGCATTCATTCAACGTTTAAGGATCCGCGCTTGGGAACCTTTGGTGTGAGTGCGTTGGTGTTGTTCTGGTTGTTTCGCTACGTCGCTGCCGTTGAGCTTGAACAGCAGATTTTGATTTTTGCATTGGTCTGTTTAGTTTCACGCACATGCTCTCTTGGTTTGGGCTTGTTATTTTATCCCCGCGTGAATCAGGCGCGCTCTGCGAGTTCATCGCATGTGATGCAGCAGGTCGATTCCCTTGCAGGTGTTGCATTTCTTTTGATTGGATTTCTTACCGGCTGTGCGTTTGTCTTTGGATTGAGCGAGTTACTGCAAGCACACGTCAGCCCTGGAGGCCTGCTCGCCGTTTCGCCGCAGCTGTTGCGCTTTGGTCTCTCCGCTTGCATGACTTTCCTCCTCTCTGGGGTGATCCTTTTTGGCCTTGTGCGCCGCACTGAGGCACTTAATGGTGACCTCCTGGGGGCAACGGTTTGCCTTTCTGAGGTTATTTTAACAATCTGTTTTTTCATGATTTTTTGAAAGTTAGGTTAAGTTTGCCTAGAGCTCGGCCGAACTCTCTGAAGATTCGGAGGAAGGAACATGGCTGTTCGACTTTCATTTGCAAGTGACAGGAATCCTCAAGCAAGAGGGATCGACAGGCAAAGTGCGTTGCTCGGACGCAGGGTGTTGGTTGTCGACGACAGTGCTTCACAGCGTCGCAGAATGAGCGATATTTATGAAAGCCTTGGAATGCAGGTTGTGGGTGAGGCGACCAACGGACTTGAGTGTCTCGCGATGGTGGATCGCCTTCAGCCCGACATCATTTCTCTCGATGTTATTATGCCTGTGATGCACGGAGTGGAAACGCTCGCTTATCTTCGTGAGAAGAAGACACGTTCGGTGATTGTGTATGTGAGCGCTCTGGGTGCAGTGGAGGCGATGTCCGATGTTAAATCCCCGGGCGGTCATCTTCCCGATGCCGTGTTCTCGAAGAAAGATACCCGCGAAACTTTTGCAGATGTTCTCACCGCAGTGATTGTGGGTGAAGATGATTCTGCGAGCCAATCAACGCGACAGGGCAGCGAAGACCAGCCGAGTGCGACGCGCGCAGGCTGAGCCCGGAACCGCTGTCGTTCATCTTTAAGAGCATCTTTCTTGCAGGGGAGTTCGCCTCGGGTGAAACTCCCCTCAGCATTTTTGCGCCCCCCGGGCTGTTCTCTTGGATTTGGGGTGTGAAACTGCCAAATAATTTGAATTGACTGACTTATATGATTATCAGTCCAGTTCTCGAGTGCACTTTTACTGGGGGGACTACCTCTTGGAAAAAATCGACTGTGTGTCGTTCCCACATCTGAAGGGGTCTTTTGTGGAATTTGAATCGAACGTTCAGGATAAACCAGCTCCGACTGTCTTCACCGTATCCGATGGAACCGGCGAGACAGCCATGAGCATTGTTCGTGCTGTTCGTGTTCAGTTCGAAAACGCCGAGATACAAATTGAACGGTTTAATAAGGTCAGAACGCGTGAGGTGCTTGAGCATCTTTTGCAACGCGCGTTGAAGGAAAAGGCAACCGTCGTTGCAACGATCGTTGATCCAGAATTGCGCGTGTATCTGATTTCTCGGGGCATGCAGCTTGGCGTGCATATTGTCGACGTGCTTTTTCCGTTGTTGGAAACCTTGTCAACGCAGCTTGGGCGGCGTCCGAGTGCTATTCCCGGACTTTTGCGGCAGCTTGACCAGGATTATTTCCGTCGCGTTTGGGCTGTTGAATACACGGTGCGTCACGATGATGGAGTTGCGCTGCACGACCTCAACGATGCCGATATCGTTCTCGTTGGAATCTCTCGCACATCAAAAACACCGCTGAGTATGTATCTGGGTCACAAGGGCTACAAGGTTGCCAATGTGCCACTGGTTCCCGGCGCCGAATTGCCTGCCGAGATTTTTGCGGTTGACCAAAACAAAGTGATTGGCCTTGTCATCGACCCTCTCCGTCTGACCGAGATCCGCACTGCGCGTATCGAGGCTTTGGGGAGCTCAAGTCAGGGCGATTATGCCAACTCAGCAAAAATCTTCGACGAGCTGGAGTGGTCGCGTGAGATCTTCAAGCGCAACAAGCGTTGGCCTGTTCTCGATGTAACGGGCAAGGCACTTGAAGAAACAGCAGTTGAGATCGAGCGCATTATTCTTTCGCGGTTCCCACATTTGCAGGAAGCGGGATTTTGATTTTTCAAATCCGGAGAAATTAAAAAACCCTCGAGCAGTGCTCGGGGGTTTTTGTTTTGCTTCGGAGATGGCGGGCCGTAAGGGATTCGAACCCCTGACCAACGGTTTCGAAGACCGTTGCTCTATCCAGCTGAGCTAACGACCCGCTCTGCTTCGCAGTGTGCCGCTGAACGCGCCATTTTTCAAGGTCAGTGGTTTAAATCTGCAACGTCCAGCGTGTGCCACGGGGTGTGTCTTGGATCACAACACCTTGCGAAAGAAGTTCGTCCCGGATGAGATCGGCCGCCTTCCAATCTTTGGCTGCTCGAGCTGTTTGTCTGTCACCCAATTTACGTTCGATGTCGTCGGGACTGAGTTGTCCGCCCAAGCGGTACTGTGCAAGGTTTGCAAAAAATTCTGCGGGTGTGCTCTGCACAAGACCAAGTGTTTGTGTGAGCCAAGCCTTGGCGACCGGCCAGGTTTGATTGAGACGTTTTTTGTCGGTCGGGTGCAGCGACTTTCCTGCTTTTTCATTTGCTGCAAGGCCGCTGTTGATGGCACGAACCGTTTCAAAAAAGACTCCCATGGCTGCTGCGCTGTTGAGGTCATCAGAGAGTGCATCGCGCATCTTTTGGGTGAGATGCTCCAACGACGAGAGAACCTCAATGCTGCTAGCGTTGGTTTCTGAATCTTCCTCATGCGCATAGCGGTCGAGTAGCTCAACGAAACGGTAAATCTTGGCAAGTTTTTTGAAGTTTTCTTCGGCTAATTCCATGGTGAAGTCGAGTGGCTGCGCATACGAAACCGACAAAAATGTGAGGCGCAGAACCTCCTGCGGATACTTTTCAAGGAAGTCTGCAATCGATACAAAGTGGTTTGTGCTCTTGGACATTTTCTCGCCATAGAGCGTAACCATGCCGGCGTGCAGCCAGAAGGAAGCAAAATTTTTGCCGGTGGCACCCTCGGATTGGGCAATCTCTGCTTCATGGTGTGGGAAGATCAGATCGCGGCCACCCATGTGAATATCTATGCTTTCACCAAACAGAGCATGGATCATGGCAGAACACTCAATGTGCCAGCCGGGGCGTCCATCGCCCCAGGGGCTCTGCCATTTGATTTCGCCCGGTTTTGCAAATTTCCAGAGGGCAAAATCGAGAGGATCTTCTTTGGATTCGTCGACCTCAATACGCACGCCCTTTTGGAGGTCATCGATGTTGTTCTTGCTGAGTTTGCCGTAGCCTGAGAATTTACGCACTCGATAATAAACACCACTCGATGAGACGTATGCGTATTCCCGGTTGATGAGGGTTTGAATCATGTCGACGATGTTTTGAATATTCTCGGTCACCTTGGGTTCATGTTGAGGGCGATGCAAGTTGAAGTGCTTGAGCATTTCATCTTGTTCACCCACATAGCGGTTAACGATATCTTCACAACTCACGCCCTCATCGTTTGCCTTTTTAATGATTTTATCGTCGACGTCGGTGATATTGCGCGCCCATTGAACATCGTAATTTTGATCGACGAGCGTGCGATAAAGCAAATCGTATGAAAAGAATGTGCGGCTATGACCAATGTGAGTGTTGCTGTAGGGAGTGACGCCGCAGCAGTACATTTTGACCTGACGGCTGGCGGTGCGAAAGGGTTCTTTACGGCCTGTCAGGGTATTGTAAAATTGCAAAGCCATGCGTGTGATTCCCCGTGTAACTGCGAATTGAAATCAAAAAAAACCAGAGCAGCAGCTCTGGTTGATGCGTTCTCGGATGAGAGTTTATCCGAAAATTCGGTCAAAGAAACCGCTCCCCTGCCCTTTGACGGCCTCACCATGTTTTTCGGCGAAGGCGCGCAAATGATCCTCGGCATCCTTTGATATTTTAGTAGGAATTTCGACTGAAATCTCGATTATCAGATCGCCTTTGCCGCGTCCGTATTTTTCAAGTTTCGGCACACCCGCGCCCTGAATGATAAGGCGCTGGTTGGGTTGGACTCCTGCCGGGATGTCGATTCTGCGCGGCTCTTCTTCAAAGCAATCCACCAATATTTCGGTTCCCAGAATGGCTTGCGCAACTCCGAGCTTCAACGGATAGACGAGGTCAAACTCTTCGCGCTTGAGCTTGGCATCTTCGGCAACATCAATGAATACGTAAAGATCACCCGAGGGACCACCGTTGGCTCCCGCTTCGCCCTCACCCGCAACGCGCAAGCGCATACCTGAGTCGATGCCGGGAGGGATTTTAACTGTAATGGTGCTGGTTTTGGTGATGTGACCGGTGCCGCGGCAGTCACCGCAGGGGGTTGCAATCTTTTTGCCACTGCCGTTGCAGTCTGGGCAGGTGCTTGCGTAGCTGAAGAACCCTTGTTGGATCACGACCTGACCCTGTCCGCGACACGTGTTGCAGGACACTGGCTTTGTGCCCTTTGCGGCGCCGGTTCCTTCGCACGATGTGCATTGTGCACGGCGTGGGATTTCAATTTTCTTTTCTGTTCCCAGAACCGCTTCCTTGAAGGGAATCTGGAGATCGTAACGCAAATCAGCACCGCGTCGGGCGCGGTTGCCACCACCGCGGCGCCGCCCCGCTCCACCCTGCATGCCTCCGAAGCCAAAAATATCCTCAAAAATCGAACCGAAGTGTTCAAAAATGTCGTCCACATTGTTGAAGCCACCCGCTCCACCGGCACCCTGCACGCCGGCGTGACCAAATTGGTCGTAGCGTCGGCGTTTATCGGTATCACTGAGAACTTCGTAGGCTTCAGCAGCCTCTTTGAATTTTTCCTCGGCAGCCTTATCGCCCGGGTTTTTGTCGGGATGGAACTGCAGGGCAAGCTTGCGGTAGGCGCGCTTTACTTCGTCTGCCGCTGCAGAACGGGCAACGCCAAGAATTTCATAGTAGTCGCGCTTTTGCTGAGCCATGGTTGATCCTCATACACGTGCCGGCTTCGGTCTGCCCGCGAGCATGAGAAAACTATGCCAGAGCTGCGCCATGTCAAGCGCAATCAGCAATGTTGTTTGTGCGATTTTTTAGCCGCTGACCAGGGAGAGACGCGAGAAGTCTGGAATTTCCGCTAGGCTGCTGGGGAAATCGAGGAGGCGCACCAGCGGATGCGGTGCTCTGCGTGCAGAGAAGGTGCGCAGTTCCACCGCCTCCGATGCATCGGAAAGTGCTTTTGCTAGTGCCGTATGCAGATCGTGCCCTGCCCTGTGGGCGATGATGTGTCCAATGACTGGAGTCCCAAGCAACGCGAGGTCGCCAATACAGTCGAGGATTTTGTGGCGCACGAATTCGTCTGGGGCGCGGAGTCCAGCTGAGTTGAGAAGCCCCTCTGTTCGACTCACCACAATAGCGTTTTCAAGGCTTCCGCCCTGGGCAAGCCCGCGCGAACGCATGAACTCGACCTCTTCCGCTGTGCAGAAGGTGCGCGCATGCGACAGAGTTTCGCAAAAACTGCGTCCGGTGAGGGACAAAGTCAGGCTCTGCGAGCCGATAAGTGTATTGTTTTTAAAGTCGATGGAGTAGGTGATGCGCGGTTGCTTGCTTGGTTCAATCCGGATGAATCGGTTCGGGTCGCGAGGGTCGACGACTTCCACTGGCTTCTTGATGACTCGAACCGCACGGGGGATACCCAGATCCTCCACTCCGGCCTCATCGAGAAGAATGAGCCATGGTACTGCCGAACCATCGACAATCGGCATCTCTGGCGCATTCACACAGATGCGTGCGTTGTCGATACCGAGTCCAAAGAGAGCTGCCATCAGGTGTTCAATGGTTGAAACGTAGGCTTCAGGTGAGCCGATGCGAGTTGCCAGAGCGGTATCGAATACAGCTTGGGGCTGTGCTTTGATTTCAACGTTGGGTTTGAGGTCGGTGCGCACAAAGCAAATACCGGAGTTTGCCGCGGCGGGATGAATTTCAAGCCGAATCTGATGGCCCGAATGAAGACCAATACCTCTGTGGCGGATTGTGCGTGCCACTGTACGTTGGTTCAATTTAGACTCCCCTCGCCGGTGAGGTCGAACACTTGCGTTTGGTCAAGGGCTCGGCCGATCCGTTTGCTTACCAGCCGGATGTTTTGGCAGCAAGCAAAACCATCCTGTTGTCGGTCAGTTCTTTACGAAGTTTAGCTTGAACCCGGACAAAGGGGGAGCCCCCTTTACCCCCTGTCAAGTCTCTGACATTGCTCAGATCGAGTTTTTTACTCCGTGACCGCCTCCCGGTCTGCTCAGGAGGCTCTAGTTGACCCTGACCCAGATGCGATTTAAGCGTGCATTTAGAACTTGAGCAGGAGACAGTGCGTATGCAGGGTGTGAACAAGGTGATTTTGATTGGTCGATTGGGACAAGATCCGGAAGTGCGTATGACCCCGAACGGACAAGCTGTCTGCAGCCTCCGCTTGGCCACCAGCGAAAGCTGGATGAAAGATGGCAACAAGGAAGAGCGCACGGAATGGCATCGCATTGTGGTTTGGGGCCGTCAGGCGGAACTTGCAGGGAAGTACCTTAAGAAAGGCCGCTCTTGTTTCATCGAGGGAAAGCTTCAAACGCGGAGCTGGGACGATCAGCAGTCCGGCCAGAAGCGCTATTCCACAGAAATCGTGGCCAGTAATATCCAGTTCCTCGATTCCGGTACGGGTCGCGGCGCGGAATCCTCCTCAGGAGCAGATTTTGGTGGAGACACGGGCTCTGACAATCCTTTCTTCGGCGGTGGACCGTCATACGACAACGGTGGTGGAAATCGTGCGGCAGCCAATGGTCAGAATTCTCGCGCAGTCGATCTCGACGACGACGTTCCATTCTGAATCTTTGCAGCAAATCCGAGTTCAACAACCTTGTCATTGAAGTGACAAGGTTTTTTTGTTGTTCTCGGTAAATATAGAGGGTCGTGGGCGATGAAAATCTTGGTTGCAGGTGGAACGGGACTGGTTGGTACTGAGCTTCTGAAGATTCTCGCGCAGCGTTCGAACCTTCACGTCACAGCATTGGTTCGGCGCCATCCTTCGCCTGAGCTGTGTTTAGAACACATTCACTACCTTCCGTTCAATTACGAGAATGAACAAGACTTTGATAAGCTCGTTTCAGAATCGTTTGATGTTGTCTTTTGTGCGCTCGGTACAACTCGTAAAAAGGCTGGCTCCGCGCAACAGTTTGTCAAGGTGGATTTCGAATACCCGAGACGATTGATCGATGCTCTCGTATCAACATTGCCTCTTTTGTGCGTTGTTTCTTCGGTGGGGGCTGATCGTCCGAGCGGGTTATACCTGCGCACCAAAGCTGCTCTCGAGCAGCATATTATGCAAAGTGGGATGCGTTACGTTATTTTGCGCCCTTCGTTGCTCTTGGGTGCGCGTCGGGAATTCCGCTTGCGTGAATGGCTTGCGGCGAAGTGTTCTCGCCCCCTTCAAAAAATATTGCGCTCGTCACTAGGAGGAAAATCAGCGATTTATGCACCAATCGACGCTGCTGAAGTCGCGCGTGCTATGGTGATCGCTGCTCTCGATCACCCTCCGCACTCGGGGGGAGTTATTCTCCAGGGACGCGACCTGCTTAAGCATTGAGAAAGCACCAGTGGTTGTTGATAAGATGTTTTGACTCTCAGCTTTCAGGTCTCTGCTTTTGTGTTGCTATGCTGCTCGCATTCTAACATGTGGAGTGGCGAGATGACATCGCAGCGGAAAGCGCTCGTTCTTTTCTTTCATCCGAACCATAAATCCTCGCGCGTAGGAAAAGCACTGGCAGAGGCAGCACATGGACTCGAAAATGTCACTGTGCGCGACATGTATTCAATTTATCCTGATTACCTAATTGATTTGAAAGCAGAGCAAAAGGTTTTGCTTGAACACGATCTGATTGTCTTTCAGCACCCTGTGTACTGGTATTCGTGCCCACCTTTATTGAAATTGTGGATCGATGAGGTCTTCGAGTACGGATGGGCTTACGGTACCAGCAGCAATCATCTTCAGGGTAAGCATCTTCTCAGTGTGCTGACAACCGGGGGTTCGAGCGGTGCCTATGCGCCTGAAGGCTCGAACCGCGACACGATTCACACTTTTTTCTCGCCATTTGCTCAGACCGCTCACTTGTGTGGCATGGCCTATGCCACTCCGTGGGTTGTTTATGGTGCACGCGGGATGAGTGATGGTGAGCTGCACGCGGCGTGCGCAGCATACCGAGGTGTTCTTACAAATTATGTTGCGTCAGGAGTATTGCCATGAGCGGACAAGGTCTTCTGGGCACAGTGGCGGTGCTGCTCGCTGCAGGTGTTGTCAGTGTTCCCTTGGCAAAACGGCTGGGGCTGGGGAGTGTTTTGGGGTACCTGGTCGCGGGTGCGCTGATTGGTCCATTTGGATTGAAACTTCTGAACAACTCTGTCGAAGTGATGCATGTCGCTGAGTTTGGAGTTGTTATGCTCCTGTTTTTGGTGGGACTTGAGCTCAACCGCAATCGTTCTGCAAATTCTCTCAGAGCGCGGACTCTCCCAGTCCTCTGTTGGTCAAGATTCTTTTTCCGTTCTGTTGTTTCAGGATTTAGCGATCATTCCTATCCTCGCACTGATTCCTCTCTTGGGACATGAGCAAGCCGTTTCGGCGAGTTCTCCGGTTGAGATGTCTCCTGCGCTTCGTACCGTTCTTGCTCTTGCCATTATTATGGCTCTTGTGTGTGGCAGTCGCACAGTAGTCAACCCTCTTTTCCGTTGGATTGCTGTCACCCGTCAAAAAGAAATTTTCACGGCAGCGGCATTGTTGATTGTTGTGGGTGTTGCCCTTCTCATGGACAGTGTTGGACTTTCGATGGCTCTGGGAACCTTTCTTGCTGGTGTGGTGCTTGCTGACTGTGAGTACAGACACGAACTTGAAAGCAACATCGAACCTTTCAAGGGTTTGCTGCTTGGTATCTTTTTTACAGCCGTGGGCAGCTCCATGGATTTCTCCCTGCTCTCTGCGGAACCCCTGCGGATTCTTGCGCTTGTTCTGCTTTTGCTTGCCTGTAAGATATTCGTTTTGAACCTGTGTGCACGCCTCTTTAACCACGACAGTCGAAATGGTTGGCTCTTTTCCGTTTTGCTTTCGCAAGGAGGAGAGTTTGCCTTTGTCCTCTTTACGACTGCACAGGGCTTTGGTGCACTCACGGCGAGGCAGTCCTCAGAGCTCACCCTGATTGTCGCGTTATCAATGTTCACAACTCCGTTTTTGCTCAAGGCAGTTGAAAAGCTCATTGCTCAAGAGAATCGAAAGCCTGCTGTGACGGAAGAGAAGATTGAATCCGATCACAACGCGGTCATTATTGCTGGAATGGGACGATTTGGTCAGATTGTGGCTCGATTGCTCCATACAAATGGGATGTCAGCCACGATTGTCGATTACAGTCCGGATATACTCGACCGTGTTCGCGCATTTGGATTCAAGGTTTACTATGGAGATGCAACTGAATTGTCATTGCTCGAATCAGCTGGCCTTGAGCATGCAAAAGTGGTTGTTCTGGCAATTGATGATCGCGACGCGTGTTTGCGTGCCGCCGAGCAAATCAAGAAGCACTATCCGAAGGTACGGATTATGGCGCGAGCATTCGACATGATGCATGCCTATGAGCTGATGGATATCGGGGTTCAAGATTTTCAGCGTGAGACCTTTGATTCTGCTGTGGGTCTGGGTGAGCGTGTACTTGTTGAGTTAGGCGTGCATCCACATGCTGCTCGGAGGCATGCAAAAGTTTTTCATCGTTATGACAACAGGGTGCTTCACGAGCTTCACTCACTGCACAAGCAGCGCAATGAGTTCATTTCCAGCAGCAAGGCGGCGCGCGAGGAGCTGGGTCGGCTCTTTTCGGTGGATGAGGAAAACTTGCGGCAAGGTCATGCCGATGCAGCATGGGTCAAGTCATAATCTATTCCCTTACTGCACCGCGTCTCATATCAGAGGCTTTTCAGTTCTTTGCCGTTGGGGCAACAAAGGCGCTTTCCGGCAAAGCATAGCGTCCAAGGTTGCTCTTGTTGAGTTTCAATTCCTTGAGTTCAATGGTCACTTCATAGACCACACCTTCCATGGATTCCTTGATGCTGCGGCTGAAGTCTTCAGTTTTGGGATCCGGAAAATCTTTGATCAGGCGGCGAAGATCAAAGCTCGCCTGCGGATAATCTGCTGTGACCTCTTCGAGTGTTGTTATGCGCATGGGATAAACCGGGTCGGTTCCGACGCGTTCAAAAACCAGACCTTCATCAATGAGAAGAGTCACATGGGCGATGTCGGATTTTGCACCTGTTTCTCGAGCCATCTGCTTGTCACGAACAATAATGAATTCACCAAAAACGACACCTCTAGTGGCAAACTGATTGTTGATTTGAGATGCGCTTTGTCCGCTCAAAAGAGTCTGGGTGAGTTGGGGATCTGTAAAGCGCAGATCGACTTCCTGTGGGAGTAAATTATGAATTGTGTACGAAGGTGAAGCGCCCGATGTTCTGCGCAGAACTTCATATGCAGTAGACCAGCAGTTGGTTTCAGCACTTTTCGAAACCAGCATTTCACCGCCCGCAGAGATGCCATACTGCTTTCTTTCGTCTTGGGTCAGAGGACGACTGCTTTCTGTTTTCTCGGGAATGAAGGTGTGACGGAGAGTGGCTTGCATCACAGGTGTGAGGAAATCATCGATCAAAAAAACCTTCTTGCCATCAGCAAGATTGCAATCGACTCCACTGAGATTGTCCTTCCAACCATCGGCATAAACCTTGCGCGCAACTTCACACTGTTCGCGTGTCAGAGTACCGAGCGAAATTGACAGATGCTTGCGTTGAGAATCTCTGTTTGTTTCTGTGGCGAGAAGAGTTTGATTGGCTACAATTTTTGCTGCCGGAAGTTTTGCAGCCTTGAGTGCTCTCTGCAAATTCGGGAGTGAGATTTCTACAGATTGTTGGTTTGAATCATCGAATCGTTTGAATTCTTTCGTCGTCGTTTTCGGCGTGACACTGCAGGCAAGTGTCAGTCCCACGAGCGCAAGGGAAGCTGTCGCGAGTGTCTTCAGACTTTGTTTGGGAGGTGTTTTCTTCATAGCAATCCCCTTCGGTTCGTCCTTCGTAAGCGGGATGTGTGCCAAATTAAGTTATTCAAAATATCAGAAAATATTCCGTAGCAGGTGTCTTTCGCCTTGACGATGTCTTTGGAATTTACAGCTGGTGTTGTCAGGTTTTTGGCTACGGCGACCTTCCTGCAGCTATCTTTCAAATGAGATCCTTTTAAAGTTAATGGGTGCTTTTGTTCCCGTTTCTCATAAGGAGGTTTCATGAATCGTTTTGTTGCTCTTGCTGTGTCTGTTGTGTTTAGTTGCGTTGCGTTTGCTGCACAGAAGGCGCCCGAGAAGGTCGATCTGACTGGCACTTGGACGAGTGAAAAATGCGAGTCCATGCCCAACGGCCAAGGTGGTGAAACCTACTTCACACGCACATTTCCGATGACAAACAAAGAGTGGAAGATCGATTTCACTGTGTTCGGCGATAAAGATTGCACGCAAGCGCTTTTTACACTGGATGTTGCTGGAGACTGGGAACTGCGTGGCAAGTCCAAAGCTGTTAAGGGTGCTCACAATGCTTTCTTCGGTTTCAAAACCCGCACACTGACTGCGAAAGCTGATGGTGCAGTTCAGTTTATGAACCAGGCCGGTTTTTGCGGCAAGAAAGATTGGAAGGTGGGTGAGGCTGTTGATATCAACTCAACAGGTTGTGCGCAGATCGGTGCAAAGCCCATTACGGATTGTAAAGGTGAGCATGACCTCGTGAAAGTAGACGAGGGTAAGGTCTTCTTGGGCGATCGTGGTGGCGACATGTGCAAGAAGCGCAACTATCCGAAGAAGCTTTATCCTGTTGCGCTCATTAAGAAGCCCTAAGTCAGAGACCTGTGGAATTGACGGGAGCCTGCTCTGCTGTCTCCCAGGGAAGATCCGGCCACCACTTCTTGAAAAGTGATTCCTGAAGTGCACCCGGGTCAACACTTTCGCCTGGCCTGGGCAACACGAGAGGAACGTTGAGCTGCTTGGCTCTCACCATCAAGCGTTCACCAGGTTCAGTCCAACTGTGTGTCGACAGGTTGAAGGTCGCCCAATGTATGGGAAGGTAGATGTTTCCTTTGACATCGAGGCAAGCTTGGATGGCTTGTTCGGGGCCTATGTGAACGTCAGGCCAAGCTGAATTGTAGGCTGCTGATTCAATGGCGGCGATATCAAATGGCCCATACTTTTCGCCGATGCTTTTAAAGCCGGGAGAGTAGGCCGTGTCACCACTGAAATAGAAGCGTCTGCTCTTTCCAACAAATGCCCAGCCGCACCAGAGTGTTGAGTTGCGATCAAAAGGAGTCCGTCCTGAAAAGTGCCTTGCTGGCACGCAGGCAAGAGTGACTTCTCCAATTTTTATTTCCTCCCACCAGTCACATTCGCTGATGCGAGTATGGTGCACCCCAAACTCTTCAAGGCGATCTCCGAGACCAAGCGGTACAACGAATTGAACGTTGCGTTTTGCGAGCGCTTCAAGTGTTGATTTGCAAAAGTGATCATAGTGGTCATGTGAAAGAATGACTGCGTCGATCTCTGGAAGTTCTTCGAGTGACAAGGGTGCAGGAAAAAATCTTTTTGGTCCGACAAAAGATAAAGGCGATGCGCGCTCACCCCAGACCGGATCCGTAAGAAAGCGTTTGCCCTCTATTTCAAGGAGGAGTGTTGAGTGGCCAATCCAGGTCACCCGCAAACCCGAAGCGGGCGGAGTATTGAAGTCAGCCCTTTGCTTGCCGACAGTTGGAATGGGAGTGGTTGGCGTGGTTTGGCGAGCACCCAGCATTTTGCCAAAGGCTTCAGTGAAGTTGGTTGTTTCGGGGAGCCCGTTGCGGAATTTGCCATCGTGCCACTGGGGAGAGGCAATTTTCTTTGCGTGGCGAGCAGCACGCGCTGCTTTGGCGGCCTCTGCATCCGAATGTGCATTGAACATGGGTGAGCTCTCCGCTGTAGAGGGCAATAACGCGACGTGTTTGAAAAGTGTGGCCGCCATCATCAGCGAGGAAGTTCTTATGAAATTGCGTCGGCTTGGAGAAAGACTTTTTGCGCAAGGATCAAGTTCTTGTTCATCCATTGTGCACCTGCTGAATCAATATGAAACGAGCCTAATGGATGCAGGCCGGTGCACAAGAGATCGTCTGGAATCACAGAGCCATCGGGTTGACTCCCGAAACAGTCCCCGTCTGGCTCTGAGGTCAGCGCGGTATCAAGGAGCTCTCAGCACGAGTCCCTGCCAGGTGCATGTGCGCAGTGGGTTAGTCGCTTCAAGTGAGGCGCAGGCATCCCGACAGCCTTGCGGTTGGGTCAGCGCGTTGAAGTGCACCTTTCCACCGCTTCCCACAATAAGGCATTGTGCTGTCGGAGTTTGCCGGAAAATAATTCCATTGTACGAGCATTCTCTAAATGGGTTGGTCGCATCAATACTTGAACATGTTAAATGGCATGCTGCTTCACTTGTTGAAGGGTTGAAGTAGACGCGTTCGCGTGCCCCACTCAAGATCTCGCAAAATCCAGGCTGTGGAATCACGACAGGTGCAGGTACTGGTGCTGCTGGTGCAGGCGCCGCCTTTCCGACGAGCGCTTTGGCGGGCGCTGCTGGTGTTTTCCCAGCGGCCTTTCTGAAGTCCTCAGATTCGCTCGCCGTTTCTGTAGCCGTGCTGGATTTCTGTTCCACTTGTGTCTGCTGCGTGCTTGGGTTTTTCTTGACTTCGCTCTTTGCCGCGTTCACCTCAGAGGCACCGCGCGCCAGCAGTTCATTCGCTGTTCCGCAACCGACAACAACAGAGCTCAGAAGCACTGCCCCGCAGAGCAGTGAGTAAGATTTCGTCATCCATTCCCCCTAGGAATTCAATTTAAAAACAAAGAAAAATTGATATCGCAGCTGCATTTTTTGTATCGGAAGTCTTTTAGAGAAAGATTATCTTTCGCAGTATAAACCCGATATTGCTTAGGATTTTAGACTTCAAGTAGACTCAATTGGTTTGAGTTTAATGCGGTTATCAGGAATGACTGCAACAAAAAAAGTGCCCCCAGGATGGGAGCACTTCGGTCAGATGGCTTGAGTTTCTTTTTCAGCGAAGCGCTTTTTTAAGTGTGTCGCCGATTTCGCCAGCACTCAGCACAGTATGGATACCGCACTCGCGCATCGCTTCATATTTCTCGGCAGCCGTTCCCTTACCACCTGAGATGATAGCTCCGGCGTGGCCCATGCGTTTGCCCTTCGGAGCGGTTTGGCCTGCGACAAAACCGACCACTGGCTTTTTCATGTTGGCCTTAATCCACTCAGCGGCCTGAATTTCAGAGGCACCGCCAATTTCGCCGATCATAATGACTGCATCAGTGTCGTTGTCCTTGTTGAACAGGTCGAGAACGTCGATGAAGCTTGTGCCGTGCAAAGGGTCGCCACCGATGCCGACGCAGGAACTTTGACCAATGCCCAAAGCAGTGAGCTGGCCCACAGCTTCGTAGGTCAGTGTGCCTGATTTGGAGACCACACCCACTCGGCCGGGTTTATGGATATGGCCGGGCATGATTCCAATTTTGCATGCACCTGGAGTGATAACACCAGGGCAGTTGGGGCCAATGAGGCGGCTGCGGCCTTGAGCGTGTCCAAGAGCTTTCTTCACGCGCAACATGTCGAGCACAGGAATGCCTTCAGTGATGGCCACAATGAGCTCAATACCCGCATCGATGGCTTCCAAAATAGCATCCGCTGCAAACGGAGGTGGAACAAAGATCATGGTTGCGTTTGCATCCACTTCTTTGCGCGCTTCATAGACAGTGTTGAAGATGGGGCGGTCGAGGGTTTTTGTTCCGCCTTTACCGGGCGTCACGCCACCCACCAGATTTGTACCGTATTCAGCGCACTTTTCAGCGTGAAAGTGTCCAGCGCTACCTGTGATGCCTTGGCAGATGAGGCGAGTGTTTTTGCCAACCAGAATACTCATGTGAGGTGTCCTCTTAATTCAAAGTCAAAAGTAGCAAGCCCAAGGTTTCAGCGAGATGTTCAGCGCACAGCGTGAACGATCTTCTCTGCACCGTCACTCATCGAGTTGGCGGCAATGATGTTCAAACCAGAGTCGTTGAGAATCTTTTTGCCAAGTTCGACGTTTGTTCCCTCGAGGCGAACCACGAGCGGAACTTTGAGTCCAAGTTCTTTAGCTGCCGAAACAATACCGTTGGCAATCACATCGCACTTCATGATGCCACCGAAGATATTCACAAAGATTCCACGCACGGCAGCATCTTTGAGAATGATGCGGAAGGCTTGGGTCACTGTCTCTTGGTTTGCACCACCACCCACATCGAGGAAGTTCGCGGGCTGACCGCCCTTCTGCTTGATGATGTCCATTGTGGCCATCGCGAGGCCTGCGCCATTCACAAGGCAGCCAATGTTGCCTTCGAGCGAAACGTAGCTCAGACCAAATTTGGAGGCTTCGAGTTCGCGTGCATCTTCTTCTTCGTAGTCGCGCAGATCTTGGATCTCGGGATGACGGAACAGAGCGTTTTCATCGAAGGCCATTTTGCAGTCCAGGATTTGCATTTGGCCATCTTTGGTGACTGCGAGTGGGTTGATTTCGATCATCGAGCAGTCGTACGCCACGAAAGCGTTGAACAGTCCGCGGATGGTTTTGTCGAATTCTTTCGCCAGAGGACCGGTGAAGCCAAGGCGTGCGCACATCATACGGACGGTGAAGGGCATGAGACCAACGGTTGGGTCGATGTTGGCGGTGACAATCTTCTCGGGGTGTTTTTCTGCAACCTCCTCGATGTCCATGCCACCTTCGGTCGAGGCCATGACGCCGATAGAATCAGCTTCGCGGTTGACAACCAAGCTCAGGTAGTACTCTTTAGCGATGTCCGAGCCTTGAGCTACAAGGACTTTGTGAACCTTTTTTCCTTGGTGTCCGGTTTGGGGTGTGACGAGCTGCATGCCAATAATCTTGCGCGCCCACTCGTTTGCTTCCTCGGGGGTGCGAGCCAATTTCACACCACCACCCTTGCCACGGCCACCTGCGTGGATCTGCGCCTTAACAACGCTCAGTGCATCAAGCCCAAACGATCGTGCTGCCCATTCGGCTTCAGTCGCCGTATAGCAGAGCTTTCCTTTGGGGATGTTCAGACCGAATTTGGCGAGCAGCTCCTTGGCCTGATACTCATGAACGTTCATGTCTGACTCCTCAATGACAAAGGCGCTTGGCCGTTCGTAGATGACCTGTAGGGATTGTCGCAGAAAACCTTACACAAAAAACAATAGCCTCGCTATCGCGAGGCTACGGTAAAATCAACGACTGTAAGGGGCTTACGCCCCTTTTAAGCGGGGGCAACTTACATCATCCCGCCATATCCTGCGCCAGCGCCCGGCATAGGAGCAGCTTTGTCTTCCTTCGGACGCTCTGCAATCATGCACTCGGTTGTGAGGAGCAGTGATGCGACTGAAGCAGCGTTTTGGAGCGCAGAGCGGGTGACTTTGGTTGGGTCGATGATGCCAGCGGCAACCATGTCTTCGTAACGCTCGTCTTTGGCATTGAAGCCAAAAGTCGTTGTGGTGTTTTCGCGCACTTTTTGAAGAACAACCGATGGCTCTTGGCCAGCATTGTTGGTGATTTGGCGCAGAGGCTCTTCGACAGCGCGGAAGACGATGTCTACGCCAAAGCGCTCGTCACCAGCGACCTTCTCGCGCAGTGCGGGAAGAACCTTCTGAGCACGGATGAGCGCAACACCGCCGCCAGGAACGATGCCTTCTTCTACGGCAGCACGGGTCGCGTTCAGTGCGTCTTCAACGCGAGCCTTCTTTTCCTTCATCTCGGTTTCTGTTGCAGCACCAACGCGGATCACAGCAACGCCACCCGCAAGCTTCGCGAGGCGCTCTTGCAGTTTCTCGCGGTCGTAGTCGCTGCTGGTGTCTTCAACCTGCTTACGCAGCTGCTTGATGCGAGCTTCGATGTCTTTCTTTGCACCCTGGCCATCGATGATGGTGGTGTTGTCTTTGTCGATGCGGACACGCTTTGCAACGCCGAGCTGTTCGAGCGTGGTGCTCTCGAGGCGCATGCCCATCTCTTCAGAGATGACAACGCCGCCGGTCAGGATAGCGATGTCTTCAAGCATTGCTTTACGGCGATCGCCGAAGCCGGGAGCCTTGACAGCAACCAGTTTCAAGTTGCCACGCAGACGGTTGAGCACGAGAGCTGCGAGAGCTTCGCCTTCGACGTCTTCAGCGACCATGAGAAGTGGCTTGCCGGTGCGAACAACTTTCTCGAGAATTGGAACAAGATCTTTAAGGCTGGAGAGCTTCTTGTCGAACAGAAGAACGTATGCGTCTTCGTAGTTGACTTCCATACGCTCTGGGTCGTTGACGAAGTAGTTGGACAGGTAGCCACGGTCGAATTGCATACCTTCAACAACTTCAAGAGTGGTGTCCATGCCTTTGGCATCTTCCACTTGAATGACGCCTTCCTTGCCCACTTTTTCCATTGCATCGGCAATGATGTTGCCAATGGCAGTGTCAGAGTTTGCAGAAATTGTACCAACTTGTGCGATTTCAGTGCGGCTGTTGGTTTTCTTGCTCAGATTCTTGAGCTCCGTAACGACTTCGGTGACAGCCTTGTCGATGCCGCGCTTGAGATCCATCGGGTTGTGACCCGCTGCAACAAGCTTAACGCCTTCACGGTAAATAGCCTGTGCGAGAACAGTTGCGGTTGTGGTTCCGTCGCCGGCAACATCCGAGGTTTTGGAAGCAACTTCCTTAACCATCTGCGCGCCCATGTTTTCGAACTTGTCTTCGAGTTCGATTTCTTTGGCGACAGTCACGCCGTCTTTGGTGACGTTTGGCGAACCGAAGGATTTGTCGATTGCGACGTTGCGGCCACGTGGTCCCATGGTGATTTTAACGGCATCTGCGAGGATGTTGACACCAGTGAGAATTTTCTTGCGAGCGTCTTCGCCGAAGTTGATCATTTTAGCTGACATATTTCATCTCCGTATGAACAAAAAACAGATGTAAATTTTGAGAATCAGTTGTTGACGATGCCCAGGATGTCGTCTTCGCGCAGAATGAGGTGCTCTGTGCCTTCGAGCTTGATTTCTGTTCCGCTGTATTTGCTAAACAGAACGCGGTCGCCGACCTTGATTTCCATGGGACGCACTTTGCCATCGGTTAGAACTTTGCCCGTGCCAACGGCAACGACAGAGCCTTCCATGGGTTTCTCTTTTGCATTGTCGGGAATGAGGATTCCGCCTGCGGTTTTGGTTTCTTCCTCAACGCGTTTGACCAGAATGCGGTCTGCCAAAGGGCGAATTTTCATAGATACCTCCTATAGACGTGGTTGTTTCCCATACCAAAAACTCGGGGGGGTGCACAATAAGCAACCAATCCGATTGTTGTCGGTTCATGAGCTATTTCGAGCCAAGCAGGAAGCTAAGCGGCAATCGAGGTGTGTCAAGGCCGGGGCAGTCTGAGGAGACGTTGTGCCAACAGACCGCGCCTGGTTGACCCGCGGGCACCGCGGAGGGTGCCGTCGAATTTAGAGCACAACGTTCTCTTTATATTCCCCAAAGACCTCGCGCAGGGTGTTACAAATTTCACCAACGCTCCCATAACAGCGCACAGCTTCGAGGATGTGGGGCATCAAATTGTCCTGCCCCTGTGCGGCAGTTTTGAGTGTCTTGAGGGCAGATTGAAGGCGTAAAGAGTCTCGCTGCGCTCTAATTTGTTGCAGTTTGCGAATCTGATTCTCTTCGACGGTTTTTGAAATTTTCAGCAGACCTTTGGGCGGGGGTTCATTGATGGTGAACTTGTTTACGCCAACTATAATGCGTTTTTGTTTCTCAATATCATCTTGGTATGTGAATGCTGAGCGCTGGATGCTGGCCTGAATAAATCCTTGTTCAATGGCAGGAATCACGCCCCCGAGGTCATCAATCTTTTGAATAAATGCCGCGGCCTCATGTTCGATGCGGGCTGTTGTGGCCTCCACATAGTAAGACCCAGCAAGGGGGTCGACCGTCTCCGCAACACCTGACTCGTGGGCAATGATCTGCTGTGTGCGCAGGGCAATACGGGCAGACTCTTCGCTCGGCAAAGCGAGCGCTTCGTCGCGAGAGTTGGTGTGCAGACTTTGGGTGCCGCCCAATACGGCTGCAAGAGCCTGAATTGTCACGCGGACGATGTTGTTGTCGGCCTGTTGTGCCGTTAGGGTTGAGCCCGCAGTCTGGGTGTGGAAGCGGAGCATCCAGCTCTTCGGGTTTTTTGCTCCGAAACGCTCACGCATGATTTTAGCCCACAGGCGCCGCGCAGCTCGGAATTTGCCCACCTCTTCGAGAAGATCAGTAAAAGAATTGAAAAAGAAGCTCAGGCGTGGTGCAAAATCATCGACGTCGAGACCAGCGTCCAGTGCTGCCTGAACATAGGCGATTCCATTGGCGAGTGTGAATCCAACCTCTTCGGCAGCCGTGCTTCCGGCTTCGCGGATGTGATATCCGCTAATGGAGATTGTGTTCCATTGCGGTACCTCTTTTTTACAGAAGGAGAAAATGTCGGTGATGATGCGCATCGACGGGCGTGGCGGAAAAATATAGGTGCCACGTGCAATATACTCTTTTAAAATATCGTTCTGAATTGTTCCACGCAGTTGGTTGGCCGAGATTCCCTGCTTCTCTGCAACTGCAATGTACATAGCGAGCAGCACGCTCGCCGATGCATTGATGGTCATCGAGGTGGAGATTTTATCGAGCGGAATATCGCGGAGAAGAATTTCCATGTCCGCGAGAGTGTCAATCGCAACACCAACTTTACCAACCTCTCCTGCAGCCTGCTCGGAATCGGAGTCGTAGCCTATTTGAGTTGGCAAATCGAAAGCCACACTCAATCCGGTTTGGCCTTGTTCAAGCAAATATTTATATCGGGAGTTCGACTCTTCTGCGGTCGCAAAACCGGCGTACTGACGCATTGTCCAGAATTGGCTGCGGTACATAGATGGGTGAACACCGCGCGTGAAGGGAAATTTTCCAGGTTCACCGAGGTCATTCAGAAAAGTTTCGAGCGTGCCGAGGTGATCGACATCGTAAAGCGGTTCGACTGGTGCATTGGAGGCAGTGACAAAGGCCTCGGAGCGCATTTTGGTCTGGTTATTTTTCTCGCTCACTTTTTTGTTCCTTCCTTGCTGGGCTGATTTTCTACTTTGGTGCGGCGGCCAGGAAACTCAGCCCAAAGGGGTTCAGAGAAGAGTTTGTCGAGCAGAGGATTGAGTTCTGGAAATTGCTTTAGACCTTGAGCAGACCCTGCCTGAATTTGCGTATCGCGCCCCCAGATGAGCCGCCCTGTGTTGGTGTCGATAAGGAGAAGACTGATGCCAACTTTAACAACGTAGGTGTTGTTGTCTGTGGATTTTTCAAGTGAGGTCAAAACAGGAATCAACATCGAGTCAGAATTGAGGACAGCTAAGGAAAATTGATTCAGAAGCTGTGTCCACCGACCTGAGGAGAGCATGCAGTGCTTGTAGAAATCTAGAAAGTTTTTTCGTTCTCTGCACTCTTTTGAGAGCAACAGAGTTTCTTTTGCGGAGCCACTATGAACGAGTTGCCCCATGTTCTTCAGCTCGGTATCAATATCCGCTGCAACACGTGGACTGTTCTTCAACAGACTGCGCACCGTTTGAAATGAAACGCCATTGACGTTCGGTTGGTTCTTGAAAGCTGCGAGAATTCTTGTTTCGATTGAGGCTTGAACCTGGGCTGTGATGACGGTGGCTGGATCGATGGATGTTTTGTTCACTGGGTGCGGCATCAAGACGGGTGCAAAAGCAGCAATTCTTGCCGGGTTCAATGCCAAAAATTCGCTCTGCAGACCCTCTCGTGTGGTGGGTGTGGTCGTGCAGCTGCCGAGAATTGTCGTCAGCATCGCCATCTTCACAAGATTCAAAGCATTTTTCATGTGTTAACCTCCCCAGGTTCGGATGGCATGTCCGGCGAGAACCATATCCACTTGATCCTTGTTTGTCATGTGATTGGCGGGAGGGAGTAGCCCCACCCCCTCCTATGACAAGATGAGCCTCAGTGGGTCGCACGTTGCGTCCCAGCCGCGGAGGCAGACCCCATGTGCACGTCTCAAACTGCATGCGAAGTCATTCGTTCGCGTTTTGTTTTGGGCTTGGCTTCTGTGCTGATAGGGGCAAGTGCTGGCGAGGCCTTTGCAGCCCAGGTGTTTTCAATCGCTGATGTGGTCGAGAGGGTTCTTCCTGGTGTTGTGAATATCCGCACCCGCGATAAAGTGGATTCTGTTAAAACAGAAAATGCAGGACGCGAAGTCCCTTCTGATGGCCGCGCACCGGCCATGTCAGACCCTTTTTTCAAGCTTTTTGTTTCCCCCTTGGAAGTCATTCAAAAGGAGATTCCCCGGTCGCGTGGGTCGGGATTCTTTTATCTTTCAAGTTCATTGGTGGTCACAAATTACCATGTTGTCAAAGATGCCCAGAGCATTGAAGTGGTTCCAGCGCATGAGCGCTGGGGTTTGAGCGCCAAGTTGATTGGTATGAATAAACAGGCGGATATTGCTCTTCTTAAGTTAGAAAATCCTTGGCCCAGGGCTCGTCCTTTGCGCTTTGCGTCGAGTGTCAAGGCGCGTATTGGAGATCCGGTTTTCGCAATTGGAAATCCTTTTGGCTATGGCCACACTGTGACATCTGGAATTCTCAGCGCAAAAGGCCGCACGATAGGCGAGGGTCCGTTCGATGATTTTCTTCAGACGGATGTGGCCATCAACCCTGGAAATTCGGGTGGGCCATTGTTCAATGTGCGCGGAGAAGTGATTGGAATCAACACTGCCCTGCTCACCGATGCGCGTGGAATCTCCTTTGCGATTCCAACTGAAGTGGCACGTCCTATTCTCGATGCACTGCGTAAGCCGGTTGGTTTGTCGCGGCTTGTGTGGTTGGGTCTGGGGCTGACACATGTGCGCCTTAAGAGTTCCGACGCCGATCCTGTCGGCCTCCTTGTAACACATGTCGTTCAAGGTTCTCCTGCTCAGAGTGCAGGGTTGCGTGTTGGCGATGTGATTGTCTCGACGAACAATAAGCGCGTGCATGAGATTGCAGATTTTCGCGACGTGATGAAGAAACTCTCGCCGGGTGCAAAAGTGAAAGTTTCTGTTTTCCGTGAAGGGCAGACCGAGCAGTTAGAAATAATGGTGGGTCGAATGCCACAGGAGTTTATTGCGGGTCGGGGACGTGCTGACGTCCATTGAGTTCCATGAGCTGATGAGCTGTTGCAGCAATCAGTGGTTCCGCGTCATTTCTGCGCTGCAACAAGATATCCGAGAGCGCCGCATTTCGTGTGGCATACAAAGCACACAGGGCGTTTCTAACAAGCCCACTGTATTTTGCACGCGTCATTGCTGTTCCACCGAACCATTTTTCGTATTCAGCCTGTGACATTTTTGCGACCTGTTCGAGCGTGATTTGCAGAAAGAAGTCGTGTTGCTTCTCAAAGCTTTTGATTGTTTGAAGCGGAGTTGTTCTCAGATTGTAGGGGCAAACATCCTGACAAATATCGCAACCATAAAACTGGGCACCGAGATGTGGAATGAACTCTGAAGGGATCTGCGCCCGGCTCTCGATGGTCAAGTACGACAAGCATTTATCAGATTGTAAATACATTGGCGCAATCAAAGCGCCGGTCGGACAGGCGTCGAGACATTTGCGGCATTCGCCACAAGATAATTCGGCGATGGCGTTTGCAGCCAAGGGTTTCTCAAGGTTCTCTGCAGCGAGAATCTCAAAAGGAGCATCGATGAGCGCGTGAGCAATGAAAAAAAAACTTCCCACACCCGGGCGAATGAGCATGGTGTTTTTTCCTACAAAACCCAATCCTGCAAGGCGTGCGTGAGCTCGGTCAAGAAACGGGAGTGAATCAGTGACGACACGCCACGATGTTGTCTGAGACAGGAGGTTCTGTGAGAGAGCGTCCTTCTGCCACGCATGCAGCACAGTATCGATTTCTCTTTTGAGGCTGCGGTGGTAGTCAGGCACGCGAGCATAGCGTGCAATTTTTGCGATGATCGCGTCACTCTGTGTTTCGTTTTTCTGCCCGCTGCCGCGCACAGAATGACCTTCTGCATATGGAATGATGAGGGAGATAATGCACTTGACACCGGCAAGAATTTTTCTCGCATCTTTGCGGGCGGCGAGGTTGTTCTGCAGGTAGGTCATATTCGCGTGACCCCCTTCACTGAGCCAGCGCTCGTAGAAGTTGAAATCGGTCTGGAGTTCAGCTGGTGTTGCTTGAACCTCCCAGAATTGTTCCCAGGAAGAAATGTCCAGCACCGAAGTCCACATCAAGCCTGCTTTGCGAAGATGTTGGTCCAGCAGCGTTTGAGGCTTGGAAAAATTCAAGTTGTTTCCTTGTTTTTTGGAATGGCGTGGAGCGTGCGGTGCAGTCCGGGCGCTGTGCGGACGCGTCCGTGATTTTCCTCTTCAGGGTCAGCATGCACGACGACATCGGCATCGAATCGTTCTTCGATTTTCTTTTCGATGTCTTCGGTAATTTCGTGAACAGTGCGGAAATCGAGATTTGCTGGAAGAGTGATATGAAAGTCAATGAAATATCTGTGTCCGCTGCGTCGACCCCGGAAGTTGTGGACATCGATAATGAGCTCATTGCTGTCGCTAATGAGCTTGAGCACATCTTCTTTCATGGATTCGGGCAGGTCGTGATCGAGTAGGTCATTGATGCTTGTGGACAGAAGTTTGAATCCTCCCCAGCCAATATTGATGGCGAAGACTCCTGCGAGGAGTGGGTCAAGCCAGGTTTTACCCGTGAATGCAATTGCAGCGAGAGAGAGTGCACTGGCAAGGTTAGCCATCACGTCGGTGCGATAGTGTTCGGAGTCAGCGGCTAATGCAGGGCTGTTGTATTTGCGCGATGCGTGTTTGAGTCCACCCGTAATGACCCAGCTCGCCAGTGCTGCAACGATGAAAAAGGCAGCTGTTGGCCAAGGGTGCTGCATCACAGTTGGTGCGCCTTGCAGATCTTCCCAGAGCTTTTGTCCGCTCGAAATCATGATGAGAACGCCGCCGCTAACAATCAGCGCTCCCTGCGCCAAGGCGGCCATTGATTCAGCTTTGCCATGACCGTAGGGGTGATTAGAGTCAGGGCTCTGTCGCGCAAAATGAATGACCTTCTGATTGAGTGCACTCACAAAGACATCGAGCGTGCTGTCCCAGGCTGACAGTGCAACAACCATAGAGCCGGTCATGAAAAAGAGAATGAGTTTGCAAAGTGCAAGGGCTCCGGCACCCCATGCGGCATAGACAGCCGCACGTCGTGCACCTGAGGTTTTATCAGCGTGAGTAGAGATTTGTTGTGTCGCTGTTTGGAGCACGTTCATAGCCACCGTGGGTTTTTTCGACTGTGTGTGCCTTACCCACCGGCTGCCTGCGTTCACGACCGCGGGGGAGTGAAGACGCGACGATAGATGGGAAGATTTTTTCCAATGAAGAGTGCCTCAAAAACCGTTGTGTAGGGAAGAGGCTCGAGCCCACTCGGGACGACATCGGGTGCAGATTCACCCCAGTGGAGCGTGCGGCCGAGGTCCTGCACGCATTCAAAATAATCGAGGCTGTCGGTTTTGAACCAGAAAAATCCCTTCTGAGGCTCAAGTTTATCGGCCAACAGGCGGAGGAAGGGTTCCTGGACGAGGCGGTTTTTGCGTTGCTTCTTTTTAGGCCAGGGGTCGGGGAAAAATACACACAGCCCCGAAAGTGAGCCTGCGGGCAATTGAGAGATTGCCAGATGCGCATCACTGATGAGGATCTTGGCGTTGTCGAGCCCGAGATTTTTGATTTTTCGAGCGGCTTTGACCGTGCGTTTGTATGTGATGTCTATTCCTAGAACATTCCAGTCTGGATTGTTCTGTGCAAATTCCAGGACGTTCTTGCCCATGTAGCAGCCGGCCTCAATCAGCAACGGCTTGGTTGTGTCTTTAAACACATCGCGGTTACGTTCTGCCCATTCACTGGCTGTGAGCAGGATGCCCTGGTAGTCCATCGCTTCATACAAATACGGGTTGAAGTGTTTGTCGGGGGCCGCCTGTCCGTTTTTCATGCGCTCCACCAACATTCCCGCTTGTTTCATGGCCTGCTCCCTCCCCGACGCTCGGGTTCGTTTTTTTGAAGTCAAAACCTCCGTAAATGCTGAAAATTTTGCATTCCAACAGTAGAGGCCTGCGTACCGATACGCCTCGCAGAGCAAGACGCGCAGAGTGCGCATGGAAGGGGAGCCATAATGAGGCTTAACAACCGACTCAAGACCGGAATTGCACTTGTGCGAGGAAAGCCCATGGGCTGGCCACGCCGCCTGTTTAACACCTCATTATTACTGGTATCCCTCTTGGGCGCCGAGGCAGCCCTCGCGTCGGGAAAAGCCTGTTCGCAAGATGCCATGAGCGCCCTTCCCGACCAGCCTGTGGCTCTGACCCGTGTTGAAAAGGCGGAAGACGGTCGGGTTCGTGTGATGTGGCCACTGCGGCTTTCGTCTGACGAGGGCGAAGTGTCAGCAGCTCCAAGGCATCTTCAGGCGGGCGCTGAGTTCGATGTCCTGCGCTGTTTGCCTCCGGGGCGCTGGGTTTCCTTGGGTCATGGCGAGGTTGTTGCGCGCAATGGCGGTCTGGTTGAAGGAGCCTTGGAAGTGGCAGGTGAAAGTGTGTCCGTGGACAGCGGTGTTCAGGCAGAACTTGTCTCCACCGGAAATCTTCACCCGACCCCCATGGTAGGTGATTTGGTTGTGGTGCGTCAGAAAGAAATCTCACAGAAGCACGGCGTGAGCCCGCGTGTGACTCTTCCTGTCGATGAGCTTTTTGGTGGCACTGCCGAAGGCAGTCCGATTGAACTCACTCGATTCGGCCAGGATTCTTTGAAGCGTGTTCTGCTCAGTGCATTTGCTCAAGCGCGTGGCCGACTTCTCGTTGAGGTTCATGCGCGGCGCACCGGTTCACGCACAAAGCTGCGTGACGAGACAACTCAGAGAGCCAAGAACATCGAACGCTATTTGCGTTATGAATTCTCTCTCGACAAAGAGCAGGTTGTTTCTGTTGGTATGGGATCAGATACATATATTCCTGGAATGATCGATGCCGATGCTCCTGCTGATTTTGTTGTGTTGAGAATGTTGCCCGGAAAGTACTGACAGATAAATCTGAGTCAAAAAGAAGAAGTTTGCGCAAAAAAAGCGAGGTCACCTGAGAGTGGCCTCGCTTTTTTGCCTGTGTATTGTCAACTTCATTTAATGAGCGAGAGAGCTTCGTCTTCTGTGAGCTCTTTGCCCGATGGAATGGAATCCACTTGGGCAGAGGTCATGTCGGTGATGTTGACGCCCTGTTCGGAGAAACGCTGTTGAATGGCGATGGGCAGTTCCTTCAAAGGTCGTTTTTGGCAATTTGTGATGTAAAAAAGCTGAGAATAAAATGAAACAACTTTGTTGTTAAATTGTTTGCAGAGCTTTTTGCCATCGACTTTGGTTGTCTTGCCAGATGATTCGGGGAGTGCCTCAAGATCCTCTGCCGAGCGCACAGGTTTTGCCTTGCCGTCGGCACTTCCCAAAGGACTCAGGGCGGAGTCACCAACAATCCTGTAGAGCGCCCCGACTTCGCGATCGTAGCTGCCCTCAATAGTTTTACCTTCATCGAGTTTATCGAGCTGCTCCGGTGACACCGTGAGAACAGGTGCATTGCGCTTGTTGTGAGCCTGGAGTTCGACATAGCTCGAGAAAGCTCTTTTCTTGCAGTTTTCAATAACAAAATAGTCGGTGCCGGTGGAGGTTACGTAACGACCATTTAGCTCGCGGCAGACTTTAGAGGTTGTGAAATTTTGTTGTTGTTTTCCAACCCAAGGTTCCCCAAAGGGAATCAAGCGGTAGACGTGCGCAGGAACCTCGGCCACAGTTTTGCGCTGCTTGTATACGAGTTCATTCAGTAGGTCTACATCTTCGATCGGGCGCTGAACGCATCCTGAAACAAAAGAGGCTGTATCGTAGTACGTGACGACCTTGCCCTCGAGCAGCATACAAGCTTCTTGTTTGGTTTTGACAGCATCGAACTTCTGCACCGCTCTCAGTTCGAGTGGAACCTTTTGAAGCAGTTCGGAGCGTTTTTTCGTTTTTTGATCGGTTGCCTTGGCTGCTTCACTGTTGGTTTCTGGTTTGGCGAGTGCTGGAGCCTGGGGCAGCGGCAGGTCGATTTTCTCGCCCTTTTTTTCGGTTGTGTTGCCGGCCTTCGCGGCGGGTGTTGCCTCCGCCTTGGTGTCTTTGGCTGGCGGCGGAGCCTCCTTTTGTTGGGCTTGGGCAAAAGAGTGAGCTCGCTCCCAGCCCAAACCCAGGCACAAGAGTGTGCCCACGAATGGCGCAAATTTTGGGTTCTTTTCGCTCAATTCTTTCAGGAAGCTCACCTTCAACTCCTTCATGCTGCGTTCGCGCAGAGAATGGGTCGGTTGCATTGGCACTTGGCTTGAGGTCGAGAGACTCACATGTCAGACTTCAACGAGTCTTTCCCGATTTCACACCCGTGCGATGCATGCTTTTTCCGCGCAGGATGTCTGCTGATCGGTCTGGAGATCGTATGCAAGTCACCAAGGACGCCAGAACTATTGTTGATGTTGTGGATTTTCACAAGTCCTACGATGGTCGTTCAGTGCTGAGCGGTGTCAACCTGAGGGTTGAGCGGGGCGAGCATCTCTCGATTCTTGGGCCAGGTGGCTGTGGGAAAAGCACCTTGCTAAAGGGGCTTCTTGGTTTGGTGGCGCCCGACAAGGGGAGCGTTACGCTGTTTGGTAAGAATTTGCAGACTCTGGGAAGCGAAGAGCGCAATGCTCTGCTGCGTCGGGTCGGCATGGCATTTCAGTTGGGTGCGTTGTTTGATTTCATGACCGTGCGCGAAAATATTCTCTTTGCCATGGAGAACATGACCAGCCTTTCAGCCTATGACATGGAAGAGCGGGTTCATCGCATGCTTGCGAGCGTGAACCTCCCGGCCGCGGCACGGAAGTTGCCCAGTGAGCTCTCCGGCGGGATGCGTCGTCGCGTGGGGATTGTGCGCGCGTTGGCCACATCACCCGACCTCGCGCTTCTCGATGAGCCGACGGCTGGTCTCGATCCCGTGACGTCGGCCGTCGTGATTTCGATGATACATAAGCTAGCTGCTGAAATTGGCAGCAGTCTGGTGTGTGTAACCTCGAGCGTCGAGGTCGCCTTTACGTTTGCTCCAAGAGTGGCCATTCTGAACGAGGGGCGGCTCATCGCTAAAGGGACATGGGAAGAGTTGCATAATCTCCACGATCCGTGGATCACTCACTTCTTGGATGTGCGCGGGTATAAGCCCAACCAAAGCACCGAACAGGAAGCCTCAAACTATGCCTAGGTCGCCGACTTCGTCTTCACTCTCGGTCAGCAATGATTCCATTCATTGTGAAGGCGTTAAGACGCACAACCTCAAGAATCTGAAGCTCGATATTCCTCTCGGTAAGTGGGTTGCTGTCACGGGTGTGTCTGGAAGTGGTAAGAGCTCACTGGTCTTTGACACCATCTACGCCGAGGCGCAGCGCCGTTTTCTTGAAACCTTGGGCACCTACGAACGGCAATTTCTTCAGGGCTTGCCTGCCGGCGATTTCGAGGCCATTGAAAATGTTCCAGCCGCGGTTGCCTTGAAACAGACCAATCGCTCCACTGACCCACGTTCGGTGATTGGCACAAGCTCCGATGTCTTCGATCCGCTGCGGATTTCCTTTGTCACATTAATGGACGAGAGCTGCGCAAAATGTGGTTCTGCGGCTGAAACCCATTCTGTGAACGAACTGCTCGCGCACCTGAACGCTGCTTTTGCAAAGAGTTCAACAACAGAGAACTATAAAATCCTAGCCATCCCTTTCGCGCTGTCTGATGAACTGAAAGAGCGAAAAACTCTGTTTGAGAGTTTTCTGCTTGAGGGTTTTACCAAGATCATCGCAGATGGGGTCATTCTTGAAATCGAGGATATTCTCGCACAAAGCGGTCAGCTCCAAAAATTACCTTCCGACGTTTTGGTTGTGCTCGATCGTCTTTCGGCGGACTCCTCCTCCGACGAACTTCGCAATCGTGCCGATTCTGTATGGAGTCAGGTGCGTTTTTCGAATCGTTTTTCGACTCTCCAAATGCTGAATTACAATGCCGACACGGAGAAGGTCACGCACGAACAGCTGTTCCGTGTGCAGCCGTTTTGCCACAGCTGTAATCAGCCCACCGCCTTGATTCAAACGTCGGATCTCGATTGGCAAAGTGTTCTTGGCTCATGCCGGACGTGTCGTGGTCTTGGGAATGTTCCCATTCTCGATGAGGCTAAAATTATCCCTGACCCGCGCTTGAGCTTAAATCAGGGTGCAATCAAACCCTGGGCATCAGACGTTTTCGGGTGGATGAACGACGAACTCATTTCTGCCTGCCGTTCTCTTGGTATTCCCGTGGGAACGGCGTGGAATAAATTGAGCGAAGAACAACGAAAAGTAATTTGGTCAGGTGCTCCTCAGGGTACAGAGGGTGAAAAGGGAGCACGTCGCCCCTCAAAATTCGTTAGCATTGAGGAATTTTTTGCGGCGCTAGAGGCAGAGCGCTACAAACAACAATCGCGTATCCTTCTTGCCAAGTATCGGCGTTACGTCACTTGTGCCGATTGCTCTGGCTCGCGTCTTGGTTCAGCTGGCCGTCAGGCACGTTGTGGAACAACCCGCTATGGCGACTTGATGCATGGAGAAATTGCCTCTGTGCAGCGCTGGATGAACAGTGTCCGCGAGGAAAAAAAATACCAGCATCGGTTGGTGGGTTTAAAAGAGATTTGGGCTGAGTTGCAGCGCAAGATCGATCTTCTTGTACGTTTGGGTTTGGGATCAAGCACGCTCTCGCGCCGCTGTAAAACACTCAGTGGTGGCGAATATCAGCGCGTTCTCCTGACGCGCGTGATTGGTAATGGACTCACCGATGCACTTTATGTTTTGGATGAGCCGAGTGTTGGATTAGGGCGGGCTGAAATTCCTGAACTTGTCTCGTGTTTGAAGGATCTGCGCGACCTGGGCAATACGGTGCTGATGGTCGAGCACGACCCTGAGCTCGTGCAGCAGGCCGATGTTTGGATTGAACTCGGTCCGGGTGGCGGAAGCCGTGGTGGTGAGCTTATCACTCAGGCATCCACAGGCGAGCCTGAATCTGCGCGCATGGACGTCAAGACTCTTTCCCTTGAGCGCATTCGTCGCTGCGAGCAGCCTGTGCAATTTCAGCCGTCACAAAAAAAAACATCTTCAAAATCTCTGTGGCTCAAAGGATTTTCGATGCACAACTGCAGAGACATTGATCTGCAGATACCACTTGGTCAGCTGACGGTGGTTGGCGGTGCAAGCGGCGCGGGAAAGTCGACACTGATTCACTGTGGACTCGAGGCAGCTCTCGAATGGCTTACCGACAAAGGGTTGAGCTCAAACGATCGCGTTGATCCCGATGAGGGGCGTGGGCTTTGGAGTGAGCTTGCGGTGCCCGCTGACTTCTTCGATGCGCATGACATTGTCAGTGTCGAGCAGCGCGCTATGCACCGCTCGATTACGAGTGTGCCTGCAACTGTTCTGGGGCTGATGGACTTGCTCCGCAAGCAGTTTGCACAAACAGCTGAGGCAAAGCTCAACGATTTGATGCCGAGTGATTTTTCATTCAACGGTGCGGGTGCATGTGGAGAGTGTGGCGGCAAGGGCTTTATCCGTGAAGATTTATTCTTCCTGGGTGAAGTCGACAAGGAATGTCCAGAATGCCACGGCGGCCGTTACCGGCGCGACGTACTCAAGGTGCAATGGCGCGGCAAGAGCATTCAGCAGTGGTTGGAAACGAGTCTGGAAGATTGTCTTGTGGAATTGGGTCAGGAGACTGGTTTTCGTAAAAGTCTTGCGATTGCCGTGCGGCTGGGTTTGGGACACTTGCCTTTGGGTGTGCCCACCTCCTTCATTTCAGGGGGTGAGGCGCAGCGACTTCGCCTGTGCGCGGCTCTGACCAAGGGAACCAAAAAGCTATTTTGTATTTTGGATGAGCCGACGCGTGGACTGTCAGAAAAGGACATTGGTCAGCTGTTGAAGACCTTGCAGGATCTGACCCGCGAAGGGCATACCTTTGTTGTTGTAGAGCATCATCTTGCCTTCCACGAATACGCCGACCAGTTTGTGCTGCTCGGCCCAGGGAGCGGCCTTGAGGGTGGACGCATTGTAAAACGCGAAGTGAATTTGGAATCGGAGGGCTGAAAGTGGCTTTTTTGGGCAAGAGTGAGTTTCCCTTGTTGCGGATGCTGGGGGTCGAGTCTAAACAAATCAATGTCGTCGACCGCCGCAGCAACGAAAGTTTTGTGGAGAAGGTTTACGGCGATGATGTGATGAAAGTGTTTTACGGTCATCCCGCTGGATTGGCTGTGACCACAAAACTTCTCACCAACCGCGTGCTCAGCAATATTTATGGTGCCTACAACGACTCAGCTGCCAGCAAGCACAAGATTGAAGATTTTGTTGAGGCTCTTGGAATCGACATCACGGAGTGCAGCAAAGACCTTGTTGAATACGTGAGCTTCAATGACTTCTTTGCGCGTAAGCTCAGACCCGGTGCACGTGTTATTACAGAGGAAGATAAGGCGGTTGCTTCGCCCGGTGATGGCCGTCTGCTTGTTTTTCCGCAAATTGATGACGCAACAGTTTCGTACGTCAAGTGGGCTCCTATTTCGCTGTTCGACCTTTTCAATAAGAATCAGGAACTCGCTGATCGCTACCGCAATGGCGCATGTGCTGTGCTGCGTTTGTGTCCAGCGGATTATCACCGTTTTCACTTTCCGGTCGCAGGCAAGGTCGGGATCACCAAGACCGTTCCTGGGTTGTTGCACAGTGTGAGTCCGTATGCCCTTGAACAGGGACTGCCTGTGTATTGTTTGAACAAGCGCACTCTTTGTGAACTGAAGACCAACGAAATGGGTACGATTCTTCAAATGGAGATTGGTGCTTTGTTTGTGGGTTCGATTGTTCAGACCTATCGTGCCGGCACTCAGGTTCAGCGTGGCGATGAGAAAGGTTATTTCAAGTTCGGTGGGAGCACCTGCATTTTGTTCTTTGAAAAGGGCACCGTCCAGTTCGATGATGATCTTGTTCGTAATTCCCAAAATGGTCTCGAAACTCTCGTGAAGATGGGCGAGCGCCTCGCAATGTCGCTGCGGTGAGGGTGGAGGCGATGATTCATTTTGCATTCCATCGCCCTCCCTTAAACAACCCCCAGGTTGAAAAACTTCTTAATTCTGCGTTCTCAGTCGGTCACTATGCGGAAAATTTTCCGCATATTTTTTCTGCCAACTCCGGTGCATTCATAGCGACAGCAAGCACTGCTCAGGGTGAAATCAAAGGCCTATGTGCCGTGGACTCCGAGTTCTGGAGTGAGCCTGTGTTTATGCGCGGAGCGTGTATCGGAAGTGTTGCTGTTGACCCTTCGGCGCAGGGGCAAGGTCTTGGTCGAGCTCTGCTGGCCTGGGTGCTGGAGCAACTTGCTGAGGCGCAGCTGCATGACTTTGTTTACCTGTTTTCGCAGCCGCGTGAGTTCTATGGTGCACTCGGTTTTGTCGCTGCAGGTCGTGAAGGTCTTTTTAAATTCAACGCAACCCCTGAGCACATTTCTTTGCCTGCCGAGTTACGCTTTGTGCCACCGCGCGAAATTTCCCAGCTTGAGAGCGCGACGCGCCTGAGAGTTTGGAGCGCGCTTGAGCGTGGGCGAAGAGCGGGGGAAAGCCAATCGAGCTGGGTAAAGTTTGAGAGTCTTTGCAGTGTCTCTGGTCTGCTCTTGAGTTGGCTGGAAGGCGCAGATGGAGAAATTTTGGCTGGTGCATGCATCGGTAAGGGCATTGATTTTAAAGGAGTCATGCACACTTTCTTTGCTGAATCGGATGCTCTAGCGTCGGCTTTTCTCGATATTTTTTTTAAAGCTTACCCGACCGTCGCGAATGAGCTTTTGATTGCACCAGGACTATGGTCAGAGCCACTAAAGATGCAGCTCCTGCAAGATCAATCACAGACCTTGTGCCTTGTGCGCGGGTTTTCAAATTCCACCCGGCAGGTGGTTGACCTGTTTGCAAAGGGTAGGGTTTATCCGCGCTCATTGTTTAGTAGCTAGCTGCTTATCGACATGTTCGTTAAGTAAAGCCTGAACTTTTCGGTGGAAAGAACGTCCACCGTTTTTTCCGTCACGATGACATCAATGCTCACATCGTGTGTTTCCCTAGGAAGTGTGTTTGCGGCGAGTCGGAGTTCATGAGGCACACACGCCACGGAGAGAACGTGGTTTCCGTGTTCTTCAAGGAAGCGGTCGTAGTATCCCCCACCGTAGCCCAAGCGCGTACCCGCGAGATCAACCGCAAGGCAGGGTGTGATGACGAGTGTTAGAGAGCGATTTGATGGTAGAGCCCGGCTCAGCTGCACTGATGCGGGAGGCTGTGGCAACGAGCGTGCGTCTTTGGCCCAGAGCTCTATGCCGCTTTGCCACGGGTACCAGTTCAGCACACCATTGGGCAAAGCATGTGGTAGCCAGCAGTTTTCCATGGGGCAGTGACCGAGGAGCTGGAGCTCAGAACCCATGGGGACGTAAGCTGCCCAGGGCGTGTTCCAAAATTCCGGCGTTGCACCTGCGGATGAGGCGGCGCGCAGGAACTCCGAAAAGCGCAGGATGTGTGCCTTGCCCCAGTCCGTCTGGCCCAACACTGCGTTTTTTTTAAGGAACTCCCGCTGCTCGCGAAAATTCTTGCGCAACCGAGGTTTCGGCGCACGTTCTTGTCCCCCGGACTGTTCTACGCTAAGCCAGCAGCGCGATTGTAAACCGCGTAACGAAGGGAAAAAAGACATGGCAACACCTGCAGCTCTGGCCGATAAGGCATTCGGCAACGGCCAATATTATCTGATTGACGTTGAAACTGTTGTAACTGTGTACCGTGATGCGGGCTACGATGTCGACAACGAGGACGAGGAAGTGCCGAATGTTCTGACTGTGGATGGTCAGGAGTGTTTCTTTACGGGCGATCTCGTTAAGCGCAACAACACCTACTACGAGATTGTTATCGCTGCCAACGGCTTCAGCTGGGACGAAGTCGAGTCCGATGCTGACTTCGACGACGAAGAGTGATTCACTACCACCATGCGGTGGCACCACACGGTTGATTCAAGGGCTGAGGAGACCTCTGCATGCTTGAGCTGGTCTGGCCGGGTAAAGAATCAACGGCTCGGGATTGTGTGCTTCCTTCCGACAAAACTCTGAAGCTCTGGACGCCCCGCGCCAGACCCGAGCCACCTTCTTCTCTCCAAGAGCCCGCTGAGCATAGGATCATGGCTGGCGATAATCTTGATGCTCTCAAACTTCTGCGCGATGCTGGCGAGCGTTACGACGTCATCTACATTGACCCGCCCTACAATACGGGCAGTGCGCTCACCTACAAAGACAAAAGCGCATTTTCGGGTGCAAACGCATCAGCGCAATGGTTGAATGAAATATATCCGCGCATGATTCTTGCGCGAGATGTTCTTGCAGAAACCGGAGTCTTGTTCGTCAGCATTGATGACAACGAAGCCTGTCATTTGCTAACAATCATGCGTGAGATTTTTGGTCAGGAGAATCATCTCGGAACAATCAAATGGCGGCGTAAGCGAAAGCCAAGCTTTCTCGACAAACATCTCAGCGCAACGCTGGAATATATTCTTGTGTTTGCCCGCAATGCTGCTGTGTGTCCGCGATTGTTGGGCGCACAGACCGAGGAATCAACCCGTCCCGTTCTTAACGCATCTAACAAAGACGTAGAACGAAGAATTCCTGAGGGCATGTCTGCGCTTTGCCCGGAGGGTGAATATGCCCCTGGCGTTTATACCAACCGCTCGCTTGGCTTTAGGCTTCTCGACCCATTGGTTGTGCGGCAGGGAGCGGTCGAAAAAGGCGCACGCGTTGTCGGACCTTTTCGAATTCAGCAGGAGCTGTGGGCTCAGACCGGATTCATCACACGTTATTTTGGATTGCGGCGACGTGTTTTGGCATCCGAGCAGAAACGCAGACATGCCGAAGATAATGGCACACACTGGCCTACAAACGAGGATGCCCAGGCAGAACTCAAGGCCGTGTTTGACGGTGAGCGCGTGTTTGATTTTCCTAAGCCCGTGGGCCTACTTCAGGAGCTTTTGGCTATGGTGCCACGCGAGAGTCCTCAACCACCACAACGCTGTCTTGATTTCTATGCGGGCTCGGGAAGCTTTTTGATTGCTGCGCTCGAACAGAGCCGCCGCGACAGCATTGCGCGTCGGGTTGACCTCGTGCAGAGCCGCGAGGTCGTGCGTGGCCAGGTGGCTCATCAATTCGATGACATTGCGGAAATTTGTGCCTATCGGGTGATCACTGATAGCCGCAGACGCGGATTTGAACCCTCTTTCGCTTTTTCGGAACTCGCACAATAAGAATGGGTAAATGCTGCAGTAATTGAGCTTCTCTAGGCCTGCTAACCTGAGGTCAGCGGGATGAGGAATCTTTATGGGCAGTCATTTCGAAAAACGAATTTTTTCGGTCTTACTTGTGGGTCTGTTGCATGTTGGCAGCGCCCATGCGAGCGATGATCTTGTCATTCGTGGCGATCAGTCCAAGTCACTTTTGTCCGAAGTTCCTCTTCCCTTGAAGGCACTTCCCGATTGGTTTTTTGAAGAGTCACCAACAGACGCGGACGCGCAGTTGAAAAAACTTCTCGCAGATGTCGAGCTGTTTACGCGCACCCCTGCAACAACTGAGTCAAACCAAAACAGCAATAGCATTCCACCCAAAGACAAGCCGAATTCTACAGCAGCCGATGGAGCGACTCCATGATTCAGGAAATGTTTGAACTGTTCAGATCGCGCGAGCCTGTTCCCTATATTATTCTTGCGATTTTTGCGGTCGGATGGGTGATTGTTTTTGAGCGCTTCATTGCTCTGCAGCTGACCTACCGGGTGAACTTCAATAAGTTCAACGCAACCATTCGCCGCATGCTTTCCGCAGGCGATCTCGATCGAGCAAGGCAATACTGTGCAGCCTCGGGAAACACCGGTGTTCCGCTCATCACCGCCAAAGCCATTGAGGCCTACGAGAACGAGAATTTCCGTGTGCGCATGGTCGTCTCCGAAGAGACTCTGGCCTTTATGCCGCGTATCCGTCGGCGTATTTCGCAGCTTCCCAATCTTGCCGCTGTCGCTGTGTTGCTGGGAGCTCTCGCGGCAGTCAATGGCGTTTGGCAGAGCTTCCAAATGGTTGATGGACTCGAATTGGGTCTCAAAAGTTTTGCGTTCAGCCGCGGGTTGAGTCAGGCACTGACTCCAATTGCATTGGGTCTAGCCGCGTCGGTATTTCTCATGATTCCCTATGGCATTCTCGATGCAATGGCCAATCGCCTCGAGGGCGAAATCGAACACAGCTTAACTGTGGTTTTGAACTTGCTGGCTCCTGAAATGCAGCCAGTCTTTGCACAGCCTGTGGGAGTATCACAGGTTGTTTCAGGCGATACACAGAACAATGCCGCGACTCATGAAGATGACGGTCAGGTGAACAAGGGAGGCTACCAGGATGTCGCAAGTGCGGAGCGCTCAGACCCCGTTCCAGATGAGGAAGAGATCATTTGATCTCGCCTGGGGCGCTTGGGTTGGCATTCTCGCTGTAATGACCGCCGTTGGTGCAGCCCTGGCGGGTTCGCAGATCCTGTTGATGTACCCTCGCCCCGTGCAAATGATGGAATTCAAATATCCAAGTCTGCCCAAAGCTGATTCAGTTGCTGCGGTGCAACTCAACAGAGAAACGGTTGCTCTTTATTGGAGTGCCGAAGGGGTTATGCTTGGTCGTATCTCGGATCTTGCCGCCCCTTTGCGACCAGGCGAGCTTCTCCTCAAGCGTGGTCAATACGCAACAATTGGAACTTTGGGTGAAGAGATTCGTGAATGGTGCAAGAAGAATTTGAAGGCGCCTGTGATTCATCTCGCGCTCGGTCAATCTGTGAAACAACAAGGACTGACCATGACTCAGATTTCAGAGGTGGTCAGTGTTTTTCGTTCTGTGAACGAGAATCAGTTTGACACGACCAATGTTGCACCCGTGGTTATTCCATTTGAGCTTTTGAATCCGTTGTGAAGAGGGACTGATGTTTACCGAGGGCTCAAGACAATTTGGTGTTTGGCGCGGAGGTCACCCGAGCCTCAATCGTCACGCGGGTCGTCCAACCCAAGCATTGTTGTTGGCCTACGGACTCTGTGCATTTCTGACCTGGATGATTTTCATTCTCACACTCAAGATCCGCGGTGAATTCTTTCTTATTGAGAGTATGAACCTGCCTTTGCATGCTGTTTCCGGTGAGTCAGCGAAGCCGATGCCTATGCGCAGTGTCGGCTTATCTCTGGCAATCCGCTCCACAGCAGTCCAAGGACAATCAAGAGTCGTGCTTGATACGGGAGAGTCCTTCCTGATTCCTGAAGATAAGAAAGCTCTGCGTGAATTTCTAAATCAGCGTGTGGAAAGCATGGAGCTTTCAGCGATGATTCGTAAAAAGATTATGCCTGGACTCGGAACGGTCGTGCTTTGGGTTGATAAAGGGGTCACACTCGAAAGCATGCAACCCTTGGCAAAGGATTTGGTCAGTCTTGGTTTTGATACCCTTAACTATGCCGTTGACATTCATAAGCCCGCAGCAACGGAGAGGCGATGATGGTGAAGTCACGCTTCAAAAAAGTATTCTCTGCAAAGCAGGCCGAAACGGTTTATCTGAAGGTTCAAGTCTACCAGGGGCCTGCACTGCAGTGTGAATTTGAAGCACCGCTCAAGCGAACCTGTCGGGTGCGGCTCGGAAAATCACCAGCTGTGGAATTGCCCCTTCCGTTTTCGACTTTTCCAACCGACTTGACCCTATTTAGCATTGATAAATGGGGTGCTAAGGTTCACCTGGATCCGCGTATCGATGGGTTTGTCTCAGATGGACAGCGATTTGGAGAGGTGCGTGACTTCATTGCGCCGCGAGGTGCGTTGAAGGAACTTGCGACTGTGCTTGAGCCGCTTGAGGTTCCTATTCCACTGGGCAGTCGTGGGGCACTTGAGATCGGTGGTTATACGGCAGTATTTCGGGTGGAGAAGGCGAGACTCGCACCAAAGAAGGTGAAGGTCGAAGGTGCACCCAAGGCGCCTTTCGCACTTCCCGAGGCAAACTCAGGTCTTGAAAGATTTGGATTTTTGATTGGCATGGTGTTGGCCGTGATTGTGACAGTCCCGCTGGTACAATGGCTCAACAAATCAAAGATTCAGGACTTCAAGTCTTTGGCCGACATGTCGCCATTTCTTGCATCTGAGGTCATTCATCCCGATCACTTTCAAATTCTGCCTTGGGCTTTTGGTTCGGAGTATGAAGGGAAGAAGATTGTTACGCACGCGTTGGTTTGGGTCGACGAATTGCGTCGGAAGTGGAATGCCGAGGACTCGGGCTCACGGTATGATGCAACTCTTCCGCAATTGCGCGGCTTTTCCACGCCAGCTAATGTTCTAGAAAGACGCCGTTCACTGCAGAACGCACTTGAGGCTGAATGGTCGGAAGTGACTCAAAAGAGAAACGCTGCCGCACCGGGAACGTTCATGAAGGGCCAGGCGACTTACGCACCCTTCCGTGTTGTCGTCAGCGGTGGAGAGCGTGGTTCGTTGTCCGAGCGAGTGCGTGCGCGCATTGAAAAGCTCAACCAAACCCATGGCGCGATTGTGTCGCTGATTGAAACAGAGCATCAGTATCTCAAAGAACATTTCGCCACGATGAATGCGGAGATTCCTCAAATCTTCGAACCACCCAAGGAGCCTGGGATATTCTTTCGCCTCGCGGAGAAATCTTTTTCTGTTGAGCGAGATAACTTTCAGTCGGCTGAGAGCTTTGCAGCTTTGGCTCGACAGAAGCAGAATTCTTTGAAGGCATCTCTGGGTGATGAGCCCTCTGAGGCGATCGTTTGGTCGGATGAGTCTCTGACACTTCCGCACGTGCTGAGTTTAAGTCTTGCTGAGACTCTGGCTGGACGAGAGCAAGATCTGCTCAGAAACGCAAAACTATCGTTGGGCGTCATCGCGCCGCCGCCCGCTCCCAAGCCCGTGCCCAAGATCAACATGAAGGACGTGGAATCATTCATCCGCGGACGGAGCCCTGAAGTGAAGAGCTGCTATGACGTAGCCTTGGGGCGTAATCCTCGCCTGGGTGGAGCCGTTGTCTGGCAATGGACGATTGCAGAGAGCGGACGCGTTGTGCGTTCGGCTGTGAAGAGCTCAAGCATTAAAGATGGCGATTTTCTGAAGTGTCTCGATAAAAAAGTCAAAGGTTGGACTTTCCCCAAACCAGTGAACGGGGCTATTACAATTTCATTCCCGTTCCGATTTGTTGTTCGTGAGAATATGGACACACTCGAGCGGAACGCGCGATAGGCGAAGGATTTTAATGCGTAAAGTATTTCAGGTAATTCCGCTTGGGGGATGTGGTGAGATTGGGATGAATCTCACCCTGTGGTGTGTTGATGATTCCTATTATTTCGTTGATTGCGGAACACTCTTCGCAGATGAGCATCATCCCGGAATGGATCTGATTTTTCCCTCGCTCGACTGCCTGCGCGAACGCGGCATCAAGCCAACAGCTTGGCTCATCACGCATGGTCATGAAGATCACATTGGTGCTTTGCCTTATGTGTACGAGGAGTTTCCGGCACCGATTTATACAACCCTATTTACAGCTGAACTTATCAAGGAAAAATTTCGGGGTCTTGAGCGACCCGCGCCGGATATTCACGTCTGGCAGGTTTGGCAGCGCACTGCTTTCCGCAACGCAGCGGTCACTCCCTTTCCTGTCAATCACAGCATTCCAGATGCCTGTGGACTCTATTTCGAAACCAAGTACGGAAATCTGCTACACACAGGCGACTATCGAATCGATCGCTCCGCGCCAGAAGGTTCCATGACTCTGGACAATCTCACCCGCGTGACAGCCGGGCGTGAAACTTTACTGATGACGGCTGACTCGACGAACGTCTTCGTGCCAGGAACTGATCGGGAAGAGCAGCAGATAGCAACCAATTTGGTTAAGATCTTTGCCGACGTGCGCGGACGAGTTGTAGTCGCAACCTTTGCGAGCAATATCTGGCGTGTGAAAAGCGCATTTCACGCAGCCCGAGCATCGGGTAGAAAGGTCGTGTTGCTGGGACGCTCGCTGCTGCGCAATTACGACATTTCCAAGAAGCTTGGCCTCATGAGCGAATTTGAAGAGGGTTTGGTTGTTGGACAGGAAGAGCTGAAGCTTCTGCAGCCTTCTGAGGTGTGTGTGATTTGCACAGGCACGCAGGGAGAGGTTTTTTCTGGTGCGAATCGGCTTGCCTTTGGAAGTCTCGACAGTCTCCGCTTGGATGGCGACGATCTGGTGATTCTCTCAGCGCGTGCGATTCCTGGAAATGAAAAGTCGATCGGAATTCTCATCAACCAATTTTGGCGAATCGGTTGCCGGGTCATCACAGGCAAAGAGGCAGAGGTTCACGTGAGTGGGCACGGTTATGCTCAGGATCTGATGGACTCAATTGCGCTCGTGAAGCCCAAGTATTTTATGCCCCTGCATGGTGAGTTTAGAAATCTTGTTCACCACATCCGCTTGGCCAACAAAGCTGGCGTTCCACCAGAAAGCTGCCATCTCGTTGAAAATGGCGATGTTCTGACCATAGCGCCTGATGCTCTCGGTGTGATTGATCGTTGGGATGTTGGTCGTGATTTCGTTGGAAGCGACCGTGTGATTTCTGGGTCGGCCGATGTTCTCAGGAACCGCGTGATGCTGGCCAAGAATGGAATCGTTGAAATTTCCTTTGTGGTGGACAGCACGCTTTCGCGCATGCTCGATGAAGCCAAGATCGCCGTGCGAGGCGTTAATGTGAGCGCAGATAGGGTCAGCGATGCCCTGAAGTCATCGTTCCGGAGTTTGATGCGAGCTCAGCGCAAAGGAGCCTGGACTCCGGAGTCACTCTCCGAAGAGCTGAGGATCGCCGTACGGCGCGAGCTTGAAGCTGATGTCGGTTACAAGTGTGTTGTCAGCCTTTTCGTGCATCGCATTTAGGGTGTTTCAGAGGAAGGCTGTCAGGAAAGCTTCGACATTCATTCCGAGGCGCTCAACGAGATATCCACCCTCCTGAACGTGCATGGTTGGCTTTTTGAGGGAACGAATGGTTTCACCCAAAGCATGAAAGTGCTCGGGCAGAAGGCCAAAGTGTCCAAGGGGGTCTTTGTCGGCGACGTCAAAGCCGCACGAGCAGACCACATACTTTGGGTCAATTTTCTTGAGTGCGGTTTCAATTGAAGCGCGGAATGCGTCGAAGTATTCCTCGGGTCCACAGTGAGGCTCAAGTGGGCAATTGAGCGTGAATCCCGCACCGTCGTCGATGCCCGTTTCATGCACGTAGCCGGTGAAATAAGGGTACTCGATGGCGGGGTTACCATGCAGACTCAAATAGAAGACGTCTGAGTTGTCGTAAAAGATGGACTGCGTTCCGTTGCCGTGGTGGTAGTCGAAATCAATGAGCAGGACTTTTCCATATTGCGACAGATATTGCGCAGCGATGGCGGCGTTGTTGAGGTAGCAATAGCCGCCAAACAATGCCGATGCAGCATGATGCCCAGGTGGACGGGCAAGTGCATAGCAGACGTCACCCGTTTTCTTGAGGTGCTGTGCCGCAGCAAATGCACCCGAGGCTGCAGCGATGGCGGCCTGCCATGTATCACTCATGATGGGTGTGCCTACATCGAAGCAGTAATAACCCGCGGTGAACACCGTGACGGGCTCATAAACCGGGACACGCCGGTCGCAAGGAAAAACATAGGGCCAGATCACCTCTTCTTTCGAGAGCATCTGTGAGCTCTCGAGAAAGCGGATGTAGGCCTCGTCATGAACGGCAAGCACGGCTTCCATGGGCACGGGTTCAGGAATCACGAACTGGAATCGGCCATTGGCCTTGAGATGGCGACGAATGATATCGATACGTGCGCGGCGCTCGTGGTGGCGGAATCGTTTTCCGGCAATGATCTCATGCGAGAGCACATGAGTTTTTTGCACCGGGTCATAAAAAACTTTCATCGGCTCACCTGTATTGTGCACAAATGATGTGCATTTCATGCGCGGCGCAGCTGCTTGCTGCACCGTCATTATTCCGAAGCCTTTCCGCTGGGTCTATGACTTCAGGTCAAAAAAATTCGATCCCCCGTTTGTGGTCTGTTATAAGCAACTGGCTCGTTCTTGTTGCAAAATCATCTGCTGTTGGGGAGCACGTGCATGGATTCACGCCCAAGCCTTTGGTCGGCCTGCGCCCGTCTCGTTGTATTGTTTTTGCTGTTGCGAGGCTTTTTGTGCAGTACCGATGCACGTGCAGGTGTGGATATTCTTTGGCCCGCACAGGCTCCCGAGTGGGGTCTTTTGTTGGGTCCAGGAGCACAGCGCAAGCCTGAAGAGTACCGAATTTTGGCTCAGCGTATCCAAGATGAGTCGCCTGTGCCTCTGGCAGTCGGGATTGCAAGTTTTACGGCAAATTGGCCTGAGCCATTCCAAATGGTTTCTGCGCTAAAATCTTTTAAAAGTCAGGTTTCCGAGCGTGCAGCCGAACCACTTGCCGGTCAGCGCTTCCTTGTGGCCGGGCATTCTATGGCGGGGATTATTATTCAGGAGCTCCCTGCGCACCAAAGCATCGGTGGGGTCATTCTTTTAGGAGCCTACCCTTCCAACGATGTCCTGCGGCTCGGGCAGGGTTTGCGCAAAGCTGGAATTCCAACGTTGGTTGTTGCGGGTGAGTGGGATGGACTCACACGCATAACGCGCGTCCTCGACACGGTGCTTGAGTGCGAGGGGCTTTCACCCGGGGATCCAAACGAGAAGCGCTGTGCGAAACAACGTGTTGTCATTCTGCCTGGTGTCAATCATTCCGATTTTGCAAATGGTGTTTTGCAGGCTGGGGATCTTGAGGGCGAAGTTGATCTTGAGACGGCTCACACTGAAATTGCCAAAGCGATTGCTGGCTATTGGAGCGATGTGTTGTTGGATGTGCCGGGAAACTTCAACGCGATGCACGGCTCTCATCCATGGAAAAATTGGGTTGCCGATACTCAGGTTTGGGCACATGCATGGTCAGAAGCAATCGCAATGGATGAACGCGCCTGCCTCGAGGCGCAACGTAAACTTCTCCCACGCAGTACTTCTGTGCGCTGGGATGTGATGGTACGCACAATTGAATCTGTGCCTGGATTCATGCTTGCCAAGCCGTCGATTGAAAAAGTTTCGGACGATCATTTTCGAGTGACTGCGATCCAAAGCCAGGACAGACCCTTCAATCCACTCGATTTGTCTTTGCAGTCGAGAGCATTTACGCGACTTTCATGCAAGCTCAAAAGCGAAGAGGCCTTGCGAGCTGCGGCACAGCAGGATGTGCAACCGCGCTCAACTATCTCAACCTGTGGGACACTCAACCAAGAAATTTACAACGATGTAGTCTCTCGCATCTCGCTTGAACTCAAGCACCGCCTCCACAGGCGCGGACTCGAGCTTATCTTTGGTGAAGACCTGCCTCTGGGTGATGGACTGCGTTGGGCGACTCGAAAGCCGGAGCGCAGAGTTGAGCTCACTGAGCGGCGCGTGGTTGTGCGCTTGCCCCGGCTGCAAACGCCCGCAAATGCCGCGTTGCAATTAGACGGTCTGCATTACTGCCAGTTTGTTCCCCCCACCCAGCTGGCCGAATGGGTCTTTTTTGATGCATTTAAGCTGCTTGCTCCTGCACAGTAGTGCGCTCGGACTCAGCGGCTTAGGGATGGCCTTGAAAGGCTTGCATTAAGGACAGGTTTGCCCGATGCTCCGTGCAGTCGTTCGGTAAAAAAAATCCGAGACAGAACCCGGAGCACCTTTAATGCAAACCTTTTCTTCCCCCGAGGAAGGCTCGTTGAGCTTTCCGTCAGAGCGCATTGCGCGTTTCAGAAAACTCCTGCTTGAAGAGCGTCAGGCTTTTTTGTTCGATGGCGGCGTTGCGACGCAGCTGTATGAAAAAGGCATTTTCATCAATCGTTCTTTCGATGAAGTGAACCTCTCGCAGGCTGACCTCATCAGCAGCATTCACGGCCAGTACATCCAGGCGGGGGCACAAGTCATCACCACCAACACCTGGGGTGCGAATCGGTTCAAATTAAAAAACTATGGGCTCGACCAACAGCTCACCGAAATCAACCGACAAGGTGCGAAAATCGCACGTTCTGCAGCCGGTGATGTTGTTTGGGTTGCAGGATGCCTTGGGCCGTTGGGCGTGCGCATTGAACCCTGGGGGCCAACGTCTTTCGACGAAGCCAAAGACTTTTTTCTTGAACAAGCAACAGCCCTCCAGCAGGGTGGCGTCGATCTTTTCGTGTTGGAAGGGTTTGCAGATCTTAATGAAATCCACCAAGCGATACGCGCAGTAAAATCACTCGGCGATTATCCTGTCGTGGCCATGATGACCACCAACGACGAAGGTCAGACACTCTACGGCACCGAACCAGAGTGGTTTGTGCGCAAGCTCGATGAGTGGGGAGCCGATGCTGTGGGTGTAAATGGAGGCAATGGTCCAGCCCCCCTTCTTGAACTCGCTAAGCGCCTCAAGAGCTCCACAGAAAAACCGTTGATTCTCAAACCTAATGCTGGACTGCCACGTCAGGTCGATGGTCGCCTCATCTATATGGCGAGTCCGGAATATATGGGTGAGTTTGCACGCCAGGCGCTCTTGCAGGATGTGCGTATTCTTGGCGGCTGCAGTGGAACAACGCCACAGCACATTCGTGCCATGGCAGGTGCCGTGCGTCAGGGGGCTGCCTTTCGAGGAGGCGAAGCGTCGCGTGGAGCGACTATCGTCGATGACAAACACCCGTCCGTAATGGCAACAAATGGCGCTACAGCAACAGCATCCTCGTCGTCTACCTGGAGCCGTGGTCTAGCGTCTGGAAAGTTCGTGGTTTCGGTCGAGTTGCTGCCACCTAAAGGTCTCGAGACCGAAAAACTCATTGAGCGCTCTGCACAGTGCAAGAAGGCGGGAGTTGATGCCATCAATATCCCCGATGGTCCGCGCGCGAGTGCGCGCATGTCCGCACTGGCGGCAGCATGCTTGATTGAGCAGAAGGTTGGGATTGAAACAGTTCTTCATTATGCCTGTCGTGATCGCAACATTCTTGGCATTCAGAGCGACTTGATTGGAGCTGCTGGTTTGGGTTTGCGGAATATTCTGTGTGTCACGGGCGATCCACCCAAGCTTGGCCCCTACCCTACGGCGACGGCCGTATTCGACATCGATGCCATTGGCCTCGTCAACATGGCTTCGCGTCTCAATTCGGGCTTTGACTTGGGCGGAACCTCAATTGGTCGTGCTACCGGTTTTTCTATTGGTGTTGGTGCAAACCCGGTGGCACCTGACTTGCGCAAAGAGTTTGAACGCTTCCGATACAAGGTGGAAGCAGGTGCGCAGTGGGCAATCACGCAGCCTGTTTTCGACTCCGAGAGTCTGTTGCGGTTTTTGGACTTCTCATCGCAATTCCGTATTCCAATTATCGCAGGAATCTGGCCGCTCATGAGCTTGCGCAATGCGGAGTTCATGGCCAATGAGGTGCCAGGGGTTTACGTGCCGAGCTCTGTGCTCGAGCGTATGCGAGCCTGCAAAACAGCCGAGGATCAGCGCAAAGAGGGTGTTGAAATTGCCCATGAGCTTATCTCGGAAATCAAGAAGAATGTGCAGGGATTGCAGATCTCTGCACCGCTTGGGCAAGTTGAACTTGCACTCGCGTTGATTTGAGGTTGAAGCTCATGTCACAGCAAAGGCCACGAGTGAGTTTCCTGCTCGACGATCTTGAGGTGGATGTTCCACCGGGGACGCGGCTGATAGAGGTGGTGGATGTTGCTGGTGCAGACGTCACGTTCGGATGTCGCAATGGTACCTGCGGAACATGCCGCGTTCGCATTGTTGAAGGAATGGAGCATCTCTCCAAGCCGACACCCGAAGAGCGCGATTTTCTTGCTGCACTGCAAGCCCAACCGGATGAACGTCTCGGATGCCAATTCAGCGTCCACGGCGATGTGTGCATCGATTACATAGGAAGCTGAAAGCCCATGAGAAATATATCCTTGAGTGAGGCGCTGCAGGAGCGTGTGTTGCTCCTTGATGGTGCCATGGGGACGCAAATTTTTGCACACAAACCCACCGTCGATGACTATGGCGGCACAGATTACGAGGGTTGTGTAGAACTGCTCAATGAACGCCGCAGCGCATGGATTCAGGGCATTCACGAGAGCTACTTCAAAGCAGGATCCGATGCGGTTGAAACCAACACCTTTGGTTGCACACCGCTTGTTCTCGCAGAGTTTGGGTTGGCTCACCGAACGTTTGATCTGAACGTTCAGGCTGTGAAGATTGCGCGTGATGTTGCGGAGAGCTTCTCTGAGAAAAAGTGGGTCATTGGCAGTGTTGGGCCAGGTACAAAACTCCTTACGCTTTTGCATGTTGATTATCAGACCTTGTACGCGAGTTACCTCGAGCAAATGCGCGGCCTTATTGCTGGTGGTGCGGATGCTATTTTGATAGAAACCGGTCAAGATCTCGGGCAAATAAAATGTGCTGTGCGTGCTGCACGCACAGCAATGAAACTGCAGCAGAAGAAAGTTCCTATCTGGGTGCAGATTACCATTGAAACCACCGGCACCATGCTCGTGGGTTCTGATGTTCAGGCTGCGCTGGCTGCAATCGAAATGCTGGGCGTTGACGTGATTGGCATGAATTGCGCTACCGGCCCGGATGAAATGCGACCACATCTAGCCTATCTTTGTGAAGCTGCGCCCATGCAGGTGAGCTGTCTGCCGAACGCAGGTTTGCCCGAAAACAGAAATGGGCAAACGTACTATCCACTCGGGCCAGCAGCGTTTGCGCAGCGCGTGAAGGGTATCAGCAAAGATTTCGGACTTAATATTTTGGGTGGCTGTTGCGGAACCACGCCCGAGCACATCCGTGCACTTGCAGACATGCGTGGTGGGTTGAATGTGCCATTGCGCTCCGGGCGATACGAGCGTTCTGTCAGTTCACTTTACAATTCAGTTTCGCTCTCGCTTGAGCCGCGTCCGCTTTATGTTGGCGAACGCACCAATGCCAACGGCTCAAAGGCCTTCCGTGACGCGCTCGCCAAAGACGATTTCGACAGCATGGTGGAAATTGCCAAGGAGCAGGCCAAGGAAGGTGCGCACATTCTTGATGTTTGTGTCGCGTATGTGTCGCGCAATGAAACGCGCGATATGGTTGAGTTTCTGAAGCGCCTGGTGACTCAAGTCAATATCCCTCTGATGATTGACTCCACCGAGGTTCCCGTTATTGAAGCCGCTTTGCAGCATGCTCCCGGCAAATGCATCGTCAACTCTATTAACTTTGAGGACGGCGATGAAAAACCACGTCGCATTCTCGATTTGTGCCGGGAGTACGGCGCGTCCGTTGTAGCACTCACAATCGATGAACAAGGCATGGCGAAGAGCTGCGCCGAAAAGATGCGCATCGTGGATCGCTTGCATGCGTTAGTTGTGGATGAATATGGTTTCGCACCCGAAGACCTCATCATCGATCCGCTTACCTTTACGCTCGGGAGCGGTGAGGAGGAATGGAGAAATTCGGCGGTTGAAACTCTGAACGCTCTCGAAGCACTTCACAAGAAGTATCCACGCGTGCGTTCAATACTTGGTCTGAGCAATGTGAGCTTTGGATTGAAACCCTGGCCACGACAGATTTTGAATTCACTCATGCTTTATCACGCAGTTCAGCGTGGATTGAGCATGGCTATTTTGAATGCTTCTAAAATCCTTCCAGTCGCTCGAATTTCCGATGAGCACCGCGCGGTATTTGAGGCATTGCTCTTCAATGAGCGCAGCGCCATTGCCGACCCGCTGAAGCAGATTCTTTCATTGTTTGCTGATGCCAATGCAAAACAGCATGCTGTGGTCAATGATGATCACCTTGGCATTGACGAGAAACTTAAAAACGACATCATTGATGGTCGAAAAAATCAGATCGGAGCGCATGCGCTTGAGGCACTCAAGACCTATCCGGCTCTGACAGTTATCAACGATATTTTGTTGGCTGGAATGAAGGTTGTGGGAGAGCGTTTTGGCGCCGGACAAATGCAGTTACCATTTGTGCTCGAGAGTGCTGAAGCGATGAAATCCGCGGTCAAAGTTCTTGAGCCTTATATTGAGAAAAAAGACGGATACAAAAAGGGTAGAATTATTCTTGCAACCGTGAAGGGTGATGTGCACGACATTGGCAAGAATTTGGTTGAGATTATTCTCTCCAACAACGGTTTTGAGGTGCTCAACCTCGGTATCAAGCAACCTATTGAATCCATACTTGAGACCTATCGCAGCAAAGGTGCGGATGCGATTGGCATGTCAGGATTGCTCGTTAAGTCGACGGTCATTATGAAGGAAAATCTGGAATACATGGCAACGCATGGATTCACTCTACCGGTGATTCTTGGCGGTGCAGCGCTGACGCGAAATTTTGTTGAGCGCGAATGCCAGGAAGTCTATCCGGGTCCTGTTTTCTATGCCGAGGATGCTTTTGTTGGTCTGCACATCATGGAGAGGATCTCTTCAGGCGGACTCGATGCTCTTTTGACAGAACGCAATGCTCGTCTCAATGCAACTGGCGTAGGTTCCCCGGCCATTGCTGCGGGAGGTGTGGCGGCAGACAGCGCTGCATTAACGCAGTCACAGGGTATTGTTGTAGTTAAGCGGGGCGACAAGCGCGTTGAGCTCGATACCTATGGACAAAGCACCTGGGTGCGTCGTGATGCGGTGATTCCTGCTCCTCCGTTTTGGGGAGTGCGCAAAGTCGAACATGAGTTGGATGAGGTTTTTGAGTACCTCGATGAGTTTGCGCTTTTGCGCAGCCGATGGGGCTTCGCCCAAGGACAATTGTCCGACGCCGAGTTCGAAAAACTTCTCCAAGACAAAGCCTATCCAACTTTGCAACGTATCAGGGAGAAGGTGATTCGCGAGAAGTTGCTGCACCCCGCGGCCTTGTACGGCTATTTTCCGGCGTGCTCACGCGATGCAAATGAGGTTGTGGTTTATAATCCCGATGCGTGTGGCGCAGATCCACTCAAGCGCGAGGTGATTGCGCGCTTTGTTTTTCCGCGTCAGTCGCAGGGACGTCAGCTGTGTATTGCCGATTTCCTGGCACATGAGGAGAGCGGCCAAATCGATGTGCTGGGTCTGCAGCTTGTGACCATGGGACATGTGGCGAGCGAAAAGGCTCATTCCGCATATGCAGAGAATCAATTCAGTGAGTATTTCTTTTTGCATGGACTCTCTACCGAGTTAACTGAGGCCTATGCGGAGAAGATTCATGCCCAGATTAGGCGCGAATTGAATATTCACGGACGTGACGCTGCGTCGAGGCGGGCGTTGTTCAGCCAGGGATATCAGGGCTCGCGTTATTCGTTTGGATATCCTGCATGCCCCGACATGGAACTCAACGAGCCGCTGTTGAAGTTGTTGCGCGCAGAGCAAATCGGTGTGAGCCTGTCCGAAAGCCACCAGATGGTTCCTGAGCAAACCACTTCAGCGATTGTGGTTCACCATCCACAAGCACGTTATTTTGCGACTTGATCGATCTGCGGGCACAGGTCGTTCGCAGGCGACGGACGACCGTAAAGTTCGTTGAGTGCCCGCATCATCGCAACAGCTTCACAGGTTTCGTACTGCATGTAGATATCTGGTCGTGCTCCGCGCGAGGCCCACGCGAGCTCTTTCTTGCAACGGTTTTCAAGAACAGCATGCGGGCGTGTGGTCCGGCACAGATCTACGATGTCCTCAAGCAAAGGCTCGGGAACCACACGCACCATGAGCTGACTTCCCTCTATGCTTTTCTCTATGCGAAACTGAAGTTGTGAGTTGAGTTGCGCTGCCCATTCGTCTGCTTTGGCGCGGCTGAGGGAGTTGATGGACGGCACGGTTGGGAATTCCGGAGTGAATTCTGGGCGTGGAATGATGTAGTAGGTGCCATCGGGCTTCGAGAAGACCTTCCAGTACGCTCGCGCGCCTTGCGAGTTGGTCTTTGTTATTGAGGACGTCGTGGTCATGCAGCCCGGTATCCAGGCCCATGTTGCTGCGCCAATGAACGCCAACAGGGCTTTTGTGCACAATGACCTTCCCGGTTGCATCTACGAACCTCCACTAAACGAGCCATGCCGACCAGAATAGGCTTCATCGGCGAGATTGTCTCCTCGGTTCTCCGGCGAACAAAAGTCACGGTATGGACTTATGTTAAAATATTAAAATTACTGAGGTTAAATCCTCTCATATGAAAAGGATTGGCGTTTCTGACACCCGAGGAATGAGATGGCCTACAGAATCCATCGGTTTTGGGCGAAAAGAATCTCTGAGGTTTTCGGGCTCGTGCCCGACACGAACTTTCGGGAGAATTGCGATGGCCAGCACGAACGATTCTACGCCTCGTCCGATATCCGTTGACGTTGACCCGAAAGACAGCCGTGAGGTTCAGGATTGGATTGCTTCGCTTGAAAATCTGATGCGCTCTGTTGAGCGCTCGCCCATGGACGCAGAGCGTAAGGCAGAAATCCTTGTTCATATGGAATTCATCCGCGCCGAACTTGCTGCAGGACGTTGGCCTGATTCAGGAATGTCGGGATCGCCTGTCAACCAGCTGGCTCAAGATGTGGGTGAAGTCGAGCGTATTGCACAGGATTGGCAGATTCTCTCCATGCGTCTGGCACAGTGGATCAAGGCTATCTCAGACTCTCTGGGCGTCCGGTAAGTTCAAATGGAGTGGTTCAGGAAATTCGCACGTTGGGAGCGGATACTTCCCGCTCTGCTGCTGAACGTCTTTTTCATCTTTTCAATCAGCGACGTTGGAGATGACTTTCGTTAAAGTGCCGTTGCGCCACTCGAATTTCGATTTCGCACCTGGGTTGGACAGGAGCCCGAGAAGCACCCAAAGCTAAAAGTCGTAATTTTCGGTGACCTTGCAAAGCGCGAACTTGGCATTCAGGAGCTCGTGCATCTCAATGTTTGGCAGCAGGTTTTGACCGATATTGCATCGCGAAAGCCGCGTGCCATTTATCTCGATAAATTTTTTAGTACGTACCGTGGTGACGCAGCTGATGTAAAAAATTTCAGGGAATCCCTGCGTGCAGCACAAGCACCTGTCATCGCTGCCGCTGCACTTGGAGCGGCACCCGACAAGGCCAGTGTCGCGCTCGAGGAGCTCTTCAAATCCTGGTCTTTAGCCGGTGATGCGCAGTTGCCTGAGGCGTCAATCTCAACGTTGATTGGCCCTCATGTTGACATCATAGATGCATTTTCCGGGTTGGGTCATATCCGAGTTGAAGACTCCACAACTGCGGTGGAACCTGCCTGGAGAGTCAGGCAGTCACAGCGACTCTTGCCGCAGCTATCGCTTGCGGGTTCGGAAAATGTTGCTCTCCACCGGGGAGCAATCATCATTGATGGAAAAGAGATAGTACTCGACCGGCATGGACGCATTCCCGTTAATTTTCTGGAGCGTAGAAAAATCTTCAGTGGCTCCGTTTCCTTCTTGAATCTTGTCACCCCCACTGTGCGCAGCTCACCTTTGGGCTTGGTTGAGGGTGGACTGTATCATGCATCACTGCTCAACTCCCTGACAGCTGATCTCTCTCTGCGTCCGCTTCTTCAGAACCCCTGGATGTGGTTCTTGGCGCTGCTGACAGCGGCTGTGGCATCCGCACTTGCAGCACTTTTGTTTTCCCAACGGGTATCTATAGTACTCGTGCTCGTTGGCTCTTTAGGCCTCATTGTTGTTGGCTTGAGTAGTTTTGCTTGGTCGCGTTTGCTGTTTGATTGGCACATCTTGTTTGCGCTGTTTTTTATAAATGGAACTCTGTCATTGCTTGTCCGCGCTCTCTGCAAGTCACATTGATGTTCGTCGATGTTGAAGGTTTTTCACTGCGCACCAAGAATCTCGGTGATGGTTTGCTCTGTTATTTTGGATACAACATCGCAGCAAATAACCTTTCTGAGCAGCAGAGTCCACAGAGCGCATCCACGAGCTGTCCACTCTGCTTCTGTCCCGCGTTTGACTTGGAATCTTGGAGAAAGCAAAGGTTTGATAAACGCATTTGTCGGCGGACGCTTTTTCTGCGAGCAGAAGGGGGAGCGAGGGAGTGTTTGATGAATGCTTTACGCAGTGATCTGCTCATGGGTCTTAAAATTTTGGTCGTGGATGATGCACCGGACAATCGACTCCTGGTCTCAAGATTTTTATCTTTGGCCGGTGCTTCAGTGGAAGTGTCCGATAACGCCGTCGATGGTATTGCCGCGGCACTGCAAGGGCATTTCGATCTTGTTCTTATGGATATTCAAATGCCCTCGATGGATGGTTACGAGGCAATTCAGCGTTTGCGCCGGCTGAACTACAAGGTGCCCGTGGTTGCACTGACTGCTCACGCTATGACCTCTGATCGCAGTCGATGTCTGGCTTCGGGATTCAATGCTTATCTTCCGAAGCCCATTGCGCACGCGCAGCTTGTTGCGACAGTTTACGAATGTGTTCGTGCTGGTCGAGCAAGCCAAGCTGATACTATTCCGACCGTAGGCACTCAGCCGGATCAAGTTTCGCAGCCCGAGACGCAGGAAGTGAACCAAAACCAAGTCCACACAACAGACTCAAGAATAGACCTGCAATAAGCCCAACGGGTGCAAAAACCCAACGAAACTCTTTGAGCATTGGTACGAAAAGGCTGACACACAGCGAGAAGAGATTGTTCACAAGAAGACCACAAACGACCGCAACCATTCCTGCAATGACACACAACAAAGATGCCTCGGTGAGGATATAGCTGCGGATGTGACCTTGGTTGGCTCCCAGGCTCTTCATCACTCCAATCTCACGTGTTCTTTCGGCAACCGTCACGAGCATCATGTTCATGATGCCAACACCACCGACGAATAAACATAGAAGTCCGATGAAACCAACAATGGTTTGCACTATCCGCAGAAACCCTCGTACTCGTTCAAGGATGTCCGCTGGCACCGAGCTTGCGAAAGTCAAACGCCCACCCGAACGTAGGCTGAGAAAGTTTGAAATTTCAGTGGCAAGATTTTTTGTGTCCACGCCTGGGTGGGGCAGGACGCTGAACCAGCGGTAAACCGTAGGTCCCATGCGAGCTAGTAGGGATTGATTCGGAACGTAGAGAACGTCGTTTGCATCGCGGTTTCCGAATGACGTGTCACGTTTTTTGAGCACGCCAATGACTGTAAAGGTGGCAAGCGTGTCGCAGTTATCGACCACGACCCTCTGTCCGACCGGAAAATTCCTCTCGCGGCGACGTGGGTCGGCTTTGGCGAAGAGTTGGTCGATTGTGTCTGAGCCAAGAATAGCAACGGCAGACTGTGCGCTGAATTCCTGGCGACCAGGCAGGCGTCCCACGCTCAAAGGTGTATCCATTTCAATGAATTCTTCCAGATCGGAAACACCGACGAGCCGGCTGCGGAATCCTCCACTCTCGGTTTTGATTTGACAGGTGCTGCTGCGCAAGAAGGGGCGCACGATGCCTTTCCTTTCGAACATCTGTGCTAATTTTGGAAATTCAGCTTCGGCATCTAAGCCTGCCCAACTGGAATTTCGGTGCCCATGTGGACCGGTGCGATCTTCATCATAATAGATATATGCCTTGCGCACGGAACTGGTAAAAAACAATTTGTTAAATGAGTTTTCCACGATCTCACCAAGACCGTCGATGACAATCAAACTCAAGATCCCCATGAACAGCCCGAGGCCGGTAAGAACACTGCGTGTACGGTTGGTTGCAAGACTGCGCCTGGCAAGCAGCACGCTGGTGCGCAACAGTCCCATAAAGCGCTGAACCGAGGGCGCTGCATGTTTCTCCGACTTTATTGAGTTGGTTGAAGATTGAGCGCGCTGGGGAGAAGGCTTCTGACCTATGCTTCCCGCCTTTGACTCGTCGGAGCTGATGTGTCCATCTCTGAGGCTCACAATACGTTGAGCTTGCTGTGCCACACCAGGATCGTGAGTGATGACAACAATCGTGCGTCCTTCGGCATTTAACTCTTTGAGGATGGACATGACCTCTTTGGAGCTCCTGGAATCGAGAGCTCCGGTGGGCTCATCGGCGAGCAGCATCATGGGGTCGAGAATGAGGGCACGGCAAAGAGCAACTCTCTGTTTCTGTCCGCCTGAGAGTTCGTTTGGAAAGCGTGCGGCGAGATCTTGAAGTCCAAAGCGCCCCAGCAGTGCGATAGCTTTCGCTTCCCAAAAACCGGGAGAGTGATTCTGCTCTGGCAAGAATGTCGTGGGAAGAAGGATGTTTTCAAGCACGGTGAGACGGCTAACGAGTGCGAAGCTCTGGAACACAAAACCAAGGGATGTATTCCTCAACTGTGCCAGTTGAATCTCGTCGAGTATGTCGAGTGTCTTTCCAAAAACGCTTTGTGTTCCTGAGGTCGGATGTGCCAGGAGTCCGAGGAGGTTCAAGAGTGTGGATTTCCCCGAGCCGGATGGTCCAATAATAGCGATGAATTCACCTGATGAGACGGAAAGGTTGATATCCCTCAGTGCGACAAATGAGCGCTCTGCAGTCTTGTATTCAAATGAAACCTGCTCGAGCTGCAGAAGTGGCGCGCTCATGGTTGAGCCGCCGAAGACGAATTCGGAGGGAGATTCCACAGTGTGCTCAGTCCCATCTCCGCGCGCAGCAGACTTTCTTCATTTGCAAGTGTCACAAGGAGTTTGCGGTCGCGATCGAGATCCTGTTGCGAGAGGATGAGACGATCGAGGGGGAGTTCCCCTGCTTCAAAAAGGCGCTGATTCTGTTCGCGGATTTTAGAGGTTGCCCCAACAAGCTTGGCCGTTACATTTTGGCGATCAACGACAATTCTCAACCTCTCGATTGAGCCCGTGAATGCAAGCGCAAGCTCTCGCTGCGTCTTTGTTTCAGTTTGCTTTGCTGTCATCAAACGCTGCAGTGCTTCATCAACCATCCCAAAGGTGATGGGTGGGTTTAATTGAAGCGATCCATTTAACGCTACCGACCACTGCTGTGTTCTGTCGGAGTTCTGAGTGTTGGCCGATAAAGATTGGGCTGCGCCGAGTTGCCTCGACTCTGAGAATCCTACCGACGCATCGATGCTTGGTGTGAGTCTTCCAGAGCGCGTCCTTCCAAGTTCTTGCTCAGCAATTTTCGTTTCTGTTTGAGCCAGCAGCCAGAGCAAGCTTTGTGGAGCCTGTGCATCAACAAGTTGTGTCGTTGGAATTGAGAGCACGTTATTCGAAACTCGGATGAGTGCCTCGAGTGCTTTGCTTTTGGCACCAACACTGTTGCGGACCCCATAGGTGAGAAAGCTTATTTGTGTGAGTTGACCGAGATTGCTTTTGTTGCGCTGCACCTCTTCAGAGGTTCTGAGCACTTCGCGCTCTGACTCAAGAAGTTCACGTTTGCCCAAAAAGCCACTTGCTGCCTTGCGTTTCGCCAATTGGTTGAGCTGTTGCGCCTGCTGGTGCGCTTCTTCAGAGAATTTGACAAGTTCCGTATGGAATTGAATTTGTATCGTATCGAGTATCCATTGCTTCACTGCGCTCTTCCAAGAAATCTGATGGCGCAGCTGAGCCGCAGTTTCGCTCAGCCGCAGTCCCTCACTTCTCTTGAGGTCAGTGCCTCCTGAGAAGAGATTCTGCTTTAAACTGACACCGTACTGTAGGTAAGTTTGCGGTGAGCCGCGGTTGATTTCGTTCTCGTTGGCCAGAGATTTTTTTTGGCTCCGATCAATGCCACTCTGCAGGGCGAGAACAGGGAGCCATCTTTGTGACTGAGCTTTGCGCGCCGCATCGGCTTCAAGTGTTCGTCCGTAGGCCGGATCGGCCGCAAGAAAATGCCTGTATACACCTTCAATTTCTTCTCGCAGTGGAAGGAGTTCTGCAGGCAGCTGAACCAGCTCCTGAGGAAGTGTTTCAGCTGCTAAGGCTCTTGCCGGGAGTGTCCAGCTTCCACAAACGAGTGCCAATGCGGAACACAGACGCAATGCAGAGATCATTTTTACTTTACTCCTGTTTAAGCGCATCAACAATTTGGAGATCTGCTGCACGGCGTGCGGGCCAAGTTCCAAAGACGAGGCCAGCGCCGAGGCTGACGACCAGCGCTGCCACGAGCGCAAAAGGTTCGATTCCGAATGTCAGTGATACAGCGCGGGGTAGCACTGATTTGGCTATCTGCAGCGCCACTGCACTCACTGCGATTCCAAAGACTATGCCGAGCAGGCCGCTCAGAAAGCAGAGACCCACAGACTCCAAGAGGAATTGCCTGCGGACGTCACGATTGCGAGCTCCGACAGCTTTGCGGATACCAATCTCTTGAATGCGTTCGTGGACATTGACGAGCATGATGTTCATGACCCCGATTCCACCAATCAGCGTGCAGAGTCCGCCAATAACAAGCGTTAGTCCGAGTAGAATTCCCATCATGAGATTGAACTTTTCCAGCTCTTGCTCGAATGAAAAGAAGCGTAGAGGGAATCGGTTGCCCGTCATCAGTTTGAGCTTATTGACGATGTATTGAGCGAACCAAGTCGGACTCATGTCTGGATGGGGGACGGCGACAAACCGGGTGTTGTAGACCCGGGCTCCACCCGAAATCAGCGTGGAGGTTGGGACGTAAAGGGAGCTGTTGATTTCGGGATTGAACAACGAATCCTGAGGTTCAAGAATTCCAATGATTTTGAGAATACCTTCGAACTCACAGCCTCTGATACGTACTGTTTGTCCTAGGATCAGGCTTGAACCCGCGGCAGAGTTGCGTGTAGATTTCGGAAAGAGTTTATTGACTGCATCACTCCCCAAGAGTGCAATGCGTGGCGCGGGAACAGCCTCATATTCGTGAGGTAATGGCATGCGGCCTAAAGAAATACGCAAAGCGTTTTCCTCGACTTCACGCAAAGAATTTATTCCAGTCAGGTTGCCTTGATAATTACCCTCAGGCGAAAGTATCGCGCACCCCGATGCATCGATTGTGGGATCGAGACGTCCATATTTGACAATCTGTTGGTTGATTCGTGGCAGGTCTTCCGTCACGTGAAGGCCTTGCCAGCGTGGTGCGCCGGTTCGTTCAGCCTGCCGCCAGTCAAAACTTACAAAAGATTTTCGTGCGCCTTGTGTCTCAAAGAACTCACGAAAGACATCTTGTACCTTGCCAGTGAGTGTTAGCATGATGAAGACACTCGCCACTCCGAGCAGAAGTCCCGTCATGGTCAGCAGTGTGCGCAAGCGTTGTGATTTTAGAGCCTGAAGAGTCGGCAGGAAAAACAGGCGCACATTGGCTTTCAAGAAATTCAAGGTTGCGTTTAAGAAACCCTGAGTCAATTCATGAGATGACGTCGAGCTCCCAGATTGTTCGAGCTTGCGCGGAGCTGCTGGCGAGTCAGAGCGACGCTCGTCGGAGACAATCACACCGTCTGCGATTTGGATTATGCGTTGTGCCCGGGCAGCGACCTCTGGGTCGTGGGTAATGACGACAACAGTGTGCCCTTGCTGATTCAGTGCAACAAGTGTGCCAAGCACCTCGGCTGCTGTCGCGCTATCGAGAGCACCCGTTGGCTCATCGCACATCAACACCTCGGGCCGCATGATCAGTGCACGACACATTGCCACGCGCTGACATTGTCCTCCAGAGAGCTGCGAAGGCCGTTTGTCTGCCTGCTCACTCAGGCCAAAACGTTGCATCAAATCCTGCGCTCGTTCGTTCCATTGTTGTAAACTTAAGCCAGAGCGTGCGTACTCCGTCGGGAGTAAAATATTTTCTCTGACAGTGAGCTGCGGAAGGAGAAAAAATTGTTGAAACAGGAAGCCAACAGATTTGTTTCTGCGTTCAGATTTTTCATTGACATCGAGGCGAGTGGAAGTTTCGCCTGTCATGCTAAGCGTTCCCGTGCCAGGGTCAGACATGAGCCCGAGCAGATGCATGAGAGTTGATTTGCCCGAGCCACTGGCACCAATAATGGCGACGAATTCGCCTTTCTCAATGCGCAGGTTGATACCACGCAGAGCTGTGTAGGGGGGTGCCTTAAGAGCCTGATAAGTGTAGCTCACATCATTCAGCTCATAGAGCGGCGGACGTGGCATAGCTACAGCACCTCACTTAGCGTGGATTGTCGGCACGTTGATTCTGGGGCGCAGCTTTTTCTCCGAGTTTGCCCTCTGCGAGGAGCTTGAGATCGAGTTTTGCAAAGTCGATTTCAAGCACAGCATCGCCCTCTTTTAACTCGTCGCCTGCAAGTTCAACCCATAGGTCGGTGACAAGCCCGGCTTTAACTTTTTCGAATCGTGGTGATTCCGAAGCGGAGGAACGCGGGCGTTCGACAACAGAGTGACCATTGAGAGTTGCTACTGCATTGGCGGGAAGTGAGAGGACGTTCTTGTTCTCTGCAACCACAAGCTCAATGCTGGCATTCATCTGTGCACGCACGTCACGGTCTGGATTTTGGATGAGGATATCGGTGACGAAGTAGGTGAAGCCGCCTGTTTTGTCTTCCACGCCTTGCTGGCTGATGCGATTGACGACGCCGTCGTAGTGCTTCTGTGGGAATGCATCAAGCTTGATGCGAACTGCTTGTCCGGTTTTTACAACTCCGAGGTCAGCTTCGAGGATACGCGATCGTACCATCATTTTTTCCGTGTCGGAGATAATCAAAACTTCACGCCCTGTCGCTTCAGCACTTTCCGCGGTCGCCATGACACTCTCACCCACAGCTTTGTTGAGAAAAGTGATAACCCCTTGCCTGGGGGCTTTGACAAAAATCATCGACAAGCGACCGTCTTGGGATTTTCTCTTGTCGATAGTCTTGCCCGTTTTTAGTCCCAGAGCTTCTTCGAGAAGGGAGAGTTGTTGACGCGCAGTTTCGTATGAAAGCTTGGCACGATAATAGTCGTTTTCTGCTTTTTCGTTTTCGGATTGCGAGAAGAGATCGCGTACGTTTTTTCGGCGGTCGAGATTCTCCTCGGCGGCCTGCATTTCGAGACGAGTACGTTGCACTTCGGCTTGTCTCGATTCGAGTTCCTTCTGGCCGGAGGAGTCCTGCAGCACAGCGAACAGCACCTGACTTTCCCTGACCGTTTGCCCCTCTTGGACGAGAACCTGGCGGAGTTGTCCGGATACAGGTGAATAAACCGCGATGGCGCTCGCAGGAAGAACCTTACCTGTGAGAAGCAGATCACGGCGCACGTCACGGCGCTCGACCTTGACAGTGCGCTTGGCTTGTTGGGCTTCAAATTTAATCGCGCGGTTGTATCTTGAAAATGAGATACCTCCGGCGATCAACAGCGCCGCAGCGCACGCAACAAGAAATCGGGACGTTTTGTAAAAGGGCTTATCCAACTTCATTGGTTTCGACGACCTCTTTGTCTGTGTTGACGTCGGGGGCGGACGCTAGCATGTCTTCAGTGCGACCATAAGGATTGTCCGGTGCTGCGACGGATGATTGCCAGGTCAGGTGGCGTGCGCAGGATGTTGCGGTTCCAGTAGCGGGTTGCAAGTCGAAAGTGCTCTGAACAAAGCGTGCAGGCATCTTGCCACGAGAGCGCCTGCCACTGTTGTTTGTCCGACATCGTGCGGTTTTTCTGCACCGGTGTGGTTGAAATCCAGCAGTCCGGCTGGTCGGTCGAATTATCCCAAAAGAAAAGAAGGCGCGGCACTGTTTGCGTGCCCACTGTGCTGCGTTCGGAAGTTCGATTTGTCAGCAGCACATGAAATTGTCCGTCTTCTGCAAACCACAGCGATGTACCGGAGTACCCGAGATGACCAAAGAACATGTTGTTGCGTTCGGGAGGCCACTTCTTCAGGCCTGCGGTAGATTCCGCGCTTGAGGGAGTGTCGAGTCCCCACGAAAACCGACCACGCTGCGAAGAAAACGCCTGCGGGCTGGCAAGAAGTTGTTGTTGGGTGGCAGAGAGTTCGGGAATTGTGCGGCTCACGTCCAACACGCTTCCAAACAACCCTGCATGCGAGGAGACCAGGGGTGCAACCCCGTGCGCTGACTTGAATTCACTCGCGAGAATATTGGCATTTGTATCGTGCACGCTGCCAAAGAAACCCGCGTGATTTTCAAGTTTTCTTTGCTCGTAGAGATGCGCAACGACCTGAGAATTCAAATAGGGGAAAAACGGAATGGCTGTGCCGCTGCGCTCGGGATCGATGGAGGCGTGCCAAAAGTCAGAGTTAAACTTCTGGTTGAGCGTATCCACAGCGTGTGCCCAACCGCGGAACGGACTGAGGCCAAGATGCTCGATGATTCGCGCCAGCAGGTAATAATTGAGGTCTGAATAAACGGTGTTTTCTGAGGGTTCTTGTGGAGCCCTTTCCAGTATTGAGCGGGTGAGATTGAACTGTGCAGCACGCGTCAGTGAGCCATCTTGGTCACGCGCCAAATCTCCCAGGCGACCGGTTGTGCGCGTCTTGCCACCCTTTTCACCAAAATTCCAAAGCGCACGTCCGAACCAGCACCAGGCTGGCAGACCGCTGCGGTGACTCAACACGTGCCCCAGGGTCAGCTTCGGCCGCTGCTCGGCCCAGATTTTGAGTGCCTGACCTTCTTCTGACCGTGGCTCGATGAGCGTTGCTAGAGGAGCTCCGGCAAGGATCAGTGGGTCAGCATTTAGAGCGTGCCGCAGCCAAAGGTTCGCTAAAAGCGGCTTTGTTAGACTTGCCAAGTCGAATGCGGGAAACCAGGGTTTTCTGCCATAGACCCCGCCCGAGGGGGTGTCGAGATCGAGAAGCCAATCGGGAGGGCACGCCTCGTCTGCATAAAGAGCGCACCAGTTTCCCTCCCGGTTCGCGCACGCCCAGGATGTAAAAGTTCCCCGCTCAACCTCCAGCTCGAGGCTGTTAATCAGGGAGGTGTGTGGTAGAGCCATAACTGAGTTTCTCCGCTGAGGCCGAGGGGCGCGCTCTTTGTCGATTTGTCACAATAGACGCCGTGCCGAGATTGTCCAGAAGCAGATCGAGGGAGCAGGGCAGTGAAGCAGGAAAAAAAACCAGAAAATGAACTGACTCGTACAAGCGTAGAGCGGCAGATCCTCAGTAGCCTCGGAATGACTCCCGCTCGCTTGCAGCGCGATGTGGATGCTTGGCTGGAAGAGGATTTTGGTGGTGGGGATCCGAGTGTCTGGACCCAGTCCGCACTGGGAACGCGCATGCGTGTTGAGATTGTCGCCAAGCAGGAGTTCATCTTGTGTGGCCTCCCATTCATGGCTCTGATTTTTCAAAAAACGCACGGCCATATTCCTGTTCAGTTGCACTCGGCCTTCAATGACGGTGAGACCGTGCGGCGCGGCGACATTATTCTTTCCGGCGAGGGAGATGCAGCAGCTCTTCTGTTGGGAGAACGCGTGGCATTGAATTTGGCTGCACGCCTCAGCGGAATTGCAAACAAAACCCACGCCATGAAACTTTTGGTCGAGAGAGCCTCGGCCAGACAGAATTTGGGTGCACCGCAGCTCCTTGAAACCCGCAAGACCACTCCTGGTCTGCGCCTCTACGAAAAGTATGCAACCCGTGTCGGTGGTGCGCGCAACCATCGTCATGCACTCGATACCGGTCTTATGCTGAAGGAAAATCATTTGCGCAGTTTTGGCGGAGTGAGCGGCGCTCTTGGCAAGGCTCGTGCAAACGCACCCATTCTGACACGTGTAGAAATTGAAGTGTCCAACCTGCGTGAGTTTGCTGAAGCACTCGAAGGTGGAGCAGACGTCATCATGCTCGATAATTTTTCCGTGCAGGACATTCAATCTGCGGTTGAATTGCGGAAAGATCGCAGACGTTCAGTGGCGCTCGAGGTGAGTGGAAATTTAACAGAAGAAAACATTGCAGCAGTTGCTCAACTTGGCGTTGATTATTTGAGCTCGGGCGCTCTCATACACCAAGCTACGTGGGTTGACATGAGTCTGCAGCTCTATCCAATAGGCCAGAAATGAAAGCCCTTTTTCGAGATGAAACAACCTCCACCATGGACTGGGCACGTGAGTGTGTCACACAGGGCGGAGTGAGCGAACCCTTTGTGGTGATGGCTCGCATGCAGACAGCCGGACGTGGACGTGGCGGAAGCACCTGGGTGCAAGGTTCTGTGGGTGCACTCGAAAGTGAGCTCTCCTCTGCGGCTTATTTGGCTCATGCGAGTTTGCCAGACGCAGTTGCAGCGCACGGATGTTTTGGTCCGTGCACATTTGTTTTTCCGGCCAGCGCGATCCGAATTCCCTTGACCTGGATGAGTCTTGCTGTGGGCTGTGCGCTCTTGGATGCAATTGAATCTGTGCGTCGACGGCTCGAAAATCAACTCGGATTTGTGAAGCTCTTTCCGAGTAAAGATCTTTATGAACCTCGCATCAAATGGCCCAATGATCTGTGGGCTTGGCCAACATCCGGGCGCGCTTCCGACCAAAACCGCGGTCGAAAAATTGCAGGAGTGCTCTGTGAATCTTCTTTCCGTGGCGATGTTCTGCAGAACGTCACTGTCGGCATTGGTCTGAATACATTTTCAGCTCCTGCAACCGTTTTTCACTCCGGCTGCCTGCTTGATATGTGGGGAGTGTCTCCCAAATCGATTTCACCTGCGCAGGAGCGCCAGGTCGAAGTCTTATTGGCAGAGGAGATTGAACGAGAGTTGGCCGACTATCTCGGCGTACAGCGCTCGGTCGAACAACTTCAGTCCCTCGTGCTTGAACGCTCGCTCCCGCCTGGGACACTCATGAGTGTGAACAAAGGAGAGGTCAGCGGAGCTTTTGTTGGCCTTTCTGCTGAGGGCGGCCTTTTGCTCGAGGGATTCAAGGAGCCCGTTTTGTCGGGCGACGTTGGATTGCCACGCTTTGAGAATATGATTTCTGCCCTCCCAGCTTCCACATCTCGGGCTGTTCAGGCGCGTCTGTGTCTCGATTTTGGCAATAGCCATATTCATTGGCGCTGTGAATCGAGCCAGGGTGTTCTGCAAGGTCATCTGCCTTGGAATCTTGTCGAAAAGAAAACAGTTCAAGATCCACGTGCTTTTGCGCGCCTCGAATTTTCGCGTGAGGTTGCTGAGCACCTGAGGCAAAGTCTGCAGGTTGAGTTGGTTTGGTCTGCCGTATCGCATGCCGGGATGACTGCAAAGTTCGTTGCGGCCACGGAGAATTTACTTGTGGCGCATTCTCCTGGGCGCGAGATGGCGTTGCATCCTTTGCACGCCGACGAAATTCTTCAGGCCTGTGCGCTGGCTGCAGATTATGCGCCCGAGCAGATGGGTGTTGACCGAGCTTTGCAGGCCTGGATCGCTGCGCGCGAGGCGCGTGCTGCGGCATCGTCTGTGGCTGTGCTTTCTTCCGGCACCGCGCTCACGGGATTGGTGGTCAGTGCACATGGGCGCATTGTTGAAAGTTTTATTCTTCCGGGTGCCGTTCTTGGATTGGCTGCGCTTCACGAAAAGACCGCTCGTCTTCCGCATGTCTCTTTGCCACGCATGCTACCTGAGATACGCGAGGAACCACCCTTCAACACCCAGCAGTCGATGCTGCGGGGTTTAACTCTGCAGACGCTTGGGTTGGTCTCGAGTCTTGTGCAATTGCACGATGTCCGCACTCTCGTGCTCACCGGTGGCGGAGCTGAGACGCTCTCCCAGCTGATTGAAAAAGAGTTTCCCCTCACTGTTCGAACCGAACAGGATCTTGTTCTTAAGGCCATGTCGGATTTCATTGCGCACCAGAGCCAGACTCGTTTTCGGTTGATGGCTGATGACGGTGAGACTGACTCAGGTGTGCCCGAGAAGGTTCTCCAGAGCATGCTTCGAGCGCGTCTAAGCAAGCGCAGAAGCCAACGTGTTGCGCTTGATTTGGCGCACTTTCGGCGCCTGGGCGGTCGTCTTGAGCACCTGGGTGTGGGACTCCGGATCGACCGCCACCTTGCAGAAAAGTTCAAATTTCACACCCGCGATCTTTGGCGCGAGCGAGTTGATCTTGGTGAGGTGATGATCGAGCAGAATTCACCTAAAAATCACCTGACTGATTCCGCTCCTGCGGCACTTATCAACATCAAATCCACATACGTCTTAAAGCAGGGAGACCAGGTTTGGCTGTTCCATCCGCCGGAGTATGAGCCCGACATGGCAACCCATGTTGAAGTTGTGCACGACGATGGTGATGCAGCTGTTTTCTGCAAGCCAGGAAATTTGGTTGTGCATGCAGCCGGTTTGTACGGTAAAAACACGTTTATCGAAATTGCCAAGAAAATGGGATTTGCAGATGCCGCACCCGTGCACCGTATCGACCGCGAAACCTCGGGATTGCTTGTGTGTGCCCGTTCGACTCCTCTGCGGAGGGATCTCTCACTCAGTTTTCGTGATGCCTCGGTGAAGAAAATGTATCTTGCAGTGACCCGCGGTGGTCCAGAGGTTCCGCAACATTTTCGTGTAAATTTTCCTATCGGAAACGCCATAAACTCTCGGATTCGATTGAAGCTTTGGCACAACCCAGATGATGGACTTGATGCGCTGACTCATTGCGTGCGACTTTCGTGCTGGAACGATTACACACTGTTTGCCTGTCTTCCTCAAACGGGCCGCACCAACCAGATTCGAGTCCATCTTGCGGCCATTGGTCATTGGATTGTGGGCGATAAGATGTATCACCCCGATGAGGAGGTTTTTCTCAGGTTTTATGAAGAAGGTTATACTGATTTCGTTGCTGAGAATGCTTTGTTGCCGCGCCACTGGCTGCACAACACAGGGATTCAGTTTTTGGGTCAGCCAGAGTCACCCTTAGGTCGTGCACCGGTGATTGCGCCCCTCACAGAAGATCTTTTGGTGCACGCTCCGACGCGCGAACTCTTGCGTGTTGCTGGATTTCCGACCGAACCCGAAGCGCAAAAAAAGGCGTTTGCAAAACTTTTTGCGGAACTGGTTTCAATTGATTTCACAAGAACAGAATTCATTGCGCCTGAGGCTTGAAGATGTCTGGTTCAACTGCCTCATCAGCTTTCGCTCTCATCACTGACATTCATGGCAATGCCACTGCACTTGAGGCGGTGCTTGAAGATGTAAGGCAGATGCGTGCTCAGCACGGAACAGATTCGTTCGAGTTTGTTTGTTTGGGTGACAGCTTTGATGGTGGGCCAGACCCTCTCGCTGTTTTGCGGTCGTTGTCCGATCTTTCCTGTGTTCACCTGCGCGGCAATCATGAAGACTATCTGTTCCAGTACCAACTGAATCCTCATGCCGATAAATTTCGCCATCCGTTGTGGAAGTTCATTCCTTGGACGGTCGACAAGCTCGGCATTGAGCTCAATACGTTCCGCACAAAGATGAGTGAGCTCTGGGTTTCAGAAGTGTGGAATTTGGCAGGCGTGCATGCAAGTCGTTCAAACAACGGCCGTGTTCCAGACTTCTTTGCGCACCAGAATGAACTGTCCTCTGATTTTATTGAGCACCATGAGGTCGTTGCTGCGGAGAAGATTTTTTTCAACGGTCACAGCCATTACTTGGGTCGGCATCGGCATACGTCACTGCCCGAGATCTGGTTTAATTGTGGGAGTGTTGGATATCCCTTCGTAAGCAAGATCCCCGACTGCCTCGATGCACCGGTGGCAACTTGGGTGTGGGTGGAATGTTCACTGATTCAGAGCCAAAGGCACGTTCGAGTGTGCAACAGGCGTGTTCCATATTCGTCTGATGCCTTGCTGCGCCGTTACATTGACTCTGGCGCACTCGAACTTTGTGCGCCTTTTTCATTTGCCATTTTAGCTCAGAGTTTATTCAACACAGATGTTGTTTATCCTTTTTTTCAGCGGGTAAAAAAGAGCGACTACACCCCGGAAGAGATGGCACAGAGTTTGATCGCTGAGCTGCAGAAACAGAATGTTTTTGATCGGGTCAATGCCTTGTTGCGGCGTGCAGGTCTGCACGAAATTCGGGTTCGGGCATGAGTTTCTTTGCTCTTCTATTTGTTCTTATTCAAGCACTTTTTTTTCCATCGCTCGCCTCGGCTCAGACGCAGCCACAGCCCGAGTGCTCTGCTTTGCGCACTTTTCTGAACCTTCGCCGACCAACGGTTTCTCAGACTTTTATTATGGAGGAGCTGACGCTCACGGGGCTGAAACGAACATCGGAGGAGTTTGTACGTGATGAAATTGGCTTTGAAGCAGGCTGCGCACTGACCTTATCCGATGCTGAGGCGGCTGCGCAGCGCTTGCGCAATACTAATTTCTTTATCAGTGTTCAGCTTTATCACGAGCTCATCTCAGAAAGAGGCATTCGTCTGCATTTTATCTTTGAAGAGAAGTGGACACTCACGCCGGTTTTGCGGGGAGGCACAGGTGGTGGGGTGAGTTTTTTTGTGCTCGGCCTATATGATATCAATGCTCTTGGTGCAGGCATTGAACCAGGTGCCCAGTACGAGCAATACGCGGGCTCGCCTGGGTTTGTTGTCTGGTGGCGCGATCCGCATATTGGAACGCGAGACTGGCGTTTGTCGCTCGAGTTTGCGCATGTGACGCGACCTGCTTATTATTTGAATCCCGAGAATGATGAGTTCTACAAGCCACTCCTGCGCGCCACTCGGTTCTCGTTAATTGGCCTTAGGCGCGTGGGTCGTTGGGATATTGGGCTTGGTGTGGAGCCTTTAAAACGCACTCTTGAAGCCCAGGATCTGACCGCACCTTCGTTCTACCCTAATTTCACCGCGACTTCCGGTACGACCCTTGGGGTCAAGTCCAGCGTCCGGTACAATGGCGTCAATCTCGATGATTTTCGTCTGAACGGAATGCGGAGTGAGTGGACGTTGGATTGGCTTGTTCCGGCGCGTGCGCCGGGCAGCACGGATCCTGTTGTGAAGGTTTCAACGCAAAATCTTTTTTTCACGAATCTCGCCAACAGACATAATTTGGGTCTGCGTGTTCAAGGGGGCTAGGTTTCTTCGGGTGCACTTTTAGACTTGTTCCGCCTCGGGAGTCTCGATGGTGTCCGGGGACTTCTCGATGGTGAGCGTTCCGGACGGGTTATGTGGCTTGTGAACTCCGAATACCGTTATGCTAGTTATTTGAGTCATCAGCTGGCCGTGCAAAATGTTGCTTTTGTTGATTCGGGTAATGGTGGCGTGGATTTCAATCACTGGCCCTCGCCGGTTGCGGTTAGCGTGGGGACTGGCGTTCGTATTGGGTTTCGTCCTATAGCGAGATTGCGGGTGCGTGCAGATTATGCGCACGGTTTGCAGAAGCTTCGGCAAAGGCACAATGTTGTCGTCGGTATGCAACAGTATTTTTGATGCAGAGGGAGATTGTCGGTTATGAAGAACAGCACGACACAAGGTTCACACGGGATTGAAACAATCTGTGTACATGCAGGAGTAGAGCCTGAGCCAACCACGGGAGCCATCATGACTCCCATCTTCCAAACCTCAACGTACGTCCAATCTGCTCCTGGGGAGCACAAAGGTTACGATTATTCGCGGGGAGGTAACCCAACTCGCACAGCGCTCGAGTCCTCGCTTGCTGCACTTGAGAAGGCACGCCATGGGATTTCGTTCGCCTCCGGCCTGGCAGCGGTACATGCCGTGGCACAGCTTTTGAACCCTGGTGATCACGTTCTGGTGTGTGACGATGTTTATGGCGGTACAGGTCGGTTGTTTCGTAGTCTTTTTGCCAAATATGATATTCATTTTGATTTTGTTGATATGCGCAGCCCTGCTGATTTAAAGTCTCAGTTTCAGCCCAAGACGCGGCTTGTGTGGATCGAAACTCCGACAAACCCGTTGCTGCGTATCGTAGACATCCGCGCAGTCGCCGATCTCGCTCGTGCTCATGGAGCCCTCACGGTTGTCGACAACACGTTTGCTTCACCGGTGTTTCAGCAGCCGCTCGACATGGGTGCCGATATTTCTCTGCACAGCACGACAAAATACATTGGCGGTCATTCCGATCTCGTGGGTGGTGCGCTCATGACAAACGATGATGCACTTGCCGAGCAATTGCGTTTTATTCAGTTCGCAGGCGGCGCTGTGAATGCACCTCAGGAATGTTTTATTCTTTTGCGCAGCATCAAGACGCTTGCTCTGCGTATGCAGCGGCATCATGAAAACGCATGTCAGGTGGCAGAGGCACTGAGTCGCCAAGCGGCATTTTCGGACGTCATCTTTCCAGGGCTCGAATCACATCCGCAGCATGCACTCGCTCGTGCGCAGATGACCGGTTATTCGGGCATGGTGAGTGTGCGCCTCAAGGGTGGCTTTGACGATGTGAAGCGTTTTGTCAGTCGGCTCAAGATTTTCAGCCTGGCCGAGAGTCTGGGCGGGGTCGAGTCGCTTGTGAATCACCCCGAGACAATGACTCACGCCAGTGTACCCCCGGAGCATCGCAAAAAAATCGGTATTGATTCTGGTCTCTTGAGATTCTCCGTGGGCATCGAGACGGCGCAGGATTTGGTCGACGACATTCGGCAGGCGGTCAAATAACGTCAAATTTGTGGCTGTGGGTTTCGCCGCCACAAGATTTTGAGCCCGTGAGCCGATCTTCTTTTTAAAGGGAGGCGGCATGGACAGCTCAAAAGCAAATGGCGATCACGATCCCCGCAAGAAGAGGGCATTCCGCACCAACGATGATTTAGAGCTTATCCAAATCATTCTTGATGAAAACCCAGCTTTGCGGCAGCGTATTATCCGCACAATAGAAAAACAGTTGGGCAAGCAGAGGCTTTCGGCAAGCAAACCTCCGGCGAAAAAACCGGCCTGAGGACGCGCGAGTCTTATGGTCGACTCCGCTCACTGCTCGTGCCCTTCTCTGAAGCATGCCAGTGTGTGGAGCAAAGCCGATCGTGAAATCCCCTCGCCAGTTCGCTCATTTTCTTTCTCCCTCAGAATTCAATACTGACCTCCTGCGTGAAGAAATGCTCGGTAAACGAATGAGCCGCTGCAGTGCTGAAGATCCGGACGCCTGGGCACAGGCCATTTCGGGAAAGCATGTGCTTTTGGGTGTGCCTGACGACCGAGGTGTGGAGCTCAACCAAGGGTTCGTTGGTGCCAGCACAGGCCCACAGGCCTTTCGCAACGCATTTTATCGTCTTTACGATGTGCGGCATTCACAGGGCCAATGGGCGGGCGACGGTTGGGTGGACTGCGGAGATATCGCTCTGCAGTCCAGTATCGCCGACACCCATGCGGCGTTGGCTGATGTTGTGCACGCTCTGCTCGAGCTGGGTGCCAAACGTGTGCACGTGATTGGCGGGGGGCACGACTTCAGTTTCGGTTCCTACTGGGGACACGCGCGCGCCTGTTCAGGGATCTTACCCCTCATCAATTTCGATGCTCATTTTGATTTGCGGCCTGTTGAATCAGGTCTCATCAACAGCGGCACACCTTTTCGCCGCGTGATTGAAAATCTCGACGATCGCATTGCCGGTGGCCATGCTTTACTCGAGGTGGGAATCCAGCGCGAGCGCAATCCGCAAAGCCTCTGGGATTTTGCACAATCAAAAGGCGTATCAGTGGCTGAGTATACTGGAGCAGCTCAGCCTTGGATTTTTCATCGCCTTGCAGCTTTAAGTGAGTGCTCGCTGAATAAGCAGGTCGCTGCGTGGATCGAGAATTGGTCGCGCGCCAACGATACATCTGGGGCACTTCATCTTTCCATCGACCTCGATGTTTTTCCAGCATCATCTGCTCAGGGAACCAGCGCTTCAACTTCTTTTGGGGTGCCGGTTGAAACTCTGTGGCCATGCATGGAAGATATCTTGTCTCGAAACATTTGCCGCGTGGTCGATGTCGCCGAACTTTGTCCGGCGCGTGACGTGCATTCGCAAACGGCACGTCTGGCTGCGTCTTTGGTCTTTCGCGGGTCCCTCTCTCGGGATGCGTCCCCGCGTTAACTTGTTCGAGATCCGTTTATGGGTTAAGGCGAGTGCCGCACCCACGTTTTGACTTTTTTGGAGGCGTTGACCATGACAGCGTCAATCAACCCCTATTTTCCGATATTGATAGCTTTCGTTTTGGGATTGCTGATCGCGGGTGGCGCAACTGCGGCGTCGTTTTTGCTCGGCCCCAAGAAGCCGAATCCTGCCAAGCTCGATGTGTATGAGTGTGGTGTGCCGGTTGTGGGCACGGCGCGTCAGCGTCTGTCGGTCAAATTCTACCTGACCGCAATTCTCTTCATTCTTTTCGATATCGAAACCGTATTCTTGTACCTTTGGGCCGTTCTTTTCGACGAACTCCGGTGGTTTGGAATCATCGAAGTGGGTCTGTTCGTGGGAACGCTCGTGGTTGGTTACATCTATATCCTGCGTCGCGGCGCCTTGAACTGGGATTGAAAGGGACGACATGGAAGGTACAGTCGGAGTGGTCACTCAGTTTCTCGACAGCAACATTGGTCTTGTTGCTGCGCTCGGTAAAATCGCCCTGGCACTCGTCATCGCCTTGCAGGTTGCTCCCATCATGGTTTGGGTCGAGCGTCGTCAGGCAGCGTTCATTCAACGCCGCATCGGCCCCAACCGCGTCGGTCTTTTTGGTTTCAAACTTTTTGGTTTAGGTCAGCCGCTGGCTGATACTATTAAGCTTCTGTTCAAAGAAGATTTCGTGCCCAAGCAGGCAAATAAGTTTTTCTATATTCTTGCGCCCATTGTTACTGCCGTCATTGGTCTTGTGGCCATCCAAGGAATTCCCTTGGCCAAAGAAATTGTTGTGGGTGGTCACACAATCAATATGCAGCCCGTAAACTTGAACGCGGGTTTTCTCTACTTGTTTGCGATGTCGGCACTGGGTGTTTATGGGGTTGCGCTGGCGGGTTGGTCTTCCAACAACAAGTACGCGCTTCTTGGTGGCCTGCGTGCTTCAGCACAAATGATCTCGTACGAAATTGCCATGGGTCTGGCACTTCTGCCGATGGTCTTCATTTATGGAACTCTCGACCTTCAGACGATGATTGCTGCGCAGTCCGATTCACTGTTGTTCGGTGTTTTGCCCAACTGGGGTATTTTTCTTTCTCCTATCTCCTTCGTAATTTTCGTTATCACCATGTTCGCGGAAACCAACCGCTTGCCCTTTGACCTCGCTGAAGGTGAAGCCGAGCTCGTGGCTGGCTTTCTCGTCGAGTACGGGTCGATGCGCTGGTCTCTGTTCTTCCTGGGCGAGTACGCGATGATGTTCACGCTCTCGGCACTCACTACATGTGTTTTCTTGGGTGGCTATGAAATTCCCTGGTTGTCGCAAACAGAGCTGGTGGCGCTGTTGACCCCCATCTTTAGTGCTGAGCCTGCCACCTGGGTTGCGTCGCTCATCGGTCTGACTGTTCTGCTCGCTAAGACCGCCATCTTCATGTTCTTGTTTGTTCAGGCACGCTTCACGCTGCCGCGCTTCCGCTACGACCAGCTGATGCGCGTGGGCTGGGTGTACCTATTGCCTCTAGCTCTGGTGAACGTGGTTGTGTTGGCTTTGATTGTTGGAATCATGCGCCTGACTTGAGTTCTCGGGCAGGAACGCGGAGTAATGCAGATGGATTTGAACTTTATTGCTTTTGTTGTGATGGGACTCGCTGCCACCATCCTTTCGGGTGTGATGATCACCCGTCGCTGGCCTGTCAGTGCTGCCATGGTGCTGATTGCAGTCATGACCCTTCTGGCTGGCATGTTTGGTTTGCTTGAAGCTCACTTTGCGGCTGCGGCGCAAATTATTGTTTACGCAGGTGCCATTATGGTGGTGTTTGTGTTCGTTATGATGCTCCTCAACCTTCCGCCCGAGGAGTTGCGTTATGGCGGTGTGACCTGGGGCGAGATGGTGCTCATCAGTTTGGGTGTGCTTGTTGCTATCGTGCTTGGAACACAGGTCGGCCAAGGTTTGCTGACTCAAGGACTCGAGTCGATGGGATATGCGCCCGGACAAACTCCTGCACACGCTAAGTCACTTTATTTTGCAGCCGACGAAAACGTGAAAAACGTCGCTGCGACAATGTTCGTTGATTATCTTTGGGCTTTTGAACTTGTCAGCTTTCTGATTCTGGCTGCTGTCATCGGTTCAATCGTCATTGCCAAGAAGAGGAGCGCCGAAAATGCTAACGCTGCCTGAAATCGGGCTCTATTTTTCATTTCTGCTGTTCTTGGTTGGTCTTGCGGGTGTGATGTTTCGCAAGAACATCCTCTTCATGATGGTGAGCGTTGAAATCCTTCTCAATGCTGCGAATCTGGCGTTCGTGTCGGCAAGCAAAATCACCGGCACAATCGATGGTCAGGTCGTGATGTTCTTTGTGATGGCGGTCGCTGCATGTGAAGCGGCAGTAGGTCTGGCGCTGATTATTGCGCTCTACAGAACTAAGGCCTCCATCGAGGCGGATGACTTGAAAGCATTGAGGGGCTGAAAAAATGAATTATCAAGCAATGCTTGCCGCCGTTTTGCTGATACCGCTGCTTGGCTCAGTGCTAAACGGTTTCTTCCTTCGTAAGGCTCCCCGGTTGGTGACAGTCACTGTGGCAACTCTCGCCATAGCTCTGCCATTCGTGTTGTCGTGCGCACTGGTTTTTGGTCCGATTGCATCGGGGGAAGTGATTCGGACGGAGTTGTTCAAGTGGATTTCGGTTCCACTCGAGGGTGGTTGGCTCGAAATTCCCTTTGCACTCTCGCTCGACCGTCTCTCTGGAATCCTTCTGCTTATCATCACAGGTGTGGGCAGTCTTATTCACCTGTACGCAGGCGAATACATGCACCATGAAGAGGGTGTGTACCGCTTCTTCGCCTACTTGAATCTGTTTGTGTTTTCGATGTTGTCGTTGGTTCTTGGCGCCAATATGGTTGTGACCTTCCTTGGTTGGGAAGGCGTGGGCGTGTGCTCCTACTTGCTCATTGGTTACTGGTACTCCGACGAGGCTAATGCGCGCGCCGGCATGAAGGCATTCGTGGCTAACCGCGTTGGCGACCTCGGGTTCCTTCTTGCGATGTTCATGTCGGTCAAGCTCTTTGGCAGCGTCGACTATTCTGCAATTGCTGCGTCGTTGACCAACGAGCTCGCTTCTGAGAATGCCTCGATGATCACGGCCATTGGTCTGTGCATGCTTCTCGGCGTTGCCGGCAAATCTGCTCAGCTGCCTCTGTATATTTGGTTGCCCGATGCGATGGCTGGTCCCACGCCGGTGTCCGCACTGATTCATGCGGCAACGATGGTAACCTCGGGTATCTACCTGATGACCCGTATGAGCTTCCTGCTTGTCCACAGCTCAACCGCTATGACCACAATTGCGGTGATTGGCGCTGCAACGGCACTGTTTGCAGCAACAATCGGCCTCGTTCAAAACGACATCAAAAAAGTTCTTGCTTACTCGACCGTGAGTCAGCTTGGCTTCATGGCGCTCGGCTGTGGAGTCGGCGCATTCCAATACGGCGTCGCTCACCTCATGACTCACGCGTTCTTTAAAGCTCTTTTATTCCTTGGGGCAGGAAGTGTGATTCACGCCATGCACCACGAGCAGGACATTCGTAAAATGGGCGGCCTCATCAAGAAGATGCCCATCACAGGTTGGACGTTCGTTATTGGAACATTGGCCATTATTGGCTTCCCAGGTTTTTCGGGCTTCTTCTCTAAAGATGAAATTCTTTATTACGCCTGGAGCGGAACCTTTGGTCATCCGCTGCTGTGGGTGACCGGTGCACTGGCCGCTGCCTGCACCAGCTTCTACATGGTTCGTCTCACTTATCTTGTGTTCTTTGGTCAAAGCCGTGTCGAGCACGCACACCATCATGGACACGGTCATGATGACCACCATCACAGCCACGAGATCCACGAAAATCCATGGACAATGACTTTGCCCTTGGTTTTACTCGCTGTGTTCTCGATTGTAGGTGGCTATGTTTCAATTCCGCACGCTATCATGCACGTGCTTGGTCTTGAAGGCGACAATGCCATCACCCAGTGGCTCTACCCTGTGATTTCTTCAGCCAAGGAAGTCATGAAGGCGGTTCACGGTGACGCTCATGGCTCTGCTGCGCTTGAGTGGGGATTAATGGGCACATCGACCTTGGTGATGCTCATCATGAGTGGATTTGCTATCGCGCTTTACAAAGTTGGACCTCAGGGTGGCGATGCGTATGCCCAAGCCGCCGGTGGTCTTTACCGCCTCATTCTCGATAAGTGGCGTATCGATGAGCTTTATCAGGCGGTCATAATTGAGCCTCTCAAGAAGGTCGGTGATGGCTTCTTCAAGTTCGGTGATCGTGCCGTGATTGAGGGTGTCATCAATGAAGGACCGCGTGGGATTTATCTGGTGACTTCGGTTCTCAGTGACATTCAATCAGGACTTGTGCGCAATTACCTGAAACTGGTTTTCGTGGCCGTGGTTGCACTTGGGGCGTGGATTTTCATCTGACGCGCTGAGCTTTCGAAAGGAGAGTTTCTTTTTATGGTTTCGGTGATTTCGCAGTGGATTCTCACGCTGCTCATCTTCTTTCCTTTGCTGGGTGCGATTGTTGTCGGTCTCATGAAGGACGTGCAAACCGCTCGTCACGTTGCAGTTGCAATTGCGGTTCTGGAAATGATTTTCTCATTTCATCTGATCGCTCATTTCAACATCGACTCTGCTTCGATGCAGTTTGCGCAAGATCTTGCTTGGCTGCCGAGTGGCACGGGGATTCGTTATATCGTGGGCGTGGATGGTTTGAGCCTGATGCTGGTTCTGCTCACCACAATTCTTTGCCCTTTGATTTTGCTCTCGAGCTACTCATCTATTGAATCCAATGTGAAGTCGTTTCTTGCGCTGTTTCTGGTGCTTGAATCCGCTATGATTGGTGCGCTGGTCAGTCTCGACCTCGTTCTTTTCTATGTATTCTGGGAGGCCATGCTTATTCCGATGTATTTCATCATCGGCGTTTGGGGCGGAAAAGAACGCATTTATGCGACCACAAAGTTCTTCATTTATACGGTTGTGGGCAGCCTTTTGATGTTGGTGGCATTCGCCTACCTCTATTATCTCCACTATCAGCAGAATGGTGTGTTCAGCACGAATCTCATCGAGCTTTATCGCACCGCAGCAGGACTTCCTGCTGAAACTCAGCTGTGGTTGTTTGCGGCCACTGCACTTGCATTTGCGATTAAGGTTCCCTTGTTTCCGTTTCACACGTGGTTGCCCGATGCACACGTTCAGGCACCCACTCCCGGTTCGGTTATCCTCGCGGGCGTGCTGTTGAAGATGGGTACCTATGGCTTAATGCGGATGAGCATTCCAATGTTTCCTGAAGCAGCGCATCAGGCTGCTCCGGTCATGATCACGCTCTCGGTCATTGGAATTATCTACGGAGCTCTGATTGCATGGCGCCAGACAGACATCAAAAAGCTGGTGGCCTATTCGTCCGTAAGCCACCTTGGATTCGTGGTTGCAGGCATGTTCGCCTTCAATGAAATGGGATTCACGGGCGCTCTGTATCAGATGGTCAACCACGGTGTTTCGACTGGCGCGTTGTTCCTTTTGATTGGTGTCGTTTATGAACGCCGCCATACGCGTGAGATGAGCGAGTACGGTGGTCTTGCGAAGCAGATGCCGTGGTATGCCTTCTTCATGGTTGTTGCGACTCTGGGCTCCGTGGCACTTCCCGGCACAGGTGGCTTTATCGGTGAGTGGTTGATTCTCAACGGTGTCTTCCAAGTGCATCCGGTGATGGCAACGTTGGCTGGAACGGGAGTTATTCTCGGTGCGATTTATATGCTGTGGCTTGTTCTCAAGGTTGTTTGGGGTCCACTCAACAACGAGGAAAACAAAAAGCTGCCCGATTGTTCGCCACGCGAATCATTTGTGCTGGCAACGCTCTCGGTCTTCGTTTTTGCGACAGGGTTCCTGTCTGCACCGATTCTCGAGCACACAGTTCCTACTTTGAAGAAACTGCAGGAGAGCGTGAACAGCAAGTCGGCTTACAAAACCCAACTTGTTATTCCCGGTCGCTCGAATGAGCCCATGAAAGTGATGATGGAAAAGTGAGCGTTGCACAGACCCAGATCTGACTGCGACCCTGTCTCTCGCGGAGTGAATGATGAACGAAGCGCTTCAATCCAGTTTGAACTTGATTTTCCCATCTGCGGCATTCTATCTGCACGCGGCTCCTATCCTAGCAATGCTTGTGGGCGGCTTGGTGGCTTTGCTTGCAGGCGTTTTTCGCGGCAATCCCGACCGCCCCAGCATGGTTTCGTACCAGATTGGATTCATCAGCTGCTTTCCTTCAGTCATCGTTCCCCTGATTCTCCTCTCGGCGCCGGGCTCGTTTGGCATGAGTGTGAGTCAGCCTCCAGCATGGTTGGGTAGTGGCTTCCTCGCTGACCAAATCTCCCAGTTTACTTTCTTGGTGGTTGGTCTTGGAACAATGTTCACTCTGTTCATGGCTGAGATTTCCAATGCTGGCCGTCAGTTGTTGCGCCCTGAACTTGTATGCCTAATGCTCTTTGCTTCTGCGGGCATCATGATTATGGCTTCCGCAGGTGAGTTTATGGCCTTCTTTACGGGCCTCGAACTCATGAGCATCCCGCTTTACGTTCTCGTTGGCTATCAGCGTCACGACACACGCGGCCTCGAAGCGGCTGTGAAGTACTTCTTGATGGGTGCGACTGCCTCGGCCATCATTCTGATGGGCATGGCTCTTATCTATCTGAATATCGGCACGTTGCGTTGGTCGGATTTTGCACTTTTGAATGTTTCACTGTCGAATCCTTTTGGAGTGCTGGGTCTTCTTCTGTTTGTGGTCGGATTGTCTTTCAAGTTGGGAATCGCTCCGTTCCACACCTGGGGACCAGACGTCTATCAGGGTGCACACTCAACTCTCACAGGCTACATGTCGACGCTCGTCAAGGTGGGCATCGTCATGGTGGTTCTTCGTATTCTTGGAAACGGTTTTGCCGGCAACGACGGTGGAGTTTGGTTGGCGAAGATCTTTTGGGTTCTGGGAACTCTCTCGATTCTTGTGGGGTCTGTTTTTGGTCTCGTGCACAACAGCATTAAGCGCATGTTGGCCTACTCATCCATCGCCAACGCGGGATACTTCTGTCTTGCATTTGCGACGCTGGCACTTTCTCCCGCAAGTGCCGAAGCGCGTCAGGCGGTGCTTGCCTACACTGCTATCTACACCATTCTGAATCTCGGTGCGTTCGCTATTCTTGCTTGGCTTGAAGACGGTAGCCGTGAAGATCTCCTCAAGGAGGAGCTCGCAGGTTTGGGCAAGCGCGCACCGTTTGCATCCATTTGTCTGACTATTTTTATTCTTGGTCTCGCCGGTATTCCTCCAGCGGCTGGGTTTTTTGGCAAGTTCATGCTCATCAGTTCTGCGGTTTCGGTCGGACTCATTGGTTTGGCTGTGGTCATGGTTTTGCTCAGCTGCGTTGCACTCTTCTACTACCTCTCGCTGTTGGTTGAAATTTGGCTCAAGCCTGCGACTCGCAGTTCTGTGAATCCTCAGGACAATGAAGATTCACGCGACGTGCGCGTTCTTGTGGGAATCGTTGCTTTTGCGAGTTTGGTTGTTGGTATTGTTGGTCCGCGTTGGGTGGCTTCGATCAACCCAACCTTCGCACGCGAGAACAGAGCCCCTGCGCAGCCTTTGAAGACCGGGCAAACCAATCAGGACTCAGGAACAACAGGACAGCGGCAGGATCTTTGATTCGTAGGCTGTCCTTGTGAGGGTTGAAGGACGTCCATTATGAGACCAATCCTCTTTGAAATTTTTGGCTGGGAGGTTCCCTCCTGGCATTTTTTCTTTGTATTGGCTGCGCTCGTCGCCTATTTTTGTGCGCGCACTTGCGCTCAGAGCGCTGCTCGCGCCGAGCACCCTGCAGCACAACCCTTTCTCCATGCGCTGCCGAATATCTTTGTCATCTGTTACATCGCGGGCTGGTTTGGGGCACGCGCATTGAGCATCGTCGTAGAACAGCTTGAGGTGCGCACGCTTGCAGATTTCTTGGTTGCACTTTTTCAGATTGGTCCGATGACTTTCTATGGGGGTGCGTTTGCTGCGGTTTTGTGTGGCGCTTTATACTGCAAAATAAAGGGTATCTCGCTTCCTTTTGCCCTTGATTGCGGGATGGTCGGCGGTGTTTTTGCGCTCGGAGTTGGTCGTATCGGTTGTCATTTGAATGGTGACGATTTTGGCCTGCCAGTTCCCAATCAGCTTAATCCTGCTTGGTGGGCTGTTCGTTTTCCGAATTTGGAAGACGGTGGCTTGTTTCGCTATCCGGTGCAGCTTGAGGAAACCGCGGCATCGTTTTTGTTCGGTGGAATTGGACTTTTGATGTTTCGTCGTGCTTTCCAGCGCGCCCGAATAACCGTCTCTTCGGAAGGTTCCCTATTCACTGGCAGTAGCAGTTCCTGTGGTGCAGTGATGTTGGGGCGGATTGCTGCATGGATGGGACTTCTTTCGGCAGCGCACCGCTATCTCAATGAAATCTTCCGCGGAGATCCGCGCGGACTCTTCCCTGGAACTCAAATTTCGACATCCAGCGGAATTGCCCTGCTGATTGTCGTTTTTTGTGCTGTATGTTTGTCTCTGTTGCGACAGCACTTGAGATCGCACTCCAACACAGGAGTCAGTTCATGAGTCATATAACCCTCAAGGCATCCACACTGCTTGAAGCAACCTTGAAGTCTCTTTTGCCTGCCGCTGTTTCGGCACAGTGCACGCGCAACCATTTTTTAGGTGATCGGAGCGCTCTTCAGGCGGCATTAAAGAGTCTCTTTGGTTCGAGCACAGAGAATAGTGCAAGACTTTTGCTTGTGTCTGATGGTGTGCACAAGCTTTCGGGTGATGCACAGGCGAACGTGGATGATTTTTTCAAACAGCTGTGCACTGATTCCGAACTGCCTTTTGAATTTCTCGATATTTCAAGTGTCCTCTCCTGCCGCCCTGAGGAAGTGCATGCTTCGGTTGAAGCTGTTTCTGTGCTCAAAGGTAAATTACATCAACGTACGCCAGCTCCTGTGGTTGTCCTGGGCAGTGGCTCTCTCACAGATGTTGTGAAGCACACCCTGTTCGAGCTCGGCTGGTCGGGTGTGCCGTTCGTAGTGCTTCCTACGGCGCTGACAGTCACAGCATTCACATCTCATTTTGCTGTGCTTGAGGAATCTGGAGCAAAGCGGACGAGGCTCTCACGCACAGTGGATCACTGCTTGTGGTACGCACCTGTGTTGTCAGCTGCTCCGCAGGCCATGACGCGCGCAGGATATGGCGACCTTCTCGCGCGTTTTGTGGCTTATGGCGATTGGTATCTCGGTTGGAAGCTTGGAGTTGCAGAGCGCTACGATGAATTAGCCTTTCATTTGATGGAGCCTTTCAGCGGCCATCTGCGTCGCCATGCAGGTGCCTTGCAGCAGTGGCCTGTTTCGGCTGAGGCCATCGAAGATCTTGCTGCAATTCTTGCAATGGCGGGCATCGCCATGTCTGTGTCTGGTGAAACAACTCCTCTGAGTGGTTACGAGCACACAATCAGTCATGCGTTGGATTATCTGCACCTGACGTCTGGTCATGCGCTCTCTTGGCATGGCGAACAGGTTGCACTCGCAAGTTTGGCCAGTGCTGAATCGTACGATCAGCTTCTTTCACTTGAGAAGATTGATTTTCAAAACGTGCGTCCAGTGAGTGAAGAGCGAATTAAAAGAACAATCACTCAGCTGTTGCAGACAGCCCCTTATTTCGGCTTCGAGGAGTCTGAACTGACGCCTGAGCAGCGCAAGAGCCGATTGGAGGCACTCCAACCGGGCATTGCAAAAGCAACACTTCTTTTCACCGAAGACTATCGTAAGAAGCACGAGAAGTGGTTGCGTGCGCGAGAGAACATCACGTCATTTGAAGAGAACTGGATATCCATTCGCGAACATCTGCGCATGCTTGTGATTCCTGCTGCTGAGATGCAGTCCTTGATTGTGGCCGCTGGCCTCCCGCTCGTGCCCGAGCAGACTTCTCAGCCTACCAGTGCGTTGGAATACCGCTGGGCGCTCCGCTTTGCACCGTTTGTGCGCTCGCGTGTTTCACTTGCAGATTTTATTTTTTGGCTTGGAGAAGATCCCGCCCTTTGGGCAACTGTTTAGTTGGTTTTATTTTGCTTCAGGTGCACCAGGAGTCGGAGCTGCATCGCCAGCTTCAGCTGGATTGACCGGAGCAGGTGTTGGTGCAGCGGGCGGAGGTGTGATGTCGCGTGTCAAAGTCAGCCACGGACTGACACGCGCGTCCTGAGCACTGCTTGTGTGACTGCGTGGGAGTGTCACCAAGGTTCTCAGTTTAAGCATTTGTCGATTGGGACCCGTCCAGACCCGCAAACAGATTTTTCGACTACCCTCGACCCAAATGAATCCGAGGTGCGGAGTTTGGAAGCCACCGCAATATTCACGGATGAACTGGTTCCACTCGGGTCCTGATGTTGGTTTAGGCGAATAGGGAAGTTCGTCGCGGTTGGTCACGACAGTGAAAGGCACCGTGATTTGCTTCAGGGCACCCACGTTGAAGTCCTTCAGCAACGCGCCCAACCTCAAAAAGGAGGTTACTGCTGCAGGTGTATTGATATTCTGTTCCGAGCGGATGAGCTCAGTGAGTGCGGCTTCGGTTTTTGCCACCTCTTCATTTCCAGGCGGAGGTAGCAGGCTTGTGCGACCTTCGTTCTCGAGTGCATAGACCTGGATTTGCTTTTGCAGACTATCGAACTGAACAAAGTTTTCTCGACCATAACGTTCGTCGGGAAAAATGCGGCTCTTGAAATCGACTCCGCTCCAACCTCCACTCAGAATGGCGTAGCCATCGGTGGCAAAGTTGTGAGGCATCATGTTTTGAACGAGAACGTCTTGTTCAACTGAGACAACTTGCTTGCTTTTTGTACACGCCGAGAAATTCAACGCCGCGATGCCAATGCATGCAGCAATGAACGTGGGTCGTTTCGGCTGTGAATTGAAAGTCCGCAAAAGCTGATTCTCCCTCTTGACTCATTTTTCCTTGATTTTAGCACCTTTGAAAGGTCAAGAGTCAGATCATTGGCGGCGAGCGTCAGCTCCTTGACCGGTCGTTTTCAAGATGTACTCGATTTTAGAGAACACCTCCTCAGGTTTGATGCTGGTCAGGCAACGCATATTTTTGAAGCGACACTCACCCTGCCCGTGCCTGCTACAGGGGCTGCACGAGAGCTGGGCATGATGAAGATTCACGTGAGAGCCCTGCGGAGCAAAGCCCAGGAGCGGATGTGTGGCGCCAAACAGGACACTGGCGGGCGTTCCCAGCAGATCGGCGGCATGGCTTGCAAATGAGTCGCCGGTGACCACATAGGTGGCTGTGCGGATGAGCGCGAGTGTTTCGGCAAGAGTGGTTTTACCAATGTTGTTGATGATGCGCCCATGAGGTGGGAATGAAAGATACTCACCCACAGCGCGGTCTTCCGCTCCCCCGCAGAGCACCACCGACAGGTGGGTTTGTTCGAGAATCAACTTTTGCAGGGTGCGGTAATTTTCCTTTGGCCAACTCTTCAGGCGGAGACTCGCACCCACGAGAAAAACAACATGCCCCGCCGGTACCTGAGCGGGTGAGTGCGGAGCTATCAGAGGCATCGGTGCTGGGTTGAGCGACGCAGTCTCGAGCCGCGGCAAGCCCTCGAGCAATTCTTGTTGCAGCCGATGCACGGGTTTGAGCCGCCGCTGCAGCCATTGCGGTACACTGCGCTCTGCTTGCTGCCGCCGTGTTAGAAAACTCAAAAAGACCAGCAGCAATCTCCAGAAACTAAGTTTTGCCACTTTTCGCTTCTCGATGTTCAGGCCGGCGCGCGTGAGTCGTGCCTCGAGGTCTTGAATCGCGCGTCTGCTGCGGGCTGTGTTCTGCACATCGAGAAGAGGCAAGCGCAGATTGTTTTTATTCAGCTTTGAATCTGATTTTTGGAGTTGGTTCTTCAAGGCCGAGATGAACTCAGACTCACCGACGTCCTCCAGTCCTTCGCCTGTGCTCTTTCTCCACAGGAAAGTGGGCACTCCATCTGACACGAGCCAGGCGCCCTGCAAGAGCGGCATACAATTCAATAGAGATGCGTTGTTTTTGTGGGTGACAAGTACGGGCGAGTAGCCGCGTGTTTGCAGTTGTGCTTGCGCGCGTGCAGCAATGAGTGTGTCTCCGATCGCAGAGATACGTACGAGCAGAGCCGGAGTCTTGGAGAGAGCCTGTTGATTTTCAACGGGTGAAGAGTTTGCGGGAGATGGCTGATGAGGCGTCATTGGGGCTCAATCCATGTGGGAGTTCTTCGGCGCGCGGAACCGAGAAAAATGATTCCCCATAAACCGATGGCCAACAGATGAACAACTCCCCCCACGGCTGTCAGCGCGGCTGCCCAAGGGATCTCTCCACGTATCGGTGGATAAAAGGCCTCAAGGAGCATCCCCGCTCCAAAAACCACTGTTCCACCCAGGGCACTCACGGCACTGCAGACAAGTGTGCGTTCAGATGCTCTGCGACGCGCAGCCATGTAGGAAAGCCCGAGTGCAATAAGAGCCAAAGCCATGCTGTTCATGTGGGCGTGGGCGCTGCGCAGCAAAGAGCGCTGCAGGCCCTCGAGCCAGAGTTTGTCCTCGTTGATGATGGCTTGGTTCAGGCGTGCTCCCAAAAGCGCCCCGAAGGTGGCCCAGGCAGACATCCAAATAAATCCAAAACCCACGAGAGTTCGAGCAATTTTAGGCATTTTGATATGGCTCCAGACAACTTCGAGTTTGCCAGACACAGAGGCAATGCGTATCTTACCCGCAACTGTAAGGCTTGAGCAAAAAACATGTATCTGCGTCTTGAAAATTTTGATGGCCCACTCGACCTTCTGCTGCACCTCATCAAGCAGCAGGAAATCAATATTTTCAACATTCCTATTTCGCTTGTGGCTGAACAGTACGTCACCTACTTGCGCAATGTGCCCATGCTCGACTTTCATTCGGCGGGCGAGTTTCTCGCCATGGCTGCACAGCTGCTGGAAATTAAGGCGAATCTTCTCGTTCCTGCTCTGCAGAACAAGCTCGTCGATGCCCAATCTCTTGAGGACATTCCCGAGGACGACCCCCGCCGTCCGCTCGTCGAGAGCCTTCTTGAATTCGAAGCAATTCGTGAGGCGTGCGAGAAGCTCGATAAACTGAGTATTCTCGGCCGCGATGTCTTCCCCAGTGGCGAGTCGTCTCGGCGCGAAGACGAGATTGATAACCCGTTGGCGCCCATCAAAGGTGACGCCTTCTCATTGGTCATTGCTTTTGAGCGTATGCTGTTGCGCTATGCACAAAGTCAGGAAGCCCCCAAGGTGAAGGTGCGCGCGCAGAAAGTCACCATCCAAAGCCGAATGGTTGTGATCAAGCGGCGACTCGAAGTGACAAAAAACATTACGCTACGTGAATTGTTCGACGATTGTGAAACCCGCTACGACCTTATTGTGACCATTATGGCCACGCTCGAGTTGGCCAAGGCTCATCATGTTTTATTGCAGCAAGATGAGCTTTTCTCACCCGTGGTGATCTCAATTGGTGAGAAATTCTATGACCAGGCTCCTGAACTTGGCGACGAAGGATCCGATGCTGCTCAGAAGCCTAAACCCGCTGAGGCAGAGCTTTCTCAGTAATCTGCGCAATCCACTCTCGGTGTGCCACACTTAATGGAAAAGTTTCATCTGAATGGCGCACTTTCAGTCGCGCTTGTTTGAGATTCTCGCGGTTGATTCTCGGAAACAGCATCCAGATTTCATCGTCCATCAGCTCGGTCGCCGAGACATGGTTTTCTTGGCAATACGAGAGAAGTTTTTCTGCACAATTGACCGCGTCTTCGAATGCTTCGCCCTGTTGATGCAGGTTTCGTCGCATGCAGTCTGCATAAATGAAGTTCTCGACATCCAGAAGCCGAGCACGTTGTTTTGCACCACGCGCAATTTCGTTTTTACACCACTGTTCGAGTGTTTCACTGAACTGGGCGACGATGTTGTCCAAACAAAGAGCGAAGCCATGGAAATTTCTGTCAGCAACAAACTGTGTTGCTTCGTCTTCCCAGTGCATCGAAACAACCCGGTTGAATCGGCTTTTCAGCGCGCGGTTGTGTAATGTGTGGACTTTTTTATTCCTAAGCTTCTGCTTGTAGCCAACGCGGTGGAGTGAGTCAGGCTCTTCACCCGGTGCTTTTCCGAACAGACCCTCAACTCTCAAAAGAACCCGCTCGAGCTGTGCGAGTACCTGAACAAGGCGGCTCGAGAGATTCAAAAGTTCAAAGGCAGGCGTCGGACTCTTCGCTCGCACCAGGTCGCTCCAGGTCAGGGTCGGGCGGCTGAGCAGGTCGCCACAGGTGCGCGTCAGTGCGGCAAGGCGCTCGCTCTGGAATTTCTCCAGAGCCTCTCCCGCTGTCCCCCGGAAGGGCGAAGCGGCCAAAAGAGTTTCAATTTCTTGGGTGAGTCGGGTGGCTAGCGGTGGATCATCGGTAATGACGTTGAGCTCTTTGCGTGCTCTGGAAGCGAGTAATTCCAGGAGCTTGTCTTCCAGAACAGAGCTTCGCCAGGCGAGTGCGCACAGGGCGCTGAGTTGGCGTGCCTCGGTCAGCATCGGGCATTCCAGTTCGGTCAGGTAAACCTCGGCTTCCTGTGCGGGTGAGGCCTCGGTTTGCTCGAGAGCCAACAGCTGGGCGGCTGCGGTTTGCCCGCTTTCGAGCAGTTTGTGGGCAAAAAGCCGTCCGAGGCGAACAACGACGGTGTCCACCACCCCGGAAACCGGAAGAATTGAGGCCGCGTTTTTTGAGAGCAAATCAAGGTTGACCACAGCGTGTCCTCTCACTATAAGGGGCTGCCTGCGTCCAGTATGCCCGGTTTAGCCGGATGCGCAGAGGGTGCCTTTTACGTGTGTGTCAGATGACTGGCACGCGCATTCACTGCATCGGTTCGGTTCTTCCACAACCTGACCGCTGGAGTCTGCGTCATGGTCACGTTCACAGGTGCTGTCCATGCGCTGAAGCGGAAGATGTTACGTCTTTGTATTGAACTCTGCGTTGTGAGAACGCCCTTTAGTTCTGCAAGACTTGCATCAGAAAGTTCGGTGTGCGGTTGAGTTAAATTGTAATTTTTCAAGTGAAAAATTACGTGGAGTTTTGGAAATGAAAACCTACAGCGCAAAACCATCTGAAGTGAATAAAAAGTGGTTCATCGTCGATGCCGAAGGGCAAACATTGGGCCGTATCGCTTCGCAAATTGCTTATGTCCTGCGTGGCAAGCACAAAGCGATTTTCACACCTCACATTGATACCGGCGACAACATCATCGTCATCAATGCCGAGAAAGTGCGTCTGGCTGGCAACAAAGAAACAACGAAAATGTACTACCGTCACACAGGCTACTTCGGAGGACTCAAGTCCTTCACCGCTGGTGACATCCGTGCGAAACATCCTGAGCGCCTCATCGAGTTGGCTGTCAAAGGAATGCTTCCACACAATGTTTTGGGTCGTGAATTGTTCAGAAACCTGAAGGTTTATTGCGGTAGCGAGCATCCTCATGCCGCGCAGAAACCCGAGCCAATGCCTGCGCGCACGAAGGCTTGATTCACCCTCATTCTGACTAACAAAGGAAGGCTCACACAATGGCCAGCAAATACTTCACAGGTCTCGGCAAACGCAAACACGCTATCGCCCGCGTTTACATCAAGGAAGGCAAGGGAAAGATCACTGTTAATTCCCGCACCCTTGAAGACTACTTCAAGCGCCCAACCTCCCGCATGGTGGTTGAGCAGGCTCTCAAGCTCGTTGCTCTCAACGGCAAAATTGACATCAATGTGAACGTCATCGGCGGCGGCCTCTCTGGTCAAGCCGGTGCTATTCGCCACGGCCTCACACGCGCCCTCATGGAGTTCAATCCTGAGTTGCGTCCAGCTCTCAAGGCTGCAGGCTTCGTGACCCGCGACCCTCGCATCAAAGAGCGCAAAAAATACGGTCTCAAGTCCGCGCGCGCTCGCTTCCAGTTCTCGAAGCGTTAATCCGCTGCTTCTTCACGAGAGCTGCGCTTTCGGGAAGAGCAATCGAGCTGGCTTTGGGCACTCCTGGTGCCAAACGATCAAGCAAAAAATGGCTGCCCCAAAGGCAGTCATTTTTTTATGTGCATAACCACCCCTTCGGCTCTCTTTTGTCGCAGGAAACACAAGCGTTTTTTGGACAGCTGGCCATGTGGATAACTTGTGTATAACTCGAGTCAGTTGCGGCGCGTTGAAGCAGCCGACTGACCCGCCTGAAGACGAAGCAAAAAAAAGAGCCCGGGACGTCTCCCGAGCTCTTTTTTGCAGGCAGAGAGCCCTAGCGGGCTCCAACCTTACTTGCCACCGGTTCTCGCTGCGCGACGACGGCGGAGAAGACGACGCTTCTTACGACCGACTTTACGACGACCCTTGGGATGCTTTCTCTTGTGGCGTGAACCGTGCACGGGAACCTCCTAAAACATTCTGCAGAATTAAAAAAAACAATACTCTTCCTAGGAAAACAACTGAATTTTGAGCGTCAAAAGCCCAAAATGCCAGCACCGGAGCTGTGGCGTGTAGCACAGTCCGGTGCGGGGGGCAAGGATCTGGAGACAGATTTGAATATCTTGTTATTGTTTGTTGTCGAGGTCTGTGGGTGCACCGGGCACACCGGTGTTCGGGGCAACTGCGAGGGTCGCATCGCGCACTGCGGCGCATCCACCTGGCCCAAGTCCTCCGTCGGGAGAAGCTAACGAAAGACTGTTCGTAACGTCCGTCACCGAGCAGAGTGCTTTGTTCGTGTTAATCGCCCATTTATCAACCGCACCGCCCAAAAGAGGGCGTTTCGAGGCAGCGCCCCCCGTCCATCGCGAAACAGCTGGGACTGAGGTGACGCCGTAGCGGTACTTGTTGTCCGGGCGCGCAATGAAAGTGATCCGGTTGGCATTATCAGGACCACATCCCTGTGTCGCTGACTCAGCACACTGTCCTGCGATGTTTGGGAATTGGTCATTCGCTTCTTCGTAGGCGATCATCGCCAAGTACAGTGCGTGAAGGTTGGCTTTCGCTTCCGACTGCACACCCTTTGCGCGGAAGGATTGCACCCGTGGACCAGCCACAGCGGCAAGAATTCCGATAATCGCGACCACGACCATGAGCTCTACGAGCGTAAAGCCCGCAACCGATGACCTGACTTTAGGATTCAATGTTGGTTTCATTTTCTCCGGCCTCCATCGCAGAACGTTTCCGTCTGGAGAGGGATCGGCCGGTTTACAAGGAACTTGAGTCAAAAGAGCTCAGGCCTGAGGGTATTGGAATTTTTTCCATTGTTTATTCAGCGGACTCCTGAACTCCCAAAGATGTGGGGAGACCTGACGCACATTTTCAGACGTTACCGAAATTTTCCCCAATCCTCCTGGAATATCAACCACAAGTCTAGGCGTGGCAGGCCCAGGCAGTTGACCCGCTAACTCCTGAACCAGTGCGATGGCCTGCTCGAGTGGAATCCGGAAATGGTTCGTGCCTTTGGCGAGGTCGGGATAGTGCAAATAATACGGCAATACACCTGCTCTGTAGAGCCCACCGAACAGTTCAAACAAGCGCTCCGGTGCATCGTTCACGCCCTTGAGAAGCACCGACTGCGAGCACAAACCGACGCCAGCTCTGCGCAATTTCTTCAACGCGCTGAGCGTGTGAACATTGAGCTCTGCAGCGGAGTTGATGTGCACCACCATCCAAATCATTTTGCTTGAGTTTCCGAGCCGCTCACAGAGTGCTTCAGTGATCCGTTCCGGCAAGGCGCTGGGAATGCGTGTGTGAAAACGAATGGTATCGATATGAGGAATCGATTCGACCCGAGAAATATGCTCTTCGAGGCGTGCGTCAGTCAGAACAAGAGGATCGCCACCCGTGAAAATCACTTCCCGGATTTCAGGATGACTTTCTATGTATTCATAAGCTTTTTGAAGAGCTTCAAAAGATAAGTTTTCCTCGGCGTGAGAAACCTTATGCCTGCGAAAGCAAAAGCGGCAGTACATGGCGCATTGATAAGTGATTTTTACAAGCACCCGGTCGCGGTAGCGGTGAGTGAGGCCTGGAACCGGAGAAAAGGCTTCATCACCAATCGGGTCAGAGAGCTCTTCAGGTTCAAAAAAGGCCTCTTCGGCGGAAGGAATTACCTGTTTTGCGAGCTCGACGTCGCCCCTCTGGATTGCTTCATGCCATGCCTCTGGAACACGTATATCCAAGGCATCTTGCGCCTGCTCGAGATGTTCCCGGTTTTCGTTTGTGTTTAACCATCCACGTTCATCGAGCTGTTGCAGCGTTACAAGACCACGGCGTAGCTTTTGCGGCCAGGGGAGCGCCTCTTTTGCAACTTGATTCTCTTTGCTGAGAGTGTCTGTTGATCGTGTTTTTTCGGACAATCCGGAGACGTTGGAGTTCATGATTTGAAGGCGTTGACCACGGACGTGAGTGACGCTGTGTTGGTTGTGCTTGCTTGCCTCACTTCAAGAAAGCTGGCCGTGGCATAACCTTCTTGAATGAGATTGACATCCTGCTCCGCGACATCGCTGCCACGGCGAGCCTGACCACCAATCATGTAAACGTGGGTGCCCTGCTTGCTTAATTCCTCGGAAGTCATTTTGTGGGCTGTGGGTACATAAACACTGATTGATCCGCAGGAAGCCTGGCGCAGGCCTTTCGAACGGAGGCCAGGGTGATTGAGGTTCAGAACCTCGAGCTTTGGCCATTGGATTTTTTCGCTTTGCTCGACAAAATAAAGTGCGAGCTGTGCGGCATTCTGGAAGGCCTTTTTCATAAGCTCTGAGGTATTGCAGCCGTCGAGATCCACCGACACCGCGATAGCCCGATAACCGAGAGACGCAGCCTCAGTTGCAGCTCCGACCGTGCCACTGTAGTTCACATCCCACCCAACATTCAGGCCGTGGTTTATTCCCGACATGACCAGATCAAATTTGACGTTTTTGAATAGATCATGGAGCGCCAGGAACGCACAGTCTGCTGGTGTGCCGTGCACCGCAAAAGTACTTGTGTCGATTTTTCTCACCAGAACCGGACGAAAAAAGGTCATGGCATGTGACTGGCCGCTGCGCTCTTCATGAGGAGCCACGATGGTGACGTCATGGCCAGCTCCACGCAGGGTCTCTGCCAAGGTTTGGATGCCCATTGCTTGGTATCCATCATCGTTACACAATAAGATGCGCATATTCTGGCTCTCCTCTGAACACGGTGGCGGTGTGATAACCACAATCCTGAACTCTGCCAAGGTCTTTTGCTTGCGAATCAGCGTTGTTGTGCTGAGTGCACTTTTTCTGTGCCTGGTATTCGAACATCATCCGCGGCGGAGCTCAATCGCGGATGCCAGCCCTGTTGACGCAAAGGTGGTGGGATGGCCCTCAGCCAAGACCTTGCAGCGCCGTCCTTCGGCACCAAGTCTGAGTAATATTGACCGGTTTTTGCAGGTCATAACCCAGGAGCCACACCCCATGGGCAGTGAGCAGCAGCGCCGCCTCGCCCAATGGATGCTGCAAGTGCTCAAGCATTTTGGTTGGAAGTCTGAAGAGCAGCGATTTTCCGTTAGAACGCCAGTCTTGAACGGCAAAGAGAAAAAATTTGAGGAGCGCACTGGCCGTAATATTGTTGCGTGGAGGCCTGGACCTGACGACTGTGCATTCATGATAGTAGGACACTATGACAGCAAGTTTTTTGCTCCCGAAGTGCGATTTGTGGGCGCGAATGATGGTGGCTCATCAACGGCATTGATGCTGGAATTGGCTCGGCTTTGGACGCATCCGTTGCATGCTCTTATAGCTAAGCAAAAGTCTGCGGGTACGTGGTTTGAATGCGATTTAGTTTTCGCTTTTTTTGATGGCGAGGAGGCTTCTCTGCCAGAATGGAGCGACGGCGAAAGACTCTTTGGCGTGCGAGACAATCTCTATGGCTCGCGTGATTTTGTGAATCGTTTGCAGCGCAGCGGATCAACAGTCTTGTGGAACAAGAAGCCAATTCGCCTTGTCCTGAACATCGACATGGTCGGACACAAGAAGCAAAATCTTTTTATTACGAGCGGCAGTGATCCTCTGATTGCCGAGCAGTTTATTGCACTGCGAGGTCATGTTCAGCTGCGTAAGGTTCCACTTACAGTTGAAGACGATCATGTTCCCTTCATGCGCATGGGTGTTCCCGTCGTTCATATGATTGACTGGACGAATTTGCAGGAGTGGCACACACCAAAAGACACACTCGATATTGTCTCCGCAGAAAAAATCGCAGCCCTCATGGAAGTCATCATGAAATTTAGTGAAAGAAAGAGGCCTTGAGCATGGCACAACGGATGGTTCTTTTGGGTGGTGCGCACAGCGGCAAAAGCAATCTTGCGCATGACATATGTGCTCCGCTTGAAAATGTTTGCTGGTGGGGGACCGGAGTTGAGTTGCCCCAAGACGGCGACTGGCAGCAGCGTCTCGGTGCGCTCCGTGCTGCGCGGCCAGCGTCCTGGAAAACCTATGAAGGTCCTTGGGCGTGGCCTGTTTCAGGAGTGCGCGAGCCCCAGGGAGCGCAGGTTTTTGTGATGGACAGTTTAAATTTGTGGTTAGCTGCCCAAATCAATCGCTGCACGGCGCTCTATTCGATGAGCCAGTTAAAGACTCACCTCGAGATTGAATTTCAGCAGTTGCTCAGTGCGCTGCAGGCCATCGATTGTCCGGTGGTGGTTGTCTCTGCTGAGGTCGGCTGCGGAGTCGTGCCTACGGGTGAGGCTGGTCGGCTCTTTCGCGATCTTCTGGGGGTTTGGAATTGTGCCCTGGTTGCAGGGGCGCATCATGGAGTTTCCCTGCAAGCTGGACGGGCATTTTATTGGCCCGCAGGACTGCTTGAGCTGCCGAGCGAAGGAGTGCCGTTGCGTGCGGTCGACACGGGATTTTTACGCCGACTTTTAGGCCTGAATCAGTTGCACAAATAGGCTCTGGGACGTAAACAAAACGCTGCTTAAACAGCCCGGGAGTGGGTTGCGTCATTGCGAAAGGGTGCATCCGTGGTCATAAGGCCGAATGAAATCATGCGTCTGAGCGAGAAGTCCAAAAATGTTCAGGACATGTTCGACAAAATTGCCGACCGTTACGACCTTCTAAATCGGCTCTTGAGCGCCCGGCAAGATGTGCGTTGGCGCAAAGCTTTGGCACAGAAGCTTCCTGCACAGGCTGACCGTCAGGGCGTTCTTTACGATGTGGCCTGCGGCACGGGCGATGTGATGTTGACGGTCGCCAAGCTCCGCGCTGACTACGCGCAAATTCGGGGTTTCGACATATCATTCGAAATGCTCCGCAAAGGCGAAAGTCGACCCGATCTCGGAAAATGGATCCGCAAAGCCAATGCGCGTTGCTCATTTACGCAGGCCTCTGCTGAGGCTCTTCCTGCTGAGCCCGCTTCCGCGCATGCTGTGACCATAGCGTTCGGACTGCGCAATGTGGACAACCGCGAGCAGGCTCTGCGCGAGATGTTCCGGGTGCTTAAGCCAGGCGGTCGCGTTCTTGTTTTGGAATTTTTCCAACCGCACAGTACGCTTTTTGCAAAAGCGTTCGATTTTTATTTCACGAATGTGCTCCCCAAGGTGGGAGGACTCATCTCCGACCGTGCTGCCTACCAATATTTGCCTGCGTCGGTTGGATCCATGCCCAGTGCTGAAGCCTTTGCCCAGACACTGCGTGAGATTGGATTTATAAACATAACGCAGCAGATGTGGTTATCCGGTGCCACCCGATTGTTTGTTGCCGATAAACCCTAAATTTTTTCTACAGGGAGCGAAATCATGATCAAACGTCCGAAGATTGCGATTGTTGGTGCAGGTGGAAACGTAGGCGCGGCTGTAGCTCACTGGGCTGCTGTCAAAGAGCTCGGTGAACTTGTGCTCATCGACCTCAAGGGTGATGTGGCTAAGGGTCGTGCGCTCGACCTCACCCAGTGCGGACCGTTTGAATCATTCAACAACAACTTCACAGCGGGTAGTGATGCTGCACTCATGCAAGATGCTGACGTGGTTGTCATGACTGCCGGCGTTCCGCGCAAACCTGGTCAGAGCCGTGAAGAGCTCGTGAATATCAACGCAGGGATCGTCAAAGAAATCTGCCAGAACGTGAAGAAATTCGCGCCAAACTCGATTCTCATTGTTGTATCAAATCCATTGGATGCCATGGTTTATGTTGCAAAGCAGGTCACTGGCTTCCCGCGCGAGCGCGTTATTGGCTCGGCTGGAACACTCGACTCCGCGCGCTTCCGCACCAACATTGCACTGGCCACTGGAGCTTCTGTTGAAGATGTTCACGCCATTGTTCTTGGTGCGCACACCGACAAAGACATGGTGCCAGTTGTTTCCACAGCCTGTGTGGGTGGCGTACCTCTCACAAAAATGCTGACTGCCGAGCAGCTGAACGATGTGGTTGAGCGTACTAAAAAAGGTGGTGCTGAGCTCACCGCACTCATTGGTACTTCGGCTTGGTTGGCGCCGGGCTCAGGAACAGCTCTTATGGTTGAAGCTATTGTGCGCAACCAAGGTCGCGTGCTTCCTTGTTCGGTTGAGCTCAAGGGTGAATTCGGCGTGTCGGATTGCTTCGTCGGTGTTCCCGTGAAGCTGACAAACAAGGGCGCAGAGAAAATCTATCAGTTCGAACTCAGCCCAGCTGAAAGCGAAGCATTCAAGAAATCTGTGGCAGCCAATGTTGAACTCATGAACATCACCAAGGGCTTTCTGTGAAAGAAGGCACTCAGGTTGAGACCCTTGTTCCTCCCCAGGTGCAGGGTCTCGCTCCCACTCAGCAATCGTTTCTCGATTACCAGCTCCGCGCCTTCGGGCAGCGGAGCGCGTCTTTTTTTGCGCTGGAGCTTGCCGGTGAATGCGGCGAGCTTGCCAACCTTGAGAAGAAACTCTGGCGTGACCCCGAATGCGGGGTGGACGCGCAGCACATTGCAGATGAAGCAGCCGATGTGTTTATTGCTTTAATGAACTACTGCAATGCACGCGGAATTGGTCTTGAGACTGCAGTGCGCAGCAAGCTAGAGCGCATCGAGGAGCGCCGCAGGCAGGGCCGCATGGGCCCTACGCCGCGCGCGTAATCGTCGTTTTCAGTCGATTTCCTGAACAGTGAAAATATTCGAATTGCGAGCTGAAACACTCGATGCTGTGAGCGATACGAACACAATTTTGTCGCCCTTATTGAAACCGTGCGACTGGTTCAACTGGACTTTGGTCTCGGCTAGAATCTGGTCGAAGGGGAGAGCGCTGTCGATCGTGAGACCGCGTACCGAGTTCACAAGGTTTAACTGGCGCATGATGTTCTCATTGTAGCAGATGGCTACAACGTCAATTGGGGTGCGCAATGAAGCCAAGCGGTACGCTGTGTAGCCACCCTCGGTGAGACACACAATTGCGCGTGCGCCAATGTCGCGCGCCACTTTTAATGCACCATAGGCAATCGCATCTTCATCGGTCTTCGCTTTGAATTCGACGCGGTTCCAGTTTGCTTCCAGAAATGGAGCAGCGTTCACCAAGGTATCACGTGACATCTCGGCAACAATATCACCGAATGGACCTTCTGTGACTTCCTCAGCCAGCAGCAGCGCATCGGCTCCGTCGGCAGCGGCGTTGGCCATGTCACTGACTTCTGCGCGTGTAGGATTCGGATTTACGCGCATGGAATACATCAGCTCAGAAGCAACAATCACGATTTTGGCAATTTCGTTGCAGCGTGCGATCAGTTCTTTTTGGATGATGGGCAGGCTGTTAGCTGGAATGGAAAGTCCAAGTTCAGAACGGCTCAGCAACACGCCGTCAACGCAGTCGAGGATGTGTGGCAGCAGCTCAAGGCTATCCTTTGAGTCCACCTTCCAAATCCAACGGGGTGGAAGCGCAGCGGCACGATCGCGTACTGCAGGTCCAACCGAAACGCTGGGGTGACGCAGCGAACCTTGCCCCGATTTCTCTGGCATGATGCGCGCTTTCAGTTTGAGAAGCTCATCGCGGGTGGACACACCGTGGATCACCACGTAGTCGGCGACCTGCATAAAGCCGTTTGATAGAACCTCTTCGTCTTGGGGCAGAAGGGGGAGAAGAGTGTGCGGCAGATGGCTGCTTTGCACATCCATACCCGTGAGAAGTTGGGTCGGTTGTGAGGCCATTACCTTCAAACGGAGAGAGTCTCCGTGGGCTTCGATCTGCGTGATTTCGAGAATAGTTTGGCCGTAGGAGACGGTGAGCGTGCTGCCGACTTTCAACTGTGTCTTCATGTCTGGGGAGCTGAGAACAATTTCAACATCCTGGGCTGAAGGGGTTTTGTCGGGGTGCAGGCACGCATCGAAGTCGGCACGTACAGTGACGCTGAAGGGCTCGCCTGCTTTGATTTCAAAATTTCCGCCAGGGACGCGCAAGCGAGCGCGTCGACCTACGAGTCCACAGACAAAGGGCATGAGCCCTGCAGGTGTGGGGCGATGATGCATTTGGCCGAACTGCCGGGTGATTTCGGTGCGGAGGCCTTTGAGCAAAGGCAGCAACGCAGGCGAGACCACAATGCGCAGCGCATCAACATGCAAGCCGCACAAGTGCGTTGCGAGTTTCTCTGCATTGTGACGTTCGAAGGACGATTGTGAGAGTGACCACAAAATCTTTGTTCTGGGAGTCATCGGGAACTTGTGGCTCGTTTGCGGTGCCGTTTGAGTCATGTCTCAGTGTCCTTTTGGAGAAGCACGTCGGGTGCAGGTCTCGGGGTTCATACAGTCGGCGAAAAGCTCCATCCGGTGGGTCTTTAGCTGAAACCCCAATTTCCGGGCAATTTGCTCTTGCAGGTCTTCCAGTGAATTGTCACAAAACTCAACGATTGAGCCGCACTGGTTGCAGATAAGGTGGTCATGATGTTCGCGATCTGGCCCCACAAACTCAAATGTGCTGCGATCTTTGCTAAAAGAGTGCTCAAGCAGCAGGCCGGCAGCGGTCATGAGTTGAAGTGTGCGGTAAACAGTTGCGAGGCCGATGCTCTTGTCCAACTGCCGCGCTCGGGCGGTGATAGCCTCGGCATCAACATGGGGGCCAATCTGAAGCACAGCTTCCACAATGACACGACGCTGCTTTGTCTGACGCAATCCGAGACGCGCCAGGTAGGCATCGAATGCCTCGTGAATTTTTGCATGGTCGGCAGATTTCCTGTGCTCGCCCGTGTCGGCCATAGAATGCGCTTCGTCTCCAGTGTGGTTCTATTCCTACCGTATAAGGCACAAATGCTCATGTGCCAACTTTGGGGAGCAGGCGGCCAGAATTCCCAATTGACCGGTTTTCCCTGAGGCCTCAGTGTAGTACTGAGTGTGGCCTCAGGGGTCACGGGGAGCAGTCTGAAATGAATTTTCTACTGGGCAAACCAAAGTGGGTGCGCTGGACTCTGGCATTCGTTTTTCTCGGATTCGCCGCAACGACGATCCACGAGCCTGCAAGTGCAACGGGCAAAGTCACTTCCGCAGGGCCGCTATTGACCTGTCGTGAGGTTCGAAATCGTCTCGATTTGTACCTTCAAAATCACTATGTGTACCGAAGTTTCGATAAGGAACTCTCGCGACGCACGTACGGTAAATTTTTTGAAACACTCGATCCGGGTAAATTCTATTTCCTGAAGTCCGACCTGACTCAGTTTGTCAAATACGAAGATAAAATCGATGAGTTGATTGCTAAGGCTGATTGCAATTTCATTTCAGAGATCCACAAGGTTTTCCTGGTGCGCGTCAAAGAGAGAAGCGCACATGCCGAAAGCCTTCTTGCTAAGCCATTTGCGTTTAATGCTCCCGATGAAATGTCAATTGGGAAGCAAGAGTGGGCTGCCGACTCCAACCAAGTCAACGAGCGTTGGCGCAAACGGATCAAGTTTCAAGTGATGACCATGAAGGATCCCGATGGCGAGCCAAAGGCGCGTGAGCGCCTGAAGCGACGCTACGATCAGATCCGCAAAAACTATGAGGAGATGAGCCCAGATGAAGTGGCAAATCTGTTTATAAATGCATTTTCTCTTTCACTCGATCCACACTCAACGCATCTGTTGCCGGTTGAGCAGGAAGATTTCAACATCCGCTTGGGCAATCAGCTCGAGGGAATCGGTGCAACTCTGCAAGAGGTTGACGGTTACATCACTGTTCAGGCTCTGATTGTGGGCGGCGCGGCCCAGCGCGATGGTCGTCTTAAGGTCAGCGACAAGATTGTTGCTGTCGATTCAGGCGATGGCCAGGGCTTGGTTGACTTAATTGACATGGAGCTCAGCAAGGCGGTGCGGTTGATTCGCGGTAAAAAAGGAACCCGCGTGGTGCTCCAGATTCTGCGCAAGTCAGAGGCTGGAACAACCGAGCGAGTGACTATTCCAATCATTCGCGATGCAGTCAAAATCTCTTCTAGCGAGGCGCGCAGCGAAGCGGTCGATGTAGGTGGGAAGAAGCTTGGTGTGATTCGGCTTCCTGCGTTTTACACCGATTTTTCATGCCGCGCACGGTTTACGCGTGAGTGTGGCGGAGCTGCGCTGCATGTTCTGCGCGAGTTGAAGAAAATGTCCTCGTCCAAAGTCGAAGGAATTGTTCTCGACTTGCGCAGCAACGGTGGCGGAGATCTCGGTGAGAGCATTCAATTGGCAGGTTTGTTCATAGAGGAAGGCCCTGTTGTTCAAACGGTAGATAGGCGTCGATTGCGTCGGCCTTTGCTCGATTCCGACCCCAGTCAACAATATGCGGGTCCGTTGGTTGTGCTCATCAACAAACACAGCGCCTCGGCATCCGAGATTGTCGCTGGCGCGCTCCAAGACTACCGTCGTGCCGTTGTCGTCGGCGATAGCCATTCCTATGGCAAAGCGACTGTGCAGGTTGTTCAGGAGCTCCCGGGAACCGAGGGGCGCGTATCCAACGGTGCTCTCAAAATCACGCAGCAAAAGTTTTATCGGCCAAGTGGGCGGAGCAATCAGGAGATCGGTGTGCAATCGGACATCGTTATCCCGAGCTTACTTGAGGCCAGCGATGTCGGTGAAAAAGAGAATGACTTTGTCTTAAAGAATGATGCCATTCAGCCGACTCCAGGCTTTCGCGTGGTTGGCAAGGTCGATGCGCTGATTCCAACTCTCGAACAAGCCAGCAAAGAGCGCGTTGCAAAATCAAAAGAGTTTTCCGAGATGCGCGAGAAAATCCAAAAAGCGCGCAAGGAAAAAGACAAAGCGAGTGTCTCGCTGCTCGAGGATGCAAAGTCCAAGGCTGACAGGCTCAAGGAGAAGGAACAAGAAGAAGCTGATTTGAAAGAAATTCGTGACGAAAATATCGTCGTCCGAAAGAGTGACCTGCAGCTTGCGGAGACCCTCAACATTTTGAAAGATCTTGTTGATCTTCAGGCTACCAAGCCCGCGAGTCAGGGTAAGGCCGGATTGAGTGGCCGTTAATTTTCCGATTCGCGTTGACCCTCCGCCCTTATTTATGCCCGCTTCTCGTGGGCAGTTTTCGGGGTTAAATTTATTTCTGGCATTTTTTAAATAATTGTTTTAATTCATTTTTATTATAAAATTTAATGGGCAGAAAAATCTTCCGATACGTCTTGTGAAGGGTCGATGAAGACCACAAGCAAGGAGTATTAACAATGAGAGTAGCGATTGCAAAGGCACTTTGTTTGGCGGGCGTCCTGAATGTTGCTGTGGCCTGCGGAACATCCAGCGATGGGTTGAACACAATCACAATGCCGCCTGCCACCCGTTCTGACGACAACTCAAGCTCCCCTAAAGATTCAGCCCAAACTCTGCCCTCTGCAAGCGCTGATAATTCATCCGGCAATAACTATTTCTATTCATTCGCGCGCAGCAAGCCAGACGATTCTGTTGGCATGCAGCAATTCGGTAGCGCACAAACCAGCATGGTCAGCGACGCAATCAAGAAGCTGAGCGGCCTCAGCTTTTCTTCTGATGTTGAGACTTCGCCACTGAAAGTGCGCGTTGCCGACGTTAAAGCAAAGCTCGATGATCTGCGTCAAAAGGTTCGTGCACAGGATACCGTGGTTATTTATACTCATTCTCACGGTCTTCCGCTCGGACTCGGACTTGACTGGGAGACGCGCAATAAAGAACTTGTGACCTATAAGTGGGAGGAGTACGCAGAGGCAATTGTCAGTCTTCCCGCAAAGAATGTGATTGTCTTCACGATGTCCTGTCATTCAGGCTACCTCACTGAGGCACTGAAGAAGATATCAAATAAGTGGGAAGGTTCGCGGAAAAATGCTGGTCGTAGCCTTATCGTGTTGACCGCTGTTTCAACCGAACAGTTGTCCAAGTCCACGGATCAAAATCTTCAGAGTGGAATTGGTAACCCATTCAACTATGCGGTACGCACCGCACTTGCAGGTGCCGCCGATGGAACTGTGGATGGTAACAAGGATGGCAAAACATCGTTCGATGAACTTGTGAAATACGTTATCAAGACTGCGAAGGAAAAAAGTACAGACCAGTATGCCGAACCACAGTTTGCAGGCGAGTATGTTGCTGATGGCAGCTTGTTCTGAGGAGAAATGTGTTTTCAGAAAGGAGGATGTGTGTGTTGCATCCTCCTTATTTTATTTTTCCAGAGCGGCGAGAATATCTTTCTCCAGGCTCTCCGGAGAAATATTCGGCGCATAGCGGCGCAAGACGTTGCCTTCTTTGTCGATAAGAAACTTAGTGAAGTTCCATTTGATCATTTCTGTTCCGAAAAGTCCTGGCTCTGCGCTCTTGAGGAACGAATACAAGGGGTCAGCCTTGTCGCCGTTCACTTCGATTTTAGCAAACATGGGGAAGGTGACGTTGTAATTCAGAGAGCAGAAGTTTTTAATTTCCTCTTCGTTGCCCGGCTCTTGTGCTCCGAATTGATTGCAAGGAAATCCAAGTACAGAAAAACCTTTGCTTGAGAATTTGTCGAACAATGCTTGGAGGCCTTTGTACTGCGAGGTGAAGCCACACTTGCTGGCAACGTTCACAATGAGAATGACCTTGCCATTGAATTGAGAGAGAGAAACCTGCTCTCCGGCAATACTTTTTACGGAAAAGGAATGGACAGATTCTGTTGTCATTGTGAAGCTCGCAAGGTTAAAGGTTTGCACCCAAACGTAGACCAACCGCTGGTATGGTGAGCTTTTCTGCTCCTCCTTCCCCATTAACAGTGGCGGTGTGTTGGATGTACTTGAACCCCAGCATGAGATCAACATATCGCCTGGAAAGTGCGAAAGTTAGAAAAGTATCTGACTCCAATTTGAGTCCGAGGCTTACGGTTCTTTGTTGACTGTCCTTGATGCCTGACGGTTTGAGAATCAAAAGATCGGTTTGCACCGAGTTCCCGCGTCCGAATGGAACCAAAGCTCCCACGTTGCCACCAAGGGTGTTGCCATAGGCATCCATGGCGTCGCTGCCGGCTTTGGTGAACGCCATCTGTGTGGTTCCGAAAGCAACTCCAGCATAGACGTAGCCAAGCCGATAGTTAAAAATAAATGTTTGTGTCTTCTCGCTGATCTTGTTTTCATTGAGGGCAAAGGTTGCAGAGAGCAATGAGGAGCGCATGGCAGCTCCGAGGGCACGGTCGTCGCCACCGAAAATTTGAAACCCATAGGTGTAGCGCAGGCCGGTGTCATTGCTTGCGGCTAATTTGCTTTTGTAGGTGAAGTATCCAACGTCACCCTGAGCAGCAATAGATGGCACACGCAGCCCGTTGCCTCCTGGTGCAGCCATGGCTGGGCTCAACCAGGCTGCCGCTACAGCCGCCGAAGCATATGCAGCGGGCAGAATTTTTCTTAAACCCATGGTCTTACTCCAGTTAACCATCGACACACGTGTTTTTCGGTTGAATTGCAGATATCTTGACTTTGTAATGGTCACATGCGAGCCCAAAACTGCCGCTAGGCAAAATGTGGGGATTTGAGCTTGCGTGGTTGAAGCGTTTTTCTGGGAATTGCGATGATCACTTTCATTCTCGATATTATTGGGTTTGTCGTGGCGTGTATTGGCGCGAGCGCGCGTATGTGGTTTGCGCATGTCCTCGCTTTCGTCGCGTTCGATGTGCTCCGTGTGCGCCGGAAGTTGGTCATGCACAATTTGCAGCGTGTTTTCGGAACACAGACAGCCGCGCATGACCTCGCCCGCTTGGGTCGTAATTCGTTATCAAATTTCATTCTAACGAGTCTTGAGTTCTTTGGGGCGCGCAGAATTTTTCCCAAGCAATCGATCGAAATCGAGTATCCCGAGAGGATGCGAGAGGTTTTGAATCGAGGACGGGGAGCGTATGCAATGGTCATTCACTCAGGCAATTTCGAAATGATGGCTTATGGATTTTCCCGTGAATTCGGCCCCATTCATGCACCAGTGAAGTCTGTGGGCAAAGGACAAATGGCCGCCTGGGTCAAGCGCAAGCGTGCCGAAAGCGGCATGAGTGAGATTGTTAACGAGCAGGGCGGTTTGCGTTCGAGATCCGCTCGTATCATAAATGCTTTGAAGCAAAACCAAGTTGTCGGATTTATGGTCGACCAACGACGCTCAAAGGGAGTGCTAATTCCCTTTTTCGGTGAGCTCGCCTGGACAAACTCCGGTCTGTTTTACTTGTGGAAGCAGTATGCAGCAGCGATCATTCCTGTGACCATTCGGCGGGCTGGATTGAACCACCACATCATCACCATTCATGATGAATTCGCTGTTCTAGAGAAAGACGACTGGAAATTTGATCAATTTGTGCTCGAAAATTCGAAGAAGATGAACAGCTGTGTTGAGTCTCTCGTCATCCAGAATCCCCAGGAGTATTTCTGGATGCACGATCGTTGGAAAAAATAATTTTTGCGTTATTTTTTCTTTTTTTCACTCAGGTCATCTGAACTGGTTTTACCTTGCAGTGTTTGCAGCGTTTCAATCACTTGCTTTGCGTCGAGCAGTGGGTCGACCTTGTCGTTGACGTGACGTATCTTCAATTCAGGATCTATTACAAACGTCCATCGCTTTGCGAGTTTTACGACCGGGAGCTTGACCCCAAACGCCTGCGTGACTTTCGCGTCTGGATCAGAAAGCAGCGTAAAGGTTAATTTGTGTTCTTTTTGGAACGCAGCGAGCTTCTCAACGGTGTCGGTGCTGACCCCGAAAACTTCGGCATTTTGTTTCTTGATTTGATCAGCTGCATCACGAAAGGCGCAGGCCTGTTTTGTGCAGCCGGGCGTTCCTGCTTTGGGATAGAAATACAGGATTGTCCATCCTTTCCCTTTGCGTGATTGAAGTGAAAAGGGAGCACCTTCGTTTGTTTTGAGTTCAACCTCAGGCGCAGCATCGCCCACCTTGAGAGCGGTGGCGGCAAAAGCAAGCGTTGTGGCTGATGTTGAAGCGAACGCAATAACTGGCATGAAAAATCGAATGGCACTGAAAAACATGAAGGCCTCCTTTTGGGAAGACCTTCATGCTTTCATCACTTCTGCTGCTCGTCAACCGAGCTTCCTGACGCGGCTGAGAGATCTCTACGACACTCAGGGCGGGCAGGCATTTCCGGCGCTGTCTACGCGTGTCAGGTTAACGCTGGAATCGACCATGATTCCGAGCTGAGAACCTGGAGTGCGGCCGTCATTGATTCCTACGTTGACAGGAAGTGTGGGTGCACCGCCGGGAGCGGGTGTGGGCTTGGTGTCGAGTCGTATTCCCAGGTCGGACTGGGCAATTTTTGCACTGCAGTGAAGTTTGATATTTACGGTACTCCGGGCACCAACGGCAGCCTTGATGCAATACCATCCGTTCGGGTTGAGCAGTTCAAAGGTTGTGCTCGAGGCAACGTTCACACTCAGTGGTAGAACAATGAGCCGCGGCTCAGGGGTAGATTCGAGATCCTTCGGATTGCCGATCGTGACTCCGATAACGCTCACTATCTCGCCCATGACTTTGACCTGATTTGCCTTCACCTCTTTAAATGGGGTCGTGCCCCACAGGTTCAGGCATTTGCGCAGTGCATCGGTCTCTGGAACTCCAGGAGCGAAGCTGAGCCCGGGCTTGGGTGTCGCTGTTCCTGGCGAGGGTGACGGAGTGGCGTTCGCTGTGCCTCCGCTGCCCGAGCCACTTCCCGTTTCCGAGCCATCCTGACCTGCTGACGACTGGTCGCCGGATGTTTGAGCGCCTTGCTTTTTTAACGTTGAACCTGATGTGCCTGGCAGGGTTGCGTATTGTCCCGGGACGCAGGCCGAGAATGTGGTCGCAAAAACAACAAGAGTAAGTTGGTACGTCACATTCAGATTGCGCATAGCAGCCTCCGGCTAAAAAAACATTCTCCCCCTTCGGCTCTTTTCAAAGGAAACTTGAGAAATTTCTGTTTTTTTATTCTTTCTGTGCGTTTGCATTATGGAGCGTCAGAGCTCCGACATCTGCGCGAGCTCAGATTTCCGCCCCAATCTCCGACAAAAGATCGCCTGATTGCATACGGAGGCCGACGTGACAATTTTGGGGCACATTACCCCTGAGGTCATCAACATTTTTCTCAGCGAAGCTGCCGACCTCTTGGGGCAGTGGGATGAAGCTTGCTTCTCGTTGGAGAATAATGGAGATGCGCGGGAAGCATTGCTCTGGGTTTCACGTTCCATTCAGAGCTTGCGCCGTGCAAGCCGTGGCATTGGTCTCGAGGATTTCGCACAAACATTAAATACAACCGATGAATACCTTCGCCTCGTGTTGCGATCCGGAAGCATCTCTGCCGGAGATGTCTCGGCGACGCTGATGTTGACCCACAACGTTTTGTCGCGCTGGATTGTCGGTTTGCGTGCAGATGCCGCGTACCGCGAAGATGTCACTGAATTGAATGACTCGATTCGCCAGCAGAAGGCCTCGGTGCAAGAGGTTCTTGACGAGGAGAGAAAACTCGCTGATGCAAGGTCGGTTTCGTTGGAGTCAGGTGAAACCCAGGAAGATGACCAGGCGCGCTCCGCCGCTCGCGATGCTGCGGTGAAAAGTCTGGTCGAAAGTGGCGCTAATGCAGTTTTGGCGCAGTCTGATGAAAGGATTCAGCAGTTAATTGATCTGGTTGCACGGATTTCAACGCAGCAGAGCTCCGTTGAGACTGCTGCGGCCAGAGTGGATATTGTCTCACCCCAATTGAAGCGCATGATTGGTAATACCAGCCGCATGATTGCTGATCTTTGTGAAGCGGCCGTGAGCCTGCGTCTGGTTCCGATTGATGGGTTGTTTGAGCGACTCGCTGTGTTTGCGGTGGAGTCAGCGCAGTGCAAGGGAGCAGCAATCCAGGTCGATTACGATGGCCAGACGACTTTAATTGACAAAGAAAGCTTGGGTTCACTTTGGGAACCTGTTTCGAAACTCATCCGCTGGATGGTCGAGACCAGCTTCGAATCGCCCGAGGAGCGAGTCAGGAGCGGAAAGTTGCCTATGGGTGTTCTGCGCATCAGCGCTCACGCGAAGAACTCGGTTGTAAGAATTGTTCTTGAGGATGACGGACGGGGACAGGGCGACGGTGATTCAACTCCAGGAGGACAGAATCTCCGCAGTTTTGTTGATGCTGCGCGATCAATGCTGCGAGAACTTTCGGCAACCTTGTCTGTTCATTCTGCAGTTGGTCGTTCAACTCGGATTGAAATCACTGTTCCTGCGGCACCCCGACTCATTGATTTGGTCACGGTGAATTGCAATGAGCAGCCCTATGCAATTGCGCGCCATGCGCTTGAAGAAGTCATTGATCCCGGAAGTTTTAGCACTCATATCCTGCGCGGCGACAAGCAGTTGATTGAATTCAACGGCAAGCTTTTTCCTTTTGTGACCCTTGTAGAGCTGCTCGAGAAGACACCCACTGCGGTGCGCAGACGTGTGCAGGCTACGGTAGCCATTGAAAAGGGACATGTGCTGCTTGTGCGTATTGGGCGTGACACCATTGCGGTGGGAGTGGAGCAGATCGTTCGAACAATTCGCACCCTTGTGACCCCACCACAGCCTCACCTTGATGGAGTCAAAGGCCTGTCTGGAACATTCATTTCGGGAACTGGAGAGCCCGTTTTGGTTGTCGACATTCTCGAGATCGCTGCGTCCTTCATTGGGAACGGGCAAGAACGGGAGGTGGCATGAATCATTCTCAGCTTGCTGAAATCAAGGCAACAGAGAAGTTTCTGCTGTTTCGCTTTCAGGGCGAGCTCTATGGCACCGTTTTGAATGCTGTGCGTGAGGTTGTTCCTTTCCAAACGCCACGAGCTGTGCCCAACACGAAAAAGAACTTTCTTGGGATTGTGAATCTGCGTGGAGAGATTGTCAGTGTGATTGATCTTCGCCTGTGGTTTACCGACGAAAAGCAAAATGCGCGCCGTTCGACGTCACGAGCTCTTGTGGTTGTTGAATCGAGTGCCGGTGTTGTGGGAGTTGCCGTCGACCAAATTGAGGGAGTCTGTCAGCTCGATAAAAATGAAATTGAGTCACCGACCGGAATGCCCGGAGAAATTGCTGCCGGAGGAATGGTCGGAATCGGTAAATTTAGACAGGGACTAGCGACGTTGCTTGACCTGAATGTTCTCTGTGGCGCGCTCGTACTTGCGCCCGAGAGCAGAGAACGTTTGGCAGGCTGAAGGGGGACGCAACATGTTCTGGCGTGCATTATCACTGCGGAGCAAGCTACTCATTGTCACACTGGCAGGACTGGTGTGCATGGGTTTGTTCGCCTACTTTTTAATGAGGCAGTCCTTCTCGAGCCGACAGGCACTGGCACGTGAGGACATCAAGTCGAAGGCGGTCTTGGCGTCGCAAGCGATTTCAGCGGTTTTTCGCGAACGGTACATGGACGTTCAAGCATTTGCCGCAAATGCGGTGTTTGTTGGGCAGAACAAAGAGGCAATGACACAAAGCCTCAATAACTACGTTGAGAACTACAAATCCTATGATGCAATTCTATTCGTTGATGCAGAGGGAAAATTCGTAGCTTCTAACTCTAAGACGTTTGATGGCAGGCCCGCGGAGCAGAAGAATCTTGAAGGTCGTGCATTCGCTGATACGCCATGGTTTCAAAGAGCAGTTAACGGTCAATACTTAGAGGATAAGGCAAAGGGACTGACGGGCTCTGTCGTTGAGGATATTCAAGTTGATCCTCTCTCGTCAGCACTACTGGGCAGCACCCAATATGGAATGAGTTTCTCGCGTGCGGTTGTTCTTCCCGATGGTAAAATCCTGGGTGTTGTCACGGCTCGTACATCTTTGCGTTTCATAGAGACTGAGTTGCGTGGTGTTTACGAGTTGTTCCAACAGGTCGGTCTGAAGTCTGGGCAGGCAATGCTGATCAACCGTGAGGGTTGGTTGGTTGCCGAAGTTTCTGGTGAGACGGTGACCGAGAGAAGTGAGCTTAAGCGAAACCCCGAGAAAGTACTGCGCTGGAATCTTGCGACACAGCAGGGTCAGATGGCAGCCGTGGAAGCTGTTGCTGGCCGCGCCGGATCGGCCGTCGAGATAGACCGTGTGGGGCGGGTGGAACGTATTTGGGGCTACAACCCACTGCGTGACAGCAGGTTCCTTGATCAGTTGGGCTGGTCTGTTGTTGTTTCAACCGTGAGCGATGAAATGCTTGCAGACATGAATTTGCAGCGGCGCTGGTTCTTCTTTGGATTCTCGGCACTGTTGATTGCCTTCAGTTTGTTCGGGCTTGGCGCGGCCAGGGTAATAAGCCGAGAGTTTATGGAATATTCGTTGCGAATTAAAGACGAGTGTTCACGCCTGAGCGAACTCGGAGACGGGCTCAATAGAATCGTAGGCAAAGCCTCAAACACGAACACGGACAGTCAGGCTGTAATGAGTGGATTTTCATCGGCCGTGAAGTCTATCTACGCACAAACAGAGGAGTGTGAAAAAACATTGTCTGAGAGTGTTCGCCGCTCGAGGGAATTGAAGGAAAAGGCGACGGTGAGTGAGCATTCAGTTCAACGCGTAGGCGTTGAGATGACACTCGCGCGAACTTCTGCTGAGCAACTTTCCGGATTCGAGAAGGAAATTTCTGAGCTCAACAACAAATTTTCTGCGCTGTCTGAGTTCATTTTCAAAGCACAGCTCGCAGGAACGAATGCACAGATTGAAGCCTCGCGTGCCGGCTCGAACGGCAAAGGTATTGCTTCTCTGGGTCAGGATCTTGAGGTTATCTCGGAACAGGCAGACGCAATCTTCCGTGAGGTGAGCGAGGGAATGGGCAAGGTTCAAAATCGTCTTGTCACCCTCACAGGTTCTATCCGTCGCAGCGTCACAGACAGTGAAAATCTGATGATTGAGGCTCGGTCATCCTTGGGACAATTCCCCACGGAATTTTCTCAAATTGCTGAATCGCTTGAGGCGGTTCAAGAAGCCCTGGTTGCGCGAGAAGAGGCGCTGCGGAGCGTTTTTGAATCGATGCTTCACGCAGAGGGTTCAGGAGCACGTGCAAATTCCATGTATGGTGAGCTCAAGCGCGGGCTTCATGAGTTGCATGAACAGACCGACAGGGTTGATGAACTCGTTCAGGATATGGCGGCTACAATTAAGGGGCAACGTGTGCGTCATCGCGGAAGAAAGCAGACCTCCTCTTTTTCTGATGCTGCGTCTGTTTTCATGCGTGGCGGGTCTGATGTGTCTCCGGATCGGGCGCGGGCAGATGCCGTGGATCGCCTGGCTCAGAAAATGAGACCAAGACTTGTCGTTAAATCCGAAGAGAGTGAACCTGAAGTCAATGATATCGGAGTCGGCGAGAGTTCATCGAGACGTGTGGGTTGAATTCTCTTGGTTATGCTTTGTCTGTTTATGCAAGGAGGCCTGACATGACTCTGATGCGCAAGTCATTTTTCGCTCTCCTTCCCACGCTTCTTCTCGTGGGAGTTTTCCTGCCCGCATGCAAGAGCCGAAACTTCGGTGAGGAAACGAGCGAGGTTGATTCCTTGCTGGATCCGCACAGACTTCCCGCGCGTGGCCCGTGGTTTGAGGGCTGGTATGTTCGAATCACTCCTGTGAGTGGAACCGACCGTTCTCTTGGGGCGATTGTTGGTTCATATCTTCCCCCGGGTGAGGATCGTTCTCTCTCAGAAAAGCGCGGCTTGAGGGGTTACGCAGCACTTCTCGAGAGTGGACAAGTTGCAGCACCGTTGCGTGCGTTCGAGGCTTTCCCCGAAAAGACCAACATGTTTTTGAATGCGGCGGATCCGGTCAAGCGCGACCCCGCCCCATCTTCTCCAGCTTCATTTCGGTGGGTTGCAGATAACCTCGGCGAAATGAACCAGTCCGGGCTCGATCTGAGTGTGGGTGGCGCGCAATTGAAGGTGAATTGGTCGGAGCCTGTGCCCTGGAATAGCAGTGGTTTTGGCCCACAGGGACTTTTGAGCTTATTCCGTGCTTTCCCGTTGCACTGGTTTGTTTACAGTCTGGCTTCCCGAGTCAAGTTCGAAGCTGTCCTACCTGATGCGAGTATTCCCGAGAAGTTCGAGAGAATTTCCGGAACCGGCTATGCGCATATCGAGAAGAACTGGGGTGTGTCGTTCCCTGAGTCATACATTTGGATGCAAGCACATTATCCAGAGCAGAAAAGGACTATTGCGCTGGCTGGTGGTAAGCCTCTGAAGATTGCGGGTGTGCAGCCCGAGGCGTGGCTGATTGGATACCGCAGCGAGCGCTTCAAACAGGACTTCACACCACAGAATGTTGGTACGTTCTTCGAAAGCAAAGTCGATGCGTGCGCAGGGCGATTTGAACTCAAGGCGTCCTATTTGAACCGCAGACTGATCATCACGGCACAGGCGCCACGGAAAACATTTGCCGGAATTTCTATTCCAAAGGAATCAGGATTCGAACGAGATGGCTCGGAGCAATCGTTTCAGACGCAGATTGCTGTGCAACTTTTTGAGGTTCCTCCGTTGGGAGTGGGCATCCAGGGCGAGAAGCTGCTTGAGCAAACTGTTTTAATGGGGGGAGCATTGGAATTTGGCGGCACATATAAGTGTCAGAAGTAGAGTCCTTTCAGTTTGGTTCGCAGCTATCCCCTCCGCAGGCCCAATCTATAAAACGTTCATCTTTTTCTGCGCCCGGAGGAGTTCCCAAGCGCGAAAAATCGATGTTTTGAGGCAGCTGCGCTAGGCGTTTCTTGAACTCGCTTTCGCTTATCTTTTCAAAGGGTGCTTGAAGATATGTGCCACCGTTGTCTGGCAGGAGGCTAATGCCACTAAAATTGTTTTTGTTCCGTTGCATCCAATCCAACAGCTCGCCATGTTCACTGGGCTTATAGGTCACCGTGACGCTAACGTTGTGCGGATTAGGTCCGCTTCGATGTGTCGGCATAATCCAATTTTGTGTCATGAATTTGCATCGCTCGAGAAGTTGTAGCGCACTTTCCTGCGGACGCAGGATTGCGCCTTCATGGCTCACAGGAAAAGACACGACAATACCGCCATCCTGTGCATGGTCTTTCTCAAGGAATTGATTGCTTCCCGAATCTCCCAATTCTGCAACGGAGCACAGGTGCTCACCGATAAGTGAATTTCGTTCAAGTCGCACGCGCCGAATGTAAAAGGCATCATGAGCGGCATGAATGCCCGAGGTGACCGCTAACTCAGCCGACTCTGTGCCAGAGGGTTTGATCGTGCCAATTCGAGCCGCACAAGGCATTCCCAGTTTTCTGGAGAATTTTTCATCTGTCTCGAGCGCGAGATGCGCCGCCTTGGCCAGTAGGTTTGGTCGAGTCACCAGAGGCCAGGCCAGAGCAAGTCCTGTAAAGCTGACTCCCAGAAGACCTTCTTGTTCGCAGTCTGTTTGCCACTGCCGTGAAATATAGTGAAATGACGTGTAGTTCTTCTGTAGCACTCCAATCAGTGTTGCCGCTCGCACGGAAGAGAGGAACTCGATTTGGTTTCGGCACGCTGCCGCATTCACAGAGCTCAAATTACAAAACGCCTTCAGAGCGACCTCATGACACGGATTGTAAAACCAGTGAGGGTCATTCATCAGACTGACTCCCGGCTCGCCACTTTGGCTCGCAAAGCATGCGGAGAGAATACCACTGAGCTTATCGGTGAAATGAGGATCAGAGCGTAACAGTCGCGCACTGATATTAGTGCGTGCACGCCAAGGGGTCTTTTCCCACCAGTTTCCAGACTTGAAGGTGAGCATGGCCTCACTGTCTGAATCGAACAGACAGATCAACGCAGCTCTGCGCACTCCACCTACAACCACAGCATCAGCAAGCATGCAGACGACGTCTGCACACTCGACGTCGCTCAGGCGCCTTCCAATGGCACCCGTCAACACGTTGCGAATGCGCTCGTGAGCTTGGTGCAAGGGTTCCGGCCCGCTCGCCGTTCCTCCTGTGGAAAGAGGTGTTCCCCGTGCGCGCACCAGACCATAGTTGAACGCGACGAGTGGGTTAAGAAAGAGAGCGCGAATACTATCAGCCCAGGATTCCTTGCTGTCCTCAATCACAAAGGTCTGTTCATGGCCATGCCCAACGACCGGGAGCTGAGAGATGAATTGTTTCTCAACAGAAAAGCCCTGTCCGGTGCCACACATGAGGATGTAAAGAAAGTCGGAGAATTTCTGAACGCTATCGAGCCCCTGCCCCGCACAATTGAACATGCGGATGTTCTCGCGCCTAATGGGCTCACCCGCAAACTGAAAGGAGCGCATGCTCGGGCGCACGTGACCTGAGTAAACCCAACGGAAAGCCTCGCGGATGTCTTCTGCGATTAGAGGAAAGCGCTCGAGATGCATTGCCTCAACGCGGGCGATCGTCTCGTGACGCGTCTCTCGGCGGCCAGTGGACAATGAAACAGGGTATGTTCTGTAGAACACCAGTTCAGAGAGCAGCTTCAATCCCCGTTGCATTCTTTAATAGTCCTTTCCTCATGGGGAGCTCTTTAGAGAGAGCCCTCCCAGAATTTTTCAGGGCTGCTGATTTTTCTGCGACGCCCGGTAACGTGTACGCTGCTTGCCTGCGGGCCTTTTTCGCCGAGCTCTTCGGCAAAGCGCAAGACATCGCCCACTCTAATCTTGTCAAATTCGCCATCCACAACGCTGTTGCGGTGAAAAAAAATTTCTCGTGATTCATTGGTTTCGAGAATACCATAGTCATCGATATGGGAAATAACCTTCACGGTCGCGAATGGCAGAGCGTCAGGCAAATGATAGTCCACACGAAGTATCTGCTTGTGCTTGAGAAGCTGGTTGCGCAAAGCCGAAAATGCATCACGCAAAGCCACATGGAGTTGTTCATGAGCGATGTTCATCCCAATGTCTCTGCTTGACACAAGCTCACTTTGGGGAGCCGAGAGGTCAATGCGTACATGGAATAGGTTCCCTCGGATACGGTGCTTGTGGGGTGCCTCGATGACGACGCGGCACGCTGCAACATGACTGAACATGAGTTCGAGCTTTTTGACGCGCTTGTGAATCAGCTGCTCGATTGCTGCAGAAGGCTCCATGCCACGAAATGCAATTTCCGTGTAGATGGTCATTTCCATTCCTTTCTCAGAGTGTGAATCGTGCTGCTGTGAAAAAGACTCTGCTGCTTCATTCTAAGTGTGATAGAAACTGGCGACGATCAACGGCCGTTTCATTACCGTAAGGGTCAATTCATTTTTTTCGCGACCCTTGTTCTCTGTTCTATAACCCTGACGGAAGAGTCTCTGAATTCGGTTGAACCTTGGGGGTGACCCATGAATGAGAACCAGAGCCTTCAACGACTGCCTCTCCTACCCATTCGCAATGCTGTTTTGTTTCCCCATCTGATTGTTCCAACATCGGTGAGTCGACCAAGTTCCATTGCTTCTGTTGAAGCCGCGCTTGCCAAAGAAGAGAAATGGATTCTTGCGGTGACACAGAGGGATTCTTCGGCAAGTGACCCTTCAGGAATCGACTTGTTTGAGTACGGTACATTGGCACTCGTACGTCGATTTGCCCGTCTCGATTCGTCGCTTGAAATCAATCTTCAGGGGCTGCGTCGGGTGCGGGTGAACAACGTCGTCAACAACGGTCGCTATCTCGAAGCCGACTCCTTCGATTCGCCAGTTCTGCGCAGTAACACTCCCGAGGTTGATGCATTGCAGCGCTCAATCGTCGATCTGACCGAGAAAATTCAGGACTTGAGCGATCTCAAAGGGACAGGGAACCTGATGAGACTGCTTCAGCAGATTCAAGATCCGCTTGGTCAGGTCTATCTGCTCGCCTCATTGTTGAGTCTCGATGTGAATAAGGAGCAGAGCCTTCTTGAGGCGAACACTCAAGAGGAACTTTACCGGCGCATGGTTGATTGCCTTGGATACGAGGTTGAAGTGCTCAACCTGCGTGAGAAAATTAGCACGCAAGCGGCGAGTGCAATGTCTCGCGAGCAGAGGGAGTATTTATTGCGGCAGCAGATGCGCGCCATTCAGCAAGAGCTAGGTGGTCACGATGGAATTCAGATTGAAGTGCAGCAGTTGAAGGAAAAGCTTCTCGCATCAACTCCGCCCGCGCCCGTTTTGAAGGAGGCTCTCGCTGAACTCGAACGTCTTGAGCAGCTCAATGTTGCTGCGCCAGATTATCAGGTTTTACGAACGCATCTTGAGCTTATTGCTGATCTCCCCTGGAGTGTTATTACCAAGGATAACCTTGATTTAAAGAGAGCTGAGACGATACTCGACCATGACCACTACGGCTTAAAAGAGGTCAAGATTCGTATCCTTGAACAGCTGGTGGTGATGAAACGTAATCGCACAGCGCGCGATCCGATTCTCTGTTTGATTGGACCTCCGGGCGTTGGTAAGACATCTCTGGGTGAGTCAATCGCTCGAGCATTGGGTCGAAAATTCGAGCGGATGAGTTTGGGTGGATTGCATGATGAAGCTGAATTGCGAGGACATAGGCGCACCTATATTGGCTCGATGCCTGGTCGTATCATTCAGGCCATAAGGCGCTCAGGTGCACGCAATCCGCTGTTGATGCTTGATGAGGTCGACAAACTCGGACGAGATTTTCATGGAGATCCTGCCCCCGCATTGCTTGAGATTCTTGATCCGGCACAGAACTATTCTTTCCACGACAACTATCTCGATGTTCCTTTCGATCTGTCCAAAGTATTTTTTATCGTTACAGCGAATACTGCAGATGCTATTCCAGCTCCGCTTTTGGATCGCATGGAGCTGGTGCGTTTGGTGGGGTACACCGATGATGAGAAGATTCATATAGCTCAGAATTATTTGATTCCAAGGCAGCTCAACACCACCGGACTGACTCAGCTTCAGTGCCAATTCACCGATGAATCTTTGAAATTTCTCATTCGGCGTTTCACGCGTGAGGCGGGCGTCAGGCAGCTCGAGCGTGTGATTGGTCGGGTTGCTCGGAAGATTGCACTTGGATTAGAGCGCGGTTTGATTTTGAATTTTCAACCCAATTCAGCTGACATTGAGGGTCTTCTCGGGGCGCCACCGTTTCCCTCAGATGTCCTCCGCAACGACGTCCCACCAGGTGTTGCTGCTGCGTTGGCCTGGACTGAATTTGGTGGTGATGTTCTTTATGTTGAGGCCGTTCTCTTGCAGGGTGGTCGGGATATTCAACTCACAGGGCAACTGGGTGACGTGATGCGCGAGAGCGCGCATGCTGCTCGGAGTTATATTTGGTCGCAGTCCAACCAGCTCCAAATTGACCCCGCTCATTTTGAACATGCAGGGTTGCACATTCATATTCCCGCGGGCGCGGTGCCCAAGGATGGTCCGTCGGCTGGTGTGACCATCGCAACCGCACTTGCTTCCTTGCTCACAAAGCGTGTGGTTCGCAGTGATACTGCCATGACAGGGGAAATGAGTCTGACGGGTCTGATTCTTCCTGTGGGTGGAATCAAAGAGAAGGTTCTAGCAGCGCACAGGCTGGGGCTACGTCGGGTCATTCTTCCTGAAGGTAATCAGCAAGATCTTTCTGAGGTGCCTGATGATGTCCGCAAAGAAATGCAGTTTGTTCTTGTTAAAAACATGCACGATGCGCTCTCGGCAGCTTTGGAGGCAGAGGAACAAGAGCTACAGCCCGTGCGATCCGTTTCGTGATGTCAGATTTGTAAATTGTGTTTCAATTGTTGTTCATTCAGATCTTGATGGCAGCGTCCGCGGGTCATGATCATCAATCAAAAGGAGGTTCTGAATGTTGCAAAGAATATGCGCATCTTTGACTCTTGCATGTGCCTGCCTTGTAGTTGCGAATGCTAAGGCAAGCACAACTACAGATGTGAATGAGGCTTTGCCTACACCTTTCGAAATGGCACACATGGCCTACCAAGGTCAGTTCACTCAGTGGGGCATTCCTGCTGCGGGAATTTTCTGTTCTGATGTAAACAACACCATGCTCATTAGCCAGGATTTGGCTTACGCATACCTTCTCGAAAGTGGTTACGTCGATACCCTACTCGCTCCGACGGAGGGTGCTCGTGCATCGCAGGCTCAGGTGAAGGGCAAAGACCTTCCGGTTGCGCAGGGTCAAACCCAGGCACAGGGTCAGGCTCAGGTGAAGGGCAAAGACCTTCCAGTCTCGCAAGGTCAGGCTCAGGTTAAAATCAAAGACGTTCCAATCTCGCAAGGTCAGGCTCAGGCCAAGGGAAAAATCATCCCCCCGCAGCAGGGTCAGTCTTCGAGCATCATTCGCCAAGCTGACCTCGATATTCGTCGCTTCGTCGACTACACAAACGCTCTGACGCAAGACGAAGTGCGTCTCGTCCGCGAGAATTTCGACGCGGAATTCTTGCGCGATCTCAACATGCAAATGCGCTACATGTGCAACGAGTGAGCCTGGGTTATCGCCTGTTTCTGGCGTGGCTTGACTCCGCGGTTCGACCCTGCTAGTGGGTCTTTCCTTGGAGTCAAGCCCATATAGCTCAGTGGTAGAGCACTTCCTTGGTAAGGAAGAGGTCGCCGGTTCAAGCCCGGCTATGGGCTCCATCCCCCTCCCTTTTTAAATTTCCCCTCGAAATACAACTTGAGATATCCAAATTTCTTGGATTTTTTTATTTGCTGTTCTTTTATAAGATTCAGAAATCCTGGGATATTTTTTAATTTCGTTAAGTTTGAAAAAAAAAATCTCAAGTTTGAGCTGCCCCGGTACGAATAATTTGCAGTGCGTGTCCAGTTGGGAAGGGCACGGATATGTGGAGGGACAGGTCGTGAAACGCAGATTTGAGCAGCATAGACCAGGGAGGTCTTTCGTCGCCGCTGCAGATGCGACGCGGTTTGCCGCATCGTTGCTTGCCTGCCTGGGCATGGTCGGTTGTGAATTCGGTTCATCTTCGAAGAAGTATGTGTCTCGTTATGGTGAAGCCGTACCTCAGAGTGCCCCAACCACACAGGCCGTATTCGATAATGAACGAGCTTTACCTCGTTGTGATGCATCGCAGAACCGCCGTCTTGTATATGTAATTTCAGAAGCCAGCTTTAGATACTGTGTGCGCGATCGTTGGGAATCTGCAACGAGTATCGATCCCGATGCAATTGCACTGGCTGCAAGAAAAATTACTCCGGACAAGGGTCCGGAAGGACCCCAGGGACCAGAAGGTCCAATTGGGCCGCAAGGACCTTCTGGTCCTTCAGGTGAGCGCGGTCCGGCAGGTGCTTCGGGTGCGGCAGCTTTAGTCAAGACATCTCCCGAGCCCGCAGGATCAAATTGTCCAGCCGGTGGGCAAAAATTTGAATCAGGAGTGGATGACGGCCGCGGCAATGGGTTGGCCAACAATGGTGTGTTGGAATCCGCAGAAGTGCTCAACACGTCGTACACTTGTAATGCGGTGTCTTCGGGTTTGAAGGTCTACAAGAGTGCAGACAATCCGCTTGGTGCGTTGATCAGTTTCGTAACTTTCCCATACACGGGTCCGTCACAGACTGCGAACGCGCTGGCCAGTGGGCTGTACGTCCGCTCGCTCAATGAAGATAAATTTGCCATTTATCAGATTGCAAATTCTCTCGCACTTCCGGGTGGAGACGCTGTGAGTGAAAGCAATCAGCAATTGGGATTGGTCACGGGCAATATGATCGGCTGTGCTGTGCCTCTCTTTGTAAACAACAATTGCTCAGGTCAAGCGTATATGAATCCTTGCACCTCACAGCAGGCAACAGCAATCAATAGCACGTTGATGCATTTTAGTTTCAATTCGAAGTTCTACTACAGATTTGAAAACACTGGTCTGGATTATGCATTCACTTCGAATCTGATGGAGTCTGTTTTGGTCTCGAGCTATCTTTCACCTGCAGGTGCGTGTCGCGCGATGACGTTGACAACTCAAGCACGTCGCATCAAAGTCGAGCCCAATGTTTTTGCTGACTACATCAACCCACCCGGCACAATGCAAACGAGCTGGTTTGTTGCACCTTGAATGACTTCAGGTGCAGGCACTGAGAGAGCAACTGTAGGTTGCTCTCTTTTTTTTTGAGTGGAAAAAAATTGGTCAGTGAAAAAACTCTAGTCACCCCCTGCAGTCTGTGCTTTCCTGTCTGATAGGTTTAACCAAACAACGAATAGCTCTTGATCTCCGCAACTTGGAGTCATTTTTGGCATTGCATGGAGCATCTTCTGCTGCTGGCCAACGAATTGCTCTGAGCGTTTGGAGCTGTCTGTTGAATGGGTGCGGTCGAGACATGAAAAGGAGTGGTGAATGAGATCATTACAGTTCCGCAATGCCTTTGTTGCATTCAGTCTCTTTGCAGGCTTGGCTGCAACATCAGCAATCGTCTCATGCCGTCAATCACCCAAATCTGAAACAGACCTTCGAGCCATTGATGCTCTTCCTGTAGCCAGCTTTGAAAACTGGTGTGGAGCATACAAACTTCAGAACTGCTCAGTACAGCCCGACGACCGCATACCTGCAGATCAATGGCAGGCAGGGGTCGATGTTTTTGCAGAGCTCATGGAAAGTCTAACCACAATAAAATTGAGCCGTGCAGATTTCGATCGCAAGACGGTTCAAGATCTCTTTTCCACCTTTGGTGCAAATTCGACGCTGTCTTTTGTCAGCAAAATTCCATGGCAAATGCTCGCTAAAGAAGACAACACTCTGGTTCTGCGCAATTCAGCCAGCAACGCTGTGGCGACCTTCAATAGTCTGCGCCTGATTGGTGCACAAACAGTCTACGCAAAGTTTGTGGACAAGCAGCTCATTTCCATTCGGGGTCTGCAGATCACCGACTCCGTGGGTGGTCAGCTCAGAACCGTAACGCATATCGATCTTTCACGCCCCAGCCGATTGACTTTGGTCACAGACCGAGAGCGCATCACGGATATTCCCGTACAATTTTTTCAAGTCCCTGGATTTCAGCAGCCACCGACTCTGACACCTTCAGCTGCATTTAATTCGATTGCGAACGTTGTGCTTGAACCAGGGTTCGACTGGAGAAAAAACCTGCATATTCTTCTCAACGGCAGAAATCTCCGAAACATATATGCGCGGATTCAATCGTTTATTCCAGAAGGTTCCGCCGATGAAACGACACGCAAAATCATCGAAAATACGACAACCTTTATGGTGGGCGGCGCTTCCTCCGACATCCTGATCTCAATGCAAATGAGCAAGCCACTCAAGTGCACAACAAAAATCAGCAACATACCCGTGCTTGGGAATGTGAATTTCGACATTGATTTTTTGGCGGGATTTGGGCTGAGCGATTTGGTTCGGGTGAAGTCCGACGGCGTTAAAACCAGCATGTACGGTGTGACAACCTCGATTGGTCGAGTTGAAAATATAGAGGTCGACGCCAAGCAAATGCGGATGAAAATCGGGATGATCACCGTTCCCATCGATTTCAAGCCTTCTGCTCCAGGATCCGGAGGTCCTCGGATCGACGCCGTCCTCTGTCGTTAAAACGCATCGGAATTGGAACTTTGCAAAAGAAAAGCCCGCAGCTCAAGCTGTGGGTTTTTTAATTTTAGGGAGCATTGCATTCAGTGCAATTTGGAATCTTTTATTGCCCACAGATTTCTGACCTGGTTCTAACCATTACGCTCATTCTGGCGATACTCTGCGTCGACAGGAGGCCACATGATCTTCAACGATCGCATTCAGGCTGCCCGACTTCTTCTTGAGAAGCTCAGAAACTATGACAGACAGCGTGTGGTGGTGCTAGCGATACCGCGGGGTGCGGTTCCCATGGCAGAATGCATTGCGAAAGGCCTGGGTGGTCGCATCGGCCTCGCCCCCGTGCGAAAAGTGTCTTCACCTCTGGCGCCTGAGTTTGCATTGGGAGCTGCAGACATCGAGGGCAACTTCTACCCTGAGCGCAGTGTTCTGCAGTTTCCACAGGAACAGCTCAAAACTTGGTTTAAGAAAAGTCTCGAGGTTCTCCGTTATAGAAATTTTCGGTGGCGACAGTTTCTTGCCCATGATGATCTCAAAGACAGGATCGTGATTGTGGTTGATGATGGTATCGCGACGGGGGCGACAATGCGTGCTGCACTCATGTGGTTGCGGCGGAAAGAACCTCGAAAGATCGTCGTGGCTGTTCCTGTGTCATCGCAGGAGGGTTCTGAACTCATCAATAATCTTGCCGACGAGGTTGTTTGTCTAGAGGTTTCTCCCGATTTCGCAGCTGTGGGAGAATTCTATCTTCACTTCGAGGGGGTGACTGAGGAAGATGTTTGCTCCATTCTGAGGAATCAATTTCAGGAAAAAGAACAAGCAGAAACGCAAAGATAGCAAAAAAATACATCTAAGATTCGGTGTTCGATTTGCAACGCGAAGCGGAAATCATCTGGCCAGAGAGTCAAAAAAGTCTTGGCAGCACCGGTATTTCCCGATACGAACTCCTCTGACTGGCATCGGTCTTTTCGAGGGGGGATGAGATGCTTTTTCGAGCTGTTTCAATTTTGATTTCATTAACAATCACCGCGGCATTTTTTGGATGGGTGCGTTCTTCGTCGCAGACTCCTGCCTCAACCCGGTTAGATGAAATTTTTTCTTTGGAGTCGGGCACGCCGGCCAAGAAGTCACGTGCGTCGCGTCGTTCGGTTGCAGAAGCGAGACCCCAGTAAAAACAGATGCGCTAAATCTCTTGTGATTGGACGCTGGGATGAATTCTTTCCTGCGTCCAAAAATTTTTTTTTGAATTTAGCTTTGGATGAGTGAATGGTGGGCATGATTCTCTAAAAGGAGGCTCCCATCATGAATTTTGTCTCTCTTGCATGGTTGATGTCGATCGGTGTTTTGAGTCAGCTGCACTGGGTTTCGTCTGTTCAGGCCGGGAGCAAACCGGCAGAGTATCTCGATCTTTTTCTGCGGGCTTCCGAGAATTCGCAGGGTGAATCTTTGATGTCCGAGGACTGCCTTGCTCTGAGGTCGCTCACGGAGGTGCAGAGCACGGAATCAGTCCGTTGGCGCAAAAGAGCTCAGACTTTTTTTCAGGCGCGTTGTGCTGAACAGTTAACCGGAAAAATGGGTTTCGAGGACGCTCCTGCGTTGTCTGATAAGTCCGCCGACGCGATTTGGGATGGAACTGCGTTGTGCAGTGCTGGCGACCAGAGGCTCATACGCTGCGAACACCGGGGCGAGAATGGGCGGGGGTTGTTGGTTTATGCAGGTCGCGATTCCTGGGACAATAGCCCTACACTCGTCTGTGCTCATGTTGAGGCGACCTATCGGAGTCCTTTCGAACACGAGCAGCAGGTTGCGGCACGTTGCGTGGTGACGGAGTTTGATTGGCGCTACGAGGGCCTACGCTCTGACGTTTATGGGGTAATAAATTGGTTGTTACAGAAAGCGCCGCATGCACCGTTACAGATTCCTGCTGCGCTCAAATCGCAATGTACCGAGGTCTTCCCAGATGCGATTTACTGCACGCCCACCCTGATTGTGTTTCCTGAGACAGACCCGACTCGTGTAGGCATTTGTCAACTGAACACGCACGATCGAGTTCTCGGCTTGGGCGCAATTTTGAAGATCGGTAGCTGGAATAGCCATTGGGTATGCGAGTCTAAATCACTCATTGTTCCCGACATGGATAGTCGGCTGAGCGTCGAAGAGCGTCAGTGTGTTCCCGATCACCTGGGTCAGCACAAGACTCCCTACTGCCGCTTTCCGTATATGCCAGTGGCTCGCAAACCTGTTCGAACATATATCGAAACTCGGTGAGCCTCGGATGGGCTCACTGATATTGGCTGGTGTTGATAAGTTTCAACTCACGCGTGAGTCCAACGAAGGTTCTGATATACCCTTTGGACTGTGGCATCGGCTGAGCGTTTTCGTTGTCTAGCAAATTTGTCATGCGGTTGTGTGCTTCCTCAAGGTGATAAAAGGGAACTTTGGGGAATGCGTGATGAATCGAATGAAAATTGAGGCCGTTGAACAACCAGCTCATCGCAGTGTTGGTCTCGATGTTGCGGCAAGCATGAATTTGGGTTGAAAAGTAGTTCGCTCTTTTTCCTGCGATGCCATAGTGCTCGACGTGAGCTCTGAGTTGCAACAGTCCACCACCGACGCGTTCAACGATAAGATACAGGATGAGAGCTTTTGCAAGCTGACCCTGCGCTGCAGCCAGTGCGTACAATGTCCCGTTGATTGCAACGATACCCACGACGTCGATCACCAATTGCCGGCGGAGCCCCTTTGACTGTTTCATGAATCCTGAAGCGCGGCTCAGATGTTCCATGATCATGCCAATTCCACCGCCCAAAAAAACTGCGATAAGCAATTGGTGTCGGATTCTAAAGCGCTTGAGAGCGCCAGCCTGTTCGTACTCTTGCTGCGTGTAGGTCACGCGCTCCGGGTCGCGCTCATCAATTCCATTCATCTTGTGATGCAGCTTGTGTAGCTCAGAGTAAATTCCATGAGGCCATAGAACGCCCCAGGTCGCTACGCGCGCTGAGATTTCGTCAAACCAGCCGATTCCTGTGAGGGTATGGTGAATGGCATCGTGTGTGGTGACCGCCGCAGCAGCAAAAAAGATTCCTGCAATCATGGCGGCAAGGTAAAAGAGCAGGCTGTCGAGCCCGTGCTGATATGCTACTGCGAGTGATGCAAAAAGAATCGCCATTGAGCTGAAGTAACGCCACAATCCTGGACCTGGACGAGTTGTTTGAAGATCCGCAACCGTGCGTCCGAGAGCCTGACCTGGCAGGTCGGCAATGCGAGATTCAGTTTGAACATGAGCAGCGGTCATAATTTCTTATCTCCTCAACTCGGCTCACCTAAAGTGGCCGTGTCGAGCGTAACAAGCAAAAATCAGAGCTTGCAATTGTTTTCCGTCGAAGCTTTGGCAAGGCACCGTGAATGCTGCATTAACTTGCAACTAAACGCGTTATTTTGGGATGTTTCCGGGCGATTTCTCTGCCCATCCGAGCGCCCAGGTCGCATCCATGCCCCATTGTCCGGTTCGGCGCTCGTCGCCCTCGATCCAGGTCAGCCTGTAAAAAGGTTCAATCAGTAGCTGCCCCGATGCTACCGGGATGCCAAGCCCCCAGGCCAGAGCCTGAGAATTCAACCATTCGGTTGCAGGCAAGGCCGATGAATCTGGCGCAATACTGCTGCTGGTTGTCAGCCCAAGGTTGCGCATCACGAGCGAGCTTTGCCAACTGAGTGACGGAATCAAAAAACCCTCATAAAGAATGCCTAATTCAAAGGTGCCGCTCCATGTTTTCTCATCGATGCTTAACGCCTTGGGGTCATCCGGATAGGGTATGTACTCAAATCCAAGTCGGAATCCTGGGCGAAGAAACCAAGGGGTGCGATCGAGACTGATGTAGCCCTGAGCAACCAGCTCTGCTTGGTGCAGGCGCGTTGTGATGTTGCTTGCGTCATTGCGCTCTGCAACTGAAATGGATGCACCCAGCCCAATGAGCTTTATCAATCCCTCAGGGCTCACAGACCACCCTCACTTTTTGGGCGAAACCGGTGGTACCAAACAGCTCCGTGAAATTCTCACACAACAATTTCTTCTCTTCTCCGGCTGTAAAGGATTGGAGGAATGCTGCAAGGAAGCTGCTGGTCAGAGCGCCATCATAGGTGAGCACCGGCCTATCGCGGCGCTTACACATCAGCGCCTCCTGATTTGCGAATGGAATGATATCAACCGCGGGTGATTTGCGCATGTTCTCGGCAGTCTTCTCAAGAGCTGCATAAACGCGGCGGCTGAAGCCCATCAGTTCGGCTCGGTTGTTCGAGTACCGTTTGGCAACGTTGTAAAGTGATCGAGCAAACAGTGTTCCAATGCAGTAAAAACGGCCTGCACACGCACTGTCATTTCCGAGCTGGGAGAAGTTGAATTTTATTCCGTTCAATGCCCTACTGTTATTTGCTATCGCGGGGTTTAGCTCAGCAAAGATATCTGCCGACGAGGTCACTACGTAACTGTGGAAATCGGCAAACCCCTCATTCAGTCCAGAAATTGCATATTCAAGACTCCAGCGCCCACGAAAAAACTTATCCTCGCGTCTTGTTTGGAGTTCGGCCTCATTTGGCAGCGTGCAGTTTTCCACAGTGTTCTGATTGAAAGAGGTTTTAAACAGTGCGTGTCCAAATTCATGGGAGATGACTTTGATGTTGGCTGAGAACGGAATTGATTCAATTTCCGAGCGTCTAAATAAATAAAACTGATTGTTTTCTGAATTGAAAGCGGCATTAAATTTGATTGTGTAAAACGACTTGTGGGCTCCATCTTTTTCTAGAATTGTTGGTTCAAAATAAAGATTGAATGGGCCGTTTATTTTCTCTTTGAGTGATTGTGGCTCTAGTCCGGTTGATGCTTTCAGCGCGTTTATCGTTCTCTCAAAGGCATAGAAGCTCGATAAAGCGAGTAGTGACGAGGTGTCTCGCGGAATAATCACGCCATTCTTGACTGTATATCGTAATCGACCACGATTCGAGGTTGAGTCGAGTTCAGCGCTGACGAGAGAACCAAAATTGGAGCTTATTTTGATTACTCCTCCAAGATTTACCGAGAAAAAATTACTTTGGAGCGTATCGATATCTTCGAGCAGCGAAAGGTTCCGTGGCGCGACCAACCATTGCTCTCCACGCTCTGTTGTCGGGGGCAGATGATCAATCACCTCGGCTTTGTAGGGCTTCGGTGCCGAACTGCTGTCCATGGCACAGCCACCTGCTATCGAACATGTGAGTGAGGCCAGGCCTACTGCGAACCAATTGTTGGATGTCATTCTGAAGCCTCCGTAGCTTTGTCTGCTGTCGGAGTTGAATCCAACAATTGCCAAGCAGTATTGAGGCCAAAATAGGGAAAGATTTGTTGAGGCTCGTTTGGATTTGCGAAAGCTCCGAGCGTGAATAACCAGGAGGGTGATGAACGCCAGTTGACGAGCGTGCGCCAGACTGTATTCAAAGCGTTTTCTCCGAGGCATCCAGAGGTGGCGTCTTTGCGTATACCCGGGTTCGATGAAATGAAGCGAGCGTATGGGCAGATAGTCAATGTGCTGATGGCATCGAATTTGTGAGAGATTTTGATCTTCCACAAAGGCGTGAACGCAAGTGCAATACTTCGTTCGTGCTCTTGCTCGATCATGCCCAGGTCACCCCGATTGCTTGCCTGGTGCAGAAAGGCAGAAGAGAGGCCGAATACATTCCGGCCTGAGTGTTTACTGATGTTGATGGTGCCAGCAAGAATACGATTGCGCTTGAGGGTTTTTTGCTCTCCCGTAGGTTCCAGACTGTTCACAGCAAGGAAATAACCCGTGAGCGTACCTTTCCATCCAGAGTCCGCGAAAACTGCGTGCCGGCTTTTGAGGAAGAAATATGGCACTCCGCTGTTGAGTTTGGTTTGCATTAAATCCGAAAGCCCGAGGACGGTTGAGATCGCATTTGTGCCGATAGTCCAGCGGTCGTTGATGCCATAGTCGAGTGCAAAGGAGGGAAACTCACCTATGATTTCGCCGGTACGAGAAAGTTCGGTATCGAAGACTCCTGGAATACCCGACGACGCGGTGTCAGTTTCGCCGAGCTCATCAGTCCGGTAAGGGATGTCTTGTCCGCGTTGTGCGAATGCGAAGACTTGAAACACAGAGGCGATAAGCCAAGAGACACCGCAGGACATGACCCGAGACAGCACGACAGCGGTGTGCTTTCTATCTTCCATTCTGTGGGTTTTCCTGTGGGCTAAGAGAGATTGATTTTTCAAGTGAATCTTTCAGGATATTCCAGGCAACAGTGCCCATGCTTCTTTGGTCTATCATCAGATGATAGTAACGTGGAGTTAACGTGGCGTCATCATTGCTTAGCCAAAGAACTTTCCACAGACTCAATGATTTATTCACAATCGTCTTGGCAAGAGTCTGACTGTCGACAAGTTCATCTTTCTCCGAAAGTACAACAGTTGTCGGTATCGATGCCGTTGTGTTCCAGGAGGCTGTTCTCCATTCATCGTGAAGGTCAAACAGAGAATTATAGGATTTCAGTGGAGTGGTGTTGCGTGCCCGATAGTCAGGATGGTTCAGACTTGGCAAACTTCCAAAGGGCAGCCATGCGATGCTTCGAATCACGAGGACTTTATATCGAAAACTCAATGCAGGTGAGAGGAGAATCATTTGTGTGGGAAGTGGGAGTTGAGTCTGTGAGTCAAAGACGTTCATACCAGCTAGTGCACCAAGTGAGTATCCAACAAAGAGACGTTCATCATTTTTACCTCTGCATTTTTCAGTCGCGCGGTTCCATTGCTCAATGAATTCACTCTTCCAGTGGATGGCCGAGATGCTCTTGTCGTCTGCGGCTGTATTTGTGTGGCCTGCAAGTTGACCCACGGTCGTTTGGAATTTCTGCTGCTCAATGAGAGCTGCCAGTTCTCCCATCCGTTCGGGGTTGGTGTTGAGGCCGTGCAAAACGAAGGCACAGGCCTGTTTTGCGTGCATTGCTGGCGTTGTTTGTGCCAGTGTAGGGCTCATTGCCAGGATTCCTTACTGCCTGTGGCTTCGGTTGCACGTTGGTGAATTGATGTTCGCTGATTGTGGTGAATCTTTGACCGGAACACAACACATCCCTCTGTAGCAAGCTAGACCCAATCGAACGCGCTCACGAATTTCAGACTTTTTTCCGATATTTCTCAATGGAAAGGCTGGTTTGTCATCCGTGGGAGTATCTTGTTTATGAATGCCTTTGAAATAATAGCAGAAAACAAGATTCGAGAGGCCATCGAAAATGGTGAGTTAGATAACTTGAGCCTCAGTGGCCAGCCCCTCGAATTGGATGATGGTCAGTTTGTCCCACTTCACCTCAGGCTTTCGCAAAAGATTCTCAAAAATGCGGGTTTTCTGCCCACTGTCCTGCAGCTTAAAAAGGAAATCCTTCAGCTCTCAGAGCGACTTGCCGAGGCTTCCGACGAGGCAGTGCGGGAAAGCATCAAGCGTCGGCTGTTTGAAAAGACACTCCGGCACGACGTGTTGATGGACTCAGAGCGATCAGCTTCCTAAGCACCAAGGATGCTCATAAATAATCGAAATCGAAATAACATTTACCTTTGTATTAAGAAATCTCGGTGTGATTCCGAAACGACTTTTGTAGTTTTGCACAGAACCCAATGGATGGAGTGAAGCAACGATGGTTCGTGTCCTGAGTACGATTTCATTCGCATTGCTTATGATGGGTTGCCGTAATTCCTCGGACTCAATAGCGTCGAGTCTCTCAGGCGCGCTGAAGCCAGAGGGGTTTCTTGTCATTAAAGAGCTCGTTCCCGACTCTTCCAAGCCGGGCTATTTTCTTGTGACGTGTGCTTCAAGCTCTGGCGACAAAAAGGCAAGTGTGAGCCAAGCAGAGATCGAATCGAACAAGGTGTGCTTGCCGACAGCGGCGGCTGCATCTTCGAGCGGTGCATCTTCGGCTGGTCAGTCGCCAGCGGCATCGAATACGCAACCGGCATCTGGATTTCAGGCAAAGAACTTGCAGCCAACTTATCTGAAGGCGCGAGCAGCAATTGACGTGACGTCAACAATGGCCGGTTTGAAGGTCGGCTTAGACTATTGCGTGATCTCCGGGCCTCTTTCCGCCACGAATATCTGTGTTTATTCTGAAAAGGAGCTCAAAGCGACGGGGGTAAAATTATCTGGTTGTGACCTGACCTCTGGATATCTTTTCGCCCAACATTTTTCAGTTTCACCAGCTGTTTCAGCTTGCCGTTGAGGTGTGAACAATGATGCGTCATGTTTTTCATAAGAACGTCAAGGTGAGCGCAATGAATTCTTCCATGCTCTCGGTCATCGTTCTGGGCAGTGTCTTCGCAGCATGCACCCAGGAGCCAGTTCGACGCTCTGCAGTAGATGCAGCTTCGATTTGCGGCACGAATGCAGACAAGCCCGTGTGGAAAGGTGAGTGCTTGCGCACTCAGTCGGTTCAAGCTGAAGCAGATGCTGGAGCTGCGCCCTCCGAGCCTGAACCCGTTGCTCCGGGGGACAAATCTCCCCCCGAATCAGTCCGAGTTGAACCCGGAGATGGTGCTGGAGAGCGTCCAGGTGCACCGGTGGCACCAGTTGCACCAGTTGCACCAGCTGCTCCGGCGGCGCCTGCAAAGCCCGATCCTGATCAGCAAAAGGCAGATGCCATCAAAGTGATCACCGATGCGATTGATAAGCATGGTGCTGATGCTGTTGCTGGAATTGAGAAAACACTTAACCGTGGACAAACCACCAAGGTTTATGTGGTGACTTTCAGCAAGGATTCGTTCGTTGGCATTGCAGACAACTCCGTTGTTAAGAACTGTTTTGTGGGTGCTGGGTCGGTGGTCGAAGTGAAGGGTCAACCTCTCAAGGTCACTGAGTTCAGTAGCATGGGAGTGAACCAGTACGTGACCGGTGAAGCTCTCGAGGTCAATGTTGCAGGTGGCTCATCGGATGACTGTGGTCTGAAAGGCAAGGATTTTGTGTATATCGGCGGACACGCGAGTGTCGCTGCGAAACCTTGACGCCAGCAACTAGAAAAAAACAAAAGTTCCGGAAAAACGTGTCGATACCCCTCCTAACTGAGTTTGGCGAGGGGTTTCATGAATTTTACCTTTCATAGAAAGAGTGTTGCGCTGGCGCTTTTCAGCGCGTGTTACATTCCGACTTCGGCCTCCGCGTTCTCGTTGGGCATCCGTCCTAATGCCGGTCTCGAGATTATTACAGTCAATTCTCTCAAATTGGTCGATGCAGACGGTCGCGCATACGTGCCGGCGGACGAGGTCGCACGCAGCTTTCTATTTTTTGGTGCGGATGTTGTTTTCACGCCTATCAAGTTCAACAACAACATGTCGGTGAGCGCTCTCCTTGGCCTGCGCATGGCTTCATCCAAGCTCACGGGTGCATTCGTAGATGAGCTCAGTTTTATGTACATCCCGATCGGTGCATCATTCGACTACATGCTGGGCAGTTTGAGGTTTTCTGCTTACTCGACGTTTGACTTGGGTTTGTCGCCGAAATTAAAAATCACTGTTCCCGCAACGAGCGCATCTCTTGAACCCAAATTGGCGTCTTTGTCACGCATTCGATTTGGTGCATTTGGAGAATATTTCATTATTCCGGCGTTGAGCGTCTTTGCGCAGGGTGATTACGGCATCGGTGGCTACAAAAGCGAAAAAGGCGAGAAGGAAATAGATCTTGGAGACACTGGGCAAGGCGAACGTATAGGTTTTTTGAGCGCCAATGATAATAAACTCAAAGGATTGACCTTCGGAGGAGGCGTCGCCTACTACTTCCCTCCACCCAACCGCGGTGCGGTGTCCACGGGCAGCAAAGCTGCACCGGCGAAGAAGCCTGTTCGAGGAACGGGCAAGAGGCCAGCCGTGAAGCCGAAGCCCAAGCCTAAGGCACCACCGGCGGATGCTGGTTCAGGGATGTGATCGCGGAACTCAATACATGCAATGAGGTTCGAGTTTTGATTCCACAAACAGGTTCCTCTGATACATTCGACTATGACTTTATCGTGATTGGCTCCGGTTTTGGGGGCAGTGTTTCTGCTTTGCGTTTGAGTGAAAAGGGTTACCGAGTTTGCGTGATTGAGCAGGGCAAACGCTTTGCAGCCAAAGATTATGCCAAGTCAAATTGGGATTTGCCTCGTTATCTGTGGGCTCCTTTTGCAAAGTGTTTTGGAATTCAGCGACTCACCTTCTTCAAGGATGTGTTAATTCTCAGCGGTGCGGGTGTCGGTGGAGGCAGTCTTGTTTACGCCAACACTCTGATGGTTCCCTCGGATAAGGCTTTCCAGAGTGAAGCCTGGCGACCGATTGGAAATGCACGCGAGGCGCTTGCACCTTTCTATGCGCTTGCAAAGAAAATGCTGGGCGCTGCAACAAATCCCAAGATGACCTTCATCGACAACACCATCGAGGCATATGCAAAGCACGCCGGCGTTCACGACACCTTTGCACCCACCGAGGTGGCAGTGTTTTTCGGCGAGCCTGGAAAGAGGGTTCCCGATCCCTATTTTGGGGGCGAGGGTCCCGCACGATCGGGATGCAACTTCTGCGGTGGTTGCATGGTCGGATGTCGCTTCGATGCCAAGAATACGTTGGATAAGAACTATCTGTATTTGGCAGAAAAACGTGGAACAGAGATCCTGCCTTTAACACGTGTGTCACGCTTATCGCCTTTGAATGACGATGGTTCGGCGGGTTGGAAAATCGAAGTTGAGGCTGTCGATCAAATTCTTTTTCCCAAAAAACGGACTCTGCGTGCACGCAATGTGGTTTTGGCGGGTGGTGTCTTGGGTACGCTGCGTTTACTGCTTGAGTGTCGCGATCGGCACCAGACGCTCACGCGTTTATCACCTTTTTTAGGTCATCAGGTACGCACCAACAGCGAAGTATTTACGGGTTCAAGTCAACCGGGTGCGCGTCGCGAAGTTCCGTACTCTCATGGCATAGCTATCTCTTCGATTTTGAAGGTTGATGAACGCACGGCTATTGAGCCGGTGCGTTATCCGGTGGGTTCTAATTTTATGAAGCTCTTGGCGGCTCCGCTTGTGAGCGACCCGAGCGAGTTTCGTAGAACCCTGAAATTTTTGTGGCGCATTGTGAGCAGACCGGTTGAGTTTCTCAAGCTGACGTTTAATCCGCGATGGGCTGAGACCAGTGTTATTTTTCTTGTGATGCAGGATCTCGACAATCGCATTCGGGTAAATTTTGGACGCAGTCCGTTCACGTTGTTCCGCGGTGGACTCGTTTCTGAGCGTGAAGATGGAAGTGAAAAAGTTCCCTCAGAAATCCCCGCAGCAAACCAGTTCACCGAGTGGTTCGCAGAAAAGGTCGGCGGCACGGCGCAGTGTGCGGTGACTCAGGTCACAGTGAATATTCCGACCACGGCTCATATCTTGGGCGGATGTCCGATGGGCGATGCACCCGAAACAGGCGTTATCGATGCGCAGCACAGGCTGTTTGGTTACACTGGGATCTGGGTGTGCGACGGGTCGGCTGTGCCGGCCAATCTAGGAGTGAATCCAAGTCTCACGATCACGGCCATGACCGAACGCGCCATGACTTTCATTCCTCCGAAGGCCTCGAGCTGATCTTCTGCGTGATGCTGCGGATTCAACTCATCAACAACGGCAAAAGCCCACTGCGTAAACGCAGTGGGCACTGTGCCATGAATTTTGCATGAGGGGCGCTGATTTGAATCAGCGCGGACCTGGAACGAGAACTGCAGTTTCACCAGCCTTGATGGTCACCACTTCCTGAACGCTTGGGAACAGAATGGCTGCACCCAATCCACCTGCAGCAGCGCCAATCAGAGGAGCCCACCAGGTGATGCCGCGGTCGCCGGTCAAGCCATCAATCAGGAAGGCAATACCGGTACCGGCAGCCGCACCCAAGAGAATGTTCGTAACGCTTGCGTCGCGTGTGCTGAGCATGGTGGATGTCACTTCAGCGCTGGCAGCCATGTTGTAAACCACTGAGCCGTACTTCACGCCAGTGACGTTGAAGATAGCTCTCGGAGCGCTCATTTTCAGTGTACCGATGAGGCGTGAGCCTGCGGCAAAAACGGGCGCGCCTTGGATGTCCTTCACTGCAACGGTGACCTGAGGAAGTTTGTCCTCAGAGACGGCGTCATTGCCACTGCCCGGAAGATTGATGTTGTTTCCTGGGTTGGACGTAACGAACGTGGGGAACTGAATTGCGACCATGCTATTCGCAGGAATCAGGTAGCGGTTTGCACCGTTGGTGGCTTCGAAAAAGCCCGCAGGTGCCTGTTGCACGGGGGTTTGCTGCACAGGAGTCTGCTGACCAGGGTTGGACTTGTTGGCATCTTGATTCTGCTGAGGAGAATCATTCCTGAGCTGCGCTGCTGGTTCTTGCGAGCCTCCCTCGGAAGAGCTGTCGTCGGAGCTGCAGGCCACAACAGAAGTAATAGCCAGGATTGCACTCAGGGGAACAAGAAATAGATGACGCATGGGAACCTCCCGTTGATGATGAAAAAGCTGCCCCGCGAACCTCTGGGCACAGGGGACTGCAACGGGAGTATCAAGAGTCGTGCCAGCGACTCCTCGAAAAAAGTCAAGCGTTTTCGGGATTGTTTTCGCCCGATCAGGTGCCAGCGGGGTTGACGCACTGTTGAACCATTCGACAGAGGTGTCAGATGTTGCACAGGGGTGTGCCTGCAGCGGTGATTTGTATGATGCTTGCGACCCTGTGCGCTTTTTTGGAACCCAAGCCGCCGGGCATTGTGCTTTTTTTGGGCTTGGTTGATGGACAAAGTGGGTATGACGAGCATAACTGTATTAGAATTTGTTGCACATCTCGATGGGGGGTGCATGGTCAACTCACCGAACACGAGTAGTGAAACGCAAGGGGCATCTCTAGCCTCAAATGTGAAATATTTGAGAAAAGAGCTGTCTCTAAGCCAGGAACAGCTCTCAGAACGCTCAGGCATTCCCCGCAGTACCATCGCCAGTCTTGAGCGCGGCGAAGGCAATCCAACTTTGCAGGTACTCATGGGCGTTGCGCGCGGATTGGGTGTGACCATTTCCGAGCTTTTGGCACAACGCCAGCCCCGAGCCACATTTTTTCCGTCCCAAACCCACGGGCGAACACAGTATCCTCTAGAAATTGCCGGTGTTGAAACATCCACTCGGGCTGTCGAAACGTTGCGTTTGACGCCAGCGCAGATGCGCTATTTGGTCATTGAGGAACTGGTTCTTGAGGGTCTTGAGACGATTCTCTCTCCGGCTCATCCGGCTGGAACAGAAGAACATTTTTTCGTGGTCGAAGGCTCATGCGAGGTTGAGGTGAATGGCGAAACATATCGGGTCGGGCAGGGAGACCTGCTCAGATTCGATGGCGACCAAAAACACCTTTATCGTGGCGTTGGTAAAGGCAAGCGGGCGCGGGGCTTCGCAGTTGTTGTGCAGGTGCCCCGCGTCTGAGCTCGTGCTTGGTACTCAGTACGAGTAAACTCCGCGTCCGGTTTTGCGTCCGAGATATCCAGCATCCACATACTTTTTAAGCAGCGGACACGGACGATATTTCGAGTCGCCCAGGCCTTCATGTAGAACTTTCATGATGGCCAGGCAGGTATCGAGGCCTATGAAATCTGCCAGAGTGAGCGGACCCATGGGCTGATTTGTGCCCAGCTTCATTCCGGCATCAATGTCTTCGGGCGTAGCAATGCCTTCCATCAGTGTAAAAAATGCTTCGTTGATCATCGGCATGAGAATGCGGTTGACGATGAATCCAGGATAATCTTGCGAGCAAACCGTAGTTTTTTCGGCCTTTTCAGCCAGGGATTTGGTGACCTGGTAGGTGTTTTCGCTCGTCGCATGACCGCGGATGATTTCCACAAGTTGCATGACCGGCACGGGATTCATGAAATGCATACCGATAAACTGACCTGCGCGTCGCGTTGAACTCGCAAGGCGTGTGATGGGCAGACTGCTCGTATTGGAAGCGAGAATCGCATGTGCTGGAAGGATTTCATCGAGTTGTTTGAAGATTGACTTTTTCAGCTCTTCGTTTTCGCTGACAGCCTCGATGGCGAAATCACAATCTTTGAAGTCAGCCAGGTGAGTGGTTGTTTTAATGCGACCGAGAATGACCGGTGGGTGTTCCGGGAGTTTTCCTTTTTCGAACAGTTTCATGAGGCTTTTTTCAATGCTGGCCACAGCTTTTTTGAGAGATGCCTCCGAGACATCCATCAGGCACACGTTGAAATCGGACTGAGCCAATACCTGGGCAATGCCGTTGCCCATCTGTCCGGCGCCCACAACTCCGACCATTTTAATCTGATTGATTTGGGTCAATTCCATTGTCATAGAAAGTCTGCTCCTTCCAAGAGTTTATCTGCATGAACAGAGAGCGTCGCCACACGAACGAACAACCCCCCGGTCTTGTTCAGATCCACATCAGAAAATAGGGTTTGCCCGCCGATGTCAAACGTGCGCAGGAAGGAATACCCTGAAAATCGGGTTGAATTTTGCAACAACTCCGGATTAGGAGTGGGCTTGTGCTCGAAAGTTCCCGTTATTCTGGGGACAACAGACTCCTGGGAGAAGTGCTCATGATTTACCAACAACCCTTACCCTCACCTTATCCCGCCCTGGATGCGGCGGCTCTGACCGAACGCATTTTGGCGGCGAAGGCCAAGTTGGGAGATCAAGCGGTTGTCCTGACGCACCACTATCAGCGGCCTGAAATTGTTGCTTTGGGTGACATGCGCGGCGATTCGTTGAAGTTGGCTCAGTTTGCGGCCTCCCAGGAAAAGGCCAAGTACATTGTTTATTGCGGCGTGCATTTTATGGCGGAGAGCGCGGATATACTGAAGCGCGGCCAACAGGTGGTGGTGCTTCCTGATATGGGTGCAGGCTGCGACATGGCCGACATGGCCGATTCCGATGATGTTGAGTTGGCTTGGGATGAGCTTGTTGGTGTTCTCGGTCACGAGAGCATCATGCCGGTCACTTACATCAATTCAACCGCAGCACTGAAGGCATTCGTCGGACGCAAAGGTGGCGTTGTTTGCACAAGCTCCAATGCAGAGAACATAGTGCGTTGGTCATTGGAGCAGAGAAAGGCTCTGTTCTTTTTTCCTGATCAGCATTTGGGGCGCAATACATGCAAGCGCCTCGGGTTCACTCCCGAGAGTATGGTGCTCTGGAAGCCAGGTGTGCCACTCGGTGGACAAGCTCCTGAGCGCCTGAAAGACAGTCGTATTTTTCTTTGGCAAGGGCATTGTCCCGTGCACGCGATGTTCACGTTGAAGCAGATTCATGTGCTGCGCAGCGAGAACCCCGACATCAAAATCATCACTCATCCGGAGTGCCCCATGGAGGTTGTGGATGCCTCCGATGCTGTTGGTTCGACCGAATTCATCGTCAAAACCATTGCCGAAAGCGCGGCTGGTTCTCACTGGGCTGTGGGCACGGAGATGAATTTGGTGAACCGCATTGCTCAGGAGAATCCAACGAAAAAAATCGTCAGTTTGAACCGTTTCATGTGCCTTTGCGGTACCATGAACCGCATTGACCTCGCCCATTTAGCCTGGGCGATGGACTCCATCGTTGCGGGTCAGCCGGTCAATGTGATTACCGTGGGTGAGCCCCAACGTTCTCTTGCGCGCGCATCGCTCGATCGTATGCTGCAAATGAGCTGAAAGCTCGATTTTAGGTTACGTTGATACGAAACCTTACGCTCATGCCGGATGGGAGACGATTTTGGACAAAAACGACCCGAACAATCCTCAATCTCCGCATCTTCCGGCGTCGACAGCCGCGGCTTCGGGTTCACAGCGTGAGCTGTCGCTTGAGGAAATCATCCAGCTTGCCAACAAAATCGGACTCGAATACGTCGACAAAAGGCGCGAAGCAGAACGGCTTGAGTTGTTGCGGACAACTGTGCGAGCCAAAATCATGAATCGCATTGAAGCAGAGGCAGGCAGCGAAGCTTCTATTCCTGAAAGTCGACTCAAGCGTCTCGCAGAAGCAGACAGCGAGTACGTTCAGCTGCTTGAACAGGTTGCACAATTACGCGCCGAATCTGAGAAACTTAGAATTCGCTACGAGAGCTACCGCAATCTTTTCGACGCTAAGCGCACGATGATTAGCTACAAGAAAACTGAGCTCAAGACTCTCTGAGCATTTCCGCCTTGTAGCGTTCGAGGTAGCTGTCCGCGAGTGCTCTGCGAAAGCTGGGCAGCCCAATGAAATCAACAAAAACTGAAGACTCCACGATGCGATCATACATGCGCGCACCGATGCGTTCGGGAAGAGATTGTTCCCAGAAAGATTCATTCGCTGGTGCTGTACGGAAGCCAGAGCGAACAGGGTCGTAAGAAAATTCTGGTGGAAGATAGTTGGTTGTCAGAAGTGTGATGCGCCCTTCGTTGTAGCGGCTATTGAGAAGATCATCGAGTTTCTCAAGTTGCCAAGCTTTTTCGGCGCGCCCTTTTCCGAGTTCATCGATAAGCAAAACATCGGCCTCGCGCAGAGGCTTGAGGATTTTTTCTTCGGATGAATTCTGCGAGTAGCTTTCGCGCAGCTGACTCAGTAGAAAAAGGAAATCGACAAAACGCGCCGAGCAGCCGGTCTCCTCGACCAGCCAGCGCAGCGCCGATGCTGCGAGATGGGTTTTGCCTGTGCCCACAGGGCCAAGCAGTGTCAGGAAGATTTTATCTGGTGCTGAACCTTTGTGACTCAAAAATGGAACAACGCTTTCACAGAAACTGAACACGCGTGTGCGGCAATCGTTGAGTTTTTGAGCGTGCTTGCTGTTCTGACCGAGGTGACCCATCTGCAGTGCGTCGAAGGTGGTTTGCTTATAGCGTCGTGGGAATCCAACCTGGTTGAGCAGTTCTGCGCGGCGTCTGCCTGTGCGACAAACACAGGCACCGGGAATAACCTCGTCTTTGAGGGTCAGTAAATTGAAGCGGCGCAACTGTCCGGTGCCCATGCAATCTTCACAGCGCGGCTGAGCATCGCATGCAGGACAAACAGAAAACTCACCGGAGTTGAGCTCGGTATTGAGGTAGATACCGAGGGTGTGCTGACCACATATGCAGGGTTGATCGGCGCTGGGGAGTTTGTTCTCAAATCCACCCTGCGTGTTTGTGCGCGTTCCCGCAACAAGATGCCGCGGTTGAGCATGTTTGTCCCGTTCACGCGCGAGTCGTTCCAATTCCTCGAATGCAGATTGCAAGTTCAGTGGTGACTCTTTGGGCATGATGCGAACCTCAGTATTCGTTGGCCTCTCGTACCGCACGCCGGAGGGGGCGGTCTAGGGCCTTCAGTGAGGTTGGAAAGCGTGTTCCTTTTTCCTGGCAATCTCGATAGATTGCGAGAATAGATTGACACAAGGTCTCGGGGGCGAGCCGCTCTGTGGCCCAGCCCTTGAGCACCTCGAGATCTTGGGTTGAGACAACAACTCCCCGGCCACGAAGTTCAATGAAAACATTGAGGACGGTGTTGTACTGGCTCAGGTCGATGTCTTGTGATGGTGAATCCATAGATCTCCTGAGCAGTGTGCGGGACCTGTGGGTGGGCACCCCTCAAGAGGGGCGACGCCCGCCACGCCATGCAAATTTGCCGTGAACCGCGAGCTCTTCTTCGATGCGGATAAGGCGGTTGTATTTTGCAATGCGGTCGGTGCGAGAAGCACTTCCCGTTTTGATTTGACCCGCGTTGGTCGCAACAGCCAGATCGGCAATGAAGGTGTCCTCGGTTTCACCGCTGCGGTGAGAGATGATCGTTGTGTAGCCGTTGCGCTTGGCAAGCTCGATGGTTTCGAGAGTTTCGCTGACCGAGCCAATTTGGTTGAGCTTGATGAGAATCGAGTTTGCGGTTTGCGCCTCAATTCCGCGGCCAAGAAGTTTTGGATTGGTCACGAAAAGGTCGTCACCCACGAGCTGGGTTTTTGTGCCCAAAGTGTCAGTGAGCTTCTTCCATCCGTTCCAGTCATTCTCATCGAGACCATCTTCGATACTCACGATCGGATATTTCTTACAGAGCGTTGCATACATGTCGATCATTTGGTCGGAGCTCTTTTGGCTGCCTTCACCTTCAAGGTTGTATTTGCCGTTGCTGAAGAACGAGCTTGCTGCAACGTCTAGTGCGAATGAGATTTGATCGCCGAGCTTGTAGCCGCTCTTCTCGACGGCCTGACACAGAAGTGCAAGAGCCTCTTCGTTGTTGGCCAAGTTGGGTGCGAAACCACCTTCGTCGCCCACAGCTGTATTTAGTCCCTTGTCCTTGAGCACTTTCTTGAGAGTGTGGAAGATTTCCACGCCTGCGCGCAAAGAATGCGAGAACGTATTGAAACCATGCGGAACAAGCATGAATTCCTGGAAGTCGACGGTGTTGTCGGCGTGCGCACCACCGTTGATGACGTTCATCAGAGGGATGGGGAGTTCGCGAGCAAAGCTACCCCCGAGGTATTGGTACAAAGGAAGGCCAGCTTCAATTGCTGCAGCGCGTGCACAGGCCATCGAAACCGCAAGAATTGCATTTGCACCGAGTTTGGTTTTGTTGGGTGTGCCGTCGATTTCGAGCATGAGTCTATCGATAGCGAGCTGTTCACTGACGTCCACCTCGTCCTCTAAGATAGGAGCAATTTGGTCGTGAATGTTCTGCACAGCCTTCAAAACGCTCTTGCCCATATAAATGGACTTGTCGCCGTCGCGCAGCTCGCAAGCTTCGTGTTCACCTGTACTCGCTCCCGAGGGCACGCTTGCCGTACCGACCACTCCCTCTTCGGTGTGGACATCCACCTCTACAGTTGGATTTCCGCGTGAATCAAGGATTTGTCGAGCGTTGATGGTCATAATTTTTGACATCTTAGAGCCTCCCTTTTTGCAGAATGAGCGAAGTCGGTGATACCCTGAACCGGGCGCCGCTGCGCCGAGAGTTATGCACGGGCTGTTCTGAAAATACAAATTTCTCTAGGGGCACTTGACTTTGCAAAAGGCCTCTTGTTTATTTTCTCTCAGGCATGTGTAAAAGTCCGAATTAATGCTTGGGTTGTTTTCAACCCTCGGTCAAAACTGTCACTCGTTTCTTTTCATGAAAGGATCCGCCACATGGCAAAGAACACCACTGTCTCCACGAGCCAACTCATTGCAGCGGTCGCTGACAAGTTCAATCAGCTCCCCAAGAAAGTCACCAAGGAAGTCATCGCAGACTTTCTCGCGACTGTTGAGAGCGAAGTGTCGCACGGCCGCAAGCTGCGCATCGACAAAGTCGGAATTCTCCAAGTGAAAGAGCGCGCTGCGCGCATGGGTCGCAACCCACAAACAGGCGAAGAAATCCGCATTCCTGCATCCAAGAAAATCGCTTTCCGTCCTGCTAAGTCCCTTAAGGAGCAGGTCACTGGCGCTAAGAAGGGCGCTCGTACACCCAAGAAGGCTCCTGCTAAGAAGAAAAAGAAGTAATTTCTTTTTCTAAATAGGGTTCCTGAACATGAAAACCGCTTGCCTTTTGGCAGGCGGTTTTGTTTTTGACAAAAGATACAGGTGAGCGAGAACGTGGCGCATGCAAAAAGTGCAGCACTGAATCACTTCGGCGATGCCGATACCCCAAGCAGGAGGGGTCATGGCATCTAGCATCCTTCAAAAGCTTCTGCCCAACACCAAGATACAGGCTCACATTTTCAGAGCTGTACTGTATCTGGCGTTGCTCGTTTGCGTCGTCTTGTTTGCGAGCCAGCTCAACGAGCAGGCCAAACGCAACGATGTGAATGCGACTTTAGAGAAGCTTCTGAATGATGGTCAGGCGCGAACTCTTCAGAATGTGCAAATCACTTATCTGCTCTGTCCAAAGAAAATTGAACTCGATCAAAGCAAGTGTGACCGCGAGCAATCAGGCAAGCCAGTTGTGCACGATACACTTCTTGCCAATATTACCAAGATCCCAAAGATCACTCCTATCGTTGGAGAGGCTTTGCAGGCTAACTGGGCTGTTATCCGCTACAACTTCACAAACGAAGATTATGATTGGTTTCGAAAGAGTCCTTCGGCCGTGCTCGCTCTTCCTCGGAATATCCATACAGGAACCTATTTCCCGCTTAAGGGCGATAATTTCCATTTTGCAGCCGGCTTAGGGGCCGACACGACCTTTACCTTTACGCGTGATGATCTTTTGGAAATGGATCACATCGAATTTTGGATTGGCTTAGCAGGGCTGCCCTACTTTGGTCCGTCTGACATTCCTGCTCATTTTGTGCGTCCGAAGGAACTCCACCGATTTTTGTCACTCATTGGAATGCAGAAGGAAGCGTCGATTTTGACCCGCCAGCTGGAGTTGGGTCTGCCCGTGGTCTTGGCAGCGATAGCTATTATTCTCGACCACAGTACTGTCATGTCGTATCTCTCCCTGTATGCAGCATCTCGTGCCATCCACGATTACATCGGCTTCCGCATGGAGGCTGCAGTACCGCACTACATAGAGAAGAAACTGTACTTCATTTCGGTGGGTACCGGCTTTGCGTTTTTGGTTCTTTTTACTGCGTTGATTGTAGGTTTGAACGTCCGCCGCATTAAATTGGCTCATCGCTGGATGTTTGTGTGTGTCATGGGTGGATTGTTCGGAATTGGCGAATATATCGATCCGAGTTTCTCGACCACGAGCGATCTGTGGGGCGATTCTCTCGCCATCTTTTCGTGCTTTCTTGTGATTCTGTACGCAGCCTATGACAGGTTCAAATATCCACCCAGTGCCGAAACAAAGGCCAGCAATCCTGAGTCATACAGTCGTGCAAGCGTTGCACTTGTTGTGACTCGGCTGGCTATTGTCTGCATTGCTTTTGCAGTGCATGGCTGGTCGAATGTGCGCGATCTCATCGGGCACTCGACCGACTCAGACCTAAAGAGCCGGCTCGATTGGAAGTCGATGATTCTGATGCCCTCCCTCATGACAGCAGCTTTGCTGGAGGTGGGTTCCACGGCGAAGAAGATGCTCAATTTCGGTCGCGATATGGCCACCAAAGCGCTCATTGAACAGGAGCTTCAGGTCGGACGAGAGGTTCAGGCGCGTATGCTTCCGAGTTTGCGCACAACGACCTTCGCTTGGCACTGGCGAGCCATGTACATGCCTGCCGAGGCATTGGCTGGGGACTGGTTCGACATCCGTGAGCTGAATTTTGCTGACGGCCGATCCTTGCTTGTGGCTTGTGTTGCCGATGTGACCGGACACGGGGTGGGCTCCTCTCTCGCCACGAGCGTGATTTGTTCTCATTGGGGGCTTTGGTGCAATCGGCTTCTTGAGTCAGGTTTTCCTGAGACTTCGGAAGAGAAGCACCAAGCCATTAAGCGTGCGCCGTATGCCATCCATTCGGGGTTGAAGGCGCTCCGTGAAAATGAAAATTGCACTGCCATCTTCGCAATCTTTGACCCTGTTCGAGAAGAAATTACCTTTTGCTCTGCAGGTCATCCTGGAATCTTATCGATTGGTCAAAAATCGTTCCGATACTTCACAACCCAAGGAGAGCGGCTTGGTGGCGATGTACTGGGTGACTTACTTTGGAATGCAAAAACCGAATCCCTCACAGGAGATGAGCTCCTTGTGTTGTACTCCGACGGAGTTGTGCCTCTGCGTGCCACGGTGTCGAGTTGGGCAGCACAAATTAAGCGCAAGGTGACAGCCGGGAATGTAGACCGTCCTGAGTTGATGCTTGTGAAGCAGTTGCAATCCAACAAGTATGGATTTGCAGATGCTCCTGACTTGAAAGACGACATGACACTCGTCATGGTGCGACGTAATACCTCGGCAACCGCGCGAAAGTGCGAGCCTGAGGAACGACAGGAGCAGAGCGTATCTGCGGTGCCTGCAGCTGCTGCGTCCGACCAAGAAGTATCCAAATCGGCCTGATTTTTTTACATTTCCTGGTGTGGCTTGCCTCGGTCTGATCTGCTGGGCTAATGTGCAGACATAAAGTTTGTCGGGAAAGTCAGCATGTCCAAAACCAGGCCTGTCCTCGCATTTCTTGAAGAAGCATGGCTCAAGCAGCTCTACACGGAGTTTGACTCCATCTGCTTTCAATTCAGATTGAATCTGCGCAAGCCCCTGTTTGAAATTCGTGACATGAAATCGCAGTGGGGGCAGTGGGATCCTCTCACTCGTACAATTTGCATCAGTCGAAATCTGATTCAAGCTCACGGCTGGCATCATGTTTTGGGTGTTTTGAAACACGAGTTGGCGCACATGTTCGTCAGTGAAGTGTTGCAGGGCGATGCCTCGCACGGTTCTGATTTTCACCGTGCATGTGAGATTCTGGGAGTTCCCGAGGAGTATCGGGGCGGTGGTCTCGACCTCGGCGAACCTCTGCGCACCTGGCAAGAGATGTCGGAAGTCCCCGAGGAGGATGCTGTCGTTCTGCGCAAGGTTGAAAAGCTTTTAGCTATGGCGGAATCAACGAATGAGAACGAAGCTTTTCTCGCCATGGCGCGCGTGCAAGAGCTTATTCACAAGTACAATCTCGAGCGGGTGCTGAACCGCAAGAAAAACCGCTACGTTTCATTGCTCATCAATCACCGTAAACAAAAGGTCGACAGGCTACAACGCATGATTGCAGGCCTGCTTACGGGCTATTATTTCGTTGATGTTGTTTTCGCCGACCTCTACGACGCCCAGCAAAATGTGGTTCACAAAACCATGGAAATTCTCGGCACCGAGCAGAATGTTTACATGGCTGAATATGTTTATGGCTTCCTACGGCAGCAATCCGAGTCGCTGTGGGATAGCTACCGCACGAAGAATGCACTCAAGGGAGCTTCTCCTAAAATGTCCTTCCAAACGGGAGTTATTGCAGGCTTCAAGAGAAAGCTTGATCAAATGGAAAAGAACGCTCAGCGCGCGGCACGCTCGGCAGCACACATTTCTGAAAACCTTCCCTCCGGAGTTGAACCCGAATCGAAATCTCTCGTGCGTTTCGACGATCCTGGCCTAAGGAAGTTCGTCAAATCGCGCTTCCCTCGGCTGACTTCGATTCGTACCGGAGGACGTGTCTTGGGTGAGCACTACGACAGTGGTCGCGTGCAGGGCGAGCGGATTGTTATTCACAGAGGCATATCCACCCAAGGCAGCGGTGACCGTGCACTTCTTGGACCTGCCCGAGGCTGAATCAGGTCGCTTCATTGGCAGAAACGTTGCGCGAGGCGCAAGAGTTGAGCTAAACCTGTGCGCAGGGTGTGGTCGCCGTAGCTCAGCTGGATAGAGCGGTTGTTTCCTAAACAACAGGTCGCATGTTCAAGTCATGCCGGTGACGCCACCTACGCTCTCGTTCAAACCACTGCGCCAACGTGAAGGGCGCAGCAGTGCCCGCAGGTTTTTTGCTTTCCCAGTTTTAATAATTTCAGTGATGAGAGCCGCAGCCTGAAATCCGGCCGACCAACCGCATCCAAGCCAGCCCGTTGCACCCAAAATCCGTCCGTGATGCCCGAGGTCACCCAACATCGGCAATTCATCGCAGGGCAGGCAATCTACACCCAGGCCAATGTGCTGCATTTCGAGCTGTGCATTAGCACACGCAGTGAGGTATTCTGAATTCATGTCGGGTGCGAGAAGAGGCGCGCAGTGCGGGAGAAGCTGTTTGCGAACCCAGGCTTCGATTTTTTTCGGTAGGGCAGCATCTACCCCATGTGCGGACAGATCCACTCCAGCGCCGGCCTGTGGCAAAAGAAAGCGTGGTCCACTGAGCTTCAATCTCCAAACCCATTGGCCTGTGCTGATTTGTTCGGGTTGAAAGAGTCCAGCAACATGGCCACTCGCGGCGCGGAATGGCACGGGCGGTGCATTTTGCTCTGCCGGAATAGATGTTCTCCAAATGGAAAGCACATCGCTCATTGGCACCAGCATGTGCGCAAGCCAGGGTTGAAGATCACCAATGTGAAATCCGTTAGCAAGAATGATCATCTCGCTTTCGCAGACTGTTCCATTGTCGAGATGCACTCGACAGACGTCTTTGGAGTCCTCGATTCTCATGACCTGTGCTGCAATCCACGCGGGAAGATGACTACTTTTACTTTGAGTTTTGAATGGTGTGTTTGAGTTAATCATCACACCAGCGTCAACCTTCTCCGTGTAGATTTCATCGACTGAAAGTGCAGAGGAAGTCAGCCCCAACTCTAATTGGCACGCTGTTTTGAGTTCGACCCTCTCATGATTTTCGAGCGCAATACGATAGGTGGGTAGGCGATGCATGTGCTGGTTGCCAAGAAGGCTTTCAGCGACTGCGATACCCTGTGAACAGAAATCTTGAAGCCACTGTGCCATCTCGAGCCCGTGTGCAACCACGGCGCGTGTGGGCGGATCATTGAGCGAAGGCCAAAAAACCCCCAAGCCTTGCGATGCCCAATGCGCAGCTCCAGCGCCACATTCAGGGGCAATAACGGTTGTTCTAATTTTTTCTTTGGAGAGAAGTTGTGCGCAGGCCCAGCCCAGTGGACCCGCGCCAATCACAATGACGTCAGATTTTTTCGTTGCCTGCGACAGGTCGCTCACACACAATCCCCGACCAGTGTCCCAAGGTGACCATCTTCTTAACCACGGCATTGTGACTCTTCACAAGCTCACAGAAGTCGTCGATCTCTGTCTTGAGAATTCCTGAGACTATGATTGTGCCACCCGGGCGTGTGTGTCCAACAATGTCGCCAAAAATTTTCGTCAAAGGACGAAGTTGGATGTTGGCAAAGACAAGGTCAAAGTTCGTTTCTTGAATGGCGTCGATTGGAGTTGCAACGAATCGTGCGTTGTTGATGCCATTGTCACGGGCGTTGACTTGAGCAATGTGAACGCTGCTTTCGTCGATATCACAGCCAAGAATATTGCTGCTGCCCAACATGGCTGCGGCAATCGCGAGAATCCCCGAGCCTGTTCCCACATCGAAAATACTCGCTGGCACAGGCTGAGCTTCGAGGAGAAGTTCGAGGCAAAGTTTGGTTGTTTCGTGTTGACCCGTTCCAAAAGCCATCCCTGGATCGATAATTATTTTGTGGGGCTGTCGGAAATCACTTGGATTCTCCCAGGGCGGTAGAATGGCGAAGCGACCTGCGATGTCGATAGGCTTGAAAGATGCCTTCCAAGATTCGCGCCAGTTTTGGTCAGCAATGGGCTGCAGCACGAGCTGCTCGGTTTTTAGTGGAATGCGTCCTGCAGCGGCCTCGGTCAACAGATTGCTGCGCAGATTTTGAAGATGTGCAAGATCTTCGCTGTAGAGTATGACTGGTACCTGGCGTACGAGTTCACCGTAGTAGTCGCGCGTGAGGTGTTCGTAGTCGTATTCAAACTCAACATCGCAATCGAGAGCACCTTCAACAAAGTTGTGCTCGTCGTATTCGTGCAGGATTTCGATCAGGGTGTCTTTGTTGGCGTCGTCGGTGTGAATGCGGAGCTCATAGCAGATCGGATGGGTCATGAATGCCTCACAGGGTCAACCGATCCTCCATTGTTTTTAGGAGTTGAGCGGCCTTTTCGTAGTTGGGTTCGCGCGCCAAAGCGAGCTGTGCGTATTGGCGAGCCTCCAGGAACCTCCCCCACTTGGCATAAGCTAGACCAATATTAAAGAGAATTTGATGGCGGTTGGTATTTGTGGGCAAAACCAGTTGAGCCTTTTTGTAGTGCTCAATTGACTCCTCGTAGCGTCCCGCTCGAACCAGCTGAATTCCATAAGCGTTCAAGTAGCTTGCAACTTTGTTCACATCTCCGCAGTGTTCCAGGAGTACCCGCGCCGAGTCGAAGTCCCCGAGTGCCAGTTTGACCCGAGCGAGGTCTTCGCGTGCCTGCATGGAGTGCTCGTCGAGACTGAGCGATTTTGCAAAGGCGCTGTCTGCCTTTTCCATGTTTCCCAAGGCCATGTGACACTCAGCAATCTTGGCAAGGCGGCCGGGATGGCGTGGGTTGTTGAGCCTGAGCTTCTCAAGAATCGGCAAAGCCTCCTGGATTTGGCCGCGCTCGATGAAAAGGTCAGCCAAGCCTTGCAACGCCCTGAGATAGTTCGGGTTTTTATCAATGGAGCGTCGCAGCCAGTTTTCTGCTGTTTTGTAATCATTCTCGAGCATTGCGCGCCGCGACATCAGCTCGCAGTAGCGCGCCGTGTCTCCGAGCTGTCGCAGCAGCTCATCGCTCGCAATGATTTTCTCATCATCACCCACAGCCGACCAGTTTTTCAGAACTCTTTCGAAGTGCCGGACGCTGCGCTCGGCAGGGTTGCCACCGTTGTCGTTTTCAAGTGCGATCAGTTTTTCGATGCGGCGAGCGAACTTGATGCAATCCTGAGACCACTCTGTTTTGAGAGGGTTGAGCGGCTGAACGCACCCCACTCCGAATTCACCGAGAAAAGTCACTTCTTCTCGGGAAAGCGCTTTGGCAAGTACGGTCGTGCGGCGCAGCAACGGGTCGCCCCCTTGGGAGGCAAGATCGCATACGAGACCTTCACTGCTCCGCTGGGTCACGCTTTTTCGTTCAAGAAGTGTTCTCCAGTCCTGCTGGGGATTGCTCTCCCAAAGCAGAATGACAACAGCTGCCTCGTCGAGAGCCGCTTCTGGCGATCCCATGCGCAGCGAACCACAGCGAATGAGAGGTGTTCCCGGGAGCACCTGCGCCAGTGCGGTGGCCATGAGAGACATGCGCTCTTCATCGTCGCCAACAAGCAACAAATTGGTTCGAGATTTAAAGGGTTTCATGAGCAGCTCCTCTAGACTTATGATACCCTATGAGGGTTATCGGATGGATTCGAAAAAGCCTGAGCGTTGGGTGAGAAAGGGTGTCAGACTTATGAAGCAGGGCGCGGAAACACCCCGGAATTGCTTAATCCTGGGCGGAGGCGCGCTCGGGCTCTTGTTGCACTACAATTTGACTCATGCGTTTTCCGAAAACGGCAGCCCAACACGCAGAGTCACACACAGCAGAACAACCGTTCCAGAGCCCATACTGTTTGAGCAAGCAACTGCGGAAGCTCTCCCATTTCAAGTGGAATACCACACAGGGTCTGCACAAAGTTGCCTAAAAATAATTGACCCTGAGTTGGTTTTTATTTGTGTTCCTCCGGAGAGCACAGAGGAAGTTTTGCACACCTGGCTTGCTGCAATGGAGACATGGGGGCAACCCAAAACTCAAGTTCAGATAATTTTTTGCAACAACGGCTGCCTAAGTCCAGCGACACTTGGCCGAATCCAGCAAGCACATTCACGATTTTCTTTCCTGCGCGCGCTCTTTTTTGTGGGAGCGATGCGCACTATACATGAAGATCATACCGTCATCCGCTGGACGGGTGGAACTCGTGTTGTTTGGGACTGGCTGCGGCCGCCGCTTGAACACCGGTCGACTGAATTGCCCAACTTTCTGAGTTGCCCTGCAGCCCTCGCCAGTGGTCAGTCAACTCGAACTGCGCCAGTCAAGAGTTCGGCTGCAACCCTGGGTTTTACAGAATGGATGCGCGAAACAACTATCTTCGCTGCTGAACGGTGCAAATTCTTTACCAACTTCATGCTTGCCGCAGCCGTGGGTCCTCAACTCGCCAAAAACAAAACATTGTCAGAGCGTCTCGAAGACTCCATCGTTTCTCATCAGGCACAACAATTCGCCGTTTTGTGGGAGCATCATGGAGTGACTGCCGAACAGCTGAAATTGACCTTGATGTCGACCGTGGCCGACACGGGGGAAAACATCAACTCACTGAGCTATGCTGCTGTTCAGGGCAAGACCGGAACCATGGCGTGGTTTTTGCAAAGCCTGGAGGAAGACATTCGACGCTCTCCTCGGCGTGCTAAACTTGAGCCGCTGATTTCGTTTCTGAGTTCCGTCCGCAAAAATTGGAGGATGGAATAATGAACAGCGAACCATCATCAGCCGATACTGCGGTCGGATACAAGCCTCCATTTCTGACTTTTGTTCTGATTGGCATCAATGCCTTCGTCTATTTAATGATTCAACTTCAAGGCGGACCAACCTACGAAAATCTGCTGCGCTACGGCGCTAAGGAAAATGGTCTAATTGCTGAAGGTGAAATTGGACGCCTGTTTTTTCCAATGTTCATGCATGCAAATCCTGCACATATTCTTTTTAATATGTTTGCACTTTACCAATTCGGGAGAGTCTTTGAGGTTCTCACTGGCGCGAGAAATCTTTTTGTCACCTACATTCTGGGCGGACTTCTTGGAAATGCGGCGAGTTTCGTGCTCAGCAGTTCCCTTTCGGTTGGTGCATCGAGCAGTCTCTTCGCGCTTCTTTTTGCCCTCTATGTGCTGGAGCGCTACCAGCAGAAAATAAATCTCGAGAGCACAGGCATCAAAACCAGAACCTCGCTTGGTCCAGTCATTGTAATTAACGCGGTCATCACCTTTTTAATTCCAAACATCGATTGGGCTTCCCACCTGGGTGGTAGTATTGCCGGAGTTCTCATCGGGCTGGGCATTGTCATGAAGCACAAAATGAACACCCGTCTGCTGGGCATGGTCAAATACTGGAGAGTCGATCCCTCAACGCTTCAGCTGCGCTTTTATCAGCGCGAAGGATTATACCTCGCGGTGGTTGGGACTTTAATTTTCGCTGCGTTTTTCAAAATACCGACCGTGAGCTTTGCCGATAGAGTTTTTGGTCTAGGTGTTCTTGAGGCCAGCAGTAATCCGACGACGGGTCACGCTGAAGCTGAGTTACCTCGTTATCGCTCGGCATTCGACGCACCTGAGTCTCCTGTCTATCCGGAGACACTTCTTCAACAGGCCATGGCAAATCTGGCCGCCGGACGTTTCGACGCTGCCGAATCGATGTTCATTGTTCTCAAGCAACTCAATAAATTTGGGCTTGGAACAACTGAGTTTGCATCGCAGTCAACACACACACTGCTGGAAAAGGCTGAGGAGGCAGCACGCAGCCGTGAGCAGCTTGATGCGACTCTTGTTCAAGCATTGACCGACGAGAATACATCGGTTGCCGCACAACCAGGATACTGTGATAGAGCGGCAGATTACGCTCGCTCCATAGGCTTTTATTCCATTTCTGGACTTTTGTACCGGTGTGCATTCTTCATGGATTTTGGCAACAAAAAATTTGCTCAATCAGCCATTGCGGACTTGTGGTTGGAGAGCAGTCGATGTGAAAAGAATCTTATTCTCACCTTTAGAAACAGCAACGCAGATGGTTTTGGTGACTTCCGTGTGCAACGTGAGTCGTGTTCCAACCACCTTGATGAATTCAGAGCGCAGCTCATTCAATTAGAAGGCCTCGGCTTTCTTACTAAGAATGGTGCTGTTCCAGAAAAAAAAGCATCTTTTAACTAACTAAGGCAGACGATGTTGATGAAGAGTATAAAATATTCAACGTTGTTTCAGAGCATCTTCATTGCGTTGGTGGTGTTTTTCGTTGGTTGTGGCCAGCAGGGTCTTGAGACTGGCATTCGCGCGAAAATTCCCGAGAAGAGTGTTCGCCTTCCGACCCCCGCCAACGTCGATGCGTGGTGGTCACAATGGGACAAGAAGACGTTTATTGTCGGCATGGTTGAACGCGAAGAGGTGTCGACCTCAGAAGCTCTTCTTCAAACGCGGCAGTTGCTCGCGGGGGCTTTGATTTCGTCAGTTTCAAACACCGATGGTCTTCGATCCGGGCAATCCCGCTTGGCTCTCGATGCTCTTGCCGGAGCCCTTGTCCTGGAGCGCCAAACACTCATTCCCGACCTTCCAGAAGTGGGATTGGAGCTTTCATCGAGTTCGCCGACCCCTCCGTCCAACCGGATTCAGGTGTCCCACTATTTTGTTTCTGTGCCTTCTGTTGTGCAGGGTGCGGAAAAAGCATCTCAGTATGGTCTTGAGGGGTTGTTGCGCTTCAGCGACGCGCTGACGAAGCGTCAAGGTACGGCCGGGTTGCTGCAAGCTCTGGCGCGTGCACGGGGAGTTGAATGGGTAGAACCTAATTTGGTTGGTTACTTGCGTTCACAGAGAAGGCCTGGTGCGGAACAAGCCGGCGCACTCGGAATTGCGCCCGAGTTCAAATACAACACGTCAATTGTTTCAGTGCTCAAGAGAATTCGCGCCGACACAGCCTACTCTTATGTTGAGCGAACCAAGCCAAAGCTCTCTTCGGTCACGGTGGCCATCCTCGATACCGGTGTTGACTCCGATCATCCTGAACTCAAAGACCAGATGTTCGTGAATCCTGGGGAAACCAAGGATGGATTAGACAACGATAACAATTGTTACGTCGATGACATTTTTGGAATTGATGCCACGCTTGAGTGTGGCCGCGATGATGGCGTTGTTCCGCGACCCGGTCATGCTGATTTAGGTGGATCCGGTAAGCAGTGTCCACGCACGCGTGCCGACGATGAGCTGTCTGCAAACTGTGGCCACGGTAGCCATGTTGCGGGAATTGTTGCAGCCAAACATGGTGGAGATCTCAGTACCATTGGTGTTTGTCCGAGCTGTAAGATTCTCTCTGTTCGTGTAGCCGAGCGCTGCGTGCAGCCCGACACCAATCAAGCTGGAGAATGTCGGCGACCCATGACCGCATTTGACCCGCTCACCTCGTATGAGGTCGACGGTGGAATTTCAGATGCTTCTCAGGTGCGAGCTCTGGCTTATCTTTACAATCTGCGCGCTCCTGACAATCGGAATCGTTTGCTTGTCAATGTGGTCAATCTGAGTCTTGGTAAGTATTTTGCATCGCGCTCAATGAGTTACATTATTCGCAATCTGCAGCGCAAAAATATTATTGTGGTAGCAGCAGCCGGCAACGACGGAACTGAGACCCCGAGCTATCCTGCTGCTTACGACAGTGTGGTTGCTGTTTGTGCCACCAGCGAGGACTATGCAAAGGGCGTCTACGGCCGCGCACCCTTTAGCAACTTCGGCGACTGGGTCGATATTTGCGCTCCGGGAACTGACATAGTTTCGACCACGCCGGGAAAAACCTTCGATGGCGGCGGGCTTTTCGTAGACAAGAGTGGAACAAGTCAGGCAACGCCCTTTGTTGCAGGTGCGCTTGGTTATCTGCTTTCTTATTATGGCAACGATAAGAGTGCTCCGCAGATCGTAGAGATGCTCAAGGACGCTGCTGATTCTGAATCACTTTATAATTCACCGAGCAATCGCGTGCCGGGAACGGGTGAGAGACTTTACCGTGCGTGCTACACGGATACCTCCAACTGCGACAATCTTCTCGGATCTGGTTTTCTTGACCTCGATGCTGCGCTTCAGGGAAGGAAGCAAAGCAAAACAAATTTTGACTATCTCTCCAATCAACCGGGAGGCTGTATTGTGAGCTCGGCTGCAGCGCTGCACTCACGCTCGTTCAGTGATCAGCTCTTGTGGTTTCTCACCAGCATGCCAGCTCTTTTGGCTCTGGCTTATATGATTTTGCTTGTCCTCCGTTGGACATCTCGCAGAAAAATATCCGGGAGAACGAGACAATGAACGTCTTTAAATATTTTTTAGCATCTCTCGTTTTTGCATTGCCTTCCTGCGGAGATAAAAAATCTGAATACGAGGTGTACCAGAAGGTCAGCGGAGTGACCTGGCCAACGCTGGAAAATCCTACTGCGTGGCGAAAGCTTTGGGATGGTAGGTCTTGGATTGTTGCACTTTCGCGTGACTATCAACAATTAAAGAGCCGTGAGAGGTTGCGCGATCAGCTTGCTTTTTCACTTGTGCGCACTCTGCAGGAGAGAGACCCTGCATTTGTTGTGAGTGCAGATTTTCACGCACGTGCTGCACAACTCATTAATGCGCATGTGGTTGACATCCGTAACATGGAGCAGACCTTGAGTTCGGGGCACGCACCGATGCCTGTCTTCGGATTCGGCACGCTCTCGCTCCGTGGAGGATCCGCTGGCCTGGAGCAATTGTTGATGGCCAGCGAGTTTCTTGGAAGTCAGTTGCGCGGGCTAGAAGCCGAGGTCAGGAATAACTACCTTCTCGAATTCATGTGGTCTTCACTCGAGAGAACACCTGGGGTTGAGTTTGCCGAGCCCGACTTGGAGAGCCAGACTCAGGCCACGCCTGCTGAGATTCAGACCTTTCTGAAGAATCAGTGGAATACAAATGTGATTGGTGTTGCTGAACTTGCTCCACTCATGGCTCAGAGCGGACAGTCTGTTGTGGCAATCATCGACACAGGTGTAGACAACGCGCTCGATGCAGCCGGTTCGCCGCTGGATGGGCGTTTCTTCAAGAATCCGGGCGAAGATCCTGCACGTGGAAAAAGTGAGGGTTCCGACGACGATGGCAACGGTTGGGTCGATGACTTCATGGGTATTGACGCAACGATTCCCAAAGGTGAAGTCGACAGAAGTCCTGCTCCACGGCCAGGTTCCAACGATGTTGGCGGCAAGGGCGCCCGGTGTGATGACACGGGCGCAAAGAATGCATCAAGCTGTGGCCACGGCACGCACGTTGCTGGGATTGTTGCTGGATACGGACCTGCTGGTGCATTTCCATATGCGGGTGTGTGCCCGTTAAATTGCCAAATTCTCCCTATCCGTGCAGCGCGCCGTTGCTTTGGTCCAAAGAGTCAACCCGATGCTCTCTGCCAGCCGGCAGAGGAGGCGGGTGCCTTTAATCCCGAGCAGCAGCGTGAGTTTGACGGCGGAATCACGGATTCTTCGCAGCTGCGGGCACTGGCCTATATTCTTGATTTGGAGTCACCCTCGAGTCCGGGTCGCCTGGCCACCAACGTGGTGAACCTCAGCATCGGTAAGTATTTTTCAAGTCGCTCGTTGTCGCTCATTTCGAGACGTTTGATTCAAAACGATGTGTTAATGGTCGCAGCAGCAGGTAATCAGAACGTTGAGGTTCCGATGTTCCCTGCTGCCTACCGTGATGTTATTGCGGTGTGCGCAACGAGTAAGGCTCCTGGCGAGCAAGAGCCCACGGGAAGTAGTGACCCTACCAAGGGTGCTGCCGGTTCTCGTGGCGAACGATTTAAGGCGCGCTACAGCAACTTTGGTGACTGGGTAGACATCTGTGCCCCAGGCACACGAATAATTGCTTCAGTTCCGGGTGGAGATACGGATTTTAAGAGTGGAACGAGTCAGGCGTCGCCGCATGTTTCGGGCATCGCTGGGCTCATTAAGGCGCTGCGTCCGAGCCTTTCAGCCCTCGAGATTCGTTCGCTTCTCATCAAGTATTCTGATTTTGATTTTCTCTACGGTTTGTTGGCCAACGGTCGGCGCGTGAACGCTGATTTTGAATACTCACCCTATCCGGACATCAAGGTTTTTCTTCTGGGCGCAGGGGAGTTGAGCGCATCAAATATCTTTTTCGCACTCACCGATCCGAGTAAAGCGCGTCTGAGTCAGGCGAGCTCCGCAATTGAATCTGGAGATACCAGCCAAGTGAAGGAGGGCTGTATCGTGTCGAGTCTTGCGGCAAATCATCCTCTCAAGACTCTCGAGCGCACCACAAGCATGCCTTTCATGTTATTGCTTTCGTATGCCATTTTCTTCCTCTTTCGGGTTTCTAGGCGCAAAAAAAAGTCCGGCGGGCTGCCGGACTCTCCTCATGAATGAACTGAGCAATCGAGCTCGGTTCAACTTGCCTGAGCAATGCCTTTCACAGGCTTGTGATGATCATAGCGCTTGCTGTGCGCCTTTTTAATTTGCTCCATCGCACGACGGGTCGCCCCATGAATGCTGTGATACATATCGGGCGAACGTATTGTCACGTCACCATGAAATGGACCATCGTTCCAGGTCAGGTGTACAACGTGGTCATTGCCTTCCAGCGACAAAGCCCAGCGGCTCCCGAAGTTGTGAAGTGCAAGTGGCTTCAACTTTTCTGTTGATTCTGCCTCGCAGCACTCGCGCAACGCTTGGGTTAATTCAAAACCATGAGCCGCAACCTGATTCGCCATGAGAAACTCCTTTTTAGGAAATTGCTTCAGCCACTCGCGAAAAGTACGAACCTCTCGTACTGACCAATTCGGCATGAATTCTTCTTGCGTCCTCCTCAAATCCTCGGTTGTTTGAGAGTTCAAAGAGTAAATACAGTAAAGCTTTGTGCAGACCCTCCTGAACGAGTGTAACAACGGAGACAGGCCAACGGTTTGCCATTGAGCCTCTCGCCCGCAATTTGAAATCGCGGTTCAGTGCAATCACTTTGTGGAGTTGTTGAATGACGAAACCGTGGTTTGGAATCAGTTGGACACCTGCACCAAATTCAGATTCGAGGATTCGAATCGCTCTGTTCACTGCCACGTCCCATCCGGTCAGATTCTTCTCGATGAAGACAGCTTCCATCAACAAAAATACCTTGTTGGCGGAGCCCACGACCTCTTGAAGCTCATTTTCGGCGGCCTTCGGTAGATCTTGAGCATGAAGATTCCAAGTGTCCACAATGATTCCCATTGCGTACATTTTGAAGATCGCTTTGAGTGTATAAATTTTCGACAATCGGCTCTTCTCGTCGATAATTGTTGTGAAGTCTTTGTGCTGCTCCACGAGGGTCAACATGTCTTTTAGAAAATCTGTTTTTGCGAGTGGTCGAGCGCGTTCATCGATTTTTAGCGCCGGTGACTGGCGTGCAGCAGCCTCGAACAGGCGGATGTGGCGATTATCCTCTTCACATTCATCGAGGGTTTGATCCCAGCGAAAGCGCAGACCCAAGTCGGGTGTTTTCAATTTTTCGATGCCGCTGACTTCAATATCCAAAGTGGGGTAGAGCGAGAGCGAAGTGAGAATTTCTTTCGACTGAAGAACAAGTGCCTCCCACAGGTCGGTCATGTTGAGTAAGCCCGTCTGAACCAGCAAGTCTCCAAATCGGAATCTCTCGTTGACCTTGCCCGCAAGCTCAACGAACAGGTCAAGAGAGATTCTTCCCTCACGGTAGATCACATCACCAAGGCGATCATCAAGCAGGTTTGAATTGCAATGAGTGATCTCTCCGCCCTGCAGGAAGACGTTTTTCTGTCCCTCCGAGCAGGAGAATTTTACCGATCCGGTAAAGTGCATTGTCCTTAGGTCGAGGAGAAAATCCCTCAACATTCTTCCGTCAATAGTGGTTCGCTGATTCATAACGCGCCCTGTTCTGCTTCTTGTAGCTCTTCGCCCTGAGCCTCCTGCACGAGAGGCAATTCAGTGAGAAACAAAATGTGCATGATGTTCTTTTTCATTTGCAGCCACTCGTTCACACTTTCTGGTGGGACACTCGATTCTTCCATTTTTCCGAGGAAAACCATTTCGAGAACTTCTTCTTTATTGAAGGCTCGATATTTGGGTTGTCGCTTTGTGGTGGGTTTGGTGTCGAGGAGATCTGGAGCCGCCGTGGCTCCGGATCGGAACGTCGGTTTTTGCAGTTGTCCGAGTGCAGAGGGGGCATTCTCTTGGACGCAGAGCGCGAGCAGGCCGTCGATTTTTTCGTTCAATTCCGCCGGTGCGAGAGATTTTGTTTCCAAGAGGTCGCGGCTGGCATCGTTGTATCGTCGAAGCTTCAAATACAGACGCGCGCGGTTGAAGAGTGTCACAAACCGCGATTCTGGGGTCTCAAGCGGACCAAGTGCCTTTCGGTAGAGAAGCAGAGCATCTTCGACGTGACCAGTTTTGCTCAGCTGCAGCGCGAGGTTGTTGAGCAAGGCAGTCATTCCCTCGCGGGTTGCGAAGTCCTCGCAAAAGCTCAGCTCGGCCTCTTCTGCAACTGTCAGCTGGTGCGCCGGGCCATGCACGCGCTTCGCCTCCAGACGCGCAATAGTCTTCTCCTCTTTGGCGAGAATCTGTACGGCCTCATTTAATTGCCCCAGACGAAGCGAGACGCGGGTACGCACTTGCAGGCCAGGGAGATAGTCGCTTTTTAATTTGAGCACTTTGGCGATGGTTGCATTGGCGCGATAGAATTCTTGCTTCTTGAGGTACTGCAGTGCCTGAAGCGTGAGGGCTTCAAGAGATTCGGGTTCCTTCTCAATCCAGATGGCAAGAGTTCGCTCGGCTTCGAAGACACCACCCCTCATGAAGAGGTCATGCACTTTGCGCAGGGCGATGCGGTTAATAGGCAGAGTGCGTTCGCGTTCAATCAATTCCGAGAAGGCCTGCTCCATCATGCCAATGCTCACCGGTTTGATAAGCACGGTGGCAAAGCCTTGGGTGCGCAGGGTGACAATCTCCTCACGCGATTGAACCCGAGCGAGCGCGACAAGTAACCCCTTGATCTCAGTCTTGAGCTTGCTTAGCTTCTCGAGAAAGCCCGATTTTTCGGTTTCCGGCAAACTGTCGACGTCGATAAGCACCAAAGCAGTGTTCTGAAGCGTGGTGTGGTTCTCAAGGTCTTTGGCGTCCTTGATGACGGTCAGTTTTTTGAGCCCGAAGCTGCGCAGGGCCATCTGAATGTCGGCAGCTAGTCCGCCTTCCGGGGAGAGCAGCAGAGCCGTTGGGAATTTGTTTTGCCGCATGCTCAAGAGCTCCCAGTTGTCTGCAACAGGTCTTGGTCAAAGGTCATCCCATCCCTATTCTACACCTGCCAGACGGGGTGTGGGTTGCCAGGGCTTTTGAATTGACAGATGCAAAATCGGGCGGTAAGCGAGGTTTCCCACATGACGTTGGGATGTTTCTGGCAACGCGTCCACGAGTCTTTAACGGAAATCACTCAAATGGTTGGGTTATTTTCAGAACTCGCGAGATGCCGGGTATGTGGTCCCTGTTTATCCACGGCAATGAAGGATTTAGCAAATGGCTCTTAAGTTCCGCATGCAACGTTTTGGCAGCAAAAACGCCCCATTCTTCCAGGTTGTCGTGACTGACTCCCGCAATGCCCGCAACGGCCGCTTTATCGAGCGCGTTGGCCACTACAACCCCATGACTGAGCCCTCAACTATCTCCTTTGAAGTTGAGCGCATGAATCACTGGTACAAAGTGGGTGCACGTCCATCCGACTCCGTTGCAAATCTTCTCAAGAAGACCAACACCAAGCTCGGCTAATTGTTTCTTTGTTTCGGTTTTCCCCGTGTTCTCCAGAGCAGCGCGGGGTTGGGCAACGAGGGTCTGGTTCAATCCAGTGAGTGTCTGTCTCTCGTTCGCCGTCACTCAAGCACAGTCACTCCCTTTTGGAGTTTTCCATGGCTACTCATAAGTCCGCTGAGAAACGCGCTCGTCAAACCATCGTCCGCAATGCCCGCAATCGTCAGGCACTGAGCACGATGAAAACAGCAATCCGCAAGCTGCGCGATGCTATCGAAGCTAAGCAGTTCGACAAGCTCGACGCCCTCTTCAGCGAAACACAGTCCGTTATCGCTGTGACCCGCCGCAAGGGCGTTATCCATGCAAACAACATGGCTCGTCGCATCAGCCGCCTGTCCGCACAGGTCAAGAAGGCGAAGGGCACCACCAAGTAATTGGTTTGTGTTCCCGAAATACAAAAAGCCCCGGTTTTGGCCGGGGCTTTTTTTTGTGGGGAAAGGCAGCTGTGGCGGTCAGGCGTTTACACCAAGGCCATCCACACGTTGACGCAGCTCCAATCCGGTCTTCCAGAAAGGTAGCTTCTTCTCGGGTACCTCAATCTTCTCGCCGGTCTTTGGGTTGCGACCATCGTAGGACTTGTATTTGCGCACAGTAAATGCGCCGAATCCGCGGATTTCGACGCGACCATCGGTTGTCAGAGAGTCAATGATGGCCTGGAAGAACAGATTGACGACTTCTTCTGACTGCGTTGTCGTGATATCTGCCTTAGATGCCAGAACCTCAATCAGTTCACTCTTGACCATAGCCGCCACCTTCTCCGTTGAATTCCCCACCTCGAGCCAAAAGAGCCCTAAGCGCGTGCCAATGCTCCGACTTTACTCCAAAGTTAGCGAGCCGTGCATCGGGCTCAGTTCAAAGTTTTGTCATTTGTGTACCGGGTTGCGCAGTCTGAGGCTTCCGGCGGTGGAAAGACTGGCAAAAGGCATGCTAGAAGGCTGCAATCTGGTTTAGGTTTCCATCTCTTTATTGAGGTTTCAACATGCGCGTTGAGCGTCCGGAAAAATCCATCCACTTCCCCTCCGTCGAAAAGGCTGTTGCCGAAAAGTGGGATCGGGAGAAAACGTTTCAACGCAGTATCGATGAGCGTCCAAAAGACAAGAAGTACAACTTCTACGATGGACCTCCCTTCGCGACAGGTCTGCCGCACTTCGGACACTTCGTTCCCTCCAGCATCAAAGATGCCTTCCCGCGCTATTTCACCATGAAGGGGCACAGGGTTGAGCGCCGCTTTGGTTGGGATTGTCATGGCGTTCCTGTTGAGATGCTCATTCAAAAAGAATTGAATTTGAATGGCCGTCCCGAAATCGAGAAATACGGCGTTGCCAATTTCAACGCTGCGTGTCGTGCATCGGTGTTGCGCTACACATCCGAATGGCGCAATTACATGCGGCGTTTGGGGCGTTGGGTCGACATGGAGAACGAATACCGCACCATGGATCTAAAGTTCATGGAGAGCGTGTGGGCTGTCTTCAAAAATCTGTGGGCAAAAGGCCTTGTTTATGAAGGTCGCTTTGTGATGAGCTATTCGTCGGCGCTCGGATCAAGCTTGTCAAACTTCGAAGCAAGTCTCGACTATCGCGATATTCAAGATCCTTCGGTCACTCTTCGAGCTAAACTCACCGGAAAATTCAAAGGCAAAAGTCTGCTTGTGTGGACAACTACGCCCTGGACTCTCCCTGCTAACCTTGCTGTCGCAATTGATGGTGACGCTCAGTACTGCGAGGTGCTAGACGTCAAGAACCAGGAAACAGTCATTCTGCTTGAATCGCGTGTCAGTGCTTACTTCAAAGATGGCGAAGCCGAAATTAAGCGCACTTTCCCTGGCTCTGAAATGGCGGGCGAAACCTATGAGCCGTTCTTCGACTCTTATCTAGATCAAGCTGGCGCGAATGCTTTTAAAGTCTATGCAACCAATTACGTTTTGCATGACACAGGTACAGGTGCAGTGCACACCGCTCCTGCGTTTGGTGAAGACGACTTTCGCTGTGCCAAACAATATAACTTGCCTATCATCGACCACCTCGATGTGAGCGGTCGTTACAACAGCAAGAACCATCCTGAAGTGGTTGGTCTTGACTTCAAAGCTGGAGACAAAATTCTTCTGGCTGATCTTAAAAAGCGTGGTTTCATATATCGCCACGATACGTTCGTGCACAGCTACCCAATGTGTTACCGCTCCGGTCTTCCGCTTATGTACCGCGCTGTGCCGAGTTGGTTTGTGGATGTTGAGAAAATCAAATCCAAATTGCTGGCCTCCAACGACAAAATCAACTGGACTCCCGAGCACATCAAAAACGGGCGGTTTGGGAAATGGCTTGAGAATGCACGCGAATGGAACGTGGCGCGCACCCGTTACTGGGGAAATCCGATTCCGATTTGGAAGAATGATGAAACCGGTGAAACACTTTGCCTTGGTTCTGTTGCAGAGCTCGAGAAATACGCCGGCCGTAAAATTGAAGATCTGCACATGGAGTTCATCGACGACATCACTATTCCTTCACCTACAGGCAGAGGCGTGTTGAAGCGCGTTCCGTTTGTGTTCGACTGTTGGTTTGAATCGGGCTCCATGCCCTATGCAGAGAGACACTGGCCGTTTGAAGGTGCTGCGGAGTTTGAAAAGAATTTTCCTGCAGATTTCATTTGCGAAGGTATCGACCAAACCCGTGGTTGGTTCTACACGCTCAATGTTCTGAGCACCGCTCTCTTCGAGCAACCAGCATTCAAGAGTGTGGTCGTCAATGGTCTCGTGCTTGCCGCCGATGGCCGCAAGATGAGTAAGAGCCTGAAGAACTATCCGGACCCCATGGTTACGCTTGATGAGTTCGGTGCCGATTCAGTGCGTCTATTTTTGTTGAACTCACCTGCAACGGTTGCCGAAGAAGTGCGCTTTAATGTCGAAGGGGTCAAGGAAAATACCCGGCGAGTGCTTCTCCCGCTCTGGAATGCTTATTCGTTCTTTGCAACCTATGCTGCGCTCGAGAACTTTGATCCGGAAACGGATTGTGTGACGAGCAAAAAAGAACTCGATCGTTGGATTCTCTTGCGCCTCAACGAGTTGCTGCGACTGGTTGATGAATCGATGAAGTCCTATCAAATCGCCAAGGCAGTGCCCTCGATTGTCGATTTCCTCGATGAACTTAACAACTGGTATATCCGCCGCAGCCGTCGCCGTTTCTGGGAGGCCGACAAAGAAGCGTTCTCAACGCTCTTCCATGTTCTTGTGCAAACAGCTCAAATCCTCGCTCCATTTGCTCCTTTTGCAACCGAGTATTTCTTCGAGAGACTCGCGCTGACCAAAGAACTCAAGGCGACAGGCAGTGTGCATTTGTCGCTCTTGCCAAGCGCGCGGGCTCTGACTGCAGATGAAACGAACCTACTTGAACGTGTTGAACTCGCACGTCGTGTGGTTGAGTTGGGTCGCAACATTCGCACAGCGCACAAGCTCAAAAACCGTCAACCACTCGCTAAAATCACAATTGGCGTGGTGCAGGAGCAGGCTGCCAGCAAACTTGAGAGTATGCGTGAGTTCATTGCCGACGAGCTCAACGTAAAGAGCGTTGAAGTCACCCGCGATCCATCGTCGCTAGCGCGCATCATTGTGAAGCCTAACTTCAAGGTTCTTGGCAAGGTTCTCGGCGACAAAATGAAAGACATGCAGGCTGCCTTGGCTCAGCTCTCTCCGGAGCAGTGCCAGAAGGCTCTCCAGAAGCAGAACATTCAGGCTCTGGGAATGGAACTTTCGCCCGACATGTTGACCGTGGAGCTGCAAGGCACTGGCCACCAGCTCGTGGCAACCGATGCAGAGCTCGTGGTTGCGCTTGACCCAACCCTGACCGAAGAGTTGCGCTTTGAGGGGCTTGCGCGCGAAGTGGTGAGCTTGGTGCAAAAAGCACGCAAGAGTGCCAACTTCGAGGTTGAAGATCGCATCTTTCTGCAGGTGGTCACCGGCAATGCGCTCTTCCACGCGGCCATCGAAAAGAACAAGGCCTATCTGGAAGATGAAACACTGGCGCAGTGTGTGAACTCTTTGGCTCAGCCCGACTTCGAGCAGAGCCTTGAAATCGAGGGTCAGGCCGTGACCCTCAAACTCAAGAGGCGTTGAGCCTCCTGACTCCTCCTGCGCAAAAAAATAGAGCCGCTGCGAAAGCGGCTCTAAAAACGCAACAAAAAGGAGGAGAAAACTGACCCCCTAAGATTAGTTAAATCCTTTCGGACGTGTCAAATTCCGATGTGGGATTATTTTTCCTTCTCGCCCTTCGGAAGAAGGGTGATGACGAGGCGGCGGCCTTCCATGCGGGGCGGCGCCTCGGGCACAACGATATCTTCAATGCCTTTCATAAGGTCTTGAAGAACTTCGTGGCCGAGTTCTTGGTGCGACATTTCACGACCGCGGAACTTGACGCCCACACGCACGCGGTTCTTTTCAGCAACCCAGCGGCGGACGTGATTTTGCTTGGTTTCGATATCGTGTTTGTCGGTGTTGGGAGTGAGGTTGAGTTCCTTCACTTCAATCACGACCTGTTTTTTCTTGGCTTCTTGAGCCTTCTTACTTTGTTGGTACTTGAATTTACCAAAGTCAATCAGGCGGCAAACGGGTGGCACAGCGTCCGGTGAGACTTCCACCAAATCGAGTCCAACTTCTTCCGCACGCGCAAGTGCATCACGGGTTGAGAGCACGCCAAGCTGCGCACCTGTTTCATCAATCAGGCGAACCTCAAGTGCTTTGATACGCTCATTGATACGAGGACCTTCTTGAACGGGAGCGCGATTTGGAGCCGCTGGACGCATACTGGTTGATTACCTCCTAGAGGGAACTGACTTTTGGAACTCGATTATAGCACACTAATACGCAAAAAAGCGAGGCGCTCCACGCGGGGTGGAGCGCCTCAATTGTCAAACTTTAGTTGATTTACTTCTTCTCATTCGCTGGCGGCTTATTGAGAATAAAGAGAGCAGGTGTCGTGCCGTTGGTGCGGACTTGGTTCTTGCGAGCGGTTCCGCGCTTGGCCATCTTAGCTGCGCGACGGCGATTGGTGATGTCGGTTGGTGATGTCATGGGGCGATCCTTTTCATAAGCATAAGCAAGCAGAACTTGCATGAAACGACGCGATGGTTAGCACCTTCAATCGCTGTTGGCAATGGCAAGTCGTCTTCCGAAGACGAAACTTTCATGGATTTTAACGAGCTTGAATTTCAGGAGCTTGCGGGGGAGGCATGACCCCGGATGGTGCCGGTGAGCCTCCGGCATCCTGGGAGGGCTCGGCATCAAGGGGTGCTTCGGGCAAGTCCAGTTCAGCGGCCTGTTCTGCCTGTAGTTCCAAATCCTTGAGCTGCTGTTGTGGCGGATTGGAAGGGGTATTCGGTGCCTTTGGAGCCGACCCTCCCCCCGCTGATTTGCGAGACCGGTTTGCTGCGAGTGCGGCCTTCGATTCTTCGTCGGTTGGAATCATCTTCATCCGCGCCTGTATGGTTCCAATACGCGATGCCAGGAAACCCGAGGGGCTGCCCACCTTAAGTGATTTGTTCCAGCGGTTCGGGCTTGGAAGAATGGCCACGAGGCTGGCGCATTCACGGGTTGAGAGCGCTTTGTGAGACTTCTTGAAATAGAATTGAGCTGCATTCTTGATGCCGTAAACTTGTGGTCCGAATTCAACAATGTTGAAGTACCAGGTGAGCTGCATGTCTTTGCTCGAGGTTGCATCGAGCAGCACTGCGCCAACCATCTCCCTCGCCTTGCGCAGATAACTGCGTTCCCTCGAAAGGAAGGCGTTTTTCACCAATTGTTGGGTAATGGTGCTCCCACCGCGCCTGGGCTTCTTTTTACGCTGATTATATTCGTAGCTTTTCTCGATGCTCTCGAGGTCTACACCATGGTGAATGAAAAATTTGGTGTCCTCGGCAGCGACCAGGGCAAGCTTACAGGCTCGAGGAATGTCGGCGCTGGGTACCCAATTTTTACGATAAGGACCCGAAAGCGCGCCAGTAACGCGCAGGTAGCGTTCTTCACTTTTTGGTAAATATGGAAAATATGCGAGAAATCCGAGATGCAGCGTAAATACCCAGGGAATAAACCAAGATATTGCTATGGTAACCAGCACCCCGAGTAGCGTGAAAAGCATGGAAACTGAGCGAAAGATAAACACAAAAAACCTTTCAGACGCTTGAATTCAGCTACACTCTAGGCCATTCTTCCCGCCCATGTGTGCGGTTCAAAGAAAGCCACACTTCACGGTACTAGGCAATCCCAATTGAACATTGAGTGAGGATCTCTATGACAACTCTTCCACCCGTCAAACCCGTTACTGTTTCGGCTGCAAATACAATCGCGAATCAATCGGCCGATGTCGTTGTGGTTGTCTTGGATGAAACTGACCTTGAGCAAGGCAAAATCAAGAGCACCGAACTCCAGAACATCGATAGCCAATTGGGCGGTGCTGTTGCGGCACTCGTTGCGTTGAAAGACTTTGAAGGCAAATGGCTCTCCACTGCGGTCACTTTGTGTCCGGTCAACGCCGTTGCCAAACGCGTTCTGCTTGTTGGCGGTGGCAAGAAAACCGACGAGAAACCAGCGCGCGCGCGCCAGCTCGGACTCAAGATTGCTGAAGAAACGGCACGCTTTAAGTCAGTTAAAGTTACACTTTGCGGCACAAGTACTTTCCTTTCGACTGGTGAACTCGTTTCACAAATGACACTTGGCCTGCGCATGGGTTGCTACAAATATCCCAACTCGAACCTCACTGCCGAAGCGCGCAAAGAACTCGAGACACCTGTGGAATTCAAGGTCGCAGGCACGCAAAGCAATGTGGAAGCGCACCTCAAGCAGGCTGCAATTGTGGCGGATTCCATTGAAACCTGCCGTCTTCTCCAAGATGCTCCTCCCAATGTTGCCACACCTGCATACGTTGCCAGCGTTATGTCTGAAAAAGCACGCGCTGCAGGCCTGAGTGTTCAGGTTTACGGTGGCGAAAAACTGCGCCAAATGGGCTTTGGCGCAATGATGGCTGTGGCAGGCGGCAGCGCCAACGACGCTCAGTTCGTGGTGTTTGAATACGCTCCGACCAACGCCAAGAAGTCTTTGGCTTTTGTCGGTAAAGGCCTGACCATGGACACGGGTGGCTACTCCATCAAGACACCTTCAACGCATCAGGTTGGCATGAAGTACGATATGTCGGGCGCAGCGGTGACTCTCAACGCCGTGGTGGCGATTGCTAAGTTGCAACTTCCCATTCGTGTTTTTGGAGTTGCAGCACTGTGTGAAAACATGGTCGATGCGCACGCCTACCGTGTGGGCGATGTGCTCACCACCTACAACGGCAAGACCATTGAAGTGCTCAACACTGATGCTGAAGGTCGCATCGTTCTCTCTGATGCACTTGCTTACACAGCAAAAGACCTCAAGGCTGACACGATCATCGAGTATTCTACTCTCACGGGTGCAATGATCACTTCGCTGGGTCACCTCGGCGCGGGCGTATTTGCATTCAACTCCGACACGCTCGAGAAGACTGTTGTGAATGCAGCGCAGCAGGTTGGTGAACGCGTGTGGCCTATGCCCACGTGGGAAGAAATTGGCGAAGACATTAAAGGCACAATCGCTGATGTCACCAACATCGGTGCGACAGCGGGTGCTGCGGGCTCGAGCGTGGGTGCTATGTTCCTGAAGGAATTTGTTGAGAACAAGCCTTACTGCCACGTGGATATCGCTGGCGTTGCTAACGGCAATATGGCGCTAGGTTTCCCACGGAAAATCAGCTCAGGCTATGGCGTGCAGCTCTCGATTGAAATTGCACGCGCACTGAGCCTGAACTGAGGATTTTCGAAATGAACACAACAGGTGAATCTCCGTCACCGGTTTTTGGAAGTCAGCGCCTGGGCGAGCGACCTGCCGCCCCGGTGCTGGTTTTTGATATTGAAACCGTACCAGATGTTCCTCTGTTGTATGCCGGATTCGAACCTCAATTGCCTGCAGGGAAAACCTTCAGCATTGAAAACGATTGGAACAATCTGGCTATCGTCAATCTCATCCGCGAACAACGGCAAATCAATTTTCCGGCACCGATGTATCACGTAGTGATGTGTATCTGTGCGATTTTTGTTCATCCGGAAACGCATACAATCATCGACGGCTTCAAAAAAACCTTGCCTCCGTGCGACAGCTACGCAGAACTGCTTGCAGCCGAGGCACAGCTTATTCGTGAGTTTTGGAGCTTTTGTACAAAACATGCCGATGCGGCGCGGATTTGGTACGACCACGTTCAATCCGATTATCGCATGAACGATTACCAGCGGAAGAAGCTCAAGCCACTTCCCGTGACCTTCTGTGGCTACAATATTTCAGGCTTCGACCTGCCGGTCATCGAGCAGCGCAGCATGAAGCATTTTATTCCCTGCCCTATCCCCGAATATGGCCGAGAGTTCGGCTACGATTCCTACCGTTCGCGCTTTGCCTTCGACAAATCCTTTGATTTGGCGCAATTCGTGAATGGTAACGCCTCTCAGAAAATTGGTCTCGATATTCTGGCGCGCTCGATGGGGCTCGCTGGCAAACTCGAGGGCATGGATGGCAGCCAGGTGGCCGAGGCCTACTACCAGAGCGGTGCTTCGCAGAAGATTGAAGACTATTGCGCTGTGGACGTGCTCATTACCTACGGTGTCTTCCTGGGAGTGCAGCGTTTTCGTGGAATTCTTGATCCAGAGCAGTTCGCCGAATGCGCCAAGCAGTTCGAGAAGTTCTTGCGCCACGAGGCTCGGCCGTTTCCCTACCGCATTTTAGCCGAGCAAAGCCAAGAATACTTTGAAAAATCTCAACTGAAGCTTTCCTGACACCACCCTTCAAGATTGCCCGGTGCGGGTCGATATTAGGCCATCAAGCCCTGTGATGCTGTTGAGCAGGGGAGCCATTTTACGTTACATTTGTTACCTAATCGTTTTGTTCAAGGTTTAGGGAGGCAAGTCCATGGCAGAAGAACTCGGGTTTTCCAAAGGTCTGGCAGGTGTGGTCGCCGACGCGACTTCCGTGAGTCAGGTTCAAGGTGAAGTAGGCCGTCTCATTTATCGTGGAATTTCGATCGAAGAAATTGCTGAAAAATCTACATTTGAGGAAATGACTTATTTCCTTCTGCGCGGAAAAATGCCAACACAGCCCGAGCTCAACAAAGTCACTGCCGAACTCAAAGAGTTTCGTGCACTGCCTAAAACCGTTGAGGCCGTTATCGATGCAGCACCCAAAACGGCGCACCCTATGATGGTTCTCCAGGCAGCTATGGCTGCTTTGGCTTGGGACGAAGCTCCCGTGAACCTCAAAGATGTTGATGGCAACGTGCGCAACGCAGTTCGCCTAACAGCACAACTGGGAACAGCGGTTGCACGCATCTCGCGCCGCCGCCGTGGTCTGGCTCCTGTTGAGCCACGCACTGATCTCAGCCACGCTGAGAACTTCCTTTACATGCTCGATGGTAAGGTTCCGAGCAAAGATGTTGCGCGTATGTTCGACGTTGCACTCATGCTGCACATGGATCACGACTTCAACGCATCGACCTTCTCCGCACGCGTTATTGCTTCGACCGAAGCACGCCTCACGGCTTCCGTGTCCGGTGCTGTTGGTGCACTCAGCGGCCCTCTGCATGGCGGCGCGAACGAAAAAGTGCTCGAGATGGCCGACAAGATCGGTGCACCTGAGAAGGCAAAAGACTGGGTTGCCAACGCACTGGCAACCAAGGCAAAAGTTATGGGATTTGGTCACCGCGTGTACCGCACCATGGATCCGCGCGCTAAAGTTCTTCGCGGCATGCTTGAACAACTCGTTGCCCAAACCGGCGACAAGAGCACCTACGAAACTCTCCGCATTGTGCACGACACCATGATCGATGAGCTCGGCAAAACATCCAAGGACTACATTTGGCCGAACGTCGACTTCTGGTCAGGAGCTCTCTATCGCCTCATGAAGATTGAAACCATCGACTTCACACCTATCTTTGCTGTGGCACGTGTGGTGGGTTGGTCTTCGCACATCATCGAAATGTGGCAGGACAACCGTATTTATCGCCCTGCTGCGAAATACGTGGGTCCCACTGAAGCAACCATCTCTCCAATCGCTTCGCGCGGCTGATGAGCTCGACTCAACAGCCCATCATTGAGCTCAAAGACTATGCCCTGCAGTCGGGATACTCAGCCTTGCTGCAGGGTATTCAGCTTTCCGTGCACGCGGGCGAGTCCTTGGGTGTGGTGGGTCCGGCAGGCTCAGGCAAGAGTCTGCTGCTTAAGGTGATCTCGCAATCCATTTGGGACAAAGATCTCAGTGGTCTGGAAAGTCCGCTCCAGAGTGGTGAATGCCGCGTTTTTGGTGAGTCTTTTGGCGAGCGTCGCCCTGGCATGAGTATTCTTGCAGCCATACAGCGGCAGATGGCTGTTGTGGGCGAAACGAGTACTTGGCTTCCCATTTCAGTCGCTCAGAATTTTGAGGCCGTTCGGGTCGTCAGTGGGCTCGAGGCGATGCCTTTTGAAGACTTCGTTGAGAGTCTCCCCATATCAAGTCGCAACAAAGCACAGTTGATGTCGGTGACCGAGTTGGTTCCTGCACAGGTAGATCAGCCGTTGTTGCAGCAGCTAGCCATTCTTCGTGCGCTGTTGCGGAAACCGCGTTTGCTCATGCTCGATGAGGCTTTCACTCGGATGGATCCTGTGTTGTTGAAAAATACAGAGGCAGTGCTTTTTTCTCAAAGCGAAAGTCTCACACTTATTCTTGCAACGAACGATCTTCTTCAAGCGAGTCGTTTGACCGACAAGATCCTATTTTTGCTCGATGGGCGGGTGATTGAGTGCACACCCACAACGCGATTCTTTACAAATCCGAAAACGCGCCAGGCTGAAAGTTTCATTGCCGGGCGCGACGATTCATTTTGATTTGATGCGTTATTCAGGGCGGCTCAGTAACGGAAGTGCTTGATGGTCTCACCCTTGGACTCAAGCTCGCGCAGCGATTCAATGCCAAGCTCAAGGTGAATGTCTGTCCATTGCGCATTCACAACCTTGTCGGAAGCTTCGGTTTTCACGCCATCGGGAGTTGTGGGGACGTCGGAGACAAGCAGCAATGCGCCGCGTGAAATGTTGTTGTAGTGACCAACAATAAACACAGTTGCCGTTTCCATGTCGATGGCAAGACAGGTCATGTCTTGAAGGCGCTGCCGGAACGCTTCGTCGTGTTCCCAAACACGGCGGTTAGTGGTGTAGACCACGCCTGACCGGTAATCTAGGCCGCGTTCAACAATCTTCTGCGAAACAAACTTATGCAGCTTGAAGCTTGGCAGAGCTGGAACTTCGGGCGGGAAGTAGTCGTTGGATGTTCCCTCGCCGCGGATGGCTGCGATGGGCAGCACGAAGTGGCCGATTTCCGTACTTTTCTTCAAACCACCGCATTTACCCAGGAACAGCACAGCTATAGGATTGCGGGCGCTCAGGAGATCCATGATACTCGCTGCGTTCGCACTGCCCATGCCATAGTTAATAATTGTGACATTGGATTTCTTGCAGGTCGCGTTGGGCATGGCCCGATCGAGACCCTGAACAGGGACTCCGGCAAGCTGCGAGAAGCGATTCACATAGCTTTGAAAGTTCGTGATAAGGATGTAATCGGCGAAGTCTTCGAGCTTTGTGCCGGTGTAACGGGGAAGCCAATTCTGACATATTTCGAGTTTCGTTTTCATGAAGCCCCTCGAGTGTTCAGAGAACAAGTTACACGATGAATGTGATTGGGAGAAGCGGGTCGATGAGTTGGTTGAATTCCATTGGGACTTTGGCGCATCTGTTGGAGCGCCAAGCGCATCACTGGATTTGTTTTCTGCAGTTCGAGTCACCCCACGTGGCACGGCATCCGCAGGCGACCGACCAATCGTGCGGGGCTGTCACGCAGCCACACGAAGGTGAGCCCTGGGTCAGGTGTTTCTTTGCAGCCCAGCCCGTTGTTGAGTGTTGTGAGTTTGTGGCGCGGGATTTCTACTCTCACCCGGCAGTCCGCAATGCAGCATCAGGAGCATTCCTGATTCCTTACTCTCCGCTCGATGAGTTTGATAGGCCGCAATCTGTGCCCTTTCTTAAGTTCGCGTGTGAAAATTTCCTCGAGTTGAGTGGCACTCTCCATGGTGCTGAACCACGCGTGCGTGCACGCGGAACTGTACTTGACCGCTGTCTCAGCGATTTACGGGAGCAGCTTCTCTCGGGCTCTCCGCCTTCCACAGGGGCGGTGTTACAGAAGAAAGCAACTGATCACAGAAGCGATGCATCTTGGTCACCCAGTGAGTCGAAGCAGTCCTTACGTGAAATGTTTGAATCTTTGATGAGTCTGATGCGCGATGGCGAATCCTACCTAGCCAATGCATCGACGCGTCTTTACGGCCCGACGCGAGAGCAGGTGGAAGTCTCTCTGAGTGCGTTTGTTTCAAGTTGGCTGCAATCGCCCTCGCGCTTCGGTGTTTTTGTTAGCTCTGGTGCAGAAGTTCCTGCTATCTTGTGTTTTTCCCCAGAGCGTTTCGTGCAGCGGGAGGGCGGCCGAATTGTCACTGAGCCCATCAAGGGCACAGCCAAGGCCAATGCAGCGGAGCAATGCCTTGGTGCTTCAGCGCTGTGGAACAGCACCAAAGAGATGTGCGAGCAAAAAATGGTCACTGACCTGCTGCGCAACGATCTCAACGCACTGTGTGTTCCAGGGAGTGTTTGTGTGGAAGCACCGTTTGCAATGCGCTGCGCCGGTGAGCTGTTGCAAATGCAATCCGTGATTTCGGGGCAGCTTCAGGAACCTCAAATCGCTCACGCAGATATCTTTCGAAGCATGCTCCCGGCAGGTTCTGTGATTGGAACACCCAAATTCGCGGTCGGGCAACAGCTGCGCGCTCTTGAGAAGAGCCAACGTGGATACTACACCGGTGTCTTTGCGCTGGCCGACGATGCTCAGAATTTTGAATCGACTCTTCTTATTCGTGGTTTTTTTGCCGGCAAAGAGCTTTGGGAAGTGGGCTTGGGAGCAGGTATTACTGCGCTGTCGGATGTTGATTTTGAGCTCGCGGAATTCGATCTCAAATGGCAAAGCTTTGCGCAGCGTTGGCTTGCTGCTTCTGCACGAACCGATTCCATTTCAGACACAGAAGGGTGCCGCTGGCTACTCGGTGCCCAAGTCATGCAACAACACAATGTACATCAATCTGCAGTTGCAGCCCCATGTGCAGCTCTGAAGCAGCTGAGCCCTTCCATTGCACTTGATGCAAATGAACTTTGCAATCACATTCTTTTCGTTGATCATCTCGACTCATTTTCATGGAACCTGCTTGCCGCACTGCGTGCGCAGGGTTGCCCTACAACGCGTGTCGTTTCTCACCCTGCGAAAAATGAATTCGCGCAAGCCAACACGCAGGAGCTGTCTGCCTCTTGTGCCTGGGAAGAGCTTCTTGTGGATTTTGCAGCACAGGGTGTTTTTTCTGCGTTGGTGTTTTCACCCGGACCCGGCAGGCCTGAGGATTATCCTCTGTCGCAGAATCTTCTTAGGCATTGGCCGCACACAAAGCCGCTTCTGGGAGTGTGTTTGGGGCACCAACTTTTGCTCACCGATGCAGGATGTTCATTGCGCCGAGCAGGCTCTCGCCCCGCACACGGCCGTGCGCAAAGCCTGCTGATGGCCGAGCAGCCCCAATGGCTCACATCTTTGAGCCTCGAGCCACAAGAGTGCACTTTCTACAACTCATGGAATATCGCTTGTGATGAGGCACAGCTGCGTGCACCACAGTGGCGGGTGTGTGCTTCAGTTGCCGATGTCGAGACACCAGATAAGCCCGCGTCAATGGAATTGCTCACGCCTATACTGGGAAACAGCGTTGCGCTGTGTGAGCACCGCAAAAATCCCTGGATTGGGATGCAATTTCATCCCGAGAGTTTTGCGACAGTGCCGGGCAAGTCACTGATTGCGGCATTTGTTGCCTTGTGTCGCGGCGGCGCGTAGCATCCAGCCCATGATAGACTCGGGAAAGCCCCGAATGTTTTGGAAGACAAGTTGTGATCGCACGCATCTATTCATTGCTGTTTCTTGCTTTGATGGTTGTGGGATTCATATATCAGGAATCCTACATGCAGATGTCGCTTTCTGAGCTCAACACAAATCTTGAAACCGACAAATTCCCCGTGGAGGTTTTCTCCATGACTCCGTTGCAGCTGCACCAATACAAAGATGGTGCATTGGTGGCCGAGCTTTCGGCCAACGAAGGTCGCCTGGTTACAACAGGCAAACTCACTGCACTGGGTGACGTACAGCTCAGAATGGTCGACGAAGACGCTGATCCAGGTTTTCGACTTTCGACTCTGAATACGGAACGTCTCGTTGCACTTTCTTCGCGCCCGGGTGGTGTAGCCTTTAATATTTGGGGCGAGGACACGAAGTTTGACCGCATCGAAATCCCCGGTGCCGCTGAATTCAAGTTGCGCGGTCATACCCTGACCGGGCGTGTTTTTAATTTCGACGCCTCAAAGATGACATTGGTTACAAATGAACCTGTGCGGATGGTCGGACCTCGACGTACGCTCGATGCACGAGGTCTTGAGATGGATTTCAAAGATCGTGGCTTCAAATTTGTGGGGCCTGTTAAGGGAACAGAAAGTCCACCACCACAGTCGCTGCGTGTTCGGTCTGAGCCGTCGCCTGCCTCAAAACCTCGCCGTGATTCAAGGAGTGCAAATTGATGCATCGCCGTGATACAAACCCAATGACCAGTGTCTCTGCGCGTTGGGCCTTTGTGCTTGGTCTCGCTGTTCTCTCGACCCCGGTGTGGGCCGACTTTGAAGATGCACCTGTTGCAAACGAACCTGCTCCAGCAGCATCTCCTGCGCAGCCCGCTGCACCCGTGAACACCGCTCCCTCACCACAAACAGACGCTTCTCCTACGGCGAGCCCCACCCGCAGTGGGGGTTCCGGAAAATCGGGTTCGGGAACGAAGTCGTCTCCCAAAAGCACTCCGGCTCCAGCTTCAGTTGCACCGGCATCCGGACAGGGCGGTACTCCGGGCGCAAAGTCAGGCATTGACCACAACAGCAACGCGCCGGTTGCCTATTCGGCACAGTCGCTCGAAGGCTCGCTGAACCAAGGTCGTGTGCTGCTTAAGGGTGATGTGGAAATTGAGCAGGGCGATGCCCTGATGAAATCCGATGTTGCTGAAATTTTCTCTTCCAAGGGCAGCACGACCCCGAACCGAGCGCTCGCCAAAGGGCGAGTGAGTTTGTTTAAAAGTGCTTCGGCTCAAAGTGCAGAACTCCGCGCAGTTGCAAATGAGCTCGAATTCTTCATGGCCTCTCGTAAGGCCGTACTCAAGGGTAAACCTAAAATCTGGCGTGGCAGAGAGTTGCTCCAAGGTGAGGTCATCGAGGTCTTTCTCGACACCAACGAAATCAAGGTGCGTGGTGCGCGCGGTGTGATGGATCCCTCTGCCAATAATCCACCGGTTGGAAATCAGAGCGGCTCTGGCGTACAAACAGCACCGGCGAAAAAAACCTCTGGACAAAAGCCACGCTGAAGGGGTGAGGAAGCGCCAAACAGACTGTTGCCACGGAGTGCCTGATGTCATCTCAACAAGCAGTACTCGCCTCGAAGAACCTCATGCGTCGGTTCGATAGCAGGGTTGTGGTCGAGGACGTCAGTTTTCACGTGAAGCGTGGTGAGATTGTTGGTCTCCTCGGACCAAACGGTGCCGGTAAAACAACCAGTTTTTATATGACCGTGGGACTCTTGCGACCCACAGCGGGCAAAGTTGAAGTCGACGGCAACGACATCACCCCTTTACCTATCCACAAACGGGCGCGCATGGGGATAGGTTACCTGCCCCAGAACGCAAGTGTATTTCGTAAACTGACCGTTGAAGACAACATTACGGCCGTGATGGAAGTGTGGGGTATCCCGCGGGCTGACCGCAAAGCGATGCTTGAACGCCTGATTGAGCAGTTCGGTATTGGTCACATCCGCAAATCGATGGGAATCGCCCTTTCGGGCGGCGAGCGCCGGCGCCTTGAGATTGCGCGCACACTTGTTATGTCCCCGCGTTTTCTTTTGCTGGATGAGCCTTTTGCGGGAATTGACCCCGTGACTGTGGATGAAATTCAAAAGCTGGTGGCGCGCCTCGTGCGTGAGGAGAATCTTGGGGTTCTCATCACTGACCACAACGTACGCGAAACGCTGGGAGTGTGTCATCGGGCTTATATTCTTGCCGGTGGAAAAATTCTCGCCGAAGGCGACCCTCAAGAAGTCGCACGCATGGACAAGGTTAAGGAAGTTTACCTGGGAGAGAATTTTACGCTGTAAAGTTTTCGGGTTGCTTCTAAAGAATGGCCGCGTCAGCCGAACAGATTCAATGCCTTGGAACCAACCGATAAAAGTGGAAGAGCCAGAGAGAGGTCCCTCTCTTCCGCCTTTGGCGCCCCAGTCCCTGGGTGAACTCCAGCCCTCTATTCACTTTTATTGGTCGTTTGACGAACTTTTATAGTTTCGTTAGCTGGCCGTCAAGTCAAGTCTTGGGCTGAATCACAATATTCTGAAATATTGGGAATTTTCAGAGTGAAAAATCAGTTAACCCTGCCACCAGCGCCCGGGCTCTGCCGCAAAGTGGCAGTGCGTAAGTGTTGCCCGTGTTGGCCAGGAGATCTTGAAGCGGAATCCAAGCCGCCTGTTTGACCTCGTCGCACGGGATACGGTCGGGAACGTCCTGAAGGAGGCGTCCATCTTTGGGTTCGACGAGATACACAAATCCGCGGATCATGCCGTTAACCCACTGACGGGTCACCTCAAGCTCTTGATCAACGCTCCAGCCAAGTTCCTCTTTCAGTTCGCGGTGCAGAGCCACTCGGGGCGTTTCGCCGGCGTCGATTTCTCCGCCGAAGGTGTCCCAGGCAAAGTCCAGATAATTTCTCTGCATCAAGAAACACTCAAACTCCGTAGGGGCAGCGCAGATGGCTCGGTGCTGCTCTACGAGAGTCTTGTTGAGAAAGTCGGGCTGATCTTGCTTTGCACGGGGGCGAATAAAGAAGGCCGTTGCGAAATAGGGAGGCTGTGCCTGCTTCAGAAGGCTTTTCACAGAGTCGGTGATTTCAGCATAAAGAAGGTCGAGCGGCTGTTTGGGTGATGTGTGGAAAAGAGCCTCCGCGGGAAGATCGGCAAGCTCCCACGGGTTCTTTTGTGGGTGTGTTTCACCCTCGAAGCGGGGAATCAGATGCCAATGCAAGTGCTCAACCACATTGCCGAACTTCACCACGTTCATGTGGTGAGCACGGGTTGTGGTGCGGATGGCATTCTCAAGTGCGTAGAGCTCGGCCTGGCTGTGGATAAAATGTGGATATTTGAGTTGCCCAGGGTCGCGCAGGTGCCTCTTGCAGGTCACTTGAACTGCGCCGGGCCAGCGCTGCGCAAACGGCCCGCGGGTCACAACCACGTTCTGTAGCTCGCAAATGAATTCGGGATTCTGTGCCCCAGTTACAACGACCTGACACAACGGGCAGTTGCTTACGAGGGTCTTTGAGCGGTGACTGTGCGAAGAGTCCATTCTTCGGCGTCCTCTCTGTACTGGATACGGTGCGCAGCGCGCGTGAGTCCGGATTTCTCGGAAATCTCTAACAGAAAACCGCAGAGCCAGACGTCTTTTTCCGAGACTTCCTGCGGCTTCTTTTGTTTGGGCGTGAAGTAACGTGGCATGGAGCCATCGAGGGTCATGCCAATCACAGATTCATAAGGGCCGGTCATGCCCACATCGGTGAGAAATGCAGTTCCCTTGCGGGTTACGCGCTCATCGCTCGTGGGGGTATGAGTGTGCGTGCCGATGAGCCCGGCAGCAACACCATCCATGAACCAGGCAATCGCTTGTTTCTCGCTGCTGGCCTCTGCGTGCACATCGACCACCACAATGCTCTGGCCGCCCTGCACTTTAGCTTCGAGCACAGGCCGCGCCTTTTCAAGAAAGGCGAAAGGGTCGTTGTATTCGTGCTTCATAGCGAAGATGCCCATGAGATTCACAACACACAGCGTGCGGCGCGAGCCTGGGATTTCAAATTCAGGGATGAGCTCAACGCCTTCAAGATTTTTGAGGTTCTGGGGCAGCACCATGCGGTTGCTTGCTTTGCGAATCGCATGCACTTCGGGTTTGTCGCACCAGTGGTTGCCCATGCTGATGATATCGACGCCGGTTGCAGGTGCAGTGAGCTCGTTGAAGATTTTTTGGGTGATCCCAAAACCGCCCGCAAGGTTTTCACCATTGACGGTTGCTATGTTGATTTTTGCGCGGTGTTTAAGCTGCGGCAGAAGGCTTTTGACAATTTTACGGCCTGGGCGCCCTATGACATCGCCAAGCATCAGTACACGAATAATGCCCTCCGGCTCCTGTGGAAGCAGGGCGCTCGGGAGGGCTTCAAAGAAGGCGTCGTTGCCTTTGCAAACAAGGATACTCATGAAACTCAAACCACCTTGGCAGCTATCTTACTTCGCCAGGTGGGTGACTCTCTGCTCGCGCACCATGGTGACGCGCACTTGGCCTGGGTAGTTCAGATCGCTGCGGATTTTCTTTGCCACCGAACGTGCCAGTGCACTCACGGCGCTGTCGTCGGTCACCGTGGACGAAACCATCGCCCGGACTTCACGACCCGACCTAATCACATAGGCCTGTTCGACGCCAGACATATCTGCAACGATAGTTTCCATTTCACGCATGCGACCCATGGATTTCTCCAAGTAATCGCGGCGTGCACCGGGGCGGTAGGAGCTCATGGAGTTGGCAATCTGTACAACCACGGCAATCGGCCCAACGCTCTGGTTTTGTTCGGCGTGGTGCTTGAGTGCCGCTTCAATGACCTCAGGCGATTCACCACATTTCTGCAGGAACTGCGCACCCACAGAGGCATGATGACCTTCGTTGTCTTCGTTGATGGCCTTGCCAATGTCGTGCAGAAGGCCTGCGCGCTTAGCGATACGCACATTCAATTCGAGTTCACCCGCGAGGATGCCCGAGAGTTGTGAGACCTCAACCGAATGCTGCAGCACCGACTGTGCACCGCTTGTGCGGAACTTCAGCTTGCCAAGCGCCATCACGAGTTCGGGATGCAAGCCCTGGACTCCGCAATCGAACGCTGCACGCTCGCCGGCTTCGCGGGTCATGTCGTCAAACTCTTTAGAAACTTTGCTTACGATTTCGTCGATGCGTGCCGGGTGAATACGGCCATCAGCGAGCAAGCGTTCAATGGCGACCTTCGCGATTTCGCGGCGGGTTGGATTGAAGCATGAAATGAGAATGGCCTCAGGAGTGTCGTCAATGATGATGTCCACACCTGTAGCCTGTTCGATGGCGCGAATATTGCGCCCCTCACGGCCAATGATGCGGCCTTTCATGTCGTCCGAGGGCAGTGAGATAACGCTCACGCATGCATCGGTAACAAACTCGTTGGCCATGCGTTGGATAGATGTAGCAACCACCGAGCGTGCTTTATCTTCAGCTGTGCGGCGCGCTTCCTCTTCGAGCCTACGAATTTCTTCGGCGGTGTCGCGGCGCACTTCGCTTTCAATGGATTGGCGCAGCATATCGCGCGCCTCTTCGAGCGAAAGGCGAGCGACGCTTTCAAGTTTCTCCTGGCTCTCGCGCAGAGCACGTTCGGAGTTTTTGATCGTGTCTGAAGCGCGGCGCTCTTCGCGTTCCACATGTTCGCCGAGCTTTTTGAGATCTTTCTCTTTCTGCTCGAGCTGCTGTTCGCGCTTGTCGAGGGTTTCCTCACGCTTTTGAATGCGTTTCTCCACACGTTGCAATTCAAGGGTCTTCTCTTTCTGGACGCGATCGTGATCGCGACCTTCGCGGAGGGCGAGCTCCTTGGCTTCCCGGAGAGAGTTCTTCACAATTTGATCGGATTCCTGGCGAGCTTGGTTCAGGCGGCGTTCGGCATCAGTTCTCAAAAGTTCAAGTTCTTTTGATTTTGCACGCATATTTATGGCGTAGACAGCAACAAACGCGACCGCAGCCACCAATAATCCCACAGCAAGTATCAGGGTGATTTCTAGGGCGGTCATTCGGGCAAACCTCTATAAGGACACAAAGTTCAAACGAAACCATAGTGCAAAACGCAAAAAAAAACGACCCCAACAGGAGTCGTTTCTTGCCCTTCGAGAGGGGATGGTGCGGATGGACGGACTCGAACCGTCATGCCTCGCGGCACACGCCCCTCAAACGTGCGTGTCTACCAATTTCACCACATCCGCAGTGGAGCGGTGTGTAGCCTAGGGGACCCCCTTCGTCAACACCAACGAGCACAATCTTGAAAATTAGTCACTCGACGAGGTCGAGGGTGCGCTTGCGGGTGCAGTGCTCGGGCTTGAGTCGCTGCTTGCGCTGCTTTTTGAAGACTCGGCTGGCGTGGCTGTGTCGGTCGTTGCGTTGGTTGATGGAGCCGAGGCTGCGCCAGGGTTGCCCCCCTTATAGTCTGTCACATACCAACCCGAGCCCTTCAGAGAGAAGCTGGTTTGGCTCACAAGCTTTTCGATGGGAGAGTTGCACTTCTCGCAATTGGTGGGCATTGGATCGGAATGACGCAGCAGGTGCTCTTCAACGTTGTTGCAGGCTGTGTTGGTGCATTTAAATTCATAGATCGGCATACAAAATCCTCAATTCTCAGAGCCTTGGGCAAAGCCGCCGGCTGTTGGAATGATTGTGTACTCCCCAATTGAGGAGGCCTGGCCGGGGAAAATGTGTCCGGGAAGGGCAGGATGTCAAGGCAAACTCAGGAGCGCTCGGCGCTGGTGGAGCTCACCGACTCATGCTACAGCTCGATATGACGATACAATCGTTGAAGTGGGGGTGACTTGGCTTCGACGGAGAGAGATGAACGTCAGGTGCATGCAGGGGTTGGTTACAGCGCTCCTTAAACCGTTGTGGCAGCCAGAAATGGCAATGATTACGCTCTCGCAGCCTAATTGATGGCAGCGCAGCGACCGACAGTGCGGCAGCACGTGCATTGCGGAAGCTGTAAAGTTACGTGCGGGTTTCGTTGAATCTTCTGTTCGTAGATTCACAAACCTATTAATCGGACTGGTTCCGTCACCGTGGGGGCCCTCAAGCACGGCGGAATAAGATTAGGAGAGGGAGAAGCATGTGGTCGCCGAGCGCAGATTCCTTTTCGGACCCGGGTTCAATTCCCGGCACCTCCACCATTCTTTAAATGATTTCAATGAGCTACAAAGAAACCGAAGTTCAATAACAATTTCAACACGATCCTGAGAAGCAGCGTTTGAAGTTCAGACTCGAAATGTCATTGCAAATCAGGGCAGATAACCTCAGTTGCAGCACCACTCGTTTTTAGCGGAGGTTTCCAACGCTTCTCGATCTTGTCCAACAAGGATTCGTCAGTCTTGCGGCGGTCGATGCATTTGTTTTGGATGAAGCGGGTCGCATGCTCGATATGGGTTTCATTCACGACATTCGTAAAGTTCTCGCGCTTCTTCCGAAAAAGCGTCACAATCTTTTGTTTTCAGCCAGTATGGCACCAGAGATGGAGAAGCTGGCGCATTCAATTCTGGTGAATCCGCTGCGCGTTGCAGTGACTCCGCCTTCCTCCACCGCTGAGATGATCAATCAAAGCGTTCTGTTCGTTGATAAAGCGCAAAAGTTTCACTGGAGCATCCTTTTCATTCCGACGCAGCTCAGCATTCAAAAGCACGGCCTCCTGTTCAGGGAACACATTATCTCACCACATGGGCCTACGACTCACAGTCAAAGGGACTCGTTGAATCATCTTGTCAGTCACAAGCCTCAGGTCGCGGCGGTATGACCGCAGTTGTTCTCAAGCCATGAGACAACAACTTTTCTCCGATTTTCGTGCGCGAAAAGAGTCTTTTTGATGCGGAACAAACCGACAGATGTAAGGAGTGTTCATTGACGCTCTCGCATGTAAATTTCCCAAAAGGAGTTCCACTTTTTTGATTAATGAGAATTGGTTCTAATTAGTTTTGAAGAGAGGGAGTTTGAAGATGAAGAATGCTCATTTGACGGTGTTGGCTCTTGGATTTTTGCTCAGTTCAGCGGCGATTCCTGCATCAGAGGCATTAGCACAGGCTGATGCAGCAAAGCCGGAAGCTGCAAAAACCGAAGCAAGTAAAGTTGATGAGGAAGCGAAGGCCGAGCATGAGAAAGCAAAGGCTGAACATGCGGCAATGTTAGCGGAGCACGAGCAATGGAAAAAAGATTTTAAAGAAGCTCGCGAGATTATCTCTGCAACTGAAAAATTGCTCCGCAAACACTCAAAAGAAGTTGCTGATCATGGACGTATCATTGCAAAGCACGATGCCATCATGGCGGTACTGCGTAACTTGAAAGCTGAACTCGAAAAGAAGTGAGATGATGCACCTCCGATAGAGACTCAGCCTTCTCCCGTTCTCTATCGGGGATTTGCTCCTGTTCTAACGCCCGCAAAGCGAATTCCTGTCAAAGCTGATACATTCATTGAGATGGTCGATAGATCTCGCTTTTCGAATCCACTGAGTTGCGCGTGTCCACAGGCCCGTGCGAGGATCTTCATTAAATGAACGGTTGCCTCAAACCAGTTTTGCAACCTTTTTGCACTCGCCTCGATGATCAGCCGGTCTCTCAGATGTTGTTTTTGAGTGGCAATCCCCACCGGACAGTTGTTCGTACTACAGGCGCGCATGCCGAGACATCCAATCGCCTGCAATGCCGCATTCGACACTGAAATTGCATCGGCGCCGAGGGTCGGAATTGAAATATTATTTTTGAAGATGTCAGGATCTGGATATCGTCCCAGCGCGGCAATTCAGATCGTGGAATACCCGTGGAACTGATGAAGCCACGGTGACCAATCCCTTTGAGACCTTCCCTTGCAAGAGTTTCAATGTAATGAACCTTGTCCTCTTCGACCGGCTCATGTGAGGGATCCTTGTACAAACCGAGATAGGCGGAGCGATCGAACGGCTGAGGGAATTCTTTCTCCCAGGCTGCGATCTCTTTCGCATCCACACATCGAATCGTCCTCAACCCATGCTGTAAACTTTTTGAGGACCTCTTTATTATTGTATTCTGAGACACCTGTATCAACGCGATAATCCCAGCGGTGGAGCCCGCAGATGAGATTGTCACCTTTGACGTATCTATCCGCCATCAATGCGCCTCTGTGAAGACATCGGCCGTAAAGTACACTGACCTTGCTGTCGTATTTGACGATAACCAGATCGACATTCGCAGCACAGGCATAGGCTGGCTTGCAATCATTCAGTTCAGAAAATTTTGCAATGGAAACGGCTGTCATGAACAATTTCGCCTTGCGTTGTCTGCTCAGGCAGCGTTTTTTTAGATGAGGAGTGGGTCGGTTAAGATTTCGAGTAGAGCAGGCCCGTTGGTCGTAAACAACTCCTGCAGCGCAGCGTCGACTTCATCATCGTTGCGAATTTGTTTGCCCCATGCACCACAGGAACGTGCGAACGCAGCAAAATCGGGATTGATCAGAGATGTCTGCCAGACCTCAAATTCGCCGGCTCGTTGTTCTTTAGAGATTTTTCCCAACTCGTTGTTGTTGAGGATGATGAGTTTGACTGGAATTTTATACTTCACAAGTGTCGTGATTTCCGACAAGTATTGGCATGCGCCGCCATCTCCCGACAGCGCAACCACAGGTCGGCTGTCTTTGACAGCTGCCCAGGCACCCAACGAGGCGGGGAGCGCAAAGCCGATGGATCCGAGATACCCCGACATCAAAAAATCTTGTTGTGAGCATTCGAAATAGCGACCAAACGAATAGGCATTGTTGCCGACATCAACGCACATGACCGCATTTTTTGGAGCGAAGTGATTCATGCCCTCGAACACTTTTATCGAGCTGACCCCTCGGCTGGATGATTCTTTAAGTCGTCGTTCTTTTTCCAGGCGCCAAATGTTCCAGCGCTCAGCAACCTCGGGTCGCTGGTCGAGGTACGGCAGTGTCTCGCCTGACATTCTTTCTTGGAGGCAATCAAGGGTCGTAGAAATATCACCCCAAAGTGCAACTTCGATTGCATGAAATTTCGCCAGTGCCAGTGGGTCGGAGTCGACTTGAATGATGGGCTTCGAGGATGAGATGCCTGTGTGCTTGGAAAAGGAGGCACCGAAAACAAGGAGGAGGTCGGATTCATTCATGAACCACGATGCAATTGGTGTACCACTCCGTCCGAGCACACCGCAGCCTAGGGGATGAGAGTCAGCGATGAGGCCTTTGCCTTTGAAGGTTGTCAAGACCGGTGCATGCAGCTTCTCAGCGAAGGCGATGATCTTCTCCTTATGAAAACGTGCACCATGCCCCATGATAAAAACCGGCCGCTTTGCTTTTCTCAGCAGTGCCAATGCTTCCTGGAGCGACTGCCGGGGAGGAGCAATATCAGTCGCAGTGATTCTCTTTTCTGGCGCTCCGAGTTTTTTGCTCAAACCTGCGGGTGTCTCTTGGACTTCATCCGGAAAGGTCAGATGTGCAACATCCCGACAAAGCCGCGCATGCTTGATTGCCAGACCCACGAGTTCTGCATGTTTGCTGTCCTTTTGGACGCGATGGTTAAAAACCGCGACCGATGAGAAGGCTTGCACCAAATCAAGCTCCTGAAAATTGCCGGTACCCACGACCTGTGTGGCAACTTGTCCCGTCAGTGCGAGAAGTGGCGCTCGGTCCACTTTTGCATCCCAGAGCCCCGTGTACATGTTGGTCGCACCGGGGCCCGCAATCGAAAAACACGCTGCAGGTGTTCCAGTGAGTTTGCCATAAGCAGACGCTGCAAAGGACGCAGCACCCTCATGCCTCACGCTGATGAATTGCAGTCTTCCACTCTGTTCTTGCCGTCGCATGGCGTCTGCAAGTCCCAGATTCGAATGTCCAACCATGCCAAAAACGGTGTGCACTCCCCATTCAATCATGGTTCCCACGACGACATCAGAGATTGTCTCTTGGTGGGGGAGCTCATCAGTCAGACCGACGTAAATTGCATCTCCCTCTTCTTTAACGGGATACGAATGCAGGCAATCATCATAGCCTGCAGGCGGTTGTCCCGTGCACGGATGGTAGTCCCATCCGTGCCATGGACACCGCAACAGACCCTTTTCAATGGATCCTTCTCCGAGTGGGCCTCCTTGATGCGGACACTTGTTTTCGAAGGCAGAGAAACGCCCTTCATAGTGGGTGAGGCAAACATCTTTTCGACCCGCTGTAACCGTTTTAACCCGACCCTCAGGAAGTTCAGACTTCGATGACAGCACTCTAAACCAACGCATGGACGCGTTCATGGCAACACTCTCCGACACCGTGGAAGAAGTTTCAAAACACACTTGAGTCATCTGCAATAATTGTGGGGCAATAGTATCATGGCTTTCGATCACACAGAAAGTGAGTGGCATGGGGAGTCTGTGGGAACTTGACGAACGCAGCTTCCGCTCAAGATGATGACATCCAGATCGACCGCGATGCTCGACTGCGTCGCTGTCGATTTAACATTCACAGACCCAGCACTTCGAACGAATCTCATTCAGGGACGATCAATTTGCTTTTCTAAGTTTTCCTTCCTATCGATATTTTTTCGCTTAATTCTGGGAATTTATCAGTCTATTTTGAACCTATGAGGAGAGAGGTCGGGTGGGGCGTCTTGAGCGCGCTGGGGACAGAGGACGTGTTCCCTGTAAGGTTCAGCTCGCGAAGTGAATCAAAGTTGAATCCATTTTTGTGAAAGTGATTCTTTCGTGGTCACTCTCGTTTTCATCCCACGGAAGCATTCATCACTGAGGTTCGTCATGGAACAGCAAATCTCTAAAAAATTCGAACGCGATCTGACCTTTGTCATGAGTTCGTTTCGCGAAGCGGCGTCTAAGCCAAATTAAGCCAATTGCGCCTTGAGTCCTCCTCAAAATTTCACCTCAGTCAGCCTTCACAACCCCACCTTTGCGTCAACCGGAGTCCGTGCTTTTGCTCAATTTTGCCATTTGGCAGGGCAACCCGCCCAAATCTCCACTCATCCCGAGGTGTGTGGGTCAAAAATGGCAAACACCCTCCGTCCTCGGCCAGTTTGGATAACTGAGCCAAGCGGGTGGTTTGAGTTTTTTAGGATGCGGAAGTGGCCTTCGTTAGTCGGGCCAGAGCATTGCGTGAAGCTCTAGTTCTATAATGGCGCCGTAAAATTGGACGAGCGATCATTTAAGTTCTTTGGTATAGTACAGGGTCAGAGCGACCCCTGAACAAAGGACAATGGGATGCAACATAGGAGTTTATGAAGAATGAAATTCGCAAGACTGACCACCGTCATCTTCATGGCCTCAATTTCATTGACCGCCTGCAAGCGCAACACCGATGCGCAACCCAATGTCCAGAGCAATACCAAGAGCTACGATGTTGTTTTTGCTCAATGTCTCGCACCACAGGGAAACGGCGGAAACTACGCAGCAACTCTCACATGGGTCGGCGAACAGATTCATGTTCGGATTGCCGAAGCTAAATCGCTCGCGCAAAAAGGAAAGCGCGTGGGCATCTACGTCGGATGCATGCTTGGAGGCAGTTCAGGCAGTGTCACTGCGGCGGTTCTGAGTGCAATTCTTTCAAATAAGAACCTTCTTCCAAGCAAGACTTCGCAGGATATCCTCTCGATTGACGAAGCAACGCTGATTGCAAATTCAATGCGATACGTCGCATTTTCAGTTGACCTCAATCTCCACGAGCTTGTCCGATTTTTCGGACAAGCATTTTGGACTCAGGGCAGCAACTTCATCAACCAAAACGCTCTTAAACCCTTGATCTCAAATTTGTTTGGCAATGATACCCCCCATTGGTGGAAGGGTGCCACAGTGGACGCGTCCAAAGTGTTGGTCGATTTTGCGGCTACCATTCACCTTGCCTCCACACTCACGCCTCAGCTTGTCAACAAAACCATCTCCTCGGCGATCGCAAATGCCGAGCTCAAGGCTTATCGGGAGCGGGGAGTCCGATATGTTCACGAACTTCCCGAATTTGAATCGCTCAAAGAGATCGAAGCAACGACAAGTCAAAGCCACGAGGAATTAAGTATTGGTTTGCATAAGCAAACACAATTCATCGGTCAGGCGGCAGACGATTTTGTCGCAAAACAGTTTTCGCTCAGCGATTATGCCCGTCGCCATCTTGTTGATTTGGGCCCCAACGGTGGAAATTACAAACTCAAAAAAACAATCGATGCATCTTTGGCGACAGGCATTTGCACAATAACGATGGCAGCTCTAGTGAGAAGTAAAGAAGCTCTGCAGAATCAGCCGATGTACCGAAATCTCAATCCGGTTGTCTTCTGCTCTAAACAGACGATCGACCGGATACTTGCTTCAGCACTCTACCGCAAACATATTGCTGAAGGACATCCCTTTGCCACGCGCTTTATTCTCGCAGCCGTACCAACCATCCGCGGAGGCATCGCACCGAGTATCCGCGAGCCCAATCTGATGACCCCTCTTCGCAGCCGTCTTGCAAATGATGAGCTGGAAGTGAGCGAGTTTTACTATCCAACCATGGATAAGGAATTGAATGGTTCATTCACGTTCACTCCTATGAATGCGCGGCAGGTTAAAAAGGGAACGAACGAATTTGTGCCGCATTTGGGGGTAGCGGGTGGCTTTCCCGATCGACGCATCACAGCGTGGATCGCTTCATATTTTCTAGTCGACGCAGTGACCGGTCATTTGGCTGCAAAATCAGCAGAGGTGCGCACGACCTTGAGTCTCTTGGGGCGCGCTAATTTAAGAAGCGCTCCTGCTTTTCATAAGAACGCGGTCAAGAACGTCTTCTCTGCGTCCGCCACTGATGGTGATCAGAATCTGGCAGACTGGATGAACTTTGCAGATTCCTTCTGCGAAACGATGGGTTCACACATCGAAAAAAGACTGAATGGGAAAATTGAAAACGTCACCGTTGATTGGGATGTGACAAAGCTTCCAGCTGCTCAAAAACCCGGAGGTGCTTCCAAACTTCTAGTTGTCAGGACCATCAATGCGACCAGAACTCAGACACACTCAAGCGAGAAAAACACGAAACTTGTTTTCGATCCACTGATCAAGACAGAGAGGGGCTCGCGGCAATTCCAGCCAAATCCGTGCAAAGAACAGTAACCAAGGCTCTGTCGCAGAATTGGCCAAGTCAGGCCGAGCTGGAGTGCTCCCTCTACTGGTGACCATGCCCCCTCCCTTTTCCATGGAATGGGGGAGTTTAAACCTCGGACCTGACATAATCGCTTGGGAGATAACCCCTGACATTTTCGATTGGTAATTACAGCTCTGCAGTTTTAACTTTAGATTCTGTTCGGCGGGGCCGACACCTGCGTGTTGATGTCGAAGCCGAAGCGGGAATAACAATTGACTTTGGGACGAGAACGACGTGCTAAAATCCAAGCTCTGTCTGACCGCAATTTCGATCTGCTCAATTACAATCGGCTGCATAAAGCAAAACCAACTGGAAACTCAAACTTCTGCAACGAGCAACAAGAAAACTGCATGCTTGAGTTTTCACGGCAATGGAGTCTACTTTCCATCGCAGATCGGCTCTCTCATTGCATTGCTTGAAAGCAATATCGAACCTGTGTTTGCCATCGGAGGCTCAAGCGGATCAATCATCGCTGCTCTCTCGCGCGCTCTCGTAGACAACAATTCATTTTCACCTTCGGGCTCATTCCGCCCACAGGATGCGGCTCTTGTGCTGGCCGCCAGCCTTCCTATTATCGAGTCGATACTTTTTTTGCCGCGGTTCAACACACCCTTGCGTTTTATTGATTCTCTAGATGTTTTGCTGAGCGGGTCAAAACAGGGAGTTTTAGCAACCTCACCCGACAACGGATTGATCGGCCCCGAGGCGTCTAAGCGGAATTAAGCTCTTTGCGCATCGATTCCTTCCGAAAATTCCACCTCAGTCAGCCTTCACAACCCCACCTTTGCGTCAACCGGAGTCCGTGCTTTTGCTAAATTTTGCCATTTGGCAGGGCAACCCGCCCAAATCTCCACTCATCCCGAGGTGTGTGGGTCAAAAATGGCAAACACCCTCCGTCCTCGGTCAGTTTCGATAGCTGCACCAAGCGGAGGGGTTTTAGATTTTTTTCGGATGCGGAAGAGGCGGACTCTGTTAGTCCGGCCAGCCGTAGTCGACATCTGCTCCCGTCCAATCGCTGCTGCAATCAAGCAATGGACTGGAGCGGGCTGGTGCGATGGGAGGTGCCCTGACGGGTAGACCCAGTGCGCGCAGAGTGTTTGAAATTGTCGGTTGGTCAAACACGACGCCTACGAGTTTCATGCGTCCGCCGCATTTGTCGCACTTGAGGACGTCGATTTTGAAAGTGCGTTTGAGAAGCTGAGCCCAGGAGATGCGTTTTCTTTTGCGCGGTTTTTGTTTTTTGTCTGTGGAGGTGAGCTTAAGTTTGTCACTTGCGTATCACTCGGCCAAAGAGTTCCTCGGTTTTCGAGGATTATTTTACCTTAACGATGTGCCATACGCCGTTGAATTTATCGCCCGTCGTGTCGCCAGCCTTCTTGTCGTTCACCCAGTAGTAAAGTGGTTTTCCTTTGTGTGCCCATTGTTTGCTTCCGTCATCACGGGTGATGACTTTGAAGTCGCCTGTTTCTTTTGCATCAGCAGTCGCTGTCAACGCTGGCCATGCTTGAATGCATCCGTCGTTACAAACACTCTTTCCTGAGTCTGCAGTGTCTTTGTCGAATGTGTAGAGAGTCATTCCCTTTGAGTCTGCCAAAATGCCTTTTACAAACTTGGCCGGAGCGGCAGCAGTTGCTGCGGTCGTAGTCTGCTTCTTTGACTTGCTGGCATATCCGGTAAGTAAAAAGGCTGAAACTGCAGATAGAGCCACAGCTTGAAATTTCATCGGTAACCTCCTTAATTGTGTGAAAAGCCCCTCTAGTATATCAGCCGAATAGGTAACTTAAGCTGTGATGTGTCAATTTTTAGAGTGTTTTCAAAAATGCAATGAGCGATGTCTTCTCATCTAAGTTGAAACTCCCACAAAGTTCCCCGTGCGGACTTCCACCTCTGAGTCGTTGTCTGTTGATGCAGAACAGGTCATCGAGATTTTCAACTGACCCATCAATCATGAGATCCTGTCTGCTCCAGATGCCGGAAAGTCTTCTGCTGCGGATGCCGCTGGGTTGCGGTCTGAGTTCAGCCTTCAATTGTTCGCTGAGCGAGTCAACAAGCTTTGCGATTGGAGTCGTCGCGACATAATTTTCGCGGGGATTTTCAAGTGAGGGATTTGTTCCTACAAGTGCCGAACGGTAGAGTCGGGTGGACTCTCCGGCAGCGCCGTCATGACAAGATTTACAATTTTCAGTAAAGAGCACTCGTCCTGATTCTGAAATTGCCGACGGTATCGATTCGAGAGTTTTAGGCGCTTTCAATTGTCTCAGGAATGACACAAGTGGATTTACATAGCGTGGCCTTACAAGTGCCAAGTCTTGATACGCATAAATGAAAGCCGAAGAAATAAATTTCTCAAGCGAGGAGTATTTAGTGGTTTGTCCTACAGGAGCGACTCGTCCCGCTTGGAATTCAGTCTCATGTCCGCTGATGCCCCACAACTGGGGTATCGACAGGTTTGGGACGTTTTCAACTTGAATCGTGAGCATTGGAGCTCCGGGGTTAAATACTCCCCTTCGTCCGTTCATCCATGATTGCAAGTCGCGTTCGGGTGGCATGACGACAAACTGCGCGTCGGGCAGTCCCTTCGGGCCGATACCAATCCAGCGCAAAAGGGTTGAATATTTAAAGACGACATTTGACCAGTCGATTCCTCCTTCTCCGTTGCCGATTCTTCGTCGCTCGCTGCGCTCGAGCTCTTCGTAGAAAACTTTGATATTGCCAGATAGTTTGTCTCGCTCTCTTTTGTGCATTGCGGCAAATAGCGGGTAGTATGAGATTAAATTGAACTCGCTCAAGTGTAATTTTGTATTCGGAGCGCCAATCGCATAGCGTCCGTCGGGAAGCTTGCCCACATGACAAGCTGCGCAGGTGACATTCACAGATGGCATGCCCGTGTAGCGTGTTGTAGAGCGCGCGATGCCCAGCGGACGTCCGGATGGGTCCGATGGATTTGCCAGAAATCCAAGATTTGAAAAATTCTGACCGACACGTTCTGGCCATGAGCGCTCCATGGCATCAAGCAATATCTCTGGAAGCGGCATTTTTCCTGATGTTTCCCAACCGATGAACATCCACTTTCCGCACAACACTTCCAATTCATAAAATTTCTCAGCGTCTGTAGAGGCAAGTGGTTTGTCCTCTGCATCCAGAAGCTGCCAATATTGCGGACAAGCGGATTGTATTATTTCGTATTGTAAAATTTCTTCCAGGGTTGCGCCGGTATCGTGTGTGATTATTGTTTGCAATGCTCTTCGTGATGCCAATGAGCTCGTAGTGTTGTGGCCGCAGGCGGAAAAAACAAAAGCAGAAATCAACGGGGCGGTTAGTTTGAGCAGTAACTTCAGCATGGCAACCTCCGGATTCTTGAGGCTGTCGCAATTTGTGATTGGGGTCTATCTCCGGTTAGTTCGCGAGTTTGACATGAGCAGTTTGACAGCTTCCAAATCTTGACTTGTCTTCGAATCGCCAGTGCTTGTGGGTTTGGATTTTTGACGGTTGAGATCGTACCTCTGTTCAAAGAGAACTTTGTTTTGGCGTCTAAGCGAAATTAAGCCAATTGCGCCTTGAGTCCTCCTCAAAATTCCTCCTCAGCCAGCCTTCACAACCCCACCTTTGCGTCTTCCGGTGTCCTCACTTTTCCCTAACTTTTCCATTTGGCAGGGCAACCCGCCCAAATCTCCACCCATCCCGAGGTACATGGGTCAAAAATGGCAAACACCCTCCGTCCTCGGCCAGTTTGGATAACTGAGCCAAGCAGGGGTGTTTAGAGTTTTTTAGTGAAGAATTCACTTGCGTGAGCCCCAAACCGGCAGCCAACAGAATCCCATCTTCTCGATTTGAATTCCAAACTGCATTTAAATGAAGATTGGATGCTGTTACCTTGCAGGTAAGTTTATATATACTCCAGAGACAAATCATTTGTGTAATAATTACCTCCAATACCACAACCCAGATTTGGATTTGTTTGCATTGAAAATTCACCACCCAATTTGAATTTTTGAGTCAGTGAATGAAAATATCCAACTCCAAGCCCTACTCCACCCCAAGCATAAACCAAATCATCAAGGCTCTTCTTTCGGCTTGGCATAGAACTGCGCATTGGCTCCTCCGATTTTTCTGGCTGGCTCAATTGTCTCGGGCTCTTGGATACTGCATTTGCCATAAGATCCTGAGCATAAAAAAAAAGACACAAAGGCCAATTGAAGCCTAATGAACCACGCGCATCGAATCATACACATCTCCAAATGAATCCGTTTCTGAACTGCTGCGTATGAAATTTACATGATTCCATTTTTTTTTTGCAAAAAGTCTGTTCTCTTTCACCTGCGACAGGAGCTCGCGGATGCGTGACACAAACAAAACCAAATCAACACTAGCGCAAGCAAAGCATTCCAATTCAAGTATACAAAGACGTTTGAAATCCACGCCTCTCACTGCCATAGCTTAGGGTGACATTGCTTATATCGCTATCCAGTATAACAGTAATGAAAGTAGGTTTAACTCATGATCGGCGGTTTTTATGATCAGGAAACCGAGGATGTTTTCCAAAGAGGCAGCTCATGAGCACAATACACATGCCCAAGGTTCGAAATCCTTTTCACCTAGGCGAAATTCTCGAAGAGGAATTTCTGAAACCCAAAGGCCTGACCCAGAGTGAACTGGCACGAGCGCTGGGAACCACACACGCCGTTATCAACGAGATTTGCCGCGGTAAACGCGGAATCAGCGCAGCGATGGCACTCAAGCTCGAAAAATACTTCAAAATGAGTCATGAGTTCTGGTGCAATCTTCAAATGACCTGGGATCTCTGGCGGGAGTGGGAGAAACAGAAGTAGAAGGACAGTTGATTGACCTATTTTCGGTCAGTTGAACCTCCTTCACGGCAATTCAGAACCGCGGTTCAGGATTTCAACGAATTCAGAATAACTGAACACGCGGTTTCTTCTTTGAGATGTCAACTCACGCACAACGCCAATTTCAATGAGAAGACTGAGTGACTTATTGACCGTTGCCGCAGTCAGACCTGTTTTTTGGACCAACCATCCCGAAGTCACGATGGGCTGCTCTACGAGAGCTGAATGAACTTTCAAAGTACTGGAGGCAGCGCGACCCAGTCCGCCAATTGCTTCACGATGACGACCTGTAAGAGCAAGGAGCTGCTGAGCTGTTTCAACCGCTTGTGATGCGGTAAAGATAACTGCGTCTGCAAAAAAATCGAGCCAAGCTTCCCAATCACCTTTCAATCGCACGTTGTTCAAAAGCTCGTAATATTGTTTTCGATAGGTTTTAAAATAGAGGCTCAGATAAAGCATGGGTTTATTCAGAAGACCTTGCTCACACAAAATCAAGGTGATTAAAAATCTACCCAACCGACCATTTCCATCCAAAAATGGGTGAATTGTTTCGAATTGAACATGAGCCAGAGCGGCCTTCAACAACACAGGCGTCTGCAAAGTATGATCATGCAAAAACAATTCAAGCTGACCCATACACTCGAGAACTTGTTCAGGCGGCGGGGGAACAAAAGCGGCATTCCCTGGGCGAGTTCCTCCAATCCAGTTCTGGCTACGCCTGAATTCACCGGGCGAATGTTTGCTTCCGCGGCCCTTTGCAAGCAAGACACCATGAATATTTCTAAGCAGTCGCAAAGACAGCGGCAAACCATCCTGAAGCAGCTTCAAACCATGATTGAGAGCCGCGACATAGTTGCTCACTTCTCGAACGTCATCGAGTGGAACTCCTGGCTCTTCATTCACCTCGAACAACAGCAAGTCAGAAAGGGAAGACTGCGTTCCCTCAATCATCGATGACAGCACCGCCTCTTTCCGAACGTATGCGTATAAAAACAAGTTGGTGTCAGGAAGAAGAGTCGACACGCTGTCGAGCCTGCCCAGAGCAACGAGCGCGTAATCAAATTTCTGCCGCAGTGCCGGAGTCCATTCCACGGGTGGAATGGGTGGCAGCGGTGACGGGACAAACGCCTGCACCTTTTCTCCAACCGTCGAGATTGCAACGTATTTTCCTTGCAGTTTCCGTCGCATAAGACATTCCAGAAGTTAAAATACCGGTTACGAGTATTTTATTTATAAGCTCTATCCTAAAATAAGATAGAATCGTATTTTAGGCAATTCCCGAAGTGAGCAGAAATCAACAGTTGCGTGCGCAACCATGAGAAGTTCAACCTTGCTTATTTCCTGCACACGCTCCAGATCCCGCAGATCCTCTTGGATAATGCGGGCTTGCCGTTCAAGCTGCCAAAATGAATGAGTAGTTCTGATTGACAGTTAATGTGGTGCACAAATCGGAGAAACAAAAAAAAATAGGCTCGCCTGAGTTCAGACGAGCCTACTTTAAAATAACGAGGCTACTTGGCCGGCTGAGCTCAGTAGCGACCGCCGCCGTATCCGCCGCGTCCGCCGCCGCCGCCGCCGAATCCACGGCCGCCACCTTGACGAGGCTCTTGTGGACGAGCTTCGTTTACGGTGAGTTGGCGACCATCAACTTGTTGGCCGTTGAGCTGAGCGATGCTCTGTTGAGCAGCTTCAGCAGTTGCCATTTCAACGAATCCAAAGCCTTTTGAACGGCCAGTTTCGCGATCTGTCACAATGCGGCAAGAAACAACTTCGCCGAACTGCGAAAAAAGACCAGCGAGGCTGTCTTCGGTTGAGTTATAAGAAAGGTTGCCGACGTACAATTTTGCATTAGCCATGGGATCTCCAATCGATAAAATCCACGGCACCGTAAACAAGAGTAACTGACTCGATGAGTAGCTGTGGAATTTTCCCAGACCAAGCTCTAGCACACCTGTAGAAAAAGAACAGATGAAAAACACGGCGTGTAGGAAAATTTAGCCCACCCTAAAGGCTCGGGGGCACCCCAATAGGTTCACTATCGCCCATCCGAGATGCTCTATCATGAAGCTTTGACCGCCAACACCTTCACATAACCTCCTGTTTTATTAACAATTCCCACCAGAGGCTACCCTGTTTTCGGCAGGGCAAGGAGAAGAATGCCCTAACTCTCAACAGTCCCGCTGCGAGCGGGTCGCTTCAATGGGCGGCGCTCAAAGATGGGGAGGCTCGCAGCGGTCGCTCGAATTTTAATTGTCATTTGGCCGAGGACCACGCCCACGACCTTCAAATGCCCGCCGCAATTGTCGAACCATCGAAAGAGCAGCTGCGCCAATTCGTAATCGAATTTATTTCCTTCACAAAATGAATGGATAGGTCACTCGAACGTTGCCTCCACCGCGGGGCACGGAAACTGCCATTGCTTGATCGATTGCGCAACGCACTGCTCTGTCGGTGGGTGGTTTAAAGATGAGTTCGCGATTTCGGAACGACTGACTTTCCCGTTCGATCCAATTTCAAAGGAATCAGACGCTGATTTTCAGAAGGAGAATTGAAACAAAAAGTGCATGAGTCGGCAGAACTTGCGCGGCTTCTTGAGCTACAGAGACTATGGATGCCGTGCAGGGTGTGCAGCCCTTCCTTTAAATGTGCAGAATTTAGTTCATATAAATCATTATAAAACATGATTTACAGCTTTTTATTCATAATATCATGAAGTACTATCACTTTACTAAAGTGCACTAATATTGCCCCGATTAGTATTGTTGAGGTGAAACGGTTTCCCTCGTCCAGCCGCTATTCAATGCAGGAGTACCTATGAGAAGCCAAAACGTTATTTCTCTTCTGTCCGTTGTCATTGTTGCACAGGGGTGTGGCTCGAAGGCTGCCCAAAAAAAGATCTCTGCGATTTCGCCCGAGAACCAGTACGAAATTGGCTCTCAGGTGACCAATGAATCTGTAAGCGCTGCCAGCGCAGGCGACAGCGAAGGCTCAGGTGGTTTCAGCTTTTCACTCGCAGGGTCGGGATCGCCCTTTAAAACAGTCAGTCGAACGTGTGTCGTTCAGGCTGATGGTTCAGCCCTCGTGACCATTTCGTCCGAAATAGAGATCGATAAATCTTCCTCAAACGCGAATGTGAGCCGCGTAAACAAAACCACAGGCAATAGCACTGAGAGCCGAGTTTGGAGCAACCCCGGAGGCGTTCAGTGCGCATCCGCAGAAAAAGCAAGGGTCAACCTCAAATCCGATCCCACCGCATACAGTCTGAAAGTGCGAATCGAACGCTCGCGGCAGCAGACCTTGTCACAAACCAATGTGAGGAAGAACACTACAATCTCATCTTCGCGCAGCTTCGCTATGATTGGCGAGAGAGCAATTTCAATCGTATCTTACAGTGAGGACGCGGCAAGCAATACATCCATCCAAGAAAAAAAGGTCTCCGGCAGCATGAACCGCTCCTTTTCTTTTGTAGACAAGTCTGGACAAACCCAATCTGGATCTTTTTCATCAGCAACAGTTGGAGATCCAATGGTCGTTCGGGTCAAGCGTTCCCTCTCTTCGAAGGAGGTCATCTCCAGAGAATTGGTATCCGGCACGCGTAAAAGTGTTCTGGCCGACGGGACAGCGCTCGAATTGACTTTTAGCCAGTTTGTCATGTCCGGCTCGGGTGAAAGCTGCGACGCACAATCCGGGAGTGTATCTATCAAATATCTTGATAGTGCAGGCGAAGCTACAAAAACAGTCAACTGCGCAGCAGAAAGTGGACTCTTGAATTGCTTAGATCAATCCGGTGCTGCCGTGGAATTGGAAAGCCCATCCTGTGATCCGGCGGATGACAAATAAAGCAAACAGGAAGTTCCTTCTTTCCTGCGGTGCTCATTCCTATTCTCTTTGCTTTACGGAGCAGTGAGGGGAAAGGAAGACACCGCGGGGTGCAATCAGCAAGCGAAGACAGTATTCTTAATTCGCTTGCTAGAGCGCGCACCGTGAGGAACTGCCATGAAAAATCAACATCCCACAATCATCTTTGATGGTGTTTGCAATCTCTGCAGCACCTTCATAGGCTGGCTTGTATTAAGAGATAAAAATAGAGAACTCCGCTTTGCCACTTTTCAATCCCAATTCGCACGCGAAGCTCTTAAAAATCAGCCGAGCGAAGTTTTGCCATCAGGAACTGTCATCTTGGTCGAGGGTCAGCTGCTCCACACGCGATCCGATGCCGTGTTAAAAATACTTGGTCATATTGGTGTTCCCAAAGTCATTCTCCAGCTCGGGCTCGCCGTGCCGCGCCCTCTGCGTGATGCGCTTTATAATTTTGTAGCAAAAAACAGATATCGTTTCTTCGGAACACGGAAGCACTGCTTCATGCCCACTTCGGAAATTCGAGAACGATTCCTGGATTAAGATTGCAGAGCAGAATTGAAAAATAAATCTCACATCGTGGCAAATTTGGTTACTTCAAGATAGCCTTCAGACTCGATTCAATCCAAGCCTTGTGATGCACAACGCTGGCATAAAGGCTCAGAACTTTCCCCTTACAGGTTCCGTCGCCATCTCCACCGTGAAGCACACCCGCCAGTTTGCCGTTTTGTACCAGCGGGCCTCCCGAGTCTCCACTACATGAAATTCCAGTACCCCGGCTGATTTGTATCGTTGCACGACCCGGAAACATTTTTGAATCGTGAATTTTTTGGACTTTATTTGTCGAAGTGCGCAGCTGTCCATCAGCATCTTCCGTGTTGTTTGCCCCGAAACCAGACGTGCTGACTGTATCGCCAACGATGGGTGCTTTGATTGCTAATTCGAGCGTACGACCTACCGCATCCCGATCCAGCAGAATCAAAGCAAAATCGACCGAAGAATAAGTGGAATAGTCTGCGGCTCCTTCGTTACCGTTGCGGAACGAGCTTTCCGAGAGGACCTTCTTTACTTTGTAGGTTGTGAGTTTGTTGCCAGCTTTCGACTCAACTTCGTTTCCAACAACGATATTGCAATGAGCAGCCGTGAGAACCACACGTTTGTGAATCAAAGTCCCAGAACAGATCCAACCCGAGTCAAGATTGATTCTTACGGAGTAGCCGAGAGGGTCACTTGCTTTCATGGAATCTTTGGAATTTATGGTGCCGCCGCTCATCTGAGCATCTGCATCGGCAGAATCTCCTGCCTTGTTGCAGCCCAACGCAATACAGCAGGCTACGGAAGTCGCAGCCAGAAATGCGCAGGGACGAAATGAAGAGTGAACCCGAACTCGATTTATCATTCGTCAATCCACCTCGCTGTTTCCACGCCCAAGGTTGATGCGTTACAATCTGCTTTCAGCGCGGCTCGGGCACGAGCATCCGGGGCACTCATCCCCACAACGCAAGCCGCTCATAATCCTCGAACCATCGAAACCTCCGGCACGACCTATTCGAGTATCGGCAGTTACAAACCCGAATTTGAAGAAAATTTCGCAGATTTTGCAAAAAGACTTGCCAATTCATAGATGAGCCACCCGAGTGGCCCAAACATTAACACCAAAAATAAAATCGGGCTCACCCATTTGAAGCTCTGGTTCCGCTCGAGAGCTGTCTTCCAAATAGAGAAACCCACGAAAAGGTCGAAACAGAGATAGTGAATCCATCCTGCTGCTGCGCCTTCGGGGGACGACATCAGAGATTGAATGCCCTCAAGGGTAGGCCTGGCCAACATTGAAAAAATTTGCGGCGATTGGATGATCGCCGGAACGACCATCACTGCATAGAGCAGTGCAAAGATATGCATTGGCTTGAAGCGCGGATTATTGAAGAGTCTTGATGTAAATTGCGAACGCGGCAGCAAGACCAAAGATATCCAGAACGGCATAACAAATGCATTGCTGATCATAAAAACTTGCTGCGCCAAACTCACCTCCTCAGCCCCTTTATTTAAAGCGACTTATCAGCTTTAGCTCTTCAACGCTCTTGCGTGCCAAAGACGGACTGAAGTGGCCCGGGAAGAACATTTTCACATTGCGTGCATCGTGTTTCAGAAATTCACCAATCATTCGTGAATTTCTTTCGAGGTCACAGATGTAGAAATGGCGGGTCGCTGAAGCTCCAACCAACGAACCACGGAACAAATCGCCTGTGAATGCGAGATCATCTATAACCACGGCAAGAGAACCCTCCGTGTGGCTTGGTACTGGGGTCACAAAACCAATCTCGGGGCCAACCCACTCATCGAGGGGTGTTTTCGAACCAATCAACTTTGTTGCCTTTGGAGCCAGAAAGGACTTTTCCTGATCTCCGCTCCGACGCATCTGAGCGATAAAGCTTGTTGGGCAAAGTGGGTCTGACTTTCCCTTTTCCAGAAGGGCAGAATCTTGCGCCCCGAGCAGAACGGGAATTTTGAACTTATCCTGAAAATAACGTGCCCCACCGGCATGATCCCAATGACCATGAGTTAGGACGATTGCTTTGATCCAATCCGGATTAATTTTTCTGTCGCGAAAATCTTTCTCAAGTAGTGGTGCGTCTTCATAGCTTCCTGAGTCGATCATCAGAAAATTTTCTGCACCAACTTTTATGAGGTGAGCGTTGGAATATGATCTTCTGAAGGAAAAAACTTCATACCTTCCTTGATGACGTAAGTCCGAGGAAGTCGCGCAACCGAAAAGGGTAAAGGCAATAACAATAATTTTAGAATTTATTTTCATAATCTGAGAATTTTCCTCAGGATTTATTTTAATGATTTTAATTTCCTTTTCAAGATGATTCATCAGGTCATTCGAGTGAACATCTTCACAGCTCACAGCAGTCGCCACGGCTCGAATTCACTTTTGCTTTCGAAATATTTGTCACCAGAGCTAGACACGTTTCATTCAAAACGAATTGTGTAGGGAAACAGGATCATTGATTAAGTTTTGTCGTCTTCAATTTTTGCCAGATGAATGCCGATTATAGCCAACAAGGTGCACTATGGTGAGATCGCTTTACACGCACAAGCTTTTTGTTCTGTGGTTCATCTCGCAGTTAACCGCGAGCTGTAGCAACTCGCCCAATCAAAACATGCCTCAGTCAGTTGCGGCTCGCTCGCCAATCAAACAGAGTTCAAAGAGCACTGCCGTGAAATTCGACCAAGGCGGTTTTCAAGTCTCATCGGCAGATATGAATTCGCGAAGCGCTCTATTTCCAAAGACACAAACCTCCCCAAGCGAATACATCGATTCCATGAACTACGTTGGGCCGTGTCGAACAAAAGGTTGCAGCGTAGCTCGCACGGGTGGACACAACCTGCACTGGTACGTGACGCAAGCCGAGGGGGACACAGGCCGCGCTTATTACGTTAAGGGTGAAGACCAACGCTGCTGGGAGCGTCTGGATTGGGACAACGGCGCTGTGCGGATCACCTATGATAATTGCTGGTGGACACCGGGCTATAAATACAGCCGATACGCCGATGGCAGTTGGCTAGCACGGATTTGGAAACCAGGAGACTCAATTGTAGCTGATCACACAGTGTTTGGAGGAGATTGGGAATCTTGTACCGACACTCCCCTCGGTGTTGGCCAGAAACGCGTGATGACATTTCTGTGGCGAGTGAAGGACTTCGATTGGGGTGCAGCCGGACGCCTCGACACGATTGCGATTCGGCAGTCTTACCCGCATGAACCGAACATCCGGGAGCACTATTTTTATGCTCGTGGATATGGCTTAATTGGCTGGAACTATGAAGATGATTCAAAGCCAGGTGATTATAAGTTCAATGCATTCAATCTAAAGAGCACAGTGAAACCCATTCCTGTGGGTACAAAATGCGTTCAGGTTGAGAGTGTGGCTTCTGCCCAGCCGGCTGCACCCTCGATGCCTTTGCCATCCGCGGCGAGCCCAACTCGCCCTCCTACGCCTTCGACGATGGGGCCGGATCCAGCAAAGACGCCTCTGCCCGCATCTGCGCCAACGCCTCAACCTCAGGGTGCGCTGACTGCCTGCCAGGTCACGCAATTGCCCGGCGGGTTTGAATTCCAAAAGAATCAGCCTGTTTATTCGTGCTCCAAAAAATATTCACTGGTGTTCCAGCAGGATGGAAATCTTGTTCTTTATGACGTTGAAACGAAACGTGCGCTGTGGGATTCGATGACAGGACAAACGGGAGCAGACAGCGCAGTGTTTCAAAGAGACGGAAACCTTGTTGTCTATCGGACAGGCTCGCCCCTCTGGAACGCAAAAACCGGCGGCTCTGTAGGCTCACAACTGGTGCTTCAGGATGATGGAAATCTTCTCATTCGCCTCAATGACAGTGTGGTTTGGAGTGCCATGAATTTGAGATAATAGGGCGCGTCGCAAAGCTCCATGTTTGTGACCTTATTGAGGCCGAGTCGGTTTCGATTCAAGCAGAAACTGCCCTACCCACTTTTGCAGAGTCACGCGCCAACGCTTCCTGTGTAGCGTTCCTGCGATACCACAGAGTAATAACCGAGCTCGTGAGCACGATAAACAAGCTGTAGAGCACTGGAATCAAGAGCACTTGCTGCTGCGTTTCGTCTTTGAAGGTGAGCGTCACAATCAACACTGCCAGTGGTCCGTTTTGAATACCGGTTTCTAAACTTATGGTGCGCGAGCGGTTATTATCCTGCTTCAGAAGTTGCGCAAGCCAATAGCCAAGCAGCATGCCGAACAATCCAAGGCCAATGGCAGCGAAGAACACAGGCCAGGGTGTGCTCAGCAGTAGCTGATAATTTCGCGGTACCCAAGATCCAATCAAGAAAAGAATTACACATACGCCCAGAAGTGAGCCAATGAGCTCAATTGTCGCTCCAATATTCGGATTGGTTTTGCGCAGAATCATGCCAATAACAGTGGGCACCAACAAAACCACAAGAACCTGAGCCACATTCGCTGCGGGAATAGCAAACTCACCCGAAACACCTGCCGACTTGGTGTAAAATGCAATCAGCGACGGCACAGCAGCCACTGCAACAAGCGTAGAAACACTGGTCATCATGATGGAAAGTGCGAGCGCACCTTTACTGAAGTAGGTGAAGATGTTCGACGTTGTACCGCCAGGCATACAGGCAATTAAAATAATTCCCACGGCAAGCGCAGGAGACAGGCCGAGCGAGACTGCCAACAGATAGCCCAAGAAAGGCATAATGCCGTATTGACACAAGAGGCCCACGAGCACGCCCTTAGGTTTCTTGAATGCAATAAGAAAATCGCGGAACGTTAGGCTTGCACCCATACCGAGCATGATGACCATCATCATGATGCCCAAAAGTTTGGTTTCTGCTTCTGACAACATGGTTTGTTTCCTTATTTCTTGTTGAACTCAGCCTTAACCTCGGCCTTGAGATCTTTGCGCAGAATTTTTCCAATAGGCGACTTAGGCAGCTCATTGCGAAAGATGACAGACTTTGGAATTTTGTAATCGGTGAGCAGGCTCTTGCAGTGAGCCACCACCATATCTTTGGTGAGCTCACTTACGAATTCTGGATTTTTTACCACATAGGCACGCACAGATTCGCCGGAATTGGCATCGGGCACACCAACCACTGCTGCTTCAAGCACTGCATCCATCTTGGCCAAGGCGTCTTCAATTTCATTCGGATAGACATTGAAGCCCGACACAAGCACAAGATCCTTCTTGCGATCAACAATCTTGAAATAGCCATCCGCATCCATCACGGCTACGTCTCCAGTGAAGAGCCAGCCGTCTTTTAAAATCGATGCCGTTTCTTCGGGACGATTCCAGTAGCCTTGCATGACCTGTGGGCCACGCACAATGAGTTCGCCTGCCTCGCCATGCGGCACAGGCACGCCGTCGTCATTCACCAAGCGCACTTCAGTACCGGGCACCGGCACACCAATGCTGTCGGTCCTCACATCTCCAACCAAAGTGTTGAAGGTCACGACGGGTGAACATTCTGTGAGGCCAAAACCTTCGGCAATCCGCGTGCCGGTGATCTTTTGCCAGCGTTCAGCTACGGCATGATGCAGCGCTGTACCGCCCGCAATGGCGGCCTTCAGGTGTTTAGGTGGAAAGGCAGTGAACCATTCTTCATTCATGAGACCATTGAACAAGGTGTTCACGCCAGTAATCCAGGTGATGGGATAGTTCTCAATGGCGCGTTGTAAGTTTTGAACAGGACGCGGGCTCGGGATTAGAATATTGTGCCCGCCCAGTTCGAGGAAAGTGAGCAAATTCGCCGTAAATGCGAAGATATGGTACAGTGGCAATGCCGTGAGCACGCATTCATCGGAACCATGATGCGACTTACCCATCGCCAATACCATGTCCACATTTGACATCAAATTAGCGTGTGTGAGCATCGCTCCTTTGCTCACGCCCGTGGTGCCACCAGTGTACTGAAGCGCTGCAACAGCACTGGAAGGTAAATCTGTCCAATAACCAGCTGCCTTGCTTTGGTGCGCCTTTCCAGATGCCAGGGCAGCTTTGATGCGCTCGACAGGAATGGAAAGTTGAGGAATAGGCGGCAACACCTTGCTCCAAACTTTTTGAACACCACGTACGATGGCATTCGGGATAGCGGGAAACATCTCTGACACACCACTCAGCACTACACGCTGAATACCCGTTTTCGGGATCACTTCTGCGAGTTTGTCGGCAAACATATCCACGATCACCAAAACCTTTGCGCCCGAATCATTGAATTGATGCACCATTTCGCTGGCTGTATAGAGTGGATTGGTGTTGACCAGAACGCAGCCTGCTTTGAAAACACCGAGTGCAACGACCGGGTAGGTCAAACTGTTAGGCAACTGAACCGCAACGCGATCTCCGGCCTGGAGCTTGCAGACCTCTCGCAAATAGCCTGCGAAGGCATCGGAGAGTTCGCCCACTTGGCGATAGGTCAGAGTGCCATTCATGCCATTGGGAACAACGGCAGTAAACGCTTTCTTGTTGGCGAAGCGCTCGCACGCGCGTGCAGCGAGCTCCGCAAGGTTGCGATACCGTGGCGGAGGCAATTCGCGAGCAATGGCATTGCCGTATGCAGGCAGCCAGGGCCGAGTGTCGTAGATAGGCATGTCAGCCGTCATTCTTTGTCTCCGATGCAACAAAAAAAAGGAAATTTTCAAACACTGCGTCTTTTAAACTCTATCATTCTACGATTGATGTCTTGAAGCAGCAATGAGCCTCGTGGTCGAACGGCTGACGCTTTTGAATGCATCGGCTTTTGAAGTTTAAGGAGCAAACTTCTCGAAAATCTGAGGTTGAGCCCCTCGCGTCGAGCGCTCCCGATTTTTCCTCCTGACATGTAAAAAGAGAGAGGAAAATCGAACCTCTCTCCCGTTTATCATTTCACGACTTCTCTCTGATCACTTTCTTTTACCGTCACCCTTGTTTTTATCATCAATCTTAGCATCGGGCTTACGATTGCTGTTGCCTGTGTTCTTGCCTTTTTCACCACTCTCACTCTTATTCTTCACTTCTGATCGTTTTCCTGCGGCAGCCCGCTCATCTCCCCCAACTTTTCTTTTGGGCGGACTCAAAGCGACGCCGGGCTTCGGAGTTGCGGGGGGAGTACCACTGCGCTTGGCAATCTCAGAGGCATAGAGCTTTCTTAGGCCTTCAACATCCTTCGCACTGAGCGCAGTTGGATGCGCCTGCTCGTGCAATGCTCCCACGGCATGACCAATCTCATGAAGAAGAACGTGCATTCCATACTTTTTGAAGCCGGGCTTATTATATTTGTGGTTCCCTCGAAGAGTAGGCCAGTCAGGTTCATCGATAATCCAGTTCACTCCACCAATGTGCTTGAAAGAGGGGCGCAAATCAGCGCCTTCAGTCCGAAAACCAACGAAGCTCAATCTTTTCATTGCTAGCTGTGCTGCAACAATAAATTTTCCTTCACACAGATTCACTCTCACAACTCAAGACCATCACAGTTTTGGCTGTCAATTCAAGAAAAGTTTTTGGTTTTGAAAATTTTTAATGGTCACGGATACAACCACATTCCGCCGTCGCTGTACATGCACCAATCCTTGTGCATAAGAGAGCTCCAGAACATCAGCACACAACGCCAATCATGCACTTTGAATATTGCTCCTCTATGTGAATCTCTTTGTGGATAAGGTGCACCATGGGCGAAACGACCTTTAATGCCTCTCTTCTCGATGACCCGCGCCAAACTCAACGGGATGCCTGCGGTGTTGGATTTGTGGCTCATCTCAAAGGTCGGCGATCTCATAAAATTGTCAGTGATGGACTTCAGATCCTGCAGCGGATGGATCATCGCGGGGGACGCTCGGCGGATCCTCTTCAAAGCGACGGCGCCGGAATGCTTTTGCAGATCCCGCATTTCATTTTTGTCGACGCTGCAGCGCAAAGAGGACTCCACTTACCTCCACCAGGACACTATGCGGTTGGAATGTTGTTCCTTCCTTCTCAAGCCAATGAAGGAGAATATTGGGCAGACCGAATTTCTGCAGACGCACAACTTTGCGGACTCGATCTTCTCTTTTTGCGCAACGTTCCGGTAAATAAAAGCGTTCTCGGAATTCAAGCGGCTGAGAGTTGTCCTGACATCGTGCAAGCTGTCTTTTCGAACATTTCAGAAAAACTCTCAGAATTTTCGTTTGAGTGGAAAAACTTCCTGTTACGCAAAAGACTCGAGCATTCGGCACGCGAGCGCTATGGTCACAAGCAACTCAAATTTTACGTCGCAAGCCTGTCGAACGAGAACATCTGTTACAAGGCATTGGCCACTTCAGATAGATTGGGAGCATTTTATCCTGACCTCTTGAATCCCATTTGCGATTCGGCCTTCGCTCTGGTTCATCTGCGCTTTAGCACAAACACTCATCCCGCATGGCCTTTGGCACAACCCTTCCGCATGATTTGCCACAATGGTGAAATCAACACCCTGCGCGGCAATATCAACGCCATGCATGCCCGCTCGCAGCTGATATCTTGGCCTTCTTCGAATCAAGATCCCAACATTCTCCTGCCCATTTGCACTCCAGGACTCAGCGACTCGGCGATGCTCGACAACACCATAGAATTCCTTGTGCGAAGCGGACGCTCGCTGCCGCAGGCGTTAACAATGGTCATTCCTGAGCCATGGGAGAAAAACTCTACCCTGCCCGCTGCACTCTGCCACTACTACGAATATCAATCGTGCCTGATGGAGCCCTGGGACGGACCAGCCTTTGTTGGGTTTGCACAAGGAAATTATGTCGGCGCAATCCTCGACAGAAATGGTCTGCGGCCTGGGCGCTACAGTGTCACGCGAGATGATGTGGTGGTGATGGCCTCCGAGGCTGGAGTGTTGGACATTCCGCCCGCTGAGATCTCAAGTCAAGGCCGACTCTCGCCAGGGAAATTGTTCCTTTTGGATCTTGCTGAAGGCCGAATTGTTCCCGACGCCGAAATCAAACAGCGGCTTGCTGGCCACAGGCCTTATGGACAATGGCTGAACGAAAACCGAAAAAAATTTGCAGACCTGATTTCAAAAAATCATCAAAATCATCCTCATCATCTGGGCGCCTCGGTTCTGGATACTTCTGCAGACACGCGTCAACTGCTCGCCTTTGGCTACACCCAAGAGGATCTTCAAAAGATTCTTGCACCCATGGCCAATTCTGGAAAAGAGCCTGAGGGCTCAATGGGCAACGACACGCCGCTGGCCGTGCTCTCCATGAAACGCCCGCTTCTTTATAATTACTTCCGACAGCTCTTTGCGCAGGTCACCAATCCTCCCATCGATGCGATACGCGAGGAGTTGGTCACATCTCTGACAACTTACCTCGGCGGCGAGCGCAATCTGCTGCAGGAAACACCTGAGCACTGCAAGGTCATTGCATTGCCGCGTCCTCTTCTCCTGACTTCCGAACTCAATGCCATTGAGCAGCATGCGGGTGCAGAATTCCGCATCACACGCATCAGCTTTACTTTTAAAAGGAATCATTTTTTTCTTGCTGATGCGCTGGAATCCCTCGCACAGCAAGCGAGTCGCGCGGTTGCCTTGGGGGCTCGCATTGTAGTGCTCTCAGATCGTGGTATCGATGAATCACACATTGCACTACCGGCTCTGCTCGCTGTTGCCTCTGTTCATCATGCTCTGATACGCAGCGGACAACGTAAGCAAACAAGCTTGATTGTAGAAAGTGGCGAGCCTCGAGAGGTTCATCATTTCGCAACTCTGTTGGGATATGGTGCCGATGCCATCCACCCTCAATTGGCTCTTGACGCAGCGGCATCTGGCACTGCGCTCAATGGATTCTTTCAAACGATATCACCCGAGCAACGACAGCAGAATTTCATTAAGGCAGGCTGTGAAGGCCTGCTCAAGATCATGTCCAAAATGGGAATTTCTACTCTCCACTCCTATCGGGGAGCGCAGATTTTTGAATCACTGGGTCTCAGCCAACAGATCATTGACCAGCACTTCACTTGGACGCCAAATCAAATTTCTGGGCTCACACTCCACGACATTGAAAGAGAACTCTTGGAGCGGCACACCTTTGCCTATAGCAAAAGTCTTGATCCGAAGACCATGTACCTGCCCAAAAGTGGTGTTTATCAATGGCAACGGCAAGGGGAAACCCATCTTCACTCCCCGGAGATGATAGCCCAACTTCAGAATTCAACCCGCATCAATAGCCGTGAGGATTTCAAGAAATTTTGCTCTGAAATCGACGAGCGCACTGATGCTCCTTTGAATCTGCGTGCACTGCTCAAGTTCAAAAAAGTGCAGGCATCAATTCCTGTGTCTGAAGTCGAACCTGCGAGCGCAATCGTACGTAGATTTGCCACTGGAGCAATGAGTTTTGGTTCTATTAGCCAAGAGGCTCATGAAGCCATTGCGATCGCCATGAACACCATGGGTGCGCGTAGTAACTCTGGTGAGGGTGGTGAAGATCCTGAACGCCACAGAATACAAAAAGATGGTCTAAACCGCAGTAGCAATATCAAGCAAGTAGCAAGCGCGCGCTTTGGCGTAACAAGCAGTTATCTTGTTCATGCGCAGGAGCTGCAAATCAAAATAGCGCAGGGAGCCAAACCCGGAGAGGGTGGGCAACTTCCCGCAGGCAAAGTGAACGAGAGAATTGCACGTGTTCGCCACAGCGTACCGGGTATCACACTCATTTCCCCCCCGCCGCATCATGACATTTACTCGATTGAAGACCTCGCGCAGCTTATCTTCGATTTGAAAAATGCAAACCACAAGGCACGTGTGAGCGTGAAACTTGTGTCTGAATCGGGCGTCGGAACAGTTGCTGCAGGTGTGGCCAAAGCTAAGGCGGATGTAATTCTTATTAGCGGACACGAGGGCGGAACAGGATCTAGTCCACTCTCCTCTATCGCGCATGCCGGACTCCCCTGGGAGCTCGGACTCGCAGAAGCGCAGCGCACTCTGGTTCAGAATAGTTTGCGAGCTCGAGTTGTACTGCAGGTCGATGGTCAGCTTCGTACCCCGCGCGATCTAGCCGTTGCAACGCTTCTGGGTGCAGAAGAATGGGGACTTGCCACAGGCGCACTCATAGTTCTTGGCTGTGTCATGATGCGCAAGTGCCATCTCAATACCTGCCCTGTGGGTATTGCAACTCACGACCCCGAACTCCGCGCCAAGTTCGCTGGACAGCCTGAGCACCTCATCAATTATGTTTTCTTGTTGGCAGAAGGGTTGCGGGAGATCATGGCAGATCTTGGTTTCCGAACTGTAGGCGAAATGGTCGGTCGCTCCGAGTGTCTCGAGAAGACCGACCACTTGCTCGCGCCACGCCATGAGGACATCTCGCTCTCGGCAATTCTGGAACATATTTCTCGACCCGAAGGTGTCTCTCTCCACTGCACCGAAAGCCAGCATCACGAAATTGAGAAAACTCTTGATTTTAGTGAAATTCTTCCAGCAATCGCTGAACATGATTTGTCTAAAGAACCTATCACCTTGGAATTTCCCATCAGCAACCTGAACCGCAGCGTGGGAACTCTTGTGAGCAGCGAAATCACAAAAAATCTCTTCCCTACAGAGCTTCCCGGCGACTCGTTGAACCTGAAATTGAATGGTTCCGCGGGACAAAGCTTCATGGCATTTGCGGTGAAAGGTGTCAGTGCCACTCTCACCGGAGAGGCCAATGATTATCTCGGCAAGGGGCTCTCTGGCGGAAAGATTGTGGTTGTGCCGCCCAAAGACCTCCGCGTCTTGCAGGAAGAAAGTGTCATCTGTGGCAACACCGCACTCTATGGAGCCACTTCGGGCGAGGCCTATCTCCGCGGCAGTGCCGGTGAGCGCTTTGCTGTGCGCAACAGCGGCGCTCATGCCGTAGTTGAGGGTCTCGGCGATCACGGGTGCGAATACATGACGGGTGGCAGTGTTGTGGTCTTGGGACAGATTGGAAGAAACTTTGCCGCAGGCATGAGTGGCGGTATCGCTTATCTTTACGACCCACACCAAACTGCACGCGGCAGTATCAATATGCAGCTGGTTGAGGTTGAGAGTCTTCAACTTGAAGAGGACTTCAGAGACCTGCGCGAGCGTTTACAGAGGCATCTCGACTTAACCAAAAGCCCGCTTGCAGAGCACATCCTTCATCATTGGGAGGAGCAGATCCACAATTTCCTCGTTGTTGTTCCTGCGGGATACCGTCCGCATCTAGATATCATTCGAACGCAACAACGAATTCACAAAATCGTTTTGCGACCATTGAATAATTTATCCTCTGTTGCAGCAAAACAAGGAGAAAACCATGGGCGAGACCCGAGGGTTTATGGAGAGTCCGCGTGTCACACCCCAGCCAGAGCCAGTGCACAGCCGCAAGCAACACTTTCGTGAGTTCGTAACATCACTCGAGCCGGCAGAACTCCGCAGGCAAGGTTCCCGCTGCATGGATTGTGGCGTTCCGTTTTGCCACAATGGCTGTCCGCTCGGAAATCAAATTCCAGAGTGGAATGATCTCACCAGCCGCGGCGAATATGAAGCTGCGCTGCGCTCCCTGCTCTCAACCAACAACTTCCCAGAATTCACGGGGCGCATTTGCCCGGCTCCCTGTGAAAGCTCATGTGTTCTTGGAATCAACCGCGAACCTGTCGCCATTGAATCGATAGAGATGTCGCTCGCTGACATGGGATTTACCAATGGGTGGATTAAACCCGAACCACCCACCCGCAAAACCGGCAAAAAGATTGCCGTGGTTGGAAGCGGTCCTGCAGGCCTTGCTGCGGCGCAGCAACTCAATCGCATGGGGCATGAAGTCACAGTTTTTGAAAAGAACAGCCGCCCTGGCGGACTCCTCATGTATGGCATTCCCGACTTCAAACTTGAAAAAGAAAAGGTGATGAGGCGGGTGCAACTTCTCGAGGCGGAAGGTGTCATCTTCAAGTGCGGTGTGGCAATTGGCATAGACATTGAGCTTGAGGAACTTCAAAACCGCTATTGTGCAGTGCTTCTTGCGTGTGGAGCCGGACAGGCTCGTGAAATCGATGTGCCTGGTCGGAGCAGCCATGGAATTTGGCTCGCTGAAGATTATTTGAGTCAATCGACACGGCGCGTTTTGGGCGAGCCCATTGCAGGCGAAATGCCGCTCCATGCTGAGGGCAAAGATGTGATTGTGATTGGTGGTGGAGATACGGGCTCGGATTGCATTGGCACAGCCAACCGACAGGGTGCAAAAAGCATTACTCAATTTGAAATTACCGCAGAGCCTCCTCGGCTGCCCAAGCATCCAAAGCAAAGCGAACGCATGCCCGATGCTCCATGGCCGCGTTGGCCACGGATGCTGCGCACAACTTCTTCGCACGAGGAGGGATGCCAGCGTGAATGGTCTCTGCAGACCGTGCGGTTCGAGAATGATAGCGCAGGGCATGTGCAGGCACTGGTGACACGTGAAATACGGTGGGAACGTGAACCATCAGGAAACATGCTTTCGGTAGAACGCGAGAACTCGGAAAAACGCTGGCCCTGCCAGATGGTGCTGATTGCCATTGGTTACACTGGCCCAAAATTTGAGGGCAGGCTTGCTGAAGCTGGAATTGAATTGAATGCGCGCGGATGTGTTGCAACAGGTGAGCATAATTTCCAGACCAATATCCCTGGAATTTTCTCAGCAGGAGACATGCGCCGGGGGCAATCCTTAGTTGTGTGGGCTATTGCTGAGGGGCGCAAGGTGGCCGAGGCCATCAACATCTATCTCAACAAAAACTGAAATCCAGGATTGCTCAATTAATCTGCCGCGGCAAAAGTTCTTCCACAAGCTCATTGAGAGAAGCTGCTGTGGGTTGTTCCAACACGCTTTCATTCCACTTAAACGGCCTACCCCACAACATGCTCGCTTCTCCCTGAACCCCTCGTATTCCAGCAGAGTTTCGGGTGAACTCGTAAGCAGCAAGAATCATGGCGCGGCGGTTAGAACGAAACACCACATTGCGTTCTTCAGAAAAGAACCTCGAATGACGCGTAGGCTCTGCGTGGTTGAATAGAACAGGAATGTTCCCAGAACGGCCGCGTAATTGAGAATTCTCCTCGATGAGCTTGTTTGCAGATGAAATAAATGAACTTAAAGCCGGAACATCGATTTTCGAGGGAAGCAAACCCTGTTGGCTGTTCGATAGCCCTGCAAGGAGCGACCTCAGATCGCCCGAAGACCGACCACCCAGCTGACTCGAAAGAAACTCACGCAAGGGCGAATCCCCCAGAAGCCCGAGTAAAATCATGTTCGCAAACCGAGTCATTCCCTCGCCTTCCGAAGTATAAAAATACAAATCCACATTATCAGCGGTGCATTCAGAAAATTGAGCAAGTGTTCCCAAGGCAACCTTCTCAAGCCAGCCACCAAAACCCAGTAAGCGTTCATTGTGGGACATCCAACTCAAACACAGCCGCGCTGTGGCATCCAAATCAAGGGGAAAGCGCACAAATCCATTCGGCTCTCCTGATGTCACTGCCAAACTCGAGCCCAGCGCGAGAGTCATTGAGAGAATCCGCTCGGGGGGAAGGAGCGAAGGAAACGAGATATCCTGGGGCTGCAAAGGATTATTGTTAGGATCGTGGAGAACACCAGCAACCCGACCAGATTGGCTCGGGTTGGTGAAGTAAACCTGATACAGTGTGTCGAGACCGGTAGGCTCTTGCCAAGAGCCATCCGCCTTTTTTGCCCGACGCGCAGTGCTGTGAACAATCACATTTGATGGAATCTCGATTCTACCCTTCAAGCGTGAATCAAATCCCTGGAACGCTTGGTAGACCCTATCAGGATCCGGGAGGAAGAAATCATCCGAAAGAGTTGCAAATAGAGCGTCGAAATTCTCAATATTGCGCAACTGTGAAACAAATTTAAAAAACAATTTTCTGCGCTGCTGGGGCTCACTTAAGAGCAAGAGACTAGAGTTGCTCTCAATGAATCTATTCCAAGAATCCTGGTGTGTGAGATGGTTATTGGAAAAATTATCGCTCTGGCTGCGAAAGAGTTTGAAAATCTTGTTTTGAACCTGAATGAGATCCTGGCGTCCATCAGCCGCCATTTTCTGGCGAGTCTGCAGAAGTGCATCTGCCAAATCAGCTGGCGTTACTCTTATGGCATCTGCAAATTTCGACCACAAAGCACCCACCATCCGCTCGCGCATCCGGAAGTCGGGCTGCCGCAGCACCTCAGAAAAATCGGCAGTTCGAAAAAAATCAATCACCAAAACAGCCTGCCCAATGATTGATTCAAGATGAGCAATTGCATCGGTGGGCTTTGCACGTATGAAGCCGTTGCGCGCACCGGCCACAAGGACATCAAAAGAATCGATGAAGGCCAATGGAGAGTTGAAACGAGGCAGGAACAACACAGAGTCAATCACCTGCCCACTTGCCGCAAGCAATTGCGCTGCAAAATACGGCTCAAAAGACCCAGCCTGAGCCAAAGAACGGTTCTCAACGAGGGCCCGTGCAACGCTCGCCACAATAGCTCCACTCGAACCACCCGAAGCAAACACGGGCTCGGTTCGACTCTCCAGGAGCGCAATGAGCGCAATGCACTGCGTGAGGCACTCGTAAAATAAACTGCAGCCTGATGCTCTCAAGGCAGCGATAGCTCAGAATTGTGTGGATTGAACACTCAATTTGCACTCACATTTTCAGCATCTTACATTATATTTTGCAATGAAGTTCACAAATATTGCGCATTAGAGAGCCCATCAACCTAATCACAAAAGGCTACACTTGGAAGATGAGTTTGAGTTTGGCTATATCGTTTTGAACTCTTGCATCCCTGAGACCGCAATATTTTAGCCAAAGGTACATTATGGCTCTCATGCAAACGGAAAAGCTCGAACGCGATCTTGAATTTGTTATGGGAGCCTTCCTCGAGGTTCTCAGAGAAATCGGCCACGAGGAACTTCTGCCGTTTGTTCCTTTTGTAAAGCACAATGAGGCTGAGAAGGCTGCGGCGCTCAATTCTGTTCCAGCACACGCGAGCGATCTCGTTCACCTGCTCTCTATGTCTTTCCAATTGCTCAACATGGTTGAAGAGAATGTTAGTGTGCAGCTCAGACGTGCTGCTCAAGCGACCGGATTTCTCGAACAGGAGTCCGGACTCTGGCCAACAACTCTGCGCGACCTTCGCTCTCAGGGAGTCAGCGAAAATGAACTCCGTGAGGCTATCCGCCGGCTTGAAGTTGAACCCGTATTCACGGCTCATCCAACTGAATCGAAGCGTTCTACAATTTTGCAACACCACCGTGATTTTTATCTGCAGCTCGTGCGTCGCGAAAATCAAATGTGGACGCCCGTGGAACAGAATTGGCATCGCGATGAAATGAAATCATTATTGGAAAGGCTTTGGCGCACAGGATCTGTTTTTCTTGAGCGCCCTGATGTGACATCAGAAATTCGCAACGTCATGCATTACCTGAAGAACGTCTTTCCGGAGCTGTTGCCTTGGCTCGACAACCGCTTTCACACAGCCTGGAGTGAGGCTGGCTTCAATGGCGAGTTGGATTGCTTTTCAGGAGATTTCCCCCGCTTTCACTTGGGAAGCTGGGTGGGCGGTGACCGCGACGGCCACCCTTTTGTCACAGCTGAAATCACACGCAAAGCACTCAATGATTTGCGGCTAAATTCCCTGATTGTGCTTCGCCATAAGCTTATTGATCTTGCGAAAAATCTGAGTATTGCCGACCAAATCGAAGGCATTCCTGATTGTCTTGCAAAACAGCTTCTCAATTACAAAACTCATGCTCAAGAGCTTTATGCAGACGCCGCGCAGCGCAACCCGGGTGAATCGCTGCGCCAGCTTGTGCACATCATGATTGAGCGTCTTCCAATTGAAGTCGTGCGAGACCACGCCACCCAACTCAGTCTTCAACCCTGGAGTTACCACCATCCTGCAGAAGTCAAAGACGACCTCCGAGTGCTTGCAGACTCTCTGACTCAAATGGGTGCCCAAAGGCTCGTGAGCTCCGACGTCCATGATGCCGTGCGCCTACTTGACACCTACGGCTTCCACAGTGCGCGTCTCGATGTCCGCCAAAACAGCCGTTTCCATGACAACGCTTTGCAGCAGCTTCTTCTCCTTGCTGGGACACCCGATGCAGCGAACTACATTCATTGGCCAGAAAACAAAAAGTCTGAGTTCTTGATGGCAGAGTTGCTCAGCCATCGCCCATTCACACTCAGAATGCAGAGCCAAACAGGTGCAGCACGCGATGTTCTCGATTCGATTGCCGTGCTTCTGGAGCACAGGGAAAGCTTCGGTGGCGAGGGCATTGGTTCCTACATTGTCAGCATGACGCACTCTGCAAATGACCTATTCACCGTGTACTTGCTGATGCGAGAGGTTGGGCTTGTTGAAGTCGTTAACAACCAACTGACTTGCCCCATACCCGTGGTGCCCCTATTTGAGACCATTGATGATTTGCGCGAGAGCGTTCAAGTCATGGAAGACTTTCTCAACCATCCCATGACCCGCGCAAGCCTCGCTTATCAGGCGCGGGAACGTGGGCTCAGCCGCCCTCGCCAACAGGTCATGATTGGATACAGCGACAGCTGCAAGGATGGCGGTATTCTCGCCAGCCAGTGGCACTTGTACTTGGCACAGAGTCAACTCACAGAGCTAGCCGACAGGCATGGCATTGAGCTGTGCTTTTTCCACGGCCGTGGGGGCACAGTCAGTCGGGGCGCCGGCCCTGTGCACCGCTTCATGGAATCGCTCCCCCCACGCGCACTGCATGGCGCATTCCGTATGACCGAGCAAGGCGAGACCATCGCCAGGAAGTACGCAAACCAAGCAACTGCTGTCTACAACCTCGAGCTCTTGCTGGCCAGCGCAACCTCCGAAACACTTTTGACTCATCGAAAGCCTCAACTCGAAGGCTGGGTTGTTGAGGTCATGAGCCGACTCTCTAAGCGGAGCTATGAAGTCTATCGAGAACTGATTGGTCGTGAAGATTTTATGGAGTTCTTTAGACATGCCACGCCCATTGACGTTCTCGAGCATTCAAGGATTGGAAGCCGGCCATCCAAGCGCACCGGCCAGGCAACCCTCGAAGACTTGCGCGCCATCCCGTGGGTTTTCAGCTGGAATCAGAGTCGATTTTATCTTCCCAGCTGGTATGGCGTGGGAACGTCACTGCATGAACTCGAACAGCACCACTCAGAACTGTTCACCCGACTCCACACCGATCTCTCACTTGTTCCACTTCTGAATTACGTGCTGCACAATGTCGAGACGACGGTTGCCTCGGCAAGCGAAGAGATCATGCTCGCTTACTCAGAACTGGTCGAAGACCCCCGCATACGCGAAAGCTACATGACGCGCATTGTCGACGAATATCGCCTGACTCTGAACATGCTTGTGAAGATGTTTGGCTCAGGGATTGAAGCGCGGCGACCCAATGTTGTGAAAACCATTGCTCTGCGTGAGGTGAGCCTGAAACATTTGCATAGGCTACAAATTTATCAATTGAGGGAATGGCGCAAAGTGGATCCGCAGGATTCGAATCGTCGCGAAGCGTTGCTCGCAAAATTGTTTGCGACCATCAATGCAATTGCAGGCGGCCTGCGCAACACGGGATGAACTTTTTTGTTCAGGGCTTGTATATTTCCATTCCACGCATGGGTCCAGAGCTTCTTCCCGGAATTTCTGGGGTGTTAGTCAGCCCACCAATGAAGAGCAGACTTCCCTGGGAAAGTGGAGTTGCCGTGTGGCCCCATCGCGCGCGCTGCATTTTCGCAGCACTCAAGCAGTTGACGTCGTCTGCTGTGATAAAGCTACAGCGCTCACTGTCTGCAAGCGGAACTCCGTTTTCAACACCACCCGCAACGAGAAAAGTTCCATCCTGCAAAAGACTCAGGCTGTGCATTGAACGTGCACGCAGAGTATATCCAACCCTGGCAATCGAACGCTCAACCACATCTAAAACCTCAACAACATTTGAGCCCTTCACAAAGTCACTCAACCCGCCTGCAATTAACACACGCCGAGCATCAAGGCGTGTCGCCGTGTGGTAAATCCGGGGTGCAGTCATTTTCAATTTCACGTTCGAAAACTGCAGTGAGGGAACATCGAACAACTCAATGGAACCCAGAAATGGAGCTGCACTTTCGCGTTCTGATTCACTCGGGGTCGTCTCACCACCAACAATGGCAACCGTGTGCTCATTGACCAGGGTTGCCGTGTGATTTGCACGAGGTATTTCCAATCGAGCATCGAGAAGTCTGAAACTGCCCTGGAGGGGATCGTAAATTTCTACGGAGTCCTGGGGCTCGTTGGAATCCGTTCCTCCGAAGACCAAGATTCGACCATCGGGCAGCGCAACCGATGCATGGCCACTGCGCTCCTTCATCATTTCGGATCCGGGAGTAAACGTATTGGTTGTAGGATCGAAAATATCGGTAGTGGAAATAGCAGTTTCAAAGTCTGTTGAGCCACCCATGAAAAGAATGCGGCCATCAGACAATTTCGCGTGAGTTGCAGCACTGCGCAAGGTCGACATCTTCTGCCCTGCAAAGCGTACCCGCTGATCGGAGATTTTCAGTACCTCTGAGCTATTCTCTCCACCAAAGTCACCCCAGGCTCCGCCCGCCACCAACACACGACCGTCGTTCAGAAGCTCTACATTGTGTCCGGAGCGGCCATAAGTGAGCAACTGTGGCAGTTTTACAAACCGCCCGTCATTCGAAACTCTCCTTTGCACAATATCCGCGAATGCAGAGATCGGTTGCAAGACAAAAAGAAGTGTCAACAAGAAAACCTGAGTCACTCTTTTTCCCGGAGGGTTACTCATGTGAATACGGATTTTCGCTGTCATTACTGACAAACAGCCTCAAATGCGACCTGATCGACCCAGCTTCCAAACATCACACCCAAACGCTGCGAATAGTCGAATTTGATTTTTCCGGAGTTAATGTCGAATTCCACCTCGTGCAGCGCAATTTGACCCTTCCTCGAATTTTCAGGGTATTGTGTGCGGTGGCTTTCCATGAAGAGCTGTGAACCATTAAATTCAACAACACTGTAATCCATGGGTGAACGAAAATTATGCCTTCCGTTGGGGCTATTGAATGTGTAGTGGACCTTCATTCCTGCGGCATTGGTGTAACTAAAGTTACTGAAATACCAGGGAATCAAATCTCCTCCAAATGCACCCCCGCTTTTCTTCACCACACTCAAGCAAATTTCAATGTCGCGTAGTTCTGCACCCGTGACAAAATCGGTTGTGCTTGTAATTTTGCATGATTTGATAAGGCTATTCTTACTCTGTTCGCCACTCGTACAGGGTGATGCAAAAACTGTTGCTGGAAGAAAAACTGAGAGGATCGCTAAAGCAAAACGACTCGACAATTTCATAAATTCACCTCGACCTAATTTTGTACATATAGTTACGAAGTAGATTAGATTTGTCAAATTTCAGTGCAGTTCAATCCACAAATGAACAAAAGAATTTGAAAAAATTCAGTAAGCTCGGCTCAGAAGGAGCTCTGTAAACCTATCGAGTTCTGTAGCTCGAGCTTGTACCGTTCAATTTATTTCGATGCATCCTCATTGAATGATGTTAGCTCTGGTAGGCCAGTCATTTCCAGAATAGCTTTTCCCTTGAGGTAACCTGCGTAGGGTGCTGCTCCCTTCAGCTGGCTGTAAGAGAGCTTCGGAACTGATGCAGAAAAGGTCGTCAATGCGGTGCATTCCGAGGCCGATTTTGCTGCAAGATCCCCTGCGCCCGCACACAAGGTCACCTCAGCATCATTACACTCTTGAGCCGTGGCATCATTGCCACCGCCCGTTCCAGCCTCATGGAAGCGCCCAATACCGGACACAAGTGTTGAGGAAGCCTTAAGACGCACACCGCAGCCGAGACCGGAGTTTGGCTCCTCGGAGTCATTGATGCCGTTCATGCGACCCGTTCCGCCCACAGCCATTTCAAAATTGGAGCTCGCTTTATCACCCAGAATGTACATCCAAGAGCTGTGCTGCTTTGCAGTGTCTGTGACAGATGGTTTGGGAAGCACGATCTGCCACACTTCTGCCTTGGTGCTTGCGTCGTCGACTTTTCCAAGCACAACCATTGTGGGAATGGTGTCGTCACCGGCCTTCTGCAACTCCGCAACGTAGGAAAAACCATCCTTGCGCCCAAAAAGGACAGTGAGAGTACCTCCACCTGATTGCGACATAACCTCTTTGCACGAAAACCAAAAAGACGCGCTTCCGGTCAGTGTGTTGCTGCTATCGGGCAAGCCACTCAGAGCCCATTGTTTGGCAGATTCGGTCACGCACTTACGCGGAGAATCTTGATGACGCGAATCGAGCTCGGCAAGTCTGCCATCGACCATCTTTAAGCGGTACATAAAATCCGTTGGACCTGGACTGAAAATACGGCTCTTCACCTCTGCAAGTTCCTGACCTGCCGCAGCCAAACCCAGCCCGGAGGTCAAGCTTGAAGCAGCTGAACCAGAAGCAAGACCTGTCGGAGCACTTGCTTTCACAGGAACAAGAAGCTGACCCAATCCAATAGGACTACCTTTGACTTGGACTTCTTGCCGCACGACAACACACCAGCATCAAGAACGGAAAAACAAACGACAGTCGCAACAGAGGTAGAATTTCTCAAAAGCATGGCAACACTCCGCATTCAATGTGGTTTGAAAGACAATAATCGGAACCCACAAATCATTCAAAGTGATTTTGAGAAATAGCAGGGAAGTCAAAATATCGAGCCTTTATAGGGCGCAAGATCTCGCGCGGAAGCAAATGCCCCTCACGCAGATGAGCCTCCCGCGCTTGCGGTGATGACTTGTTTCAGTTCAATAAACGAGCGCCTAGCCACGCACTCCGCTGCGCTGCTGGGAACCGGAACCACCTGGGCGTGATTGCGATCCGCCCTGGCGCTGCTGAGATCCACCCTGGCGAGGTTGAGATCCGCCCTGGCGAGGTTGAGATCCGCCCTGGCGAGGTTGAGATCCGCCCTGGCGCTGCTGAGATCCACCCTGGCGTGAGTTGCCTCGCGCGCCCCTGTTTTGCTGTTGAACGGGTGGACGCATTTTCGAGTTTTGCGCTCCATCGGAGTGGAACGGTTGATCTAAGACAACCGGAACAGACTTCTTGATAACTTTTTCAATCAGTCTCAGGTAAGCAATTTCCTCGGCTTCACAAAAAGAAATAGCCACGCCTGAAGTACCCGCGCGTGCCGTACGGCCAATGCGATGAACATAAGTTTCGGGCTCATTCGGAAGCTCGTAGTTAATCACATGAGTGATTTCGTCCACATCTATACCACGTGCTGCGATGTCGGTTGCAATCAGTGCACGGAGCCGACCCGCTTTAAAATCACTGAGCGCGTTCTGGCGTGCGGACTGCGATTTGTTGCCGTGAATGGCTTTCGAAGCGACTCCAGCCTGAGCAAGAAACTCGGCCACTTTGTTGGCACCGTGCTTGGTGCGCGTGAAAATTATGACCCGCTTTAACGCCTTGTCTGCGAAAAGGTGGGCGAGTAACTCGCGTTTCTGAGCCTTGTCTACGAACATAACACTTTGCTGAATGAGTTCAGCCGTAGACGATGGCGGTGTTACCGCAACCTTAACGGGGTTCACCAAAATTGCGTTCACAAGCCTATCAGTTTCGGGAGCCATGCTCGCCGAGAAAAGCAAGTTGTGACGTTTTTTTGGTAGCAGTGCGAGAATCTTGCGAATGTCGTGAATGAAGCCCATGTCGAGCATGCGATCTGCTTCATCGAGCACAAATGCATCAACCGCATCCAATTTCACATATCCCTGGCTCAAAAGATCGAGAAGACGTCCCGGCGTTGCAACCAACACATCAGCACCGGCGCTCAGGCTCTGCACCTGGGGAACCTGACTGACACCTCCAAATGCCAGCGCCAATTTGACGCGGAGCGATGCACCGTAGGTTTGAAAGCTCTCGTGCACCTGAATGGCAAGTTCACGCGTTGGAGTCAGAACCAGCACGCGCACATGCTTTGGAACAAGACGTTTTGGATTTTCAACCAGGGTCTGCAGCAACGGCAGAGAGAATGCTGCCGTCTTGCCTGTTCCCGTTTGGGCAATACCAAGCAGGTCTCTGCCCTCAAGCAAATGGGGAATAACCTGTTTTTGTATGGGAGTCGGATGCACATACCCACTGCGCTGCACAGATTTCAGCAACGGTTCAATCAGCTTGAGGTCGGCAAAAGTTGAATTGGTGTTCAAAGAGAATCCTTTATTATCGGTTGGTAGCAATTCGAGGCGCTTGCCCCGAATGCTTTCAGGATAACGAATTTTCAGCGTGTTGAAAGTCCACGAGCACGAGGTGCTGCTAAAACACTCGCCTCACTTGCTTTCACAGACAGGTTCTTGATTTTGATGGCAGCCAGGCGCTTCAGAACACTTTGCGCATGCGCTTCTGCCACTTCAATATGTGTAAAATGATCAAATATAAAAATTCCACCCACGTCATCGCGGCTCAAACCAAGTTGCTGGGTCAGAGCACCCAAAATATCGCCCGGGCGAAGCTTGCTCGATTTTCCACGATTGATGTGAATTTTCGTAAACTCGCGCACCGCTGCAGCTACTACGCTCTGAGAAGTTGTCGAGCTCGAGGCAATAGCTTCCGCGGGCTTAAAAACACTGAGCCGAATATCAGTCCCAATGAGTAAGTCTGAGAGAAATTTTTTCGACTGCGCAGTGCACAAACTAATTGTCCACCCACTTCTACCGGCGCGCCCGGTGCGCCCGGAGCGGTGCAGATACTCCTGCTGCGTTGAGGGAAGCTCAAAATGAACGACCACCGAAAGTTCAGACACGTCGATTCCTCGGGCTGCCAGATTAGTGGCGACGAGATACTTAATTCCACCCGACTTGAAGTGCCTCAGGATCGTAGCTCGTTCGATTTGTCCGAGTTCTCCCGACAATCCCACCGCTGACAATCCCTGAGCTTGAAGAAACTCTGCGACCTTCTGCACTGACTCTCGGGTCTCACAAAACACAATCCCAGATTGAGTTTCTGACGCAATGTGTCCCAGCAGTTCTCCGAGCGCCTCGATGCGCCCTATACCGGCTGGAACGAGAGAGACTTGATGCAGTGCAACCGGGTTCTGTGAGCCGGAATAACTGCCGATGCTCAATGCATCGCTCGTCCGCACATCGACGCGCGTTCCGCGGTGCACCAGACGATTTTGTAGTCGGCTTTGCCCCTCTGATTCGGTGGCAGAAAACAGAGCTGCTTGAACGCGATTTGGCAGGCGATCGCAGATCATTTTGACCTGTGCCTCGAACCCCATGCCCACCATGAGGTCGGCTTCATCTAAGACAATCGCCTTCAGTGAAGATATCTTGAGAACCTCTTGCTCAATCAATTCGAGAGCACGCCCTGGAGTTGCAACAACTACAGCTGGGTTCTTCAGAATCTCTGCCTTTTGGGTTTCTGCCTTTTGTCCACCAAACACACCGCGCACCTGTAAATGCTTCCCATCGCTCTGGACGAGGCATTGAGCGACTTGGGTGGCAACTTGTGCAATTTGAGCGCCCAATTCGCGCGTAGGAGCGAGCACGAGCAACTGCGTGGTTGCCTCAGCTGCATTCAGGCGCTCCATCAAGGGAATAAGAAACGCGAGTGTCTTACCGGAGCCTGTGGGAGAAAGCGCAAGCACCGACTCACCACGCGCCAAAATCTGTATCGCTTCCTGCTGGATTGGAGTTGCGTTCTGAAAACCGAGAGATTTCAAAACAGGATGAAGCTGGGGCGGGTCAATAATGTCAAGAGTCATCGGGGTACCTGCGGCCTGAGAGTCCGACGAGGTACGTAGAGAGTTTTACTGGCAAAAGATACCTCTATTTTGACCGAAGTGAGGTTTCAGTGGGGGCATCGGATCGTTTTCAGTCTCCTTGTATTCATTCAAAAAATGAATCTTAGGATATTCTTTTTTTGTCTATTCAGGCGAGCATTGAGCATGTCTAAAAACGATAACATTCCAAAATTAATGATAAATATACCTTGGCACACCCCCTGCTTCCCAGCTCCTTGTGAGGATTAACTCACGAGCAAGGAGACTTCCATGGTTAGAAAACTCTGTGCAACTCTAACAGCACTACTTTCGCTCGCCACATTCAATGGAGCACTGGCACATGGAAGCGATAACCCGTCGCAAGACGTTCGCAGCCTTCAGGGCCCTTACATCGCGATCAAGCCACCCGTGTTACTTTCCGCGGGCATTGATGTCGGAACCTACGCGGGCGAAAGCATGGCCTACGGCTTCACAGCTGATATTGATTCATACGTTGTTATGGCGACAGTATTTGCTGGCCCTTATGTAAGATTCTACAACGGCAACAGCTTCTATTTTCAAAGCGCCTTGGGAATCGGCTCGAACAGCCGCTACCGTAAGTTGCTCAGTGCCGAGCTCCACGGCACCATCGGAAACGAATGGCTGTTTGATTCAGGCTTCATCATTGGCGGCGAATGGATTGGCATTAAGATGGCTAAAAGCATCGAGGGGGGCGAAACCTTCAGCGACAAGTTTGTCATCCCAACGCTGCCCAAGCTGCGCATCGGATACTCTTGGTAAGCTTCAAGAACTCAATGACAGGAGCAAGCCCCCTCAGCAGGGCTCGCATTTCAACATCCAGTCGACAGATGCGGCAACATGAGTTTCAATGAGGTCAACCAGAGCAATCGAATTCCGGTGAGCAAGCGTTCGTGCACGCCATTCCCTGTCTTTTACCAATAAACCAATTTCTGTGCAGCCGAGCACAATTGTGTCAGCACCTTTTTCAGCAAGGTGATCAAAGCAGTGCTCGAAGAGAACTCGGGTTTCATCCTTGAACTCTCCATGCACGAGTTCTTTGTAAATTGCTCTCGCTATTTTTGTAAAATGAGGCTCATCGGGGGTCTTAATGATAAACCCAGCTTTCTCATATTCCTCGCGGTAGCGTTGGTCGCCCATGGTATAGCGTGTTCCGACGAGTCCGACACTTTGTGCGCTCAAGTTCCTCAGACGCATGAACAGGGCGTCATAGAGGCTCACATGCTCCAAGCCAATTTCATTTTGAATGTAATCTCCAAGCCAACTGAGTGTATGTGAAGCAACAATCAAACCTTCGCAGCCTGCAGACTTGAGTCGTTCTCCCTCAGCGAGAAATGCTTGCTTCAGCGCATTCGAATCTTCGGCTTTCTGCCACTCAAGGAGCTCAGAAAAGTCAAGGCTGGAAAGAACGAGTTTTGCGCTATGAGTTGAACCCAGGCGCTGCGAGACACCCTGATTGAGAAGCCTGTAGTATTCGATGCTGGAGTGCCAACTGACACCCCCTATGATTCCAAGTTTTCTCATATCAGCCATTCACCGATAAAGTATTGAAGAGATTTTTCCGGACTCTGTGCTTTCCAATGAGATACAAATGAATTTATTATATCAGCAGCGTATCAATCAGCGCTAGTTACAATTGAAAGCATACGTCAAATGAAAAAGCTTCTATTCGCAGTACTTTTAACTTTTCCCGGTGGTGCAGACGCGGAGGAAAAGGAGTCGTTCAAACATTATGTCTCGCTGAAATATGGCTCTGTGCAAAGCCGAGTGGGATTCGAGTCTGATGCTCGGTTTAAGAATGACCAAGGTAAAAGAAGGACGTCGGTTTTCTCTGGGGTAGCTATTCATATGCAAAGTTTCTTGGAGGAGTGAACCTTGAAGATGACAATCAGCTTGCTGGCTTCACACTGGGTCTAGTTCTCAATGACAATGATTTGTTCACAGTTAAAACCTACATGACAGATGACGACCTCGAGAAGGCCGGTGAATATGATGACTTCAGCGCAGGACTCAGCTTCGGACGTAAACGAGAGCGGGAAAATGATCAGTGAATATGCAGGTGACTGGCTCTTTCTGCAATCTAAATTAGGTTTTGGTCTGTATCATTTCGAACTCAGTGACACTCAATATAGTACGGTATACAAAAATTGGTACGACAAATATGGATTCAAGAGAGCCTCCGGAACCGAACCCGTTGGTAACATGTACATTGAGCTCGGCACACATGCGTCTTTTGATTTAACTTTTGGTCGCGTGTTGGCCACTTTGGGCTACTATTACTTGCTGCCACCTGCGACACTTCGCCTTGTAAAAATGAACACAACCAACACAGACTACCACTTCACAATCCAAGGGAGCCCGCACCATGGATTTTCAGGTCAAATAGCCACTGCGTTTTAACAAACTGTTCCGACGTGAAACAAAATGGGGTGCCGCGGAACAGACTGGCACTTATTTCAGCCGTCGCGATCCCCAGTCACAAGTTCGTCGTGGATTCGCTTTCTCAAAGCTATCGCAGCGCGCTTGACAGATTGACAACGTTACTCCGTTCAAATTCGCGAGCTCTTTCCCACCTCCGCCGCGTACAACGCAGCGTGCTTCAGGATGCGCTCTAAAAACACGACCATCCCACGAGCAGCGCCGCTGCTCATTAGCAGCAAAAGACTGACACCTATTTTCGCACTCGGCACGATTCGATTGACCGCTGAAGAGTTGATTTTGACCACCACCAACAACGAGACAGCGTCCTTCCTGAGCCCCGCCTCCGGGTCGAGGTGTTGAGGTCGCACGCGGTGTCACTGCAGGTTTGCGAGACACCGATGTGCGTGGAGCTGCAGGTTTGGGAGACACCGATGTGCGTGGAGCTGCAGTCGGCGCGGGCGTAGAAGCGGGTGTGGTTGGCGTTGCTGGCGATGCTGGCACCATTGAATACGCAGCGCGCGCACCAGCAAGATCACCCGCACTCAAACCCTTTGAGTTAGCAATAATAACACCGCCGTTCTTTTTGCGCATATTCGGCGTACCGGTCTGATTTGTCCCGTAATGCATAATCGAGTCGAAATCGTATGCAATGTAGTTTTTGCTCCCCTCAACTTTGCCAAAATTCGAGTCACTTACCAGAACATTGGTTGCAAAAATCACGTATTGATCGCGATCGGAACGCATATGTTCATGCAAAAAACCAAGTGTATGCCCGGCCTCGTGAATGATCGTGCGGAGAATATCGCAACTGCCACCCCGCTTCGCCAGTTCTGCCATTTCAGCGCGACTCATGAGCCACAGTGGCTGACCAGAACCACCGATTTGGGCATATGCCTTCTCAGGAATCTTTCCTAAGTACGCTGTCCCGCAGGCGGTTGGCACGCGCGCACCAATAATCACTCGAACATATTCCTTGTCTGCCGGCTGCCGAGGTTCCCAGCGGATTCCAGCCCGAGCCCACTCCTGCACCATGGTCGCCCACTCTTGTTGGTGCTCCATGTTTGCCGGAAGCTCGTAAGGCACTCGCCCACCGGGCCACAATGCAGTTTCAGGGCGCGAGGCTAGGCCGAGCTCGTCATCTCCAAGCGAGGTGAGCGACATATCCTTTGGCAACAGAGTGTGCCCGCCAATAACGGCAAGCCCTTTTCAAGCTTGAAGGGCACTCCGAGCAGCTCATCGCCATTGCGCAAATAGCCAAACTGCTCTCCTTCTGAGTTCTGCTCTGTTACACTTGCTTCCTGCGAGTTGTTGTTCTGCGCTACACCACAAGACACTCCGACAGCCGCTGAAAAAAGCAATACTCCAATGAACCTCATACTCACTGCCCCACTCTGCAACTTCTTCTTCGCGGTTGGAGCGGGATCGGACGTCCGTTCGAGTCACATAAGGGGATTCAAAGACTAAAAAAAAATATTCAGTTTTTATTCAATGTTGAGGCATAGGAACGACTCCCTCGAACCGAGAAGACGAACCCATCAGCCGGACGGAGCTGCCAGTAATTCAAGCTCTGCTTTCAGCCTCTCCAAGAGCAAAGACCGCACAAGAACCGCCAATTCAACGAGGCGAACAGCCTCACAGACCGCAAAGACAGACGCATACTCAGGCTCAAAGAGAAAACTCAAAGCCGCGGATGAATGCCCTCCATCAACATTGATGTTCCGGTGCATCTGTAATGGCTCAGCGGCGCCTGCCCAGGGAGTCCCTTCAAGTAAATTCGCCAAGGGATGACGTTTGGTCGAACTTCCTGCCTCGAAAAACTCAATCATGGATGCAAAAGAGAGAATGCTTCTCGCACATGAAAATTTCAAAATATCAACCAACAGTTCTGTTTCAGGAAACACCACAATTTTCTCAGATGGCATATAACCCAGCAAATTCAGACTTTTTAGAACCAACTTGTCGTGTCCCGATTCGGACTCGACATACGCAGAAGCCTTGAGAGACACCGATGGAAGTCGATTCACAGCAATCTTGAGAGCGTCCCTGCAGTTACTTGTGACGTGATAGTTTTGCAGCACAAGCAGAGCGACCCCTCTCCGAAAGAGCTCCGGACGGCTTTTGTAATGCTCGAGTTTTTGAATGAAGTTTTTCTCGGTTGTCTGCAGCAGAGACTCGTGAATATTCCGACGCAATACTGAAAACGCTGCCAGGGTATCGGAGACTCTGGGAACGCCACTCCGAGAGAATCGAATGACCTCATCGCAATCCCATGTAAAGCGTTTGTTCTCGAGCGCATCAAGCACCCTGCTGTTTGACGGAGACACTTTCTTGGCTAAAGCAGAGGGCTGCAAGTTCAAAGACCCTATGCCCAACAAAGAACTCAAAACTGATCTGGTGTCTCGCCAGCTCAGTTTTCGTGGATGAATATAACAAATCGGATAGCGGTATAAACTGCTGAGAATAGCCTTCAGAGGCGACGTGCTGGAGCCCTGCAGTTCGCATTCAAGAGACAACCAAGGCGTATGAACAGCGACAGATTGTTCCCCATGAGCCTCGAGCCTCAGTTGTTCGTAAGGAGACAACCGACGTGGCTCTTTTTGACTCACAATTCCACCATACAGACGAATTGATCTGCAGGTTTCTCGGACTTGACCTTCACGGCAGCCTCGCCACAGGTGCCGTCTGCAAGCACGGCAAATACACAATTGTCAGAGAGCGCTCCCTAGGCTTCCTTGTATTTGCAGACCTCAAACTCAGGCGAGCTCTTCTGCTGACAGCCCAAGACCGAAAGAAGTGAGCCAATGAGCATGAGGCAATTGAGACCATCTGCTTTCATGTGAACGTACCTCCCAGATAAACCGTTCTTCGGCACCGGATGCACAAAAACGACCGATGCTCAGTGAGTGGGTATCGGTCATTCCCACTGAAACAGCCACGAACTTGTGGCCATGAAAACCACGCTAAGTGCTACCAGAATGAGAAGGTGGCTGCTCACGTCCATGAGACTTGCACCTTCTGTCATAATAGCTCGGCTTGCATCGACAAGATGGGTCAATGGCGAGATTTGGGCAATCTTCTGCAAAACGGGATTCGTACCTTCAAGGGAAAACCAAACGCCTGAGAAAAGCATCATAGGCCAGGTCAGCAGATTCAAAACCCCGCCAGCGAACTCCTCACTGCTTATACGAGCAGCCACAACGAGCGCCAACGAAATCATGCACAGTGCGCCAATGAGGAGTGCGACGAACAAGTCCGCATAAGAACCAACCATCTGTACATCGAGAAGCCAATGGCATCCAAGCAAAACAATCACCGACATCACCAGCATGAGCATAAGCCTGCTAGTGACCTGTGCAGCGAGGAACTCAAAAGCTGTCACAGGAGTTGCCTTAATGCGACGAAGTACGCCTGCCTTGCGATAGCGGACAATAACGTACCCTACGCCAAAGAGAGATCCGAACATCACATTCATCCCGAGCAAACCTGCCAAAAGCCAGTCCACATAGCGAATTTCTCGCCCACTGACCTGCTCGCGTACTACACCGCTGCTTGCCTGCTGACCTGAAAGAATCTTCTCTAAAAGGTATCCCTTCGGCGACGAAGAGTTGACCCAATATCGAGGCCACTCGCTCAAAGAAACCACCATGTCGAATTGATGTCGCTTGAGTTTATCGAGCGCAGGCTGCAAATCCTGAATATCGATGAACTGAATATATTGCGTAGCGAGAAAATCGGAGAGGGGATTTTTTGAACCTGGAGCTATAGAAGCTTGTTTCTCAACGGCAACCTTAAAGATATCCTGTTGCCTCCCACTGAAGGCGAATGAAAAGCCAATCACAATCAAAAATGGAAAAAGCAAGCTCCAAGCCAAAGAACCACGGTCTCTGATGAATTCCTTGTTACGTGCAACCAATAGAGCAAAAAATCTTTTCATTCGCGCAGCTCCCTGCCGGTCAAATGGAGGAAGAGATCCTCCAAACTCGCCGAACGCACGGTCATTCTGTTGAGACAGATATCCTTTTGTACAAACATCGACAGCGCTGTCTTAACGTCGGGAACATGGAACTCGAAGTTGTTGTTCTTTTTATGATAGCTAAAACCGAAATCTGATGGTGGCTGGCCTAACAGATCCTCTTCAGGAATTTCAATATACTGCCCTTCAAAATACTCCCTCAGCAGATTTTTGGGTTCGCCTTGAGCAATGATGCTGCCCTTATCCATAATCGCAATTTGATCGCACAGCACATATGCTTCTTCCATATAGTGCGTCGTCAAAATGATACTCTTTCCCTCAGATTTAATTTCTCCGACCAGTGACCAAAGATTACGACGTGCCTGAGGGTCGAGGCCTGTTGTTGGTTCATCGAGAAAGACAAGCTCGGGGTCATTGATAAGCGCCAATGCCAAAAGCAATCGCTGCCGCTGTCCACCTGAAAGCTTGCGATTATCACGGTCAAGAAAATCCTCCAGAGCACACAAACAAATCAGCTCATCGATACTTCTATGGTGTGCGTAAAGACTCGCAAAGAGCCCAAGACACTCACGTACAGTGAGAAAGTCCTGAAGAGACGTGTTCTGAAATTGGATACCGATTTTGTGTTGCAAAGAGCGAGTCAACGGCTGATTCATAAAAAGAACCTGACCTGAGTCAGGAGCAATGACACCTTCCATCATCTCAATAGTGGTCGTCTTGCCAGCGCCGTTGGGACCCAAGAGTCCAAAGCACTGACCTCGCTCAACACTAAAACTCACGTCACTGACTGCAAGCACTTTTCCATATTGCTTGCGTAAATGAACGGCCTGAATGTGCGGACTTGGCATGATAGGAATCTTTCAAACTCAGAAAGAAAAAGACAATGTCAGGACAAGTGTACAACAGTAGCTACCCCCATGCCAGAGAGCCCCAAAATTACGAACCTTTTTAAACAAAAAAATATTATCAAATTTGCTGCCAACCGGTCGATACTTGTTTCGGACGACGGGGTCGAATGGAACAACGGCTGCGGCTGTCTACTTTATGCGAGGGCACGTGCGTGAAAAGGTCACTTCAGAGAACGAACAGTCTTCTCTTTTCTGCTTGCGCACTTTCGCTTAGCGGCTGCTTCGACATCGAGAACAAAGTCATTCTGAGGAAAGACACATTCTCTGCGGAAATCACGCTGCGTTTTCCCAAAGAGCTCATGGAAATGGCCGGAGAAGGTGACAACAATCTCTGGGTTGAATTTGAAATCCCCAGACCTTGGTACAAGAAAATGTGGAGCATCTTTGAATGAAAGCGACCATTGCATTTTTGACCTTCGTTCTCGGGCTGAGTTTGGCTTCTTGCCGAAGTATGCACATGCAACCTAAAACAGGAGATGAAGCAGCAGTTTCTTCACTCAAAATGAAAACCGCTGACCCTGGGGTCGAATTTATAATTCACAAACCCCAAACAAGTTCTGCAGATGCTTTCCTGATTTTCCATGGAACTGTTGAATCCGATAAACAGAACGTTAAGGCTGCGCAGCTGACGCTCAGGAAAAGCAAAAAATTAGTTCAAAGAGACGATGCACTGTACATCGCCGTTGCCTACCCTCAAGAGAATCTCTTTATGGGAGACAACCTCAAAAACGCGGAAGCTGCCCTGCTTTGGTTGAAAAAGAGCGGCTCACGAGAGCTTGGTATCGAAATCAAAAGAATTTTTCTTGTTGGCCACTCTCAAGGTGGATATCTGGTTACACGGCTCAACACACTCCACCCAACAAATGGAGTTATTGCAAATGCACCGGGTCCGCTAAACTTCAAGTTGCGTTGCGAGCTCGAGGAAGACCGCAAGATTCCAACGTCAGACTACTGCAGCCGTATGAAGGCAAGATTTGGTAGCACAAAAGAGAATCCAGCAGCCTATGACGAACGCTCGCTCTTGACCCACATCAAAAACTTCAAAAGTAAAATACTATTCACACAGGGCATGAGCGACACGAAACTACAGCTGATATCGTGGCCAGTGCTCAAGAGCAGGGTTTCCGCATGCGCAAGTTGCGGTGGAGCGCAGTTTAAAGAGATGGAAGGCGGTCATGATGCACTTTTTGACCACCCGGATGGACACAAGATTGTTCAACAGTTTCTGGAATAAGCCCCCTCCCGGCCAACACCCTGAGCACTGATTAACGCAGCTGAGCCCGCGGAATCACTGAGAAGATATCCCAGGTTTTATGTTCGGTATTTGACGGGTGCTTACCGCCAACTCATTATTCTCCCCTCGAGAACGATATTGAGTAAAACTCTGGAGGTCTCGTCTCATGTTTAAACTCAACAAAACCAATTTTGCAGCTGTTACTTTTCTCAGCATTTCAATTGCTGCACCTTTGAATGCTTTTGCTCAAGATGAAGAAGAGATTCAACAGGCTATCGCCGGTTCCAAAGTCAGGAAGCAAAATGGATGCTCTCTCATGGTAAAAAATGATTCAAAGCTCAAAATAAAACAGAAAGTGACCGTCACAAGCACCAACGAAGACCTGGGAAGTGGTGTGGTACGAAGTACGAATCCTAATGGAACTGCAATCGTCATTTTGGAGCAAAAGTCCTGCCAGATTAGTTTCTTAGGTGGCGATGTTGTGGCGGACTCGCAGGGCTCAGATTCAGACAATGAATTCGCTAGAGCCCCGAAATCAAGGTTGCCCGCAGGTGTTGTTGAAAACTCCAGTGCACACAACAGGCTAAAATATCCGCTGACTGCAAGAGCTGGCTTCGGCTACATGTTCACGCCAGGGGTGACAGGTGGTCTCAGCTACAACGTCAACCATGAAGTGGCCGGAGAACTCACTGTCGACAGTGCGTCTCTCGATTTTCTGAAAATCTACAAATACTCGCGTCTTCGCATAGGAGCCTTGGGCTCCTACTTCGGGGGCAACTCATTTTACAGCACCGGGGGTCTGATCATCGAACAGTTCACCTCTGGCACGATTGGTGGAAAAATTGATGACAATGGCATTGAAACACAGGCCGATGCCTTCAAAGCTGAGTTCTTGCAACTTCAAGCACAGATCGGCATTGGCAACCGATGGAATCTGGGTCGATTCGTGATTGGTGCAGAATGGGTGGGAATTTCAGTTCCGTTCGTGAATATTTCGGAGAAATACACAAAAACAGAAGGATACAGCGACACGCAGTTTGAAGCTTCCAAGAAGTCGAACAAAGAAGTTGCCGATGCGAAGAGCCTTCGACTTTTAAATTCCTACATTGGCTTCTCGTTCTGAAGGAAGCCATTCGCAGACACGGATTTCTCCAATTTTAACATTTGGAGGAACAAACCTCGCACAGGCGGTTCTGAATCACTCAGTGCTGCCCTTCGCTACACCCCCTGCACACTCAATTTCCGGAACTGACCATAAATTAATTGAGAGTTACTTTTTCTGGTAAAATCTGATTATTATGACATTTATTAAATTCTATCATGAGAAAATCCGAAGCGTTTATTAAACATTTCGTTTCGGGGGCGTTCATGATTAGAGTAATCTCTCTAGCAGCAGTTTTGCTATCGGGTTGCTCGACTGATCTCTTGCCAGACGCGGCATCTCGAGGCGCAGGGGTGGCATCTGCAGGTTCTGGCAAAAGCATCACTAGCGCGTTGGCCGTTGGAAAGACACAAGACTTTGCGAAGCTCATTAGACTTAAAGAAGTGAATTCGGCGCTGTGTTTGCGCTACCAAAAGCAAATACTTGAGTGCCCCCTTTCAAGCCCGCTCAGAGCAGATGACTCGAACAAGGTCTTGGGTTGCGTCGCGGGAGTGGATCCAAAAGCGCTCGTTGGTGCAGAATATAAGCTTTCGGTTCAGCCCCCTCCAGGCACAAAAATTTACCTGAGCACAAAAGGCGGCCTCTGGAGAACAAATGAGATTGGTTCAGGCTCTGCCCAAACCCTGACCTGGGGACCGATGAAGGGTGATGACTGTAGGCCGAATCTGCGCGGTGTTCCCGCGCAGTCGCAACTTCGATCCCCAAAGCTTCTCGAGGTGGAAGATCTGGAAGTCGTCATTGTTCCTGATGACAAAAGCAAATGCAGCAACACGCCCAACAGGATTTCAGAGTTCGGTGCGTTTGAACTGACCCTCAATGGCAATCCGTTATTCTCAAAAGGCGACCTGACCTATCGCAGTGGTGGTCACTTCCTCAAGCTCGATGCACTCGATGCACACATCTACAATGACGAGAAACGCAGCAAATGCATTGTGTCGAGCAAGGAAGTCGAGGAGATTGTCAAAGAGGCTGAGAAGAATGCACCGATTAATGCAAAGTTGAGCGCAGAACAAGCCGCTTCTCTGAGTGAAGATTATAACCGAGAAACCTCGCGCAACAACAACTTACAGCAGGCTCTTTCCGGACAAGAAAAGCTAGGCTGCTGGGCGTTCGCAAAAGTTGACAAACTTGAGGTTAGAATTGAAGGTCGTGCGCTTCCGCGTCAGAGCTGGGGCACTGGCGAAGAAGGCAAAGGAAATGGAAATGGGAGAGCATTTTCCTTCTCGTTTGGACGTGGAATTGTTCATTCTGTCTCGGAAGAAAACGGAATTTTTAGACCGGGCGGTGGCTTTGTAAGCAATGCTTTCTCGGAACGATATCTCCAAGAGCTGCAGTTCGTTCGTATCGAGAAACACGGAACAACCTTTGAGAATGAACAGTTTTCTACATCATATCGATGTGGCTTTCTCGGGCTTGGAACTTGCACAAAACGGGAATTCCGTCGCTTCGAAACCGACAGGCGTAATATTTCTGCAATCAAAATATTAGTGAACGACCAGCTTATTTATGAGAAAAATATGAACCATGATTTTCAGACGGGAAGCCTGCAATGGATAGATATTGATTTGCAGAGAAATCAAAAGTACAGAAGCTTAATGCGAAACACTTCTTGCCCAGCCATCTGAAAAATCTGCGCGTTCAGGAGCTTACTCTGAACGCGCAGCTCTTCATGCTGGCTCAGTTTTTGAGTTGCTTAGTTTTTCCTACGCAGCCACGCAAAAACCTTTGATCCGATATTTGTGTTGCCCACTGAAATGCGTGGGAATCCCGCAAACACCTTGCCTGTGCTGCTGTTACAGGCGCTTACAAGAACATCGGCGAAAATCTCATAGACTTCTCCGCCATTGCTACCAAAGCCGTAGCTGTTGCTTTTGTACGACGCACCTGCATTAACTGTGCAAAGCTTATTCGATAGCTGAACGTCTGAAAAAAGTTCTACACTCGTGAGAGCGACAATTTCTAAATCGCCCGTTGTGTTTTGTCCGCAATCTGAAGTGAAATTTTCTGATGGCACATCATCAACCTCATATGCCTTTCCATCTTTTGTGAAGCGGATCAGTTCGGCCTCAGAACCAATGACTCTGCCAACAATCGCAAGTTTTTCGCCGCTTTTAACCGTATACCAATCCTTAGAAAGAAACTTGACCGTGAAGTCTTTTGTGATTGTTGCCGTGCAGTACGCAGAGAGGTCAACCGGACTCACGCCACCCTCGCCTGGATCTGAACTTGAAGCAGAATTTCCGCCATTCGTGGGCGATTTCGACTCTGAAGAAGAGCAATGTGGTAAACCAATGAGAGAAACTGTGGCCAGCAATACAGTTGAAAGATTCTTCATCGAGATACTCCCTTAAATAAGTCTGTTCAGTTTTGAGAATAATTACGTCTGTGTGTTCTACCTCCTCTGCGGAACAGCCCAACCAAGAGCAATGCCATGGGAAGAAGAATCAACAATGGAGCAGTGCGAGTCGATTTCCTTCCCTGAGTCGCTAGGCTTCCGCACAATGGTACGAGATATTTCCTCTTCTCATACTGAACGGGGTAGAGAACGGTTAACCCAGCCTTGTCATCGAAGTCAATTCAAACTTCTTGCTGATTGTTGCGTAGCTCATCACGGATTTGGTGGAGTAGTGCGGATGCAAAAGTCCCATGCAATGACCAATTTCATGCAGAACCGTGAAAGCGAGAGTCTCGGGATTGGTGTCTGAATCGAGCGAAATGTCACAATCGATTATGTAACGCGAATCTTCTTCAGTCTCTCCAGTTTTGACCATTGCACTGCCTGCATCACTCCATGAGCCGGAAGCAAAGCTAATGTTGTTGATTTTGTCTTCTTCGTTCGCTCCTGGCCCCTCTTCTGCAGCAAGTGCCAATTCAATGTAGGCATCTTCAACATCAGTCCAGCGTTGCAACGAGTCCTGCACAATGGCTTTAAAAAAGCCCTTGTCATCGAGACCAGCATACTTGCCATCGAGAAATTTTTCTTTTGATTTGAATGCCGGAACATCGCCACTGATATGAAAATACACACGGGGAGAATCAGCTGATACATTCTGACGCACAGGTTCACCCTTAAATGAATCCCTGGCAAAAACATAAGCCTGCGCAACCTGTGCCTGAAGCAAAAGAACAAACACTGCCGTTTGAATCATCTTGACCACAGCGTACCTCCTAGAGCAATTGAACTCACGCCAGAGATGGCCTTCTTGTAAGAGTAAACTGCAGTTGCTGTTCGATAGTCCAAAGTAAGACAGAACGAATCGAGAGGACACCAGAACTCAAACGCAAAGCCTGCGTAGGGACCAACAAAAGGGGAGGCAGTTCCGTAGCCAAGAGCCGCACCGACTGAAATTGCCCATCTCTCGCTTGGCTCGAAACGCACGGCATATGCAATGCCAGGAACAATTCCCAGAACAAATTCGCGGTCGCGTGAGTTGTTGATATACGTGTATGAATATTCCGCGGGACTGCCGAACGAAACTGGATTCGCACCTCCCATGACCGAAAAGGCACCGGCTGAAAGACGATGCCCCCCAGCCTCTGCACCTGAGGTCAGGAGCGCTGCTAAAGCCACCAAGAGAATCCTAAATCGTTGATGGAAAAAAGAATTTTCATAGCGACACCCCTGCAGAGACAGCAAGGGTCGTGAATCGATCGTGCGAGAGAAGCGCAAAAATGGGAATGTAGGGATGAGATGCGAAGAGCCATGACTTCCAATTCGCCTCAAGAACAAGACCGGAGCCTTGCAGCATCGTCCAATTCAAACCAACGGGCACCGTGTAATTGAACATCCGCTCGGAATTACCCTCGGCTGAGGTCTGCGCCATCAATGCGCCCAGGCCAAATTCAGCTTCGAGTGCACCGCCCGACACAAGCGGAAGGCTGTAAAGAATACCTGCCAGGGCGTGTGTGACCTTGGTTTTCGACTCAGAATATCCGGAGACGTTCGCATTGAAGACCCAATCTTTCACGTCGACTTTCATTTCTACTAACGGAGAGTCGTTTCCATCGCTTTGCACAGCTACGCCAAGACCAGCTTTCATAGCCAGGTCATCGCCAGCAGCGCAGCCCCCTGAATGCACCACAAAAGGAACCAAGAGACAGAGCCGCAGGGCTCTCTTCAGAGAATGACCCATAGATTGTTGACCCACTGATGAATTTTTTGAGTATCTGGCGCAAAAGTACCCGAATATTTCCGGCGCGTCGAAGACATTTGAAGTCAGAATATTGAATCCTCTGAGCATCGGAATTTCAACACCTGAGCGGCTCCTGTGCTTGAATCTGATATACTTTGGGAATGAGGGAACACGCACTTCAATTTTAAATTCAGGAGAATTCACGTGACGCTTCAGAGAAAGCCTGGTTTCATTCTCCTTCTTTCGCAGCTGATTTTATTTTTGAGTTTTGCCTGCATTCCCAAAGGTGGGGACATCAGAACCGTACAGAAGCCAGTTCCTGCCGTGACAGCCTCAGTGACACCACCCAGTGCTCCACCCCCGAGGGTTACCGGCTCTGCGTCTCAAACTGCTGGGGGCTGCCGTGAAGGCAGTGAACCCGCCATTGCGGAACTCCGTGCCTGTTGCCGTGAACGGAACTGGGGTCAAGCCTGCGATGGTGGGTGCTGGGCAGAAGGTGTCGGTGAAAAACTGAGCCGCATGTGCAATGCACCGAAAGCCTCCACGAGTGATTGCGGAAATAGCCCGGCCAAGGCTCAACTCACTGAGTGGTGCAAGTTTCATTTTAATCGACGCTACTGCGGCGTGCCTGACAGCGAATGGATTGGAGCGTGCAAATCGGCAGCAAGCAGTGCGAATCCTGGAGGCAACGACTGCGCAAGCAGTCCTGCAAAGGATAAAACCAGAGATTGGTGCAATTTTCATTATAATCGCCGATATTGCGGAATCGCGGACTCCGAATGGGTTCAAACCTGCACACCCGCGCCTAAATGACCGAAAATAATTGAATTAAAGCCGGCTGTTTCGATTTCACAAATTTCTCGCTCAACCCCGTCCACTTCCTTCCGAAACCCCCTGTAACCACAGATGAGGGGTTTCGAATGAAGCATATATATTTGAGCACGCTCGCTTTGGTTGTCGTAGCAGGCCTTTCGGCGTGCAAACCTGAACAAAAGCAGGCTGAGCAAAGCGATTCCGACACCCAATTTGTGCCCGTGGCGGTTGGTGCTGCCTATGGCGTTGGCATCTCGGCGGAGGTTGCTGCCGCAGCTTTTGCAGCGGGCGGAATCTACGTACTCGATTGCACGCGCCCAGTTGCAGCAGGAGAGATTCGGTTCTTCTGCGATGGTCCAACGAAGCTGAGCCAGGCCGCAATGACACTCGTTGTTAATTCAACGCGGACGATTGCCGGAGCACTGCGTTGGTCTGCTGCCAACGTGATTGCACATCTCTCCGAGTTGGCAAAATTCAAGTCTGTCACACATCTGAAATCTGCAGTCACAGGCACAGCGAACGCCGGCAGCGTGCGTGAAGCACTTGTGAGCCCGGAGATTCAATCTGCAAGCGGCAAGGGCAACTTTGTAGCTGCGGTGAAGGGTTCGCTGAGCATCCAGGACAAAAGTAAAAAAAGCTGCAACTACGTTGCGCAATATGAGGCACGACTTGTGCACCGCGAATTCAAAGGTGGTTGGATGGGAGGAACGAGCACTCGTTTTTTGGCGAGAGCTCCCTCACCCGAATCTGCTGAAGCCATGGCGCTTACAGCTTGTGAGTGGTTCTCGGGAACGATTTACAAGCTTGCACCAGGCTTTGCAGGATATTCGCAAACGAAAAACGACTGCCGAAAACCAGCCTCGGTGGCGAATTATAAAGAGGCCTACCGAACCTCAGATGTTCCCTGCCCGGGCGTCCGTATCTGCACGAGCGAAGCCAATTGCGCTGATTACATTGGGAAATAAAAATGCCCCGCAGGGGCGGGGCAAATTAACGTCAGCTTGAATTACAACACCCGAGAGGAATACTCTCAGCCGCCCTTAACAACTCCAAGCTTCACGCGCTCTTCCTGAAGAACCTTGAGCGGAAGTGCGATGTAGCCATTCTTGACAACAGCTTCCTGGCCCGCAGCAGAGAGAACATACATCAAGAACTCGCGACGCGCGGGGTCGAGATCCTGTTTGGGAGCCTTGTTGATGTAAATGAGAAGGTAACGACCAAGTGGGTACTTACCAGCAAGCGCATTCTCTTCAGTTGCCGGAACAACTTCTGAACCGGGCTTGAGAGAGAGTGCCACAGCTTTCACGCCATCGGTTTTATAACCAATGCCGCTGTATCCAATACCGAACTTATCGGTTGCCACACCTTGCACAACTGCAGCTGAGCCGGGTTGTTCCTTAACTGTATCTTTGAGGTCACCCTTGGCCAGTGCGTTCTCTTTAAAGTAGCCATAGGTTCCCGAAGCGCTATTGCGGCCGTAGAGCTGAATAGGTTTATTCGCCCACTCACCAGTGAGGCCGAGGTCACCCCATGTTGCGATATCTTTTTTCGCGCCGCTCTTGCGGGTTTTGGAAAAGATCGCGTCCACATCCTGAAGACTCAACGACTTGATGGGGTTGTCACGGTGTACATACACGGCCAACACATCGAGCGATGTTTTGACGGGAGTGGGGTCGTAACCAAACTTTGCTTTGAACGCGGAGATTTCTTCGTTCTTCATCGGGCGGCTCATAGGACCAAACTGAGCAGTGCCTTCAATAAGAGCAGTAGGTGCAGTTGCGGAGCCCTTGCCCTCAACTTCGATTTTTACGCCAGGATAAAACTTGCGAAAGGCTTCCGACCACAAAGCCATTTCGTTGTTCATGGAATCAGAGCCAATTGACTTGAGTGTGCCGGTCACGCCTGACGTGGGTTTGTAAACAGGCAACGTCTCTTTCCCTGCTTTACCTTTCGCTGCAGCTGAAGCGAAAGAAGACAGGGCAGCCAATACCACAACCGAAGAAACCAAAGCTTTGCGCATCATTCTGAAGAACCTCCTTGAAGATCCGAAGACCCGGCGAGTGATACCTCAAAGCCATGGTCTCGAGCAAAGACAATGAGTGAACTCTTTGTGACAGAGTATCTCAGAGAGACTTGAAATGAAGCAAAAAAAGACCATTCTGTTGCAAGAAATTCACAACTTCTCAACAGCGGAGGCTGGATGAGCGCACCTGAAACACCCCATACTTGCGGCGATTATTGTGGTGGAGGGGTTTTTGCCGATGCCCAAAGAGCTCCGCGCGCTGCTGCGCATTATTTTCATTTTGCACACTTCTCTCGTGCTCAACCTGGTCTTGCTACTACTTCCAGGCTTGGTCGATGCGCGCAGCAGAGTGACCTCTTTTTTCTTCCGAATTATTCTCTGGGGCTGCGGAATACAGATTCAATCGAGCCTCCCTTTCACAAGCTCGGCTTTAAAAAAGCGAATTCTGATTGTAGCGAATCATGTGAGCTACCTTGATATTCTCATAATTTGCGCAATTCATCCGTGCATATTTCTTGCCAAATCTGAGGTTGCGAAATGGCCTGTGTTCGGGTGGGTTGCACGTGCGCTGGGATGTGTCTTTGTTGAACGTGAATCATTGATGGGAAGGGCATGCGCCCTGAGGCGATGCCTTACAATTCAAAAAAACTCGAGCATCGCCATTTTCCCCGAGGGAACCACAACTGCTGCAACGGTTCCGGACATGCAGGCCTGGAGCCGTGGACACGCATGGATAGCACAGCGGGCAGAAATGGAGGCGATTTTGTGTTTGGGTCTTGTTTTTGAAAATCAGCCCGAGCGCGCCTGGACAGACGACACGAGTCTGATGCCTCATTTGTTTCGGACTTTGAGCGAGAAACAAATTCGGGTCAGCGTGCACGGAACGTGGACTCCTGTGGGTTCCCACCAGCGTCCGCAATCCTTGGCACAAGCTACTCTTCAAGGCGTCTGCTTGGCGGTGAACAATGCCCATTCTCGCTGATATTGAGAAATTTATTGTCCAATACCGTGATGAAATATCGCACTCAAAAGTGGATACCGTTCACAGCGAAGACGGGGCTTTCGATATTCACCTCATCGAGCTGAACGGCGAAGCAACGCCCTCAAAAGATACCTATACACTTTTGCTTGTTGCGGGAGTGCATGGGCTAGAGTGGATTGGTGTCACTGTGCTTCTTCACCATCTCTCCCACTTACTTGAAACAGCGCGCTGGAACAGTGGTGTGCGCAAGATGCTGAGCTCTGCGCGTGTGGTTGCCATCCCTGCGCTGAACCCGACCGGAATTTTTCAAGGCAGGCGTGCCACGGCGCAAGGAATAGACCTTATGCGCAACGCTCCTATTGTTGCCGAATCAGCGGTTCCATTCCTGGGCGGACAGACAATTTCACCTGTCTTGCCCTACTATCGGGGTACAGGTGAACTCGCGCCAGAGAGTCGTGCTTTAATCCGCGTGGTAGAAAATTTACTCGAGACATCGGCCGGCGTGATTGCGCTCGATCTCCACAGCGGTTTCGGTGCACGCGATCGGGTGTGGACACCTTGGTCTATGACCTCGGCTCCACCGCCGCACACCGAACAGTACTCAGCCCTAGAACGAGCACTGAACGACTCATTTCCAGACCACATCTACACCTTCGAAAAACAATCCGATAGCTATCAAACACATGGTGATCTGTGGGATTATCTGATTGTGGAAAACATGAAGCGAGGCGGCCCTCTCTTTATGCCTCTGACACTGGAAATGGGCAGCTGGAATTGGCTTAAAAAGGCTCCATGGAATGCTTTTAATAAGCTGGGCTGGTTTCACCCTCTTGCTCCGCATCGTGTCCAGCGCGCCTGCCGCAGGCACATTACGTTGCTCGATTTTTTGGTCAGTGTTTGCGCAAACGGAAATGATTTCTTTGCGCAAAAATGAGTAAACCCATGTACAAAATCAGCCCAGTGAACTGAAAAAGCTCCGCCTACAGCGATCCGACATGGTTTTGGTCGAGAAGTGAATTAGGAAGTCGTGTGAACGGAAAACAGGATCGTGGGAGGGGCCGCCGTACAATTTTGCGCCCAACATTAAGTACGAGCGCAAGAGAGGCGGAACGACAGTCTTCAGTTCTTCCTTGCGTGCAGGCGAATTCGAATGAACAGGAACAAGCGCAGGGCACTGGATTGTCTCGGACCAGGCTCCTTGATCTCTAAAATATTCCACGAGACCCACAGCCTGACAATGATTCGCGTTAAAAACACTGACACTTCCGAATGCATCTGAACGGCCATGCTCGATCATGTATTTTGCCAATGCACTCCAGAGAATCTTTGGCACTGAACCATTCCGGTGAGCCGGATGCACACAGCTCCGCCCGAGCTCGACCGTTTCACGCGGGTCGCACATTTCAAGGAGGCCAGATAGGTCGAATTCATTGGCAGAATAGGGAATTAGGCCCGCATTTAAAACCCGGTCGGTTGGCAGAAGTCGATATGTGGCAATGATTCGATTGTTCGATTTTACAATGAGGTGATCCGCCAGAGAATCGTATTTATCCATGTCTTTCATCGTCGATTGCTCTGCATCGTGCGCAGCAAGGAAAACATCATACCGCAGCGCAAAAAGCTCATCGAGCTCGTGTGCTTGAGCAAGACTCACCTCGTACTGGGCATTTCGGGTCGGCACGGGAGTGCTGCTTCCCAGTAATGCTGCACTGATTGGGGGGGTAACAACTGCCTTTGAGTAATCGAATGCTGAAGGATTCATAGTGGCTCAGCCTCCATTTGAGTTTGGCTGAGGTTGATTTTCTCAAATGAATGTGAGCCCGGACAGCTTCAAAAATTACAGCCGAGTGAATGATTTAAGGCTTTATTTTGTGGGATTTGTGACATGTGAATAAGCCACCTGGGGTGGGAGTGATGTTTCGCAAATGTTGCAGAGTTGTCACTTCGACACTCCCAAATTCCGCCCCAATCGGTTAGCTTGAGCCAGAGCAAAGACATGAGATGCGACAGAGGACAGAACGGTGAACGGGTACCTGATCCAATTCAAAACTAAAGAATTGTATCGAAGAGCAAGTTCTTATCTTGCTGCAATTTTGCTCTCATCAGCTTTTTCGCCTGCCCATTCTGCGCAGCCCGAAAAAACAAAGACCGAATCGGAACTCCACCTCGGCATTTCCGAAGCCGCCTTTAACGCGATTGCTCGCCAAGTAGGCCTCGCTCACGCAGAAATCCAGAGAACTGATGTCTACTTCGATGTCCATGAAGACCGGAAATTTCAACTCAGGCGAAATCTCCCACAGGCAAAATTAAGAATTCAAATGCGAGAAAGCGAACTGGTTCTGCAAAAGTCTTGGGTGCAATTGCAGCAGGAATTTTCTGTCTCGAAATATACCTGGCTTGCAACCACAAGAACCTCTTCAAATTTAAAACAGCGCTACTCAGGCGAAACCGGAGACCGGGTTCGCTTTTCACTTCCCTTCCTGCTTAGCCTTGTTCAGCAAAACACCGTGACATCCGAACAAAAAAGACTCTTGCAGGAAACCTGGAGCGGAGTTTCTTGGCCCAAATTGAATGAATTCGACAGCGCAACCAAAACAGTGCACAAGAACTGGATTCCTGCAGCAGTTGTGCACAAAGAGCGTTGGACAATAAAAATTCCAAGTCAAAACGACACCCATGTAGTTCTACAACTTGGAAGAGACAGCGATGCACTCGGCCAAGGTAAACCAGTGTCCTTTGAGATTGAGTCGGAGCTTAAAAACTCATCCGAGGAAGAAATAAGAGAAGTTGCAAGTTCAGCCACACTTTGGCTGGAATCACTCGGCATAGAGGCAAATGAAACAACTGCTCGATCTTCGCATGATTTTTTCACGCGCCTCGAGACTATCTACCGCTGAATGCGTCTCATGGATTGATCTGCCCCAATCTCTTCTTCACAATTTTGTCATCAATGGTGGAAGAACACTTGCGTGTGAAACGATTGTGTCAGGCTTGATTGCTTCCGGGATCAATCGTTAAGAGCTCCGTGTCCTCGAGACAGGACATTTTCAGGAGGTCTATTATGCGTATTGTATCTGCACTTATTCTCTCTGCTGTCAGCGCAACTGCCGCTGCTGCTCCGTTCACATTCAAAGGTTCCGACACACTCGCCGGCATGATGACCGACGCCATCCAGGCTTCGGGTCTTCAAGATGAAATTCAGTATGTTGGCGGCGGCTCAGGCAAAGGCGAAGAGGCCATTGTTGCTGGTCAGCAAGGCATTGCACCCCTGTCGCGCGAACTGAAGAAAGACGCTGCAGCCAAGGCCGCAGCTGCAGGCATTGAACTTGTTGCTCACCCTATTGCTCTCGATGGCCTCGGCGTGTTTGTGAATCGCCCGAACGCAATCTCAAAGCTTAGCCTTCCACAACTCAAGGCTATCTTCACTTGCGAAATCACTGATTGGTCGAAGCTCCCTGGCTCTGGAAAAACAGGCGCCATTGAAGCATTCCGCCGCGACGACAACTCCGGAACAACCGACACCTTCAAATCTATTGTTGGCATCAAGGCTTTCGGCGCATGCGTGACCGTGATGGCTGAAACTGCAGATATCGCGAGCGAAACTGCAAGCAATCCAAACGCAATTGGTTACGCGGGATTGTCTGCCAGCCGCGAAGGGAACCGCACTGTAAGCATCTCGAAGACCGACGATGCAGGCGCATACCAGCCCACCGTGCACAACGTGCGTGTAAAGCTGTATCCACTCTCTCGTACTCTCTTTGTATACGAAGCGAAGGGAAGCTACTCGCTGAACACAGCCGAATCCAAACTGCTGCCCCAAATTACCGACCGTTCGTTCATGGATCCTATCGTTCAACAAAACGACTTCATCACGTTGGACTAATTGCCCATGAAACAGCAGCTGCATTTCCTCCTCGGACTCATCGCGGTTGTAACCCTATCCGGCTGTGATCGCCCCATGGCGCCACGGCCGGATGAGGTCGTTCTGGCAACTCCCTTTCCAGGGGCGACACCGAGCGGTATCAATCCAAATTCTCCGAACCTGACCACGCCCACGGAATGTGCCGAACCCAAAACTTCGGCGCTTCTGCCGCCCATTGTTGAAAACCAAAATACTGTTGCCCCAAGCATGACGTTCGACGAACTCAAGCGAGAGATCGATGCAGCTTGTGCAAGTTGTCACCTTGCACCGGCCTCAAAGACAGGTGGTTTTTGGTATGTTTCAGCGCATGGTCAGGCCGAAGTCCGTTCAAACGGACAAAAGGTTGTGGTCGGAGGAATTGCAGACCTGGCTGAAACATTTAATCGCGTGCTGGCCAACAACCGCATGCCGCCAGAGAACATGCGCCGTGCAGCACCTCAAAAGTACGAACGCCTGCAGGCTGCAATTGAGGATTGGGTTGCATCTGGAAAGACAACTGGGCGCTTTACCCTGCGTGATGACTCTGCAGGCTCCGGAGCAGCTCAGAGAAAAATGCAATCGGATCTGGGCAGCTGTATTCCGCGTGCCGACCAAATGGGCACAGATCCCGAACGCGATGAACTTTTCCTGAACGCAACGCAATTACCCGCAAAACTCTCGGAAACAGACCTATTCACGCTCGATAGCCTCGTTCTTGCGCGCAAAGGTACTCTTTCATACAACGTTGAGTACCCGCTGTGGGCCGACAATGCCGAAAAAGGGCGTTACGTGCACTTCCCGGCCGTATGGAATGAAACGGAGCAGCAGTGGAAGACATCGGGTGCGGTTTACAACGCAACAACAGGTCAGCTCGACGTTCCGCCCAACACGCGCTTCTATAAAACCTTCTACAAAGCACTGAAATCAAGGAATGGTGAAACCGTATTTCGAAAAATCGAAACACGCATCATTGTTGTGCGCAAAGCGCCGCAGCAACCATTACACGGTTCCTACAAATGGAACGAAAACGAATCCGAGGCCATTCTTGTTACGACTCCTTACCGCGATGGTACCGCTTGGAAAGATGACATCTTCCGCGTGACGGTGGATGAGAACACCGGCAAAACCAGAAAATATGTGATTCCTGGCCGCCAACGCTGCGAGGAGTGTCATAAGGGAGGTCAAGACTTTGTGCTTGGATTCACTCCCCTCCAGCTCAACAGGCGCCCGTTTGGTGCAGCAGGCCGCGACCGCGATATCGGTGCAGATGAAATAACTCAAGTTCAACGCTTTATTGATGCAGGTATACTCAAAAATATTCCAGCTGCCGATGAACTCCCATCACTCGAGAAGTCGGGACCACGTGAATCCCGGAATATTCATGAGACTCGCTTGCAGGGATACATGGTTGGAAATTGTGCGCACTGTCACAACCCAAATGGCTTTGCCATGAAAGACAACAAGGTCACACTGGATTTGAGAGAAGGGCAAATCTTTGATTTCGACACACGACGAATCACAAAAGACTCTGCAAGAAGCAGCCCAAAGTACTTTGCCAAGCCGGGCGACCTAAACCAGAGTCAGCTTTACCTCCGAGTTGCAGCCACAAAAATTGGCGATGGCGGACGCTATCTGCCAATGCCCATGCACACTCCGGGTGACGCAAACTGCAAACTCTTGAACCTCACAGCCAAATGGATTTACTCGCTCTCGCCAGATGCTGCAGTGGCTGCGAAGGCAGACACCGAACCGGTTGCATGCGAACCCAACGATGATTACCACTGGATAGATTTGGATTTGACCTGGCCATCGGAAAAGAATTTTGTGCCACGCCGGGGCGACTGGAAAGATCCCGTGAATGGAATGCCAGAGATGTATCATCGGCTCGAGCAAGATTCACGGCTCACCAAGATTCTCAGAACACCTGTTGCGGTTGATTTTTGGGAGCGCGTGCCTGGGGGCTCGGGCAAGCCCGAACCTAAATGCGATTTTCCGAACAAACCGCAACCACGCAAACCAGTGGCATGGATGCTCGACAGCAGCGGTAACATGAAGCAGCCTGCAGGCGAGCTCTACAATGTCACGCCTGGTGCCCATTTCTACAACACCACGTGTGCCAAATGCCATGGCAACATTGCAGATGGAAAATCGGGACTCGCAACGAATCTTCTCACACTTTCCGGTGGTTCAATACGTGTTGCCAACCTTAAAGATGGCTTATTTGGCGCAGGCAACTCAAAGCTCTTCGATGTGGAAGAACGACGTGGAAGAACGAAGAACCTTATGGGGCAATACATGATCTGGATGGCGATGGAAGGCACTCGGGTCACATTTCCACCAGAAATGGAGCCATATGTGGGTCGCCATAAAGCGCAAATGCTGAATCAATTGCGCGAACGTTGCAAAAACTTCATTGCAACTGCGCCGCAAAAAGCGACCGAGCGCATGAAAGATTATCTTGCGTTTAAAGATGTGTGTTTCTTCAACAATGGCAAACCAACCGACAGACAGCTGCAATACGATCCCAACACAGATCAGCCGCTGAACCCAGCCGCACTGGATGCATGGGCGAATCGAGCCGCAATTAACACGGGCTGGGCTATTTATGAGTATTTAAAAACAGAAGGAGCTGCCGGAAAGTGGCAGCCCCCAAAGAACGAATGCGAAAAGGTCTATCCAGTTCGAAATTAGTTTAATGGGCGAACCGAACAGCCCATGAACGCTTCCGAAAGGTCGAGTTCAATGCTTGGATCTTTATAGGCCAACGAAGCGTTCAAGGCCTTGCCACCCTCTCCATCATCTTGAACCTGCATATCGAGATCGTAGATCTTTCGGGCTTTGTCGTTCACGGCAGCATAGCCTTCGATATCAAACTTCTTCCCTTCGAGATCCAATTCCAGCTCAAGAAGTTTACCCTTCAATTCATGTGCAAAGACCTGGTGCTTCTGAAAATCAGGGCTCACCTCGTTGGGGAACTCATTTGGATTATCTTTGTTTCGGTACGCAGAAACTTTGAGCGAATCAACTTTGCCTTCAACAAAGGTGACACTGGTTTTAACCAAAGTCTTCGCATCGGCAGTTGTCCCGGAACAGCTCAATAAACCGCTACCCTTCTTCAGAGCCTGCACTTTTCCCTCTAGTGTGAAGGCTGCTTTTTCGTCGCCCTTTGAATTCTTCTTGCCACTCAGACTCGATTCCTTAGGCTGACAAGCACCAAGAGCAACAACACCAAGCAGAACGAGAAAACTTTTATTCAACATGTGGAACCTTCAAAAAAATAAAACAATCGCACACCAAAAAAATTGAACTCACTTCAATCAGAGAAATCATCCGACTGACCATTGCCCAAAAACACAGAGCACCGGCTCCGCTCATCATCCAAGATGCATTCAAGAATCATTCGGTTGTCTGAGGAAGTGAATCGCTTGTAGAGCGAACCTTGCAAATCCCATTCCTTAACATTCATTGTGGAATAGAGCCGCTTGGCATCCTCCACGCGCCGCAGCTGAAACATGTGTTCATTGGTTGTTGTATCTGAGGTCACAAAGTTCTCTGAGGCCAACGGCTTGAGATTGATAGATACTGTGCAATCCTTGGACACCGGAAGACCTGCAGATGAAACGCATTCCACCGCAAGATCTTTTCCAAATTCCAGAACTGACTTCTTCACGGCCGGAGCAGGTACAGGCTGAATGGATGGGCCTTCGAGAGCTTTAGAGAGGCGAGTTGAATCTGCAGTCGTGAGCCGCACGAGGATTTCTTCTGAATCAACGATCACAGCGGTTTCAGTGGCCAACGCGGCGTCCGTGTTGCGAGAATTGAGTCCCGATTTCTGGATGTTGCAACCAAAAGTCGCCATCGCCAAAGGAAAGACAGAAGCCATCAAAACCATCGAGCTTTTGCTCTGCGTGGGTCTGCTGTTCGAACGTGTGCATTTCATAAGGCACCTCCGCTCGGTACTCAGCAGGAACCATGCCAAGGTCAGAAAGCATACGCCCCATGATGAGCTCGGGTCGGTAGGCTTTTGAACGTAGGAACGCCTGGTCGCGTAGTTGAGCATATGCCGTAGGTTCTGCGGCGAAGAGTGCCACAGCACCTATGAAGTCTTCCTTTTCGCGCGCCAGGAATCCACTCACTCCGTGGTCAATGATGTCAGCTGGGCCCTTGACCGCATAAGCACACACGGGCAACCCGCAGCTCATTGCCTCTAAAACCACACAGCCGAAGGTATCGAATGTGGAGGGCAGCAAGAGAAGATCTGCACGGTTGTAAAGTTCACAAAGGCTTTCTTGAGGCTGCCATCCGAGAAAAATGGCATCTGGAAGGAGAGACCGCAATTTCTCTTCCGCGGGTCCGGTACCAGCAAAAACCAAGCGAACATTCTGATTTGCTTGGCGCGCAGCCTCGTAAACCTCTGGGAGCTGGAAGACACCCTTTTCTTCACTGAGGCGCCCTGCATACAAGAGTACAACATCATCCTTGCGCAAGCCTGCAATTGCAGACTTACGAAGTTGCGTATGACGTTTGAAATTTTCGGAAGCCCAGTGCGCCGTTTGATAGACGCGTGGCAACTGAAAGCTCTCGCTCGTGAACAGCTGCTTCTGCTCGGAATTCAGAACAAACAAACCATCGAACTGAGAATAGAGAGCACGCATCAACCTCCGGACACGATCCTGGTTAACAGCGCGGAGTGCGTCGTTCTGCTGAGCAAACGCAAGCCAATCTGTATGCACATAAAAATAGACTGGCAATTTGAGCGCATGCTTAAAGTACAGTGCGGCCGCAGCCATTGGCCCCTCTGTTGAGCAAACAATTGCACTATAGCCACCGCTCTCCACAATATTTTGCATCTCTGCGAGATTGGGAATGCGGAAAGGTTGTTGGGGGTAAAACGAGAGTTTGAATGTCGACAAAGGTTTCACCACTCTCAGATTGGCATCCGACTCCAGTGATTCGTGAGACACAAGAAAATCAATTGGGAGGTTGTTTGCCGCAGCAAACTTTCGAGTGAGCTGCAATATGCTCGAAACACCATTCTTATCTGCAAATGTATCGCTGAGCCAAAGAATTCTTTGCGGAGCGCGCATGTGTGGGAAGCGCTTGGCAAGCGTATCACTGAATTCGCGTTTACCATGCAAAACTCTTCCGGTCGCGAACATCGAACCCGCCACCAGCGTGGAGGCAAGAAATGGAAAAGAAAGGCCATCGAAAAATTCACCAATAGAGGGAAGCGACATCTTACGTCCCAAGCGCGAGTTAGCTCTCTCCGATGGATTCACCAAAGTTCGAAGCACACTGGGAAGTTCAAGTTTTTCAACTAGGTCATTGACGTTTGTAAAATCTGAAAGTGATGAGCTATCGAGACACGCAATTTTAGATTCGATTCTCCGACTCAGTTTCCCAGCAAACTGTGTAAAAAGCTCCTCTGCAATTGGGATTTCAAGGTGACCCACTCCTTCGTCTGATGCCTTCACCAATTTCTCAACGACCTTCAAGAGCTCGGGCTGGTATCGCCTCAGGAGAAATCGCGTGACCATACTGGGTGGAATTCCACGCACGGCATCGTGGAAAGTCTTCACAAATCGCATCGTATAGCGGTGCCGACGTGCTTCATGAATGGCGTTACTTATGAGGAGTGCTGAAACCTTCTGCCAAGGAGTTCCCTTGTGAAGGAGAATTCGCCCCAAACCTGGATCCTTAAGATGAAGAACAAGTCCCGAAAAATAGTCGAGCAACGCGAGGTTCAACTTGCGGCCGTCATTCCATTCACCAAAGGGAGCAGCCTGGCCGTGCCTCAGAGCAGACAATGCCAACTCACTGGACTTCATTTGTGAACGCTGAACTTCTGTCAGATGATCCACCCCGAGGATTGTACCCGTGCGGCCAGCAAAAACTCCAAAGTGGTCATCTGAACCACCCACACCCACCTTCTTCCAGGGATTCGAACAAAAGGTTGAGGCCGAGAAATCAAATCTCTTTTCGAGCTTTTCAAGATGCTCTTGGTTAAAGGAGTTTAGCCACTCCCAGGTGAGCAAAGATGAACCCGTATCACGTTGGCCGTTCATGACCTCAAAATGACTGAACAGCAAAAAGACTTTCTCGTATTTTTCCAGGTCGGGAAGCCCATGCGGAGCATAAAAGTCGAGCGGATGCGCAAGAACCGTTGGAATTTCATTTTCTGAAGTAAATTCCAAAAACTCGTAAATATTTCTGCGCAAGACCTTGAGTTTCTCTTCCTGATGCGGATTGAAACCATAGGTCAGAACATGAACGCCGACATCAAGATCGGGAATGTGACAGGAGAATTCGGCACCGGGAAGAATATCAACTCCCTTATCCATGAGCTCCCAACAGCTACGCGCATTGTTGTGATTCGTAATGGTTGTGGCCGACATCCCAGCTTTCTTGAGCGTGGAAAGAAGCCTTTCTGTGGGTAACCATGTTTCAGGTACGCCTAAGATTCTTCCAAGCGCCTCATCGGGAACATTGCTGTTGTGATCATGGCAATGCAGGTCGATGCGCAGTTGATGGCTGCCAACCTGACTCTGCGCACGCTCGAAGCGAAACTTGAGATCATCCTTGAGCCAACCCTGAAAATCAAACTGCGCTTTCATACCGCCGCACCTTTCAAATGTGCAAAGAATCGCTCACCACGCAATGAGCAGCGAATTCTGGCTCGCCGCTGCGACAGATGACTTTCAGACGACACATCAGCATCTGTTAGTCCTCTTGGAAGTGAGAGAGTGAGTTGTGTTGTTTCTTCCCCATTCCACGGCTCAAGCTGCCACCGTGCCCAAATGCCACGGTTGTCAGACTCAAGAGATGCGGTTATGCGGCCATGAAAAGTGGGAGCGTTGTGAATAGAAGTCACCTGACCCGGTTCCAGCCAACTCGCCTGAACTCCAGGAAAGAGCACCAAACCTGAGGAGTCCTCGAGAACAATCATCTGCCTCAGCAGATTACAAAACTCTGCTGCAGCCCATCCATGGTCACCATCTCCCATGCATCCCCCTTGGGTGCGCGGATTAATGGCCTCTGGCCATGTGACTGTGGGCGAAGCTGCATCGGAAATGGCGTGCAGCAAAGTCAGTGCACGTGGGTCTTCGAGCCGTATCAGGACACGGGCAACTTGTGCCGTGAGGTAGGGGTTCAAGCCTGTATGAAAAACACTTTGGAAGAACAGACCCTGATGAAAATGTGAGTCCAGTAAAAACTCGAGGGTCGAGTGCAGCCAAGGCTGGCAAATATCCGAGAGCTCGAGCGGGTCGCACGCAACCAGGTTACCAATGCAAGCAGCATCGGGCCAGCGGTACGGGGAAACCGGTAGCACCTGCCCGCCCACTCTCTCAAGAGTCGCCGAAATGGCCCTGCGCAGGCTTCCAGAGAAACTCAGACTCATCCGATCAAGCGCATCAGCTTCCTTGGCTCGCCCCATTCTTCTGGCCGCAGCGCGTCCGAGATGCATGGCTTTGAGTGCCCAAAAGTTATCCCAGAAATAATGGTCGCAGCCACCGAAATGTTCGGCCGAAAAGCTTGCGGGCAAAAGACCCTCGTGAAGAACGCTCCGCTTGGATGAAGTCAAGCGCTGCTTATCTATCCATTGTAAGCCGCGCCAGACACTCTCAAACAGATCGCGCTGAAGTTTCGTATCCCCCGATTTTCGGGAAAAACTGAGCATCGAACACAACGCAATGGCGTGAGAATCGAGTTCCCCTGGATGGTCAACAAAAGCGCCTGAGGCCTGTTGCCTTTGTGGATAGGATTCGATCTTGGAACGCACCTCTTTGAGGAACCCAAGGTTGGAGAAGGCTTCGGAAATAAAATACGAATCGCGGTACCAATGGGTGTGGTAGAGGAACGTTCCCGGGCTGAAGTGTGTGACGTCATCGAACGCCGGAAGGCGCAGCTTGATGGCATCCAACTGATTCTCGAACTTTTCTTCGGGAAGTTTGATTCGAGCAGAACGGAGATCTTCGAGGCGGAGTTCCTCCTCGCGCGCACGAATAAGGCTATCCACTGTGGTGTGGAGACGAGGTCGAACCTTGCGCTTTTTTTTCTCAGCATCGCACCATACAACAACACCAAGCGCGATTTTTTCTCCCGGTTGGAGAACACGATCGTATTCTATCGATCCTGCAGCAATGCCAGAGCGGGCAATGATACTCTTAAGATCCTCGGAAAGAGGGCGAGGTGAGGCATCCTTCATGGGATCACCTGTGCCTCTGTCTCCCAGCAAAACCCGAGTGGGGCTCTCCAGGATTTCGACATCCCATTTTTGATTGACTCTCAGAAATGATCCCAAGTTTTCGAGCTGATTGATATGGCCAATAGACAGCACATTGTACGGGCGAACTCCGAATCCAATGACCACAGGAACAGGCGTATTGCTCTGGTTCTCAATTGTAATTCTGCAGGTGATTCGCATGGAATCATCGATATAAGATGCAGTTGCTGTTGATGCCCACTTCACATCACCCACTGCGGGATATCGAGTTTCAACTACAGGCAACACGTCGTCAGCCAGCCTCTGTTGAACTCCGGGCTGCAAGTAAGGTGGCGCCTGAAGACTCGAATCCACACGCAAATAAGGAAGCAACGACCAACTGTGTGGTTCAACCGTAATCATCCCCACAGGGTCGACCATGCATTCCAAAGGCGAAGCTGAGTGTCCCAAAGAGGTCCAGTTTCGCCTCGAAAGGTTGGCTCCCAGCAGTCCCGCACCTGTTGGAATAAATGCGCTCGAGCGGGGCTGCCACTGCTCTTCGATCCACAATGGCCAAACCCAGTTTCTATTTGTGTGCACGGCCAACATATTGTTGGCGCCCGAAAACAAAACCCAAAGAGCCTGATCAAGCAAAGCCGAAGAGCCCATCATGCCCGTGGGTTTTCCGATCCACTCGATACTCCGGACATAAGGAAGGAGCCAATGCCTATTTGTGGCCTTAAGTATCCATTGAATCGCCTTGAGAATCATTCTGGCTTTTTCCTGTTTTGAGCTGCTCTGCGGCAACACTACACTGGTTGAGCAGCTCTTTTGGAAACTCAGCAATTGTGACAACTCAGTGAAGCTATTGAACCGCAAGCGCATCCACAGAAAAGTTTTCATTTTGAAACAATAAATTCACAACTCTGGGCTGAGCGCTGCGGCGAGTTGAGCTCAGGAATTACTCAATGTCCTGCACGTTATCCAGCTTCACGCGAAACAGCTTTGGCACGAACGAACGCGACGAAAGCTGGGCAAAATCATTGAAGGTGTCGAGACACCGGAAATCATATTTGCCTTCTGCAGTTATCTTGTTTGCCCGACACAAAGAAACACCATTGTCTCCCCTCGTTAAGCGTCCCATCCGATATCCAATGTATTTTGGAGTGGTAATCACGAGTTCATACGACTTCGAAATCTGCCAGTTCGTGCCAACCCCAATCTCAAGCAGTGTCTTAGGATCGACTGTCGTGAGATTAATGGCACCGCCATTCGAAGAATAGAAACGGAAGCGCATTTCATCGACCTTGATTGCCTCTGAAATAAATCCGACTTTATCGAGGTAATCCTTACAAATATCCGGGAGTGAGTTCCTATAAAATCCCGTCAATTTGATAGAATCGAAATACTCGCGCTTGGGGCGCGTATAGCTGAAATCAACCCGCTGAGCCCTGTCGAATGCAACCCCCACTGAAATGGGTGCATTCCCCTTCCCCAAAGCATCAATCAAACCCACACGTGCGCTCCCTGAAATCTGAAACGAATTCGATTTCATGGGCAACTCGGTGTTGTCGAGGACTCGCAGCTGAGTAGGTGTTCCTCCAACTGAATTGGGAAAACAAGACTCCGGCGGGGCAATAAGCTGCATCTCGTAAGGCGAGCCCCCCACGAGTGTTCCCGTGCCTGCAAACTCCAATGGCGTCTCATAGGGAATGAACCCTACATTGAGAACCTCAGCTCGCAGCAACTGTTCAGGATCGGCGCTGCCGCACGCTGCCAAGTGCAGCGCTCCTATCGAACAAAAAATGAAACAACGCATGATTTCTCCCTCCTTTTCATGCAAAAAGGAGGATCGGAACAAGTCCGGCAATATTTACCTAGAGAACGCGCAATTCGATTTTGTTGAATTTAGTCAAAGCATGGATTTTTCAATGATTTTAAAACAACTTGGCATGCCCATAGGTATAAATAATTTATATTTTTATCTGAAAAGATTAAAACCCTTCAGCGCCCACAGCGAATCCAACGCTTAGATTCTGCGTAGCTGATGCCCGCACTGATAGCGCTCATGCATGCAGCGCCGACGCCATCTCCAAGAAAACCTGCAGCCATGCCACCGCCCCAAATCAGGAGTTTGAGCTCCTGAAGACCGGGAATTCCGATGCCTGCGACCTCATATGCAGCGCGTTTACCCGCGGCAAAGCTCGCGATTGTCCAATCCTCGATCTCTTTGTCGCACTGCGTTACGGAATCCACTTTGCTCTGCGACATCTTCTGAACGAATTCATCTGCGAGAATATCGCGCTGCAGATTCACAGGACGCTTCTTCACCTCAGACATAATCACGAGCGCACGTTCACATGCTCGAGCACCCATCTGGCACTGCACTCCAGAGCTGAGCGCGAGATAACAAGGGTTAATTTTTGGTTTCAGCGACGATGCCTGGCGCGCATTCACTTCGGAAGCTGAAGAGAGCAAGCGACATCCACTGGCCAAAGATATACCAATCAGAAATACCGCTGCAACGCTAAAACTTCCACGAAAATCCAGAAAGCCCACACTCACGCTGAAACCTCCTTCTCTCTGGCGAAGTCAACCCCCTCGAATCAAAGGCCCACTCACGGCGCACGCTCCCTCCCGGCCTTGTGGAGCATCGGACACAGTGATCACCTATATTATTCGATTTTTTCTCAACCAATCTCGAGCAATGCAGACAACCAGCCGTAATTATGAAGATTACCACAATACCAAGTGCACGACGTTTAGCCGCAGAATGACTGGTTCTCTGAACCTAAATAATCAATGTTTTAGGCGCCTTAATCGGATTCCCGCGAATTATGACGGCCGGAAGTCATTTTTTCTCAGCCCGGTCCGATCTTTAACCCAGAGCACGAGAAACGTGGGTGTGTAAAGATGCAACGATATTTTATCGCCAAGGGCTGCATGTTGTTCGCCATGCTTTCGAGCTGTGCGAAGCAACCTCGGCATGAGGCGGGCTCACCCGTGCCACTCCGGCTCGCCCTGAACTTCCCAGAGAATCAGCAGCGTTTGGCTCTGAGTTATACAGATGAAAACACAAGAATCGTGTCGCTCCCCGCATCTCAATTTGAGAGCCCAGAGGTTCTCCTTGACGGTGCAGATCAGCGCTTCAGACACAAGAGAGTTTTTCGCTGGCTGAGCTACACAATCAAAAATCAAGCAGCAGTGCTGAGGACGGGTTCCATTCCCATCGAAGATAGGAATCGAATGAGCCTCGATGCCGTCGAGCTGGAGGCCAAGGTAAACGATAGACTGCAATTAGACTTCAGTTTCATGCAAGTTGATTTCATGAGTGAAGCAGACGCCGATGCATTTTGCTCAAAAGGGGCTCCTGGATTCGTGCGCACATGGAGAGCAAGCCAAACCCACACCGTAACCGAGGCTGGCGAAATACCACTGGCCTTTTCTCAGACTGGGAAAAGTATTGTCCAGATGGGAATTCTGCGGGTTCCCGCAGATTCGGGTGAGGCTGAAAAGCTCTCACAACTCCAGGCGACGCTGTATGATAGAACGACTGGGCTGACACTTGAACAAAAGATTTGTCAGCTTGAAAGACCGCTTGGCAGTGAACATGAAACGAATGCTGTTTATCTGCGTGCACCAGTCTTTGCACTTCCTCTTGATTCACTTCAGTTTGTTTACACGCGCAATGATTTAAAAATTCAAACCGTAACTGCTGAAGCACGCCCAGAGACACTTTCGGGTTCAGCGAGTGGGTGGGAAACATTGGCCGAGCTGCAAGTGAGGTCGGCCTTCAATGTGGAAAAAAAAGGCTCTGAATGGTTTTTACAGCGCGATACTTTAGGTGCCGTTTTGCCAAGAAGCTTTTTTCCGCGACTTCCTTTTGGCCTAGCTGACGATGACACTGCAGCCCAGAGAAAGAAGGTTGAAGTGAGCAATACACTCAGCAGCCTCAAGAACAATAAGTCAGAGAACGTTCTTGTTGAATTGATAGATGGCAACGACACCCAGTGTGGGTCTGCGAATGCCTTTTTTTCCAAAGTGGGCTCCGCTCAAACCACTGAACTGCCTTTGTATCTCAAAAGAGGAGCGGAGAAGTATCGCCTCCGCATTCGAACAATCTCGCCACAGGGAATTGTTACCTGTTCAACCAATACTCTTGACTATGAACATCCTGGACTGAAACCTGATGCAGGAGAGTCAAAGATAGCGGTCGGTAGAGGTCATACATGTGCTATTCAGGGTGGAAAGCTGTTCTGCTGGGGAGCCAACAATCGTGGCCAGCTTGGAGATGGTTCCTTCACCGATAAGAGTGCGCCGACTGCCGTAAGCAATTTGGGGAATGGTGTTCTTGCTGTTGCCGCAAGCAACGATTTCACCTGCGCAATTGTGAATGAATCTGACACGCAGCCGCGCGTGCTGAAATGCTGGGGAGATAATTCGGGGAACCGTTTTGGTGTGCCAAGTCCTGCTTCTCCACCTGCTCCTGAAGCCGTGCCTAGAACCATCCTAGTCGACAGTGGCATGAATCGCACCGTCAAACTGGTTGCTGCAGGAGAAGTGACCTGTTCCATTCAGAGCAACTCGGAAGCCAGCACAAGTGGTACCCTTTACTGCTGGTATAATTCAAATAAATCCTCTTTGGCCTCTGTCTCATTTCCCAGCCAAGTATCGCATGTGAATATTTCAAAAATGATTTCTACAAATCTTATTTGTGCACGCGGAACCGCTGCTGCAGGGGGAACAACTACCACTGCGTGTGTAGCCTATTCGGACACTGGTTCGCACACAGCGTCGAACGAAATCACAAGTCTTCAAAGTACCATTCAAAATTCACTTGTCTCAGCGACTTCTCTCAATTTTGCTTCCGGAGAGAATCATGTCTGTACTCTTGATGGAAATAAAGTCCGCTGCGCTGGAAAAAATAATTTCGGGCAATTTGGTGATGTTCTGATAGCAACCTCCGACTCCTGGATATTCTCTCTCAATACAGGCATCGGCGACTTCTCGAAGGTCGCTGCCTTTGGAAACAACACGTGTGGCATAACGACTGCCGGCGAACTGAAATGCTGGGGTAAAAACGACCGATCCCAGCTCGGTTTTTATTCCCAGGACGTAAAAACCAATCCCACAACAGTGCCAGGTATGGAACGTGATGTGACTGCTTTGGTGACGGGCGAAGGTCACGCTTGTGCAGTACAAAATGGCCTCTTGAAGTGCTGGGGCAAGAATGACAACGGACAACTTGGGCGCAGAGGTGCTTCTCGCGAGTTGGAATACGTTTCTGCCCCTGCAGGCAGTTCCATTTCTGGCTCAGGCATCGAAGCTCTCGCCGTGGGCGGCATACTTTCGGGTGCAACAGATGAGATGCAACGTAAGGGGCACACCTGTGCAATCCAGAGCGGGCGGCTTATGTGCTGGGGTCACAACGACTTCGGTCAACTCGGTTTGGGATCAGAGGGCTCAAATCCACGGATGCCGCAATCTCCGCTGAACCTCGAAGGAAAGGTTACGGCCGTTGCGACTGGACAAGCACACACCTGTGCCGTTGCCGGAGCAAATGCAGAATTACGCTGTTGGGGTCGAAACGACTTCGGCCAGCTTGGAACCAGCAATTCAGTTGGTGGTATCACCACCACAAAGCCAAGTTCGCTTGTAACGCGCCTCATCAATGTGAGTGCGGTGGCAGCCGGTGAATCACACACCTGTGCCATCAGCTCCGGAGATTTGTATTGCTGGGGTAAGAATGATCAATCTCAGATTGGCTCGCCTGCAGGAAATCAGAGTCCAACGCCCAACAAGGTTACCGGACTCCCACAGTTGGTCTCGGTGGCAACACGCAAGGGGCATACTTGCACTCTCGATAGGGAAGGCCACATCAATTGCTTCGGCTCAGATTCGCACGGCCAGCGAGGGGACGGCAGTATCACGAACGAAGCAGGATTCACCCAAATTGCAGTTGGTAATACACATTCGTGCGCCATCCAAGGCGGACAAATGCTCTGCTGGGGTTCAAACGAGTATGGTCAATTAGGTCAGGACTCAGCAACCTGCAGAAGTTCTGCGCGGATGGTCGTTCCAGGTTTCGAAGATGGAGTAACTTCTATTGCCACAGGTGAAGACCACACCTGTGCGATAAAAAACGGTGCGCTGTGGTGCTGGGGTCGCAATGATTACGGACAACTTGGTTTGGGGAAAACAACTCTGCCTGCGACCACTCCGGCTCCAACGCCGAATCCAACGCCGACTCCAACGTTTGCAGGACAGATTGGTGCAGGGGTTAACGCCACCCAGACTGATTCTCAGGAGAGCGTATCTGGGAGCTGTCCATCAAATAATGCAGGCGTAAATCAACCAACCCAGATTATTGAATCAGGCGTCACGCACGTGAGCGCCGGCAGCGGAACCTGTGCCGTACTTTATGGCCGCGAACTGAAGTGCTGGGGCACTCGCTTCAATGGCAAGAGTGAAAATTCGCCCAGCCCCGCTGGAGTTATTGCTCCTTAAATCTCGACCTGAATTCCCACTTCCATGACCTGCTTAGCGGGCAATTTATAGAAGCTCACAGGCGACTGCGCATTGCGTCCCATGAAAGCAAAAAGTTTTTCACGCCAAATGGACATGCCCAATTTGCGAGTGGCCAAAACAATTTCCCGGCCGAGGAAAAAGGTGGTTTGGTTGGGGTCGATATCGAGACCCTTTTCGCGAGCAAGCTCCACCACAACACCGAAATCGGGGCTATCCATAAAGCCGAGTGAGACCACAATGCGGTAAAGATCTTTCGCTGGCTCATCAACTACCAAACGCTTGTAATAAGGCACATGCGGAACATCGAGAGTGGTGAACGTAATAAGAACGACTCGTTCGTGGATGACTTTGTTGTGCTTAACATTATGACTCAATGCCAAAGGGCAGGTTCCCGGACGACCCGACATGTAAATTGCCGTTCCGGCCACACGCGGATAGCGGCTCGCATTGAATTCCTCGATGAGCTTCTCAAACGGAAGAGCGTACTCGGCAATTCCGGCAGCCAACAATTTTCGCCCTTGAATCCAAGTCAACATCATTAAAAACATTGCACAGGCGGCTACAAGCGGAATCCAGCCACCATTGAGAATTTTGAGTGCGTTTGAGCCAAAAAATGCAATATCAATAAAAACAAATGGACCGAAGACAGCTGCCACGGTGAGATTCGACCACCTCCAAGCCGTCTTGGCGACAACAAGGGCAAGGAGTGTTGTTACGAGCATAGTGAGCGATACGGCAATACCATACGCCGCAGCCATCGATGAAGATTCACGAAACTCAATCACCAACCACACGGCACCAATATACAACACCCAGTTGATGAAAGGCACATAAATTTGCCCAATCGCCTTATCGGATGTCTGAACAATTCCCATACGCGGCAGATAGCCCAGTTGGATGGCTTGCTTGGTTATAGAAAACACACCCGAGATAAGAGCCTGCGACGCAATCATGGTGGCCATCGTGGCGAGAACAACCATGGGGTAAAGCGCCCACGAGGGTGCCATACGATAAAAGGGATTCTCTACCGCCGAAGGATCTTGAAGAATCAAAGCTCCCTGACCGAAATAGTTGAGCAACAAACTGGGCAAAACCAAGGCAAACCAACCCACTCGAATGGGTAGCTTTCCGAAATGCCCCATATCAGCATAGAGCGCCTCACCACCCGTAACCGTGAGAAACACAGTTCCCAGAATGACGTAGCCATGCCAGCCATTTTCAACGAAGAAGTTGAACGCATAGGCAGGATTCACTGCAGAAAGAATCGCAGGGTATTCAAGAATCTTGTAAACACCGAGCACACCCAGCGCAAGAAACCAAAGCGTCGTGATGGGGCCATAAATCTTGCCGATCTTCTCTGTTCCGTAGCGTTGAACCGCAAACAGGCCTGTCAGCACAGCAATGGTAATGAGAGGGACGTAGGATTCAAAAACAGGTGTGGCTTCCTTGAGGCCTTCAAGTGCAGATAGAACCGAAATAGCAGGCGTTATGATACCATCGCCATAGAGCAGAGTAGCTCCGAAAACACCGCACAAAAGCAGTATTTGCGAAAAGGTCGCATTCGAAATGCGACCGTCTTTACGAGCCAATGTCTCGAGTGCGAGAATGCCTCCCTCGCCTTTGTTGTCTGCACGCAGAACCAGAACAACATATTTGAGGCTAATGACGAGCATCAAAGACCAGAAGATCATGGACAATGCGCCCAGAATATTCACTGGATTTGCAGTAAAACCATGTTCACCGTGAAACGACTCGCGAATCGCATAGAGTGGAGACGTTCCGATATCCCCAAATACGACTCCGATGGCACCCAAGAGGAGGGCATGAAACTTCGACTGGGGGTGGTGCTCGGAGGCCGCGGGGGCTGCTGATTCTTCCATGGAGGATGACAAATTTTATAGCTCCTGAGAGGGATACCAACTTGCTGAAAAAATCAACAAGAGCGACCACAGTAGCAGAAAAACGAGCGGCAGGGCAGCCACCAGAGACGCAAAATCAGCAGCAACTTGAATATTCGCCCACCAAAGATGCACAAAATAATCATCCACGTCGGTCAGACTGAATTAAAGCTTACTAATAGGGCAAACTATAACCTCACGAAGAGCACCTCTCTTTCGCTCTTGTGAGCTTTGAGCGGTGAAAGTGCGGGCAATTACATTTATTGCTGAGAGGTCGCGCTTTTTCTTTCTCTGGGCTTTTCGATTCTCAACCAAGAAAGGAAACCTCTCATGCAGTTCAAATATTTTTCTGTTTGGGTCGGCTCGATTTATCTCCTCCTGGGCATTCTCGGATTCATTCCCCTTTTAGTTAGCGAACCACCCCTCAATGCACCTGACATGAACATTTCCTCTGCATTCGGGCAGCTTTTTGCCCTTTTTCCTGTGAACTCACTGTTGAATGTTTTCCATGCAGTTCTGGGTATCATCGGTATTTATGCATTTACAGGCGAAGCTGAGGCGAAATCCTACACACGCTGGTGTGCAGCGATTTGCGGTGTGATGTCGATTTTGGGAATGCTGCCTTTTGCTCGAACTTTTTTCGGCCTTTTGCCTCTCTACAGCAACAACATCTGGTTGCACGGAGTCACAGCGATCGTCGGTTCCGTTCTCCTCAGCCGGAGACTCAAAATTGCAGCAGGCGGTGGAGCGGAATCGCTGGGGAGCTACCGCGAGTCCCGACGTGGTACACAGGAGAGAAAACCCTCTGACCTCGACAAAGCTGGTTGAGCCTGAGTGTTCGCTGCGAACGCACGCGCGGAGCGTTGATGTCTTCACGCTCCGCGCATGCGATCTTCGAAAGCACTGAGAGCCACTTTCGCTCCCTCGCCCATGGCGATGATAATTTGTTTGTAAGGCGTAGTGGTGACATCGCCCGCCGCATAAATGCCCCGGGCAGTCGTGCGACCTTTTGCGTCGACTTCAATTTCACCGAATTTCGAAAGCTCAACCACGCCCTTCACGCAGTCGCTGTTGGGAAGCAAACCAATCTGCACGAAAAGACCGTCAAGCTCGATACGCTGGAGAGCTCCTGTCTTGCGGTTTTCAACCTCAACGGCATTGACCTTGGAACCATCGCCGAGAATTTTGTTCGTTCTGCTCGAGACCATCACGTTCACGTTAGGTAATGAATTCAACTTTTCCACAAGAACCTGATCGGCTTTCAGGGAATCAGCATACTCAATCAGCAAAACCTCTTTGGAAATTCCTGCGAGGTCGATGGCTGCCTCAACTCCTGAGTTACCGCCGCCAACCACGGCAACCTTCTTGTCCTTGAAGAAGGGACCATCACAGTGCGGGCAGTAGGCCACACCACGACCGAGATATTCGCTTTCCCCAGGAACATTCAGCGTGCGCCATTTAGCACCAGTAGCAACAATAACCTGAGCCGCCGAAAGCGTTTCACCGCTCTCCAAAGCAATGGTCTTAAACTCACCATCTTTAAGCCCCTTGAAACGGCGGTGTTCAAAAATTGAGACAGGGTAGCTCCGTACATGACTTGCCAGACCAGCAGAAAGCTGAGGGCCTTCTGTGTAGAGCACTGAAATCAAGTTCTCAATGCCTTTGGTTTCGTTGACCTGGCCACCAATTTTCTCGGCTATCAACGCAGTCTTCAATCCTTTGCGAGCGCTGTAAATCGCTGCGGACACTCCTGCCGGGCCGCCTCCAAGGACTGCCACATCAAAAGTTCCGAGGTCTTCCTCGGAGTGCACTGTGGACTCCTCAACTCCCAGCTCTTTTTCCAACTTGCTGAGAATTTCTATGAGTGAGCCACGGCCGCTGTGAATGAGTTTGTCGCCGAGGAACACGGCAGGCACACCCTGAACATTGAGCCGCTCAAGCTCTTCTTGAAGGACGCTCCCTTCAACCATCGTGTGATTTATCTTGTTCCCAAACAATGCAATTTGGTTGAGAGCCTGAACAACATCGGGACAATTTTCACAGCTGAGCGAAACAAACGTGTGCACATGAGCCGCTTGCTTCATCCGTGCCATGCGTGCCTGCAAACCAGAGTCTGGAATCTGACCAAGCCCTGCAGAGTTGAGCACAGCAAGAATGAGTGAGGTGAATTCGTGTCCGCCAGGAACTCCAACGAACCCTACACCTGTGAATTCGCCCTCTTTGAGAATTTCGAACTTTGGCACCGGAGATTCATTAGGGGTCAACTCCGCCGACAACTTGTCGGAACATTCGGCCACGTCCCGAAGCATGTCCAGAAGTTCAACTTGCTGTGTGTGTTGTGAGGTGTACACGCGAAAAGTCAGCGCTGAACCTATTTTCGCAAAGTAATCTCTCAGTTGATTTTTAATCTCGATATCCAACATATTAACCTCCGCAACATTCCATTTGAGCAAGAAGAACTCTGGAGCTTTGAAGAAGAGGATCCGGAAAAATTCCGGATCAAATCTTACCCACGAGGTTCAGACCAGGCTTAAGTGTCTGCTGACCAGGCTTCCATTTCGCCGGACACACTTCGCCCTTGTTGTTTGCAACAAACTGAGCTGCCTGAACCTTGCGCACCAGTTCTGCGGCGTTGCGACCAATGCCGTTGTCATGAACTTCAACAATCTTGATGAGCCCTTCAGGGTTCACAACGAACGTTCCGCGGTTGGCGAGGCCTTCTGCTTCAATATGAACACCGAAAGCACGGCTGAGGTGACCTGTTGGGTCAGCCAGCATCGGAAATTTGATCTTTTTGATCGTGTCTGATGCGTCATGCCATGCTTTGTGTGTGAAGTGGGTGTCGGTACTCACCGAGTAAACCTCAACGCCCATGGAGCGAAGTTTTTCGTAGTTGTCGGCCATATCACCCAACTCTGTGGGGCACACAAAAGTGAAATCCGCAGGGTAGAAAAAGAAAATAGACCACTTACCTTTGAGGTCATCCTGAGTGACCGTCTTAAAGGAATCATTGACGTAAGCCTGCACGCTGAAATCTGTAACCTTAGTATTGATCAAGTTCATTGGGCACCTCAACTGGTAGAGTTTCGCAAGGAGCGGCCTTCCGTCCTTACACTTGAATCATCGCCATTTTTTTCAATAAGCGAAGTTGATTATTTCTATCTTACGATAGGAAGAATCTATCGACCCTCTGAAACAAAAAAGAGCCCGAAATTACTGATAATTTAGACTCAAAACAGAAACTTTGGGTGTGAGGGGAACAGGCGCTTCAGCGGACGTTTATCTGCACAATATGATTTGAAAGATGCTCGAGCCATTCATATTCATAGAGCATGATTTTAGGTGCGAAGGGCTTTTCCTCGCCCTTTTGGTTCAGATCGTAATCGTAAGTGCCATCGGCTCCGTAAAACTCCGAGTTGCGCACATAGAAAACGCCCTGCCCTCGGCATCCACCAGCAGCATCATAACTCTTGCGGAGTTTGCTTCGACTCTCGCGTTGGATCTTGGCCTTGCGCAAATACTCTTTACGTTCCGTTTCTGTTCCTGCAGACTCAGCCAGTTTAGTGAAGTCGCGCTGCAGCTCATCAAAATATCGGATTGAACTTTCAACGAATCCGCAGTTGCGGCTCGGCCGAGTATCGTCAAAGCCCACAACAAATACAGAGTGCCAATAACTCTCATGATTGTAGACAACCTGAACGGGAGCCTTCTTTTCCACCAAAGTGCGCTTGACTCGCTCCACTATTCCAGGGGGATTGAGGCCAACATTCCATTCATTTTCATCGGGGTCGGCGAAAAGAATATCGCGCTCGAAGTAGGGCAAGGAAACATAACCCGAGAGGACAGACTTCAGATTATCGAACCAATTGATAATGACCCCATAGGTGCTTCCAGGTGCATTTGGCTCTGCCGGAAAAATATCTCCTTTGGAGTCTTCGCGATACCAGCCCTTTGAAAAAGGGTAGGCGCGGTTCAACACCGATTTCCGGGTTGCGTTGAAAATCTCAATGCTGTCTGTACGCCAATTCTTGATACGAGTTTGGTTCTCTTTAGCTTCTGAAGCATTGATGAGGTAGCGTTCGGAGAGATCCACTGGACCATTGGAAGAGCGAGACATCAAAGGGTTCAGTTTTGCCAACCACCATTCCGCAACTCCCGTGAGCGACATATAGAGACACGTTCCAGAGTCTTCCTGATGGGGCGATGGCAGCACAAACGGCACGAGCTCATTGAACCCTCCGAGGGTTCGGGTGTCCTGAATGATCTCGGGTTTGTAATTTGCGGGGGTAGCAAGAGCATTAGCAGGGATGCAAACCAGCGCCAATCCCCAAAAAACCAAAAGCATTGAGAATGATTTGATTTTATTAAGCATCCAGTCACTTCCCCCAGCAAGACCTGTGGCTTTTTAAACACAATGACCGAAGACGCTCAAGACCAGTCGTTAAGTGTCTTGGGATTCTTCCGATAAAGTTCGAGTCTTAAGGGTCTTAATGAGTGCCCGCTTTAAGAAAGGGATTTACAGTGAGGTTGAGGACGTGTCTCACCGCTCTCGTTTTCTTGGGTGCAACAGCCTGCAACAAAGACTCGTCTGTCACCGAATTCAAAGAAGATGCCGACGCCAGTGCAGTTGCCAAAAGCCTATCGCCACTTGAAACGCTTCTGACCGCAGGGTTAGCGATGGATTTCTACGAGCAAACCCACACCGAAAGGAAAGCATGGCTCGTGCAGAATCTTCTGACACTGGCTGACAGCAGCGGGAGCCTCGATGCCACTGCCTCTCAACCCTGTCAGATCCCTCTGCAAGAGCAAGGGCAGACGTTCACGCTCGCGTTGAAAGAAAAATCAGCCTACCCTCTGCCAACGGGACGAGTTGTATTCTGCCGGGACAGTCGACTTGCATGGGCAGGCCAAGATGCCTCGCTGCGTGAAAAAGTGCTTGCAGCAGGAGTATTTCCTGAAGAATTAGAGCAGGTTAACTTTTATCGTATTCCGATTGACCTTCCGAATTCATTCGCAAGTCTCAATGCAAAGAATGAGGCTGTTGTCGTTATTTTTGATGGTGTGGCGCAAACAGCGCGACAGAGCTCTCTCGACGTCGAATCGGTTATCACAGGTGTTTTGCTGCATGAACTGGGGCAAATCAACGAACAACGCAAAACAAGCCAGGCTCCGCTGAAAGCTGCACAGGACAGGCTCAAAGCAGCTTGCAGAGTGCGCAGCAAATCAGACGACAGCTCTTACACGCAGCGGCTCGATGTCTGCAGAAGAAGCTTAGGAGCTGTCAGCCGCCCTTGGAAGTATGCAGCAGATCAATTTATTGTAGACGTTCTAGCTCGAAAGAAATTTCCACAGACACTGCGGGCTGCGGATATCTCAAAATATTTCAGGGGTCAGCCCGCAACTGGACGCGACCCTCTTGATGCACATCCCGATGGCGTGGAACGCGGTATTCAATTTGAAAGAAACCTGGAGCGCATTGGTGTGCGGTAACGCCCATAAAGCGCTCTGCGGAGAGAGGCGTGTCCCAATTGGCGGCGCCCATAATTTCTGCCGAATATTCGGGTATACAATTACAATTCTTGATTAATTTAAAAAAGGCTCAATTTTTTACTGCTCATGTCCGATAACCTGCTCATGATTACGTCGCGATACATACAACTCAGTTCTGTGTTTGCCTGCACCGCGTTGCTTGCCTGCAAAGCAGCAACCAACTCACAGTGCCTCTCCACGGGCAGCAGCTCAGTGAAACTGGCACCTGAAGGGTCGATTATTCAGGGCGGTTATATTCACTTCGGCGAGAAGAGCTGCAGTGCCACATTTGAAATTGTTGATGTGACCGCAGAGAAAATAAATTTAAAGGCATTTTCGGCGCGTCACTGCCGATTCGAGAACGGTCTACAACTCGATCAGGTCAAAGTCAGTTTCCACGTTGATGGGTCGAGCAAACGGAGCAAAGGCTATATCAAAAACGTTCCGGCTGAAGAGAGTTTTGTGACCCTCGCCCGATCAGCGATGACGGAGGTCTCGAAACTCAACCTGCCCGACATGACGAGCCGCTTTCTTTACGCTCTCAGAATTCCTACGCAATATGACCCCTGGGGTCAGGCCATATTCTCAGACAACGCAGAGACTGTGAAAGATGCTGGATCTGCACCTGATTCATCTCTGATTTGTAACAATCGAGACATCTTCACCCCTTTGGATAATCCCCAAAAGACTCTCACTGAATCGTGCTGGAGCTTTTTGGATTTGGGCACCTTTGACATCACCATCAGAAACACGCCCCAATTGGCCAAAGTGTTTTCGGCGCTGAGTGAAGAGCTGATGCAGAAGCAGAAGCGCTTCAGCGAGTTCATGGCACGCGATGCAGCTCTGAAAACAGACTATCAGCAACACAAAAAACGCATCGACGACACGATGTCGCTCCTGCGTGTTCAAAAAGCCGCTGGCTTGGCTTTTCTGCTGAACTTCGACCTTTGCAAGCCCGCACTCAAACGAGATGACCTTTGCAGAAATCAACGAAAATTGATTGAAATCATGGGGCAGAATTTCAAGTACATCAACGAAAGTCGAGTCACGGCGAACATCTTCGACTGGATTGCCGCAGCGAAAACTGTTGATGGCGCTCCTATCGGTGCACTGCCGCTCAACGAGCTTCTCGCTGGAAAGAGGATGAAGCTGGAAAATGAACTTGTTTCATTCGAACAGGCTGAGCAGCTTTCAGCAGCGTTTGGTTCAGAATTCACAACACGGCTAAAAGAAAAAACAGTATTTACACTGAATGATATGAAAAAGATGCTCGAGTTTAATTCCCGACCTACAGACATCAACGAGCTTTCTCCCGTTATCCTATTGGGAACAAACTTCTCAACACGCAAGAGTTCAGGGGAAATCTCGCAACAGTTTGCGATGATAAATTTACGCAATATATTTGACGACAGTTCAAAGGTTCGCCTTGTTGACACCCAAGACCACTCTGCTCTGCGAGCGAGCCACGGTGTCAGCAAATATGGAACCCTGCGCCTTGCCGCCAACCTAGAAAACCAATTGGTGAAATTTCAGCCAACAGACAGCGGTTCAATGCTACTCCTGAAGGGAGTTGTGCCTCTCATGGTGCTCAACACCGTAGACGGCGTAGGAACCTCAGGCGGATCAGCTATTCTTGCGCTGCCCGACTCCGAAGAGGAACAGGAAGTCATCGCGAGAAATGGTCGCAAAACTGCTCCAGTAGCGCGAGGAAGCAGAAACTCGAATTCGACCGTAGAAATTAACAACGGCGGATTTGGTAACGGCGTAAATACCGCGTGCCGTTGACTCTAAGCTTTCCTCCAGGAATTAAATTAAATTTTTGAGTTCAATTTCGAGACGCTGGGTCACAGTGAACGCGATGCCTTTTTCGTAATACGCAGCCTCGTTAATAAACACCGGCCAGAGATTTTCCCCCTGCCAGTGGGTTGTTGTGCCATCAAAACCCAGAAAAATGGGGTCACCCTTTTTGAGTTCTTGAAAATCACGGTTCTGAAGTTGCGGATGAATCATCGCCGCAGGCAAGCCATCAACTGTGCGCGGATAATCGATGTGCCGGACAAACTTGTAGAGAGGCACTGCCTCTGGCAACGCCTGTGGTTCACCCCTGTTCCAGGTCTCGATGAAATCAAGACACCCAAAAACAAGTTGGGCTGTCTTCAAAACCAAGTCAGCATTCAACACACCGTTGGCAACAGGCCCGACCTCAATAGCAAAGCCCTTGGTGCTCAGTGAATTTAAGAATCCAGGTTTGCTCTCTGGCTCCTCCCACAAATAGGCATTCACGTTTTCGAACCTTTCGCGCAAATAACCCAAAAGAAGAAGATTAAAGGGCTCGCGATTTGTAAACACGAGGCTGAGTCCCATGTTGGCTGTGGTGCTATGAAGGTCAAAAATAGCATCGGGCATCTGCCCGCCGCATTTGCTGAGGAGCTCCCGCTGGATCTGTGTTGCCCTGGAAAGCTCTAATGCTTCAGGGTTGGCCAGTACACCGCTCGGATTGAAGCTGCGGTTTAGGTCACGCTCCACGTAACGACAACAAATTTTAAAGGCCTCAGGATTGCTCAACAGCACATGAGTTGAAAAATTGCTGCGCTCTAGGCCTCCCTGATCCGACAGCCAGTGGCGCACGAGAAACGCCCCTGTATACTCATTGCCGTGCGTTCCACCGGAAACCAGAACATGGCGAACCTGGGTCTGATTCAAAAGAGGAGTCATGAGCATCCCGCCTGTTGAAAAATACTTATTGATATCGGCGCCTTTTTGAGTCACGGCTGAATCTCTACTGCAAATAATCTTGGGTTGACAGCTCAAGCTTTCGTTATTAATGAGAACACAGTCTCAACAATTACGGCAAGGAGCCACGAAAAATGAGAACAAATTTGAAAAACCTGCAACCGTACTCAAGTTCATTCACTCTCTCGGCAGCTCTCTGCGCGATCCTGGTCAGCCCAGCTGCATTCGCTGGCAAAGGCCACGGTGCACACGAGCACGGCGTTGCAGCTGTGAACGTTGTGGGTGAAGGCAATGCCGTTACCGTCCAACTCCAAGCACCTTCGGACAGTATTTATGGCTTTGAGCACGAGGCGAAAAAAGATGCGGACATCAAGAAACGCGATGCCGCTATTGAGAAACTAAAAAGTCATGCAGATAAAATCTTTGTTCTCGATGCAAGCCTCGGCTGCAAATTGGCGTCGAGCGACATCAAGCCTTTCGTCACAGACGGGAACGAGAAGAAGGATGAAAACGCAGCGGGCGCAAAATCTAAGCACAAAGAAGGCACCCACAGCGAAGTTCATGCAACATTCAAATTTGAGTGCAGCAAACCCGTTGCAGGCAGCAAGCTTGGCTTTGCTGCTCGCAAGCATTTTAAGTCTCTCCGTACATTGAAAATCCAGGTTCTATCCGGTGAAAAACAGGATGGCGCCACAATCAAAAACGACAAAGGGACTGTTGGTCTCTGACCCGAAAGTGAGTTCACATGAAAAACCGCCTTCCCGTGACCGTACTCTCTGGCTTTTTGGGCGCTGGCAAAACCACGCTTCTGAACCACATTCTCAACAACCAACAGGGAATGAAGGTGGCCGTGATTGTCAACGACATGAGCGAGCTGAACATCGATGCCAAGCTGGTAAAGTCGGGCTCGTTCGATGTTAAAAGAGCCGAAGAGAAACTCGTGGAGATGAGCAATGGGTGCATCTGCTGCACCTTGCGTGAAGATCTTCTTATTGAGGTCAAACGGCTCGCCGAGGAAGGGCGATTCGATTATCTTGTGATTGAAAGCACGGGTATCTCCGAGCCACTTCCCGTTGCAGAAACCTTCACATTCACCGATGATGCTGGGCAATCATTGTCCGAATTTGCACAACTCGACACGCTGGTGACAGTCGTAGACGCGCTCAACTTCAAGCGCCAGTTTCAGGAAGGTCAGCTCCTGACCGAGGCCGGGCAAGCGCTGAACGATGAAGACGACCGCAACCTCTCTGACCTACTCACCGACCAGGTCGAATTTGCAGATGTCATCGTTCTCAATAAATCTGATCTGGTGAAGGGCGAGGAACTCAGCGACCTAACGGGTTTGCTGAACCGTCTTAATCCTCAGGCCAAGATCATTCCAACGGCACATTCAAAAGTCGATCTTAAAGAAGTTCTCAACACCGGACTTTTCAACCTCGAAAAAGCACAGCAGGCACCCGGCTGGTTGAAGACGCTGCGGGGCGAGGAGAAATCGGAAAAAGATGAATATGGTTTTTCGAGCTTCGTCTATCGCGCACAGCGCCCATTCAATACGGCGCGCTTTGCAAAATTTGTTGAGAATGAATCAGAGACAATCGTGCGCTCGAAAGGCTTTTTGTGGCTTGCAACCCGTAATGATTTCGTTGTGCAGTGGGGACAAGCAGGAGCCAGTTGTCGTCTGGAACCTGCAGGTCAGTGGCTCGCCGTAACGCCCGAAGCCGATTGGGTGCTCGACCCAGACGAGCGCAAAGAAGTGCTCGCTAAATGGCATCCGCAGTGGGGCGACCGTTCACAGGAGCTCGTTGTTATTGGGCAGGACATGAACGAAGGCGAAATTCGTGCCAAGCTCGACGCCTGCCTGCTGACCGAAACCGAACTCGCTAAAGGTGAGATGCTCTGGGCTGCTCAGCCCGATCCATTCCCTGCCTGGTTTGCTCCGCCAGAAGATGCGGGTGAGCTTGAATGCGATGATGAAGACATTGCGAAGCGGCAGCAGAACATTACCGAAATGTTCAAAACCGACCCAGTTGCCTGCACAATGGAAGGTTTTCACCTGGCACTCATGTATCGCGAATCTGGTCGCGTGCACTCTGCCTTGCCGCTCTTCCGTTCGGCAATCAAAGCTTTGCAGGATTTTCCGGATGAACGTTGGATGCTTTGCGATGCATACAACATTTATGCATCATCGCTTCTTGAAACCAACGATGCCCCACGTGCAAGACTCGCACTGGTCGAAGCGCTCGGCATTGCCAAGGACTCCGAGCTGTTAGCCTGGGAGGCAAACTTTCTTTCTCTACTCGGCCGGTTAGAGATGAGTACTGGTTTTGATTTGGCTGGCGCACGGCGCATGCTTGAACGTGCCTTGGGAATTCGTAAAGAGAAACTCTTCCTCAAGGAAGACGAATGCCAAGACATCGTTGATGCGCTCTCGGAACTCGATGCGCTCAGCAAGGCTCGTAAAACGACATCACCGAAACACTGATTCCAGCGGAATTTGAGCGATGGTTGATATGCCAAAAGAAAAACGCAAAACCCAGCAACAGGCTCTGATTCGGGGTCTGTTCCAGCACTCAGAGCGGCCTCTCTCTGCACAAGAGCTGCTTCACATTGCCACTACCATTCAACCAGGAATTGGTATGGCTACTGTGTACCGTGGGATCAAAGCCCTGATGGAAGAAAATTTCATCACCCAGGTCGAGATCCCGGGTACAACTCCCCGTTACGAGCGCACCGCAGTGCGCCATCACCATCATTTTCTTTGCAAAAAATGTGACAAAGTTTTTACCGTTGGTGGCTGTGCAGGGCATTTGGGGAAACTCATTCCACCAGGCTTTGTGATGGATTCACACAAGATTGTGCTCGAAGGCAGTTGCGTGTCCTGCACACCAGGGCATTAATCACGTTCGAAATCAACACGCACCGCATGCACCTCGCCCGCGGGAACAACGATAAAACGGATTTTGTTTGCCAATGCGTCGCGGAAGCCAACACAACCTGCAGAGTTGTTGATTGTAATAAAACGAACTCCGCGCAGGGTGCGGCATTCTTTTTCCGCAGCTGTGGTCGAGATTCCCTCACCTGCGAACCCAAGATTTTTGTCGAGCCGCGGATCCGGCTGTCCCAAAAAGTTTAAAGCTCGGTTCACAGGCACAAGGGTTTCGGTAAACCCGCTCTCAGAGGCCGTACAGCGCCCCATTTCGATTGCGGTTGCGAGAAGATGAATACCGCCCACAATTCCATTCGCAGTCAGCAGGAAACGGCTGCCCGAAAGGTTATCACCGAGTGCGCTAATCTTAGTCGCTTTCAATCGGCAAAACATCTTGCCCGAGAGATACCCATCGCCCTCGGAGTCGATGTTGAATTGGAGTCTCCACGATTCTTTGTTCAGCTCGGACTTCGCTGCGCGCAACGGAACAGTCTTTCCCTCATCATTTCGGGTGAAGCCGTACAAGTGTGTGGCTCTCCATGTTCCTGTGACGGGAAGCGAGGCGCGTTGTTGCGCAGCAAGAACATCGGATTCGGGCGCGGTCGAGTTGGCCTTCTGGTTATAGCAGGCCGCGCCGACAAACAGTGTTGAAACGAGAATGGCCGACCGAATCATGTGCTCCTCCGTAGCGGAAAAGACGTTCCGGCTCCGGCACAAGCAAAACTCACACTAACATCAAGCGTCCGAATTCATTGCAAAAAAACTCCTGCGGGCGCACAGGAGTCTGACAATGTCAAGCAAATTTAGAGCATTACAATCAGCGGAGATTACAGGCTGGCGAACTTACCGCGAATTTCGAGAGTGGCGCAACTCGCACAGTCACGCGCTGATTTGAAACACCTGTAGGAAAACCCACGTAAACCGTGAATGTTCCCGAACGGGTGAACGTGTCAATCATCTGCATGTTGCCGTTGCTGGTCACTTCCGACACGAGATTGCCCTGAGCATCCACGACCATCAGCGCAGCCTGCGAAGCCATTCCCGGGAGATGAGTTGCCAAGCAAAAGGCCACCATGGTGCCTGCTGCAGCTGAACTCACCGAAATACGGGCTGCCGGCACTGCGTTGAGACAGTAGTCGCTCGCAAAACTGTTGCTGGGGAGCTGAGTCAGGCAAGCACCCGATTCTGCGACCATGCTGAGTGGCTGCGATACACCGCTGACACTCCAATTCTGCGTGGCATGCGAGGCCAGCCCCGATTCCGGGATCTTGAGATCTTGACCGCAACCAACGAGAGCCAAAAGCAAGGATGTGAAAATCAAGCGCGCAGCAAACATAACTATCCCCACGTTCAAAAAAGAATCGCGACAAATCATAAACGCGAATCGTCTCCTAGGACGTCTTGGAACTATACCGCCGGCAACATTTTTCCAATAGAAAAATTCACCAGATATGAACTTTTTTATTGATTAATTGGCCAAATTTGAACGGCCAGCCAAAAGATCAAACGAACCGCTCCGCCAGAACACCGCGCCACTCAAAGACCACGTTATCAGCAAGAATCTTGGCCTTATTGAACTGTTCTTCGGTTCTAACGGTCCAGACCATCAGCGGCATGCGTGCGCGGATGCGCTGCGAAAGCTCGGAGGTTAGGTCGTTTATGTTGTAGCTGACAAACTCACACACGGGCGCAATGCCCTCAACAAGCTGCGACAGACCGTGCATTTGCTCGGCAGTCATGAATGCAAAATCGGCGTCCTTGGCATGATTGCAAGAGATGAATCCAACAGGCCACGTGTCGCTGGGCTTGCGGATTCGCATAAGCTCCGCAACAGAAAAGGGATTAAAGCTTTTTAAAGCCACAGGTCCGGCGTAGCCAGAAAGCAGTTGAGCGACCTGTGCCTCGAGACGTCCATCTGTTTGGATACCATTGCGCGTAAATGACTTGAGTTCGATGATTAAAGGTCGCCTGCCCTGCACAGCAGCCAAAACCTGAGCAAGCGTGGGAATGTTTTCAACCGATTGCTTAAGCTGGAAGGCCTGCAACTCTTTTGCACCGAGATCACCGAACAACGTCTTGTTGCCACCCATGCGCTCCAGCGAATCATCGTGAAAAACCATGACCTCATTGTCGGCCGAAAGCATCACATCTAATTCTGATGCAAACCCGAGTTGAACCGCCTCTGCAATGGCTCCACATGAGTTCTCGGGAAATCTCCCTGCGTTGTCGAAGAAGCCGCGGTGAGCAATTGGGAATGCCTTGAGCAAATCCAGATTTCGTGCGGTCATGTTTATTCCTTTGAGCTTGCAGCTTTTTCAAAAAAGGAAACGGTGCGATCGATGACCCGAGCACGAATATCATCGTGCTCTTGTAGCAACTCGTGTTGGCTTCGGCGCTCAACAGCGAGCTCACAGTTCTCCCCGAAATAACGCAAATACCGATGAGCGTTGGGCTTCACAACTTGATCGGCTCCAGCTTGCCACACAAGCAAAGGTGTTTTCATGGCTCCCACAAAACCGGAGGAACGCATTTTGCGCGCAACCTGCAGCGCCTCGTGAAGCCAACGGTAGCTCGGCGACCCCAAACGAATCTGTGGGTATGATATAAAAAGTGAACGGTTCCAGTCACGCCGCGCCGCAGAATTCGTGAGATCGAAGCCGTAATCGCTGGGCTCAAATGCGGTGCCGCCTGGGATATATTCCTTCTCTCGCCCCGCTCTAAGACCAGCAGCCACCATCATATTCACCACCACACGAGGGTATGGCTTAAGAAGCAAATCCACCATAGGGGCTGTGAATGCTACGGCATTCAGGCGAACACGAGTTTGATTCATCCACAATGTACTGACAGCTGCACCCATAGAGTGAGCCAATAAAAATAGGGAATTCTTTTTGTGCGGAGCCAAAATGCGATCATGGAAAATGGAAAGGTCGTTCACATAGTTTTGAAAGCTGTCGACCCAACCGACTTGAGTGTCGACGAGCTCACGCTGTGAAAAGCCCTGACCACGATGATCGTAAATCCACACGTCGAATCCACGAGTGAAAAAATCATACGCCACTTCAGCATATTTGGCATGAGATTCATTGCGTCCACCCACAATGAGGAGCGTGGAGTGAGAGCGTTGGTGACGCCAACAGCGAGCCGAGAGAATCACATTGCGCGAAGCTTCAAAGTCGAGAATCTCGGCACCGGAATAAAAAGGCTGAAAGTATTTCTCATGCAATTGAGTGAGTTTACTCTCGCGGCCAAGCAAAGTGAGCTGTGGAAAATCTGCAAGAGCGGACTTGCTGCCTGCGGTGGAGGAGTGCTCGGTCGATGTATGATCAGAAGTTTCAAGCGTCATGATGGGCGAGCATAGCCCCCGGCAGGGCAAACTTCAATCTGCGGCCGGGGGCTATTCATGGTTCAAATCAGTGCTGGCAACCACCATTTGAGCCGACACTTTCACGCCCAACACAAGAGGTCAGCCAGTTGCCGATTTTTTCGTTCTTCGGTGAGCAGTCGGCGATCACCTGGAACGCCGAACCACGTACCGTTGAACCTAATGCTACTGCCACAGAAATGCCATTGCCCGAGCCATCGAAAGGAACCCAGAGTGTGCCGCCTGCAGCAACCGTGCGCCCAGTCAGGCCAGGAATGGGAGAGTGGTATGAAAGTTTGCTTTTGACCTCAGCATCGTCGAAGAAGAACATTGGGCTGCGATAACTGACGGGCGAAGGCGCAGAGCCTGCCGAAAACGCAGGTGCACCATCCATCGATACACTGCTGAATTTAACCTCGCCCTGGTTTGCATCTTTGATATGAGCCGCAAGGCCAAGAATGTACTGAGACTTGAGAGCAATTGCCTTGCCATCGGAGCTCGCCTGACGCCAAATCACATCCACCGCACCGTTTTCACTGCAATCGTAAATGCGTTCATGACGGAACTGGACATCGTAACTTGCCGGACGACCCGGCGGGCGCAAATCAAATGCGGCACTTCGAGTTGGTGTTGCCACGGGAGTAGGAGTTTCTGCAGAGCCGGATGAAATCACGGGACCGCGTCCACCCGTAAAACCATGGCTACCGTCTTTAACGAGATAGGTTCGCATGCGATCGCGTGTCACATCACTCATGGGTTGACAGTTGAACTCGAGGGTCGCGCCCTCACCCGTAACAATGAAGTAACGGTTTGCAAATGCACCGGCACTTGCGGACTTGGGAATCACAAAGGTTCCACCGAAAATATCTGAGAAGGTGGTATTCTTGCCATTAACGCGCAAATATCCCCAACCGGATTTTACTTCATCGGCAGGGTACTGGAGCGAGGCTGCAAAGTAACTCTCTACTGGAAATGATGCACTATTGGTGAGTTTTGGTGTGCGATAGCGTGGTTCATCGATGGTCGTCATGCTTCGGAATTCGACCTTTTTACCATCGACCGTCTCAGCAGCGCCTGCAAAGCCGAGAATGTATGGGCTCACACCTTCTCCGCTTGACTTCTTAACACGCCAAACAAAATCGAGTCCTCCGGACTCCTGCCCCTTGGAATTTTTGCAGGCTGTGAAGCGTGTTATTTCGAACTGCTTGCTATAATCATCAGCATCGCTCGACTGTGTTGCAGCGTTAAATGTTCTTGGCTTGCAGCTCACAAGCACAAGTGCAGCTGACGCGAGCAGGTGCAAATAAAAGTTCTTCATCCCGAGCATCTCCCGTAATCGAAAGAATTGATTGTTCCGAAATTCTGGCTCATTCTATTGAAAAGAAATGAAATCACCCTAAACTCTACGATTCTGGCATTGGAACGCATCTCCATGCTGCCAAAAAACAGACGTGTCTGATCCAAAAACAGGAGATACGCCGATGAAGATAGGGATTATTTCCGGAAGTCACCGCATCAATTCGCAGTCTATGCGAATCGCGTGCTGGATTGAAAAAAGACTGACGGCTCTTGCCCTCACCCAGCGCAATTACACTCTCGAACTCGCAACCGCGAATATTCCCCTCTGGGACGAAGGGCTTTGGAACGGTGATGAAAAATGGAAAGGTATCTGGGGCAAACACTCCCAAGAGCTCATCAGCTGTGACTCTTTCGTCTTCGTTGCACCTGAGTACGGCGGAATGGTACCACCAGCGCTCAAGAATTTCTTTCTCTTGTGTAGCAATCAAGAGCTCGCGCATAAACCCGCTCTTATTGTGGGGGTAAGCGCCGGCCGCTCGGGCAGCTACCCCATCGTCGAGCTCCGCTCGAGCGGCTACAAAAACACACGCATTTGCTACTTGCCAGACCACATGATAATCCGCGACGCTGAGAAAATGTTCTTGAATGATGAGCCACGCGACAACTTTGAAGCATCAGACAGGGCACGCCTCGACTACTTCCTAAGGGTCTTAAAGGAGTACGCCAAGGCACTTTCAACCGTGCGAGCAAGCGGTATTATCGACGTAAAAAACTTCCCCAACGGACTTTAAATTTCGTTTCAGAGCCGACTCATTCAACAGTATTTTCTGGGAGACTTTCCGTTGGATATTAGAGAAACTATCAAAAACTCTCTTCACTGGCGCTACGCCGTGAAGAAGTTTGATGCCACACGCAAGATCAATTCTGCAGACTGGGAGATGCTTAAAGAATCTCTGCGACTGACCCCATCCTCCTACGGCCTGCAGCCTTGGAAGTTCATCACCGTGGAAACTCCCGAGCTGCGCCAGAAGCTGCGTGAAGTCTCTTGGAACCAATCGCAGGTTACCGATTGCTCACACTATGTTGTTCTCGCATACAAGGAAAAGGTCGACGCAGCTTTCATCCGAAAGAACATGACAAAAATCGCACAGGTGCGTCAGGTTCCGTTGGAATCGCTCGCCGGATTCGAAAAAGCCATCATCTCCGACATCGTCGAAGGACCTCGTTCTGCCGTGATTGAAGCCTGGGCGCAGCGGCAAGTTTATATCGCCATGGGATTCTTACTTGAAACGGCAGCCCTGATGGGTGTCGATTCCACCCCAATGGAAGGCCTCGATCCCAATGCCTACGACACTCTCTTGGGATTGAAAGGCAGTGGCTGGAAAACTGTTGCGGCTGTTGCGCTTGGGTACCGTCATGCGGAAGATCCATTCTTGAAGCTGACGAAAGTTAGGTTCGATGACAGCGAAGTTTTCGAGGTTCGCTAAGAGCGCATTTGCAGTACCCTTCAGAAATATGAAAAGGTGGGAAGCATGATATCCGATCCAACGCTTCTTAAGATATCAACATTGCTGTTCGCTTGCGCAGTGCTTCACACCTTCTTTACAAAGCAGTTCAATCAGTGGGCGAGAAAGTTTCCCGAAGGCTCCGCGCGTGAGAATCTTTTCCATTTCCTCGGTGAAGTCGAGGTGGTTTTTGGAATATGGGCTGCACTCTTCGTCACGCTGCTTGCAATTTCGCAGGGAACCCAGACTGCCGTAAATTATATGAACCAGGTTAACTACTCTGAAGCGGTTTTCGTCTTCGTGATTATGTGCCTGGCCTCTACTCGACCAGTCATGCAGGCTGCCAACTTGCTTATTGATACACTCGCTCGGCTTTTGCCTCTGCCCGCAGGTGTTTCATTTTTTCTGACTGCACTCGTGATTGGCCCCCTGCTCGGCTCATTCATCACCGAACCTGCAGCCATGACAGTCGTTGCGCTGATGCTGCGTGACAGGCTTTTCTCGCAAAATATCTCTTTGAAATTGCGCTACGCCATTCTTGGTTTATTGTTCGTCAACATATCAATTGGCGGCACGCTGACCCACTTTGCTGCTCCTCCAGTGCTGATGGTCGTCAATGCCTGGAAATGGGATTTGGCCTACGTCTTCCAGAATATTGGGACACGCTCGCTGATTGCAGTTTTGCTAGGCACCCTCATCACAGCCATTGTTTTCTGGCGCGAGCTCGCACGCCTGAACATCTCCAGCGCCAAAGAGAGTCGAAAGTCCGTGCCACTCTGGCTCACTCTCATTCACTTTGGGTTCATGATTTTAACCATTGTCTATCACTCTCATATCGCCTTTGTTCTGCCTCTCTTCTTGCTTTTTATGGGAATTGCCGAAGTGACCAATGAGCATCAGAATCCGCTTAAAATCAGAGAGAGCCTACTGGTTGGATTCTTCCTGGGAGGCCTTGTGACTCTCGGAGGATTGCAAGGCTGGTGGCTTAAAGACATTGTCGCTGCTCTGAACTCAAAGGCTCTGTTCCTGAGCGCAACAGGCCTTACGGCCATCACCGACAATGCAGCCCTCACTTATCTGGGAACCCTTGTTCCGAACATTTCGGACCAAGCAAAATTGGCGCTGGTGAGTGGAGCAGTCGCTGGAGGCGGACTCACAGTCATTGCCAATGCACCCAACCCAGCGGGATACGGCATTCTGCAAAAATCCTTTGGAGAAGATGGCATAAGCCCACTCGGATTACTTCTGGCAGCATTGCCGGCAACCTTACTTGCGATGTTTATATATCTAATATCATTGCCCTAAAATCGCCATTTGCGCTCCGTAGTGAGATGTGTCAAGACGCTGATCCCAATGTTTTTGGAGTGCATGACCATGTTAAAAGCAAATCAACTCAGCCACATTCTGCGCGCCGGCCTTAGTCTTCTGGGAGTCGTGTTCCTGAGCACCCCAGCCGCCGCACAACCAAACGCACCCGTGGTCGATGAATTCGCCCAGCTGCTGCTTGGAATTTTCGATAGCTCGACTCAAGCCATCGATGACTCCGACTATCTGGATGTCAGTGTGCGGCATTGCAATGTTGTTGTAAAAGACGCCCCAGCTCAGTTTGCATCGGGTCGGTTTCTTGCACTCCGCCAATCTGTGAGCACTTCAGCAGATCCCTACCGCGTGCGCATCTTGCGCGTTTTTTCTGGAAGCGAGAAGGACGCAGTCAACACGTCATCGTTTGCGCCCAAAGCTGGAATCGATTTTAGCGATTTGTGCTTCAAACCCGAGGCAGAGCGTGTGGTCTCGTTCGCTGACCTCAGCGAAGAGCGCTGCACAACAACTGCCAAAAAAGATGCCGACGGATCTTTCGCGGGTGGTACAACCAGTGAGGGTTGCCCGAGCACACGCATGGGCTCTGTGCGCATGACCAGCGAAGTCAAACTGAACGCAGAGGGAATGAGCACATGGGATAGGGGCTGGGATGCACAGGGCAACCTCGCCTGGGGTCCAGCAAAGGGACCGTACCGCTTTGAGCGCGTGAGCGCGCAGGACGTTCGTCTTTCGCAGTTGGCCGCCTTCTTCTCCGGAAAATTCTCAAATGCGGAGCAGGTTGAAGCCGATCCAACGAATTTCACTCCGGTTGAATATCAGTTCTGCCAAATCGATTTTGCAGATGAACCGCTTCGCCCAACGACCCGTTTGATGCTCGCACAGCAGACTGTCACCACACCAGCTCGTGTGTTCAAGCGCAATCGGATCTACGAATTCTTCAGAAACGAAGACGGTAAAATCGCAGTGCGCACAAACCCATTTAATGAAGCAGCTGTGCCACAGGATATTTGCAATCGAGCACTCAATGAACGACGCGGACTTTCGAAGGACATTCTCACGCAGCGTGACACATGCGTTCTGACTTTTGACTGGAATGACGCAGAGCAAAGCTTTGTGGGCGGAACGCCAGCAGAGGGCTGCGCAAGCAACTTCCAAGGTGCGGTGAGAATGACCATTGAAGAAGTGATTAAGGATGGTCTGATTCAACCCTGGGAGCGTTGGTTCAACGCGCAGGGCGAACAGGTTGCCGGCTCCAAAACCGGCCCCTACGTCTACAAGAGAAAGTGAGTGCGCTTAGCGCGCCACGAAGAAAGAGGCACCTTGCTCGTCGCTACCGTTGCTGAATCGGCAGCGGAACATCTCGTCCATCTTGATGGCGTAGTCGCGCGGGTCAAGGTATGCCACTTTCACCAAAACTTCGCCATCGTCGTATGCACGCACGCTACCATAGTTCAGGACGAACCCACGAATAGAAATCAGTTTGGTTTCTGATGCCGCCAAGTAGGTACGCTTGTCTTGACGCTTTCCGGTGATGCCTGGTCCGAACTGTTCCCAGGTCTCCAGTTTCATTCCACCGACAGCATCCATCCCATTCTTTGCAGAACCATAGCAGCTCATGGGTTTGCCTGGAGCGGCAAGTTTGCAAGCTGCATCAGATGTCTGCTCATCTGGATTTGCAAGGTTGCCTTCAACGAATTGCTTCAGAAAAAGAAACTCACATTTCTTATAATCGAAAACACCGCGCACAGACTTGCCCGCAGAGAGTGTTGCGAAAAGATCGTTGTAATTCAAAACGCGCTTTTCCATACCCGCAACAATTGCGTCGGTCACGGGTTTCCAGGGGTTGTTGGATTGAGCTTCCGCGCGGCTGGCAGAAAAAACTGTCAGAGCTGCGACGAACACCGGGGCAAAGAGAGAAGAGTTTTGCATGAAAGCCTCGTGGGTTGTTGGCGAACTCAGGGAGCAAAGATATTGAAAACTCAGCCCTGGTCAGCCCACCTGCGCACCTAGCAAGGAGCTTTAGGCGGCGCAACAATTTGGCAGTGCTGTCTACTTCTTCGACACCTTAAAGAACCTCAAACTCACCAAAAAGGCAGGATTTTTTGGCTGTAAAAAAATACTCCACTTGGCACATACTTTGCAATACGTGAACTGCCGTGGGCGCGAATCGCCCCTGATGGGAGAGTCACACATGGAGAATATGTCACGCAGTCTTTTTTTAGTGTCCTTGGCTCTGACTACCGTTGCTTGCGGCACACAACAGGACAACGTTGACGCTAAACCTCAAGAATGGGGCACATCAGTTGCTGCCGGTCAGGCTGAGGCCGAGAAACTGCGCAACCTGACCCTTCAGGAAGAGTATAAATACGGCGCGGACTTCGATGCTGCTCTTAAAGATCCCGCTCGAGCGAAAGAAACTGGTCTCACCATTCAAACTCTGGAAAATCATCCGGCGACAGCATACGTCCGCAACATTGGCCAGCGCCTCGCATTCTCTTCCTCACGCGATGACATCACATACACATTCCAAGTTGTGCAGGATGATTCCATCAACGCCTTTGCCACCATGGGTGGCTACGTTTACATGCACACAGGGTTACTCAAAGCTGCTGAGAATGAAGCACAGGTTGCTGGTGTTATGGCGCACGAGATTGCCCACATTGCCCGCAAACATGCGCTGCAGTCGATGGCACACCAGGCTGCTTTGGGAGGCTGGCTCAAAGGCGTGGGCGGCGGACTCGGCAGTATCATGATTGGACTCACCTCGGCCGTACTGTTCCAACTGCCACGCAGCCGTGGATTCGAATTTGAAGCAGATGATTTTGGATTTCAGAACATGAGAGCTTCAGGATACGCCTCTGAGCAAATGATTTACTTCTTCAGAAACGTCTTGGGCAAAGATGAGCCCAACAGCGGCGGACGCCGTGATTGGCTTTCAACTCATCCCGACACAGCGCGTCGCGTAGAAGCTCTGCGCCAGAAAAAGACCCCTGCAGACAGCAACGGATACGGGCTCCGCAGCGCCGAACACAAAGCAATTATTCAAGGGCTCTGAAACGCGTTTGACTCATGAGCTCTGACCCACGAGGAGGCATCTATGTTGAAGCAGCAACTGCTCGTTCTGACAGCCGCATGCTCAAGTCTATTTGCTTTCGGATGTGCTCCTCGCACCTCAGCTTCTGAAGCCACACAAGTTCAAAGCCTGCAGGTCAAATCTTTTGATCTCATTAACGAAGAAATCACAAATACTATTGCCCAACAGATGCAACTCAAGTGCACCTCGTTGTTCGGAGCACAAAGCGGAAGTCTTCAACAATGCAATCGAGCCGCAACTCAAATGGCTCAATTTTTGGACTTCAATTATATCCGGCGCAGTGACAGCCAAAGTGCGTTTGTCTTCATGCACCGCCGCTTGAATGAAATGCTCTCTGACCGCACTGTGCTTGAATTCGTTAGCAATCTCACAGTTGCCGCAGAGGATGCACTCTACCTCAACAAGAAGCTCGACCTGTGGGAATTTACACTCAGAAACAGCAACAATCGTGCAGACATTGCCACTGAACGACTCGCGGTTTTGGTTCAAGATGGAGCTGAGACCGCTGCACAAATTAAATATCTTCTTGTGGCACAGCACCCACAAGCACTTCAGCTTGCCCAAATGATATCGACACTCGAAGAGGCATTGAAACAAGGGAAAGCATCAGCCTACCCCGCACATGTTGGCCTTTCGCGCACAGCTTTGTATCACTACTACGTGCCTCGATACCTAGCGCAAAAGCTCCAGAATGCAGGAGCCGAAGCACAAATGGCTGCGCGCCTCCCCTTCATGTTTAACAGTTCGTATGAAATGCATCAGATTCAAAAGGCTCAGAGTCCAAACCTGGCACTCAACCACAAACCTGTCAGGACTTCTGAAACCCTATCTCCCGAACTCAAACGATTTGTGAACAAATGGAACTCCTACGACGAACTCTACTCCGACCTGCTCGACCACCTAGGTGCGCCCTTTGAAAGTTTTGACCCTGCGGGACAACGCACCAATATGGAAGACCTTTACCTGGGCTATGTTGGTGGTCTCGATGGTGGCTCGGGAGGGCGCGCGGTACCTGTGAACTTTAATGGCTTTTTGGAGAGATTCCCGGTTGCTCCGTCGTCCTTTATGGTCAGTAAATAATTAAAAATAATAACATATTTTCGCCTATTAAGTTAATTCTAAAAAGATAAACATAGACATCCGATATGACCCTCGGAGGAAGCAGGCATGTCCGGGAAGGTCAAAACATCAAAAAGTGTTTTGGGGTTGGGTGGCTTAATGCTGCTAACCGCTTGCGGTGGTGCAACACCCGCAGGGACTTTGTCGCCAACCTGCTCCAAGAGTCCATCGGTCTATTCGAAGAAGACCGGTGGAGCGGCACCGTCGACTCTAAATCTTTCAGCTTCAACCGACCCAACGCAGCCTGCCGTGGGCACAGGTTTCCTCGACATCGAGACTTCAAATAGTAGCGGCGCGCGAGTCTCCCGCCGCTGCACAATGAGTTTGCGTCCGATACCCGGAACTGAAACAGAAGTGAAGGTATGGACTGCGGGACATTGCCTTTTTGATCCCGTTTCCGCTGAGTTCAAAAACTCAAAATTTACGCTACAAATTTACCTCGATGGTGGCTACTTTAACGCCCCAATTCAATTCACAGGCTACAGCGAATTGCAAAAATTCTCTGAGCTCTTTAATATGGTCAACACATACGTTGGATTTCCCGAAGACCAGATTTCCCGTGCACTGCCGCGTGGAAACTCGACAGTTTGCACGGCAGAGACTGGCACATACAAAGCAGCCTTAGGTTCAGCTGCGAAGAGCATTGCGTGTTTTAGCCGCGATGAAATGCGCGGCATAGGTGGCAAGTTGACGGTCAACTCAACATCAGCACCACTTCTTAAAAAAGTCATCAGTATTATTCGCGAACGTGAGAGCACCGTGCTCAGTAAAATGGATGCGGATACTCGCCGCCTACTTGATGCCTACACAAGTGCACACAGCTTGGAACAGCGGCGGGTAACCGACCTGCGCAGTATTTCATACTTAATCAATGAGCAGTTTTGCGCACCAGGTGCTGTTCGGCCTCCGCCAGACAAGAGCGGATCAGAACCCGATTCTGCCGAAGGCTGTAACAATCGCATTTTGATTCTCGCTGCGTTGCCGCAGTATTTGTCTGCTTCAGATTTGGCTCTTGCAAAATCTGTTTATGAAGACACAACCACGCCGCTCGTTGATTTGCGCAAAAAGACGCTCGGCTGCAGCAACATCACCGACCCATCCAAAGTTCCCGCAGGCTTGGATCTGACTCGTATGACTCCCTGTGACATGCACAATCTGAGCGTGAATGCATGGCACAAATTCATCGACCGGGGTCCGAATCTTTCTGCAGCATCAACCTCTGAATCCGTGTTTGGACTCAATACGAGCTCATACTATGGCTTCTACACCAATGCTTTTGAAGAAGGTCAAATATCAAGAAGCGTTGCAAAGCTTGTACCACTCAATAAGGCGACTGTTCTCAATTTCGAGTACGCGTCTCGGCTCAGCTCAGGTGCAAAGCTGCCCGTTGCGACTTTCCTGGTCAACTTTGACCCAGCGAAGAAAACTTTCAATCCATCTAAAGGTGCGAGTGGATCGATTCTTTCTGCATTTGGATTGTTCCCCATGGCTCTGCTTTCGACAGTTAACGGTGAAGCAACTTCGGGTGGCTCGTCAATCACTCCTCTGCCCCAGGTGGGAGAGGAAGAAGACAGTATTCCGATGCGATCGAAGTCGAACGCGGGCTGCTGAACCAAACACACTACACTCATGTGAATGCGAGGAAATTCAAACGTCGCGGACAGCCTGATGTGCACCGAGACGAAGTTTCCTTGCCACCCAGAGCTCCAACGCCGAAAAAAGAAAATGAATCAGCACTCCAAAGCCAGACACAACGAAAAGCGCTGCGAAGAGCTTTGCTGTCTCTTGGTTGTAGGCCGCCATCAAGAGGCGGTAGGCCAAACCCAATTCATGACCGCCTGTGCCCGCAACAAACTCAGCACCAATAGCACCCACAAGGGCGAGCCCCCCAGAGATACGCACACCATTGAGAATCATGGGCAGTGCCGACGGCACTTCAAAATGCAAAAAACTTTTCCACGGCGAGATTCCGTGCAGCCGAAAAAGTCGTTGCAGGTTGGGATCGGTGCTCCTGAAACCTGCATAGGCAGCACTGATGAGCGGATAAACACACACAAGCCAGGCACAGGCCACCAGCGCAGCGAAAGCATTGTTGCGGAACCATACAATCAGCAGTGGCGCCACAGAGACCACTGGAGTCGTTTGCAACAAAATAGTGAAAGGAAAAATTCCCTCACGTACTCCGCGCGAAACATGCGAGAGAAAACCCACGGCTAGACCCGTGACCAAAGCCAAAATGAATGACGCGGCCGTGACTTTTGCTGTAAAGAAAAAGCTCTTGAACAGGGTTCCCGCGTCGGAAAAAAGAACCTGCATGACACTTGTTGGTGTTGGTAGCAACCAGGCAGGAATGGAAAAGAGCTGGCATCCCACCTGCCACAACACAACCACAAAGAGCACAGTCAGCAAACTACGCATGAGTTGCTTCCCTCGTGGTGGCTTGCCAGAGCGAACGAATGGCAGAGCGGATGTCGGAGACCTCTTTGGAATCACGACGTATCGATTCAGAGCCGGAGAAATCGCTCACACGTAGCTCGGCAACGATTTTGCCCTGGGGTGAAAAAACCAGAATGCGTTCGGCCAATAACGCAGCCTCTTCCATATTGTGCGTCACCAGGACATAACTCAACTCGCTCGAACGGTACAACTGAAGAAGATCGTCTTGGAGCTTTTCGCGGGTGAAGTCGTCAAGCGCCGAGAATGGCTCATCGAGAAGTAAGAGGCGAGGAGACATGAGTAAGGCGCGGGCAAGGGCAACGCGCATCTTCATTCCACCAGAGAGTTCATCGGGAAAAGCACCACGCCGTTCCCACAAACCAACGCGTGTGAGCACATCGCGCAGTTTCTGCCGCACATCAGACTGAAGCTGAGCTGTAGAGTTTAATGAAAGTAGCAACTGAACGTTTTCAGCAACGGTTTTCCATGGAAGCAAAGAAGGCTCCTGAAAAACAATTGAAACATCTCCTGGCTTAAGAGTGCTATTGAGTGTGCCTTCCGAGGCTGGAAGCAAACCTGCAAGTACATTCAAAAGTGTGCTCTTTCCACAACCAGATGGACCAAGCAATGCAATCCGGTCGCCCCTGCAAACCTCAACAGACACACTGGAGAGAATCTTGTGATTTCCTATTTCAACCCCAACATCCGCGCACTTGACAAGAATATCACTTATCGATTTTTGAGCCATCAAGGTGCCTGCGGCAAAAATTTAAGTGTGTACGCCTTATCGATGGTTAGGTTATCTGGGAACAATCCTCCTTCAACGAGGCTCCGGTAAAACGCACTCCATCGTTCACTCGTCATGGCACCAATACCGAGAGTTTTGGCATCACCCGAATCCACAAGACCCATGTCTTTCATTTGGGTGAATCCATATTGCAGAAGGTCATCCTGCATTTCCGGATTCAATTTCTTAATTGCCGCAAATGCTGGTTGAGGGTTTGCGAGGTAACTCTTCCAACCTGCAATCGATGCAGAAACAAATTTCTGCACCAAATCAGGATTCTTCTCGACGAGTTCAACGCGGGTTTCGATGGTTGTTGCATAAGGGAGGTAGCCATGGTCGGCCAGATAAAAAACGTTCGGCCTTTTGCCGAGCTTCTTCTCGATGGTGAATGGTTCAGATGTTCCGTAGCCCTGTTGAATGGCCTGGGGGTCAGCCAAAAAGGGGGCAATGTTGAACGTGTACGGACGCTTCTGTTCATCGGTGAAGCCAAACTTGCCGACGAGAAAAGGCCAGTACGACGTGTTGGCTGTCGCAGAAACCAAAATGGGCTTACCCTTCATGCTTTCGAGCGAATCATGACCCACGTCAGGATGCGAAATCAGAACCTGAGGATCCTTCTGAAACATGGCAGCAACTGTGATGATGGGAATATTTTGAGCCACAGAACGCACGGCCTCAAACCCACTCCCCATGAAGAAATCAGTGCCACCGCTCATCAGCAAAACAGGGCCGTTGACTTGAGCATTGCCTTGACGGATTTCTACATCGAGACCCACCTGCTTGTAGAGCCCCTCCTCCACAGCTTGAAAAAAACCACCCTGCTCAGCTTGGGCAAACCAGTTGGTGGTGAATACAACCTTGGTCAGCTCCCCAGTCGCCGGATTTTGATTTTGTGAGGCGCTTCTGTTCAAAAAAACCACGACACTGATGCCCAACAAAACCAAAACCAGTGCGGAAAGTCCAAGAATAATTTTGTTCTTCAAAATATTGAATTCAGATTCCACCAGCATCAGCGCCTCCACAACTTCATTTGGAATTCATATCCCCAGATTCTTCGCCAATTTCAACCCTAATCCGGAACCCGACGGAAGATGCAGGCGCGCGTGCCTCTGATGGTAGGGACTCGCCTCGGTGACCCGCTGCTGTAGAAAAAATGGGGTGTCGAGATCACACCAGCGAATAGCACCCGTACCGCTCACTGCGTGCAGCGATGCAGTCATCGCAATTTCACTTTCAACCATACCACCAATCATCAAGGTAATTTGAAAGCGGCGGGAAATTTCGGTGATCAAAAGTGATTCTCGGACGCCTGACTTCATAAATTTGAGATTGATCATGTGCGCGCACTTATCGTTTATCAGTCGAATAGCGTCTTTTACGGTTTTGACTGACTCGTCGGCACACACCGGGATCGGCAGCGTCTCAGACAATCGTGCCATTCCGGAGAAGTCATCCTCGGGGAGCGGCTGCTCGAAGAACAAAGGCTCAATTCCGCGTGCCATAAGCTCGGCAACCAAGCGCTTAGCTGACTCCACGCCAAAGCCCTGATTGCCATCGAGGCTAAGTTTGAGTGTGTTCGAGGCACATTCTTGAAGGGTCAAAATGCGATCGAGGTCATCTTGCAAAGAACCATCGCCCACCTTCACTTTAACATAGGGAAACTCTGCATCTGCAAAATGATTCCAGAATGTGCGCACATCCGCGGGTGGCAAACAGGGCAAGGTGATGTCGGTTTCAATCTGCTGCAAGCCAGCGCGCCCCCAGAGCTTCCAGAGCGGAAGCTTCAGTTGCTGTGCATGAATATCCCACAATGCAATCTCAACCCCTGTGCGCGCAGACGGAGCATATCGAAAGGTAGGCCACAACTCATTGTGCAATTTCTCAAGCGCAGCAGCCGGAGTCAGCTTGACCAACTCCGCGAGAATCTGTTGCGCTGCCTTGAGCGCAATTTCTTGAGTGTCACCTGTGAGCACTGGAAAAGGCGCAGCCTCACCCAAGCCCGAGTGCCCCGCAGAATCTGCGACTGTTATGAGAACATTTTCGGCCTTTGCAACACTTCCTTTTGAAATATTGAATGGCATATGAAGCGTTGATTCCAGCGGCACAGCATGGCAGTGTTGCAATTCAAAAACCATTTCAATGCATCTCCAGGAATGAACAAACACTCTAAAACACGCCAGACATTCTGCCTGCATCAGCCAAGCGCCAACAGACTGCCGTTAAGCATATCACAACTCCACGAATGTACCGCTTCATGATAGCTTCAAGAACCTGCCGGGGGATAACATGAGCGCCGTAGAACAAGTTAAGCGTGAAAAAATTGTACTTATCCTTTTGGCCTCTATCCAGTTTGCTCATGTGATGGACTTCATGGTGATGATGCCATTAGGTCCACAACTCATGCGTATTTTTGGGCTCAGCACTTCAGAATTTGGTCACATTGTTTCGGCTTATGGAATTAGCAGCGGTGTTGCAGGACTCCTTCTTGCGCCCTACCTCGACCGCTTTGATCGCAGGAGCTTCTTGAAATTTTGCCTCGTTGGGCTCTTCCTGGGAACGTTGCTCTGCGCAGTTGCACCGAGCGCTTCGATGCTTATGCTGGGGCGTTGCCTTGCCGGATTCTTCGGTGGCATCCTGGGAGCACTAGTGCAGGCCGTAATTTCGGACATCTTTCCGCCGGAACGCCGTGGTTCTGCGCTGAGTCGCGTGATGCTGGCCTTTTCCATTGCATCGGTGGTGGGTGTCCCCGCAGGATTGTTCTTTGCCAACTCATTTGGCTGGCACGCACCCTTTTTGATAGTTAGCGGCCTCTTGCTCGCGCTCTTTTTGGCTGCGCACCTGTATTTTCCTTCACTCACAGGACACATGAATCCCAGAGTCAGTGTTTCGGCACGGATTCAGCAGATGCTTCATTTCTTTGTGGAGAAGAATGCCATTCTTGGTTTCCTGGCCACGGTGTTCATCGTTCTGGGGCAGTTTATGGTCATCCCATTCATCAGCCCATACCTGGTCAACAATCTGGGATTTGGCGAGGAGAACCTGCCATTCCTTTACTTACTCGGTGGCATCGCCAGCATCTTCACGGTTCCGCTCATTGGCAAACTCACCGACAAACACTCTCCACTCAAAATATTTCCCGTTGGAATTTTAGTTTCAATTATTCCACTTTTTACACTGACACATCTGGCGACCTCAAATAAATTTTACATCCTTGCAACCACCACGATGTTCATGGTCTGTATGGGAGGGCGTATGGTGCCCTTCATGGCTCTGCTGACTCAAGTGGTGGAACCTCAGAAACGAGGTACATATCTCAGCCTCACCTCATCCATACAAGCACTTGCACAAGGCAGCGCTGCGCTGCTTGCGGCTGCGATTGTGGAGACAGGAACTCAACGTGAATTAATTGGATACGGCACAGCAGGCTGGCTTGCAGCACTCTTTAGCGGTGTGACTATTTTGTTGGGCTGGCAAATCGCAAAAGCCGTAAGGCATTCATCACAACAAACACACTTGAAAACGCCATCGCAGCCGCAGCCCACATCGGAGTGAGGCGCCCAGAAATCGCCAATGGAATGAGGAGAACGTTGTAACCAAATGCCCAGGCTAAGTTCTGCGCAATGTTTTTGAACGTCGCCTTCGAAAGACGCAAAGCCGTTATGATATTCGAAAGGCTCACGTCACGCAGTGTGACTGCTGCCGTCTGCTGGGCAGCATCGGTTCCGCTGCCCATCGCAATTCCAACTTCAGCGCGCGCCAGCGCCGGAGCATCGTTCACACCATCACCCACCATTGCCACACGTTTTCCTTGGTTTTGCAATTGAGCAATATATTCGGCCTTCATTTCGGGCGTCTGCTCACCCCTGCCCTCAACCTGCAGCAACTGTGCAACGTGCTCAACAACCTTGCTGCGATCGCCGGAAGCAAGAACCGGATCTATTCCCATCTTTTTCAACTCGCTGAGCAGCTGGGGTGCATCAGCACGCAGCGCGTCTGAGAGTGCAAATGCAATTTGCGGATGATGATCGAGAGAGCAGAGAATCCAGGTTGCAGAAGGCAAGTCTGGCAATTGAGAGAGCGTATTGGCATCGGCTCTGCCAATGGACAGTTGGTACTCATGCTGCGCCCAAGTGATTTTAGACTGAACACCTGCTCCGGCAACTTCACTGTGATGACTCAGTTCAATATCACCTTGTGGCGCTAATTTTTTTTGCTCAATCCAATTGACCAAGGCTGCCGCAATAGGATGCTGAGAGATTTTTTCGAGCGCACACACCGCATTCAGAAGAACCTCGCGCGGCAAAAGCGTTTCGAATTCATGCTCATGTACAATTTTGAAATCACCTTCCGTGAGTGTTCCCGTCTTATCAAGAACAAGCATGTTCACTGAGTGAAGAGCCTCAAAGGCTGCCACGTCACGAAAAAACAGCCCTGCGCGCGCCGCTCTATGAGTTGCGATAGCCACCGCAATCGGTGTTGCCAAACCCAAAGCACAAGGGCACGCCACCACGAGAACTGAGACAGCTGCATTGAGGGCAAAAATTTGTTCGGAACCAAACACAAATGCCCACGCAATCCAGGTCAGTACGCTCAGCGCAAGAATCACTGGAACAAAAACTGCTGAGACCTTATCAACAAGTTTCTGCACCGGAGCTTTGCTGAGCTGTGTGCGTTCAACGAAGGCGACAATTTCACCCAAACGCGATTGAGCACCCACAGACCGAGCCTCGTACAGCAGCGGCGCGGTCAGATTCAACGCACCGGCAACAACCTTTTCACCTGATTTCTTCAGCACTGGAAGACTTTCGCCTGTCAGCAATGACTCATCCGATTCAGATGTGCCTTCAAGCACTACGCCATCCGCTGCAAAGCGTTCACCGACGCGCACACGCAACACATCGCCCGGGCGCAGGAATCTGACGTCGACTTCCTCCGTATCGGTTGGATTGCCATTCTTAAGTCGCTGCGCTGTGCGTGGCTGAAGCTGCAGCAACGCACCCAGCGAAGAGGTTGCGCGCCAGGTCATCCGCTGTTCAACAAATTTTCCGATAAGAACAAAGGCAACAATCGCTGCGGCCGTCTCGAAATAAACGAAGCCCTGACCCCAGAATGTTTGAAAAACAGACCAAAGAAAAGTGAGTCCTGCACCCAAGGCAACGAGTGTGTCCATGTTCGTTGAGCGGTGGCGAAGATTACGGAGAGCATTTGCAAAAAAAATGCGTCCTGGCCCAACCAACAAAGCAGCCGTGGCCAAGGCACTTGAAATGCGCACCCAGGAGAGCTCAGCCCATGAATGCATCATTCCGAGCGCAATAACGGGCAATGCAAAAATCATGGCCCAAATCAAGCGCATGCGTGCCTGAACTTGCTCGCGCCTTTGCAGTTCCTCACGGCTGAGCGATCCACCCAATGCGTGCGCAGAGAAACCCAAATCGTCGATGATTGCTTGAATATCCTGCGCAGTCAGGGATGACTGAATGACTGCCGAGTGACTCGCAAAATTCACAACCGCCCGCTCAACACCCGGCGTCTGCAAGAGAACTCGCTCAATCCGATTCGAACAACCGGTGCAGCTCATCCCCTGGATGGCAAATTCCTGAATCTGTGTTTCAGCCATTATCTCTTCTTCCTTGGGGAGTTTTGAGCAAGTGGAGAGCCGGATTTCGACAAGCGAAACACGACACCCCTTCGAAAAGTCTCTATACACGCTGATTTTAGGAGAGTCATTAGCTTCAGTTGCAAGAAGGCGGACGATTTGGTGTTCCTGGTGGAGGGCATCTGAATACACTCATTTCCTGACCGTCGTTGAATTCAAGGGTGAGGCCGCCATGAATCCAGATGTAATTGCTGAGGCGGTTGGGAGGATCGGCAGGATTCACGGGCGGCAAGACATCAAAGCGTGCGCGCGCCAGAAAGAGCGTGAGGGTCATGTAGTCTGGCACAAATGCACCACTGTTCTCTCCATACAAACCCTGCAAAAACCGTTGCCGATCGGTAAAGTAGACACCACAAAGGACTGCACCCCAGTGATTCAACGCAGCACGGCTCATTGAACCATCTGCTTGAACAATTCGCCGCGGTACCTGACGTTGAACAATCTCGCCGCGTGCAGTGTTGAGATACTTCACAACTGGCCGACTGCCCGCAGCACATTCCACAGGACAAATGCTGTCGCGTCCGGCATCAGCATCCACTCCACCCCAGTTACCTATCGCGTTGCGCGGGTGGCGCGGCGCTTCCATCACGCCACCCCGTCCTGTAGGCAGAGCCAATCCAGCGGGAATCTCCTCACAGGCATTCACAAATGCTTGCGAGGGTGCACCACCGGCGTCGAGCCCGAATCCAATCCCATCTGTTGGAACACCCGCAAGAACACCAGCCGCAGGATTGCAGGTGTAATTTGCAATATCTGCGCGGTCGCCAGCGTTGAACTGAAGAATACAGCCACGACGCTGATTACCAATATTTACAGAAACTGAGGTTTGGAAAACCCGCCTCACATCGCGCAACAAATTCATCAGATCCGCGTTGGCGTCGGCTGCGACTTGTATCGTTTTAGCCGTGGCCATGTAGTCGCGCAGGAGTGAGCCTGATGCCGTCATGAGAATGAGGGTCAGGCTCACGCCAATCATGAGCTCCACAAGTGTGAAACCGGCTTGCCGCTCTGCCTTCCTTTGCAATGAACGGGTCTCCATGCTCATGCCCGCTTCACTTGCTCGAGGCTTTGAGTTGCAACATATTTTGTATAACCAAATCGCCTGTGACTACTCCATCGGCCAGCACATAATGCAGTTCAGGGTAGTCGGCGGGACCCTCAAGTGCCAGATTGACCACCGTGCGCCCGAACTCTCCCAATTCGACAGATTGAACAGGGAGGAACGCCTTTTGAGCCCTCAAAATCTCCACACCTTTTTTCAGATCCTTGGCCTGCACCCAACCGCGCCGAGTCATGAATGGGTGCGAGTCGGTCACCTTCACCACACGATCGCCCACACGCACATTCAGGAGATGCTTCAATTCTGGGCCGATGGTCAATTTGGTGATCTTTGCAGGGAGTTTGGTGACTGGATTGAAAACAAACTCGCCCATCTTGAGCTGTGTGATCAATCGATCCGAGCCATCCGCCATGCGAATCCGGGTAGACTCATCGAAGCAGCCATCATTGTTTCGGCACACAAAACCAGCTTGATCGCGCGTAATGAAGGTGTAAGAACATTGTCTGGGATCTTCGGCTTTTTTATACACGAAGTACGCACATGTTTGAGAGGTGTAGCGCTCTGCCTCCACGGGAGCACTCAACGCTTGTAAGCGATAAACCTTGAAGGTTCTCGTGGTTCCTGCATCAATAACGGCACCAGTGTCAGGGTCTACAACCTTGTCAGTTGCCCCTCGAAGTTCCATGGCATACGGATTTCCAGCAACAAAACTTGCACCCGGTGCTTGCATCTCGGCGCTCTTGAAGTTTTCAAAGGCATGGCGCAAAGGGTGGTTCATTGGATCTGATGGTTGCAATGGCACAGCCGTTGGATTGACACGGTTAATCAACCGTACCGGATTGTTTGCCCAGCGGTCACGCCCAGCAATAAACGCATCGTCGACTTCCAATGCAGCAATGGCCATTTGTAAGGTTGTTTCTGCGTGCCGACCCGCCACCTGCGGAGTGAATACCGCTGTTTTGTTGTTGAGACGCGCTTCTTCTGCTCGCACCAAGTCGCGCACGTTCTGCACCCACTGGTCACTACAACTCACCTGGAGAGCACGGTCTGCATACTTCACATTGGGAGCCTCGGCTGCTGTAACAGGCTCAATAGTCACATCCTCACTCACACAGCGGGCGTTGAAGCGAGTGTTAAGATGCTCACGCGGCACATAAACTTTCGTGCAGAAATCCGCTCCGGCACCGGTTGACCCTGCTGAACCGCAACCGCTCTTGTAGTCGTTGTACCACTCTTGCGGCGACTTATTTGGGGTAGCCGGATTACGCTGCTTCAACCACTCAACTGGTTGTGATTTGCTCCCTGTTAAGTAGTACTTAAATTCTGGACCACCAACATTTTTCAACTTTGGCGTCACACCCACGAAGTATGAATTAGCCTGCTCAGCAGCTGTAAAGCGCTCGCGGCGCACAACTAATTGCTCGCTGATATACTGCCCGCGTCCACCCGCATTCGGGCGCCATGAGTCAGCTGCACCCGAGACAGCAACATTGAGCCCAGCTCGACCGCCGCGAACATGGCGCTGGCTTGCCGGAATATTGGGGTCGTTTGACATATAATAAGGAATGAGACGCTCGCGCAGAGGAGCCAAAACCGCATAATCCTCTTCCTGCGCAAGCGCAGCGAGATTTGGAATTTCTCTTTCAAATTCATCCGCCAGATTCCCATCCGGCCGAGGTTCAAGTTCGGTTATAACGTAGCGCTGACCAACGCGACCGCCGCCACGCGCTGCAAATCCAATTGTTCCGCTTGCACTTTGTGCCACCGTTTGAGGGCGCATATAGAAGCAGGTATCTGCCGCGCCGTAACGTCCCAGGAGGCCGCGGTTTCCGTCCGAGGCTGCACCCAAATTCACTTTTGCTTCAAGAGAGGAAAAGTATGTTCCATTGGCTGCTCGTGGGCGCTGTGCTTTGATGAAAGCAAAATTTCGCTCAGTCACGAGTGCATCGCCGCTCCCCGAACGCTCTGGCGCAGGATAGCGAACGAATTTAACTTCAACCAAGACACGGTCGTTGACCACAACTCCGTTTGCATCTTTGCGTGAGACTGGAACACAGACGTCAACAACTTCGCATCCCTGGCTCGGGCAAGTTCGCTTGAAGCGCCAAGATGCGTTCGCATTGGCGCAATCAAGAGCTGGCATAACAGTTGTGATGTTCAAACAACCGCCTCGCGTATACCTCGAGGAATTGACAGGATTGCCGTTGATTTGTGGCTCAATCACACGGCACCCAGCGGTGGAATTGAAGTACAGCGAACCGTTGGTAATCAGCTGTGTGACTGACTGCAGTGCCGTTTCATTCACTCGGCGGTCGACGTCTGCTGCTGTTTCCTGAGTCCGCGCTTTTCTGTTGTCGCGCAGCGACTGGATGACTGCACCGGAAGACAGTGCCAAGACCGAGGTGAACACAAGAATACTTGTGGTCGATGTCCCCCGCTGATTTCCCCATCGCAAACTGAATCCAAACATAACCAATCTCCTCAAAAAACAAAGAAATTAGCGAGCGACAATAGGCACAGGATCCGCACATTCCTCTCGGCATTGGTAGAGCCACAAAGGCGCAGCAATGCACACTGGACGAAGTCCATTTACGGGAATGGGAGGACGGTTGCTGCAATTCGGAACGGACACTCCAATTTTTTCACTTGAAAATTCCTTCATCGTTTTGAAAGCAAGTTGCTTCTTCGATGCCACAGAGCTCTCCGCATTGAGAACCGTATAAAGATTGAGCCGCACATTCAAAGTGCGATGCATTTCGTTGACTGCTTGATTGCAAGTTATGGCCTGTCCCGTGTTGGAGTTCCGGAACGTCGCTGTCGCTACCGCCAAACCCAACACCGATGGGTTGTCTATCACTTCGAGCTCACGTGCTGCAGCACCATTGACCACGTTGCCCGTACGTGAAAAAAGATTGCCTACAAATGCAAAGCACATGCGAAAACTCGATAAATTATTGAGGCTACTCACTCCCGCCCGGGGGGAGAGGTAATTGACACCGTCATTGGTGATGTCAGGGGTTAATGGTCGCTGAGGAGCTCGGTTGCCACCCTGCCCCGAACACGTATCAACCCAATTGCAAAACTCGCGCGCAGCACCCTGTGAGTCTTCGAGGACGCCCTCGTTGGCATTGCAAAAACTGGCGAGGTTGGCATTGGCATCCATAATTGCGCTCGGCCTAACTAAACGCGTGCTGAACGGCACAAGTGCCCCCCACGCAGCACCACCTTGGTTCAAGCGCCCCGTTAATGGATTCGCGGCCACCTCAGCATAATCCAAAGTGGAAAGCGCCATACGCATGTCTGCGCCTAGCGTGCGGTTGTTGAATGCCTGGTCGTTCGCCGGGGGGCCACCCGCAAGGACTGCATCATTACTTGCAAAGGCGAAGCGTAGCGCATCGCTGCAATCTTGCGCACCCGCATGAGCAACCCACTGCATTAACTTCGAGTAGTAAAGACGAAGTCTGCTGCTCGCAAACGTTTCAAAAAACAAATGAGGGCCAGCGGTATCGCGAGCCCGCGCGCTCACACGCGCCTTGTTGAGCACCATAAACGAACCGCCGAACACGATGATGAGGATGGTCATTCCGACCATCAACTCGATCAAAGAAAATCCAGATTGTTTTTTGAGGCCTCTCATCAAGACTCACCAAACGCCAAGGGGCGGTCGGCAACCTCCAAAGTGCTATATCGGCTGATTTTTATAAAATTTGACTGTCGCCCATTAAAATGCGTAGCGACTTAGGACTTAACAATAAATTTGGATACTTAACCAGAGCTAGAGCACCTTCTGCAAGTCCAACCAACGATCGAGGTAGGAAGCCTCTATCAGGTCGCCGTGCCCCACGTGAAAGCGCTCTACACCGCTCCTGCGCAACCTAGAAACCTCCCTTAAACACAAAGGCTTGTTGAGTGTTGCGGGGTGTTGAGCCGGCATCCAAGCCGGAGGCAGGCCGAGCACCCCTCCCATGAGGAGGTCGCCTACGCATGCCGAGCCATCGGCCAGCACGACCGAGAGTGAGCTTTCGGTGTGGCCAGCTGTGCGCTCAACTTTCCCCTCAATTCCGAATTCGCTCAGCTCCAAAATCCCAGACACCGGTACGTCGATCTCCACGGCCGGAAAGGCTTGCGGCAAGATATTGCCCAAAGTCGAGCGTAAAAACTTCGGAGCGAGTGCTTGCAATGTACCGCTCTCTTGCTTCCCAGATTTCAGAAAACTCCGCGCCTGCTCGGAGGCAATGACGGGAACCCCCCTTCTGCGCAACTCTGCCGCGCAGCCGCAATGATCAAAATGCACATGTGTAAGCACAACTGCGGCAAGCGATTCCGGCTTCACGCCGCGCTCGATAAGCTGCCTCGAGAGCTGTGCAAAGTCACTTTGGCAACCAGTATCGACAAGAATATTTTTACGATCGCAGATGAGAAATGCGTTCGACAAGGGCAGCGAGATTCTATGGACGCGCATTCAGTACCCCATCATGAAGCGCTCGAGTTCAAATCCACTCGGCTTGAGCTCGAAATTGCGAATGATTTGTTCGCGCACTGTTTCGCTTTTTTTATCTCTTAAAAAACTTTGATGTTGCAGAAGATAGGCCTGCATTTCGTTCGTCAAAATATAGGGATCACTCGTATCAAATATTTTCGCTACGAAAAATTTGAGTCGCTCGAGGCTGTTCTGGCTGTCTCCCAAGGTCTGACCAACCACCTTCCGAAAATCTTCTGATTGAAAATACAAACCATGCAGAAACTCGTGCGATGGCACCCCGGTAAAAACACTTGGAGCGCTGAAACTCAGAAAGTACTTCCAGGGCTGAGCCGACATCCAGGACCAAAGCCTTTGCTCATCGGCCAAAGGCTCACCCGCTTGTAACAGCAGCTGAACAGCGATTTCGAAATCCTCTCTTCGTAAATTCGAGCCCTGCCAGAATCGGAGCAAAGGATTGGTGCGATGCTGCTCAATGGTGAGAATTTTATTCCCCTGTTCAACGTACGATACAACGCGCCCCAGCGCATAATTGAACTGCCTGTTCCCTTGAGAAACACAAAGCAAGGTTTCAGGAAGCTCTAGTACTGCACCGCAAACCAAATCAATTTCACTGCCCCGCGCTGCGACTGCTCCCTGCAAACCGATATCAAGCCACGAGTCAATTGGCTGCGCACCAGCGAGCTGCGCAATACTTGGCCATGAATGAGGCTTCTTTGCCTCTGAAGCCTGCAGCTTCTGCCACTTCTGTTCTTGCTGGGCTTCTTCGATACGCCGCAGGCGCTCACAAGAAAATTCAGAACCCAGGGAACAACTTTGATCCAAGAAGCGCTTGAATTCGGCCGGGGCTGAGGAGTTCCAGGCCCAACTCACCATGCTCCAATCCACACATTGCTCTGTGGAAGCGGAGGTGGTCTCCCGGCACTCCAGCGCCAGTTGCTCGAGCCGGGACTCCTGGTCTCGGACAAAGCTATCGGCTTTAAATCCCTTGGGATTTTTGGGCTTAAAGGGTGAAGCTTGAAGACCGACCACCACAGCAACAAGCGAGGCTGCACAAAAAACCAGCAGTGCCAGCAGCCCCTTTTTTTTCATCCTGCAAATACCCCTTACCAACTCGTAAATTTCGCGGCTGTCCCCTCGACCCCCAGAACACTATTGTGCCCCATTGAGAGACGTAAAGACATGACGAAAATATTCCGCCAAATAGAACTGCTGACCAAGAGACTCAACGCCATTGTCTTATGCCATCTGCCCTTGGTGTTTGCGGGAATCCTTGTTTTGTCAGGCTTCCATGGCCGAAATCTCGGAAACGATGAATTGCGTATATTCTATGCAATGTCTGCAATTTCGTTGCCGCCCCTGCTGCTTGTTTCGCTGCGTCATACATCCAAACCCGAGCAGAACGCCTCCACATTGGAGAGCCTGTTCTGCCGCATCACGCTGGCTCTCTTGGTGCTCGTTCATATTGTTACCCTCTCGTTTTCTCCGAACGAGATGAACCTTGGATTGGCAAGATTCTTATCCTCAATCGAGCAGACACTGCTCGTGATTTATATCTTCCAAAAGGTTGTGGAGGAGTTTCCATCGAGATGGTCGCGCCTGGCGCTGTGCGGTTCCTTACTGAACGGTTTTCTTGTTTTTGTGATCTCAATTTTGACGTTTGCAACCCGTGATCACGAAAATTACCAGAATCATTTCATAAACACGGTTGAAACGAATGCTGCTTTAACTTCAATCATCACAATGGTTGTGCTTTATCGTTCAAATTTCCCAAACCGCAACAGCAGACTACACAGCATCATCTGTTATTCCGTGCTGCAGTCGAGCATTCTGTTTTTTTTCTTTCCGCTGCACTTCACAGAAGTCATTTCTTCGTTGCTGACATCGGGTACTATTTTTGCTCTCTCGCTCGATTTCATTCTGCTCAAGCCCAGCGTCCTACTGGAAAATGGATTTTCATTCTTAAACCGGCAGAAGGATTTGCATGCAAAGATTGCTAAGGTCAGCAAAGATCTGAAATTGCAAGAGGAGAAAACAACACGTGTTGAAAAAGAGTTGTCGGACACGGTTTTGCTTGCAGCAGCAACCCTCGACAGCATGTCGGTTCAGGTCTGTATCCTCGACACTGATGGTATGATCAGGTCTTCAAATCAGGCCTGGCGAGAATTTCACAAGTCTTTGGGAGTTCAATCTGAGCATTTTTTAACACGCGGATCATACGTTGAAGGATGCGAAAGTGACCTCACCGCCAACAGCGATTCGCTCAAGAAATCAGCCTTGGAATTCAAATCTGTAATGCGAGGTGAGCATCAGGAGAGCTGCACACAGCAGTCGTATTTTTTGGGTCATCAGAAACGCTGGCTGATGTGTCGCATCACTCGTTTCGAATCGAGTCTTGGGCTGCGCTACATGATTGTCCAAGAGGACATCACCGAACTGAAACACACGGAAGAAGAACTACGCCTAAAGTCAATTGCGATTGAACGGGCAAATGATGGCATTGTGCTCACCGATCCAAATCTCCCAGACAACCCTATTGTTTATGTAAGCCAGGGATTTTTGAAGCTCACTGGCTATACGCAAGATGAAGTTATGGGGCGTAATTGTCGATTCATGCAAGGGCAGGGCAGCGATCCTGAGATGATTCAGAAAATGCGTGAGGCGATTGCTCATGAGCAGTCGTTTGTGGGTGAAATTGTCAATTACCGGAAGGATGGCAAACCTTGGGTCAACCGCCTCAAACTCGAGCCCGTGCGCAACGAGGAAGGAAGGCTGATTCGCTACGTGGGAGTGCAGCTCGACGTTACCGCTGCAAGGAAGCTCGAACGCGAGCGAAAAGCTGCCCTCGAAAAAGAGACCAGCGCGCGCCAAGAAACAGAGCGGCTCTATCGCGAAGCTCAGCAGGCCAACACCATCAAAGATGAGTTTTTGGCAACACTTTCCCATGAACTCAGAACACCTTCCGGTGTGATTGTCGGTTTCACTGAGCTCTTGAAATATGAAGATATGAATCAGGAAGAGAGAGATGAGGCACTCGATGCCCTCGAGCGCAATGCCCGCTTGCTTGTTACATTGATAGACGACATGCTCGACATGAGTCGGGTCATCACCGGAAAATTGAAACTGAATCCAAAACCGGTAGACCTGGCCTCCATTGTTGAATCGGTTATTGCCGCAGAAACACTCGCTGCACAAACAAAAAACATTCGCTTGGTCACAGAGTTTGAACCGGGAGCAGGCCCGGTTTACGGCGATACCACGCGTCTCCAACAGATTTTTTGGAACCTTCTCTCCAATGCCATTAAGTTCACGCCACGCAATGGGCGCGTGAAGGTTTCCGTGAAAAGTGAGGGTTCCCGGGTTGTGGCGCGTGTTATCGACACAGGCGTCGGCATTGAGCCAAAGTTTCTTCCGCACGTGTTTGAACGTTTCCGGCAGCAAGAGAGCAGCACAAACCGAAGCTATGGAGGCTTAGGCTTGGGGTTGTCCATAGTAAAACATCTCGTTGAACGCCATGGCGGAACGGTGGCCGCCGAGTCTGCCGGAGCCGGACGCGGCGCAACGTTTATTGTTAAGTTACCCACCCTGACTTCGGCTGTTTGAACAGCAAGAAGAGCGACACAACGTGCTGAGCGCCGCAGACTGTGACACAATCGGCTGCACGGAAAAACGAATTGCACAGGATTCAACATGTCGAACGGCAGAAAAAAGCCCATAAAACTTGATTTTGAAACACAACTCATCCGCACGGACTCGGGTGCACTTGGCTCCACCCGGGTGCAAATTGCCGGCGAAGAGCGTCCCCGAGCTCAAACGCCTGACACCCCTCCACAGCCGCTCGGCGGAACGGTCAAGCTCCGTCGCGAAGTCAAAGGCCGTGCCGGCAAACCTGTCTCAGTCTTGCATGGTTTTTCGGATCCCAACGCCAAACACTCCCCCTCGCTGAAGGAACTTCAGGCCAAGTTGAAGAAAAAGCTGGCCTGTGGAGGAACATTCGATGAGGTGGAGGGGACGATTGTCCTCCAGGTCGACGATCTGAAAAGGGTTCGCTCTGCCCTTGAGGCCATGGGATTTGACGTTAAAGGTTAACCTGCCAGAAGATAGACTCCGTTGTTCGGGCAGAATTGAGGTATACTCAGAGAGTTCCCGTTATTTTCGGGACAATCGGAGAAATTGAAATGCAGGTGAATCGTGAGGGGCGCACACTCAATTTGGAAGGCGTGTTGAACGAACACGTTGACCTGAGCGTTATTGAATCGGCCATCCGCGACGCCAATAAGGCCGCAGCAAGTGACAACGGCGAGGTTCTTCTTGACCTCTCTAAGGTTCAGCGCGCCAACTCCTCCGGACTTTTGCAGTGGCTCCGCATGACAAAACGCCTTTCCGTTCCGCTGTGCTATCGCAACACGCCGGTCTGGTTGGTGGAACAGTTCAACATGATCGATGAGTTTTTCGATGGTCAGGTGCGGGTCGAGTCACTGTATGCTCATTTTTATTGCCCAGAAACAGACACGAGCGAGAGCCATTTGCTCACGCTCGGTAAAGAAGTTCCTGTGCTGAGTCAGTACAAAGATTTTCAGGTCACAGTGACCTCAGGCGAGGGCAAAACACTCGAGCCCGACTTCGACGAACGCTCGTATTTCCATTTCATCGCCCGCCACATCTTCAAGAAGACTGAAGGCTGAGGCTGCGCAGGGCTGCGCTCAGTTCGCAGCCACAGCAGACGAGGACGCCGGTAGATAGTTCAAGGTCGAAATAACTTCGGTCAGAGCCGAGTCGATCGATGCTCTTCCTGAATCGACTGAGGGAACACTGTCGCCCAGAATTGCAAACACAATCTGCCAACCTGTTCTGCTATCGCCATAGCCCGCCAAAGCAGCGGTGGGGTCGTTGATGAGAGTTCCTGTTTTAGCTGCAATGGTTCCGTTCACGTTCCCCAAGCGACCCGCGAGCGTACCATCGACCCCAGCCACGGGGAGCAACGAGCGGAACGCCTTCATTTTTGCGCTGGCTCTGATACCAGACAAAATCTGAACGAGATCGTCGGCTGCGAGGCGGTTATGGTAGCTGAGTCCCGAACCGTCTGCGATATTCAATTGCGCTGACTTCGAAATGCCGAAATTAGTCAGCATGGAATAACTTGCTGAAACACCACCGCACCAACCCAAAATATTTTCAGCCATCGTGTTGTCGGAGTATTTCATCATTTCGCGGATATAGCTGTATTTGTCGGAGCCAATCGTGGATGCGGATGGAATTTTTTGAAACGCTATCCAACTCGTTAGAATTTTCATTGTGGATGCAGGCTTCACTGCACGCTCTGCACTTTGACGATAAAGAGAGAGCTTTTGCCCGCGCGGGCCGTAGGCACGGATGGATACACTCCAGCGCGTGTTTCCATCGGAGCCGTTTGCGAAAATATTGCTCAGCGCTTTCGAAAAGCGCTCATTCTTATAGGGCTCAAAGCCGTCGTCGCCACCGGAGTCAACGGCGAGTGTTTGTGATCCCTCGGGCGAGGTCGCTTGGCCACAACCAATCAGGGCCAGCGCGGCCAGTGAGAGAGCAACAAGAGAAGTCCACCGAGAAGTCATAGCACACCCTCCTTCTTGGGAGCTCTCAGTGCAAAAGTCGCGCCATCTCGCTCAGAGAAAAAGCTAAATAATTCCAGAAATCTACAAAAAATATGAGCCTTTGCGGAGTGTTTAAACTGCAGTCGTGTTGAAAAGGTAGACAGTATGCAAGGTCGAGTGAAGCTGACCTTCGCACAACCGAGTAATTTCTTTTTCAAGCCAACCCGGTGGAGGTCCTTCGAAGACCGGCACCGCAGCACTGCCCAGCTGTCTTTCAAAAATCCCCTCGAATAAAAGACCAAGAGCCTGGCGCGTGACGTCCGGACGCATCTTTTCCTGCCAATGATTTTTCAACGGCAGCGCAACCACAAATCGAGTTCCAAAGAGCTCGCCAACCTCATGCCACAGCGGCTCGCCTGGTAGTAATTTCTTACGAATGCAGCTGCGTGTGTACTCACGGAAATAGTCTGGCCAAGACTTCTTAACCTGCCTGGAAAGAATATCTTTACTCACACCGACGCAATTGACCGGGTGAACGAACACTTCCGGATAAACGGTAAAGATATCGTCAACATGTATGAGCTCGAGCACATTGCCTCCGCTGTCATTCTTGCAGCGTCAATTCCAGCACATTTCTGTCTACCGATGAACGCAAACAACTTACCATGATTTGTATCGTCGAGACCAGCTTCGTTGAGGTAGAAGCCCCATGCACAAACACCGCTCCAGACCCATTTTTACAACGTCCATTCTCGGTCTTCTGCTTATAACCGCGGGTGGATGTGTGCCGGGCAAAAAAGCTAGCCTAACAAGTGACGCAGGAATTTCTATTCCTCAGGCTGCTTCGGAATTGGGAATTGAGCCTGATTTTCTGCTCGCCGCTTATTCCAAGAAAAACCTGGAAAAGAGAGCTAAGCCCGGTCAGCTGGTTGCCATGGTCAAGAGTGAGTGGAGAGACAATCTTCCTCTCAAACTGCGCTCCGGTGATGTGAAGAATTTCCGCAATACAAGTGAATCAGCAAGCATCACTGCGGTCGGTTCGGTTGAGGTCAACAGCATTAGTGTTGCCAAAAGCCCGATGAAAATTAAAAATCAGAAAAGCGGCTCCGAAAACCAATTCGAAGTCATACGCCTCGACTTGCGCGACATAAGCAACGCAGGTCTGAGCAAAGCCATCAACTCTCTGCATGCACTGGGCTCAGTGGTTCTCGCAGAGCCAAACTATGAAATGAATGCCATTGGTGTTCCCAATGACCCCCGCTGGCCATCACTCTGGGGTCTGGAGAAAATCGGCGCTCCAGCAGCATGGGATAGCTGGCAAGGAGATTCCAACTTCACCGTAGCGGTCATCGACACCGGGATCGATTACAATCATGAAGATCTTAAAGACAGCATTTGGAAGAACACAAAAGAAATTGCGGCAAACAATATCGATGACGATGGCAATGGCTACATCGATGACGTGATTGGCTGGAACTTCCACTGGGCCAACAACAACCCAATGGACGGCAACGGACACGGTACCCACTGCGCTGGAACAGTTGCAGGCAAAGGTAACAACGGCGTCGGAGTTGCAGGTGTCAGTTGGAATGCAAAACTGATGCCCGTGAAGGTTCTGAGTGACAGTGGTTCGGGCTACAACTTCGATATCTACGAAGGCATCATGTATGCCTTGAACAACGGCGCAAAGGTCACAAGCAATAGCTATGGCGGCGGCGGAGCAAGCTCGCTGATGGCAACAGCACTGACAGCGGCTAAAAACAAGGGTGTTCTATTTGTTGCTGCTGCGGGCAACGAATCCGCTGCGACCTCGAGCTATCCAGCCTACTACAGCAAAACCTATGACAACGTTTTATCGATTGCATCTACAGACAAGCTCGATGCGTTGTCCTCATTCTCTAACTACGGTGACGGTGTAAATATCGCTGCCCCTGGAAGCGACATTGTTAGTACTGTTCCCAACAACGGCTATCAATCCTACAGTGGAACCTCGATGGCCACACCCCATGTGGCGGGTCTGGCAACTTTGATTTGGAGCAAAAACCCCAATCTAACTTACCTTCAAGTCAAAGATGCTATCCTCACAACAGGTGATGCATTGCCCGCACTGGTCGGTAAAGTGGATACCGGAACACGCATCAATGCCAAGAAGGCGCTCGATAAAGTGAGTGTATCGCCCTCGCCCACTCCAGCACCTACAACACCTGCTCCGACTCCAACTGCTGCACCAACCACGGCAGCACCAACGCCTGCGCCCACAACGCCTGCGCCCACAACGCCTGCGCCCACAACGCCTGCGCCCACAACGCCTGCGCCCACAACGCCTGCGCCCACAACGCCAGCCCCTACTCCGGCACCAACAACACCTGCACCAACAGCAACGGCTACACCCACTCCCGTGCCGACAACTCCGGCACCAACGGCAACGCCGACACCCGTGCCTACGACTCCAGCACCCACAGCAACTCCAACGCCTGTGACGACAACTCCGGCGCCAACGCCCACCCCGGCATACAAGTCGGGAGTTCAATACTCCTACTTCACAACTGCCGTCACATGGTCAGACATTCCCAACTTCGACCGCATGGCACCCTTGAAGCAAGGAGTGATCGCCAACTTTGCAGTCGGCCAGAGAACACAGACAACCAACTATGGGTTCAGCTTAAAGGCCTTTATAAAAGTTCCACGCAATGGAACCTACACGTTCTTCACATCATCCGACGATGGAAGTCGCCTGTGGATCAACGGTACGGTAGTTGTTGAAAATGGCGGAACGCACACACTGCGTGAACGCTCAGGAACAATAAATCTGACTGCTGGTTACCACGCGATTCGCGTGGATTACTTCCAGGGAACTGGAAACCAGGGACTCACAGTGAGCTACCAGGGTCCACGCATTACCAAACAGAAGATTCCAAACTCTGCGCTGTTCTACCAATAATAAAAACAGACAGTAGAACAGGAAAGCTCACACGAAAAGCCCCGGCTCGGAAACGAGCCGGGGCTACGTGCATGAGGCCAGACAAATTCCGAAGGCTCGGAATCAGTCTTGACTACGACAGGAACCTAAATATTTCTTATCAAGCAATCCGCGAGTTGTGTTCACAAAGCCCGTACCAGGAACATCTTCCTTCACATAAGCTTCGTCGCCCTTGCTGTAGAAGCCGAACATATTGTCATTATTTGCTGGAAGCTGCGAATAGGTTGGGGCAATTCCCAAAACAGGATCCGCACCTATCACCATGCATTTGACTTTGGTGAATTTGGGGTCACCTGCCGGAACCGTTGGTTTGGGCGCAGGAGTGAGCTGTGGTGAAGATGCAGCGAGCTGGGGATCTTCGCTCCACTCTCCCACGACGACCTTCATGTCCACTTTTCTTAGGCTTTGCGTGAGTGTCTTCTTTTTATCTGTTGTTTCCAACTGAAGCGTTTCTGCTTTGAATGCATTCAACTGATAGGTGTCGAGCACCTGGTGAAACACATCCTTAATTTTGGAATTCGGATTGCGGATACATCCACCAGAGACCCTGCGCTTCTCAGCGTCACCCAGCTCAAGAATCCACTCTGCTGCGTTGCCGTGAACACCATATTCACCATAGAACCAGATCGCGTATGAGCCCAGTGGATTCTTTGCTCCACATGCGCCAAAAAGATCCGGGTTTTTCTTGAAAATCTCACGCCGCTCCGCTTCGTTTGTGGCCACTTTGCCCGTGGCCGGATCTTTCGGAGAACGGGGTAGCCATTCAGGGCAGGCCTGCATGTCTTCAACCGCAAAAATCCCCTTGGGAGTGGACTGGGAGATGTTGTCATGGAACTCACCCGAAACATCTGCAGAGGCAATGTTCCATTGGTCAACAGCTTTGCCGGCTTTAAAGAGTGTAATGCGATTTGTCTTGAGGTTGATTTTTAACGCTACCTTAGCGCTCAGTGCCTTATTAACGTTCGCATCAGCAAGATTCTCAGATTGCAGCCACTGCGGAGCTGTTTCGCTCGTCGCTTCAGAAACAGAGCAGGCACCGAGTATCTGCAACGAAAGCAGAGGAAACAGAGACCAACCCGCACGAGCTTTGAGGTATTTCTTCAGAACACGCTTCATAGATTGTTCTCCTGCTGCTTGTGCCGCTTGGGCAGCACGTCACCGGAGTTTGACAAGCAAACCGAAGACCAACCTAAACCTCAATGAATTCAAACCCTTGAAAGCATTATAAGTGTTCAATGTTTTTACAGTGTTCAAGCAGCTTTGTGCCCCGGAGCACAGAGCGTCTCACGGCGGTGCCTAAATCGGGCTCCACAAACTGTACCCGAAAACGCTCGCGGTGCTCGAGACATTCCCAGATAGCACCGGCGCACATCGGACAAGGCTCAAGAGTTGTAACGAGTCGTGCATCAACCGGAAGAGGCCTGCGCTCTCGCTGCCACCACGCCTGCAAGAGATTCATTTCTGCATGCTGAAGTCTATTACGCCCAGAAGAGTTGGAGGCACAGCCCAAAAGCCGCCCTTTTGAATCAATCAGCCACGCCTCTATGGAACGGTCACGTTGATACAGAGCAGCACTCTCTGACGAAGGCGTGAGGCTCGGAGACAAACGATTCGAGTGCTCTTTGCCAACCTGAACAGCGCGGTCGGCGGCCTTCATGCGACTCACTGCATCTTCCGGCGCCTGGGCTAATCGAGTTATGCGCTTTGCACAGACAATCACCGCACCCCGACACAGTGCTGTGGGTTCGTAATCAATAAAAATTCGGCTTCTCAAAATAAAGTGGGCAAGACCAGGATGACTTTTCCAAATACCTTCAACCAAGCACGTGACAGCCGTGCGTGGCTCGAAGGGTTGACGGGTGTAAGTGCACCAGTAAATTGTGCCATTCCACTCTAGCCAGGCCCGTGCCATTCAACTCAACCCACCTGTCGCAGCGCATGGCTGATAGGCATCCGCAAGACCTTCAAGGCCGCAAGAAGACTACCCACAACAGCTGCGACGAGAACTAGAAAAGCAGCCTCAATTGCCATGCCCGAGTGAAGCTGAATGTACGTTTTGAAGGAACGGGTGATTCCAGGTCCAGGGGGCATGTAGAATCCGTCACGCAGAATCGTCATGTTGAGGAGCACCACCACCAGCAGTCCAATCAATGCACCTGCTGCCGCTGCAAACGCGCCTTCCAACGCAATGAGGCTCAGGATGTCTTTCTTTGACTCACCATTAGCGCGCAGCATGCCTATTTCCTGAGTGCGCTCGAGAATCGCAGAAGTAGCCGTGTTAAAAACTCCGAGAATCACAACAAAGAGAATGATGGCGCGCACGATAGCGTATTGCGCGTTGAGAAAATCTACAGAGTTTTGATAGTAGATTTTGTCGAGAATTTCGAAGGGAGTGGCTTCGAGTCCGGAAAAAGTCGCACGGATGACCTGCTCAACACGTGCCCAATCTTCGTGGCGCGCAAGTCCAAGGGAAACCTTCTCGACCTTTTCGGTATCCAAAAGTCTCTGCGCGTGCGGAAGCTGGATCTGAAAAAAGGAATCATCGAGCTCTCGTGAACCGGTATGAAAAATGCCCACCACTTCAAGGTCTGCGCCGTTCAACGTGCCATGAATCGTATTCGACAAAAGAGTTACACGCTGCCCAACTTGCAGGTCGAGGGAGTGAGCAAGACCACGCCCCAGCACAATTCCATCCTCTGCATCACGCAGTGGATTGCCTTCAACAACATTAATTGTGTAGAAAAATTCGCTTTCTGCCGCACCATCAATCCCTACACCTCTAGCGCCCAAGGAACGAGTTCCGTTCGAAACCAAGGCAGAAAATTCAAGGCGCGGAAAAACCTTTTCAACACCAGGAATCTTCAAAAGGTTTGACAGAACCTCTTGTGGATTTTGGATCCAAGCCTCCCAAGGCTTAGCAAGAACTTTGTCGCGGTAGCCGATGGTATTGACCTGACCATTACCGTAATGAGCATGCACAGCATTGTTACGGTATTCATTGAGTAGGCCAGTATTGAATCCGCGGAAAAGAAAAAGTGCTGCTGTACCGACTGCTACCGTTGCGAGTGTCACAGCAGTGCGTCTTTTGTTTCTGAGGAGACTCCGCAAAGCGACGGTCAGTAGCATTTTACTTCTCCCCCAAAAGCTGGCCATCCCTGAGCCGCAAAACTCTGTCTGCCATGTTGATAGCCTGGTGATCGTGGCTTGCCATAATAACCGTACAACCATGCTCACGGCATAATCGAACCAGAAGCTGCAAGATATCTGAGCCCGTTTTTGAATCTAGGTTTGCGGTCGGCTCATCAGCAAGAATCACCTTGGGCTGCTTGGCGAGGGCGCGCGCAATGGCAACCCGCTGCCGCTGACCACCACTCATCTGACCTGGTCGCTTGTGGGCATGATCCGCGAGTCCAACCCACTCGAGTGCAGAACGCACAAGTAGCTTCCTCTTTTCCTCCGGAACCTCCTGACGCGCCAGAAAATATTCAACATTCTCTTCAGCAGTCAAAACATCAATGAGAAAAAAACTCTGAAAAACAAAACCGATCTCAAATCGACGAATACGATTGAGTTCTATTTCCGAAAATTCAGAGATGAGCTGTCCGCGATATTTGATTTGCCCCTGCTGCAAGGGCTCAATGAAACCGAGCAGATTCAAGAGCGAGGACTTTCCTGACCCCGAGGCACCGGCAAGACAAGTGAACTTGCCTGTCTCAATTTCAAAATCTAACTGCTTGATCGCCTCGACGCGCACATCGTCCATGATGTAGGACAACGACACAGACTTACCCTGAAACAGCGATTCCATGACCTCCCCCTAATGCTCTTCATTATTGCTCGGAAACACGATCTGCCTCTGGGAGAATACGCACCTCGCCGCGCGCTGCATCCATGCGAACCCGCATTCCGGTCTTGAGACGACTCACAAGTCCACCTCGGATACCCACAATTGTCGGAAGACCCAATTCACGAGCAACCACAGCAGAATGCGACAGAAGGCTGCCACGCTCAATCAAAAGCCCACTGCAAGCGGGATACAGAGGCACCCAGCCTGGGTCAGTTCGTTCTGTGACAAGTATTTCGCCATTTAAACCCTGAGCATCCTTCATCGAGTGGACAACACGCACAATCCCCTCGACCACACCAGGACAGCAGGCCGTGCCCAGCAGAACATTGGGATCTGTTGAAGCAGGAAGATCCTGCGCAAGCAAATCGTTCCCTGCCAGAATCTCAGACCACTTGAATGACGCGCCTGCTGCTCCACGGGTCGTAAAACGGTCGGGAGGTGGCGGAGTGCGTCGATACTCTTCGAACTCAGCCTTACGCACTTGCGAGAGGCTTCTGAGCTGCAGACTCGAGGCTCGCCCCTCAACGTATGAAATGATTTCTTCGATATTGAGATAAAACACATCCTGTGTCGCATCCAGAACACCCAGCGCGTGCAAATTTCTGCCAAAACCTCGAAACAGATGCCGCACAATTCCAAAGCTTTTTGTTCGGTCAAAACGGAGATTCTCTCGATCGCGCACCGCGCTGCGCGCATTCCGGAGTACGAACCAAAAAACCGGACGCTTCAAAAATCCAAACAGACCACCGAGCTTTTCAGCTGCAAGCGCCTCGGCCTTGTGGAGAATTTCCTTCTCGCGCGCTTCCATTTCCTCTACGGAGTAACTCTTCATTCGAACGTAGCTCCCCACGGCTTCGAGTGCGAAGCTAGGGTCATCGTGCAAATCCGGCTCCTCAAGTTTCAGCTCATTGACGCAACGAAAGCCATAGAGATCAAGAAACTCCTTAAACTTCAAATAAAGCTCGGGAAAAACTCCGTGCTCGAACATCTCCTGCCATGCCTGCTGTGCCGTTTTGGACAGGAACCAGCTGCGGCGGTTCTCCGGGCCGTTATCTATCTCTTTGGCAATGCGCATCAACATTCGCGTTGGCTCAGTGCTTTCCAAGTCTCCCTGCCCACATAACAGATCATTCTGCAGGGTTGCCGAGTCAGCCCCCGCAGACAGCCAACGTGTGGTGAGCGCCTTGAGCAATCCGAAAAAAACCATGCAACGGGTGTCGTTTACAATGGGTGCCTGCCAGTGTTTCAGAACACGCTCGGTCAGTGAATGATAGTAGTTGACCTGCTCCTGCAGAGACATACGCGCAAAGTTTGTATGGCGACCCTCAGCAACAATGGCATCAACGCGTTGTTCAAATGCAGTCACAAGACCACGAATAAAGATGAGACGATAGACAACTGAGAACAACAGGCGCAGACGCGCAAAGACCGAATACTCAACAGGATTGCGGGTGAAATCGAAGAGTGCAGCAATCTCTGGCTTGAGGTTTTGCTTCACACCCATCATGGTTTCCATGAAAGACTTGCTCTGCGCAGTCCCTGGAAACAGGTAAAGCAGCCGATACCAATTTGCGAGATTGTAGTAAACGCGCCCGCGCACCAGCCCGAGCATATTGCGGAAGGTCGCTTCATTTTCGGCAATTATTTTTTCTGGAACAAGCATCAGCCGACAGAACTGATAGTATACCTCCTGATAGCAGCGACTCACATGACTGAACGTCAGTGGCGTAGTGACACCACAAAAGCTCTCGATGATGTTTGAGTTATCCCAAAGAATATATCCCCCGCCCGCGCACTTTTCGTCGAACAGTCCATCAGGTGGAAGTGTTGTAATTGGGCGAGCTTGAAGTAAGTAGAGTTGCCCTGCCACCAACGCCCACTCAATATCTTGTGGATGTTCGAAACGCTTCTCGACATCTAGAACGAGCTTCGAAATATTTTTGACTTCAACCGGCGATAAACTCGATTTGTTCACAAGCTCCCCGGCCACAGCAACTTCCCGCAAACCTCCCTGCGGAGCCGCACGCAAGGCCTTTTGCTTAGCCACGATCTCCTCTTTGTAATCCAGGTTCCGTCTGTGCACTTTGAACTCATCAGCCGGCAACAAACCGCTCACAAGACCCTCACCCTGTCCCCAGACACTGCTCACAAGGAGATGGTCGCGATCGTTAGGGTCGACTGCATTACGAGAAAAAGCGACACCAGAAGCCTCGGCATCGACCATGCGCTGAATCACAACTCCAACTTTAATTCCGGTGAGCGGAAGATTACGCTCTTTACGGTATGAAAGTGCGCGTTCTGACCATCCGGAGGCCCAACAGCGCAGAACACTTTTGAGAATTTGTTCGGAACCTTTTTGGAAAAGAAAAGTTGAAAACTGCCCAGCAAACGAATTCTCCGCCGAGTCTTCATCGAGGCCACTGGAACGCACAGCCACGAAGCAGCTGATAAGACCATTGCGCTCGAGTTCTGCAACAAGCTCTTCGCGCACATCGATGGGAATGGGTTGCGAGAGGAAAAGCTCCTCAACTGCCTTTTCAAGGTCTGCGAAGTTTTGCTCATCAGACTGCAATTGCTTATTCAACCCGTGCTGTGTGAGGAACTGGTCGAAAGCATCGACACCGAGACAAACCCATTCGGGTACAGGAAAGTTTGACTGCGAGAGTCGAGCTAGGTTGTATGCCTTCCCCCCGCCGAGCCGCTTCACTTCTTCCGGGCGGGTCAGAGAAGTCAACACATAGCGCGCATTCGACTCATTCATGTGCTGCTCTCCAATTTCAATAATTCAAAAGTGTAAGAACACCCATCCAAGCCGAGGCCAAGACAGAGAGTGCTGCGAAACCTTCTGCAGGCTTGTGCAAACCATCGCGCAGCGAGTGTAACAAAACCACGAGCACAGTTGGAATCTGCACAAGCGCCAAAACAGCAATAGACGCGAATTCATTGCGTGCAGAAAAGACAAGCATAAGCGCACCAGCTTGAAAAACAACAGCGACACACGCAGCAGGCTTGAGTCCGTAGATTTGCCTGTAGGTCTGTGCAGCCGGATGCGCATCTGGTTTGAGTTTTCTTGCGAACTCGTAGGAAAGCGAGGCTATGACATTGAGGCTTACAAAAACCCAAGCCAGCCGCTCTCTGGCAAACTCAGGAGAGAACAAGGTCACTCCAAAAAGATATAATGGAATACCGACAGCCTGGTGCGACAAAGCATAAACGAATGGAAAACTTGCAAGCTTCTGGCCGATATAGAACTCTTTGTACATAAGCCAGAGGTAGATTGAAGAGAGAAGAAAAAGCGAACCTGCAAGGTTTGATACAAAAACGAACAGCGAAACCCCAGCCAGCATCAAGAGTCCCATGACCACGCGGATGCCTACTTGCATTTCCGGTGCGGAAATAAGCCCACGCGGCAGAGGACGGGTTGGATTAGCCAGCTTGTCCTTCTCGAAATCCTTGATTTCATCCATCATGCGCGCGGCAATCATAAACAAAACGGAGGCAACAACAGCGACGCTCCCCCCCGCGAAGACACTCAAACCGCTGGGACACCCCTGTGGTGCAGAGCAGAATCCACGCCCAACAGTAAACAAATAGGCGCTCACAACAGGACCCAATGCCAAAAACACAAGAACTGCGAGCGGACTTCGTTCTTTAAGATAGATCCACCAACGCAACATCATTAACCCCTTTTCCCAGATGGCAACGCGATCGATTCGAGCCCTGTGGCGACGATCCCGAGTCAGCACTGAAGTCAACACCGTTGGCTTTTCACCCAACAACTCGCTGGCCGATTTTTCCACATGTCGAGCATCATCATCGGCAATCAACAATGGACGGCTGTTGTTGTCGCGTCTCAAGAAGCACCGTGTATGACCCAAGCGCGCATAAAGTTTCTGCTCGAAGAGAAAATCCTCTAGCGGCTGCCCTTTTCGTCCCATGTACCAAAGCCCATCGGTATCGCTGATCACCCGATCGCCCATGCAATGCCAAAGTGTTCCGTTCTGATCTCGTTCTTTGTTTAAAAATGTATCTTTTGAGTTGCCGAGGTATTCCGGACAAACATTTACACCTGCAACCCACAGCACGGAGTCATCTGCAAAGCGCACGCTTAACTCTGGAATAGGATGACCCACATTGAGTGCATGCATGAATCCCTTACGGCGAGAGTTCTCAAGGGAGAGCCGTGCATCAATGAACGCAACCGGCTCGACTTCTGTTCCACCATAAATCTGGCGCACCTCAGCACGTGGTAACACCCTCAGAGCTCGTTCAAGCAACTCACATTCAACCAGTGCACCGCCAACATTAATGTGTTGCAAAGATGCAAACGCTTTGTTGTGGTCGAGAATATGCCGCAGGACCGCAGGCCCACACGAGAGCGAGCGCGGCCAGAGTGACTTATGGAGTGATTCAATCCGTGTAAGAGCACTCACCGACCAGTTGGCGGGAAGCAACAGCGAGCCACGCCCTGTTCCCAAGTGATACAGTGCGAGATTTGGAAAAACAGCGAGGTCTGGCTCCTCGATTTTGTCGTCTTGCCCGTACTTTTCGAGAATTTCGTGCAGCTCCCACAAATACGCATGGCTCCGCACCACACCTTTGGGAATGCCCGTTGTTCCCGTAGTGAAAGAAATTGTTGCCGGGAGTTGCGCAGAAATTTCCAAGACCTGAAACTGGGAGGCATCGGTTGAAAGAATCGTATCCGGCGACAAATACACTGCCCTCAGCGACCTCAGACTCGAACTTCTTAAGCGCCAAAGCCAACCAAAACGGTCGAAAAAAGCGGCCTTAACATTTACGAGCTTGAGTACGTGTTCAATATGTTGGGCAGGCATCCAGGGCTCAACGAAGACAATACCTACCCCCAATCCCAATAATCCTAGAAGCGCTGCATAGAGCTCTGCTCCAGGCAATGCCATGACCAGCGCAGTATCACCAGGCTGCAATCCCACCGACAAAGCAGCCTTTTGACGCGCTGCGGCGCGCTCTCCCATCTCGCGAAAGCTGACCACACCGTCACGCATTGACCACAATGCAAGTTTCTCAGGGTGAGCTGCGATGCGCTGCAAAACCCTGATCGAGCAATTTCCGTTCGGAGCAGGCACACGGCCTCCAAGACCTCAGATGAACCTTCGAGGTGTCGGGCAATTTGCTGAAAACTTTAAAATAAAGAAGGAAATTTAAAAAACAGCTTTTGTCACAGAGCTTTTGTTCCGAATACCCGCAACGTCGGCACGATGAGCAAGGATAGCATCATGACTTTACCTGACTTACGAACAATCGCTGAAAACGCACAAAAAGATGCCTACAGCATTGATCGTATTCAATGGCACAAGGGCGTCGATAGCCAACGCCATTATTTTCCTGAAATCCTCACGCCGCTGTACCACTGTGCATCCTACAGAACTGTTCTCGATGACTCCGATAGGAAGCTCTACAACCAGCTCTATGCGCAGTACATCAGTGAACAGTTCATCTTTCTTGAGGATCGTTTTTTGTGTCGGGTGGTCGAAGGCCTATTGCCCTGGGCTGGGCAGGTTTCTTGGGACTTGAAACGCTGCCTTGAAATTTTTCTGGAAGAGGAAGTTAAACATACGGAGATGTTCCGCAGATTAAACCGCCTCTGCAACCCTGAGGTTTACGGGCAAAGTGATTTTCGATTCCTCCAGCTGCGCCCTCTTGAAAACAAATTAATAGAAACCATGTCCAAATATCCAAAGGCTCTCAACTTCTGGATATGGATTGCACTCCTGTTTGAAGAAAAGACGATTGACTGTTTTACTCACTACAGAATGCAACAACGCGATGACCAGGCTCAGAAGGTTGATCCGCTGCATTATCAGGTGCACCAGTTTCACATGCTCGATGAAGCAAGGCATGTGCAAATCGATGAACACTTGTTGCATTATATTTTCAACAAAGCCAACCCGTTTGTGCGACAAATGAATATCGCACTGCTTAAAAAAACGATGTCAAATTACACAAATCTAAAGCGCGCGAATATTATGATTTTGGAACAACTATGTCAGGTGCAAACTCGGCTCCGGTCGCAGGTTGCGCGACTCTCAGATGAAGTCCGTGCCCAGAATGGCCAAGCTGATTACCAAGTCGCACAATACTCTCGCAAAAACTTTCCAAAAACCTTTTCTTACTTTGATGCAGCCCCCGATGTGCGCAATGCCATGCGAAAAGTCATACTCACATATCATCCGCAAGAGGAGAGTCTTTCTGCATGAGCCAGAATCGAATCGAGGCCGCAAACAATGCCGCGTAACATAGAAATACACAGACGCTCTGAAGCTCACGCGAGGCAGGAATTCGACTCAGCCTTCAGCACCTATATTTCAACGGCCATGAAGAGCTCTGACGACGCAGTTAACCTGGAGAGGCAGGGCTACAGCAAATTCGCTTTGAATTACGCCCAAACGAGAGAGTGTGAATTCTGGATGGCAACCGACGCCCACAGCGGAGATGTTATTGCCCGTCTTGGAGCAGACTTCAGCAAATCCATGGAAAATTTGGGCAGCGTAGGTTTTTTTGACTGCGAACCTACACCTGTAGGCAAATCCGCTGCAGTTTCGCTCTTGGCCAATGCCTATTCATGGCTGAAGGAAAAAGGAGCCTGCGCTGCAGTTGGTCCGATGGACTTCAACAGTTGGTTCCAATATCGCTTTAAAGTTAAGAATCACGAGAGCGCCATCCCTGATTTTCCCTGGGAGCCTCCACCCTGCGATTTCCATCTTGAGCTTTTCAAAGAGAGCGGATTCTCTGAGCACATTCGGTACTCGAGCTTCTTCTTCGAACTGCCTTCCCTTGACCTTTGGGATGCCTACATTGCGCGGCTCGAAACTGACCACAAACGTGTTCTTGCAAGCGGGTATTCAATCACTGGAATCCGCTGGGACGAGAATTTAGAGCCCGACCTGCGAAAGATCTTCATGCTGCTCAATCGTGCGTTCGCGCAGAGCCCCATGTTTGAGGAGATCCCATTTGAAGTTTTTTCGGCGATGACCCTCTCCACCCTCAGGTCGAAGAACTGCGCAGGTTCGAGCCTCTGCTTTTCACAGGAGGGTGAGCTTGTTGCTTTTCTCTTTTCCTTCGTCAGCCATGACACCGCAATATACAAGACGATTGCCGTGCACCCCGACTTTCAATCCTTGGGCATTGGCAACGCACTCACCCTGGAACTCTGCAAAGCCTGCAGGCAAATGGGACTCTTGAAGAGTGCAGGAGCCCTGATTCGCTCCGGAAACAATAGCGAGATGATAGGCCGAGGTTTTGCAAAATTCGCCGCTGCATCTGGTCTGAATGAATATATTCTCATGCGGAAGGATCTGCTGTGAATGCATTTCATAAGAACATCATTTTGCTCTCTACTGCGAGTTGTTTTGTTTCGGCAACAGCGAGCGCTTTGGACTTTGGCAAACCGGTGCGGGCAGGTTTCTCCTTCGGTGCCATCCGCACCGGGGGCGCTGCAATTTCGGTCGATACTGGAGCACTTTTTAATAGCAACATCAGCGCGGGATTTGAGTTTTTTAACCTCAATCTTGTGTCATTGCGGGCATTGATGTGGGAGCAGCCCGGAAACATGTCGGGTTTCAACGGCGGTGCAAAACTTTACCTCGGATTAGGATCAAAGTTTGCCCTCGAGCCTGGTGCCGAAGTGGGATGGACTTACAGAATGAAGAACCGCATTGACGTCGGTGCCGGAATCGATCTTGTGTTTTCTGACTCCATTGGAGGGTCAATTAAAATTGGAGCCGGTCTGTTGTTCTGATGCTTTTTTGCATGCGTATTGCTCCGGTTGAGCAGTTGTTGTGTGGTTTGCGGTTCGTGGAATGTGGAGGTAGACGGTGGCTTTTTGCAAATTGAGGCTTGCATGTGGGTCGATTTTTCTGCCTCTCATCTGGTCATGTGCTAACCCTGGCCAAGTTGCGGAAGTCAGCAACACGCGCGGTTTCGAAGTTGTCTTGGTTGCACTCCAATCAAGCGTCATTAAGGACTCCACCGAACAATCTATGAGTCTGGATTCCCACCGGAAATGCAAAATTGTTGTTGGTGAATCTATCCAACTTAAAGAAGAGCCAAAGCTTGTCCAGACCGACAATGGCCCCCACTACAAAATCACACTGCTTCCGGAGCAACAGCTCAGTGCCCCTTGCCGCATAGAAAGCGCTTACGTCTTTGCGTCTCACTTTCGGCAAGAATTGTTTCAGAGTGGAACAAGAAATCCGAGCAGCCCTGCCCCAGATGTGCCTCAACAGTCACCATCGCCGGGATCACAGAATGCAGAGCAGCGGTTCGCCTGGCCGACGCAATCGGGGGTAGTGACCTCAGGTTTTGGTCAGCGTTTTGGTGTTCTGCATGAAGGTATCGATATTGCCTTACTCACAGGCTCACCCATCTTGGCATCGGCTGCTGGTCACATTGCGTTTGCCGGATGGAGTTCTGCCGGCTTTGGAAACCTGATTCGACTCGCGCATCCCGACAATTTCGAAACACGTTATGCGCACAACTCTGACCTCCTCGACATGACTGTTGGAAAAGTGATTCTGGCCGGCGACCAGATAGCAAAAAGTGGAAACACCGGACTCTCAACAGGCTCACACCTGCATTTCGAAATCAGAACCCGAGGCAAAGCCGTGGATCCAATGTATCACTTGCCTAGGTGAGGCAACTGATATGAAGAGAAAACTCCTTGCGAGCAGTTTCTTAATTTGTGGAGCGTTGCTTGTTTCAAGCCCCATTGTCAAAGTCGAATTGTCCGCACTCGACCTCACGGAAAATATGGAAGTTCCAGAGCTGATTCCCTACAGGACCCCATTTGAGAACGGCTTTTTGCCTCTGAATTTCGAGCAAAAAGGTGATCCGGGAATTTCAGTCGGTGAAGAGTCCTCAACAGAGGTTAATCAGATACCACAAGAGCCCAACGATGCGATGCCGCGTGATTCATTCGTGCGTCTTCATTCTCCGGGGGATTTCTTTCGGAAATTGAATCCAAAGCTAAGTGAACGCTTTGTAATGCCGGAACCACGTTTCAAACCGCACAAAAATTGCAAACGAAACGGCGCTCAGCTGCGTCAATCCTTTAAAGACAGCCTGAGTCGGCTAGAGCTGTCGGGTGAACAGCTCCTTCCTGAGAAGGGAGCTATTCTTGACTTGAACTTCTATTTCCAACATGCGGAAAAATACTACCAACTCTCAATGGAGCCCACGAGCCGAAGCCTCGCTGATTATCGCATTACTCTTCTGCAAAGCACCAGTCCCGACTTTTCCACCGAGCTGATGCGCATCGATGATGGAAAAATGAGTCAGTTTCAGCAGCTTCAACGCCTCGACGCGCTCACGAGTCTCAGGCTTCTCGTGGATGATTATTCTGCTCAGGGTGCACGCTGGGGTGCAAGGACGACTCTTCTTGCAGACTCACTCGATTCATCTGAGGATAAAACACGCACCAAATTTGAATTTCACAATGGTGCGCTGCGGGGATTTATGAACAATCAGCAGGAATGCCATCTTGCCGATGACAATTCACTTGAGTGTCTGTGCTGGTGAGTCAGAGCTTCGATTGAATGTGAGATTCAATCATCCAAAGTCGTTTTTCCAAAGATGCTAGGCCACGCAAACAAACGTCGTAGGTCACCGGATCGTTGTTGCGCTCAAGGGACACGAGACAGTCACGCACCAGACCGCAAAAGTAGGACACTCTGTCGGTCATGACTTTGATAAACTCGTCTTGGTTGCGCATTCCCAGAGGGGCGTCTGCCAATTGGGGAACAGCAGCCAGCTTTTGAACCGTGGCTACAGGCTCGCCACCGAGAATTGCAGTGTGCTCCGCCAGCTCGTCGGCGAACTGCAACACGTTTGAAGAAGCGTCATCGAAAAGTGAATGCAGCGCCGAGAACCCCGAGCCCTTAACGTTCCAGTGCGCATTCTTGAGCTGCAAATACAGCTCAATAGAGCCTGATTGCATGGGCTGGAGGATCCGAACAATCTCGACACGGTTTGTTTCCGTAAGCGGATGACGTGTGCGCTGCAGAACAATTGTCGGCTTCTTTTTAGCGATAGCTGGCATGCTTATGACTCCCTGTCTCCGTGGAGACGTTAAGGTTGGCAAAGAGCCCCGGTCCTGGCCAAGGCAAGAACTCCTTGCTCTGGTATAAATCACAGCCGTCCGCTGAAAGAGAGTCTACTTTATTGAAATCACAAAAGTATTTACAGATGCAGAGAGTCTTTCTTCGCCGGAAATTTTGTGTCACAACACCTCTGCAGGCAGAACTGTTCGCGAAGAAAAAAATGGGCATCCCTATGAACAAACGCAAAACCGACATCCTCATTGTTGATCCAGCTGCATTCGAACCCGAAACTGCAGCTTACAACCGCATTCTCATGCTTTTTGGCGAGCTTGCTGAGCACCCGGATTTCTCTTTGCGTTCTGTGGTTATCAAGTGCCCCGCACTCTCAAACGATGATCCCCTGGAATCCGCATTCATCGAGAACCATCGCTATGCCGGTGTTTTTGGACTCGGTAGCACTGCCAATGTGACTGAAAATCCGCCTTGGTTGCCTCACATGCGCAAGCTTCTGACTCAGAATATCTTCGAGAGAAACATTCCTTTTTTGGGGATTTGTTTTTCTCACCAAATGCTGGGAGACATGCACAACGCAAGAGTCGATTTTATCGACAATCGCCATGAATTGCCGACACGGCGCTATCAAGTGCCGCGTGGCAAGCAGGTGACCTCACCCAAAATGGCGCTGCTTGCTGCCACACTCAGCGACTCCGACTACTTCTCCGGGAACCGAAAAGATCTCGCATTCCGTGAAGCAGCCGTGCAGACGCGCAATTGGGCTGAAAAAGACTGGCATCATGTTTTCCCTGAATCCAGCCAACTTCCACCGCTCCCACCAACCCACATGCGCATCCGCAAATCAATTCAGCAGCTCTGGCCGCGTGAATTCTGGAGCCACACCTGGCATGAACAGGAAGTTAAGAAACCCATGCAGCCCTGGGATCTGCACGTGGCAATGACCAGCCCCGAGTGCGAGGTTGATGCACTCGTGCACCCGAACAAACCCATTTACTCCGTGCAATCTCATCCTGAAACCCCACATCCCACCCGCGACGGCGATCGGCTCCTCAAAAATTTCATCTATATGTGCCATCTGTTCAACCTCCAGGAGCGCATGCCCTGAGAACGTTTCCTTCCTTTCAAGGAATGAGCGTTGTCACGGACACTCGTGGAAATTAACTGGTGCCCTCTGAGGAGGGTTCCATGGAACAGGAAGACGATATATTTGTAGACTTCATTATTGCAGATCGCCGCGATGCCCTGCATTTTGCACCTGTCGTGCATGAGCTGCGTCGCGACGGCAGCCTTGTTCCGAGGGTCACGGTAGTCACGAGTGGCACTGACAGTCTCACCAGCGTTCTTGCATCGCTCGACATTTCACCCGAAATTCAGTGGAAGATCCGTGGCAGTGAGAACAACCAAAGCCTGTTTCATGCTGAGGTTCTTTTGTTGCTTGGGGAATTCTGGGGCGCACGTAAACCCAAATGGCTCATGAGCTTTGGTCACTCGGAATTCACATTTTCCTGCGTTTTTTCAGCTTTCCAGAATGACATCCAAATTGCCCATCTGGTAGATACAAACGGGATGGACGAGGTCTCCTCTGCAGGGAGACAAGGGCAACACAAGCAACGCCTCATCATTAGCATGTCGAACATTCATTTCACACCAAACATTCACTGCAAGAATCTTCTCCTCGCCGACGGCGTTGAAGAGCGGAAAATATTCTCTGTGGGAAGCCCACTTCTGGAGTCTGGAAAAAATCATTTCCGAAAGCGACTTTTTCACATCGAAGACAAGGGATTTTTCTTTGGTATCAGAAAAAATGGCGCGGCTCTCAGGTGGTAGTTTTGTTCTGATTGAGATCGACAAAAGCCAACCACAATATGAACAGTTGATAGAAGACATTCGCCGAATTATCTTAACCAATTCTCTTGTAAGATTTGTGCTGCTCGACCTTAAATACGGGAAGAAGGATAACTTCGCTGAGATTTTTTCACCCTATAATCTTATGACGATCGACCAGATTGGCCATCTAGAGCGCTGCTTTCTTCAAGCAAATGCGCTCTTTACTTTGAGCGATTCGGTCGAAGTTCTCGAAGAGTGTGCCGGGTTTGGAACACGAGGAATACTTCTGCAGAGCAGCACAGTGCGCCTTGATTTGGTCAGCTCTGGATGGATCACGCTGACGAGTTCAGTGGCAGAAGATCTCGAGAAAAAATTCCAGACCCTTCTGAGCGAGGGCAAGACAATGCAAGCACAAGTGCCGTTGAGAACAGCCGAGGCGGCGAGCTCAGGAGCCGCACGACGCATTGTTGCTGCACTCACCAGCCGAATAAGCGAAAACGAGCAAAAATGGAGAACATCACTTCCACCGTAATGAGCACAATAATGATGACCTCAAGTCTTTGTGCGAGTGCCGTGTTGCGTGACTCAAGAACAATGCGGAGCGACTCTTTGATAGTCTCAATTTTGTATTCAATCGACTTGAATCGCTCCTCGAGGTCAAAGGCATTGCGCAAATCGAGATAAATGGATTCCATCTCGGCGTCGTTCCAAAGGGTGTCGGGCTTGTCGAGCAAATGCAGCACGCCCACCACTTCTGCTTGAGTCATGGAAGCATCAGCGATTTGACTGTTCAGGTGACGCGTTGGAAAAGCAATGCGCCCCTGTTTGCGAATACGATCGAGCATGGCAAGGACCTGAATCTTCGCCTGCGTAACAATCCCCTCGTAGTATTCCATCGCAACACTCTGCGCGAGTGTTTGCACAACTGCACCCAGGCGTTCCTGATTGACTGATGGCAAAACCAAGCGGTTGTATTCGACCTGCGCCGTTCGGCCAGAATCCACAAAAATTAGGAATTTTTCCGCCGTAACGCGCGGCTCACGCAGAGGCAAACCAAGCGACTCCCTCAACAAATCCACTTCGATGTGGCGCATCTCCTTGGGCACTTCCACAAAAACGATGGCACCAAACCTCCATGCAAATGCAATTCCTACGTCTGCAATCAGCTTTGCCCGAACGTCGTTGGCATCCAGCGAAGGATATGGTCCCCAACCCTGTGGCAAGCGGTCGAGGTCAAAATCTTCTTTGTAGGTTTCGGCGTGAAGACCGATATCAGCAATGCGGTCACGGCAAACGGCATTCAGCCAATCATTGACTTCCGCCGCCATGCGACTGCGCTGGTGAAAGCTCATGTCAGATGTATGCACGGCTTCACTCATCGAGTGATTTTGTTGTTTTTGCTCTGACAGGATGAACATCCACCGCACTCCTCTTTCGCCTGGCCTGCAAACAGCTTACGCAGAACCACAAGAGCTGCAATGGCGATAACAGGTACAACCAGCCAGTCGGTTCCGGTCATACGAACACGCCCGCAATTCGGAAGGTGAAAAAAGCTGCGACCCAGGCAAGCAGCAAGAAGACACCGAAACTCAACACAGTCCAGCGCAGAGAACGAGTTTCACGCTGCATGACAGCAAAAGTTGCCAGACACTGTGGTGCAAAAATGTACCAAGCGAGCAGAGCCAGAGCGGTCGGCAGACTCCAATCCTCTTTGAGTCTTTCGGTGAGTTGGCTTGTGTCTTCGGAATTCTCCGATTCGACCGCATAAACTGTACCCAAAGCACTCACCAGCACTTCGCGCGCCGCGAACCCAGGAATCATTGCAACTGATATTTTCCAGTTAAAGCCGATGGGCTCGAGCACAGGAGCCACCACACTGCCGAGCTTGCCTGCAAGGCTGTAGTGAATGGCTGACTGAGTTGCATCAGCCGGAGGGCGAGGAAAGGTGGAAATCGCCCACAACAGAACCATGATGGAAAGGATGAGCGTTCCGGCTCGTATGAAATGCACGCGCCCTCTCATAAAGTCCACGGTATACGGTGCGCAGCGATGGCAGGCGATAAGTAGGAAGCTCGAGCAAAAAATAGCCACTGCTGCCGGTGAGTTTGAATGATTTGAGAAGTGCCGCGAACGCAAACGCGCTAAGTGCACCGGCAACGTATAGGCTTGTTAGAACTATCCCCTGCAACCCAAAAATCCCTGCGACAAGCGAGTTCGGTATAAAAGCCGCAATCAGCAAGGTGTACACCGGAAGTCGAGCAGAGCAGGTCATCAGGGGAGTGACGAGAATAGTGGCCAGACGTTGCTCAGGCGATTGAATGCTCCGTGCACCAATTATGGCCGGAACAGCGCATGCAAAACCGGAGACCAGGGGCAGCACCGAACGTCCCGAAAGCCCAACCCGCCCCATAATGCGATCCATTAGAAAAGCAGCGCGCGCCATATAACCGGAGTCTTCGAGCAACAACAGGCAACCAAACAGAATGAGAATTTGCGGCAAAAACACCACCACAGCACCCACTCCAGAAATGATTCCGTCAACCAAAAGATCGGTGAGCAGACCTGCTGCAAGCTTTTCACGCGTCCAGGCGGCAAATGCACTCACCAGACCATCTAACACATCCGTAGGTATTGCTCCCAGATTAAAAACCGCCTGAAAAATCGAAAAAATAACAGCCAGGAGAATGAGCGGTCCCCAAAAAGGGTGTAGCAGAGTGCGGTCAATCTGCGCGGTGAGTTGAGCGGGATGTCCTGGTGAAACCACCACACGGCGCAGGATGTCTTCGACCTGACGACGTCGTGCAATGATTTGTTCTCGCGTTGAAGGTGTCCAGCGTACTGCAGATTTATCAAATTGAGGCTGAATCGCTGCGGCTGCAGCCTCTGCGAGCGCAGGAACTCCTTCGTTGCGCGTTGCCGCTGTGGGAACAACTCGACAACCAAGCAGCTGTTCCAATGCGCCAAGATCAAACTTCATACCCGTTGCAGAGGCCATATCCATCATGTTGAGTGCCACGCACATCGGATAGCCGAGCGCACGGATCTCCAAAGCAATAGGCAAATGCAATCGCAAATTGGTGGCATCGAGAACAACTATCAGAACAGACGGCCGCAGCTCCGCACCCATCTCTCCAAGCAAGACATCATGCGTGACTCGCTCATCTTCACTGTGCGGATTCAAACTATAAGCACCGGGCAAATCGAGAATGCGCAGGGGATGTCCGAGGTCGGAGCGCAAATCTGATTCCACACACTCGACCGTGACACCAGGATAGTTGGCAACCTTTTGCCGAAGTCCGGTTAGGACGTTGAACAACGCAGTTTTACCGCAGTTGGGATGCCCCACAAGACCAACGAGAATTTTGCTCGAGTCACTCACCGCGCAGTTCCCTCTGCCTCTTTGTGTTCTTCAATTAAAATAAGATCGGCTTCATCGCGGCGCAGAGCAATGCGCGTTCCAGCGCACATCACCACAATAGGATCGCCTGACAGGGGTGCTTCGTGCACAATCTCGATGGCTTCACCAGCAACAAAGCCCAATTCCACCAATCTCTCCGACAGAGGGTGACCTGTGCGCACGTCGAGTACGCTCACTATTTTATTTTTTTCTATAAATTTCAGTGATTTGCTCACATGAAGCTCCGCTCTTCAACACCGCGCACTCACTAATTAGTCTTATTGAGAATCATTTTCAACAGAATTTCGGAGAATTTCGTGACAGCTCCGCAGGCAGCCAGATAGACTCGCAAATCCAATCATTTTTTAGGGAGTTAAAACCGTGGGAAGAATTCTCAGTTCCAAGTCCAGCTTGAAGACCATCTTCTCGTCGATTGTATTCTCTGCTGTTGTTCAACCACAATTGTCGTTCGCGAAAGCTCCAGAAACCGTAGGCACGGTGGAACTTGGCTACTCAGCAGTTGCCGCTCATAAAATTCAGTTCGGCAAAGAGGGAAGCAAATTCGATTACGTTAAAGAGGGTGGTCAGGACATCCTGTTCCCATTCGCTCGCGCAGAAGTTGCGGTGCGCACAGATGACAACACCCGCTTTGTGTTTGTCTACCAGCCACTTGAGCTCAACACGCGTGTAGTGGTTCCCGAGAAATTGCAGGTCGACGACGTGACCTTCGACAAAGACACTCCAGTGGATCTCAAGTATTCGTTTCCATTCTATCGTTTCAGCTGGCTGCGTGACACCTGGTCAAATGAAACAACAAAAATAGCGCTCGGAGCGAGCTTGCAGTTGCGCAACGCACGCATTGAATTCACGAGCGTGGATGGCAAGAAGCACCGCAGCAACCGCGACGTTGGACCTGTGCCAATCTTTAAATTCCAGAGTGTCAGTCAATTGGGCAACGGCGTCTGGTGGGGTACCGATATCGATACAATTTATGTTTCCGTTAAGTATCTCAATGGTGGACGCTCTGATGTGACAGGTTCCTTCCACGATGCGTCATTGAAACTGGGCTTCCCAATTGTATCGTGGCTGGATGCAGCTTTCGTCACACGTTACATTGGTGGAGGTGCGGAGGGAACGAGCAAGAGTCCTGACCGCGGTGCAGACGGCTACAACAACAACCAGATTCACACAGTGAATTTCGGATTGGCACTGAACGCCAAGAACTAAGCCAACTCAATTGCGGGAGCAGAGGTGAACACGAGGACACACGCTCAACGGTTTCGGGGTGGAGTCCTGCTGTATGCTTTGTCGGTGGCCAGCGGGCTGGCGAACTTTGGTGCGCTCAAACTCCTGCAGCACATCACCCCCCAGCCGTCCACCTACTCCCAGATCTCAACCATCCTGCTCTCGTTCACTACATTTCAATTGCTGACCGACCTAGGTACGCAAACCCAGTTCGTTCATAGCTTTCGCAAAGCTGATGCGGCTCATCGAGGGGAACTCGTACACCTGCTGCTGCAGTCGCGCCTTGCTTTGGGGTGTGCAGCAGTTTTGCTGTCCCTCGTATACATTGCAGCTGCGCAGTTCACTGCAGAAATGGCATTTGCATTTCTCCTATACCAGGTAGCATTTATTCCATTTGCATACATGAGCACAGCCGACAGCGTCTTTCTTGCGCGGGAAGAGTTCAGCAAGGCGATACTTTCGCGCGTCACCCGCATTGTTGCACTGATCTGCTTTCTCACTGTTGCGGCGATCACCCACTCGGGCAACCTGATTATGCCCGCACTGTTTTCAACCGTTTCGTTTTGTATTTGTGCCGTGCTGGTTTGGTTCTCCTCGCTTCGAGAAAGCACCACATCAACTGCGGGGCATGCGCACTTTTTGAAACCAAGCTGGTGGCGCTTTTCCAACAGTGCGAAGCTCGCCTTTCTCAAAGGCAGTGGACTTGCTAGCCTCGTTATTATTTTTCATTTTCTGCAGTCGTTCATTGCACAGATCTTTCTTGTTCGGAGTGTCGGAGAGCAATCGCTCACATCCATAAATACAGCTCTTGTGATTGCCACACCCGCAATTTTAGCCTTTCAAACCTTGGGACAAATGCAATTGCCGGCAGTCTCGGACTGGGCATCTTCTCGAGAAGCCAACCTCAAGCCGGATTTACTGAAATTTTTCCTCAAAATGCTGCTTGTGTTTGTGCTGATGTGCGCAGGTTTAGCGCTTGCACAAGAGCTGGGGTGGGTCAGCTGGTTCTTTCCGCTTAGCACACAAACTACGGTCGAGCTCAGTTTCCTCTACATGATTGCAAATGCAATTCTGTGCTTCGCAGGTCCACTCCAAGTGCTGTGCCAGTACCAATCCCGGGCGCGGCCATTGCTTTTGGCTTTGGCTATCTCGGTTCTCTTGAGCTGGGCGTGTCAGTTCATCTTGAACCCACACTCAAACGAAATGGCGCTTCTCACCGCCCTTCTGCTCTTCGCAGTTCTCATTTCAACGGCAAGCCTCATCATCTCAACTCAACGCCAATCACGTCACTTGGATTGACCCAAGCTCTTGAGCACCTCACCGCCCACACGTTCGCCAAGCTCCAATGCAAAATTGGTTCCTCTGTCCCAGGGATAAACATGCGCGAGGCTTGCATGAAACAGGCGCGGCACACCATGTACATGCACTGATGGAACAAAACGCGAAGCATTTTTGCCTACAATCGGCTGCGCATAGTCCGAGCGAAACACCCGCGCACGAATCAAACTCTCTCGATTGAATTTACTGTTAATAAAGCGGCAGCCCAAAAGAGCGAGTTCAACCAACTGCTCGTCACTTTGCTTCCACTCCTCACTGTGCACATCAACATATTTGGCAAAATAAATCAGGTGCTCATTGCCATATTCAGAGCTATCCACAAAATTTGTATGCTCCACGGCTGCAAGGAACGGCTGGCTTGATTTGCGCTTTAAGCTATACCAGTAGTGCTCACCCACTTTTTCATTCAAAGCCAGAATCACGACCTGAACACCGAGAGCCGGCTGCCCGAGAGTTGCTTTGACGTGCTCGGGTGCATATTGCCCGGCGAGCGATGCAAACACACGTGGCGATGCAGCAACAACCACAGCGTCGTGTTCCTGAATGCCATGATTCAGCGCAGCAACACTCCAGCCCTGTCGAGTGCGTTCAACCTTCATTTCTGTTGCTTCTTTGAAAATACGCACACCACGGCTGAGCAAAAATTTCTCTGCGCAAAGGGTGAATTTCTCAAAGCCACCTAGGCACGTACCGAGCTCTGGTGTGCGGCAATGCAACCGCGCCCACAGCCATGCCATATTCACATCGGGCGCATGCCGCTCGCCAAATTTTCCTACCAGAAGTGGCTCCCAAATCTGTTGGTATCCCTCCTCGCCCATGTATCGTCTGCACCAGTCTTCAGCTGTAGCGGCTTCAAGCTTTTTCCAGCTGCGCGAAACCTTGAGGTAGGCCAATGCGAGTCCCATGCGCAGTTTTCCAGGCAATGACAATTCTGGGTAACGCAGCAAGGCACTTGCGCTGTCGAGCGGTACGAATCCATGTGTGTCTGTTTGGAAGACTGTCGATGGTCTTTTAAATACGAGGAGGTCTTCTGCATTCCAAAGCTTTGCAAAGCGTGTGACACAAGCATCGCTCGTAAACCAGTGATGATAAAATTCTTCGAGGCTGGACGTCCAAGTGAGCTCGCGAAAACCAGCTGCGAGCCCGCCCAATTTATCATTTTTTTCATACAGAACGACATCCACACCACGACGAGCAAGCACACTTGCGCATGCCAACCCAGTGTAGCCACCGCCAATGACCGCGACCTGCATTCGGTTGTCCTCGAGTTCAATTATCTCGAACCGAGTTTACCAATTTCCTCCGCGTGTGCATGCGACCATTCGTCGACTTTCAGATGAAACGCACGCCAACATGTTGTCGGGTGAACCTTGTTCCCGCGCTCGGGGCGAACAGAAGAATTTTTGACAAGTGCCTCTTCAATGAGCCCTTGGCAACGCTGATAGTCGTCGACAGAAGCAGATGATGTGCGCCAGAGCATGGAAAGATAGGAATTGCTCTTGAAGCCCGCACGCACAAAAAACTCTGCACCGACTTCATCGGCCTCCTGCTCAAACCAATTGGCATGCGCGTTGGCCTCACCATAAACAGCATCAATGCGAGCGTTCATTTGTTTTTGGAGTTCACCAAATTGCTCCGAGAGATGGAAAATATCTTTTTCCCGGCCGCCTTGTTTTGCGAGCGCAGCAACCTCACTCTGCAGTGCCTGACCACGCGACTTCAATGCAACAAAAATCGGGTCAGCTGACAAACGTGGGGGAGCCTCGCCGAATCCCTGGTGCTGCAAAGTGATGTGCGCCAGCTCATGACTTAAAACAGCGGCCAACTCATCGTCGTTTTGTGCCACGAGAATCATGGGTGTGGAAAACAGAATGGTTTTGACTTCGGGCTGAGTGCGGGCATCGAGCTTTGTCCAGGCGGCATTGATTCCAATGCACAACTGTGACAACGAGAGATTCCCTTGGAACGTCTGCGGATTTGCACTTGTGATTTTTTCAGCCAGGGAATTGAGGCGGTTGATGTCGGAATCACTCACGTCGAAAGCAGGACATTGTGCTGAACGACCTTCAGACGGTGTTCCGCGGCTCGTTTCACCCCAAGTATGCTTCACATTTGAATCTGGCGGCGGGACGACTCCACATGCGACAGCAAGCACGGCGACAACAGGGAAAAAGAACGGCAACTTTGAACACTTGAACATCTTGGGGCTCCCCCAACAACAGCCTTCGTCTTGGTAGCAACAAAAAATGCGCAAATCTAGTGCAAAAAACCATTCTCTCGGCCTTCGATTCGCCATTTCGTAGACACCAAACTCTTCCAAAAATGAAACATCAGGCCATAATCAGGCACCGACGGGTCTGCTATAGGTGACTCAACACACCGAAAGTCATGCCATTTTTTGAACAGGGAGTTCAATTTCATGCACGAGTTACGAGCCGCAGTGCGTGCGCTGCAGATACTGAACCGCGCTCGGCTCGACGATGCCTTGGGAACCCGCTGGGCACTTCTCGCGGTGGCTGGCCTCAATCACCTGCGGCAAATTCACCCGCGCATGTTGGGCAGCGACCTGATCGTTGATCGGGTCAACTGGTCTGCGGTTCTCGACACCTCCGCTCGTGGACTTGAAAAATATCCAGAACTCGCCCGGCATGCAGATGCCTGGGCTGAGGACGCTGCCAAAAATCAAGAAACCTTTAGCGCTTTTGCGAGCTGGTATGGATTTCTCGGCACTCCCGAGCAGATGTTCATCGACGAACAGATCCGCAATGGCACGCTCGCCATCCGCAACGAACGCAACGCGCTGCTGTGCGCGTACCAGATTTACAGCGCCCTCATGGAGCATGAATCGGCAGCAGCCTTCAACGCCGCGATGCGGGTTGCAGGCTGCTCGTTCAAGCCACTCAGTCAGAGCTTCTTTAGCGATTTCATGAGCGGAAGTCAGTTCTCTTCTGCGTAACGCTCAGAGAGCATTTCCCATTTTTCAGGAGAGCGCCACAGCGCCGAAAGCATGAGTTCGCGCATATTGCCAAACTCGCGTGGGAGGTGGTCGTAGAGCTTGTGGAAGAACTCCTCGTGGCCGAGCATCTCTTGCTTCCACTCTTCGGTGTCGACGGCCATGATGTTGTTGAACTGCTTGGCTGAGAAATTGAGCCCCGACCAATCCAGATCAGAGTACTGTGGCATCCAGCCAAGTGGACTTTCAACGGCCGATGCTTTGCCCTGCACGCGTTCCACAACCCAGCGCAGCACGCGCATGTTGTCGCCAAAACCTGGCCAAAGGAATTTGCCGTTGGCGTCTTTGCGGAACCAGTTGACGCAAAAAATACGGGGCGGGTTAGAAAGTCCGCGACCCATCTGCAACCAATGATTAAAATACTCGCCCATGTGATAACCGCAGAAAGGAAGCATTGCGAACGGATCGCGACGCACCTCGCCAACCTTTCCAGCCGCTGCTGCAGTCGTTTCGGAACCAATCGTTGCAGCTAAGTAAACACCGAAATTCCAGTTGAACGATTGAACAACCAACGGCAGGGTTGTTGCACGACGTCCACCAAAAATGATGGCATTGATGGGCACACCCGCAGGGTTTTCCCAGTCTTTGTCGATCACAGGACATTGATGCGCCGGAGCAGTGAAGCGCGCATTGGGATGCGCTGCTTTGCGTCCGCAATCGGGAGTCCAAGCTTCACCCTGCCAGTCGGTGAGTTGTGCAGGTGGCGTGTCGGTCATGCCCTCCCACCACACATCTCCCTCAGGCGTGAGTGCAACGTTTGTGAAGATGGTGTTGGCGCGGATGGAGTCCATCGCATTTGGGTTGGTTTTGTACGAGGTGCCAGGAGCAACTCCAAAAAAGCCCGCTTCCGGGTTTATGGCATACAAACGGCCATCGTCGCCTGGGCGCAACCATGCGATGTCGTCGCCGAGTGTAGTGACCTTCCAGCCCTGCATTTCCTTTGGAGGAATCAGCATGGCGAGGTTGGTTTTGCCGCATGCACTTGGAAATGCTGCGCTGAGATAGGTTTTCTCGCCTGTCGGCGATTCGACCTTGAGAATGAGCATGTGCTCGGCAAGCCAGCCTTGATCACGCCCCATGGCCGAAGCAATGCGCAGCGCAAAACACTTTTTACCCAACAAGGCATTTCCACCGTACCCGCTTCCAAACGACCAAATAGCTCGCTCTTCAGGATAGTGGACAATGTATTTTTCATCTTTGTTACATGGCCAAGGAACATCTTTTTGCCCCGCTGCAAGCGGAGCACCAACGCTGTGCACGCATTGAACGAATTCGCCACTCTGACCCAAAGCCATCCAGACATTCTTTCCCATGCGGGTCATGATTTTCATGTTGACCGCAACATACGGCGAATCGGAAAGCTCAATTCCAATTTTACTGAGAGGCGAACCCACTGGTCCCATGCTGAAGGGCACAACATAAAGTGTTCTGCCACGCATACACCCCTTGAACAGACCGGAAAGCTTCTTCTTCATTTCAACCGGGTTTACCCAGTTGTTGGTCGGCCCTGCATCTTGCTTGCGGCGGCTGCAAATGAAGGTTCTGTCTTCAACACGCGCCACGTCGCTCGGGTCAGACCAAGCCAAAAAGCTATTCGGACGGAGCTTTTCATTGAGAGGTTTAAAGGTGCCTTGCTTCACCAGCTCTGCGCAGAGATGCTTGTACTCCGCGTCAGAACCGTCGCAGAAATAAACATCACGCGGCTCACACAATTCAACAATAGAAGCAATCCAACTCATTGCTTCAGCGTGCAACAATTCAGGCGGGAAAGCGATCGTGCTCTTGGTCATGTTCTTCTCCATGTTCTTCCACTTCTGCTACCAAAAACCAAAACAACATCTTCAAATCCAAGAAAATCTGAGAAAAATAACAGTCGAAATAGCCCCTATCTTTTCTCCAGGCGGATTAGGTTTCAGTGACCTTTTTCAACAGCGGTGGGGCGTCTGGGCTTCTGCCCATTCGACCGCACAACGCAAGACAGGTCATCTGCACAAGCGCAATCAAGGCAAAAACATCAGACCAGTCGTGACCCGTGCTCGCAAGTTCAAGGTTCGCCATCTGATCTCCTGCAGTGCGCTCGGATACGAAGCACCTCACAGACTCCGCGGCTTCCTCACTGATAGATGGAGTCTGCCGCATAACAACACGCACGGGCACATCACGTTCAGCGAGGCTCTTCAACAGACGCAACTCAAGTTCGGCTTCACCAGAGAGAAAAAGGACGACGCGATCGTCGGGCGAAACACAACCCAAGGGACCATGGAAGAACTCGGCTGTGGAATAGGCAAATGCAGCGAGTCCGGTGGTTTCCTGTAATTTCAGCGCAGCATCGTGAACAGCTCCCAAAAGCAATCCGCGCCCCAGCATGATCACCGAACGCGCACCTGCAATAAAATCTGCCAGGGTATTACTTGCAGGACTGACTACAGTCTTCTCGATACTCGAAGCAATTGCGCTGGCACGCTCTTGAACGGGCATGCCTGAAAGTGCAGCTGCAGCAGCCAATTGAGATACAAAACTTTTCGTTGCTGGAACAGCTTTTTCAAGCCCACAATTGAGCAGAAAAAGTTCGTCTGCTACAGCTCCGAGGCGACAAGAAGCATCCTGTGCCGCCGTGACTCCAACGATGAGGGCACCGCGCTCCTTCAACCACGCACAAGCACGCACAACATCGGTGCTTTGCCCAGATGCAGAAAAGGCGAGAACAGCACAATCGGAGTAATCGCCGACGTTGTTGTTCTCCTGTGCAATCCAAAGCCTAAAATCCAGAGGCTGACGACCGCTCGAGATGGCCCAAAGGTATGTGAAATACAACGCAGCATTTCCCGAACTGCCACGCCCAACCAGGATGACCTGGCGACGCGATTGCAACTTCGTGCGCAGCTCATGCCCCCGACTCTTCCAACCCTGAGACTGACGCCGAACAAGGGTGGGCTGTTCGGCAACCTCGGCCTGCATGTGCGACTGAGTCATTTTCTGCTGGCTCCTTCCTGAGCAATTGAAGCGAAATTCAGTGTGCAGCCTGACGGCTCACACGCCAAAACCGCTCGAGCGTTTTTCCATCGCGTGAGTTTTTCATCAGAAGAGGGCGGACGTTGTCGTGGCTTCCAAAAATAGAGTCGATCTGAGATTCGTAGTGGGAAATCAGGGACATTTTGGCATCGACCTGTGCGCCGTGCTCGAAACATGTTTCGCCACGCACCTTCAAACGTGCCAATGCTTTTTCAGCGCTGTCGGCCACACCCACATGCACTCCTTGGTCAACAACGTAGGGAAAATCTTCGTAGAGCAAAACGGAGTCATCGCTGCTGAGCTGCGCAAGAAGATTCTGTGTGCAGAGGATGTGATCTACATGATGACCGATACCGGCAGGAGTGAGAAAAAGTGTTGGCCGTTGTTGCGCTTCCGCCAAAAACGGCTTGAGACCCTCCAAAAAAGCACGCGGATGTTGGGTGTCCTCTGCTCCGGGAAGAGTCCACAGGGAATCGAGGCTCGGATACAAAAGATTTTGATTGGATTCACTGCACCTATAAATAGCGTCAAGCAAATTTAGCTGAACAAGCCTGCAACCGAGTGCCCGCATCGCGGAAACTTCCTCATCACGGCGTTGCGAAGGCAGCGCAATACCATGCGGTGGATTTGAAGGATCTGTGTTCTCTGGGTCAGCCGTGCAGACTGTGACAGTCACACATTCCATTTTACCGACAAGGTCGATCAACAAACCACCACAGCTCAGGATGGCATCGTCCATGTGCGGCGAAACCACAACGATGCGCGCAAATCGTTCGCTGATCCAGTTCAGCAACTGTTTGGGGCCGAGTGCACTCAAAACTCAACTCCTTTTCATCCATCCAGGCTCTCGAGTTTAGCCGTCTGGAACGATGTTCGGCAACAGACCGATATTACAGTTTCGCTTGAAATTTGTCGTTATTGGGTCGTGCGACCAAGGATTGAACAGTGTCCAAACACTGAATATTGCTCATCCCCATAAATTCACTTACGCCCACCTCCGCCGTGCGCGCCTCTTTGTAGGGCAACGCGCACAATCGTTTCCGGCAGATGTTTTAGAGGAGATGCCGACTATGAAAATTTTCCTGTCCAGCCGTCGAAAGTCTGCTGTTCCTTTGCTGACTGCACTGTTGGTTTCCGTAGCCTCCGGAATTGCCGCATTCGCGCAGTCTGACTTCTCGCACTTGAGCCTCTCTCGAGTTGAAAGCGAATTGCGGGGGCAGGTTCAACAACTCAAAAAGCACTCCGACCCATGGGCAAGAAGTGCTCGTAGCCGAGCGGAATTTGCGCTGTTTGAGCTTGAAAAGGCACGACTAGCGAGCAATCCTGCCGTGGAAAACATGCACCTGAGGCATGCTTGTGAAGCTCTGAGTGCTGAACGAGCGATACTGATTGAAGCGCAAAGTGCCGATTCTGGTCGCTCACATGTGATTGAGACGCTTATCGAACAGACGTTTGCGCACAGGGAGATCGTGGGTTGCCTCGATTGAGCCGAGAGCCGAGGGCTCAACGAAACGGCCCCCAGAATGCAAAATAAACAGCACCCAGAATAAACGCGAAACTGATGACGTAGTTAAGCGTCATTGGTTCGCGCAAATAAAACACCGAAAACAGTATGAAAGACGCCAGAGTGAAAAACTCGGCGATGACACGGAGCTGTGCGGCAGGCATCACCGAATGGCCAATACGGTTGGCTGGTACCTGAAGAGCATGCTCGACCAGTGCAATCAGCCAGCTTCCCAAAATTGCTACCCACAAAGGCGCATGCTTGAAGCGCAAATGTGCATACCGGGCAATGGTCATCACCATGCTGCTCGCAGCGAGCATCACGGTAGAAGTCAATGCGGGATTCATGCCGACCTCACGAACAATTCTGACGCGTCACGAAAGTAACAATCATGGGTGCGCATCAGTAAATGAAAGTTGAAAACGCCCCGAACTATGAAACTATCGGAAGACCCTTTCAGGAGGAAGCTACGGAATGGAATTCCGATACAAGCGCGTCGTTTTTCTCACAGGAGCCGGAATCTCGGCGGAAAGTGGCGTGCGCACATTCAGAGATGGTCAAGGACTTTGGGAAAACCACAAGGTTGAAGAAGTCGCAAGCCCACTTGGCTTCAAGCGCAATCCTGCGCTCGTTTGGAAATTCTATTCAATGCGGCGCATGCAGGCCAACGATGTGCAACCCAACCCGGCACACATCGCGCTCGCCGATACACTCCATGCGCTCGGCAAGGCTGGAGCACGCGCACTACTCATCACACAGAACGTAGACACTTTGCATGAACGGGCGTTTGGCGCACTTCCAAACAAAGATTTCATCGACGTTCATGGCACTCTCTCGCGCTCGCGCTGTACAAAATGCAACAAGGTCTTTTCGGATAGGTGGGCCTACTTTGATGGCCAGCAGCATGTGATTGCGCACCACTGCGATAACCTTTGGTCTCATCCGGCACTGCCCAATCTGTTGACCACACCGCGACGCGACCCATCGGGATTGCCTCTTTCTCCCTGCTGTTCTGATCTCCTCAGACCCGACATTGTTTGGTTTGGGGAAAAGCCCCAAGGGGTCGAGCGAGCCATCGACCAACTCACGAGCTGCGACCTGTTCGTTTCGATTGGCACCAGTGGCAACGTCTATCCAGCTGCGGGATTTGTAACGGTTGCCCGCAAGGCTGGGGCGCACACGGTCAGCATCAACCTCGAACCACCTGAGAATTCAGCTGCTTTTCACGAACACCTCAATGGCCTCGCGAGCGAGAAAGTCGCGGATTTTCTCAAAAAAATCTGAACTCCCAGCGCCTTTGAGTGTTGACCTGCGGTTCAAAAAACTCAATAAAGCCGGCAGACTTTTCTGTTGGAGATTTGCACCGTGATTGGATTGTCGAGCGTCACCAAGAATCAAGGCGGCCGTACCCTTTACTCGAATGCGAGTTTCCAGGCTCAACCTGGGGATCGCATCGGTCTTGTTGGCCCCAACGGTGCGGGAAAAACAACAATTTTTCGCCTTCTTTCGGGTGAAGAAGCAGCCGACAACGGACAGGTGATTCGTCCGAACTCTATTACGCTGGGCTACTTCTCTCAGGATGTTGGCGAAATGCACGGCCGCTCGGTTCTCGAGGAAACCATGGCTGGTGTTGAAGATCTCGCACTGCTGAAATCACGCATTGCAGACATGGAGCAACGCCTGGCAGAACCCATGGACGATGATGCCATGGCTGCACTCCTCGAGGCCTATGGTGACGCGCAAGCTCTGTTCGAGTCACGTGGCGGATATGACCTCGACGTGCGTGCGCAAGAGATTCTCAGTGGTCTTGGATTTTCGCTCGATGATTTCCACCGCTCGGTAGAAAACTTCAGTGGTGGTTGGAAAATGCGCATCGCACTTGCGCGCATCCTTCTTCTCAAACCCGATGCTCTGCTGATGGACGAGCCCACAAACCACCTCGACCTCGAGTCGATCATGTGGCTCGAACAATGGCTTATGGAATTTAAGGGAATTCTTGTGATGACTTCCCATGACCGCACCTTCATGAACCGTGTGGTCAATAAAATTGTTGAAATTGCGCACGGCAATATCACGACATATTCGGGCAACTACGATTTCTATGAGCGTGAACGCGATATCCGCAAAGAACAGCTGCTCGCTTCGTTCCGCAGGCAGCAAGAAATGCTTGCTAAAGAGGAAGAGTTTATTGCCAAGTTTGCAGCGCGCGCAAGCCATGCTGCGCAGGTTCAAAGCCGCGTGAAGAAGCTCGATAAGATTGACCGCATCGAAGTTCCTCCGGAGGAAAAGGCCGTAAAATTTCAGTTCAACAAGCCTCCCCGGAGTGGCGATGACGTCGTGAAAATGAACACTGTTGGGAAGGAGTGGGCTTCGGCCGACGGCCGAAAGAAACGCGTTTTTTCGGGTGTAACGGGACTTGTGCGCCGCCTCGACAAAGTCGCACTCGTGGGAGTCAACGGTGCCGGAAAAAGTACCCTCCTTAAAATTATCGCCGGTCAGACGGAAGCCACTGAGGGGGCGTGCAACCTCGGTGCCAGCCTCGAAGTGGGATACTTCAGCCAGCATGCACTTGAGGTGTTGAGTCCGAACCGAACTATTCTCGAACAACTTCAATCCGTGGCTCCACAGGCCTCTATCGGCACACTCAAAACACTGCTGGGCGCATTTCTCTTCTCAGACGACGAGGTCAACAAGAAAATCTCCGTGCTTTCGGGTGGCGAGAAAAGCCGCGTGGTGCTTGCTTGCATCTTAATTCGACCAGTGAACTTCATTATTCTCGACGAGCCCACCAACCATCTGGACATCCGCTCACGTGAAATTCTCATGGATGCACTGCGGGAATTTGAAGGTACTGTGATCATCGTTAGCCATGACCGTCACTTCCTTTCGCAAATCACCAACCGCGTGTTCCGCATCGACCACGGCGAAATGCAAATCTACGAAGGTGGTTTCAAAGAATACCTCAACTCGTCGATGCACGACGGCAAGGCGCACTAAAAAAAGCCAGGCTCCAGCCTGGCTTTTTTTTTCACAAACGTCTTCTGAGCGATTTAACTCAATACCTATCTTTAAACTGTTTGAACTTGCTCCACAGTGAAGAAGCACTGTGTGTGGGCTGTCCGTAGGGGCTGTGTGGCATCGATGCCCACTCAAAACGCACAGTGTAAGCAGCATTATTGAAGCTCGAAAAATCGGAGATGCGCTCCACGTCATCGTATCCACCACGCCACTTAATAAGCTGCACTGCTGCTCGGTCTTGGCTTTCGGGAGAGAAGTCAGTGAGACCAACAACGCGGCGCACTTCATCCCAGGTCGTTGATTTAAACTGGTAACGGCCTGCGGCATCGGAACAGTAGCCACCTGAACAAATCAGGCGGCGTGGATGTCCTGCGAAGCTATAGAACTTCACGTAGCTGAAAATGTAGTCGTATGAGTCGTCGGTACCCTCGGCATAAGCAATTGTGTCGAGAAAGGCCTTCATGTTTGCAGAGAACAAACTCTTCAAGCTTGTCTTTTGGATATGGTCGCGGAACACGAATCCACGCGTGAATTCGCAGCCCGGGAGAGCCTCTTCGAGCACAATAATGAAATGCGCACCTGCGTAATCTGGAGCTGCCTTCAGAAGAATCTTCTGACCCGACTCCAGTGTGCATTTCTCGGAGCCAATCTGCAGTGAGCTTGAATCGACGGTCGACTTCTTAAAGAATGTGTCAGTGGAGCCAACGACAATGAAGTTCTCCGTGGTTTCATCGGTGGTCAAAAAATCCCAGGTCGCGTCGCCGGCCTGTCCACATGCAGTCGCCATCAACGCCATTACAACAAGTGCGAGTCTGTTATTAAAACACATCTGCCACCTCATCCGCAAAGACCCCACCACGAAGCAGCAAAACCAGTGCCGCGGGTGAGATTCGAATTTGACAGGACATTTCTCCTGCCAGAGGTGACCAAAGATTGTACAGTTACGAAATCTTTTACTTCCGACGGGAGGATTTTTCGAGGATTTGAAGTTCTCGAGCAGAGAATTCGGCCTCGCGTAAAACCCGGGCAGAAATCACTGCCTCACCCGCAAGACCCCACCCAAAATGCCTAAACATACGCGCTGCACGACCTGGAGGCGCAAGATGGCATCCAACACAACTGCCTTGCAGAGGGGTAACCTTTATAGGGTCAAGAAATTCATCTGCCGAAAATTCTTTCCCTCCGGCAGTGGGAGGTGTTCTCATTCCTACTGCACCGGGATCTGCGTCGGTCAGAGACTCGTGCATGACGCCCCTATCTAGTCGGTCTTTGATCCAGTTCTCATGGCCTGCAACAACCCGCGCAAAAGTCCAACGCTCTTGTCCTAGCCCAGAAATGAACAACGAAACATCATTCGGCGTGCCGTTCTTCCGCACTGAATCAAAGAAGCCTTGCGGATTTCGCCAGCGCACTGCCGTTGCTCCATCCGACCATGACCTCCACAGAGCAATTGCTTTGGTAAAATCCTTGAATGAATAAGCAACATGAAGGGCAGCATCTGGAAAAAAGTTACCTCGGTCGTGTTGCAGCACAGGTTGAAGAACAAACCTTATTTCGCTGAATTTCCCGTCTTGCGCACAGCGATGAATTTCCTGCTTCGTGTTGTTCTCTTTGGCCTGACGCACGCGGCATGAATCAAGACGCATGGCAGCCACATGCCAGGCCTCTGGCTTGCACAGCTCGGGCGAAAACCCTCTCACTGCAACGAGAAACGCATCTGCATCAATCAAAGCACGATCGGAGCCCGTGAGCCGTTTTGGCTGACCGCATCCGGGCGCATTCGGACTTTCTCCAAACAAGGCAGTCCAAATCCGTTCAAATTCTTTAACATCAAAAACCGCACGCGCACCGAAGGCGCGCACAACATTCGGAAGGAGGAGAACCGGTGCTGCGATTTGCTCCCGCTCAGCAGGCCTCGCAGCGTTCACGCCAACAACAGGCGCCTGAAAAAGAACAAGAGTTGTGATTAGGCCTGTTGATGACATGGCGCATCAAGCTCAACGCTTGGGTTGGGTGTCGAAAACGATTCGCACCTGGAGCTGAGAAGCAACTTCATCGCAGTTGTTGTAGCGAGTGTTTTTTGCAAACGAGCATTGCACCAAGGTCTTGTCATTTGCCAGAAATTTCGCTGGGTCGGTGACGCGACCGGTGTTGAGCAGCGTTGGGTCAACCACCCACTTACACTCGGGCAGGGTTTCCGGAATCACTAGGTCAAGCTTGATGCCTGTGTCGCCCAAGCGAGTTGGTGGCGCGTAATCGCTGCGGAACAGCACATCCTCACGGAAGGTCGGTGCTGGGCTCAGAGCATTCAGCGGACCAGGTGGCAACATGAGAGTCGGATTGATAACCGGATCGAGGGCAGCAGAGTTCGTAACGTGATTCGCGTCTGCGTGAAGAGCCGGCCGCTTGGTGAGGTTGAGTTCAGTTGTCTGCTTGCAGCCATTCTGGCCAGCACCACTGATGCAGTAGATGCTGTTTATTACGCTGCAAATGAGCGGGTCACTCTGGCGTCCGGCAACACAGTTACCCGTGTAACCAATTTCATCGGCCTGCATGCAGGTGTATTGCATACAGTGGCCAATGATACCTTTGCGTGTATCGGAGATATACGCACCCCGAGGGTCGCCCTTCTCTCCCATCTTCTTCCACACGCGAGAATCCCAAACGTGATAACCTTCACGACCACCAACGAGGAACGCATAGCCGTTGAATTTGGTGTCGTAGTAGCTGCTCTTGAAATCACCCAAATTGGCGAAGCCTTCGGAGCGCTGCTGCTCAACTGTTGCTTTGTAAAGACGCTGTTGCAAGAAGTAGGTACGGTTCTGGTCAAATGACGTGCGCACCATGCACTTCAATTGCGCTGGCTTGGTTGAGGTCTGAGTCACAAAGGCAGGCGGCGTGCCGTTTCTGTCCCATTCGCAGTACTCTTCCTGATTCAACCATCCGCCAGGCAAAGGTTGACGATTATGGTTGATTGCCTTTCGACGATTTCCCGCACAACTCCACTGAGTCACAAAGCGTCCATCTGCAGAGGGAGCCTCAGCGGTTGTCGATGGCTTAACAACAACACCCCTATCGCCCTTAAAACCATGGCTGCCATCACGAACAGCGAAAGTCCGCAATCGCGCCTGTGCCTGGGCATCCAGTGGATCGCATTTGAACGCATACGACAGCCGATTTGCCGTCACAAAATAGCTATAAGGAGCTGACGCTGCATCTGGGGAGCGAGAAGGAAGCAACAACACTCCAGCATCGATGTCAGCGAAGCTCAGTTTTTTGCCATCGACTTCCACATAACCCCAATTGGCTTGCGCTTCATCTGCTGGGATCTGTAGTTCGTAGCCAGCATAACCTCCCATGCTGAACGGAACGGGGGTGTCTGTAGGTGTGAGCGGCCGAGGTGCATCAATGGCCGTCATAATCTGAAAACGAACTTTTGCACCCTTGGTTGTGATTGCATCGCCCGCAAACCCGAGAACATAGGGTGTCACTGCGGAGCCTGCACTGTTGCGCACACGCCAAACAATCCGCAAGTCTCCGCCAGGCTCGCCGTTTGGCTGCTTGCAGCTCGTCAGGTGAGTCACCTCGAACTGCTGATCAAACTGCAGCTGTGTGAGCCCCTGGACACCTGCATTCGAATTGAAGTCGCGTGGCTTACAAGCACTCAATGAAACTCCCAGTGCAAGTAGCATTCCAGCACCGATCGCAACAGACAATCTCACAACAGACATGAAGGCCTCCCTGCATAGTTCCAGTCCCCAAAAGACTAGCAAACCCTCGCGGAGACGCGATGTCATTGAAATGAACACCGGAAAGACTCAAATCATTTTCATTTTTCAAGACTCCTAAGGTGGCAACACGCATGCCCCCGCATGTAGTTTGCCCAAGCACATGCGGCAATTGTCTGGAGCCGCACTCGGGTCGCTCCAAAACTTTTTATTCTGCCCAAGTATTCGTGTGAGGTTGCCCATGAAAAATGTAGCCGTTCTGTCCGTCGATCACACAAAGGCTCGTTTCTACCTTCTCACACCGGCAGAGCGTCCCAAGGAGCAGTGGAGTCCGATCCTGCATCCGCTCGATGAAATAATTAATGTGCACTGGCTCGAGCAGGAAAAAGAAAGTTTGACGGGTGGGAATCGCCACTCGTATCATGCTGGTATGTGCGGCAATGCGAATACCAACCATGGTTTCGATGATCATCTGAGTTCACATAGAGTTGAAATCGATAAACGATTTTCGCGCGAGATAACCAACCGGCTCAGAAACTTTTTAACAGAAAACCATGCTGAAAAGCTAATCATCGCTGCTGAGAGTAAAGTTCTTGGACGCCTGCGCGAGCAGATGGGAGAAGAATTTAAAGCCAAGATGAGCGTGGAAGAAGTGAACACAAATCTGTGCAACCTGAAGCCCGTTCCACTTCATGAACATCTCGCAAAGCTTGAACTCCTTCCACCACGTCTGGCTCCTCTGAACCCTCAGCAGGAATCCTTCGCACGTGCTGGCCAGTGGCGAAGAAGAAGAGATCCCGGGGAGGGCAAGGAGCAGAGTGAGCTTGGAAGTCAGCATTAAAAACACTGTAATCACAGAGTATTAATAAAAAAGACAATCCACCGCGCCGCAGCAGAGTCGCCAAAAGCCAAATATTTCTCAACTCCTGCCGAAAATCAGCCGACACGCGCGTGTGTGTCCGCAGACCCGACGCGAGGAGTGAAAAGCATTGGCGCGCAGCTTGAAAGATATTCTGCACACGATGGGTCATTTCATCAGATCCCCACAGCAGATTGGTGCTGTGGTGCCATCTTCTCGCTTTCTTGCGCGGCGTATGATGGACACACTCGACCTACGGCGTACGCAAACAATTGTTGAGCTTGGTGCCGGCACGGGTGCAATCACCACTGAACTTCTCAATCGCACACCACCCGGCTCAAAAGTTATGATTATTGACGCCAACCCTGCGGCTGTCTCGATCTTGAAGCAACGCCTCGCTGGACGAGAAAATCTCCTCATCGTTGAAGGTGATGCGCGTGAACTGCAAACTATTCTCAAGCAGCACAATTTAGGCCGTGTTGATGCTGTGGTCTCGAGCCTGCCTTATGCCAGCCTGGGAGAGAGTATCACACGCAGCATTCTTGCAGCTGCTGCAGAGAGCCTTGCTCCGGATGGTCATTTTGTAGCCTTCCAATACACGCCGCTCTTGCGCAGTACCCTTGAAACCTATTTTGAAATCCAAAGCAGCAGTGTTGAACTGCGTAATTTTCCACCCGCGGTTGTTTACGGCTGTGTCAGTAGAAAAACAGCTCATTCGCCTACATCGCTCAAAGAGAGTGCCTGAAATGGAGAGACAGTTCATGAATTCAAAGAAAAAAATCGCACTTGCCTCAGCACTTCTGGCATGGGTCGCAGCATCTGCTGGCTGCAAGCAGTCAAACTTTGCAAGCATTGACAACAATAACAGCCCAAAGAACTCCGCGGCCGCGAAAGTCGCTCAATCGCTCTCATGTGGCGATGAAAAACAAAAACTGGTGAGTCTCAAAAATCCTCAGACGAACGAACTGAGCTTTGCAAAATCTTGCACCTCGGAAGCATCGTCAACACGCACACCCGCCGACATTGTGTTTGTCATCGATATCACGGGGAGCATGGAAGACAGTCTCAATGCAGTAAAGAACGGTGTTGAAAAATTTGCCCTGGGACTCCGCCAAGACAAAGGGTGGGATGCCCGCTTTGCCGCCGTGGGATACCGCGACAACATTGCTTCACAGGTGAACTTTACCGACGAGAAAAATTTAGCAACACAAATCAGCTCATGGAAAGCCATTGGCGGCAACGATGCTCAAGAGGCTGGACAACTCGGTCTAGCAACAGCCGTCGAGATGTTCACCCGCGATCTCGCATCGAACCCCGCACGAGCCAGTGCCAGCAAGAACATTCTTTTCATCGGCGATGCTATTTCATATGCTTTAAACAATGACCACTTCGATTTTTCCACGGCACAGCTCGAGCGTGTGTTCGCGAGTGTTCCGGCTGAATTAAAATCGAAGATGAAATTTTATCATTCAGCTGCAAAGGAAGTAGAGCAATGTTTGAAGCCTGCCTTGTTCGGCTGCGCTGAGCTCGGCAAATCTGCAAAATACGCAGCTTATGAGCAGATTACAGAGCTTGCGAAGAGACTTGCGCTCCCCGGGAGAGGATTCGACTTCCCGTTTACCGAGGATATTCTCCTGAAGGAATTCTTGGATGAGTTCACACCCGGACAAGCATGCACATTTAAAACTGCAAGCATCAAAGACTCCGCAGGTAAAGTGGTGGCAAGCGTGAAGGAAAGCGGAACCTTTGAATTACCTCGCAACCTGCAAGCTGACTCTCTCGGCATTGAAGTAGAGCGTTGTTGCGGCGGCGCACAGGCCAACAATGCATCTCCTGTGCCTGCACCTTCCCGAGACGTTAGAATCATGCCTGTGGGAACAGCGGCAGTGGACTGCAAATCGAACAAACGCAGCTTCACCCTTAAGCTCAAATAATTTGAATAATATTGGCATTTTGAGAAAACTGCGCACAATCGCAAGCGCAGTAAAAACCATTGAACCCAAACCGTTCCGCAGCTACAAGCGAGCTTTATTCCAGAACAGCTCGCGCCCCCTTAGGCCGAGCCTGTTTTTCGCAAAAAGGCTCTCGCAATGCACGCATCCAAGACTTTCATGTTTATACACGTTCTTCTTGCGACTCTTATAATGAGCACGCAGACTCGAAAAGCTGTGGCTGCATCGCACGCCCTCACTGCCGAAGAATTCATGAAAGTCCGTTGCCACCCAGATGGGTCGCCTGCCTATACCGAATGGACAGGCTCGGTCACAACTTCAGGCGTAGGAGCCGAGAGAGCGAGAACACTTTTCAAGATCGTTGGCTTCAATGTGGCGCGCTGTTACCGCGACGCAGCGGGGCGCTGGATGGTGTCATCGCGCGAGCTGACCTACTATCTCGATCCTGTTTCGGGCGAAGTTTTGTACACCTGGAAAAATCCCTGGACGAATGAGAGTGTGCCTGTCGTGCATATTGCAAACGATCTTGTGCAGCAACCGATTCCGGCTGAGATGATGATTCCTGTAGAGAGCTTGGGAGCAACTTCAATCATCAGAATTGATGTTCCATTGAGCTATCCAAACCCACTCGCTGGTGATGCACGTTTTTATGAATATTCTCCGGAGAGCTACTACAAAGCACATGAGTCGTTCAGTTATGTTGTTGCCACTGAAGACCTGCAGAGGATCAACTCAATTGGTACAGTTGACAACGTCCAGGTGAGTTGGACGCGTCTTTCACCCTGGATGCCCTGGATGAAAATGAAAGGCGCAACAGGTGCAGTTGTATTTAATGCACTGGTGCGCAAAGTGAGGAACTTCTCCGATTTGCCAGAACTCATTCGCAATGAAGTGAGCGAACATCTTCCGCTTTACCAGGATGCTCCGCGCTGTATTGTTGCGGGGCGCACGAATGTTTCGAGCTGGACTTATTTCAAAGACAACTTTGCTTCTTACCAGGCAGGCCTGCGTTTCCCGCGGCCGGCTCCACTGAGTCTCGCGGAACAGGAATGCCACTCACACTGAAATGCTCCGATAGCCACGTGTTAGAAGCAGAGCCGAGTGGAGTGCAGCGATTCTTCGTTAACTCTTTCTGCTCTTCCACCAGTCGCGGCTGCGTCCGCCTAGACTGCGTCCGAAATGTTCTTCAAGAGTTGTGATGGCCTGCCAGAGAGCTTCAAGTTGAATTTGTGCCACACCGCTGTCTGAAAACTTCTGTGCCATTAGAACGAAATCTTCAGTTGCTAAGTTGACCGCAGCACCAGGTGCAAAAGGGCATCCTCCCAAGCCGCCGATTTAGGTGTCATAGATTCGCACACCTGCCGAATATGCCGAAACAACGTTAGCTAGAGCCATGCCTTGGGTGTCATGGAAATGAGCTGCGAGGCGCTGCGAACCGTATTTATCGGCAAGTGCTGAGAACAATGCATGCACCTGAAGCGGATGCGCATGGCCAACGGTGTCAGCGAGAGCCACTTCGTCGACGTTGCTCTTGTTCAGAAAGCAAGATGCAAATTCAAAAACCCGTTCCTGCTTCATTTGTCCTTCGAACGGACAGACCCAAGCTGTGGCAATATCAACGCGGACAAACATTTTGTGAGCCTTGGCTTCCTCCACCAAACTCAACGCCTGTTGCAGGCCATCCTGTGCACCGAAGCCAGAATTCTTGAGTGAAAGTGTGTCGGAAGGAAACGCGACAACCCAAACGCCATCAACTCCTGCAGCGCGGGCACGCTGAAGACCTTTAGAATTAAAGACCACACCTGTGAGTCGGGTTTGCGCGCGCACCGGATGCTGCGCAAGGCTCTGAGCGAGAGCATCCGTGTCCGCAAGTTGCGGAATAGCCTTCACGAAACTACCGATTTCGATGTTCCTCACGCCCGCAGACATCAGGCCAATAACGAGATCGCGTTTAACGGCCGGGCTAAGAGTTTGTGTTTCGCTTTGAAGGCCGTCACGAAGGCCAACCTCACACAGCTGGAGCGGAGCGTTGGTATTAAAATTTTCACGGCGCACGATTTGGGTGAGTGGTGACATAAGACGACTCCTACCGCGCACAATGCCTGCATCCACCGGGAGTCGTAACCCGCCAGACCCTGAAGAACCGCTTCAGAAAGTTCTCCCACACGCGGTGGACGAGAGAACACTCAACAAACAACAACCAACAACCCACAAGCATTAAATCGGATTGTTGGGGAAATTACTGAGATTAAATGTGAAAACAAAAACACTTCAATATTTACGAGTTTTTAAGCAAAAATAATCGATACTCCGGAATGCCGCTACCGCCTGCAGAAACAGCTTAAGTCACACTCCTTGCTTTCATCCCTGCATGCACCTGAGCGGCCTGCTGCATGCTCACAACCTCACCCCAATGGCTCTGGATATCCAGCAAATGAATTCGGTTCAGTTCGGCGACCCGATCAGCGACACACTCTTGAACAACAAACGGCCTAATTCCATGCTGTAAAGCATCGATTACGGTGGCACGGATAGCTCCACTTGTGGTGAAACCCACAACAAAGACAGTGTCACACCCAGAAAGCATCAGCTTGTGTGCAAGAGCAGTGCCATGAAAGGCACTCGAGCTGTGTTTCACGATTTCGACCGACTCATGCAAAACTGAATTTTCTTCACTTAAATCCGGCGAAATTACGGCATCCGCAAACTGCGACCAGCTCGAGCTCGGTTTCAACTCACGCAACGCCGGCATCTTCTCCAGAAGGAGTCCACCCTCCGCACCATGAATACCACCAAACTCCATTCTGATGAAAAAAATCGGATGACCCTCTCTGCGCACGAAATTCACAACAGAGTTGATGGAATCGAGACTCGCTACAGCGCCCGGAAAGAACAGCGGCGAGCGCGGATCTGTATAGGCTTTAACAACATCGATCACGAGTAGCGCAGGTTTGTTCCCGGGCTGCAGCCGCACTTCACTCATGGTGTTTCTCCCTTGGTTCATTTACCCTATCATACATGCTCTTCGGAAATCGGTTCATTTTTTACAGTCGCGAGGATCACTCCATGGTTCGCACCAGAGCTACCAAGCTTTTTGCACTCTTCGGCACACTCGCAGTTCTTCAGAGTGCCGAGGCAAGCACCTCAGTGGAATCAAAAACAGACACCCCCAAGAGCATGACTTCATCTGAAAAATGCCCAAAGCAGATAGCTAAAGAATTTTCCACAGGATTCACCGACGGATGTATTTCCACTGGTGGCCGCGACCGAATTTACCGTGTCTATCAGCCCAAAGGTTCCAGTGTAGGAAAGAAATATTCGGCTCTTGTTGTTGTGCTTCACGGTGGAGGAGGATCTAGCACCGTAGCGAGCGATATGGGCAAGAGCCCGCTCGCAGTTTTCCAGACACTCGCTGATAAAGACAATTTCCTGCTCGTCTACCCGGACGGCACAGACGACGAAACTGAAAAAACGGGGTGGAACGACTGTCGCTCCGACGACACTTCAAAGTCAGGTGCAAACGATGTTGAATTTCTCGCTCATCTCATCACGCAATTGAAAGACAACTTTCAGCTCAATTCCTCTCAGGTTTTCATTGCAGGTACATCGAACGGTGCCATGATGACGTTTCGCTTCGCGATGGAAAAAACAGATCTGGTGGGCGGCATCGCCGGGGCTTCCGGAAACCTAGCCAAGAATCCGGTTTCAGGTCGCTGCCAACATGGACCTTTTGGTTCTCTTCCGGTGCTCTTAACTCATGGTGCTAAAGATGTAGTTGTTCCCACGGAGGGCGGATGCGTTGGCAATTTCTTTCGTCTGAAATGCCGCCGCGGTGAGGTGCAAAGCGCAGAAGCAACTGTTCAATTTTGGTTGAAGGTCAACGGACTGAGCGAAGTAAAACCTGTCACCAGTGAAATTGATTTTGCCAAAAAAGATGGTGGCGCTGCCGTGGAAAGAAAATACAGCGACGGAAAAAAAGTTGTGGTGAGCTGGTGGCTGAAAGGCGCTGGCCATGCTACTCCCAGCAAAATGGTCACCAAAGGAAATAAACTCGCCGGAAAGCAAAATCGCGACATCGAGTTTGCTGAAGTCGCCTGGGATTTCTTCAAAAACCAAATCAATCAGTAGGAGCGGATTTCTGCACTCAGCTGGTTCGCACGTGGGCACGTAACTTTATCTTCAAGACCAAGTTGCCGCGCTCTTCGGATTGCCTCACGGAACATGTCCGTTTCTGCCTTGCTCGCGCTAAAGATATCGCCAAGCTTGGTTTCACCGTTTTCAAGCGAAGCTATTCCTTCGGCAGAACCGCGCCACTCGCGCACATACTTTGCAATATTGAGTGAGTTCTTGATGCAATTGTTTGCCATCCATGCGGAGCTTACACCGAATGCAATTGCAGATGCACCACCCGAAGCAATTGCAGCTCCCACGGAAACCGTCGCCAAACTACAGGGTACAAACTCGGCACCTGCATTGATCAATTTTTCTCTGAGAATATTTTCCAGCTGCCGCTGAATGTGGCCATCGTGAATCGCAAAGTCGTTGAGGCGAATGGATTGAATCAGTGCCTCCCTGTCAGAGAGACCAAGACTCGGTGGAGCTTCCTTATAGTACCAGCAGCCCCTGAGAATTTTGTCGGAAGTGGATTTTACCTGTTTGCTCCAGAGATAAATCTTCTTGCGCCCATACTGTGACCGCAGTGACTGTTCGTCCGCCTCTGAGGTCGCCACCTTTGGCTTACAGCCCGAGAGCAGCGCGAGCGCAGCTGCAAAAATCAAAATTTTCATAATCGCCCCATCTATTGCAGAGAGCACCGAACACAGCCCCAAGCGAACCAGCTCATACGATTCGGAGAAATCGGGAAATTCCTTAGTCCAAGACCCTTTTTTCGCCGTGACAAAAATATGCATATTTTTTTTCAAAAAATTGATATAAAAATTTATAAACGCCTAATATAGATATTATTTTATCAAATTAAAGATTTTCAAAATAATTCCGATAATAGCTAAAAGATGGGGGAAGGAGCAATGAAAACAGGAGTGAGCAAAAGAGGATTCCTGGGGATCACGCTGCTGAGCACTCTATTGGCCAGCGCTTGCTCCTCAGACGGCAACCTTATTCAGAAGCCCACAGCACCCGCAGTGCCTCCCCTGAGCTCTCCCCGCCCTGATTCAAACACATCTCCGGCACCGATTGCACAGCCGCGCACAGGCGATGCAAGTGCGCAGCCGAGCGACAGAGAAAATCTTCCGAACTCCTGCAACAAGCCCGCGCTGAGTGCAAAGAAAACTGCAAACGTTCAATACCAAAACATCAGCGGAGTAGATCCTAAGTTTCATTCACTCGATATTTATATGCCTGCAGTGACCAACCCCTGCGAAGGAGTTCCGGTCGTGATCTGGGTGCACGGCGGAGCATGGATGATAGGCGATAAATCCAACCTGGATAGCCAGATTAAAGCAACGCACTTCAACACAATGGGCTATGCATTCGTGAGCGTAAACTACCGACTCTCTCCCGAAGTCCGAGACGAATCCCAGCTTGATCCCAACCGCGTCAAATTCCCAGACCACCCGAACGACGTTGGAGCAGCGGTTGCATGGGTTCACAAAAACATTAAAGATCAGGGCGGAAATCCTGATAAAATTGCGCTTCTTGGTCATTCAGCAGGTGCGCATCTCGCAGCTCTTGTTGCAATGGATCAGCGCTACATCGAAAGAACGCACACGACCTGGAACCCAAAAGCATTGCGCTGCCTGGGCAGCTACGACACCGAGGCCTACAACATCAACGAAGTCATGCTTTCAGCCGTGGGACCTCAACGCCTTTTCTACCGCAACGCTTTTGGCGACCTCCCGGCCGTATGGTCTGCGGCATCACCTATCAACTTCGTTAGGGACTATGGCATGGCCATTCAACTTGCGAAGAGAGGTGATTCTGGCCGGCATGCGCAACTCGAAAACTTCAAAAGAGCTCTGGAAGAGAAAAAGAATAGTGTTTCGGTCATCAACGCACAGAGTATAAGCCACGAGGAGGTGAATCGATTCATTGGCGCCCCAGGTGACCAAATCATGACCCCCTTTGTCAGCACGTTCCTCTCACAAAGCTGCTTTGGAAAGTGAAAACGCCGCTGTGCAACCAAAAGAATATTGACTGAATAAGTATTCTAGTAAAAGAACAACGTGCATTAGAAAGCAACCTTTTCGCGTTCAAACTCAGCCGGGGTCAATCCAAATTTCATTGGCTCAGTTCACATCTTTTTAAGTTCATCAAGCAACCGACGAAACTCAGGTCAGTGAAACAGTCATTTCCTTTCAACCCCCTCGCAGTACACATTTGCAGGTACTCTTTACCTGGCAGTGTAACTGCCTAAAGTCACACCATCAAATTCATCTTGACCGATTGGCCAAATTGCTGTAGCCCCAACGAAACTCAGCATCTCTGGGGTAACAACATGCAAACATCGTTCGCTTCTACTCTCCTACGCTGGGCCACTGGAATCACTCTGTGGGTTGGGTTTCAGGCTCAAACATCTTTTGCGAATGATGTTGTATGGCGGCCCGAGCTCATTCAAGCGCAGGGCGTGGGCTGCCGTTTTGGTCATTCTTCGGATCCCAACCAGAATGCCTATGTCATCGCCAATGGCGATTCGGTTTCATTTATTTTTACGCGGCTGGGTGAAGAGTTCCGCACCGGTCGCACACCCAACATCAACCTTAGCCCCTGCCGCATTATCCTGCCGCTCGAGGTGAATGCTGGCTTTTATATTGAGGAGATTGCGCAGACTCTCACCTACGGAATCGTCAAATCCCGAGGCGTACAGGCTCAGCTCGATTTCATCAGCAACTTTGCACGTCGATTACCCAACGGCCGCAGCAACCCAAACGATCTCAGCCAGAACATGGCCAATGCAAAGGCCTTCTTTCCTGCGCCGCAGATCATCAACGAACCAATGGCTATCTTGCCGCAGCCACTCGCCCGCATTGGCGAGGACAGCCGCAACAATTCACCGCACCGAAGGTTCTGCAACCGCGAGCGGAGCAGGCTGTTTAATTATCACTCCGATATTTTTGTGCGTATCAACAGAATCAAACCGGATGCATCCATCGCTTTTTCGGTCGATGGTCTCGACCTGAAATATGAAATGAAAATGAAGGTCAAACGCTGTCGCGGCCTTTAATTGCTCGCATCCAAAGCAACCTTCGACACCACATTCGATTCCTTCGAAGTTGAACTTTGAATTAATGTCAGTGCCTGATTTTGAAAGTTAACCGCTTTTACTGGCATAACATTTGGCATTCGACCCAAAGGAGTAAAACTATGAGCACCAACCGTTCGGACGTTATTGATTATCGCGTTGAAGGCGACGACATGCAGGCTGTCGTCATTACGCTCGACCCATCCGAAGTCGTGATCGCGGAAGCGGGCATGTTTCTTTACATGACCGATGGAGTCTCGATGCAGACCTCCATGAGCACGGACAAAAACAAGGGCTTCTTCGGAAACCTAATGAAAGCCGCAGGGCGCATGCTCACAGGTGAAAGCTTTTTCATCACCAACTTTGAAAATACAGGCGGCCAGCGTGCCGACGTGGCATTCGCGGCACCCTACCCCGGAAAAATCATTCCACTGGAGTTGTCTTCATTCCAGGGCGGTTTCATTACCCAAAAGGACAGCTTTCTCTGTGCTGCGCGCGGCACCGATGTTTCGATTCACTTCAACCAGAAAATCGGCACGGGTCTCTTTGGCGGAGAAGGTTTCATCCTACAAAAAATCCAGGGCGATGGCCTAGCCTTCATTCATGCTGGAGGTGCGGTTATCGAGCGTCGCCTTGAGCCCGGGCAAACCCTGCGTGTCGACACCGGCTGTGTGGTTGGATTCGAATCCACAGTGGATTTCGACATTCAATTCGTGGGTGGTTTCAAGAATGCACTCTTTGGAGGTGAAGGGCTGTGGTTTGCCACCTTGCGTGGTCCGGGTCGTGTTTACTTGCAATCACTTCCTTTTGCTCGCCTCGCGAATCGTATCGCTGCAGTGATTACAACCGGGCGTGGTGCAGAGCAAACAACCGGCGGTCTTCTGGGTGGCCTGATGGGCGACAATGACTAAGCGCATTGTTCTCCCTCTCGTCATTTTTGCAGCAGCACTTACGGGCTGCGATACCTTGGCGCGGATGAAGGATACAGCCACCGCAACGGCGGTCGACTTCATTCCACGCACGGTGGATAAAAAAATAGGCGAGCTTGCGAGCCTGCAGGCTGAGGCCACCCTCGATAGCGTTCCTCCCGCTGCCCACGCGCATTTAAGTGAGCTTGTAGAGGCGCTTCTGCGCGTCGTGGAGTTGCCAGGTTTGAAGCCCACCTTCCGGGTGACAAACTCCAACATGCCCAACGCCTTTGCGTTTCCAAACGGATCCATTTTCTTCACCACCAAGCTTCTGGAAATTGCGCAGACTCCCGAAGAGATTCTCGCTGTCGCAGGTCACGAGCTCGCGCACGTCACCGAACGCCACTCGATGCAACAGCTCGTCACGCGAGCAGCCTTCACTGTGGTGTTGAACTTTGTGGTGGGCGATGTTGCTGGCCTGGCAGATCTTCTCAATACAGGCAGTTCATTGCTCAACCTAAAATTCTCGCGCGACCACGAGCGCGAAGCCGATGCGGTGGGTGTCGATTTTCTTGGGAAAGCACAGCTCCCACATCGCGGTGCGGCCGCTTTCTTCCAACGCATGAAGGAATTTGAAGAGAGCAATTTAGCCACTCAGGAAACCATGAAATACCTCTCGTTCCTCGCCACTCACCCTCAAACAGATGAGCGGGTTGCATGGGCAAAGAACCTCCCACCCGATACCCACATCAAGGTTCCCGAGCCTCAAAGAAAGGCCTTTGCAGAAATCAAAAAGCTCTATCCGCTACCGGGCAAAGTGCCCGCTCAAAAGTGAGACGGGCGACTTCGCAAGAAGCGCTCTATCGCTTCACAGTACCTTCGCCGGTGGGTGAAATTGTGTGCCTGAGCCGGCACGACCGCATTCTTGGGTTGGCCTTTCCAGGGCGATTACAGCTTTTGGAGAAGCTGTCTCACAATGCTGAAGTCCTCATTCAACCCGTGGAAGAACTGCGCTGTGTGCTGCAAGAGCATTTGAATCAACCGAAGCAAGACCCAAATCTCTTTTCTACTCTTCCTGTCGAGCTCCTGGGCAGCGATTTCCAAAAGAAAGTTTGGTTGGAGCTTGTGAAAATCCCCTGGGGCGAAACGCGCTCATACTCGGAACTTGCAATCACAGTTGGCAAAGGGGTGCATCCGCGCGCCGTTGCGCGAGCAGTTGCGTTGAATCCCATTTTGATTCTGATTCCGTGTCACCGTGTGATCAGTAAAAGCGGGGAACTGAGCGGATATTCAGGCGGAGTTGAGAAGAAAAGGCAACTGCTGGAATGGGAGCAAAAGAACCTTCCGACAAAACGAAGCTGAAGCACGAGCTCAATGCTGGCGAACAGCAGCCTGCACATTTGCGAATGCAGCACGAACGTTCACTGGAACACCAAGACGCTCGAGGCTTTCGTACATGAGTCCAAGAATGACTCCCAATTGCACGAACTCGCCCTTCAAGTTCTTCTTTTCCTCTTTGCACTTCATGAAAACATCGTGGAAGGTCTGCACGAAGTGCGACATGGTAAAGTGCACCGAGGTTTGATCGCCTTCCCCGAAGTGAGCCATAAAGACATCAAAGGCCCATTCCATTCCAAGCTGCTTCAATCCCGCTCGCATACGCTCGGGCTGATTGCCATAGAAGCCTTCATAGAGCTGCGCCATCGCCTTCAAAAACTCGGGCGAAAACACACCGAGAAGCGGTGCAGGAGTCCACAACCAACCTGCGGAGTTGCGCGCAAATCGACTCAAGCGAACATCCAAAAACACCGTGCCGCTCGAGAGAATCTGCAAGAAATAAATTTCAACAATACAACGAGCAAGCTCGCCGCGCTCACTCTCACTCAGCTCCTCCAGGCGCACCCCAGCCACGCTAGGCTGGCCCATAGCCCCTGGTGCGATTTCAATATCTGGCAAATGACCCGACATCGCCTGCCGCACCTCTGCCAAAGTGGCCTGATACAGGGCTTTATCTTGGGTGCGCTTGGCCATGGCAGTGGCGTTATTGATGAGCTGAAGTGGCGGAATCACCTTGAAAAATGCAGGTGAAACGAAGTCCAGGAGAAAGGCCCAGTCGGATTTTTTAAGAAGATCAATAATCATGAGGGATAGCCTACCCTATTGTGAGTTGGTCGGACAACCAAGACAACAGACTTATTTGTCACAACTTTTAGCTTGAGGCTCGCCAAAAAGCCTCCTACGGCGCTCCCTCGGGAGGGTTTGTTCTATGAAGAACAACAAGGTCGCACCACATCGTTTTGGCTCGTTCATCGCTCTGAGCGCCATTTTTCTTGCACAGGCCTGCTCTACAGCCTCACTCGAAAGCCGCCTACAACAATCCAATGAATTCAGGGCGAATACATCTTACACCGGCAGCATTACGGAACTTGCGTACAAAGCAAAATCTATTGTCGACGCAGGGATGATGGAATTCAACGAGGACACTCTCCCCCACGAAGCCAAAGAACTCCGCAAGCAGATTGTTCGCCTGCGCGATCTCCTCGATGTTTTCCCCCACAACTTTGCCCACGAGCTCAAACTCTGGGACGACGTACGTGATGGCCTAGATGATGGCTACACCGTGGTGGGTGACTACAAAGACCTGTTCGACACCAATCCCAAAGCAGTGCGTGAGCTCGAGGCAGGAGCCCAGCCAGAATACAAAGACAAGAAAAAACTCAACGAGCGCAGAACAAAAGTCCTCAAGTGGAAGTCGGAATATTTCACTGAGGGTGGAGTGAGCGATCAGGTCTTGCTTCTCTTCACCGATATCCGTGAACTCGATGCTTCCAATGTGATCAATCCCAAAAAGTACTCGAGCTTTTTCTGGGGCGGCGTGAGCGTGCAGCCCATTGCAACAGCAAAACCGGCTGAGAATGCCCGCAGACTGATTGACGCGCAGGCTGCCTTAGCAACTCGAGAACACCCGAGCGTTCTCGACATCAAAGATCCCACAACGCACAAAAACGAACTTCTCTTTCACGACCACCGCAAGCGTCTGCGCACCATTTCTAAGGTGTGCAATATTGCCAACGCTCTGACCGCAGAGAGCTGCAACAGCGCCGCTATGAAGGATATTGATGCTTTGGTTGTTGACCTTGGTGAGATTGAAGATCTGATCATCACGGGTCGCCACCTCGAAGACGATGGCGAGAAGAAGAAAGCAGAAGAGGCCTACGGGGATGCCCAGAAGAAATTCAACAAGCTCAAAAAGAAGTGTGAAGACAAAAACATGCTTGAGCCATTGAAGCGTATTTAAACAAAAAAAACAGCATCCCTTTTGGGGATGCTGCAGACCCGTTTACACGGGCACCACACGTCCTGTGTGGCGAATGAGGAAGACCCTATCAGAACTTTGCAGTGACTTCGACTTTTCCAAGAATTTTTTCTGTGAAGCCGAGGTTGCCCGTTCCATCTTGTGCGAGAGTGGCATCAACCATGTAGTTGCCAAACTTGAAGCCAACACCCATGGTGGGTGAACTCAAGCTACGCATTACGTATGTGGATTTTTCGGTGTTCGACTCTGACTTACCTTTTCGTCCTGCCGTTTCATAGACAGTCTCTTTTGATTCGGTCACTCCCACGATGCTCGCCTGAAAACCAGCACGCAGTGCAACCCAAGAAGCTGCCTCAACCTCAACACCATGAGCACTTGAAACTGACGTGTCTGTGGCTTCAGATAGCGTTTTGATATCGTTGTCGGTGAACTTCAAATAGGTCAGCCAGGACTTACTGTAGAGCTTGATACCCTCGGAGAGGGTGTCGTTGCGCTCACCACCCAAGGCAAGGCGCATGGCTTTTCGAGCATCTTTCGCGTCGTACTGGGTACCGCCGGTCTGTGCGTCGTTGCGATCCCACAGTTTGAGATCAGATACCTGCTGCGTGTAATCCAGAAACCACTGTGCACCCTTGGTTTGGTAGCGGGTCAGCAAATTATAGTATGTGGTGCTTTGAGCAGAAACAGCATCTTCGAGGTAAACCGTTCTCTTATCTGCTGTGGCCGTATTGCCATCGTGAGTGCTCTGGCTTGTGCCGAGTTTCCAGTCGCCCTTCGCCCAGCTCAATGTCGCTTCGAGATCGCCCATGATCATACCCGCGCTCAAACCACCGGACGAGTACGTTGGGTAGTAGGCCGTGTAGGTGGCCAGCAATTTTCCATCGGAGTCACGAGTGTCTGTGATGACTTCCTCGTTGCGCTTGATGCTCTGGTAACCAAGCTCAAGTCCCCATTTGATATCGCCCGAGGTTGAGCCCAACGTTAACACGAAAGGAAGACCATCTCTTGCCAATTCTTCCGCTGTTTTCCGAAGTATTGTCGTGGTCGCGGCAAAATTCTCTGGCGCTCCCTCTACGGAATAGCTTCCAGTGACAACGGCCAGCTCTTGAGAAGCGCCAGCGCGAATGCCCAGGCCGTAGCCAGCAGCGTTAGTGATGAGCTGCAGGCCAGCTTCCTTACCCAATCGCAAAGAACTTTTATCGCCTCGGTCGTTCACTGCTGCGGGGTTTTCCCGCACTCTATCAAAGAGGTCGCGTGTCGCTCCGGAAAGAGATTCCGTTGCTGTAGAAGCAAAGGACATGCTGGGTGCGAGAAGTGAAACGAACAAAAAACCCTTATGCAACATCTACCGTTCTCCTTGTGGCTGGGTTGCACGGAAATGTTATCATGACAATTTGAAGCGACAAAACAATCGTGAGAGAAGACAGAGTCTCGAATCACTCAAGAGAGGAATGGAACATGAGAATCCGCACCCATCACACAGCTCTCAGTGTCCTTGCAGCATCAGCACTTTTCACTTTTCCTGCAAAAGCCAACGAGAACAAACCTACTCCATTTGAATTTCATGCGTATGGTCGACTTGGGGTCATCACAACTGAAAAACTCACACGTGCGGGTCAGGATCAAGGCGACGGATCGTTTGGCCTCCCCACAAGCCGCCACATCCGCGACACGAACTATCTGCGCCTGCAGTTCGTGGGAAACCCTGGCAATGGCAATTCTCTCAATGTTGAAACCCAGCTTGGAAATCTCCCGCACCTCGACAACAGCTGGGGCAATCCGAACATCGATGTGCGCAATGCCTATTTTCAAACCACCGTTTCGCCCGATGCGGAACTCTGGTTTGGTGCGCGCAGGCTTGAGTTTGAAGACGTGCGCCTGTTCGACAAATTTCCGCTCAGCGATACAACCTTCTACGGCGCTGGCACCAAATTTCCATTGGCAGGTGCACCCACACACGTCGCCATTGGCTTCAAAGAGCGCAGCAGCACGGCGCTGCTTGCTAACAATCCGGCAAATGCCGCGCTGGGCAACGTTGAGAAAACTCTGAAGGGTCGCGATACCTCGCTTTTCCTTCGCCACGAGCACTCCTTGGGCTCAAATCTTTCCATCCGTCCCACACTCATTTTGAGCCAGGGCGGCGACACTCTCGTTGATGGCACTCCCATCACGTCATACAAAGTTGCGAACGCAGAAAAAACCGAATTTCAAAGCACCACACTCCCCGAAAAAACACTCTCCGGAAAAGTGGGCGCTGTGCTCTCACACTGGGGCGATGCAGGCGGCGGCTGGGGAAATCACTTCCTTTGGTTGGAGCAGCGCGCAGCAGCAGGAACAGCTGGTGGCAGCAAAAAAGACAGCATCATTGGGTTGGCCAGCTCAGGCGACTACGAGGGCTTTGCCACAGAGAATGTCGGCCTGATGTATGGCCTTCTGATTGAACACACTCTGTTCAAGAACGAGCAAACAAAGTTCAAGCTGCAGAACGATGCCCTTGTGGCGGATGGCAAAGGAAAGTCCAATACTGTGGTGGCTCTTGGTCTGCAGCCGGTTTACTACATCAGCGATCGCCTGCACGCAGCGCTTGACCTCAACCACACCCTCACCACCAAAGTGGGAGCTGGTGCAGATAAACCCAACATGACCTTCGTCACACCCATCTTGCGCTATGCCTCCAACAAAAACGCTCTCGCCACTCCACAGTTCTTCACTTCGGTGACGTACGGCGTCTACGAGACCAAGACTCGCCAGAGCTCATCAGGCGCAGCCAGCAAGACCTCCATCACCACCCAAACGGGCTGTGAATTCTGGTTCTGAGGCGGCCGAAATCCAGCACCTCCGACCGCGACACACGCCGGGCACTTGGCTGAAATCCAGCCATGGCTCGGCTCATTTTTTTACCTGCCAAAAATATTCCAAGAATTCCGGGCACCCTGTCTGAAATCCTAACCTCAGCTTCGCTTGGCACACTCCGTGCTCAAGGCAACTCATGGATGAATTTTCAACCGCCTTCACACCAAGGAGATCGCCATGACGTTTGCTGCACTGAATTCTTGCCCACACGCCTCTGCCACCTCAATTCAAGCAAGTCCCTCACCCGCCAGAGCGCTCAAACTGCGTCGGAACTCTAAAACCTCCGCGCAGACCGAGCCAACCTTGAAGCGCATGTCCTCGCACCGCCGTCTCCAATCCGTTCCCCAAAACCTTGCACCTGTGGATTTGCTGATGATCAAACACGGCCAGTTCGAGTGTGGGCCAGGTGCTCGCCCCATTGTTCCACGCTGCATGACTGCACTCCCCGAGAACATCACTGAATTCCTCGAATCACTTCTGCCCCACGGCTACTAACTCCACGAAGTCATAAGCTCTCTCGTTTTTCTAAAAGGTGTCATCATGAAACTTTCATTGATTGGGCGTGGTCTGCGCCCCTGGGAACATCTCACTCTCGCTGGGCTGCGCGCCATCAAAAAAGCCGATGTGGTTTTAGGAATTGAACCCGACCACGGTGCATGGCAGGCGCTCACACAGGAATTCGCAATTCCTGCCATCAAGCCCATCGACTTCCTCTACCGCGATGGAGCTACCGACGAGGCCAACTACCGCGCCTTTGAACGGTTCATACTGGATGTTTGCGATCACTACGATCACGTCGCGTTCGTGGTTGCAGGTCACCCGCGCCTCGGCGTGAGCATTGCCCGCTGGCTCTCTGAAAAATCACTGCCCGAGCATATTGAACTTGAAGTGATTGAAGGCATCTCGAGCTTCGACACCATGTTCAACGACCTAGCGACAGACCCTCTCGAAAAGGGCACAGCAGTGCTCGATGCAAACAGGCTAGTGTTGTTCCGCTATGCCCTCGAGCCCACTCTCGATACATTTATTTACCACGTGTCGGCCGTGGGAAACACACGCACCGATTATGTGAACTGCAGTGCACGCAACCAACTCGAAATACTGGTCGAACACCTGCGCAGCTTTTATCCCAAACATAAAAAAATGACCCTCTGCAAGGCTGCAAACCTCACCGGAGGAGTCTCCGAATACATCGACGTGACCCTGGAAACACTCATCGATCACGCTCTGCTCATCGATCCCGGAACAACTTTGTTCATCCCGGGTGAAAAACCAACGTCCATCAACACTCAATTCCTGACACTTCTGAGGTCGAGCCATGTTACTGCGCAAACTTATTCTTTCTGAATCCTGGTTCAAAGCAGCCGCTGCTGCTGCTTTTATTCAACAACTTCTGGTTGCTGGCGGGACTTTTCTGCTCGGCGAACTCACAACCCGTTTGCCAGGCGAAGGTGTGCTGTGGCCACAGGCTCTGCTGATGCTCGGCTGCATGGCGCTTTCCGGAAGTGTGGCTTTTTACGTGCTGCAGCTCTTTTCACTGCGTGCCGAGCGCGCATCGTTGAAGAATTTTTTCGAACGCTATTTTCAAAATACCTTCAACCAACCTTTGTTTTGGCGCAGTGCGGAAGAGCGCACACGGCGTCATGATATGATGTGCCGCGAGGCACAGGAGGCTATTCAAGAGGGCAATGGCTTCTTTCTCGACATTTGGACAACCGGCTGGAACATCGCACTCAATACAGCTGCTGTTGTGCTTGTGATTGGCCTCGAATCGGGAGCCGTTATTTTAGCGACCGGTATTGCCAGTTCTCTTCTGGTACACTTTGCAAGCCAACGCCTCTCCAAGCATGCCATTGATGAAATCGACGATCAAAACCAGCTCAATGGCCATCTCAGCTCAAGTTGGGACAACCTCATTCTCGGCAACAGGCTCTCGTTTGGGCTTTGGAAAAACAGCTTCAACACACTGTTTCAGCGCGCCAGCCACTCTGCCGAGCGCAGCCTCAGTGCCCGCGAAAAGCTTCTGGCCACGGGCAGTTTCCTGACCACAGCAGCGGTTGTAGCTTCAGTGCTTGTGCAGGCCTGGCTGAATCAAAGCAACATCACCGCCGTAATTGCCTTGTTCGCAATGCTTCCGCGCACGCTACAAATCAACATGCATGTTCAGATCGTTCACTCCTATTGGGCCGGTTGGCAGCGTTTGCGTGAGCGCTTGAATGCAGCCGCGCAATGCCTGGCTCCCTTTCCCGAGGCCTCCGCTTTGGAACTCATGCAGCCCGAGAAAATTCAGATTTCCGAAAAGCTCAATTCCAACCCATGGCAGACAGAAGAGCTCATCAAGAATATCGCATCGCTCCATTGTGGACGTCTCACCATCCGCGGAGCAAACGGTGCCGGAAAATCGGTTCTGCTCTCGCTTTTGAAAAACACTCTGGCCGAAAAAGCATTCTACTTGCCTGCGCAACACGAGCTTGAACTTCCAGGAGTGCACTCTGGGCTCTCGCACGGTGAAAAGGTGATTGCAGCCCTCAACACACTCGCTGCTTCGCAAAGCGATGTGCAGGTTCTGTTGCTCGACGAATGGGATGCCAACCTCTCACCCGAGAACCGCAGGCTGCTGAGCGCACGCATCGAAACCATCGCACAAAGCAAAGTTGTGATTGAGGTGCGCCACAATCACGAAACTCTCTCATTGGTGCACAGCAATGCATAACAGCCCTGTGCACACACTGATGATCACCTCGCGCTGCTCGGCAGGTTGCCGACCCTGCCCGTTCGGTCAGGGGACACTGCCGCAGCGCTACCTGGGGGCAGCCGAGGTGATTGCAGCGATCGCTGCGAGTACAGCTGAGCTCGTGGTCATCACCGGAGGAGAGCCGCTTGAGCATCCGGATTTCGACGCCATCGTGCGCGGCAGCGCAGTGGCTCCGGGAAAAGCGCTGCTCCGCATTGCCACGGGTGGGCATGTTCCTCTCGGGGAGCTCCCTGAGCTAATCCGGCATAACCCGCGGTTCTCTGGATTTTCCGTGGGCACGGATGTTCTCACGGATGCCACACCTCACAGAGAAGAGCTGACACGCATGTGGCAGCAAAACATCCAGACATTAAACGAGCAAAACCTGCGCTATTCGCTGACACTCACACTGCACAGCAGCATCCAGAATGCAGGAGAGGCCATTGCAAACTCGGCTCCAGCTTCCGAGAGCACTTCACCGGTTCAAGAGGCGCTCTTCCCCCTCCGCGCAGCCGCAAATCTCGGAGCACGGCCGGAGTTTATTTACCTGCGCCATAGGGAAAATGAGGAAAGCGCTGCTCATCTGCGTAAAGAAATCGAAGAGATCTTTGAAAATGCCGTTATCCTGTGCGAATCATTGTGAGCTGCCACTTGCCCAAAGAGCGGCGTACACATTGGAGACTCCCATGGACACCTTTTGGACTCTTGAGAACATCGAAGAGAAGGCGCGTGCCGAACTCGGAGCAGAGCTCTCTGTTGTGGCTGACCTCTTCCCGCGCGTGGTGCAGGCTATTTACGTTCAAATGCACAACGGTGACCTGCAGCAAGCCTCTATGTTCACAACCACCGAGTACAAATCACGAGTACTCGCAGAGCTTCCCAAAAGCTGCGCCGAGGTGCTGCCGTTTTTTGTTCGCATGGTTTGGAACCGCAAGTGGCACCCACAAACTCACGCCCACGAGGTCACGCAACTCGCAGGAACGTTTGCGCACGTTGTTGAACTTGCCGGTGGAAAAACATCGACTCAAGAACTGATGGATGAGTGTCTGAAGGCATTCAACTGAACACGCTAGGTGCAAAGCCTGGCGCAGGATATTTCACTTCTCAAGTTTCCCAACAACCTCGAGAACCTCGGCTCGGGTCAAGCCAAAAGTGCTCGAGTACCATGCTGTAGCTGCAGAATTCTTTGGATTCAGTTCAGCGCAACGGCTAAAGTTCTCCGCTCCCTCTTTTGACATCTCGCTGGTGCGTACCGCTTGGCAAAATTTATCTGCCGTGGTCAATGCAAGCTTCTGAACAAACTGATCTGCAAGTTTAATATAGTGCTCCTTCAACCAGTCGGAAACCACCATAAACTTTGGCTCGAGCCGCCTAAGCCCAATATGTGGAAGGTTTTCTTCGTGAGTCACAAAGTTATTGTCTTTGTCTTGTGCGTATCCCATGCTGAATTCCTGCGGAGCCCTGGAGGCAAGGGTCAAGCTGAGCCGTAACCTCTCGTTATGCTGCACAGCAAGATAACGGTGCGTGCGATTTTCAGTGCGGTATTTTTTGACCGGACGGGTCTTCTTCACTGTGCGTGGAACGCTGCGCGCAACACCGTTTTCCACCTTCTGCACGTACTCCACGTCTTCGTATTCTTCCATCTCTTTGTATTCGACATTCTCTGTATAGGAATGTGCCATTCTGGTTTGCCGCGCTTGGTAATCGCGCACAAAGTCGCCCCTGAGCTCGGTGCTCAGCACAAGCGGTGAAGGGCCAGAGAAAAGACCGACTTTCTTCAAGCGTTCATCAAGCAAATCAACAATGATTTTGCCCTGAGCATCCGCGGTGGATTCGTATTTGCGCACGTTTAATCGGTTGTCGAGGTCGATTTTCGAAAAACGATAGTCCTGCTTAAAATCAAGCTCAATGGTTTTCTCTGGAGCACCGTAGTAGGCACAAACCCCTTTGTAGACACTGTTGAAGGAAAAGCTTGTGGCAGAAACGAGCCCGTGCAGACGTTCACACAACTTCTGCCCCTCGGATTCAATGTCATTGTAAATAGCCGACGAGTGCGAGCCAAACTGCTTGACCTCACGCACGCGGTTGAATTTATTCCAGTAGAATGATGCAACCACGGGTTTCTTGTCGTTGAGCTGCTCGCGGATCATTAAGTCGAGAACGCGTCGACCATTGCGGACTTCTTCCTCGGCCGAAACCAAATCACCTGACTGGAAACGACTCAAATCCCAGGCCGCAGTTCTTTCCAGCAATTCCTCGAGCCGCTCCAGCGACCCCTTACCGTTGCCGGACATACGCATCAATCGAATTGAAACAAGCTCCTTCTTCCACAACTCAGCGCGTGCCTTGGCGAGCCCAATTTTTGCATCGCCGTTGTCGGGGTCGTTTGCCAAAATCTTCTCGTAGGCGTTGGCTGCATCAAGATACAGACCCTCTTCGAGCAATTTTTTTGCTGCAGAAAGCTTCGTGGTGCAGGCAACGAGCCCCAGAACAAGCAGTACGCCCAAGCCCCTCAGCAAACTGCGGGAGCCACTGCTAAGAATTCTTCTCTGCCATTTTCTCAAAATCATGACCTGCGGGCTCCCCAAGAAATTGCGTATGCCAAAAGCCCTGTCATCATAGGTCTGCCCTGGGGTGCTCGTAAAGCGCAGCAACATGTCGTAAAATCCACGCAACACTCCTTCGACTCTGCACCAAGGAATGCGCCATGCTGAAACATTCAACCCTGCTGCTTTCAAAGGCAATGCTCTTGCTTCTTGCAGGGTGTCAGCGCGCGTACACACCTGATATCTCTCAGGGTACCTACAAACTCTCTTCTGCAACTTTGAATCAAGGTGGAAAGTTCCGTGAACTCACATGCAAGGGCGAGTTCAAGTTCTCACTCAAAAAAGCAGAGGTTGGCCTTATTACACTCGAACCCGATGGTGAGGCTGAATGTGCCTCAGAGAACCCAGCCTCGTTCAAAGAAATTTTGGGCGGAGAGTGCGACTTGGGTTTCGTCAACTTCTTCAACAACGGCCAGGGTGAGAGCTACATTCACAATGGCAGTTCTCTCACCTGCTTCTCCGCGAGTGGTTCACAGGTGAAGTTCACCATGCAGCCCATCAATGGCAAAATTATCCGTATCAATCGTTCGAGCAGCAACGATATCGACGTCCAAAGCGAAATTCTGTTTGAGCGCATTAGCGATGGTGTGTGATGCTTTACCGTCGCCTCCTCCGGCGGCCGAATGTTTCATTTACCGCCCGGGCGATTGGCGTCAGGACCTGTACACCATTCCTCTGGAAGCCGCAGTCGTCACCTGGATTAGCCAGCAACCTCCGCCTGCAACGCCGCGTTGGCCTTTTAACAAAGAAAGCGCGACCGAGTTCCGAAATCCATCGCGCCAGCCCGGATTGTTTTCTGCAGCACTGGCAATGGGGTCGCTCGTCCCATTGGCAGGGAGCATTGCTGCGGATAGACCTGATTATCCTTTTCTCACGCACCTGCGTGGCATGATTCACTCGCATCTTTGGACGGAATTCTTCACCTCAAGTGCCAAGGTTTATTTTGGCCGTAAGCGTCCTTTTTACGACACTGTGAAGAGGCGTGGCGAAGAGCGACGCGATGACAAACTCTCGTTCTTCAGTGGGCACGCATCTCATTCATTTGCATTTGCCGCCTACACATCGCAATTGGCATTCGATGCCCTCAAAGATGAATCGCTCGCTTGGACGTACTCAGCACTCCTGCAGGGCACCGCTGCGTGGGTTGCGGCATCACGCGCCGTGGATAAGCAGCACAACTGGTCTGATGTGATTGCAGGAGCTGCCGTAGGCGCCACTGTAGGATATCTGACCTTTGAGCGAGTTAAGGCGGTCAACAGCTTGCCTGTGCGTGTTTCGCTCGCACCTGGGCAGGTCACCTTCCACTTAGAACTTGATCCGCGTTGAAATCCAAAACTGATTTTTAACACGCACAAGTTTGCGTTTGCCGTCGTCGTCGCGTTTGGAAAGAAGCATGTATTTGGGCGTGGCGGAATATTCGAGACCCGTACCGAGCTGAGTCATGAAGAGCGGGTTTTCTGCTTCAATGGCCGCAGCGAATTGCGAATCGTTGCCGCCCCCTTGACGGAAGAAGCGTTCATCTTCAGTGCCATCGTGCAGCCGCGGTGCTGTGCGCGAAGCCCACGAGAGCATCAGCCAGTCTTTGTTGGTGCCATCACGGTCGAGGAGAAACTTAGCCTGAGCTGCAACCCGGTAATCATTGAAAGACCGAGGCAGAGTCGTGTCCACGGCACCAATCTTCACCTCGCCCCAGGTGTCATCGATTTTTGTGAGCGTGCGTTGCAGTCCCTGATTCATGAGTTGAAACAGACCCTCCACTTCGAAGGACTCTGCACCGGTCTTCAAAGCAACTTCAGCTTCCTGGGTGTGTGCTGCACGCTGCGAATTCACTATTTCACCCTCGGGGGAAACTAACAGGTAGTTAGAAATTTTATCGCGTTCGCCGCGGTAAAGAAGCGAGAATTTGGTTCTGCCAAAACTGTGTCCGAGCGCAAAACCAAGTACCCACGGACCACCGGCAAAAGCACTCACCCGGGTCTCAGAAATTAAGGATTCGAAACGCAAGCCATCGACGAACGGTTCACTGCGCAAAAAAGTTTTGGAAAGTTCATTGAGACTGCTTGATTCAGGCCGCACCAGCACACGCCCCGCATTGAACGTACCCTCTTCAAACTCAAGCGAAACTGAAGCCTCTTTGACCCTCAAGCTCAGCTGTGCCTGTGGATCGCTGATTTTCAGCTGCGGCAAGCGGAGCTGTGTGCGTGCACTCCAAGCCGAGCGCACAGGGGTTGCAAAAGAGAACTCTGCAGAAGGCGAAAAGCTCCAGCCCTTAGATGCCTCAGTGTCGAGAACAGGTGAATAAATTTTTAATGCACCTTGAGCAAAGGCTTCAGTAGAAGTGAATGCAGCGGCTGCGAGAAAGGCAAGTTTGAAAGAATTTTTCATGCTTGTGCTTTCTTCTCTTTCAAGATGAGACGCGTGAGAAGACGATCAAAAGTCTCTGCAAATTTCTTCTTATCGTTTGTGCCATAGGACGGTGGCCCGCCGGTAATCATTCCACCACCACGCAGCGTTTCCATGAGATCGCGGGTGGCAAGGCGCTCACCAATGTTACCTTCATCGAACTCCTGGCCACGGCGGCTGAGAGTTGCAATTTTCTTTGTGACACAGCGGTGTGCGAGGGGAATGTCGTCGGTTATAACCAGGTCAGCCTCGGTGGCGTTGTCGGCGATGTAGTCGTCGGCAGAGTTGAAACCTTGGTTCACCACAATCATTTCCAAATGAGGATGCGGAGGGGTTTTGACCCAGCGATCGGCCACAAGAATCACAGGAATTTGTGTGCGCAGTGATGCCTTGTAGACACACTCCCGCACATCATGCGGACAACCATCGGCATCGAGCCAAATCTTCATGCCGACTCCTCATCTCTCGGATCGATTCTCTCGCCCCGCAATTCATAAACAGCCACAGATTTAGATTTTCCTTTAAGCACAACATCTTCCAGATGCTTGGTTTGAAAGTTCGCACCCAAGCGCTCAGCCGTTGAGGCACTGATAAGAATACTGGTTTCATATTTTTTATTGAGCGCTTCAATGCGGCTCGCCATGTTCACAGCATCTCCAATGGCAGTGTAACTCAATCGGCCTTCATGGCCGATATTCCCAACCATGGCAATACCTGTGTGCAAGCCAATGCGAATATTTAAACCCACCGAGCCCTGTTGCGTGTGTTCGTTGTTCAGCGCCTTTATGCGATCGGCAATGCGGATTGCGGCACGGCAAGCCAACTCCGGATGATTTGGAATATCCGACGGAGCATTCCAAAAAGCCATGACTGAATCGCCAATGAATTTATCGACCGTACCTTGATATTGTTCGATGGCTCGTGTGATTGCCTCAAAATAAATATTGAGGAGCTGCACGAGCTCATCGGGTGGCAACTTCTCTCCAAGTGTGGTGAAGCCTTCGAAGTCGGTAAAGAGAAGCGTGATTTCGCGTTTCTTTGCACCCAATCTTGCTTCCACCTGTGAAGAAACAAGCTGGGAAGCAACGTCGCCAGGTATGTACTTCTTGAATGAGCGCAATCCAACACGTGCTGCTTCAAGAGCATTGTTGAGTTCATTGAGCTCGCGGATGCGGGTTTTGATGAATGTGGTTGAGTTGAGATCGAAGTCACGTAATCGGTGGAGTTCGGCTGCCATGCGAAAAAGTGGGCGGGTGACCGTGTGGGTCGCGTAGTAAAGGAAAGGCATGAGTCCAATGCTGATGAGCAGCGAGGAAATCAGCCCCACAAACAGGTACTGCTTTTCTAGCTCAAGCACCTGCTTGGCAGAAATATCGACACCCACAATCCCTTCAACCACTCCGTTGCGCTTCACCAGGGGCGCATAGCCTGAGAGCCAAACGCCCCAGCGATCCATTGCGAATTCAGATTCGGCTCTCGGTTTTGCGTCCGATACAAAAGCAGCGCGCATGGCTGGAGTCTCATGAGCATAAACCTCACCCAGATGACTTTTGAACTGGCTTTCGTCGGAGTCGCCAACAAAAACCATTTTGTTGTTTTTGTTCAGGCGGAATGTGTACACGTAGCGGGCATCAGGGATGCGCTTTTGAATCTCGCGGAGCTGAGCCTGCAGGGCTTTGTATTCCGCATTGGGTTGTTTTTTGTCGAACGAGATTTTGGCGTGGCGCTCGGCATCAATAATCAGCGCGGCTGTTCCGGCAGCCGTCAGTAGGCGTTCGCGAATTTCTTCGCGTGCGAGGCGGCGTGCCTGGAGGTAGGTGACAAGTGTCACTGCGACCACGGAAATAATCACAATGACCATCAGAAAAAGAGAGACAGCCCCCCGAAGACCAATGCCGCGCGTTCTCTCGCGAGGATGTGGCTGTCTGCTGTCAGCGGCCAATTCCATTGGCGCTCCTCCCCTTTTTAATCCTTCAAAAAGCAGTGCCTTTGAGGGTACGGCAAGGCACTCCGGGCTGGCAAGCCACATCGTCAGGAAGGGAAGCGGCGAAGAGCCCAAATCTCGTTTGCCGGGCGCCTGGAATGAGGGCATATAGAAGGTCGTGACGCACACATGTGGAGATCCTATGAGCCAGACTGGTTGGAATTTTGAACACACTTATGCAGAACTGTCAGATATTTTCTACAAACAGGTACAGCCATCTCCCGTGGTTCAACCCAAGCTTTTGGTCTGGAATGCTGCACTCGCAGAGGCTCTGGGGCTGCGCAGCGAACCTCCCGAAGATGCCGCAGCTCTGTTCGCTGGCAACATTATCCCAGAAGGTGCAAAGCCGCTCGCCCAGGCGTATGCCGGGCATCAATTTGGCAACTTCACCATGCTTGGTGATGGCCGGGCTATTTTGCTGGGCGAACAGGTGACTCCCTCGGGGCTGCGCTTCGATGTCCAACTTAAGGGATCAGGCCGCACACCATTCTCGCGGCGCGGTGATGGCCGTGCCGCACTCGGCCCCATGCTGCGTGAGTACATTATCAGCGAAGCCATGAATGCACTCGGCATTCCCACAACTCGTAGCCTTGCGGTTGTCAGCACAGGTGAGGCAGTGATGCGCGAGCGCCCACTTCCAGGGGCGATTCTCACTCGAGTTGCATCGAGCCACATCCGTGTTGGAACCTTCGAATATGCTGCTGCGCAGGGTGATGCTGCGGATATTGCGTCGCTGACGCTGTATACGCTCGAGCGGCATTTTCCGGATTTTCCAGAGGAAGTTCCCCCAGCATTCACCCTTTTGCAAAGGGTTGTGGAGCGCCAAGCAGAGCTCATTGCGCGCTGGATGCACGTGGGCTTCATTCATGGAGTGATGAACACCGACAACATGGCTCTCTCAGGCGAAACCATCGATTACGGTCCGTGTGCGTTCATGGACACCTATCATCCGCAAACAGTTTTTAGTTCCATCGACGAGCAAGGGCGCTATGCCTACGCCAATCAGGCGCGCATTGGGCTTTGGAATCTCGAGCGCTTTGCGGCCACTCTGCTCCCTATTCTGCATGAGGACGAAGAAACAGCCGTTGAGATGGCGCAAGATGCGCTTGAAAGCTTTGCCGAGATTTACAATGCCACGTGGCTGGCTGGGATGTTCAACAAAATTGGATTGGGTGGCGATGCCTCTGCAGGCGGCGCGGGTGGTGTGGCTGGCGCAGGCAGCGATGCCGCCGCGGGTGGTGTGGCTGGCGCAGGCAGCGGGGCTGTCATTGCCATCGTGGAGGGCGATCAAAAGCTCGTCACCGATCTCATGGCTCTCATGCAAAAGAGCGAATGCGACTACACCAATGCGTTTCGTGCATTGCCGCAGTTGCTCGACCCCTCACGAACGGATGCATTTGGTACTGCCGAGCTGAATAAGCTGCGCGCCCAGCCAGAGTTTTCCGCTTGGCTGGAGGCTTGGACTGAGCGCTTGAAGGTTCAGAGCTCTGGGATTCCCGGAGCCATTGAGCTCATGAATAAACGCAATCCAAATGTGATTGCACGCAATCATCAGGTCGAGGCGGCGCTGCGTGCTGCGGAGGTTTCTGGGGATTTGACACTCCTTCATCGCCTGGTGGCAGTGCTACAAAGCCCGTACGACGACTCTCCCGAGCACGATGCGTTCCGCGCGCCCCCGCTTTCACACGAGCGGGTTCTTGCGACGTTTTGCGGAACTTAAGTGCTCGGTCGCCTCAGTCAGTCAGGCTGAGGGCTTTTCCTCCTCGTCTTTGTAGCAGCCCCTCTCGGTTGGCAATTCTTCTTCTGCGTCCTCGTAGCAGCTGCTTTCCGTTGAACGCTCTTCGCCCCCCTGCTCCTCAAACCATTCGAGTCTGCGCGAGTGCGAGCGCAGCGGAGAATTCAAATCTTTTCTCATAAACATCGCCCGCTGCTCCTCAGGCCTCAGTGCGTTGTAGTATGCCTTTATGGATTCGATGAGAGGCGGAATCCACGGTTTAGTGCGGTCAAATGAATAAAATTCCGCGCGGCCATAACGTTTACGAATAACGACTCCCGCGCTTTCCAGACGGCGCAATTGCGCACCAATCGCCTGATGCCCATATCCCGTATAGCGCGACACAAACGCGCTAAAGCTGTCGTCTTCTCGACTCAGAAAGAGCAACACAGCCTCTGCAACCTCCGAACCAGTCAGACCAGCAAGATAGGTTGTAACAGTGAACTCACGCTTCTCTCGGCCCTTTTGTGCACGACGATAAATGGGAGGTGGTGATGGAAGCATTTCATTTTCTCCATTGGCTTCAGATTGGAAAATAGGGGCGATTTGATTTTTAGAGTGAGTGTGAATCAACGCCCTTGAGAGGGACATAAACAGGAGTTTTTTGTTCAAACAATCCGCGGGATTTTTTGGATCGAAAACAAGACCAAACTGTCTGAATTTTAGTCTTCCTCTCTGCCTCTCTGCCTGTTTTCCTGTCTCCCGAAATTTAGCGCTGCAGAATTTTTGGATTACTGAATCCGCAACCGAAGCAAGTACACGTCATTAGAAAGATAGGTAGAACTTAAAATTGCGAATTTTTAAGATTCTTTGAGGCAATAATTGTGAGCAACTCCCCATATAATGACTTTCATTGAAAGAATAAATTTCTCTTTTAAAAGGGCTGCCTCAGTAAAATCAGCACAAATAAATTTCGCATCTGAAGAAAAGCCAACACCAAAAACAGGGAAACAACAAATTTCGCGTCTCATCTTTCCCGCTCTCGCAGGGGTGGCCAAGATCCCGGCATTATGCTATCCCCCGAAGCATGAAAACACACTCAATGTCACAAATTGGGCTCGTCGCACTCTCGGCAATCCCGCTTATTTTGTCCTGCAATACTCATTCGTTGAGCACGTTTTCAACAAGTTATCCACACAGCCATTCAACCGTTGCGGAGCAAAATATAGCTCCAGACAAGAAAACAGCTTCAGACCAGAAAGCGACTCACGACCAGGAAAAAATCATCGGCGACAACGACCTCACTCCCGTGAGCGAGAACGGCGAAAATCTCCCAGAAGCTCTGCGCCCACTCATCGCCGCCATCGGCCAGGTGAGTATTGGCTGCACTGCAACTCACATTGGCAACGGCTTGGTTCTGACTGCCGGACATTGCATCCTGACTTCTCCTCGCAGTGGTCCAACATACTGCCGGGGCGTTGCGGTGGTTTGGGGAAATTATCCGGGATCCACGGGCCAAACTGTTTCGAAGTGCCGCGAAGTTGTGTTCCGGAACTACACATCTGCGTCCGATATCGCACTCATTCGTGTTGAGAATCCACCTAAATCGTTCATTCCTCTGGATTTGAAAACGGGCTCCTCTTCACTTGCTCTCCCGCGCTCAAACATCACCATGCTGAGTTTTCCGCGCATGCGCCCGCTCGAGTGGTCGCAAGAGTGCGAGATGTCCGAATATAAGGAAAAGAAATTCCTGCACTCCTGTGACACTGAACCCGGCAGCAGCGGTGCGGCGCTCATCGACACCACCACACTCAAAATCATTGGTGTCCACGGCGGTGCGAGCGACGAGCTCAACTACGGAAGCTTTCTCGACGACCTCCAATTTCACTGGAAAGAAAAATAAAACATGGGCTGGTTGTACCTCATCCTGGCCGGGCTCTTTGAAGTCGGCTGGCCTCTCGGAATGAAGCTTGCTCAAACGAGCGAAAAACATCGAATTCCTGCAATTATCTTTTCAATATTTTGCCTCGCAACCAGCGGCTGGCTGCTTTGGCTCGCACAAAAAACAATTCCCATGGGCACAGCCTATGCAGTGTGGACAGGGATTGGCGCTGTGGGCGCATTTGTCGTCGGTGTGATTTACTTCGGCGACCCACAATCCTTGCTGCGCTGGCTCGGAGCTGCGCTGATCGTCGCTGGAGTTGCCCTTCTCAAATTAGGTGGCAGCTGATTGAGGCCTCCTGCCACCGGAATCTTCCAACCGCCGTGTCAGCCAATGCCTCAGCTCAAACAGCCAGAATCCCCATCTATTTTTTGAATAATGCAAAATTTACCGCACATCGATTCGATGGGCGAGAAACCGCAAAGTTCAAGATATGAACTTTCGTTCCGAAAGTAGACACAGATTGATAGTTGAGAAATCTGTGACAAAGGAAACAGCTTTTTCTTATGCGTCTTTTGAAGCTCAAAAAAGCGGGCGTTGTTAGACTAGCTCGGAAGTTCTCGCTGAGCTTCTTGAGCGTTTCCGTGCTCGTTCTCCTGAGCTGCTTTCGCGCAGCACCACCCATCGAAAAGGGTGACTATTGGGACACCACGGATGCATCGCAACAACCAACTACCGACCCTAGCACACTTCACCCGCAAGTGAGACGACGTAAATCTCCATTGGAAGTGTCGACCTGGACACCACCCCGTACGCCTGTGAGCCCTCAAGCTTCCTCGTCCAAACCTATCCCTCGCGCACCCGAAGACTACTTCCCAGCACCTGGCGCAAAACCCACGGTTGCACCCACAGGTGCCCCTGCACCGCGTTTGTTGAACGTGGCCATTCTGACAAAGTCAGTCGAGTGCGTCTGGTGCCACATGAACATCTATGGGGATGTTGGTGGCCTCGATTTCTCAGCGGGATCGAGCGTGAATAACGTCAATATCTTTGGAAAGGTCTATGGCACCAAAGGCATCCCGAGCGCCATGAAATCCGGAGCTCGCGATGGATACGATGAATTCTACCAAAACAGCAATCTGAAGATCTTCCCACTGACGGTCGACGCTTCTGGTACGCCCGTATTTCCCAATCCAAAAGAATCCGAAATTGAGTCAAAAGTCTCGGGACGATTCCGATACAATTCAAAGATCAACGGCCCCGTGGTGAATGAGTCTCTCTACATTCCGCCCAACACACATTTTGAAATTGCCGGCGACATTCTCGTCAAAGGCGACCTGGTGATTGCAGGAACATTCTCGGGACAAGGCACGCTGTACGCGCGGAATATTTTCATTCCGGGGGATATCATCGCGCAGAAAAATCCATATCCTTTCTCGGAAACATACTCCACGGCGCTCGAAGAGGCGCGGGCTTCAATTGCAAGAGCGGATGACTCGCTTCACTTCTACGCTCTAGGACAGATCACTGTTGGAAGTATTCAAAACGGATTGAGTGGGATAGTAGATAGGGATCGCAACACCACTGGACACGAGGCTTCACCTTACACAGCTGCTCAGCCGGCAGATACGAGCAAAATCTCAGCTTACACGCAACAGCCTCCCGGAAACTGCACAGCACATCATTACAATCCCCACGTCAAACGCGTTGATGCGTTTCTTTATGCAGCCGACTACATCACCTGGCGTGCATGTGGTGGGTACCAACTGAACGGCGGATTTGTTGCACCAATTGTGGTGATCTCTTCGAACTGGACACCTGCAGCTCAGAACATCACCCGCTATGACTATCGTTTTCGCGTCGGCTCAACCGGCTTTCTGGCATTGCAGGACTATTTTAACTCAGCGAGTTCACCATGATGTCAGGATTCCTAAAAAAGATGCTCCTGAAAAAATCCAATGCGCTTGCTGCGCTGCTTCTTCTGCAGAGCCCGCAAAGTGCCCTAGCCGTGATGGGTGACACCAACTTCACTCCACGCATCGGTTATGCGCTCACAGAAGGAAATCTTTCACGCGATAAAGATCATCAGGCCTACATGTTTTCTTTCACAAGAACATTTACAGATACGAAGTCATTTTTGGGAATCGAATTCTCTCACCAGTTTAGCTTGGTATATGAGTCTTTTTACACGCTCGGTGCTGAAAATCTCTATTTCCCACTTGTTCCCCATGTACAGACACGCGCCATAGAACCCACAATTTCGCTGGAAATGTGCCTGTTCGGAACCAAGCGTTTACGCCCCTGCCTGGCGGGTGGAATGGGCGCGGTCTACCTCTTCAGCAATGTTCAAAATTATCAGATCTATGGGGTAGCGCCGGCGCAATTTCGCATCGCCTACTACTCTCCTGACCAGCTTTTCTACTACGAGCTCGGTGCCCGATATCGTCAGATCCAGAACCGGATGGAGGGATTTGTGGCCAAACACAAAACCATAATGCCGTTCTTCGGCATTGGACTTCATTGGGGCGGGGAATTTTAAGGGACTTGCTGTGAGAGCACCCCAAGCGCAGTCTCACGCAGAGAACCGAGCAAGCAACGCACAGAGCAAAACCACAGACCAGGATGGCGCACGACCGAAGAACATCAGTCCCAGGCCCGTGAGGACTATGACAACATCGGAAGTTGCTTTAATAGCTGTTGAACCCACCGGGTGAATAAGCGCCGCGAGCAACAAACCCACCACTGCAGCATTCACGCCCGTCAGTGCTCGCCGCATCCAATGAAACTCTTTGAGCCGCTGCCAGAAGGGCAAAACTCCAAAAACAATCAAAAATGAAGGCAGAAAAACAGCAATCAGGGCTACAACACCGCCCAACCAGGGTAGGCCATTCCGAAACGCATGCATTGCTGCAATGCCATTTGCCTCGGTGAAGAACTGCGCAGGAACGGCAGCTGCGGAATGCTCAAAAAGACTTGTTGCTCCCAAAAATCCCGCGAAGGAAAAAAGTGGTCCAGGAAGTGCCTGAGCTGCGCCATATCCCGCAAGAAAAATGTCGTGGGATATCCATTTTTGCTCCAAGAACTCTGAGGCCAAAAGCGGCAGCACGACATGACCACCGCCAAAAATCAGAGTTCCAGTGCGAAAAAGTTTGTCGAAAAGGCTGACAACAATATTGCCTGTTGCTGCCGAAAGCATTGGAAGCGCAATGAGCAAGAAAGCTAACAGAGAAAGGCACAGAAGCCCCGTGCGACCGCTCAGCGACAAGGCGTTGCCCTCTGCAGGAATTTCGCTGGAATGAGCGGGAGCTGCGCCGCTAGCGGAATCTGTGCTCTGTGCTGAGCCACCATCTTCGGCGCAAGCAGAATTGCCCGCAGGAACACTGCTCTCAGGAAGCCACCGGGCACCCACAAAACCGCCCAGAGCAATCAGCAAAATCTGCAACCCAGGATGATTCCAAAACACAAGGGGCGCAGCAACCACCAGCGCAAGCAGCTTGCGTTTTACATCTGGACACAATGATCTTGCCATGGCGACCAGCGCATGAATCACCACAACAACAGCAGCAAGCTTCAAACCTCGCAGCACTGCTGGATTCACCAAAGGCTGTAGGTTGTGGGTGAACAAGGCCAAGAGGATCATCAGCAGTGCCGATGGCAGAGTGAATCCTAGCCAGGCAGCCACGGCACCTCGCACACCACCTCGCATGAGGCCAATCGACATGCCGACCTGGCTACTCGCAGGTCCGGGGAGTACCTGACACAGCGCCACAATATCGGCATACCTGCTTTCTGAAAGCCACTTCTTGCGCCGCACAAAAGCTTCGTGAAAGTAGCCCAGATGCGCAACAGGCCCACCAAAAGAGGTGAGCCCCAGACGCAGGAAAGTCAGAAACAGTTCAAAGATTTTCAAAACAGCCGCTCTTTGGCGATGTCGCGCAGAAGGGGAGCCTGTGCATCTTTGCCGGAGAGCTGAGGCTCAAAATTCATGAGCCACTGGATGCCGACATCGGGATCGTTCCAACGCAGCGAGCCCTCTGTTTCAGGATGATAAACATCGGTGCACTTGTACGAAAAAAGCGCCGTTTCAGAGGTCACCACAAAACCATGGGCAAAGCCCGGTGGAACATAAAATTGAGTTTTAGCTTCAGAGTCCAAGAACAATCCAAACCATTTGCCGAATGTGGGCGAAGATGTGCGCAGATCAACTGCAACATCCCACACCTGGCCTTGGATAACACTCACGAGCTTACCTTGTGTAAATGGCTTTTGATAATGCAGCCCGCGCAGAACTCCACGCTGGGAGTAGGAGAGGTTATCTTGAACAAAAACCTCATTGAGCCCCTCGGCAGCGTATCTTTCGTGATTGTAGGTCTCGAGGAAAAAACCGCGGCTATCACCAAAGACTTTAGGTTCAATGATGAGCAGGCCTTCAATCTCTGTTCTACGAACTTTCACGCGCAACCCCGTTTTGAATCAACATTCCAGAGCGCCAGGTTAAAAGGAAATGTGCGTGGAGTCCAGTTGGAGCGCAGCCAAGCAGCGCGGAACTGATCCTGCACTCAATCAAGGTCGGGTTGCTCTAATGTGTGCCATTCAACATGATAGTTAGCTTCCTTGCGGAACCTCGCAATCATCTCCTGGCCTCGTTCGTTGGCCAGGATTTCTTCAAAAACAAGAACGAACGATTCAAAATCGAACCCGGCCAGGTCGGCATCTTTTCTCACGAAGCGTTGAAAAAGATCTTCAATGAACTGATAGCCTGTTTCATCGCCCAGCTGTGCCATGGCTGCAGCTGTTGAAAGTTTTAAATCAGATTTCTGTGTTGTTCCAAGGAACTTCACCATCCAGGGCAGGATCTCCCGATGATTCCCTTTTGCGAAGATAATAAAAACGCACTCTTTGGAATATTCTTTTTCGGGAGAACCCATCAATTCCTCAATTTCAGTATCGAGAAATCGGCTATCAGGGAGAGCTTTTGCGGCCTCCGACATCGCGCTGAAATACTCCTCGCCAGAGTCAAACAGGTCTTCTGTAATGCCCCTGATGTCGTTCATAGATTTTACATGCTGGCTTCTGTTCATTGCGGATATCCTTTCACTTCGTTCTCATAGTCGATTGCACAGGAGAGCAACAGCGTTTCTTTTGCTCATTGCTCCCACCGGGGGAACGCACTTTTAACTTTTCCATCCGCCCCAATGTTCACAAGCACCGTGACCCCATCGTGTTGGATGACCTTGCGAAATCCCCTTTCCCCACTGCTCACAATCTCACCTTCTTTGATTGCCTTCTGAATGGCGGCTTCGATGTTCTCAGGAGTCCAGCTGGCCGGGAATAGTGTTTTACCATTGGGAACGCCAAATCCGTGCTCAGCAGCTCTCCGCGTGTCGCTGATGCTTTTTCCAGTCAGAGCCGAATCCGGAAACACAACACGCTCAACCCCATTGGGCAACAGTTCGCGCGACACAGGCGTGTTCTCTAGCGGAGCTTGAGCCAAATACTTTTTCAATCCCTCCTGCGTATGCAGGCCACCATCGATACGCACCTTGAGATGGTCGGCACTCACACGAATCTCACCGAACCAAATGTGTTTTTTGGCGTAGGGGGTGAGACTTGTGTGAGACATGAGTGCAGGTGCAGTGCGCTCAATTTCCGTAGCAACAGCAACAGTTTCTTCGAAAACCTTGGCACCTGCCGCAGCGCCATGAACAGTGACCGACTGCTCCTTAAAGGCTCTTAGAACTTTGCCCACTGCAGCCGCGACAATTGCAACCGGTGCAGCACCCACAAGCACACCGCCTGTTGCGAGCACCAAGGTTCCGAGCGCGAACCCTCGTTCAAGCGACGAACAATCGCGCAGAACAATCTGGCCCTCAGCATTGAGGTCGATAGTCTTGCCAGAGAACGCCTCCATCACGCTCAAGGGCAAATCGACGACCTTGGCAAGCCGAGCAACATCAATGGCTGCATGCAGCAGTGCCTTGGCCATATGCGCAGATGTGTCTGCCAGGCGTGGCAAACCCTGAGCATCGAGACTCTTTGCACCAACGCTCAGCTCCAAAGCAGCCTTCAGTGCCAGCGGCTCGGTGGTGCCTTTGTGCTGGGAGGCCGCTGCAAAAGCTCGAGCCGCCTCAAGACGCACATCGAAGCTCTCGAGCTGGCCGTGCTCCGCGCTCGCCTCAGCAAGCTCTGCGAAAGTTTCGGCACTGTCGTTGAGTGCTGTGTTGAACGATGTGGCGCGCAACAGGGAGTTAGCCTGCTTGAGCCTATTGACCTCAAGCTGGTAGGGCGTTGCGGGGCTAAGAGAAGCATCGCCCTGAGGTGCGACAGGTGCACCTTGATGCGGGTCGAGCCCGAGCTCTGTGTAGATCTTTTCAGTTTGCTGATTGTGATTTTGAATGAGTTCTTTTTGAATTGATTCACTCAACCGATTCTCGTCACGCGCAGTGTGAATGGCTTCATCTACTGAGCGTTCCACATCTGCAAGAAGCTCCTGCTGCTCCTTTGCAACCTGGGCCTGCTTCTCCCGTGCTGCAGCCCTAATTTTCTTCCAATTTTCCTGCTCTGCTTCAAGCGCCTGCTCGAGACGTTCGATTTCTCTCAATACATCTTCTTTGGTTCTCAGCTGAGTGCGCGCACCAGGATCCACACCATCTCGACCCACCCGAATTGAACCGGGTGATGCGGTATCGAGTCCAGCAATGCCATCGCAATTGATTGCCCGACAGGCCTCCCGCGCCTCTTCGAGGCGCTGCGCATGACCACGCAGATATTCACGCTGTTGCTCGGCCAGAGTTCCTTCTTCATTCATCTCGGCGTAAGCACGAGGGAGACTTCCGGGCATAGGTTCAGTGTTGGCTTCATTGCCTTCCGGAATATCAAAACTCAGAGTTCTGTTGCCGTTCTCGTCCACGGAATCTTCCACGAGCACAGGAGAAACTTTATTGACTTCTCCACGCGCGGCTCCAGTTTCATCATGCACATACTTTTCAATGAAGTTGGAAATTGAATTCTTTCCACTCTTTTCTGCTCGAACTCCACACGCGGTGTTGAGAAGTAATGAAAAGGCCAAGCCGGCGGAGAAGACTCTCTTTGAAAGCGAATATTTTGGCTTTTTGATGAATATATTTTTCTTCATGTTGCACCACCTCAGCGTTCCGAAACTGTTGTGGAGCGGCTTGCATCTTCCAACCAACGGCTCAGTGCTGCACGGCGCTGATAGAGCGCAATCTCCAAGCCCGAGTGGATAGCCTTGTTTTTGTTTTGCTCAGCCCAAGCAGGGTTTGCATAGACTTCTTTTAGCCGTGCAATAAAGGAATCACAGTTGGCCACAGCGAGGCGCAAAGTTTCTTGTGCTTTTAAAGCGTTTTCTTTTTCGCCAGAAAGGTACCCACGCGCCGCACCATTCTCCACGCTTTCCTCGAACCACCACCTTTCAATTTCAGTGCGCAAGCTCAGCTCAGCCAGCGAGGCATTCAACCTGAGCACAAGTTCATCGGCCTTCTGACCTGATGCTTGTGCCAGCTGAGCAGCAAACTTCTTTTGGAAACCCGAGGTCAGCGAGCCCAGAATGCGAGAACGCTTGAGCTGTAGTTCAGAAATCAGCGCGCGCGCTTTTTCGAGATTATTGAGAACCTTCACGCCCACATCGAGAAGTGTTGTGTGCTTTTCAATGAGGTGTGGCGCACATTGTTTGGCACTTTCGAGCCCACGCCTGGCAGATGCACCGGCACGCTGGAGGCGCTGCATTGTTGCGCTGACATCAGCAAGAAAAAGCATTTCTTCATTGGCTTGAGTTCGGAATTCATTTCTGAGGTTTACGGTGAGCTCGGAGGCTTTTTCAATGATGCGGGAAACCTCTTCGTTTTCGCCTGCTCGTGCAAGATCGGGATTGCCCATGAGGAGCAGACCCTGCTTGGAAAAATCATTGAGTGTATCGAAGAAAGCAGCATGCTTTTTCACAAGGTCACGAGTGCGATTGGCCACGGATGCCACGCTGCTGCGGTCGCTGAGAGAATCAATTTGCTGCGAGAGTGCCTTCAAACCAGAATATACATTTCCCAAGCAGCGGTTAATTTCTTGCGTTTCTGTAATGGACTTGAGGGTGGTGTCGGTTTCGCCCTTGATATTTTCGATTTCAGCTTTGACCTTCTCGATGCGAGCAGCCGCAGATGCAGGAGCATCCGATGTGTTTGAGGGTGCTGCAGAGGCAGAGGTGTTGGCATATGCGCCGTGTGAATTCAAAAGTGGAAGAGTAGAAGTGAACGATGCAGAGGCAAGAAGGGTAGAGAGGCTAACAAGGCGAACATGTCTTTTCATGAGCGGGCTCCAGTGAGAGGGTTTTCACAATCTGCAGCCCCTTTTGCAGGAACCGTGCCAGAGAGTTTCCCCTTTGATTTCCGCTCCGCACCCTGTTTGAAAGATGAGTCCCAGCCAAGCTGTGGCCGGAAATCAGCCAGGCTCTGCCTGAAAATGGTCGGATTCTGACTGGATTTCGATCACCCCCTACAAAATCACCCGCGTTTTTGATTGGCATAGAACGTGCATTGCGTGGGCTCACACAGCCGTCTTGGCCCCCGCAACTCTCTCGCAAGGAACCTCGCCATGTTTCTGAACCATACCCCCTCCGCAACCATTGCCCTCCTCACTTCCCTCGCAAGCACACTCTTCCTCGCGGGCTGCGGTGGCCGTGGCGAGAATCATCTCGCTCAACCTCAACCGAAGCCCGAAACTCAAGTTGAAAATGATTCCCACACACCGGAAAAGAAGAGAAAAACAACAGTCAGTGCGCGTTCGCTGCGTCGTTTGAGCTCCACTGAAATCGAGGCTATCAAACCCATTGAAAAAAAGGCCGGACGCTTCGCTGAGTGCGGCGTTGAAGAATATCAGGAACGTGCCGATGTTCTCTGTGGCGTGCAGAGTTACCACCTGCGCAGCAGTTCCGCGTGTGCACCTATCATCAAGGAAGACTCTCAGTTTGGTGCGGCCGAGTTCCGCATGGGAACAGGCGAGGCCTGCGGGGTGGCTGAATACTTCTCCAAACCCGATGAAGCCTGCGGTGTAGATAAAGAAGAATTTTGGTCGGAATGGGATGCACGTTGCCCTGCAGGATACGCCGGGGGCTCTCTGTTCACGGCGCTCTCCAACACCGAAACACGTATCCACCGCGTCTCATGGACGGACGTTCGTGTGCAAACGCGTCACCGCTGCCTCAAATCCACACCCAAAACCTGCGCTCTGCCACAATTCGGTGTGAAGCAATTCAACAGCTGCCGCAACTCCACATTCGGAGTTGAACGCTATAACTCCGGTATTGTTGGCTTCGAAGCGTGCCGCAGCGAGAGCCATGGGGTGGAGAGCTACAACTCGTGCCGCCATGAGACATTCGGTGTCGAAAATTATAAATCCTGCAAACTCTACATGACCCAACCCGAACT